>Ga0308171_1000123_pt1 | contig 238384 bp, 223 predicted proteins | sample PhyGR1_FD_202135 | JGI IMG/M metagenome (GOLD analysis project Ga0308171, IMG submission 202135) | Phyllosphere microbial communities from UC Gill Tract Community Farm, Albany, California, United States - DLSLSG.R1 | ecosystem: Host-associated > Plants > Phyllosphere > Unclassified | place...
AGAAGCCGCAGGAGGGCGAAGTCGTCGCCGTCGGCCCCGGCCGCATCGACGACAACGGCAACCGCGTCCCCCTCGACGTCGCCGTCGGCGACCGCGTGCTCTACAGCAAGTACGGCGGCACCGAGGTGAAGTTCGGCGCTGAGGAGTACCTCGTGCTCTCGGCTCGCGACGTCCTGGCGGTCGTCGTCCGCTGATCTTCGCGCGACTCTCGGAACCCCGGATGCCACGGCATCCGGGGTTCCGTCTTTCTCGGCGCGGCACCGGCGCCCGCCACCCCGGTGCCCGTCAGCCCGTGCGCGTCACACTCCGCGCGGGGAGAACGCGGCGAGCCGCTCGACGAGCTCGACAAGCGTCGCGTCGTCGACCACGAGCCCGAGACGAAGATGCCCGCGCCCGCGCTCGCCGAAACCGTCTCCCGGAGCCACGGCGACCCGCGCCTCCTCGCGCAGCCGGCGAGCTAACGCGACCGCATCCGTCCCCGAGGGAAGACGCACCCAGACGAAGAACGTCCCCCGCGGCTCGATGACATCCCACCCGGTGTCCCGCAGGCCCGCGACCACCAGGTCGCGGCGTCGGCGGTAGATCTCCACCAACGCCGCCGCGGCGCCCTGATCGCCCCGCAGCGCCTCGGCGGCCGCCTCCTGCGTGGCGCCGAACATCGTGCTGAAGGCGTGCGCCTGGTAGCGGCGCATCGCCGAGATGATCGAGGCGTTGCCCGCCGCGAAACCCACGCGCCATCCCGCCATGCTGTAGGTCTTCGACAGCGTCTGCACCTCGACGGTGCGGCCATCCGGAGCGTCGACCGCGAGAGCCGACAGCGGACGTTCGCCGAAACCCAGCGACGCGTAGGCGAAGTCGTGCACGAGGGCCGCGTCGACCCGCTCGGCGAAGCCCACCGCGGCGGCGAAGGTGCGCGGCGTCGCAAGCGCTCCCGTGGGATTGTTCGGATAGTTCAGCAGCAGCAGACGGGCGCGATCGAGGTGGTCCAGGGCGCCGAAGTCCGGCTGGTGGTCGGGTCCGACGAGGGAAAGCGTCGCCGCGCGCGCCCCCGCGAGCTCGACCGCCGACGCGTACATCGGGTACCCGGGGTCGGGCAGCACGACCGTCGATCCGGGGTCGGCGAGCCCCAGCACGGCGGCCATGAGCGCCTCGTGCGACCCGTGGAAGATCGCCACGTGCGTGTCGGGGTCGAGCGTGACGCCGTGGTCGGCGGCATACCGGTGCACGACCGCCTCCCGCAGCGACCGGCGCCCCGCGTGCGAGGGATAGCGGTGGTTGGCGGGGTCGCCCACGTGGCGCTGCATGGCCTCGACGATGCGCTCCGGGGTCGGCAGATCGGGGTTGCCCTTCGAGACGTCGATGAACCGCGGCCCCGGCAGCACCGAGAGCCGAGCGATCTCGGCATCCATCGCGCCCCAGAAGTTCGGAGGCAGCGACGCCACGCGCTGCGCGGGGGCGAACTCGACCATGCTCAGCGCCGCCGGTAGCGACGCGCGAGTGCCGAACCCGACAGTTGGATCGCCTGCACGAGAACGATCAGCGTGACGCACGTGATGACCATCGCGAACCCGTCGTACCGCTCGTAGCCGTACGACAGAGCCAGGTCACCGATACCGCCCGCGCCGACGACGCCCGCCATCGCCGTGGCGTCGATGAGGCCGACGGTGGCGATCGTGATGGCGAGGATCAGCGACCCGCGGGCCTCGGGCAGCAGGAACCGCCAGAAGATCTGCAGCGGCGTGGCGCCCATCGATCGCGCCGCTTCCACGACGCCCGCCGGCACCTCGAGCAGAGAGTTCTCGACCAGACGCCCGATGTAGGGCGCGACCATCACCGTGAGGGGGACGATCGCGGCCCAGACGCCGATGCTCGTGCCCACGAGGAGCCGCGTGAACGGCAGGATCGCGACGAGCAAGATGATGAACGGCAGCGAGCGGATGAGGTTGACGACGGTCGCGAGCACCGCATTCACGGGCGCGTTCTGCAACACCCCGCCGCGTCGGGTGAGCGCGAGCACCGCCCCGAGGACCACCCCCAGGATCGAACCGAAAGCGAGCGCGACACCCAGCATCTGCAGGGTCTCGCCGAGGGCGCGCAGGTACATGTCGGGGGTGACGAGCGTCCACTTGTCGCCGTTCACGCGGCCACCTCCTCGAGCTCGACGACCCGTGCCGCGAGATAACGGTGGGCCTCGCGGATCTTCTCCGGCGACCCGGTCACCTTCACGATCAGCTGGCCGACGGTGTGATCCTGGATCTGGGTCATATCGGCGTGCAGCATGTTGACTTCCACCCCGACATCGAGGATCAGGCCGGTGATGAGGGGCTGCTCGACCTCGGCATCCAGGAGCAGCATGCGCCAGAGCCCCTCGCCGCCGAGGTGCTCGACCACGCGCGCGGGGAGGCCCCGCGGCACGATGGAATCGACGAAGTCCCGCGTCGCGGCCGCGCGCGGCCGGATGAACGTGTCGAGCACGCTCCCGTGTTCGACGACCTCGCCGTCGGCCATCACGGCCACCTCGTGGGCGAGGTCTTTGATGACGTCCATCTCGTGGGTGACGACGAGGATCGTCGTGCCGTACTCGCGGTTGATCCGGCGCAGGAGCTCGAGGATCTGCGCGGTCGTGGACGGATCGAGCGCGCTCGTCGACTCGTCCGACAGCAGGACCCGAGGGTTGCGTGCCAGCGCGCGGGCGATCCCGACGCGCTGCTTCTGCCCGCCCGACAGATCGCCCGGATGATTCCCGGCCTTGTCCGCGAGCCCCACGAAGTCGAGCACCTCGTCGGCGCGACGACGGGCTTCGGATGACGTGACACCGTCCAGTCGGAGGGGGAGGGCGACGTTGTCGCGTGCGGTGAGGGTCTCGAGCAGGTTGAACTGCTGGAAGATCATGCCGGTGTTCTTCTGCGCCGTCCGCAAGTCCCGCCCGCGCAGGCCCGAGATGTCGACGCCGTCGACCACCACCCGCCCCGACGTCGGCTTCTCGAGCCCGTTCACCGTGCGGATCAGCGTCGACTTGCCGGCGCCGCTATACCCGATCACGCCGAAGATCGTCCCGGGGGCCACCTCGAGCGAGACGTCCCGGAGGGCCGTCGTGGTGACGGCCCTCCGGGTGTAGCTCTTGGTCACCGCGTCGAAGACGATGCCTCCGCCCGCGGCGCCGCTCACTCGAACCAGGCCGGGAGCTGGTAGCCGGAGTACTGCGGGTTGGCCTTGATGTAGTCGATGAACTCCTGCGACTCGTACGCGGACTTGATCGCCTGGGCCCACGGGGTGTCGATGTCGGCTGCACGCACGGCGACGACGTTGGAGAACTGCACCGGCTGGTCCTCGACGGCGAGCGCGTCGTCGTAGTTCAGCCCGCCCGAGACGATGAAGTTGCCCTGGATGGTGGCGTAGTCCACGTCTTGCAGGGCGGGAACCTGCTGGGCGTTGTCGATCGGAGTGATGTTCAGGTTCTTTGGATTCGACGTGATGATCGAAAGATCGGCGGTGTTGGGGTCGGCGACGTCGTCGAAGTCGATCCAGCCCACGTCGCGCAGGATCAACAGGCCCCGGTACAGGTTGGACGGCGAATTGGGAACGGTCACGGTGGAGCCGTCGGCGACGTCGGTCAGGGACTTCTTCTTGCCGCCGAACAGACCCATCCGCGGCGTCGGGATCTGCACGAGTGCCGCGTTGTCGATCCCTTCCTTCGCGTTGACGAAGTCGAGGTAGACGGGGTGCTGCATGATGTTCGCGTCGATCTCGCCGGTGTTCACGGCGACGTTGACGACGATGCCGTCGGTGAAGTCGACGGCATCCACCGTGTAGCCCTCGGACTCGAGGATCGGCAGGATGCCGCCCTGGAACATCTCCTTGTAGGGGCCGGGGTTGAACCCGATCTTGATGGCGGTCTTGTCGGCGTCCGCATCGGAGGACGCGGGTGCGGCCGTGGCGCCGCAGGCGGTGAGGGCGAGGGCGACCAGGGCGGCGGCCGCTCCGGCCGCCGCGATACGGACAATGCTCATGGATACTCCGGAGAATCGGATGGTGCGGGGCGAGTGGATCGCGTGCTGTGCGATGGACGGGGCGCGGTGCGCCATGTCCCCGGTGAAGGTACGAGGCATCCCGTCGGCGTGCCAAAGCGAGCGTCACAGGCGGCAACACTTCTCGCCGGGCCGGGCCCGGGGCGCGCGGCCGTGCCCGGAAGGTCCCGGATGGCAGGAAAGCGATGACGCTCGACCGATCGCGGTTCGGCGACCGACATAGGCTGGTGAGGTGACTCCCCGCCCCACCACCCCGACCGGCGGGACCACGAGGGGTGCTCTGTATGCGTTCGGCGCATATCTGTTGTGGGGGCTGCTCCCGCTCTACTTCGTGCAGCTGCGCCCCACGGGTCCGTTCGAGGTCGTGGCCTGGCGCATCATCTTGGCGTTCGTCTTCTGCCTGCTGCTGCTCAGTGGGCTGCGCGCGTGGCCGGCGTTCCTCGCGATCCTGCGGCAGCCGCGCCTGCTGGGGCTGACGGCGGTCGCGGGTGCTCTCATCTACGTCAACTGGCAGACCTATCTGTACGGCACCCTGTCGGATCGTGTGGTCGAGACCAGCCTCGGGTACTTCATCAACCCCATCGTCACGGTGCTGCTCGGGGTCGTCGTCCTGCGCGAACGGCTGCGACCGCTGCCGTGGATCGCGGTCGGGCTCGCGGTCGTCGCGGTCGTGGTGATCGTCGCCGGGTACGGCAGCTTCCCCTGGGTCGCGCTGGTCCTGGCGTTCTCGTTCGGGTTCTACGGGCTCGTGAAGAAGCAGATCGGCCCATCGGTCGATGCGGTGAGCGGTCTGACGTTGGAGTCGATGTGGCTGCTGCCCGTCGCCGGCGTTCAGCTCGCGGTCGTCGGCGTGGCCAGCGGGCTGACCCTCGGCACCGCGGGGACGCTGCACGCGACGCTGCTCCTCGCGGCCGGCGCCGTGACGGCGGTTCCCCTGCTGCTCTTCGCCTCGGGCGCTCGCCGCGTTCCGCTCACGGTCATCGGATTGCTGCAGTTCGTCGCGCCGATCCTGCAGTTCGTGATCGGTGTGTGGATCCTGGGCGAGGCGATGACCCCTGAGCGCTGGATCGGCTTCGCGCTCGTATGGGTCGCTCTCGTCATCCTGAGCGTCGACTCGGTGGCCGCTGCGCGCCGCCATCGCCGCGTGGTCTCTGACGTGATGGACCCCGTCTGACGGGCGAATCCCGCAGGTCGAAGCGCCCTCGACGCAACGCTTCATAACGATTTCAGTGCAGTCCCGAACCGAAAACACATTCGTAACACGCGGCGGTTAGGTTCGTCCCACCGCGTGGCGAGGCCGCGCATGATCGAAAGGACGAGCCAGATGGTTCAATCCAAGAAGGCGTGGTTCGCCGTCGCAGCGCTGGCTGCCGCGACCACCCTCACGCTCGCCGGCTGTGGCGGCGGGGGTGGCAGCGACGCCGGTTCCACCGGTTCGGCCGCACCTGCGGGCAACTACGCCAGCCAGGACTGCGCGGGCGACGCCACGAGCGCCACCACGCTGAAGGTCGGCACGATCCTGCCGCAGACGGGCACGCTGGCCTTCCTCGGACCGCCCGAGATCGCCGGTGTCGGCCTCGCCGTCAACGACATCGTCGAAGCCGGCGACTCGGCCTGCACCTTCTGGACCGATTCGGGCGACTCGACCGACATGGCCGTCTCGTCTGCCTCCGCCGACAAGCTCATCGACGCGAAGGTCTCGGTCGCCATCGGGGCCGCATCCTCGTCGGTGTCGCTGAACGTCGTCGACAAGCTGGCCGCCGCGCCCATCGTAGAGATCTCGCCTGCCAACACGTCGGCCGAGCTCTCGGGCAAGTCGCCGTTCTACTTCCGCACGGCTCCGCCGGACACCGTGCAGGGCTCGGCCCTCGGCCAGCTCATCGTCGGTGACGGCCACCAGAACGTCGCCTTCCTCGTCTTCAACGACGCGTACGGCACGGGTCTGCGCGACGTCATCCAGAAGACGGTCGAAGACGCCGGCGGCACGGTCACGTACGGCGGCAAGGGCAAGGGCCAGGAGTTCCCCCCCGGACAGACCACGTTCTCGTCCGAGGTCACCGCGGCCATCGCGTCCAAGCCCGACGCCATCGTCATCGTCGCCTTCGATGAGACCAAGGCCATCGTGCCCGAGCTCGTTTCGCAGAGCTGGGACATGAAGACCACGTACTACACCGACGGCAACACGTCGGACTACTCGAAGGTGTTCGACAAGGGCACGCTCGAGGGAGCCAAGGGAACCATTCCCGGCGCCAACGCCGCCGACGACTTCAAGAAGCGCATGTCGGACTGGCACCAGAGCGTCGAGGGTTCGGCCCTGTCCGACTACTCGTACGGTGCCGAGTCGTACGACGCCACCATCCTCGCCGCCCTGGCGGCGAAGAAGGGCGGCGCGACCGACCCGACGACGATCCAGAAGAACATGGCGGCCGTCTCGGGTGCGGAGGGCGGTACTCCCTGCGCGACCTACAAGGAGTGCGTCGATGCTCTCGCCGGTGGCGGAAGCATCCAGTACAAGGGTGTTTCCGGTGTCGGTCCGTTCAACTCGATGAACGACCCGTCCAGCGCCTTCATCGGTATCTACCAGTTCGACGCCGACAACAAGCCGATCTGGCAGAGCGCGGTCGAGGGCAAGTCCTAAGTCCCCGCATCACGCTGAGAGGCGGTCCCGGTTCGCCGGGGCCGCCTCTTTCGCGCGCGTGTGGATGCCGTGACTCTGCCGCGCGCCGGCCGCACCGCGCGTCTCGGACGGCGGCCGGACCCTGCCACGACGCTCGTCGTGGCAGGGGCCGGGGTTGAGGCGGTGACGTGGCCCGCGTGTGCTCCGCCCCGTGTCGACGTCTCGTGCCCGCACGCGCGGCCTTTGGGCTGCTGCCGTGACGATGAGCGTGGCCGCTCACGTGGAGCGCTGAAGCGTCGTGCGGTGAGCGGCAGGCCGCCGGTTCCGCGTCGCGTCGTCGTGTGCCCGCCATGACGAAACCCTCCCGCGCCGGGAGGACGGCGGGGAGGGTTCGGATCATACGAGACGGGCCTCGCGCGGCGGCGCGAACGCCGCGGCGCGAGGCCCGTCAGGTCGTCGTGTCAGGCAGCCCCGTCGACGTCGGTCGCGAGGGTACCGAGGTAGAGCTGGATGACCTTCGGGTCCTTGGCCAGGTCGCGGCCCGTGCCCGTGTACGCGTCCTTGCCCTGGTCGAGCACGTACGCGCGGTCGCAGATCTGCAGGCAGCGCCGGGCGTTCTGCTCGACCATGATGACCGACACGCCGGCCTTGTTGATGCGGCGCGTGCGGATGAAGGTCTCGTCCTGGCGCACCGGGGAGAGACCGGCGGATGGCTCGTCGAGGAGCAGGACGGACGGGTCCATCATCAGCGCGCGGGCCATCGCGACAGACTGTCGCTCACCACCGGAGAGCGAGCCGGCCCGCTGACCGCGACGATCGGCGAGAACCGGGAAGATCTCGAAGATGCGCTCCAGCTGCGACGCGAACTCGCGCGGCTTCTGGTAGATGCCCATCTGCAGGTTCTCCTCGATGGTGAGCGAGGGGAAGACGTTGTTCGTCTGAGGGACGAATCCCACCCCCTGCCGCACGAGACGGTTCGGCTTCCACCCGGTGATGTCGGTGCCCTTGAGCGTCACCGAGCCCTGGCGGATGTTCACCTGGCCGAAGACCGCCTTGAGGAAGGTCGACTTGCCGGCGCCGTTGGGGCCGATGATGCCGATCAACTCGCCCGGGTGGGCGACGATGTTCACGCCGTTGAGGATGTTGATGCCGGGCAGGTACCCCGCGTGCAGATCCTTCGCGACGAGGACGGGCTGAGAGTCGGTGGACGTGCTCACGAGCGCGCCTCCTTTTCGTTCGCGTGGGCCTCGGCGGCGGCCTCTTCGGCCAGGGCGATCGCCGTGGTGTCCGAGAGCAGCGCGTCGTCACCGAGGTCTGTGTCGTGGTGGGCTCCGAGGTACGCGTCGACCACGGCCTGCTGCGACATGACCTCACCGGCGGTGCCTTCGGCGACGATCGTGCCCTGCGCCATGACGACGACCCAGTCGGAGATGTGACGGACCATGTGCATGTCGTGCTCCACGAACAGCACGGTCGTGCCGTCGTCGCGCAACGCCTGGATGTGACCGAGCAACGACTGGGTCAGAGCGGGGTTGACGCCCGCCATGGGCTCGTCGAGCATGATCATCTTCGGGTCGCTCATGAGGGCGCGCGCCATCTCGAGCAGCTTCTTCTGACCGCCCGAGAGCGAACCCGCGAGGTCCTCGCGCTTCTCGTACAGTTTGAAGCGCTGCAGCAGTTCCTCCGCCTTGGCGGTGATCTCCTGCTCCCGCGCCTTCCACAGGGGGCGGATCAGGGCGACGGCCATGTTCTCGCCGGGCTGGTGGTTGGCGCCCAGCAGCATGTTCTCCATCACCGTCATGCGCGAGAGCGCCTTGGTGAGCTGGAACGTGCGGACCATGCCCATGCGCGCGACCTTGGATGCCGCCGTGTCGCCGAGCGTGCGCCCGTCGAACGACCACCGGGCCACCTTGTCGGCGGCGGGGCCGCCGATCAGGCGCTTGGCCGAGGTGGGCTTGTCGAAGCCGGTGATCAGGTTGAAGAACGTGGTCTTGCCGGCACCGTTCGGTCCGATGAGCGCGGTGATCGCGCCGCGCTGCACTTCGAGGTGGTCGACGTCGACGGCCGTCATGCCACCGAAGCGGCGCACGATGTTGTCGACGACGAGGATGGGGTCGGGCTTGCTCGCCCCGGGTTCGTGCGGAACTCCGGAGAGCGCTTCGCGCGCCTGGATGGTCGCTGCGGTCGGCTCAGACATTGAAGCTCAGCTCCTTCTTGTTGCCGAGGATTCCCTGCGGTCGGAAGATCACGAGGAGCATGAGCGCGATGCCGATGAGGATCCACGAGAACTGCTCGGTCTGCTGACCCGACCACACCCCCTCGGGCACGATCAGGCGGGTGACGCCCTGGATGAAGATGCGGACCACGAAGAACAGGATCGCTCCGAGAACGGGACCGAAGATGGTCGCCGCGCCACCGAGCAGAAGCGCCGTCCAGATGAAGAACGTCATGGACCGTCCGAGGGCGTCGGGCTGAACGGAGCTCGGCATCACGTAGACGACGCCGGCGATCCCGCCGATGAGACCACCGAGGATCAGCGCCTGCATCTTGAACGAGAACGCGCTCTTGCCGAGGCTGCGAACAGCGTCCTCGTCTTCACGGATGCCCTTGAGCACGCGCCCCCACGGGCTGCGGATGAGCAGCCAGACGAACACCAGCAGCACGGCCACGACGGCCCAGGCCACCGCCCGCACCCACCATCCGCTGACGCCGGTGTTGTCGAACGTCCACCACAGGATGGTGGTCTGACCGTCGCCGAAGAACGACAGGGAGTTGAACGGATCGCGGTACCGATCGCCCGGAATACCGTTGCTGCCGTTGGTGATGGGGCCGAGCACGCTCGAACGGCCGACCATGCGGATGATCTCGGCGGCGGAGATCGTGACGATGGCGAGATAGTCGCCTCTCAGCTTCAGCGTCGGCACACCGAGGATGAAACTGTAGATCAACACCACGATGAGGGCGATGATCAGGGCGGGGACGAAGCCCAGTCCGGCTTGCACCGAGACGGCGAAACCGTATGCGCCGAGCAGCATGAAGCCCGCTTGGCCCATGTTGAGCAGACCGGTGTAACCGAAGTGGATGTTCAGGCCGATCGCGGCGATGGCGAGAGCGGCGGTCGTCGGCGCGATGGCCGTCGACGACATCTCGCGCAGAAGGTCGATGAAGATCATCGGTCAGCCCACCCGTTCCTTGCGTCCGAACAGTCCCTGTGGCCTCACCAGCAGAAGCAGGATGAGCAGCACCAGGGCCGTCGCGTACTTGAAGTCGCCGGGCAGCCAGATGTTGGTGAGCTCGACGGTCATTCCGATGATGAGGGCGCCGAAGAGAGCGCCGAATGCCGTTCCGAGTCCGCCGAGGGTGACGGCCGAGAACAGCAGCAGGAGCAGCTGCATGCCCGTCATCCAGTTGACGCCGTTGAGCACCAGACCGAGCAGGATGCCCGACAGGCCCGCGAGCGCCGAGGCGGTGGTCCAGATCAGACGCACCACCCCGTCGACGTTGATGCCGGACGCCGCGGCGAGGGCCGGGTTGTCGCTCACGGCGCGGGTGGCGCGGCCGACGCGGGTCTTGAGCAGGAACATGCCCACGCCGATCAGGACGACCACGGCGATGCCCATCGACACCAGCGAGTCCACGCTGAGGCTCACCGGTCCCATGCGGACCGGCACGGGGTTGGCCGTGACGATGCGCACCGTCGATGCGCCGATGAAGAACTGGAAGGCGTACTGCAGGGCGAGCGACATGCCGATCGTCACGATCATGAGCTGTGTCAGCGTCAGCCGGCGTTTGCGCAGCGGTTTCCAGATGCCGACGTCTTGGAAGTACCCGAACGCGGCGCACAGCCCCACGACGATGATGCCCGCGACGAAGATGTTCAGTCCCAGCACGTTGGCGAACAGGTACGCCAGCAGGCCGCCGAGGGTCACCATCTCGCCGTGCGCGAAGTTGGAGATGCCCGTGGTGCCGTAGATCAGCGAGAGGCCGACGGCGGCGAGGGCGAGCAGGAGGCCCAGGCGCAGGCCGGATGCAGCCTGCTGCGCGAGTCGATCCCAGTCGAAGCCGCCGGCGGAGGCGGCCTCGTCGCCCGGCGTCGTCGATGAGCTGGACCCGTCCGCGCTGCCGTTGAGGCCGATCAGGACCGCGGTCTGCGACCCGAGCGTGAGGGGGCGCACCGACGGGTCTTCGCTCTTGAGAGTGACGCCGTCGGGCAGGGTCTCGGGGTCGATCGAGACGGAATAGTCTCCGGGCTGGGAGAAGCCGATCGACCACTTGCCGTCGTCACCGGTGGTCGCGGACGCTGTTCCCCCGGGGCCGGTGGCCGTCACGGTGACGCCGCCGCCGGCGGCGGCGAGCGTGCCGTTGAGGCAGCCGATCTCGGGACCGGGTGTGCATGGCTCGTTCTGCGTGGTCACCGGGGCTGTCGTCGCTGCGCGCGCGGCAGGTGGCGACGCGAACAGCGCCGAGCCGAGCATCACGGTGATGACCGCGATGAGGAGCGCCCAGGCGAGCAGAGGACGGGACAAGGTTCGCGATCGTATCGCGGTGGGGGAGGAATGACCCACGGAGTCTCCTTCGGCAACGCTGACGATGGTGTTCCGTCAGCTTCGACGGACGACGCTACGAGCGTAATGTGTCGACGGTGTTTCGCGGAGCGCGTCGTTAGCGAACCGTGTCGTCCGGCCTCTGCCGAAAGGCCACCCGCGCGGGAACATTTCGCCGCTGTTCGACGCTTAGAATCCAAGGACGGGCGCGTCGCGCGCACCGGCCGACGTCGTCCTATTTTCGAGCAGGCGCCGCGCGCGCAGGAGGATCCATGGAGCAGCACGACCCCTTCGGTTTCATCGGACTGACCTATGACGACGTGTTGCTCCTGCCGGGCCACACCGACGTCATCCCGAGCGAGGCCGACACGTCGTCGCGTCTGACCCGGCGTATCACCGTCGCGACGCCCCTGCTGTCGTCGGCCATGGACACCGTGACCGAAGCCCGCATGGCGATCGCGATCGCGCGTCAGGGCGGTATCGGCATCGTGCACCGCAACCTGTCGATCGAGGACCAGGCCGGCATCGTCGACCAGGTCAAGCGCAGCGAGTCGGGGATGGTGTCCAACCCCATCACGACGACCCCGGATGCCACCGTGGCCGATGTCGACGCGATGTGCGCGCAGTACCGCATCTCGGGTCTGCCCGTGGTCGACCCCGACGGCGTGCTCGTGGGCATCATCACCAACCGGGACATGCGGTTCGTCTCGGGCTTCGAGCGTCAGACGACGCTCGTCAAGGACGTGATGACCAAGGAGGGGCTGATCACCGGCCACGTCGGCATCCACGCCAACGACGTCATCGCGACCTTCGCGAAGCACCGCGTCGAGAAGCTGCCGCTCGTCGACGAGGACGGCAAGCTCGCGGGCCTGATCACCATCAAGGACTTCGACAAGAGCGAGAAGTACCCGCTCGCGACCAAGGACGATCACGGCCGCCTGCGCGTGGGCGCCGCGATCGGCTTCTTCGGCGACGCCTGGCAGCGTGCCGAGGCGCTGCGCGACGCCGGCGTGGACGTGCTCGTCGTCGACACCGCCAACGGCCAGTCCGCGGGCGTCATCGACATCGTCTCGCGCCTCAAGGCGGACGAGTCATTCGCCCACATCGACGTCATCGGCGGCAACGTCGCCACGCGCGAGGGCGCGCAGGCGCTCATCGACGCGGGCGTGGATGCCGTCAAGGTGGGCGTCGGCCCGGGCTCGATCTGCACCACCCGCGTCGTCGCCGGTGTCGGTGTGCCGCAGGTCACCGCGATCTACGAGGCCGCCCAGGCGGCGATCCCGGCGGGCGTCCCCGTCATCGCCGACGGTGGCCTGCAGTACTCGGGCGACATCGCCAAGGCCCTCGTCGCCGGTGCCGACACCGTGATGCTCGGATCGCTCCTCGCGGGCACCGACGAGTCGCCGGGCGAGATCGTCTTCCAGGGCGGCAAGCAGTTCAAGCAGTACCGCGGTATGGGTTCGCTCGGCGCGCTGCAGACGCGCGGCAAGAAGACGTCGTACTCGAAGGACCGCTACTTCCAGGCCGACGTGCCCAGCGACGACAAGCTCATCCCGGAGGGCATCGAGGGCCAGGTGCCCTACCGCGGCCCGGTCTCCGCCGTCGCGTACCAGCTCATCGGTGGCCTGCGTCAGTCGATGTTCTACGTCGGCGCCCGCACCGTCGAGGAGCTGAAGGCCAAGGGCAAGTTCGTTCGCATCACTTCGGCGGGCCTGAAGGAATCGCACCCGCACGACGTGCAGATCGTCGTCGAGGCGCCGAACTACAAGAAGTAGGCGTTTCTCGAGAAGGGCCGGGCGGTGCGCCGTCCGGCCCTTCGTCGTACGCGGCCATGCCTCTCGCGTGGCGAGGCGGGTCAGCGGAATCGGAAGGGCGCGGGCGCGTCTCGTCCCTCGGCGAGGTCGGCGAGAACCTCTCCCACGCCGGTCGCGAACTTGAACCCCTGGCCCGAGAAGCCGGCGCCCACGACGATGTTCCCGGTCCGATCGAGCACGAACGCGTCGTCGGGCGTGGAGGTGTAGGTGCAGCTGATGGGGACCGCGGCGTCGGCGTCGAGGCCGGGGAACCACTCGTGGACGTACTCGACCAGCTCGCGCTGACGCGTGGGACGGTACGGCCGATCGTCGGGATCGACCTCGTCTCCCACCTTGTGGAAGCCAACCTTCACGCCCTCGCCGGGGGTCGGCATCCCGTAGACGTTCCCCGGCCAGAGCGCCGGGTCGAGTATGTGGTTGAAGGACGGCCACACGGGTGCGAGCGCGGCGAAGTGAGCCGGCGACTCCTCGGTCACTCGCAGCGGCGGCGCGGGCACGTCCGGAAGCAGGCGGCGTGTCCAGGCGCCGACGGTCACCACCGCCAGGTCGGCCTCGAGACGTTCTCCGGATGCCGTGAGCGCCACGACACCGTCGTCATCCACGAGGCGAGTGATGGGGGTGTTCCACCGCACCTCGCCGCCCGCGGCTACGATCCGCCTCTCCAACTCCGAGATCGCCGCGTCGGCGCGGACGACGCCCCCGCCGGGGGAGAAGAGCACGGACTCCTCGAACCGCATGCCCGGCCACCGGCGCCCGGCCTCCGCGCCGCTCAGCAGGTCCGCGGGGATGCCACGCTCGGTCAGCCGTCGTGCGACCTCGGCGAGGCCGGGCCGGGCGGTGTCGCCGGGCCTCGACCCGTGGGTGACGAGACCGTGGAGCCGGAGGAGAGGAGCACCGTCCACGTCGCCCAGCGCGTCCCACCCGGCGCGCGAACGGACGAGCAGATCGAGATAGTGCGGTTCCGTGTACGCGTTGTTGTAGTTGCGCGTGGCTCCGTGCGACGCGCCCCGACTGTGCCCGCGCTCGAAACGCTCCACAACCAGGGGGCGCTGCCCGCGCCGGGTGAGCGCCCAGGCCGCGGCGAGGCCCATGACGCCGCCGCCGATCACGAGGGGCCGGGGCGCGCTCATTCCTGGTGTCCTTCCCGGGGGAGCGTCGCGGCGGAGAGACGGCGGGAGGTGGCGTAGCGGACAGCGGCGCGAGCGGCGGCGTCGGTCTCGCGGAGCACCGACGAGTCGGTGCCGGGCACGGGAGCGATGATCGTGAAGACGCGGATGTCCTCGTGCGGGACGCCGACCGAGAAGAGTCCGCGGTGGCCGGGGTCGGAGACGACCTCGCCGTCGATGGGGCGCACGTCCACGGCATCCGAGGGAGAACCATCGGCATGCCGCCAGGGGCGCGCGATCCCGCGCGAGACCAGGGAAGCGAGAAGGGGGTCGGCCGTTCGCGTGACCGTCGGTGTCGGAAGCCACGCGTCGATGAGCCGCGACGCGGTGACCTCCGGCGAGAACCGGGCGCGCACCCTCACCCCGTCGTCGTCGGGAACGGCCGAGAAACCGGGGCCGGTGAACAGCACGATGCCCGCCTCGTGGAGTGCCAGTAGGTGACGCGTGCGCCGGAGCGGCGGACCGGAGCCGAAGGATGCCGCGACGGACAGGAAGCGTCGATACGCGTCGAAGGAGGTGGGGGTGAGTCCTCCGAACCCCACCAGATCGATGAGAGCGCCGCGCGCTGCGGCATAGGAATGCAGCGCTGCTTTCAGCGCGCTGCGACCACCGACCGCCGCTTCCGCCGCGTCCGCGCGCACGAGTGACGCCACCGCGGCATCCACGTTCTCGGGGGCCGTGGCGACACCGACGAAGGGATCGGCGGCCCTGGCGAGGTCGAGTCGATCCTCCGGGGCGGGGATGTGAACGAGGGCACGTGTCGCCGGATCGTCGCCGGCGGTGAGCCCGTGCAGAAAGCCCTCGAGGTCGTGAACCTTGTCCGGGTGGGTGTCCGCCAACGCCACGGCGTAGTCGTAATGGGCGTCCCGTTCGATGAGCGGCAGCACGTCGAGGGTGAAATCGACGGGTCGCCGCGCCAGCAGGGACGGCAGCGCCGCCCGGAGGATGCGCTGCGCGGGGAAAGGGGGCGGAGCACCGAAATCCGGTTTCGCCCGATACGGCACCCCGCGCGACGATCCCGCGAGGATGACCGGTTCCTCGCCCGAGGGGAGGTAACGGGACAGGTCGTCGGAGAAACGGCCGCCGCGTGCCTCGGTGAGCAGGCTCACGACGTCGAAGAAGTTCATCCCGAGACCCCGGACGGCGACCCGTTCGCCGGCCCGAATCGCGGTCAGATCCTGATCGATCGGGTTGCCGGGCGCGATGACGCGTGAGTGGCGTACGACGTCCGCGCGATCGAGCCAGCCCAGCGCGAGGATCACGGCGTCGGCACGGTACTGTCCCGAGGTGGCCGTGAGGATCCAGCCCCCGGCGTCGGGAACGAGGTCGTCGACCCGGTCGGCGATGACCTCCACCTCCACGCCCGGGGGAGCGCTCGCCGCGATGCGCTCGAAGGCCCAGCGGAGGTAGTACCCGTAGAGCAACCGGCTGGGGTTCGACGCGTCGCCCGTGCTGGCAGCTTCCGCAGCCACCGACGCCGGGAGGTCCGCGGACGTCGGATCCGCCGTCACCTGACGGCACCACTCGGCGAGGGTCGGGCCGTCCAGGCGTGAGCCCGCGACGCGCACGGACTCGTCGGGGAACACCGTGGACTGCGCGGCGACCGTGTTCATGATCAGCGTCTGCGGCTGACCGGCGCGCCAGATACGTCCGGAGCCCGGTGGGTGGGGATCGAAGAGTCGGATGCGGACCGGGCCGGGGATGTCGCCGTCCCTTGCCACGGCGAGGAGGCGTTCGAGCAGCGACGACCCGCGAACGCTCGCACCGACGACGGCGATCTCCACCGCACTCACCTCAGCCCTTCCGTCGCCGCGGGTTCGGCGCGCGTCCTCCGGTGCCGAGTCTTCCAAAACGGGCAGGCCGTGCGTCGCGCTATGAACAACTGTTTCAAGCGATGCGGCATTTCGCGCTCGTTCACGCCAGCCTGTCAGTCGCGCCCCTCCACCCTCCCCGCAGGTCGGCGCGCTGCCCTCACCCGAAATGGAGTTCTCGCATGTCCTCGTTCCGCCGTACGATCACCGCCGGCCTCGCCGCGTTCGCACTCACCGCGAGTCTCGCGGCGTGCGCGTCCGCGGGCGCCGCCTCCGACGGGGGCTCCGAGCCCGTGCGCATCGGTGTCGCCCTTCCGAAGACCGGGGATCAGGCGCAGTACGGCGAGTACTTCGAACAGGGTCTCGACCTCGCGCTCGAGCAGCTCAATGCAGCTGGCGGGATCGGTGGACGCAACGTCGAACTCGTCCTCGAGGACACCCAGGCCGATCCGGCGCAGGCGCCGGCCGTCGCGCAGAAGTTCGTCGACGATCCGTCGATCCTGGCCGTGCTGGGGGACTTCGGCACACCGGCCACCGCGGCTGCCAGCCCGATCCTGCAGTCCGCGGGTCTCGTGCAGTTCGCCTTCTCCGCGTCCGCATCGACTGTCACCGATCCCGGCGACTACATCTTCGCCACCTGGGTGTCGCAGCAGTACGAGGCGCCGCGCCTCGCGGCGTTCGCGGCGGAGCAGGGCTCGAAGGCGGCGGTGTTCTACCAGGACACCGATTGGGGTCTGAACACCCACGGCTTCTTCTCCGAGGGGGCCGCCGATGCCGGGCTCGAGGAGGTCTACCAGACCGGTTACAACCCCAAGAGCACGGACTTCCGTCCCCTCCTGCTCGCCGCTCAGGCGCAGAACCCTGAAGTCATCGTCCTCATCTCGTACGCCGCCGACGGCGCACTGATCACGGCGCAGGCGCGCGAACTCGGTATCGAGGTGCCGATCGTGGGCATCAGCTCGATCTACAACCAGCGGTTCATCGAGCTGGCCGGCGACGCCGCCGAAGGCGTGCAGACACTCAGCTACTTCACCCCCGTCAACCCCGACGAGCGCGTGCAGACCTTCATCAAGGATTTCGCCGAGGCCTACGACATCGAGACCCCGTCGGACTACGCCGTTCGCGCGTACGACGCGCTGAAGGTCGTGGCCACCGCGGCGTCGGCCGCCGCCGAATCGGGCGAGCTCACCCGGGCGAGCCTGCGCGATGCGCTCGCGAACGGCTCCGACTTCCCGACTGTCCTCTACGGTCCCATCACGTTCTCCGAGACGCGCCGAGTCACGGATGCCGAGCAGTACCCCCTCGTGATCCGCGACGGAGCCTTCTCTCTGCGCGACTGACTCGCCAACGACATCGGCCGAGCGGCCCGGGAACACAGCGTTTCCGGGCCGCTCCTTGGGAGAAAGAACACGGAAGTGGACATTCTGCTTGCCGGCTTCGTCAGCGGGAGCACGTACGCGCTCCTCGCGGTCGGGGTCTCGCTGATCTTCGGCGTCTCGAACATCGTCAACTTCGCCCACGGCGCCGTCTTCGCCGTCGGCGGGATGACGGGCTGGTACCTCGCGGCGGTGCTCGGCTGGCCCCTCTGGGCGGTGCTGATCGGGGTCGTCGCCCTGACGAGCCTCCTCGGGCTCGTCATCTACGCGGTCGCGGTGAAGCCGTTGCGGGCGGCCCCGGGCATCGCGGTGCTTCTGGCCACCTTTGCCGTCGGAATCATCCTCGACAACACTTCGCTGCGGGTGTTCGGCGCCGAGACCCAGCGTTTCCCGTCGCTGCTCGAACGCAGCAACTTCGAGCTCTTCGGCTTCCGGTTCGGCACGATCGCGCTGGTGATCATCGGTGTGAGCATCTCCTGCGTCGTGATCCTCGCGCTCGTTCTCGCCCGCACCCGTCTCGGACGCGCCATCCGAGCGACCTCGCAAGACATCGAAGCGGCGGCGCAGATGGGCATCGCCGTCGCGCGCATCCAAGCTCTCTCGTTCGTCATCGCCTCCGCGCTCGGCGGTGTCGCGGGCGTGCTCGTCGGCATGTACAACTCCAACGTCTCGCCCTCGATGGGCTTCACCGCGGGGGTGACGGCGTTCGCGGCCGCGACGATCGGCGGGTTGGGCTCGCTCCCCGGCGCGATCGCCGGCGGTCTCGTGCTCGGGGTCGCGGAGGCCTTCGGGGTCGCCGTCGGCGGCGACTCGGTGCGCCCGTTGGTCACGTTCGGCGCCCTGATCCTCGTGCTGTGGGTACGCCCAGGCGGCATCCTCGGACGGGTGCCCACGATCGCGAGCGAGCCGATGACGGGCACGTTCTTCGGCGCGGGCCGGCCTCTCCGTCTGCCGCCGTGGGGCGCGCTGGTCCTCGCGGGTGCGGGAGCGCTCGTGCCCCTCGTGGCCAGCGACTATCTCCTGCGAACCGGTGCGCTCGTCTGGATCTACGCACTGTTCGCCCTCTCGGTGACGGTGGCAGGCGGCTTCGCCGGCCAGATCGTCCTCGGGCAGGCCGGGGCCCTCGCGATCGGCGCTTACACCTCGGCCCTCCTGGTCACCAAGGTCGGCTGGAGCTTCTGGCCCTCATTCGCTGCGGCGGGTGTCGTGAGCGCGATCTTCAGCGTCGCCCTCACGGCGGCCACGTGGCGGCTGCGCGGTCATTACGTGTCGATGGCGACTCTCGCCACAGGTGGTTTCATCGCCGCGCTGGCGCTGAACATCCCCGCCCTCACCAACGGCGCCCGCGGCATCTACAGCATCCCGCGTCCCTCGATCGGGGGGATCGTGGTCGGCTCTGCGTGGGGGATGTACCTGCTCACGTTCGGCATCCTCCTCGTGGCCGTCGCGCTCGTGTCGCGCCTGGGGTCGTCGCACCTCGGCCGTTCGTGGTCCGCGGTGCGCGAGGACGAGGTCGCCGCGGCGGCCTCGGGAATCCATGCCTCGGCGTACAAGTCGCTCGCCTTCGGTCTCGGGTCCGTGCTAGCGGGCTTCGCGGGCGCTCTGTACTCGGCGCAGGTGACCTACATCGAACCCGCGCAGTTCGGGATCTCGCTCTCGGTCCTCGCCGTCACGATCGTGATCCTCGGGGGTCTGCGGGCGCCGATGGGCGCCATCGTCGGGGCGATCGTCCTGGTCGGCATCCCGGAGCTGTTCCGCCCTCTCGCGGACTGGCGGCTGCTCTTCTACGGCGTGACTCTCCTCGTCCTCGTCCTGGTGCGACCCCAAGGTCTCTGGTCGCACGCCGAACCCGTCGCGCGAGTCTGGCGAAAGCTCACCGCCACGCGTCGAGGCGAGGGGGTGAAGGCATGACCGCGCTGCTCTCGGTGCGGGGCCTGGTCAAGCGCTTCGGCGCGCTCACCGTGGTCGATGACGTCTCGTTCGACATCGCGCCCGGCGAGGTCGTGTCGATCATCGGCCCGAATGGGAGCGGGAAGACCACGACGCTCAACCTCATCTGCGGGACCCTGCCCGCGGCATCGGGGCGCGTGGAGCTCGACGGCGTAGAGATCACCGGGCGCCCGCCGTACCGCATCGCCGAACGGGGGCTGACCCGCACCTTCCAGAACGGGCGGGTCATCGGCAACCTGACGGTCGGCGAGAACGTCCTCGTGGGACTCGAACCGGTGCAACGGGTGGGCAGGCCGTTCCCACGCCTGCGCCACCTCGCGGGTCTTCGCTGGATACCTCTTCTCGCCGAGGTCGGCTCGGCGCTCGTCCCTTCGCGCGCACGTCGCCGCCAAGATGCCACCGACCGCGCGCGTGCCGCTGTCGAACTGCAGCGTTTCGGCACCCGTCTCGCCCCGCGCGTCGACCAGTACGCGTACTCGCTCTCGTACGCCAACCGCCGGCGGACGGAAATCGCGCGGGCGCTCGTTTCGTCGCCGCGACTGCTCGTCCTCGACGAGCCGACCGCCGGGATGAACCAGACCGAGACGGCCGAGGTGTTGCAGCAACTGCTCGAGCTGAAACGGCGTGGCCAGACGATCCTCCTCGTCGAGCACAAACTCGACCTCGTCCTGACGCTGTCCGATCGGGTCATCGTGCTCGACGACGGGGTGCTCATCGCTGAGGGCGCTCCGGAGGACGTCCGCCGCAATGCGCGCGTGATCGAGGCGTACCTGGGCAAAGCTTTCGCGGAAGGGGGCTCGGATGACTGAGCGGCCATTGCTGGAGTTCCGCGGTGTGAGTGTCGTCTACGGGGAGAGTCGCGCCCTCGACGGCGTCGACTTCCGGGTGGAGGCGGGGCGCATCGTCTCTCTGCTCGGGGGGAACGCCTCCGGCAAATCCACCACGATGAAGGCCGCGCTCGGGGTGGTGCGCCCCCGCGAGGGCACCGTCCACTTCGACGGGGAGGACATCACCGGATGGTCGACGCCGCGGCGGGTGGCGGCGGGCATCGCCTCCGTGCCGGAAGCACGGCGGGTGTTCGGGGACATGACCGTCGAGGACAACCTGCTCACCGGTGCCCACACGCGCCGGGATCGGGAGATCCGCCGCACCCTCGATGAGGTGTATGCGTTCTTCCCCCGTCTCGCCGAGCGTCGTCAGCAGCGCGCGGGCACGATGTCCGGCGGAGAGCAGCAGATGCTGGCATTCGGACGCGCCCTCATGAGCCGCCCCCGGCTCATCTGCATGGACGAGCCGACGATGGGGCTCGCTCCGATCGTCGTCGAACGCGTGCTCGAGCACATCTCGGCCATCTCCGCCGACCTGGGAATCGGCGTGTTCCTCGTCGAGCAGAACGCGGACCTGGCTTTGCAGGTGGCCCACCGCGGGTACGTGCTGCGTACCGGCCGCGTTGCGATAGAGGGTTCGGTCGCCGACCTTCTCGCTCATCCCGGGGTGCGCGAGGCCTATCTGGGGCGCGCCGGCGACGGCTCAGCCGACCCCCTCGCCCTCGCCGACTCCATCGGTGATGACCCGAGCACCGCTCCTCGCCCGGAAGGAACCCCATGACCGACGTCATCCACGAGATCGCCGAAACGGCATCCGACTCCTCTCGCGATCATCGGCCTGCGGTGCGGGAAGCCGCGCAGTCCGCGTACGAGGCGCTGTTCGATGCATTCCCGGACGACCCCGTCCCGGGTGTCGATCGGACTCTCCGACACCTCCTGGCGGCCCGTGCCGCCTGGCTCGACGGGGACCGCGCGGCGGCCGACTGGTATCTGGCCCGTGCCGTCGGTGTCGAGGCCGGGGCCGACCTCGTCACCCACGGTGCCGACGGGATCGCCGGCGCTGCCGCACCTCGCCCGCTGCGGGCGGCCCTGCGTCACGTGGATCTGCTCGTGCGTCGACCTGCGGCCGCGACGGCCGACGACCTCGCGGCCCTCTCTGCGGCGGGCTGGAGTCCGGCTGAGGTGGTCGTCATCAGCCAGATCGTCGGATTCGTGAGCTACCAGGTCCGCGTGGCGCACGCGCTTCGCATCCTCGACGACATCGACACTCCGGACCGAGAGGAACAGCAGCGATGAGTACCCGCTTCACGACCGCGGAACGCGCGTGGCACGCCTGGATCGAGCCGGTCGGTCCGCACACCGGATCGCCCGAGCAGATCGCCGCCTACGAATCGAGCGTGTGGCCGGACTCGCCGTACTTCCGGTTGCTCGCCTGGCACCCGCACGCGCTCGACGCGCGTACTCACCTCGACCGCGCGATCTTCCTCGGCCGACCGGGCATCGGACGCGGAGAGCGGGAGCTCGCCGCGACGGCGGCGTCTCGACTCAACGGGTGCGAGCTCTGCGCCAGCGTGCACGCGCGTTTCGCAGCGACGTTCACCCGCCGCGAGGACGACGTGGTGCGCTTGTTGGAAGAGGGGGTGGATGCGGGTTTCGACCCGCGTTGGCAGGCAATCATCGACGCGGCGGCTGCGCTCACGGCGTCGCCCCCGCGGTTCGGCGTCCACCACGTGCGGGCGCTCGAGGACGCCGGGCTCTCGCGGACGGACATCCAGGACGTCGTGGAGGCGGCGGCGTTCTTCGCGTGGGCGAACCGGCTCATGCTCTCCCTCGGCGAACCGGCCGCGCCCGATGCGGCGGACGCGGAAGCCCTCGCCAATCAGCGCGCCGCCGACGCGGCCGCGCGCGGAGAGGCCTGACGCTCGCTGGTTGTTCCCTTCGCCCGCTGTCGCGGACGGCGAGCGGGGCCCGCATCCGGCCGCCCGCGGCGCCGGCCCGACGGGAGGAGGTCGACCGAGCGCAGGGATACGCTGTGCCCATGATCCTGCGCAGGAGTCACCCCGTGGCGTCGGTCTCGGCGCGGCGCACCGAGACGTTCACCGACGGGGTGTTCGCGATCGCGGCCACCCTGCTCGTGCTGGGCCTGACCGATCAGTCACTCGGGACGGTGCGCACCGACGCCGATCTCGCCGACGGGCTGCTCGGCCTCGTACACCCGGTCCTGTCGTTCCTCATCAGCTTCCTCATCCTCTGCGTGATGTGGATGACGCACGTGCGGCAGTTCGAATGGATCACGCGAGTCGACGACGTCGGCATGTGGATCAACAACGCACGCCTGCTGCTGGTGGTTCTGGTGCCCTTCACGTCGTCGTTGAACACCACCTATGCCGATCTGCTGCTCGGGCGCGTGCTGCTGCCGATCAACTTCTTCCTCGCGATCGTCATGGGCTGGTTGCAGTGGGCGTGGGCGGTGCGCTCGGGCGCCATCGCCGACCTCGCCGCGCACGATGCGCGCCGGCTGGGGCGCGCGGGCTTCAGCGCCGTCGTCATCAGCGCCGTCGCGATGCTGGCGAGCCCGTGGCTCGGGTCGTACGCGTTCTTCCTGTTCGTCTTGGACGGACCGTTCACCCGCCTGCTGCGCGGTGGCGACGCGCCGACCCTGCCGCCGTCCGCTCGCGCCGCAGACGCCACCGACGGCGATGTCGGAGGGCGCGGGTAGGCTGGGAGGGTGACCATGGAGATCGATCTCGGCCGCGCCAAGCGCGCCCGCCGCGCGTACACCTTCGACGACATCGCCGTCGTGCCGTCGCGGCGCACGCGCAACCCCGAAGACGTGTCCACGACCTGGAGCATCGACGCGTTCTCGTTCGAGATCCCGGTGCTGGGCGCCCCGATGGACTCCGTCGTCAGCCCGCGCACGGCGATCGAGCTCGGTCGCCTGGGTGGCCTCGGGGTCCTCGACCTCGAGGGATTGTGGACTCGGTACGACGACCCGGAGCCGCTCCTGGCCGAGATCGCGACGTTGCCCGATGCCGACGCGACGCGTCGCATGCAGCAGCTGTACTCCGAGCCGATCAAGCCCGAGCTCGTGCGCGACCGTCTCGCCGAGGTCCGCGCCGCCGGTGTGACCGTCGCCGGCGCTCTGACGCCGCAGCGCACCCAGGACCTGTACGAGACCGTCGTGGCCGCCGGCGTCGACCTGTTCGTCATCCGGGGCACGACCGTGTCGGCCGAGCACGTCTCGAGCGTGGCCGAGCCGCTGAACCTCAAGAAGTTCATCTACGACCTCGACGTGCCCGTCATCGTCGGCGGGGCTGCCACCTACACCGCCGCGCTCCACCTCATGCGTACGGGAGCCGCGGGCGTCCTCGTCGGTTTCGGTGGGGGAGCGGCATCGACCACGCGGGCGACGCTCGGCTTGCACGCGCCGATGGCCACCGCCGTCGCCGACGTCGCCGGCGCACGTCGCGACTACCTCGACGAGTCGGGTGGACGCTACGTCCACGTCATCGCCGACGGCGGCGTGGGCACGTCGGGCGACATCGTGAAGGCGCTGGCCATGGGGGCGGATGCCGTCATGCTCGGTGTCGCCCTCGCGCGCGCCACCGACGCACCCGGCCGCGGCTTCCATTGGGGTCCCGAGGCGCACCACGCCAAGCTCCCGCGTGGACGCCGCGTCGCTGTCGACCGCGTCGGGCCGCTCGAGCAGATCCTGTTCGGTCCCGCTCCCGTCGCCGACGGCACGGCCAACCTCATCGGCGCGCTGAAGAAGTCGATGGCGACCACCGGATACTCCGACCTCAAGGAGTTCCAGCGCGTCGAGGTCGTCGTGGCGCCCTACGGGCACTGACGCCGGAGCTCCATGACCTTCACCCCCGCGGTCGATCCCGCACCCCCGCAAGTCTTCCCGCCCACACTGCGGGAGGTCATGCTGCGGCCGCGTTGGATCGCGCTGCTCGCGTTCTCGCTCGTCGTCGCCGGGGTGCTCGCATGGCTCGGGCAGTGGCAGCTGGGCCGCGCCGTCGACACGGCGCCGTCCGAACCGGGGATGACCGAGGTGGTGCGGCCGCTCGACGAGGTGGTGCAGCCGGGGAGCTATCTCGCGGAGCCGCTCGTCGGTCAGCGTGTCGAGACGAGCGGTCGCTGGATCGCGTCGGACTTCCTCGTCGTCTCGTCGCGCTTCAACGACGACGTCGAGGGCTACTGGGTCACCGGACAGCTCCGCGTCGACGACGGTGGACGACCGGCATCCCTCGCGGTGGCCCTCGGATGGGCACCGACACTCGAGCAAGCCTCCGCGGCTGCCGACGACCTGCGTGCGGCCGCCGAGGCCGATCCGAGCGCCGAGGTGGAGGTCACCGGACGCCTCATCTCGGACGAGGGCCCCGGACGGCCTCCGGCGGGTGTCGATCCGCAGACCTTGACCCGCATGTCGCCCGCGATGCTCCTCGGCCGCTGGCACGACGTCGAGGGCGTCGCGGTGTACCGGCAGTACGTCGCCTCGCAGACGGCGATCGGCCCCCTCGACCCCATCTCCTCACCGGCTCCCGAGGAACGGTCCCGGGTCAACTGGCTGAACATCTTCTACGCCGCCGAATGGGCGGTCTTCGCGGGCTTTGCGCTCTACCTCTGGTACCGCCTGGCGCGCGACGCGTGGGAGAAAGAGGTCGAAGACCTCGAAGACGCCCGGGATGAGGCGCTGGCGGCAGGCCCCCCGGTTCCTCGCGACTAGACTTGGCGCATGCCGCGTCCCCCGAAACTCGCCTCGTTCCCGGCGATCCGCGGAGCCCTGAAGTTCTACCAGATCTGCTCGATCATCACGGGTATCGGTCTCCTGCTGCTGGTCGCCGAGATGATCCTGAAGTACACCCCCCTGCACGTGGAGCTGTTCCTCGGCGGATCGGGCGGATTCCTGTGGTTCGCGGATGCCGTGCCCGGACCGGACTGCCAGTGGTTCTCGCTGTTCGTGCCCGGTGGAAGTGGCTGCGAGATCCTCTCGACCGGCGACGGTGTGAACGTCTCGCTCGCCATCCTCGTCGCGCACGGCTGGTTCTACGTCGTCTACCTCTTCTCGTGCTTCCGCGTGTGGAGCCTCATGCGGTGGCCGTTCCGTCGGTTCGTGTTCCTCGCCCTCGGCGGCGTCGTGCCGTTCCTCTCCTTCTTCCTCGAGGTGCGCACCGCCCGTCGCGTGCGCGCCTATCTCGCAGAGCGCGAAGCCGCCACGGCATCCGCTCCCGTTCCCGCCCCGGAAGGCAACCGGTGACCGAACAGACCGAAACGTCCCAGCGCCCCGTCCTCGTCGTCGACTTCGGCGCCCAGTACGCGCAGCTCATCGCCCGCCGCGTCCGCGAGGCCGGCGTCTACAGCGAGATCGTGCCGCACACCGCGTCGGCCGCCGAGATCGCGGCGAAGAACCCCGTCGGCATCATCCTCTCGGGTGGGCCGTCGTCGGTGTACGAAGAGGGCGCGCCGAGCCTGGACGCCGGGGTGTTCGACCTCGACGTGCCGACGCTCGGCATCTGCTACGGCTTCCAGGTCATGGCGAAGGCCCTGGGCGGCGAGGTCGCGAACACGGGCCTGCGCGAGTACGGCGCGACCGATGCCACGATCGTGACCGAGGGCACGCTGCTCGAGGGGCAGCCGGTCGAGCAGAACGTCTGGATGAGCCACGGCGACCAGGTGTCCCGCGCCCCCGAGGGCTTCGAGGTGCTCGCCCGCACCGCGCACACGCCCGTCGCCGCGTTCGCGAACGACACCCGTCGCATGTACGGCGTGCAGTGGCATCCCGAGGTCAAGCACTCCGACCACGGCCAGCACGTGCTGGAGAACTTCCTGCACAAGGCCGCGGGCCTGCCCGCCGACTGGAACAGCGGCAACGTCATCGCCGAGCAGGTCGAGCGCATCCGCCAGCAGGTCGGCACCGGCCGCGTCATCTCCGCGCTCTCGGGCGGCGTCGACTCGGCCGTGTCCACCGCGCTCGTGCACGAGGCGGTCGGCGACCAGCTGATCGCCGTGTTCGTCGACCACGGCCTGCTCCGCCAGGGCGAGCGCGAGCAGGTCGAGAACGACTATGTCGCCTCCACCGGCGTCAAGCTCATCACCGTCGACGCCCGTGAGACGTTCCTCGAGGCGCTCGCCGGAGTCAGCGACCCCGAGCAGAAGCGCAAGATCATCGGCCGCGAGTTCATCCGCGCGTTCGAGAAGGTCCAGGCCGACCTCGTCGCTGAGGCGAAGGCCGAAGGCGAGCAGGTCCGTTTCCTCGTGCAGGGCACGCTCTACCCCGACGTCGTCGAGTCCGGCGGCGGTGCCGGCACGGCGAACATCAAGAGCCACCACAACGTCGGCGGCCTTCCCGAAGACCTGCAGTTCGAGCTCGTCGAGCCGCTGCGCACCCTCTTCAAGGACGAGGTGCGCGCGATCGGCCGCGAGCTGGGCCTGCCCGAGGCGATCGTCGGTCGGCAGCCCTTTCCGGGGCCCGGTCTTGGCATCCGCATCGTGGGCGAGGTCACCGCTGACCGTCTCGAGATCCTGCGTGCGGCCGACGCCATCGCCCGCGCCGAGCTGACCAAGGCCGGCCTCGACGACGAGATCTGGCAGTGCCCCGTCGTGCTCCTCGCCGACGTGCGCTCGGTGGGTGTGCAGGGCGACGGCCGCACCTACGGTCACCCGATCGTGCTGCGTCCGGTCTCGTCGGAGGACGCGATGACGGCCGACTGGACGCGTCTGCCGTACGACGTGCTCTCCAAGATCAGTAATCGCATCACCAACGAGGTGAAGGACGTCAACCGGGTCGTGCTCGACGTGACGTCGAAGCCGCCGGGGACCATCGAGTGGGAGTGAGCTGCGGCTGACCCCGCCTCCGCTACGACGCCGTCGTTTGGCCCCTCCGCCGGACGACGGCGTCGGCGTTCTGGCGCTGAGGTTTGGGGGCGGGGTTCGCCGCTCGGGGCGCGAGAAGTGCGCCCCAGAGCGCGGGATGCGCCCCAAACCGGGGCTTGCCGCGGCATCGGGGGCAGCTGGGCGCAGCCGGAGGAGGTGGCGCAGCTGGAGGACGTGGTGCGGCCGGAGGAGGTGGTGCGGGTCGGATAGGCTGGTGACGTCGGCGACCGCCCCCGGGAATGAACCGGGCTCGTCCGGCCAGAACGGCACAGGTCTCACATGGCCCGTCTCGACTTCTCCGGCTACCGCGAGGTGCTGCGCACACCCGGAGCCCCGTGGTTCACCCTCGCCGGATGGGTGGGGCGTTTTCCTCGCGGAACGCTGAACCTCGGCATCATCCTCCTCGTGCAGGTGGCGACCGGGAGCTTCGCGCTCGCCGGAGCCGTCGCCGCGGCGTACGTCGTCGGCATGGCGGTGGCGGGACCGCTCTGGTCGCGGCTCATGGATCGCCGCGGGCAACGGTCGGTCCTGCTCGCCGCCGCCGCGACGCTCGCCGCCTCCACCGCCGTCCTCGTCTCGGCCGTGCTCGCCGAGACCCCGGTCGTGCTCTGGTTCGTCCTGTCGTTCGTGGCCGGCGCTGTGTCGGTGGACGTGGGACCCGCCGTCCGCGCGCGGTGGAGCGCCTTGGTCGCGCCGGACAGGCGTCACAGCGCCTACGCCCTCGAGTCGATCGCCGACGAGAGCGTCTTCGTGATCGCGCCGCCGCTGCTCACCCTGGCCGCCGCCCTGTGGGCGCCTCAGGCGGGCCTCGTCCTCGTCGTGGTCGTCGGTTGTGTCGGCCTGGTGTGGCTGGGGCTGCTGCGCCGCTCTGAACCGCCCCACATCGCGCGGAGCGAGCGGCGACAGCGGCTGCTGCCCCCGGCCGGCATCCTTCCCGTCACGGTCGCCTGGATCGGCGTGGGCGCGATGTTCGGGTCCTTCGACGTCACGAGCATCGCGTGGGCCGACCACGCCGGGTCGCCCTGGCTCGCCGGGGTTATGATGGCGGCCCTCGCGGTCGGAAACACCGCCGGAGCGCTCGTCTACGGCGCGCTACGGCTGAGAGCCTCCCTGCGGACGCGCTGGCTCGTCGGCAGCGCCCTGCTCGCGGTCGTCTGCCTCGCCCTGCCGCTGGCCGCGGACGGGCTGCTCGCCCTGCTCGCTGCGGCCGCGGTGGGGGCGGTCATCGGGCCCGTGCTCGTGGCCGGGTTCGCTCTCGTGGATGCCCGTGCCGACCGCGATCGCGTCACCGAGCTGTTGGCCTACCCGTCCCTGGGCGTCGGTGCCGGCATCCCGATCGGCTCCACCCTGGCAGGGATCGGACTGGATATCGCCGGTCCCGTGGTGGGTTTCACGGTCATGGCCGTCAGCTGCGTCGCGATCGTCGTACTCGGCGGGCTCGGCGAGGCTCTTCTGTCGATGCGGTCGTGGGGCGTCCCCGCCCGCCGACGCCGTTCGGCGTGAGCGGGCGGTACGCGAGGATGGGAGCGTGACGTTGTTCCCCGATGCCTGGTACCTCATCCTGTCGAGCCGGCTCATCCCCGACCTCGACGGGGGCTACACGATCTCGACCCTCGCGCGGGCGCGGCAGATGGCCGAGGCGGGCGCGTCACCGCTTCTGCTCACCGTCGATCCGGGTGCGGCGGAGGCCCACGCGCAGCATCGCGCCGTTTTCGTGGAGCGCGGTGCCGCCGCGGCATCCGAGATGTTCCGAAACCTGTTCGACGAGGCAGTTGCCCCCGACGGAGGGGCAGCGGAGTGGCTCCGAGCAGCCGCCGCCCCGGGCGAGGCGGACCCCTCGCTCGAGTATCGAGAGGTGGCGGGAGGCGCGGTCGCCCTGCCGAACGTCATCCACCCCGACTGGCATCTCGCGACGGCTCCCATCGTGATCCGGGATGCCTCGGGCGAGCCCGTCGGCATCGTCGCGGGGTTCGGCGCGCTGTATCGGGCGTGGCTGACGCATGTCGCCGCGGACCTGCGCGCGGAGGACGACCGCCCCGTCGTCGTCGTCTGCGAGTCGCGTCAGCTCGGCGAGCTGATCGTCGGGTGGGGCGATGACGACGTGCGGATCGTGCACACGGTACACACCATCCACCTCGAGTCGCCCTACTGGGCGGATTCCGACCTGAACGCTCTCTGGACGCGGTGGTTCGAGATTTCGCCCCGCTTCGACGCGGTGCTGTGGCCGACGACGCATCAACGGGACGACGTGCGCGACCGCTTCGGCTCAGCCGCGAACGATCTCGTCGCCCCGCACGCGGTGACCGGACCCGGCGTCGTGCTGCCTGCCGACGCGCGGGAGGAGGGCCTCGTCGTGGTGCTCGGGCGTCTGGCTCCCGGCAAGCGCCTCGCGCCCGCCATCCGGGCCTTCGCCCGGGTCGTCGCCGAGGTGCCGGCGGCACGGCTGGAGCTGTGGGGGGAGGGCGCTCAGCGCCGTGAACTCGAGGCCCTGGTCGACGAGCTGGGGCTCGGTCACGCGGTGTCGTTGCCGGGGCTGACGGCCGATCCCGGTGCGGTCCTCGACCGTGCCGCCGTCTACCTCACGACCTCGGCGTTCGAGGGGCAGGGGCTCGCCCTGGCCGAGGCGCTCGCGCACGGGACACCGGTCGTTGCCTGGGACATCCGGTACGGCCCCCGTGACATGCTCGCCGGAGGTGGCGGCATCCTGGTTCCGGACGGCGACGAGGACGCGCTCGTCGATGCTCTCGTACGCGTGCTCACCAACACCGACGTGCGGAAGCGTTTGTCGAGTGAGGCGCAGGATGCCGCGGCGACGCTGACTCCGGCTCGGGCGATGCAGACGCTGGCCGCGGCGTGCGCCGAGGCCCTGTCGCGGGAGCGGCGGCGCTGACCTCAGGCGCGCGCGGCCGCGCGGACGGCGCTCACGGCCGCGGACGGTGAGCCGCGGAACGCCGGACCGTGCCCGGGGAGGACCCAGTCGGCATCGAGATCGGCGATCCGTGCCAGCGACGCGAGGGCCTCGGCCGGGTCGTCGGTGAAGGGCGCAGGCCCAGGTCCCGTCCGGCCGGTCAGTACGTGTCGGGTCGTGAGGGCATCTCCGACGAAGACGGCGCGGACCTCGGGGGAGAAGACGGCGACGCTGCCCGGCGAGTGCCCGGGGATCGTGATCACCCGGGGCGCGCCGGGGAGATCGAGCGTCGCGTCGTCGTCGAGGGGGACCACCTCCGTCAACCACTGCGGACGCATCCCTTTTCGGATACCGAACGCGGCGAAGCGCACGAGCGGACCGATCCGCACCGGACCGACCGGGGTCTTCGGCTTGTCGCCGCCCCGGGCGCGGTCAGCATCCGCGGAGTGGATGAAGACCGGGATGCCGTGGTCCCGGCGGAGGCGCTCGGCGAAGCCGACGTGGTCGCTGTCACCGTGGGTGAGGATCACGGCGCGGATGTCATCGATGGGGCGGCCGATGGCATCCAGCTCTCGCTTCAGGTCGGAGAACATGCCCGGGAGCCCGGCGTCGATGAGTGTGATGCCCTCGGGGGTGGCGATCAGGTAGGAGGCGACGATGTCGTTGCCGAGGCGGTGAAGGGAGGGGGCGAGCTGCACGACGGGCCTTTCGAAGGATGGCTACGAGCAGTAGCCATGATAGCTTATCTGTATAGCTATGAGGGGGAGGGAGATGCCCACGCCGGAACGCACCTCGATCGGTGAGATCGTCGTAGAGGCGACGCGCCTCCTGGACGCGGGCGGACCGGCCGCCGTCACCATGCAGGCGGTGGCCAGCGCCGTCGGGGTCAAAGCCCCCTCGCTCTACAAGCGCCTACGCGACCGCGACGCGCTCCTGGCGATGGTGGGTGCCGCCGCCGCCGACGACCTGGCCCGCCTCCTCTCCGACGCCGGCCGAGATCTCGGAGCGATGTTGACCGCCTTCCGTCGCTTCGCGCACGCACGACCGGAAGCCTTCCGGCTCCTGTTCACGACGGCCGTCGACGCCGACCGTCTCGCGGCCACGAGCGAGCCGGTCCTGCGCGCGGCGGCGTCCCTCGTCGGTGATGAGCAGGCGCTGGCCGCTGCGCGCCTGGTGACGGCGTGGGCGACCGGTTTCGTCACGATGGAGCTCGCGGGCGCGTTCCGTCTCGGCGGCGACCTCGACGAGGCCTTCGCCTACGGCATCCGTCACCTCGTCGGCTCGCTCGTCCCCCCTCCGGAAGCCGAGCGGCCGGCCCACGGGTCGTAGTCGGCGATCAGGTTCTCCTGCCCCGGGCGGTCGGCATCCGGGATGTGCTGCAGGTTCACGCGCACGCGGTACCAGAGCGAGCTCGAGCCGCGCATGCCGTCGACGAGAACGTCGGCGGGGTGCAGGTCGGCGGCGGCTGCCGGATGCCGTGACTTCCAGGTCTCGAGCGCTGCGAGCGCCTCGGGCTTGGTCTTCGTCCGCGCGACCTCGATGAGCGGCATGGTGGACGCGCGGCGGCCCGAGCCATCGGATCCGCGCGGGGGTTTCTCGGCGGGACCGAGCTCTTTGGCCAGCGCGAGGAGGGCATCGAGGGAGCCGGCCGCGGCGTCGATGCCGGCGTGGGGGTCGCCGATCATGCGGAAGCGCTCGGGCACGGTGAGGACCGTGAACTCTTCGGGGCGGCGGTCACGCACCTCGTCCCAGGTGAGCGGTGTCGAGACGCGGGCGTCGGGGAGCGCGCGGATCGAGTACGCCGAGGCGACCGTGCGGTCTTTGGCGTTCTGGTTGAAGTCGACGAAGACGCTCTCTCCGCGTTCCTCCTTCCACCAGCGGGCGGTCGCGAGCCCGGGGGCGCGATTCTCGACCTCGCGGGCGAGGGTCTCTGCGGCGAGGCGCACGTCGGCGTAGTCCCACTCCGGGCGGATGCGCACGAGGATGTGCAGGCCGCGGGAGCCGGAGGTCTTCGGCCACCCGGCGAGACCGTGGTCTTCGAGGACCTCCCGGGCGATGAAGGCCACGTCGACGATCTGCGACCAGTCGACGCCCGGCATCGGGTCGAGGTCGACGCGGAGCTCGTCGGGGTGATCGATATCCTCGGCGCGCACGGGGTGCGGATTGAGGTCGAGGCAGCCGAGGTTGACGACCCACGCCAGGCCGGCGGCATCCCGGATCACCGTCTCCTCGGCGGAGGTGCCGGACGCGTAGCGCAGGGTCGCGGTGTCGATGAAGGCGGGGTGGTTCTCGGGGACGCGCTTTTGGAAGAAGGGCTCCTGGTCGAGGCCCTTCGAGAAGCGCTTGAGCACCATGGGGCGCCCGCCCGCGCCGCGCAGAGCGCCGTCGGCGACGGCGAGGTAGTAGCGCACGAGGTCGAGCTTGGTCAGGCCCGGCTCGGAGAAGACGACACGGTCGGGGCTCGTGACGCGCACCTCGTGGCCGTCGATGTCGAGGATCTCGGGGGGAGTCTTCGCGGGGCTCATGTCGCGACGCTAGCGCCGCGGGCCGTGCGTCGCGCCCCCCTTGCGGCCGGTGGCCGGGCGCCGCGTGGGCCGGGTGCCGCGTGGGCTGGGCGCCGCGTGGGCGGGCGCCGCGTGGGCCGGGCGCCGCGTGGGCCGGGTCGCAGATGTTGAGTGTCCAAAACACCCGGGCGAATTTTCGGAGTCTCCGGGTGTCTTGGACACTCAAACGGGGGAGAGGGTCGAGGGGGCGGCGGGGCGCGGCGGGCCGTGGCGCCGACGACGAAGGGCCGCCCCGAACGGGACGGCCCTTCGTGCGACGCCGTGCGTCAGTTGTTGCCGCGCAGGATGGCGAGCAGACGCAGGATCTCGACGTACAGCCACACGACGGTGACCATGATGCCGAACGCGCCGACCCAGCCGTAGACCCGGGCGGCGCCGTTGCGGACACCGCGCTGGATCTGGTCGAAGTCGAGCACCAGCGAGTACGCAGCCATGATGACCACGACGACACCGATCAGCACGCCCCACGGGATGCCGAACAGGAAGCTGGGCTGGCTGTAGAGGCCGAAGGCGCCACCGGCGATCGGGGCGTTGAACAGCATGAGGCCGAGGTTGATGAGGCCGAAGACCATGTAGCCGATCATCGCGATCATGAAGATCTTGGTGGCGCGAGCCGAGGCGCGCACCTTGCCGCTGGCGAACAGCGCGAGGGTGACACCGACGACCGAGAGCGTCGCGAGGGTCGCCTGGATGACGATGCCCGGGAACATGAACTCGAAGAACGCCGAGATGCCGCCGACGAACAGGCCCTCGAACACCGCGTACGCGAAGAACACGGGGACGGAGGGCTTCTTCTTGAAGATCGCGACGAGCGCCAGCACGAAGCCGACGAGGCCGCCCACGACCATCGGAGCGGCGCTGGGCGACGGGTTGGCGGCGCTGACGCCGGCCATCGACCAGATCCAGCCGACGACGGCGCCGACCACGAGCACGCCGAACAGCGCGAGCGTCTTGAAAACGGTGTCTTCGACCGTCATCCGGTCGGTTTCGACGGCGCCCGCTGCGGGGGCGGTGTACATGCCCTCGAGGTTGGCGGCCTCAGCGGCAGCCGCGGCGCTCGCGGTGGGAGCCGCGGGAGGGCTGTAACGGGTCTGGGCGCCGGCACGAGGGTCCTGGAACGCCGGGGTATTGAATGCCGGGTTGTTGAGGGCCACGGGGACTCACACTCCACAAAAGTTGGTCATCACAGCACCGTGCTGTCAGACAACACTACCCGAGCGGGGTGCGAGATTCCTTGGGTTGTCTGGGATTCCGCTATGAGCAAAGAGGCCGTTCACCCGACGCCGCTACCGTGGGCGGGTGCCGCTCGACCGCCCCCTCCTCATCGGTCATCGCGGGGCCCCCGGATACCGTCCCGAGCATTCCCCCGCGTCCTACGCTCTCGCGATCTCCTCGGGCGTGGATGCCGTCGAGCCCGACGTCGTGCCCGCGAAGGACGGCGTGCTCGTCGTCCGGCACGAGAACGAGATCAGCGCGACCACCGACGTCGCGGGCCGCCCGGAGTTCGCGTCCCGCCGCACCTCGAAGGTGGTTGACGGGGAACGGCTTACGGGGTGGTTCGTCGAGGACTTCACGGGCGACGAGCTGCGGACCCTCCGGTGTCGGGAGCGCATCCCCACGCTGCGGCCGGACAGCGCCGCGCGCGACGACACCGAGCCCGTGCTCCGTCTGAGCGAGGTGCTCGAGCTGGCACGCCGGGGTGGTGTCGGCGTCGTCCTGGAGATCAAGCACGCGGCCGCGTTCGCCGCCCTCGGCTTCGACATGGCGGAGCTCGTCGTCTCGGAGCTGCGCGCGGCCGGGTGGCTGGACGACCCGTCGCTCGTCATCGAGTCGTTCGAACCCTTGGTGCTCGCGCGGCTGCGGGGGCTCGGCATCCGGAGCCCTCTCGTGCAGCTCATCGAGGCGGCGGGCGCACCGTGGGATCTGCGCGCGCGCGACGGAGCGGATGCCACGACCTACGCCTCGATGCTGACCGCGGCGGGGCTCGACGCGCTCGCCCGAGAGGTCGACGGCGTCAGCGTCGACAAGCGTCTGATCCTGGACCCCGACGACTTGGGTCGGGCGCGGGGGCCCGCGCGGTTCGTCGCGGACGCCCAGGCGCGGGGCCTGCGCGTGTTCACCTGGACGTGCCGTCCCGAGAACGACTTCCTGCTGCCCGGATACCGCCGTCCCGGGGGACCCGCGGCGTTCGGCGACTTCCGCGCCGAGTGGTCGGTGCTGCGCGACGCGGGTCTCGACGGGGTGTTCGTGGATCACCCCGACCTCGGCGTCGAGGTCTTCGGCGGTTGAGCGACAGATCGCAACCCCGGCACACGTCAGTGCCTGTCGCGTGAGGATGGCGGCATGACAGTGGACGTGACGGTCGTGGGCGGTGGGATCTCGGGACTCGCGTGCGCGCGGGCCGTGCAGGAGGCCGGGAAGTCCGTGCGGGTGCTCGACCGCGGGCGGCGGGTCGGCGGACGGCTGTCCAGCCGCACCATCGAGGGGCGGGCGGTCGACCTCGGCGCGTCCTACATCGTCGTCGGCGAGGCGGAACGCTTCGGTCACGTGGTCGCCGACTGGGCCGAGCGTGACCTCGCGCGACCCTGGACGGACACCTTCCTCGTCGTGGATGCCGAGGGGAATCAGACGCCCAAGCCCGGTCCGATGCGGTGGGCGGCACCACTCGGGCTGCGCGCGCTCGCTCTCGATCTGGCCCACGGTCTCGACGTGGTGGCGGAGCGGACCGTGGAGCGCGTCGCGCCCCACCGCATCGACGGGGAGGACGCCGGCGAGGTGGTCCTGGCGATGCCGGGGCCGCAGGCGGCGCGGCTCACCGACGCGCCGATCGACGACGTCGAATGGGAGCCCGTCATCGCCGTCGTCCTGCGGTGGGACGAGCGTCGCTGGCCGGCCGACCTGCACGGTGCCTTCGCGGACGGAGACGCCGACGCGTCGTTCATCGCCGACGACGGCGATCGCCGGGGCGACGCCGCCCCCGTGCTCGTCGTCCACACGACGCCGGAGCGCGCCCGGCAGCACCTCGACGACCCGGACGCAGCCATCGGCCCGGTTCTCGCCGCGACGCGACGGCTGTTGCGCATCGATGCCGACCCGGCATCCACGTCCGCCCACCGCTGGACCTTCGCCCGCCCCGCGACGACCACCGGACGCCCCTTCTTCCGCTCCCCGGGCCTGTCCGCGTGCGGTGACGCATGGGGGGAGAGCGCCGCGGTGCGCACCGCCTGGTCGTCGGGCGACGCCCTCGGCCGCGCGCTCGCGGCATCCTGAGCCCGCCCCCGGGGCATGTCGGAGGGCCCCCGTAGGGTGGGGTCATGGATGTGGGGATCGAGGCCGCGGGGGTACGGCGCTCCTTCGGGGCCGTTCAGGCCGTGCAGGATGTGACGTTCTCGGCCGCGCCGGGACGGGTGACCGGTCTCGTCGGGCCGAACGGCTCGGGCAAGACGACGCTGATGCTCATGCTGGCGTCTCTGCTGCAGCCCGACGCGGGGGAGATGCGCATCGGAGGCGTCGATCCGGTTGCCGACCCCTCCGGCGCGCGCCGGCTCCTCGGGTGGATGCCGGACGCCCTGGGTGCGTGGCCGAGCCTGACCGCGCGCGAGGTGCTCATCGCCACCGCGCAGCTCTACGACCTCTCGCCCACCGACGCCCGCGCTCGTGCGGACGCGCTGCTCGAGCTGGTGGACCTGACCGCCCTCGCGGCGTCCGCGGCGCGCGTGCTGTCGCGGGGGCAGAAGCAGCGGCTCGCCCTCGCGCGCGCTCTCGTGCACGATCCCCGGGTGCTGCTGCTCGACGAGCCGGCCTCGGGGCTCGACCCGCAGGCGCGGATTGCGCTGCGGGTGCTGCTCCGGCGCCTCGCGGCCGAGGGGCGCACGGTCCTCATCTCCAGCCACGTGCTGTCAGAGCTCGAGGAGGTCGTCGATGACGCGGTCTTCCTCGTCGACGGCCGCACCGTCGCCGGAGACCGCGTCGCCGCTGCCGCCTCGCGGACGCGGTCCTGGCGGGTCCGGCTGATGATCGACCCGTCACGCGGAGCCGAGGCGGCGCGGGGTGACGTGGCCGCGGCGCTCGGGCGTCTGCCTGACGAAATCGCGGCCGATCGGCGAGATCTCCTCGTGCCGTTCGCCGACGACGCCGGTGCGGTCGCGGGGCTGCGGGCCCTGGTGGGTGCCGGTGTGCCCGTGCTGGAGTTCGCTCCCGCGGTGGGAGACCTCGAGCACGCCTTCCTCGATCTGAGAGTCGGCCCCGGCAACGAGGGGAGCCCCGCATGAGCCTGCACCGTCTGCGCACCGTCATGGGCATCGAGCTGCGTCAGCGGGTCCGATCGCTCGGGTGGTACGTGCTGCTCGGGGTGTTCGCGGTCCTGCTGATCGGCATCCTGGTCCTGTCCTTCGCCTCGTTCGCGCTCTCCGGCGGAGGCGATGGGTGGTTCTTCTCGCTCGTGATCATGCTCGTGCTGCTGCTCGTGCTCCTGGTCTCGCCGACGCTCAGCGGGAGTGCGGTGAACGGCGATCGGGATGCTGCGACCCTCGCGCCCGTGCAGGTCACCCTCGTCACGACGACCGAGATCGTGCTCGGCAAGTTTCTCGCCGCCTGGATCTCGGGGCTCGCCTTCCTGGTGGTGGCCCTGCCGTTCCTCCTCATCGCCATGGTGGCCGGCTCGCTGAATCCGGCGGTCGTCTTCGTCTCGCTGATCATCCTCATCGTCGAGGTGGGGATCGTCGCGGCGATCGGCGTCGGGTTCAGCGCGGTGTTCGCGCGGCCCCTCTTCTCGGTCGCGAGCACGTACCTCGTCGTCGCCGCGTTGACGATCGGGACGCTCATCGCCTTCAGCCTCGGCGGGTTCGCCCTGCGGAGCGAGCAGGTCACCGTCTCGCGTGATCTCGACTGGAGCGCCGTCCCCGCGGGATGCGACCCCGGTCTGCTGAGTCCGTCAGACGAGTGCCCGACCTACGACGAGCTGCCGTGCGTGGAGAACACCTACACGTCGGAGGTGCCGCGCTTCGATCGCGTGTGGTGGGTGCTCGCGGCGAATCCGTTCGTCATCCTCGCCGATGCCACGCCCCCGACTTACGTCGGCGGATACCCGCAAGACCTGTTCTCGCAGATCTCCTACAGCGTGCGCAGCGCGCAGAAGTCGCCCGAGGCGCAGCAGGGGTACGACGGGTGCACCCCGCCCGCGGTGCCGGACAACAACACCCCGGAAGATCAGGTCGAGGGCACGATTCCGAGCTGGTTCGTCGGTTTGCTGGTCCAGCTGCTCGTCGCCGCGGGGCTGTTGGCGTGGGGCATCGCCCGGACGCGGACGCCCGCGCGGCGACTGCCGCCGGGGACGCGTATCGCCTGAGGCGGCGCGTTCGGCGCCTCAGCGCAGACGCGTCGCCGGAGCGCAGGCGCGTCGCCGGAGCGCAGGCGCGTCGCCTCAGCGCAGGCGCGGCGCCTCAGCGCAGGCGCGCCGCCAGGGCGACCGCGTCGTGCGGGGCCCGGCCGCGTGCGTCGTTGTCGAAGTACACGTAGACGTCGCGCGGCATCCCGTCCGCCGCGGACGATCCGTCGAGCCAGCCGCGGATGCGAGCGGCCCACGCGTCGAGTTCGGCGTCGGTGTACCCGCTGGCGTACAGCTCCTGTGAGCCGTGCAGGCGCACGTAGACGTGGTCGGCGGTGAGGGCGTCGAACGCGGGCCACCTGCCCGCGGTGTCGGCGAGCACCAGCGCCGTGCCGTGCGCCCGGAGGATGTCAGCGGCGCGCGGGTCGAGGAAGGAGTCCGAGCGCGGCTCCAGAGCGTGGCGGAGCGGGACGTCCGCCTCGATCTCGAGCCAGTCGCGGCCGTCCAGTCGCTCGTCGTGCTGCCGTGCGAGGGCGAGGGCTTCGCCCCTGGTGCGGGGGAGCTGCGTCAGGAACGCGTCGAGGACGTCCGGGTCGAAGGCGAGCCGTTCCGGCAGCTGCCACAGGAACGGCCCGAGCGTCGGGCCCAGGGCGAGCACACCAGACGCGAAGAAGTTCGCGAGCGCGGTGTGCACGCCGGTCAGACGCAGCATGTGCGTCACGTAGCGCGAGCCCTTGACGGCGAACACGAAACCGTCGGGGACCTCGTCCCGCCAGCGCTGATAGCTGTCCGGCCGTTGCAGGGAGGAGAACGAGCCGTTCAGCTCGACGCTGTTCATCCGCTCACCGACGAAGGCGAGCTCACGGCGCTGCGCGAGCCCGCGCGGGTAGAAGTCGCCGCGCCAGCGCGGGTAGCGCCAGCCGGAGATCCCGACGAAAGCGGAGGTGGTCAGGCGTGACCCTCGGCGGCCGGGAAGCCCGGATCGACCGTGTCGCCGGTGTCGTCGGGGAGGTCGACGTGCTCCTCGGCTTCTGCGGCGTTTTCGCGCACCTCGTCGGTCACGGCGTCGGTCGGGGCGGCCGAGTCGGCGTGGGCGTCGTCGGCGTGGCGGGAGGGGATGTCAGGAGTGCTCATGCCCTCACGCTGCCGCACGACCTCCCGCCGTGGAACCGGCTTGCGCGCGGGCGTGCGGGATGCCAGGGCGCCTTGCCCCGGCGGTCGAGCCGAGTGCGTCCGGGCCCTCGCGGTCGTCAGTCGGTGGCATCCGGGATCGACGAGGGCACCGCGGGCCACGCCGGCAGCGGATCCTCCAGCGACGCCCACGCCGACGGGCCGGCGGCGAACTCGGCATCGGTGAGGGCCGCCTCGTCGAGAATGTGGACGAGCTTCGGTGCCGAGAGATCGAGGCCGGTGAAGGCGATCTCCTGCCCCATGCCCATGCGACCGTCGTCCGCGCCGAGCGGTTCGATCCACATCGCCGACCCGACGTGCTCCCAGCGGGCCAGGATGCCGGGTCGCGAGGCCAGGCGGCAGAAGCCCGCCGAGCGGACGAGGCGTCCGGCCGCGCCGTCGTCGAGTCGGTCGAGCGCGGCGGACAGGCGCGCGGGGTGGAAGGGGCGGAGCTGCTCGTAGCGGAGCGTCATCACGCGGTTGTCGCGCATGTACGGGTCGTGCGCGTCGTTGAGGGCATGCACCCACCCGGCGCGCTCGAGGATCTCGCCCTCGTGCGTCGCATCCGACCGCAGGTCGCTGAGCGGGTCGCGCGAGAGCCGCACGATGGCGCGTGGGTTGAGGTGGGAGGCGAGGGCCATCTGGACGGCGAGTGCCGCCGTGGGCACGTGCTCCCAGTTCACCCAGACGATGCGGGTGGCCAGCTCCAGAGCGAGAGCGGCCTGACGAGCTCGAGCACCGACGTCGCCGCGGGTGTCGCCGGGCTTCGCGGATGCCACGAGCGCCACGTCGTCGAGGAGATCGCCCATCATGTGGCGGGCGTCGACGACGCACACCGCTTCGATCTCGGCACCCCCGCGGACGACGATCGCATGGATGAGGTCGACGTCGGTGCCGAGGTCGACGACGGCGGTGGCGTCGTCGACGCGGGGGCGCGGGTGGGGGAGCGCGTGGGAAGAACGCAGGTCGGCGTAGCGCAGCAGGTGCAGGGGGCGGCCGAGGCGGGCGGCGGTGCGTTCGGCGTAGGCGCGGCGTTCGGGGGCGCAGACGCCCATGATGGCGACCGTGCGAGGCATGGCATCCACCTCTCGTTTGTCAGGGAGCTCCCGACACCCTACCTTGTTATCGAGAACTGTTATCAATAAGGAGGATGCCATGAAGGTTCGCGCATCGATCAAGTCCCTCAAGAAGCAGCCGGGCGCGCAGGTGGTGCGCCGCCGCGGCAAGGTCTTCGTCATCAACAAGCAGAACCCCCGCTTCAAGGGTCGTCAGGGCTGAGGTCTTCGCAGATTGCGCTGCGCGCAGTGGTGAGGCGGGGTCCTCGGCGAGAGCGGGAATGAGAACCGTTCTTGATTACCTGAACACATTGCAATTCATTTATGTGTGTGGTGTCGTAGAGGCGTGGACAGGATCGCGGGGCTCGAAGAAGCCGCTGAGCTGTTCAAGGTTCTCGGCAACGAGTCGCGTCTGGCGCTCGTCTGGCTGCTGAGCCGCGAACCGCTCACGGTCACCGCTCTCGCGGAGCAGGCCGCGCTGTCGCAGCCGTTGGTGTCGCAACACCTGCGGACGCTGCGACAGGCGGGGCTTGTGAGTTCGGAACGCGAGGGCAAAGAGATTCGCTACGCTCTCGCCGACCAGCACGTCGCTCACGTCGTGCTCGATGCGATCGCCCACGTCCAGGAACCGACCGACCAGGGGAACGAGCAATGAGCACCATCGAGACGCACGCTGAGCACACCGTCGACGAGCACGCGCACGGCGACGACTGCGGCCACCAGAAGATCGAGCACGGCGACCACGTCGACTACGTGCACGGCACCCACCACCACGCCCTGCACGGCGACCACTACGACGAGCACGAGTCCAAGGCCGAGCACACGGTCGATGAGCACGCGCACGGCGACGACTGCGGTCACGAGAAGGTCGAGCACGACGACCACGTCGACTACGTGCACGACGGGCACCGTCACTCGCTGCACGCCGACCACTACGACGAGCACTGAGGTGTGACGGCATCCCGTGTCACGAGCGCGGGATGCCGGATCGGGGCCCGCTTCTCCTCCGGAGAGGCGGGCCCTTCGTCTGTCGACGCTGGCGTCGTCTCAGGCGTCGCCGTGGCGTTTCCAGTTGGCCGGTAGCGGCGCGAGCTGCAGGCGGGTGCGATCGGCGCGGAACGCATCGAGCGCCCACTCGAACGGCATCCCCGCGTCGTCCCAGGCGATGCGGCGGAGCACGAGGAGCGACGCGCCCAGATCGATGTCCAGCGCATGGGCCTGCTCGGCATCCGCTGAGACACCCTCGACCGTCTCCTCCGTCCTGCCGATGCGAAGGGAGAAGACATCCCGCAGCAGGGCGTAGAGCGAGCCCGACAGATCCGCGCGTTCGATACCGGGGAAGCGTTCTGCCGGAAGCACCGATTCGTCGAGCGACCAGCTGCTGCCCTTCACGCTGCGCAGCCGCCGCAGCCGGACGACGGGTGCGCCCGGGGGCAGGCGCAGAGCGCGGGCTTGCGCGGGGGTCGCCTCGACGACCTCGCACCCCCGGACCTTCGTCATGACGTCGTATCCCTGCTGGCGCGCGATGGCCGGCACGCCCAGCGTCGTGTTGACCTGCCGCTGCAGCTTGCCGTCGTCGGCGAACACGCCACCGGTGCGTCCCATCGCTCGACGCACCTCGTTGCCGGCTTCGAGACGGTCCAGGGCCCAGCGCAGAGCGGCCCGGCTGACGCCGAACCGCTCCGCGAGGCCACGCTCGCTCCCGAGGCGCTCGCCCGGGAGGAACGCGTTGGCCGTCATCCATTCACGCAGCCGCTGCTGCGCGACCTCCCCGGCCGAGCCCGTCGTCATGGGTCAATGTTCGACCACCGACAGCGCCTCGTCCAACGCGGCGATGACCGGATCGATGTCGGAGGACTGGAAGGCGAGCGGGGGTCGCAACTTCAAGACGTTGCCGTGGGGACCGGCGACGGAGGTCAGCACGCCCCGTCGGCGCAGTTCCTCCAGGACCCGCAGTGCCGACGCGGTCGCGGGCTCCTTGGTGTCTCGATCGGTCACGAGCTCGAAACCGATGAACAGTCCCGCCCCGCGCACGTCGCCGACGAGCGGGTGCGTCAGCGCCAGCATCGACAGGCGCTCGAGGAGCTCCGCGCCGACGCGAGCGCTGTGCTGCATGAGGCGCTCCTCCTGCAGCGTGCGCAGTACCGCAGATGCCGCTGCCATCGAAACGGGATTGCCGCCGAACGTGTTGAAGTACGGGAGGTGATCGCTGAAGGCGGCGAGCACGTCGCTCCGGGCGACGAGGCCTGAAACAGGCATCCCATTGCCCATGGGCTTGCCGAGCGTGACGATCTCGGGGTCCAGACGATGACGGTCGAAGCCCCAGAATGTCTCGCCGGTGCGTCCGAAACCGGGCTGCACCTCGTCGGCGATGACCACGCCGCCGCCCGCCCGCACCGCGGCCGCCGCGTCGGAGAGCATGCCCCGCGGCCCGGGGAGCACGCCGTCGGAGGAGAGGATCGAGTCCACCAGGAGGGCGGCGACACCGTAGCCGTGCTCGTCCAGGTCAGCGATCGCGGCGCGCACGTCGGCCGCGAACCTCGCACCCGCGGCATCCCCCTCTCGGTAGGTGTCGGGGGCGGCGACCGTTCGCACCTCCGGGGCGAGGGGCTGGCCTGATCCGAGCGCCGGCGATGCTCCGCTGGTCAGGTCGCTCGTGCCGTGGTACGCCTCGGACGTGACGATGATGCCGCGGTGACCGGTGTACTGCCGCGCGACGCGGATGGCCAGATCGTTCGCCTCCGAGCCCGTGCACATGTACATCGCCCGATCGATGTGCGCGGGGAATGTCTCCAGCAGGCGTTCGGTGTAGTCCACGATGGTCTCGTGCACGTAGCGGGTGTGCGTGTTCAGGCGGGACATCTGCTCGGTGACCGCGGCGACGACGGCCGGGTGGCAGTGGCCGAGGCTTGCGACGTTGTTGTACATGTCGATGTACTCGCGGCCCTCCGCGTCCCACAGGCGCGCACCCTGACCGCGCACGAGGTGCACGGGCTCGCGGTAGAACAGGCGGTACGCCCCGCCCAGCACGCGCTGACGTCGGCCGATGAGTCGCTGCAGGTCGGTCTCGTCGCCGTCGGCGGCGAACCCGCGGAAGCTGTTGGCCTCCATGATGCTGGAGCCGCTCATCGTGCCACCCCCTCGGCGGGGACGAACTTCTCGTCGACCGGCTCGGACGGCATCCGGTTCCAGCTCGGCGCCAGGATGAGCGCGGCGACCACCGTGGCACCGCCGAACACCAGGAACAGCGTCGACCCTTCGAAGTAGCCGGGGAGCAGGCCGCCGAGCACGGCTCCCACGGCGCCGGCGCCGTTGACGAATCCGATGGATGCCGCGGCGGAGTCGTCAGTGCCGAAGTCGACGGCCGCGACCGCGGACACGACCGAGTCGGCGCTGTACAGGGCGAAACCGAGGGCGGCGAACATCAGTGCCAGACCCCACACCGATCCGGTCGCTGTGAGCGGGTAGAACAGAGCAAGGCAGGCGGTCGTCACCACCAGAGCGATGACGGCCACCGGAGCGCGTCGTGCGCCGAAGACGGTGTCGGAGACCCACCCGGCCACGATGGGGGCGGCGAGTCCGGCGACGCCGAACGTGACCGGCAGGACGATGGCCGTCAGGAAATCGAGATCGGGGATGCGTTCGATCGCGATGATCGGGCCCCACAGCAGGATCGCGTACCGGGCGGGCTTGAGGAGGAAGTACACCGCCCCGAGGCGCACGACGTCGCGGTTGCGCAGCGCGTCGCGAAGGGCTTGGAAGGTGGAGCGGGTGCGCCGGGGAGTGGCGACCGCGTCGCGGGTGGTGTCGACGGCGTTGTCGCGAGCGAGCCCGGCGTCCTCGGGGGTGTTGCGCTGGAAGACCGCGAACAGCACGGCGACCGCCGCCACGATGAGAGCTGCCGCGATGAAGGCGGCGCGCCACGAGTCGAACACGGAGTAGGCGAACCACCCGGCCAAGGGTGCGCCGACGAGTCCGCCGAAGACGTACGTCGTCGACCAGAATCCGATGACGCGGCCGCGGGTGGCGGGGGAGAAGAACTGCGACACGTTCTTCAGCAGGGGTCCCCATCCCGACGACTGCGCGAGGCCCTGCACGATCACCAGCGGTAGGAAAAGCACGAGCGCCGGCACGACGCCCATCAGCAGGGCCGCGGCGGCCGAGCTGATCAGACCGCCGATGATCACGACACGTGCTCCCCACCGGTCGGCGATGCTCCCCCACACGAACTGCCCCACGGCGTAGGCGATGAGGTAGGCGGCGTCGAGGTTGCCGAGCATCTCTCGGGTGAGGAACTCATTCGCCGACGGGTCGTCGAGGATGCCGAGCTTCGCCGCCGACATCGCCTGTCGGGTCACGTAGAACGCGGCGTAGGCGATCCAGGTGATCGCGAAGATGCGCACCTGCCAGTGTCGAACGGTGCGCATGCGGCCCGCCGCCGTTCCTCTCTCAGCCGTCAAGGGCGTGTCGGTCATGGGTCTCAGCTCCTCCTCCCACGCCGTCGGTCGGGTGGGTCGGCACGACGCTAATGGTCGATTTTCGCGCGTCCCGGGGCGGTGACGAGGCTCTTACGAAATCGACCCCAACCATTTACGCCGGGGGCTTGCCGACGGCAACCATTTACGTCCGAGTGACAATTCCCGCCTGCTCCGAGCGGTGAATCGCCGTCCCCGACGGCCGTGGAGCGCGGTCTGCGCGGCGCGAGACCTCTGCCCGCTCAGGCCTGAACGCGGAAGGCGCGACCCTCGAACGCGACGATGTCGCCGACCTGCAGCTGCCGACCGCGGCGGCGCTCGACCTCGTCGTTGACCTTCACGTAGCCGTCGATGATCGCCTCTTTCGCATCGCCGCCGGAGTCGAGGATGCCGGCGAACTTCAGGAACGCGGCCAAGCGGATGCTCTCGCTGCCGACGGGGACGTCCTGGGGCGACGGGGTGCTCATCGCTCCAGCATGGCAGGTGTCAGGACGACGGCCCAGGCCACGCGACGCTGCTCCAGCGCGCCGGGATGCCGCGCATGACGAGCGCGTGGTCGAACTGCGCCGATCCCGCGGGCAGTGTGTCGAAGAACGTCGATTGCACCTCGCTGGTCTCGGCGGGCTGCACGCGCCAGCCGCGGGTGGCGAGTCGGAGCCCCTCGAGCCGGCCGGATCGCGTGGGCGACCAGCCGACGGCATCCTTCTGAAAGAACATGGACGCGTCGTCGAGCGAGGGGAAGAGGCTGCTGCGGAAGGCGTCGTCCGTGCCGACCCGCGTGGCGACGCGCACCCGGAGGTCGTCGGCGTCGACGGTGACGGAGAGGTCCACGCCCGTGTCGTCGAAGAGGACGGAGGCGTGTTCGTGCACGCCGGGGAAGACCCGCCCTCCGACCGCTCGAGCCAGCCGCGACGCGCTGTGGCGACGGGGGATGTAGACGCCCGTGCGGGTGCCTGCCGGTGTGTCCCACTGCACCGCGATGCGGTGGGCCGCGTTCCGACTCCGATGGCCGATCTCGGGACGAAGCCATGCCGGACGAAACGCACCCAGCTCGATGAGGCAGACGCCGGCGACCGCGCTGCCGTCGACGAGTTGCGGGTGCAGGCCCGTGGGGAGGAGCGCGGTTGCGACGTCCGGGTCGACGCGGTAGGTGGCCAGCACGCGTCGCTCGATCGTCGCGGCCATGGCCGGGATCGGTCCCACCGGGCCGCGACCGGATGCCGAGATGTCGAAACGGCGTGACCGGTGATCTGTCAGCTGCATGATGACTCCTTCGCTCTTTAGCGAAGAAGCTACATGCTATTTAGCCAAAGTGCTAACCTGGTCGACATGACCGACGCGGCTTCCGATATCTTCGCGGCGCTCGCGCACCCCACGCGTCGACAGATCCTGCAGGACCTCAAAGACGGCGAGATGGCGGCGGGCGAGATCGCTGCGCGGTTCGACGCCAGTGGCCCGACCATCTCGCGCCACCTGGGCGTGCTGCGCCAGGCCGGTCTCGTGACCGAGCGGCGAGAGGCGAATCGCATCCTGTACTCGCTCGTCGGTGAGCGACTCGCTCTGTCGGTCGGTGACTTCTTGTCGACCGTGTGCCCGGAACAGATCGTGCTGCGCGAGGTGCGCAAGCGCCGGGCTCCTTCCGTCGGTCCGGCCGCCGACCTGTAGGCCATCACGACTGCCGCGGCGTGCCTTCGAGGTGCTCGCCGATGCCGTCCGCCGCCTCGGGTCCGATCGGGGTGAACCGCTCCGGCCGCGTCTTCTTCGGGCGTCGGCGGTTACGCGTGAGCGGACGCAGCCGACCCTCGAAGAAGGCGATGGCGGCGAGTGCGCAGACGATCGTAAACGACGGCAGTCGGAGGACGCCGCGGGTCACCGGCAGGCGCACGCCGTCGGCGGTGCCCGCTTGCAGACCTGGCGTCCCGTCACGACATCGCGGACAGCCGCCGGCGTGAGCGACCTGGGCACCCGGACCTCGCTCACGTCCGTCCTACGTCGATCCTGGCAGCAAGCGCGGCGTCGTCCGGCCGGGGTCGAGTGTCCAAGAACGCCGCAACGCCGACGGCGGCTACGGCGTTTCCTGGACGCTCGACGAGAGGTGGGGCGAGGAAGTGGACGCGACGGCGGGAGTCGAACCCGCCACGCCTTCGGTTATGAGCCGAGGCCCGGGACCGCCCGGATCGCCGCGATGTGCCCCCCACGCTAACTCGCCCGCCGTGCCGCGGCGAGGAGCGTGTCGTGAGGTGACGGTGTGTGTCGTCATGTGGCAGAACGGCGCCCGTCGAGGATCGCTCGCGTCGAGTGGTCGAGGTGGGCGCGCACGGCCCGCTCCGGGTCGGCGAGCGCCGCGTTGGCGTAGGCGCGGTGCTCGGCCGTCAGCGCCCCGGGCGCGTACGCCGGGCGCACGTGCGTGAGGAGCAGGTGCATCTCCGCCTCCAGGCGGCGGTATTCCTCCGCGATGCGCGGGCTGCCCGCGGCGTCGACGAGGGCGAGATGGACGCGCGCGTGCGCGTCGAGAGTGGTCGGCCAGTCCCCGGATGCCTCCGCCTCGGCGAGCGCGTCGAGAGCGCCGTCGAGATCGGGGGGATGGATGCCGCGGTCGCGGACGATCCGCACCGCCTCGGTCTCCAGCGCGCACCGCAGCTGCTGCAGGGCGATGAGCGCGTCGTCGTCGAGGAGTGACACGCGCACGCCGCGGTAGGGCTCGGCGGTGACGAGGCGTTCCGCCGCCAGGCGCGTCAGCGCCGTCCGGGCGGTGTGGCGCGAGACGCCGTGCGTCGCGCTCAGCTCCTCCTCGCGCAGCGGCGTACCCGGGGCGAGCTCGCCGGACAAGATGCCGGCGCGCACCGCGTCCGCGACGAGATCGGCCGCGCGCGGGCCCGGTGCGCCGTCGCCCTTCGCGACCCCGGGGGTGCTGTCACGCGGGGGCCGTGGCATCCGGAATCTCCTGGCGTCGACGTGAAGGGGTCGACACGACGGCGAGACCTGCCGCGATGAGCGCGAGGCCGAGGGCACTGACCGGCGTGAGCTGCTCGCGCAGCACGAGGAGCCCGAGCAGTGTCGCGGCGAGGGGCTCGGCAAGGGTCAGAGTCGACACCGTCACGGCGGACAGGCGCGCGAGTCCCCACCCGAAGAGCAGGTAGGCCACCGTGGTCGTCACGAGTCCGAGCCACAGCGCCAGCGCCAGACCGTTCGGGGTTCCGAGCCAAGAGGCGCCGGCGACGAGCAGCACGGGCAGGCTCGCGACGGCCGCCACGCCGAACACCGTGCCCATGACGCGCGTGGAGTCCCACCCCCTCTCGATCAGGGTCTTCCCGCACACGGTATAGAGGGCGTACGACATCCCGGCTCCGGCGGAGGCGAGCAGGCCGGCGGGCGCGAGAGCGACGGCGCCGCCGGTCACCCCCGAGACGAGGATGACGCCGGCGAGGGCGATCGCGGTGGCGAGCATCCAGCGGGGGGAGGGGAGGCGGCGCGAGCGCACGGCATCCACGATCCCCGTCGCGATCGGGGCGGAGCCGAGGGCGACGACGGTGCCGATCGCGACGCCGTTCTCGCGCGTGCCGAGGAAGAACAGCGGTTGGTAGGCGAGGACGCCGACGGCGCCGATCGCGATCAGCGCGGCGGTCGACAGTCGCGAGCCCGTGGGCGCGGGCGTCGGGCGGCGCCGCACCAGCGCGAGCAGACCCAGGATGCCGCCGCCGATGACGATGCGCGCCGCTCCGACCGCGAGGGGCGAGGCGTCGACGCCGGCGAGCGCCTGCGCGGTCCCGGTCGTCGAGAAGCACAGAGCCGCGGCGAGGATCGCGAGGGCGGGAAGCATGGAGCGATTGTTACACAATCCTTCTATTCACGCGTCGTGTCGGGGTGCCTCGGCGCGGCGAATGCTCAGCCATCGCTGTGTAACGTGGATGCATGGCGACGACGGCGGGGCGAGGCATCCTGGCCCTGGTCGTCGTCGGCGGACTCCTGGTGTTCGGAGCCGTTCTCGGCGTGCTGGTGGACCCGTTCGCGCGGACGCCGCGCGAGGTCGATGCCACGACGGAGTTCCTGGCCCGTCTGCTGCTGGTGCTCGGCGTCGTGTGGATCCTCATCGGCGCGGTCGCCGCACGCACCAGCCTCGTGCGCCGTCCCGGTGCCGCCGCCGCGCGAGCGACGTGGATCGCCTCGACGCGGCCCTGGCGCGCCAGCGAGTCCAGCCTCGGTCTGCTGCCGCTGGACCGTTGGCTCATGATCGTCGTGCCGGGCGGCATCCTCGTGGCCACCCGCGTCCTGCAGACGCCGCGCGACGGCCTCTGGGGCGCCGCGCTGGCCATCGTCGGGTGGCTGTTCTTCGCCCTGATCGTGCGGCTGCTGCTCGGTCGGCGCTCGCCGTGGCCGATCATCGCCGCCGTCGGGGGAGCGCTCGTGCTGCGGTGCGTCGTCGCGCTCGCCGTGATCGCCGCCTCGGGACCCGAGGGGATCTGGCCCGACCTGTGGGCGGCGCCGTTCGTGCGCGTGCTCTACCTCGCCGTCGCATTCGCGCTGGTCGCCTGGGTGTTCGTCGTTGCCGGGTGGTCGCTGCGTCCGCAGCTCGGGCGGCGGCGTGCGACGGGGATCGCACTCGCCGGCATGGGGATCGCCTATGCGCTGCCGTCGGCGACGATCGCCGTGATGGGAGCCGCCGACGCCCTCCGGTCGTGGAACGAGCAGGTCGGTGTGCTGCCGTGGGATCTCGCCCGTCTCACCGGCGCTCGAGAGGGCGTCATCCCCGGCGAGATCGTGATGGCCGGTATCGTCGCCGGAGCGATCGTCATGATCGTCGGCATCGCCCTCGCGCTGCCGCGGAGGACGCTGCTGCGCTGAGCGTCAGGTCCGCAGACCGCGGTCGAACGGTCCGCCGCGACGGATGTCGACGACCTCCTTGCCCAACGGCATGAGCGAGACCGGCACGAGCTTGAAGTTGGCGATGCCGAGAGGGATGCCGATGATCGTCACGCACAGCAGGATGCCGGTGACGATGTGCTCCAGGGCCAGCCACCACCCCGCGAGGATGACCCAGACGACGTTGCCGAGGAACGATCCGACGCCCGCGGTCGGCTTCGCCACGATCTCCCGGCCGAAGGGCCACAGGGCGTACAGGCCGATGCGGAACGACGCGATGCCCCAGGGGATCGTCACGATGAGGATGCACAGGACGATTCCCGCGGCGAGGTAGCCCAGGAAGAGCCAGAAGCCCGACAGGACGAGCCACAGGACGTTCAGGATCAGGCGCATGCGTCCATCATCCCCGGTGACGGTGCGGAACACCCCGGGTTTGACAGGCCGCTACCCCCGCCACCGCGCCCGCGCAACCACCCCCGCGGACGGCGGACCGGGGGTTAGCGTGAGGGCCGTCCAGGGAAGGAACGACCATGACCGACATCACCCGAGCCACTCCCGAACGCCGCACGCTGTCGAGCTTCAGCGACTACACCGGAGCGCAGGCGGCGGTCGACCGCCTGTCCGACGCGGGCTTCCCCGTGGAGCACACGGCCATCGTGGGCCACGACGTGCGCATCGTGGAGCAGGTCACCGGGCGGATGACCCGCGGCCGCGCCGCCGGTCTCGGCGCCGCCTCCGGCGCCTGGTTCGGTCTGATGATCGGGGTGCTCGTGGGGCTGCTGGCCCCGGGCGGTTTCCTCGGGCTGCTGCTGTGGGGCCTTGTACTCGGCGCGGTCTGGGGCGCGGTGTTCGGGTTCGCCGGCCACGCGATGACCGGCGGACGCCGTGACTTCTCGTCGGTGCAGGGCTTCGAGGCCGAGCGGTGGGACGTGACCGTGGATGCCGAGCACCTCTCCCGTGCCCAGTCGCTGCTGTCGGCGGGGGCGGCGGGCGAAGCGCGGCCGTAGGGTTCCGCGGCTCCGGGCAGGGCCCGGCGGGGCCGATGTCGGAGGCCCCGCCTAGACTTGACCCGCCATGACCGACGCCTCCACGCCCCTCATCGTCGGCGGTCCCGCGCCGTCGGATGCCCGCCCCGACGCCGACCTCCTCGCCGGATTGAACGGTCCGCAGCGCGAGGCCGTGACCTATCGCGGCCCGGCGCTGCTCATCGTGGCGGGTGCGGGGTCGGGAAAGACCAGCGTGCTGACGCGACGCATCGCTTCGCTGCTGCGCACGCGCGAGGCGTACCCGAGCCAGATCCTCGCCATCACCTTCACCAACAAGGCCGCGGGCGAGATGCGCGAGCGCGTCCACCAGCTCATCGGGCAGAAGGCCGACGGCATGTGGATCTCCACGTTCCACTCCGCCTGCGTGCGCATCCTGCGGCGCGAGGCCGAGCAGTTCGGGTTCACCAAGGCGTTCACGATCTACGACTCGGGCGACTCGCGCGCACTGATCAAGCGGCTCGTCAAAGAGCACGAGGGCGACTCGTTCGGTCTCACCCCCGCCGGCACCCAGAGCCGCATCTCGAAGCTCAAAAACGAGCTCGCCGACGCCGAGTCCTACGCCCGGTCGGCCAACATGAGCGACCCCGCCGAGCGCATCTTCGTCGAGATCTTCTCGTCGTACCAGCGAGAACTGCAGCGCGCGAACGCCTTCGACTTCGACGACCTCATCGCGCAGACCGTCTATCTGTTCCGTGCGTTCCCGCAGGTGGCCGACGTCTATCGCAAGCGCTTCCGCCACATCCTCGTCGACGAGTACCAGGACACCAACCACGCCCAGTACGCGCTCATCCACGAGCTGACGCGGCCCGTCGGCTCCGACGCCGAGCCGTTCTCCTCCGGCGGGATGATGATCTTCGACGCCGCACCTTCGACGGGCTCAGGGGCCGAGGGGGGCCCGGCATCCCTCACCGTCGTCGGCGACTCCGATCAGTCGATCTACGCGTTCCGCGGTGCCGACATCCGCAACATCAGCGAGTTCGAGCGCGACTACCCGGGTGCGAAGGTCGTGCTGCTCGAGCAGAACTACCGCTCCACGCAGAACATCCTCTCGGCGGCGAACGCGGTCATCGCGAACAACTTCGACCGCAAGGACAAGAAGCTGTGGACCGACGTCGGAGCGGGGGACCCGATCATCGGCTTCACCGGCTACTCGCAGCACGACGAGGCCCAGTTCGTCGCCGACGAGATCGAGGCGCTGCACAAGAAGGGCGTCGACTACTCCGGCATCGCGGTGTTCTACCGCACCAATTCGCAGTCGCGTGCGCTGGAAGAGATCTTCATCCGCTCGGCCGTGCCCTACAAGATCATGGGCGGCACGAAGTTCTACGAGCGCGCCGAGATCAAGGACGCCCTCGCGTACCTCGTCGCCGTCGCCAACCCCGCCGACGGCATGGCGGTGCGCCGCATCCTCAATCGTCCGCGCCGCGGCATCGGCGACGTCACCGAGACGGCGATCGCCCGTTACGCCGCCGAGCACGGCATCACCTTCCGCGACGCCCTGGCCAATTCCGCCCAGATCGGCGTCGGACCGAAGCTGCAGAAGGCCATCGATCAGCTCGACGCGGTGCTGACCGAGGCTACGGCCGTGATGCTCCCGGCATCCGGCGAGCTCGCCCCCTCCACCTCGGTGACCGAGGGGCTCACGCTGCTGCTCAACAAGAGCGGGTACTTCGACGCCCTGCGCGCCAGCAAAGACCCGCAAGACGAGGCGCGCCTCGAGAACCTCGACGAGCTCATCGCCGTGACCCGCGAGTTCGCGCGCAACAACCCCGAGGGCACCGTCATCGACTTCCTCACCGAGGTCACCCTCGTGGCGGATGCCGACGACCTCGACGATGCATCCGGTTCGGTGTCGCTCATGACCCTGCACACCGCGAAGGGCCTCGAGTACGACGCCGTGTTCCTCACCGGTGTCGAAGAAGACCTGCTGCCGCACCGCATCTCGGCGAACGAGCCCGGCGGACCGCAGGAGGAGCGACGCCTCTTCTACGTCGGCATCACGCGCGCCCGAAAGCGCCTGCACCTCTCGCTCGCGATGACTCGCGCGCAGTTCGGCGAGGTGACCGTGGCGATGCCCAGCCGCTTCCTGCAGGAGATCCCCGCCGATCTCATCGACTGGCGCCAATCGCCGGGTGACGTCAACGGTCGGGGCGGCTCGCAGTCCCGCGCGCTCAACGCGCGTGGCCGGCGCCCCGGGCAGACCGGTGGCGGCAACCGCTACGGCGACGACCTCGTGCCCCTGCCGCGTCGTGCCGCCGCCGACCCGAGCAAGTTCCCCAACCGCATCCCGGCGAAGGTCCGCGACAACGGCGACATGCAGCTCGCCGCGGGCGACCGCATCCGCCACGACGATTTCGGCGAGGGACGAGTGGATGCCGTGACCGGCGAGGGCGCGAAGCGCGTGGCGCACGTGCGTTTCGACACCGTCGGCCCGAAGAAGCTCCTGGTCAAGATCGCTCCCATCGCGAAGCTCTGACACGGGGCCGCGCGGCAGGTCGCGCGGCTAGGCTGGCACGATGGCTCTCTTCTCGCGCCGCAACAAGTCCGATTCCGACGATGCATCGGTCGACCGCCCCGACACCACGATCGAGCCGGGCGAGCAGCCTGTCGATCCCGCCGGGCCGAGCGACGCCGCTGAGGTCCCCGCTGCCCCGACACCCAGCGTGACGATCTCGACCTCCTCGTTCCGCGGGGTGGGCGCCGCTCCCGAGACGCCGTCGACGCCACCGGTCGCGGCGCGTCCCTCCGCTCGTCAGCCCGGGCCGATGGAGGCCCCCGAGGGACACGAGTCGATCCCGGGGCTCCGCGACAACGCCCTCCTCGCCATCGCGCTCGCCGAGATCACCGGCCAGCCCGAGTCCGTACAGCTGCTCAACGTCGCACGTCAGCTGCTGCAGGGGCACGTCTTCCTCCGCGTCAAGGGCGACGCCCGGGCACTGCTCGCCGAGGGCAAGGACCTGCCGCTCGCGATCGCGACCCGCGGTGAGGAACAGCTCGTGCTGGCCTACAGCAGCGGGCAGGCGCTCAGCAAGAGCGTCGAGGCCGATGGCGACCGTGACACGTCCGCGATGGGGCAGCCCGTGCTCGCCCTCATCCGCCACGTTCTCGGCGGCCCGTACGCCGGCATCGTGCTCGACCCCGCCTCGGGCGACGCGCGTGCCGTGCTGCCCTCCGCGCTGCTCGAGCGCATGATCGGCGAGGCCGACGAGCAGCTGCGGATCAAGACGGCGCTCAGCGACAAGCGCACCGAGACGACGGCATCCACGATCGTCGACGCGATCGTCGCCGGCGCACCGCTGTGGATCGCGGTCAATCAGACGGAGGAGGGCGGCGCCATGGGCGTCGCCGAGTCGCGCTCGGCAACCGGTGAGCGTTTCCTCGAGGTGTTCTCGCACCCGCTGGAACTGCTGGCGCTCGGGCGCGGGGACCAGCCCTTGCCGGTTCAGCTGCCGCAGCTCGCGAAAGCGCTCGCCAGCGACGAGGGCCTCACCGGTCTGCTCGTCGACGCGGCCGGGCCGTGGATCCGACTGTCGCGCGAGGAACTCGCGCCGGTCATCGCCCTCGCGGAGTAAGCGCGACCGCACGTCGCGCGCGGGCCGAACTCCTGAGTTCTGGGCTCGCCGCGGGTCTTTGAGCGCCGTCGGCGCGGGCAGAGCCTGATTTCTCAGGAGTGCGGCCCGCATCGCTGGCGGCGCAAGCTGCTCGCGGCCGTCGGCGCCGGCAGGTCGTCAGACGCCGTACAGCTCGCCGACCGGTACGGCGACGGGGAGCACGTTGCCCGCCGGTGCCAGGGGGCACGCCCACATCGGGTCGTAGGCGCAGGACGGGTTGTAGGCGAAGTTGAAGTCGATGACGAGCGTGTCGGGGGCCGCACCTCGACCGAGGTCGGCGCCCTTGATCGTGTCCAGCAGGTAGCGGCCGCCGCCGTACGTGCCGCCGGGGCGCCCGGCGGCGGCATCCCGAACCGGCACGAACAACCCGCCGCCGTACGAGGTGAGCCGCCACACGTCGAGGGAGCCGGTGTCGGGCAGCTCGACGCGGCCGATGCGCTCGAATCCCACCTCGCCGTCCGTGCCCGTCGTGGCGACGAAGGACGCGTCGTCGGCGTCGAGCAGCGGCACCTCGAAGCGCCACGCGGCGTCGTACGGCGCGAGCGGCAGGCCGTCGAACGTCGCCCGCTGCTCGGGGAGAAGGGGCGTCGCGGGGTGGCTAGCGAACAGCGCGTCCCGCTCGATGCGCCACAGCTCGTGCGCCTCTTCGGGGTCATCGGCCTCGCGTACCGCGTCGTACAGGGCGAACACGCGGCGGCGCCAGTCGGCGATGTCCAGGGCGGTGCGGGCGGCGGCGGAGGTCATGTGTCGAGCGTACGCGGCGCCGGCGTGGCGTCTCGGGTGAGCAGAAGGAGGAGCCTCGATAAGAGGCCAGGAAGATGACGGTTGTGTGAAAGATTCCTAGCCGGGGAGAAAGCGTGATTAGCCTGTGCGTTAGCTGAACAATCAGGCGTTGTATGGGGGATGCATGAGTGCACACGCTGCAGAAGGGCGCTCGGGGTGGGCGAGATTCATCGGCGTGGCCCTCTTGGCCGGCATCCTGTATTGGGGTTCTCCCGCGGCAGCGGGGGCGGCGGTATCTCCCAGGTCCGACAACCAGGATCCCGCCGCGAATTTCTCCATCTCCGGCCGCGTCTCGGATGCAGCCGAACGGCCGGTCGTCGGCGCCGCCGTCTATGTGGTCGGTAACGATCCATTTCAGGCGTTACCCGTCGCATGGACGGGAGACGATGGGCGTTACTTCGTTCCGGGCGTCGAAGCAGGTTCGGTTCGGGTCAGCGTGTCCAAGGCGGGATTCGAGACACAGGCCAGAAACGTCGAGGTGTCTTCTTCTGTGACCGTCGACTTCGTCGTGTTGCCGTCAGCAAGCATCACGGGGCGGGTCAAGGGATATAGCCAGACCGCCAGTCTGTATCTCGTCCGATACGAAGATCTGGAACGACAGTCGGAGCACCTGCTCACGGATCCGGGCGACGATCGGGTTTTCTCCCTCGACGCAGTGCCGCCGGGGAAGTACCTCCTTTATGTCGCAAACCGCGACAATGTCGAGAACTTCACGGCATCCTTCTACCCGGGCGTGTCTGATCCGTCGCAGGCGACAGTCGTGGACGTCACGCCCGGCGCGAATTTGCAGATCGAGTGGGACATGACTCGGGGACATAGCGTGTCGGGAGCAGTGCTCGACTTACCGACGCCCCTTGCCTTTCAGGTCATCGCGAATCGTGCGCCTTTCCTCTGGCACGGCCGGCTGATCGACGTGCCGTGGATGACTGCGAGCGGGTCGTGGGTTAGCGAGGGACGCGCGTTCGTGATCCCCGGACTCGCTGACGGTGAATATCGCGTGCGGGTGCTGAGCAGGGAGGGAGCCGATGGCGAGTACCTCCCCTACGAGGGGTACTACCGAGAGTCGCGCACTCAAATCGGGGCGACGCCGCTCGCAATGGCGGGCACAGACATCGAGGGAGTGAACGTGCGCGTCTATCCCCAAGGCACAGCTTCCGGCACGGTGACCTCCGCGTCGGCTGACGTGGGTGGGGCCGAGACCCTCATTACCGCCTACCGCTGGAACGGAACGGTCTGGGAGAAGATCCGTTCGATCATCGATTGGGGTGCGTACACGTTCGGATGGATGGGGTACGGCCCGATTGGACTTCCAGAGGGAACCTACACCGTGAGCTTCACGGATCCCGACGACGAGCGAGGCGATGACGGTGTCTACTATCCCTTCTGCCCCCAATGGTGGAATGGAAAGGTCGATCGCGCCCAAGCCGACTCCTTCGACGTGGAGTTGGGGAAGGACACGCCGGCCATCGACGCGAGCCTGCAGGCGAAAGGCATCGGGTGCTCGAACGATGCGGTCATCACACCCGGGGCGCTCACGGTCTCGGGAGAGGCGCGCGTCGGAGCGAGACTTCAGGTCGACCCCGGACAGTGGAGCCCGTCTCCGGTCGCGCTGACCTACCAGTGGCGTGCCGACGGAATCGACCTTCCCGGAGAGACGTCCTCCGCTCTCACGATCTCCCCGGACCAAAGGGGTAAGCGCATCTCGGTTGCGGTGACGGGAACACGTCCTGGGTTCGACGCCATCACGATCGCCAGCCCGACTTCGCAGGCCGTGTCTGCGGGTCGGATTGACTCGGGAGTGCCGACGATTACGGGCACCCCTCGCGTGGGCGAGACGCTCACCGCCACGCCGGGCGTCTGGGCGCCCGGAGCCGTGGAGCTCGCGTACCAGTGGACGGCGGACGACGTCCCGATCGTAGGGGCAACAACCCGCTCACTCACTCTGACCGGGGCTGAGGCGGGCGCCTCAATCTCCGTCACCGTCACCGGCATCCTGTCCGGTTATGACACGGTCGCCGCTGAGAGCGCTGCAACCACGCCTGTGGTCTCGATCCCTGTGACACCCGGTAAGCCTTCTCTTGCCGGCGCCCCCCGCGTCGGGTCGGAGCTGACTGTCGATCCGGGGCCGTGGATTCCTTCCACCGCCACATTTACCTACCAGTGGTATGCCGACGCGACGGCGGTACCGGGAGCCACGGCTGCGATGCTCACTCTGGACGAGTCTCTGGTGGGCAAGACTGTGAGCGTTGCGGTGACGGGGCGCGCCAAGGGATACATCGATGGTGTCGTCTTTGCGACGGCGCCGTCACCCGTAGGTCCTGGGGGGTCGAGCCCGAGTCCGTCTGCGAGCCCAAGCTCGTCCGCGAGTTCGGACTCGACTGCGAGCTCGAGTCCGTCTGCGGGTCCCTCGTCGTCTCCGACGACGATCCTGGTTCGGCAACCTCCTGACGCGCTGCCGAGCACCGGTTCCGGGCCGCCGGGAGAAGCGGCGCTCTTCGGCATGCTCCTTCTGTTCATCGGCGCCATGACGTTCGCGCGTCGCCGCCGGGCGCGGGAGTGAGGTCGGAGCGCTGCGGCAACGCGGCGAGCTGCGGGCTCTGGCCCCGCTTCCGCACGTGAGGCCGTTCTCGTGAGGAGCGGTTGAGAACTCCCCGGCCCCCGCGAGGGGGGCTAGCACACCCCCTCGCCGTTGTGGTGAACCCTAGAGCGACGGACGGGCTGAGCGCTACCGTCGGGGCATGGCATCCCCCCGCATCACCCTGACCGTGCCGGGCCCCGACGGGGACCGCGAGGTGGGCATCTCCAACCCCGATCGCGTGCTGTGGCCCGAGGTCGGGATCACCAAGCGCGAGCTGGCCGAATACCTCATCGCGGTCGCCGGCCCCTTCATCGCGGCGAACGGGAACCGGCCGGTCTCCCTCGAGCGGTTTCCCGAGGGGGTGGGCGGTGAGGCGTTCTTCTCCAAGAATCCGCCGAAGGGTGCACCGGCCTTCGTCGAGGCGGTGACCGTGACGTACAACAGCGGGCGGCGGCATCCGCAGCTCTTCCTGGGCGAGATCGCGTCGGCCGTGTGGGCCGCGCAGATGAACACGATCGTGTTCCACCCGTGGGCCTCGCTCGCGAGCGACCCCGACCATCCCGTCGAGCTGCGCATCGACCTCGACCCGCAGCCGGGAACCGGTATCGCCGAGGCGGTCACCGCGGCGCACGAACTGCGCGCGGTGCTGCGCGAGGCGGGCCTGGAGCCGTGGATCAAGACCAGCGGCAACCGTGGCCTGCACGTCTTCTGCCCGATCGAGCCGACGCACGAGTTCCTCGACGTCCGGCACGCGGTCATCGCCGCAGCCAGCGAGCTGGAGAGGCGGATGCCGGATGCCGTCACCACCAACTGGTGGAAGGAGGAGCGGGGTGAGCGCATCTTCGTCGACTTCAACCAGGCCAACCGCGACCGCACGATGGCCGGTGCCTACTCGCCGCGCGCGCTGGCGAGCGCGACGGTGTCGACGCCGGTGAGCTGGGACGAGCTGGACGGCCTCGACCCGCTTGCGTTCACCGTTCGCAGCGTGCCGGAGCGCCTGGCATCCGTCGGCGATCCGTGGGCGGACTTCTCCGCGAACCCCGGCCGCATCGACACGCTGCTGCAGTGGTGGCAGCGTGACCTCGACAACGGTCTCGGCGAACTGCCGTTCCCGCCGGAGTTTCCGAAGATGCCGGGGGAGCCCCCGCGCGTGCAGCCGTCGCGGGCGAAGACGCCCGCGGAGTAGCCGGGCGTGGCTCTGCGTCAGCGCTGTACGGGCCGGGCCTTCTCAGTCGGTCGCGCGCGGCGAGACGCATTGCGCACGCGGCGATACGCGAGGTGACAGGACCTCTGCGTCCCCCGGGGTCCGTCGAGGTCGCCGTCCCGGACCGCCGGAGAGTGCGGGCGCGCCTCGCGTTCTGCCATGCTGAGCGGAGTTCCTCTGTCCCGGCAGGAGCCGCTGTCGGCGGGCGGAGGCCATGAGACGCGACTCCGGGGGAGGAAGCCGTGCGCATGAGAGTGCCTGTGACCATGCTGGCGACGATGGTCGTGGTGGGGGTGATGGTCTGGGCCGGAGCGCCGTCGGCGGCGTCGGCGGCGCCGACGAGTTGCCGTACCGTTCCGGTCGACGCCGATCCGATCCTGCACTCCGACGTCGCCCGCGCCGAGTTCGGTGTGGACGGGTCGGGGGTGAAGGTCGGGATCATCTCGAACACGTTCTCGGCACTGTCCTCGCCCGCGAACGACGTCGTCCAGCAGAACATCGCCGACGGCCTGCTGCCGGGCCCCGGCAACCCGTGCGGGTACACCACGCCCGTCACGATCGTGGTCGACGACCCGCCGCCGAGCCCGGGCGACGACGACGAGGGACGCGCGATGGCGCAGATGGTGCACGGCGTGGCCCCCGGAGCGGAGTTGTTCTGGGCGAGCGCCGGGCCCGAGCTGAGCGGATTCGGCTACGCGATCAGCGAGCTGCAGAAGGCCGGCGTCGACATCATCGTCGATGACCTCATTCTCGCGGCGGAGCCGTTCTTCCAGGAGTCCACGCTCAGCCAACAGATCGCGCAGGCTCGGGCGGCCGGAATCACCTACCTGTCGGCCGCCGGCAACGACACCGCCCTCGCGATGCAGCCGAGGCCGGGTCAGGACGTCACTCCCATCGGCGGGTGGCGGACTGAAGCGTATCGTCCGGTCCCCTGCGACCTGGATGAGGAGCAGCCTGACCAGAAGGCGGTGCTCGACGCCATCACCGCCCCCGCGAACATGCGGGATGCCGTGGCGTTCGACTGCCTCGACTTCGACCCCGGCGAGGCGGTCGATGTCGTGTCGAACACCACGACGTTTCCCGCGAACGTTGCCGTGAGCAAGACGGAAGCCGCGCTTCCGCTCATGTTCCAGTGGGCTGAGCCCTACGGGGGACCGGATGGGGTGGGCACGGCGAAGGCGCGCTTCGAGATGTTCGTCACGTTCGCCGGCCAGACCCCGCAGGCTCTCGCTCCTGCCCTTCCCGGCTACCCGATGCGATATGCGAAGACCGCCATCGATATCAAGGGACTGACCGGCCCGGACCACGTCGCCGACGAACTCGGCATGGATGTCACGATCGTGCGGTATCTCGACGGCACGGCCGGCTCGGACATCACACCGGCTCTGGGCTACTTCTCCGTGACCGACGGGGTCCCGTGGGCCGTATCTGCGGAATACTGGCGCTCGCAGGGGCCGGACGAGGTGGGACGCTCCCTCGTGGGTCACAACGGCGCGCCGGCGGCGATCACGGTCGCCGCGACCGGTGTCACGGACGACGTGCGTGTGGAGAACTTCAGCTCTCTCGGCCCTGTGCGCTACTACCTCGGTCCCGAGGACGACGCGACGGGAACGGCCGAGCGCCTCGCCGAGCCCCGGGTTGTCGCCAAACCGAACATTCTCTCCGTCGACGGGTCTCGGCAGACGGCGTCCTCGCTCGGCAACGCTTGGGCGGAGACCGCACCGGGCGTGTGGCGGTTCTATGGGACGTCGTCCGCGACGCCGATCGCGGGCGCCGTCGTGGCGCTCGCGCTGCAGCTCGACCCGAACCTGTCGCCCGAGGACATCGCGTCCCTGCTCGCGGAGACCGCAGCGCCCTTCGCGTCCCCGTACGCCACGATCGCCGAGGTCGACTCGGTCGGGGCCGGCCTCATCGACGCGGAAGCCCTGCTGACGCGTATCGCTCAGGACCTGCCGCCCATCCCGGCCGGTCAGCCCTCGGTGCGTCTGCTCGCCGCCACCGGAGTCGATGCGACGCCGACGGTTCTCGGAGCCGGCGTTCTGGGCCTCGGGCTGCTCGCCGCCGGTGCGATGGCGGTGATCATCCGGCGTCGACGGGCCTGACCCGATTCCGCCCGTGCGCGGTTGCGGTGGGGCGGCGGAAGTCACGCGGCCAGCGACATGAAAACAGGGGATGCGACGAGAACAGGCCGAATCAAGCACGATCGGCCTGTTTTCACAGCATCGCCTGTTTTCGTGACGGCGCGAGGGCGCGGGCAGGACGATCTGGCTGCCGCGGACGCGTCTCGGGCGACGCCGCGCGGTGGCGGGCGACACGAGGACAGGGGATGCGACGAGAAAAGGCCGAATCAGGCACGATCGGCCTGTTCTCACAGCGTCGCCTGTTTTCGTGACGGCGCGAGGGCGCGGGCAGGACGATCCGGCTGCCTCGGACGCCTCTCGCGCGCCGCCACGCGGCGGCGGGCGATCGCGGCCGGTTCAGTCCAGCACGTCGCCCAGGTCGTACGACGACACCGTCTCGAGCTGCGCGAACGTGCAGGAGCGGGCGTCGCGGTCGGGACGCCACCGGTCGAACTGCACGGTGTGGCGGAACCGCATGCCCTCGAGCTGGTCGTAGCGCACTTCGAGCACACGTTCCGGGCGCAGGCGGACGAAGGACACGTCCTTGGATGCCGAGAATCGCGAGCGGTCGGTCTCTCCCACGACCGCTTCGCCGTCGGCATCCCGCTCGACCAGCGGTGCCAGTTCGTCGATGAGCTCGAGCCGCTTCTTGTCGGTCCATGCCGAGACGCCGCCGACACCGTGCAGGCGGCCCTCGTCGTCGTAGAGGCCGACCAGCAGGGATCCGACGCCTCGACCGGACTTGTGGATGCGATACCCGAGCGCGACCACGTCGGCGGTGCGTGCGTGCTTGATCTTGAACATCGTGCGCTTGTTCGGGGCGTACGGCTGGGCCAGAGGCTTGGCCACGACGCCGTCCAGCCCGGCACCTTCGAACTCCGCGAGCCAGCGGCGGGCGAGGTCGGGGTCGGCCGTGGTGCGGGTCACGTGCACGGGGTGCGGCACCGCGCCGAGGAGGTCTTCGAGCTGCGCGCGGCGCTCGGAGAACGGCTCGCCCTGCAGATCGCGGTCGCCGCGCGCCAGCAAGTCGAAGGCGATGAACATCGCCGGGGTCTCTTCCGCGAGCATGTTCACGCGGGATGCCGCGGGGTGGATGCGCTGAGAGAGGGCCTCCCAGTCGAGGCGCTGGGCGCCGGCCTCGCCGCGGGCGACCACCACCTCGCCGTCGATGAGACACGGCTCGGGCAGGATCTCGGCGAACGCGGCGACGAGCTCGGGAAAGTACCGGGTCAACGGCTTGGCGCCGCGGCTGCCGATCTCGACGTCAGTGCCGTCCCACGACACGAGCGCGCGGAACCCGTCCCATTTGGGCTCGTAACTGAAGCCGCCCGCGACCTTGCCGTGGTCGGGCACCTCGGGCACCGACTTCGCCAGCATCGGCGCCGGGATGTCGTACGGCAAGGGTCTCAGTCCGCGCTCTCGGTGCCCGCGAGCGGCACCGGATTGCGACGCTTTTTGGGGCGAGCCCACTCGGCGGGCTTGTCGGGCCCGTTCCACACCGTGATGATGCCCCAGGCAACGGCGGTGAGGGGTACGGCGAGGAGCGTGCCGAGGATGCCGCCGATGGCGGTACCGCCGGCCAGCACCACCAGCACGACGAACGAGTGCAGCTTCATGGAGCGGCCCATCAGGACGGGCTGCAGGAAGTTGCCCTCGAGCTGGTTCACCAGCACCACGATCCCGACGACGATGAGGGCGACCACCGGGCCGTTCGTGACGAGGGCGACCAGCGCGGCGAGGATGCCGGCGGTCACGGCCCCGACGATCGGGATGAATGCGAGCAGGAACACGAGCACGGCGAGCGGCAGAGCGAGGGGCACCTGCAGGATCGCCAGGCCGATGCCGATGCCGATTGCGTCGACCGCAGCGACCGACGCGGTGCCGCGGACGTAGGACCCCAGCACGGTCACGGTCTTGTCGCCGATGCGGCGGGCCCGGTCGTAGTCCTTGCCGTGGAACGGCCGCAGGACGAACTCCCACATGCGCGGGCCGTCCTTGAGGAAGAAGAACAGGATTACGACCATCAGCACGAAGCCCGTGACGAAAGAGGCGATCGCGCTGACCCCGGCCAACGCCCCGGTGCCGAACTCGGAGCTCGTCACGAAGCTCTGGATGCCCTGGATCGCTTGGTTCACCTGGTCGGGCGAGATGGCGAACGGCAACGTGTGGTACCAGTCCTGCGCCTGCTCGAAGCCCTCGACGGCCTGCGAGCTGAGGTAGTCCCACTGGTTGATGACCGCGTTCGCGACGAGCCAGCCCAGAGCCCCGAGCACGACGACGACGGCGAGCAGGGTGAAAACGGTGGCGAGCACCGCGGGCACGCCCTTGCGGCGCATCCACATGGTGACCGGCCCGAACGCCGAGGCGAAGATGAGCGCGAGGATCAGCGGGATGATCACGAGCGTGAGCTGCCGGATGCCCCAGATGAGGCCCGCAACCAGCACCACGACGATGATGATCTGCACGGCGCGGATGGCGAGACGCCCGAAGCCGTCGGACCACAAACTCTTGGGTGGCGTCTGCACCGCCTGAGCGACGGACGTGACGGCCTCGCGCGGCGCGGGGTGACGAGAGAACAGGCCCATGATCACAACGTAGTGGGGGCTTCCGACATGGGTGCGTGGGTTGCGCGGGCCCGGATCGGCGATTAGGCGCGGTCGCGCGCATCCGCAGCGCGTTCCGGCATCCGGGATCAGACGAAGGCGCTCATGCCCGTGATGTCGCGGCCGAGCAGGAGCGCCTGCACGCTCTCGGTGCCCTCGTACGTGTGGATCGCCTCGATGTCGGCCAGGTGCTGCATGACGCCGTTCTCGAGCAGGATGCCGTTGCCGCCCAGCAGGTCGCGCGCGATTGACGCCACCCGACGGGCGGCGCGGGTGTTGTGATACTTCGCCAGCGAGGCCTGCGTCGGCCGCAGACCGCCGGAGGTCTCCAGGTCTGCGAGACGGCGGCAGTACAGCTGCATCGCGGTGAGCTCGTCGAGCATCTGCGCGAGGCGCTCCTGCACCATCTGGAATTTCGCGAGGGGCTTTCCGAACTGCATGCGCTCGGTGGCATACGTCCGCGCGATCTCGTAGCAGGCGGTCGCGTGGCCCAGCGCCGACCATGCCACCCCGGATCGCGTGGCGAACAGCACGCGCGATGCGTCCTTGAAGGTGTGGGAGCCGGGGAGGACGGCATCCGGAGCGAGACGCACGTCGTCCAGCGCGATGCGAGCCTGATGGATGCCGCGCAGCGAGACCTTGCCCGTGATGACCGTGCCCACGTAGCCCGGGGTGTCCTGCTCGACGAGGAAGCAGCGCACGGCGCCGTGGTCGTCGCCGCCCTCGTCCTCGACCCGCGCCCAGACGAAGGTGATGCCGCCGGAGGCGCCGTTGCCGATCCACTTCTTCGTGCCGCTGAGCGACCAACCGTCGGTTCCTGAGCCTGTCGAAGGGATGCGAGTCGCGGTGGTCTCGAGCGAAACGGAGTCGGAGCCGTGGTCGGGCTCGGTGAGCGCGAACGCACCGAGCACCGTGCCGTCGGCGAGGGGCTGCAGCCACCGCTGCTGCTGCTCGGGCGAGCCGAAGAACGCGAGGGTGCGCAAGGCCAAGCCGCCCTGCACCGCGAGGGCCGTGGCGAGGGAGCCGTCGTGACGCGACACCTCCATGTTGACGAGACCAGCGGCGAGGGGGGAGCTCGCGGGGAGCGCGGGGTGCTCGATGCCGTCGGTGAACAATTCGAGTTCGCCCATGCGCCGTAACAACTCGACGGGATAGGTCGCGGCATCCCATTCGCCCTGCATGCGCGTGCCGACCTCGTCGCAGAACGCCTTCGCGCGGTCCCAGACCGCACGATCTTCGGCGGGGATGTCGGCGAAGACGGCGTAGTAATCGGTGTCGCGGCGGCCGAGGAGGTCGTAGTGGGCGACGCGCTCTCCGGGGAGCGTGCGGGCATCGGCGTCGATGGTCATGGTTCCCAGTATCGCGTATGTTGGTACTGGGTGTCACGCCCGCCGCGCACCGCCGACCACCCGTCGAGGGCGGCGGGAAGGACCGACCGGTAGGGTCGCGGGCGTGAGCACGATGACCTTCCTCCCCGCCGTCGAGAACCCGCACCTGCTGGCCGCGCCCGTCGCGGCGGCGATCGCCGCGCTCGACCCGCACGCCGCCGCGCGCATCGAGGTGGCCGCCGTCGACCCGGCGCTCGCCGACACCGCCGCCTTCTGCGCGGCGTACGGGCAGAGTCTCGACATCTCGGCGAACTGTCTCGTCGTCCAGGGCACCCGGGCCGACGTGACGCGCACGGCCGCCTGCCTCGCGCTCGCCACCACGCGTCTCGACGTCAACGGTGCCGTGCGGCGCCTGCTCGACGCGCGCAAGGCGACCTTCGCCCCGATGGACGACGCCGTCTCCCAGACGGGCATGGAGTACGGCGGCATCACGCCGCTCGGCATCCCCTCGGAGTGGCGTCTGCTGCTGGACGCACGCGTGGCTGCGTTGCCGCGCGCGGTCGTCGGCGCGGGCATTCGCGGCGCGAAACTGTTCCTGCCGGGCGAGGTGTTGGCATCCCTCCCGGGAGCCGAGGTGATCGAGGACCTCGCGAAGCCGGTCGCCTGAGCGGCCTGGCGAGCGCGCGGTCAGTCGCCGAGCGACGCCCGGAGGCGACGGGCGACCTCGGCTGACGGCATCCGGCGGGGGAACGCCGCGATGACGAGGTCATCGCCGGCCACGTCGCTGCCGTCGGGGTGCACGCCGTAGCGGCGGAGCACGTCGTCGAGCGCACGCCGGAGAACGGATGCCGGGACGCGGGCCCCGCGCATCAGCCGACGCAGCACGTGATTGTGCACGGCGGTGACGAGGGCCGCGAAGCCGACGGCATCCAGGGGGTCGAGGCCGGGAAGCGCGTTGCGCAGGTATTCGTCGAAGAGCCGCTCGTAGCGGTAGACCGTGATGATCTCGCGGTCGCGCAGCCCCGGCACCTGCCGCACGATCGCATAGCGGCGGCGGGCGAGCTCGGGATCGGCGGCGAAGTGACGGAAGACCCGGATGGATGCCTCGCACACCGCGGCCCACGGGTCGCCGTGCTGCTGCGCGAGGTAGGCGCGGACCTCGTCGAGGAGCACCTCGTGGTCGGCGAACACGACGTCCTCCTTGCCGCCGAACTGGCGGAAGAACGTCGAGCGAGACACCCCCGCGGCCTGGGCGATGTGCTCGACCGAGGTCTGGTCGTATCCGCGCTCGGCGAAGAGGTCGATCGCCGCGGCCACGACGGCCGTGCGGCTCGAGGGGGCAGCGGCGTCACTCACACCGGAAGCCTAAACCGCGGCAGCCTGAGCGCCGCGCTCGTGCGCGCCCGCGCGCCGAGGCCCCGCTTCCCCGCGCCGGCACGCACCCGCGTGCTCAGCTGTTCGCGCCGGTGAACGCGAGCGCGCCGCCGAGGCCGATCATCATGACGCCGCCCGTCCCCGACAGCGTCGAGATGCGTTTCGGCGACCGGGCGAACCAGTTCCGTGCGGTGCCTGCGTCGAAGGGTACTGCTCGCGCGTTTCGCCTCCGTGACGAGCGCGGTAGACGACCGGGCGGCGCAGAGCAAGCGGATGCCGTCGACGGCTCGCGCTTCGCACCCGATGGGACGCGGCTCGAGGGCGCGGCAGCCGGCGACCTGACCACGGTCTAGCGGGCCGGGCGGGCGTGGGCCGAACTCCTGAGAAACCGGGGCGCGGGGGCCGCGTGGCCGCCGTTCGCGGCTCCGCCGTGCAGGTTTCTCAGGAGTTCGGCCCGCCTCGGCGGCGCCGCCGACCCCGCCGTGAGCAGCCCCGGCCGGCAGCCCCGGCCGGCGGCCCCGCCGGCCCGGCAGCTACGCGGGCACGGCCTCGCGGGCCAGAAGCTCGGTGATGCGGCCGACGCAGCCGCCGCAGCCGGTCCCCGCGCGGGTCGACGCCTTGACGCACGCGACGGTCGGCTCTCCGGCCGCCACCGCCTCGCGGATGGCCCCGGCGCTCACGCCGTTGCACCAGCAGACCGTCGCGTCGGCGGCGAAGGGGTCGCCGGATGCCGCCATCCCGGCGTCGGGCGCATCGAGGCGCAGCAGCGTCGATCGGTCGGCCGGAAGCTCCGATCCCCGCTCGAACAGCAGGGTGAGTTCGGCGCCGGTGCGTGGCATCCCCACCGCGACGAAGCCGGTCAGCACGCCGTCGACGGTGACGAGCTTGACGTACGCCCCGCGCGCGGGGTCGGCCCAGAGCGTGACCTGGGGCGCGTGGCATCCGGCCGCGTGGGCGGGCGCGAACGGGTCGGCGTCGATCGCGCCTCCGGCGACCACGTCGATGCCCTCGGCCTTCAGCATGACGACGCTGGGCCGCTCGGCGACGGCCGGCGTCTCAGTCCCCGTCGACAGCAATGCCGCGAGCCGGTCGGCCTGCCGCCAGCCCGGGCCGACGAGTCCGCTCGGGCCGCCCGGCACGCGGCCGTCGGCGTCGGCCTCTGCGGGGTCGGCGACATGGGCGCAGTCGCCGATGGCGAAGACGTGCGGGTCGGTCCACGACCGCGACGACCCGTCGACGAGCACGCCCGTCGAGGTGGCGAGGCCGGCGAGGGATGCCACTTCGGTACGCGCCGCGACACCGCACGACAGCACGAGCAGGTCGCCCGCGAGCACCTTGCCGTCGGCGCAGACCAGGCCGTCGAACCAGGCCTGACCGTGGTCGTCGTAGCGCTGCACGATGCTCTCGGCGCGGGCGTGGTGCATCATCTCGACGCCCGCGGCGGTGGCGGCGGCGGCGAGCACGCGTCCGCCGTTCTCGTCGAGCGTGCGGTTCATGGGGGCGGCGGAGTGATACGCGACGACCACGTCGGCGCCGGCTTCGGCGGCGGCCAGGGCCAGCTCCATGCCGAGCACCCCCGCGCCGAGCACGACGATCCGCTGCCCGGCCGAGACGGCCGCGCGCACGTGCTCGGCGTCGGCGAGGTCGCGGAGTGCCACGACCCCACGAGGCAGGGGCGAGGAGCCCCGGTCGAGCTCGGCGGGAACGCCGGGCCGCGTCGCGCGGTGCCGCTGCGCGCGCTCGAGTCCCGCGAGGGTCGGCACGTTGGCGCGGGCGCCGGTCGCCAGCACGAGGCGGTCGTACGGCAGACGGATGCCATCGTGCAGGCGCACCACACGACGGTCGCGGTCGACGCCGACCACCGTCATCCCGAGCACGAACCGCACGCCCGCTTCTTCGGCGACGAGGCGGTCGCCCATGTCGAGGCCGTCGCGGTCGGTGCGACCGACGGCGTACTCGGCGAGCAGCACGCGGTTGTAGACGTCGTGCGTCTCGGCACCGACGACCGTGAGGTCGATGCGCCCCTCGCGGACCGCGGGCAGCAGTCCCTCGATCAGTCGCGCTCCGACGGGGCCGTAGCCCACCAGCACCACACGCTCAGACATGCAGACCCTCCTTGGTGGACGCACTGCCCCGACCGACCGGCCCACCCGCGACCGAGACCCCGACCGGCTCGTGCGCGGCCGGACGCGCGGCGGGCACCGTGGCATCCGGAGCCACCGTCACCCGCGTGCGCTTGAACTCCGGCATGGCCGAGGTCGGGTCGACGATCGCCTCGGTGAGGCGGTTCGCGCACTCATCTCCCGCGTAGTGGAACGGCAGAAAGACGGTGTCGTGACGGATGTCGGTGGTCACGCTCGCCCGCGCCTTCACGGTGCCGCGCTCGTTCGACACGGCGACGAGCGCGCCTTCGCGGATGCCGAGACGCGAAGCCGTCGCAGGGTGTATCTCCAGCCGCGCCTCGGGGCGGGCGCCATTGAGCTCGGCCACCCGTCGGGTCTGCGTGCCCGACTGGTATTGCTGCAGGTAGCGGCCGGTGACGAGGGTCAGGTCGCCGCCGCGGTCGGTGGGAGCGGGGGGAGTGGCATCCACGGGCACGAGCTTCGCACGGCCGTCGGCGTGAGCGAAACGGTCGGTGAACGGGCGCGGGGTGCCCTCGGACCGGTACGGCCAGTACGCCTCGACGCCGGTGTCGAGCAGCTCGTGCGACAGGCCGGAGTAGTCGGCGACGCCGCCCTCCGACGCGCGGGCGAGCTCGTCGAACACCTCGGCCGGATCGGTCGACCAGGTGGATGCCGCGCCCAGGCGCCGCGCGAGCTCCGACATGATCCACAGCTCGCTGCGGGCACCGTCTGGCGCGGCCAGAGCGCGGCGGCGGCGGATCACCCGGCCCTCGAGGGAGGTCATCGTGCCCTCCTCCTCGGCCCACTGCAGTACGGGGAGCACGATGTCGGCGAGCTCCGCGGTCTCGCTGAGGAAGAAGTCGCAGACGACGAGGGTGTCGAGGGCCTGCAGCCGCTCCCGCAGCGCGTCGACGTCGGGCGCCGAGACGACGACGTTGGAGCCGGCGACCAGCAGCGTCTTCACCGGCCCGCCCAGTTCGCCGAGCAGGGCGGTGGCCGGGATGCCGGCATCCGGGAGCTCGTCGGCATCCACGCCCCACACCCCGGCGACGTGCCGGCGCGCTTCGGGGTCGCGGATGGAGCGGTAGCCGGGCAGCTGGTCGGCCTTCTGGCCGTGTTCGCGTCCGCCCTGGCCGTTGCCCTGGCCGGTGAGGGTGCCGTAGCCCGAGCCCTCGCGGCCGACGAGGCCGAGCACGAGCGCGAGGTTGATCGCGGCGGTCGCGGTGGCGGTGCCGTCGACGTGTTGTTCGACGCCGCGCCCGGTGAGGATGTACGCGCCGCCCGCGGCGAGGCGCCGCGCGGTCTCGCGGAGCTGGGAGACAGGGATGCCGGTGGTCGACGAGGTGCGCTCGGGCCACCACTGCGCAACCGAGCGCCGCAGGCTGTCGAACCCACTGGTGCGCTCCTCTATATAGGCGCGGTCGGCGAGGCCCTCGGCGATGACGATGTGGGTGAGCCCGAGCAGCAGCGGAAGGTCGGTGCCGGGTGCGGGCTGCAGGTGGGTGCCGGCGCCGTCTTCGGTGAGGCGCGCGGTGGCGGAGCGGCGCGGGTCGACGACGATCAGGCCGCCCGCGGCGCGGGCTCCAGCGAGGTGCGCGAGGAAGGGCGGCATGGTCGCGGCGACGTTGGAGCCGAGCAGCAGGATGGTCCGCGCGTCGTCGAGGTCGGTGACGGGGAAGGGGAGGCCCCGATCCATGCCGAAGGCCCGATTGGATGCCGCTGCCGCCGACGACATGCAGAACCGGCCGTTGTAGTCGATGCGCGAGGTGCCGAGGGCGACGCGGGCGAACTTGCCGAGCTGGTACGCCTTCTCGTTGGTCAGTCCGCCGCCGCCGAAGATGGCGTTGGCATCGGCGCCGTGGGTGGCCTTCGTGTCGCGGAAGGCCGCGGCGACGGCATCCAGTGCCTCGTCCCAGGTGGTCTCGGCGAGGGTGCCGTCGGGGCGCCGCATCAGCGGCATCCGAAGTCGGTGGGGGGATGCCAAGAGCTCCGCCGACGTCCAGCCCTTGGCGCAGAGTCCTCCCCGGTTGGTGGGGAAGTCGCGCCCGGCGACCGTGGTGGTGCCCTCGTGGCTCACGGTCATGGCGCACTGCAGCGCGCAGTAGGGGCAGTGGGTGTCGGCGGAGCTCATGGACATCAGATGCGGGTGCCGCTCTTCTTCGACAGCGTCAGGTAGACGCTGGCGGTGATGGCGAGGAAGGCGACGTACGCCAGGGCGAACCAGCCGAGGGCGGGGGTGTACGAGCCGAACGTCGTCTTCGAGAAGCCGAGCAGCTGCGGAATGAAGAAGCCGCCGTAGGCGCCGATCGCCGAGATGAGGCCCAGGGCCGCGGCCGCCTTGCGCTGCGCGCCGATGCCGCCGTTGGCCTTGAGGGTGAAGATCGTCGGGATCATCCGGTACGTCGAGCCGTTGCCGATGCCCGCCGCGGCGAACAGCACCAGGAAGCACAGCAGGAAGACGGCGAAGTTCTGCAGCGGCAGGGTCAGGATGACGCTCAGGATGCCGAGACCCATCACCGTGAAGGCGCCCATCGTGATGACGGTGCCGCCGAAGCGGTCGGCGAGCTTGCCGCCGTAGGGGCGGGCGAGCGAGCCGACGAGCGCGCCCATGAACGCGAGGGTGACGGTGGCCGTCCCGATCGCGATTCCCTTGAAGTCGGGGAACGTGTCGGCGAGCAGCTTCGGGAAGACGCCGGCGAAGCCGATGAACGAGCCGAAGGTGCCGATGTAGAGGATGGCCATGATCCACAGGTGCGGCTCCTTCAGAGCGGCGAGGGATGCCGTGATGTCGGACTTCGCGTTGGAGAGGTTGTCCATGCGGAAGTACGCGCCGATCATCGCGACGATGATGAGCGGCACCCAGATGAGACCCGCGAGCGGCAGGTTGAGGGTGGCGGCGGCGCCGACGGTGATGACGATCGGAACGACGAACTGCGCGACCGAGGCGCCGAGGTTGCCGCCGGCGGCGTTGAGTCCGAGGGCGTAGCCCTTCTGCGCGGCCGGGTAGAAGAAGGTGATGTTCGCCATCGAGCTGGCGAAGTTGCCGCCGCCGAAGCCGGCGAACGCGGCGATGAGGAGCAGCAGACCGAAGGGCGTCGCGGGGTTCGACACCGCGATGGCGAGGCCGATGCTCGGGATGAGCAGCAGGGCCGCCGACACGATGGTCCAGTTGCGGCCGCCGAAGCGGGGAACCATGAACGTGTAAGGGATACGCAGCGTCGCGCCGACGAGGCTCGGCATGGAGATGAGCCAGAAGATCTGGCCCGTGTCGAGCTGGAAGCCTGCCGCCGGCAGCGAGACGACGACGACAGACCACAGCTGCCAGACGACGAAGCCGAGGAACTCGGCGAAGATCGACCACCGCAGGTTGCGGGAGGCGATGGCCTTGCCCTCCTTAGCCCACTGCGTGGCGTTCTCGGGGTTCCAGTTGTCGATCCAACGGCCGGGGCGGTGTTGCAGTTCCGCTGTCTCGGTTGCGGCCGCGGGCGGCATTGCGGTTTCGGGGCGCGGGTCGGTGACGGTCACGGGGTCCTCCATGGGCGATGTGGGGAGGTGCAGCGCCCCGCATGGGCTGGGCGTGCCGCCAGCGTAGGGAGGGGGCGTTACCCGGGAGGGCGTCGGGAGGGGCGGGGAGGTAACGGTTGTCTCACCCGCGGTGGGGGTAGGGGAGAGGGGGAGTTTACGTGGGCGTTACATGAAGTGCCTCGGTCAGCAGGATGGAGTCTGGATCGGAAGGTCGCCATCACTCACCCGCTGAAGTTGCTGCCGCCCGCGCGCCGCGGGGCTCGCTTTCCACGCGACCGGACTTTGGTCCCTTCCTGAGCGGCGAATGGCGCGAATCCGCTACGGTTATGCATGTATCCGGGGTTCGCGAGCGCACGTGGGGGTGCATGTGAAGTTATTGTCGGTGTCTATAGCGGGGTTTCGGTCGATTCGTTCTCTTGAGAACCTTCAAATCGGATCACCGACAATTCTATCGGGTCATAATGACGCGGGTAAAAGCGCAATTATCGACGCGATTCTTATGCTTCTGGGCGAGTATAAGTTGGTCGTTGACGACATGACGTACGAGAACGGGCAAGGTGATTCAACCGCGCGCGTCGCTGAGACGAGCGTCGTAGGCGTGTTCGAGCTGAATGAGAGCGAGCGAATTGACTTCGGTGCTGAGCGCGTTGAGCTGAGGCGGCGAAGCCTTGGCGGCGATGCGGCGATCCTGCAGATTCGAAAGGAGGATCCGACTGATCCGCGTTTGCGTGATTACGCGGAATTGACGGTTGCCAACCTGAAAGACCGTCTGGAAACCCTTGAGATCCCGATAGGGAAGATGCGCAATAAGGCGGAATTTTTGGCTGCCCTCGACTCGGCTGCTGCCGCAGCGCCGAAAGAGTGGGTCTGGTCGAAGGCGCCCGGCGCGATGGAGAAAGCCTTGCCTATGGTGAGGAGATTTGATGCGGCTGGTCCGTTCGACGCCGAGGATGCGATCAGGGCGACGCTCCAGACTGCCTACCGTGCTCATCTCGAAGACGATGAACTTAGTGGTTCGGTGAGCGAGATAGAGCGCGCTCTTGAAGCGAAACTTGTCGATGACGTTCGGAGCATTCTAGATCATGTGGAGAACAAAGTGGGTGATGTCGGAAAGATTGACATTCAGCCCACCGTTAGTTTCAGCAGTGCCAATGGGTTGAAAGCGACTTCCATCTCGGTCACCAACTTTGCGGGCGAGCCAGTCAATCTACAGCGCTCAGGGGCCGGCCGAGCGCGGCGTATCACCTTGGCGGTATGGGAGTACAACTCCTTGCTGCTGCGGGAGACGGGGCAAGACATTGTCCTACTTTATGACGAACCCGACACCCATCTCGACTACGCGCATCAGAGGGAACTGATGCAACTGATACTCGAACAGTCCGCGCAGGAGAATGTTTCTGTTGTAGTGGCCTCGCACTCGATGAATATGATCGACGGAGTCGATATCAGTAATGTCGTGCACATTCGACATGAGGATCTTCGCACCGTGGTGGATTCATTGGCTGATGATAGCGAGATAGGTTCACACCTCGGCGCAATCGCTGCCAGTGTTGGCCTTCGAAACACCGTTCTGCTCCACGAGAGGCTGTTTGTGGGGGTCGAGGGTGATTCGGAGGCTCGTGCCCTCCCTGTCCTTTTCAAGCTGGCTACCGGGAGGCAGCTGGAGTCCTGCGGCATCGCGATTTGACCCTGCCGAAATAACGAAGGCGCCTTGCGTTTTGCAGAGTTTCTTGTAAAGCATGGTCGTAATGTGGCATTCCTGGTCGATGCAGATTCACGTCATGGAGCCAAGCACATTTTCAGCGAGACGAAGCTGACGGCTGCCGGCCTAGACCCAAATGTGCATTGCCTCTACATAGGTGAGCCGAACGAGATTGAGGACGTATTCTCGAATGAGGCCTGGGTCGACGTTGCCAATAAATTTTGGCCGCGAGATGGCGAAGATCAGCCCAGCGACGTGTGGACCTCAGACGATTTCGCAGCCCATCGCGGAGGAAAGTTCAGCAAGGCAATCGAGCAGATGCTGCGCGAAGGCTCGACCTCGGGGCCGAATGGGAAACCAGAGATGCTCTCCACCCTTGCGCTGAGCCTCTCGTCGCGAGACCAGATTCCGCAAATCCTGCTGGATCGGTTCGAAGCCCTCATCGCTCGCGCGAAGTAGCTACCGGTTCCTCATCCTTGCCTTGATCTGCGCGTTTGTCGGGCGCGACCAGTAGTGAGCGCCGACGGCGCGAGAGTACGAGTTGCCATGCGCTCGCTCGTCGATACCGCACCACCGGCACGAGAACGGGGAGGGAGCTGCGGTGTGCCGGACGATGCTCTGGCTGGCCATGACTGCCCCTTTCCGTCGATGCTGACAGTGAATCATCGACCTACGACATTGGTTGGTCAAGGGCCTCGCGCGCTCCCGAGTGCGAGGCCTCAAAACCGCCACGCAGTTGTCAACGTTGATTGACGACCAGCCTGATCGATGAAGTGCCGTCGCAGCTCGAGGACTCAGTGGCTCCATCGGCGGTGTTACGTCCGCACTAAGCCTCAGACCGTTCGCCCCCACCGCATGGCGTGGCTCCATCTCCCGAGTCCCTGCCAAGGCGGTGAAGCCGTGTCCCGTTCGATCTCGTCGACACTCAGCCGGTCCAGTGATGCATGGCGGCTCGAACCCGTCTGCGCATCATGATGCGCATGTTCGGCTGAGCCATCTCGACCGTGTCGCCATCCCGAGGCCATGCGTCACGCGTCCATCACCCCCGTCGCGCCCGCAACCGCGCCTTCTTCTCGTGGTTGCCGCACGTATTCATGTCGCACCACCGCCGCGTGCGGCCGCGGCTGGTGTCGAAGAAGGCCGCGCGGCAGGTGGGGGAGGCGCAGAGCTCGAGGGTGCCGGGACGCACGCCCGCGAGGATCTCGATCGCGTCGGCGGCCACGACGCCGAGGGCTGCCGCGACGGTCGCGGGCTGGCCAAGGAACCATTGCCGGCGGCCGTCCTCGGCGAGCACCGGCACGGCGCCGCCGCGCGCGCTGAACCCGTTGATGACCTCGACGGCGTCGCGAGGGCGCGGCTGCCCGACGGCCTGAGCCGACGCCGCGATATGGATCGCCTCGCGCAACTCCACCGCGGCGGCGAGGTCGTCGGGCGAGCACGCGACGACTGCGAGGTCCACCTCCCGCAACCAATCCGCGAGGCGAGCGGGGGTCGGGATGCGTTCGACGGGTGCGCCGAACCGTTCCGTGAGTGTTCCCGTGAAGGTGGTCGCGAGCACGGAGCCGAGACGGAACTCCGGGTCGCGAGCAGTCATAGAACCAGCATAGGTGGTTCCGCTTGGTGGACCGAGGTGTTAGAACCGTCATAGCCGGTTCCGCCCCCGGTTGACGAGGAGCATCGATGAGCGACCAGATGGCGATGGACCTGATCGAGCGCTTCGAGCCGCACGCCACCGACGGAGATCTCGCCGCGCTGCGCGCACGCGTGGCCTCAACATGACTCCCCGAACGCGCGACGACACCCCACGACGCGCGAGGCCGCGATCGGTGGGAGCAAGGCCCGCCCCTCGGCGACATCGTCGAGCTGATCGAGTACTGGCGCACAACCTATGACTGGCGGCCGTTCGAGCGTCGACTGAACGAGATCGGCCAGTCCCGCACGGTCATCGACGGGCTCGGCATCCATTTCCTCCACCGCCGTTCGCCGCGGCCGGATGCCACCCCGCTCGTCTTGACCCACGGCTGGCCGGGGAGCGTCGCCGAGTTCGTCGACGTCATCGACGAGCTCGCCGAGCCTTGGGATTCCGATACCCCGGCATTCCACGTCGTCGTGCCGTCGCTGCCGGGGTACGGCTACTCCGACAAGCCCGCCGAAGAGGGGTGGGGCACCGAGCGCATCGCAGCTGCGTGGGTCCAGCTCATGAGCAGGCTCGGGTACGACCGCTTCCTCGCCCACGGGGGCGACTGGGGTGGGCCGATCACCATCGCGCTCGGTGGCCGGTTTGCGGCGCACGTCATCGGCATCCACACGACCATGCCGAGTGCGCCGCGCGGGCTGAGTCTCAACGGGCTCGACGCCACCGAACGGCAGTGGGTCGAGCACACCCGCGCTTTCGAGAGGAACCGTCTCGCCTACGCGAGGGTCATGGCGACCGCGCCGCAGACGATCGGGTACTCCCTGGTCGACTCGCCCGTCGGGCTGCTCGCGTGGATCCTCGAGAAGTTCTTCGAGTGGAGCGACACGGTCGACTCGCCGTTCGAGACCATCTCGCGCGAACGCTTCCTCGACAACGTGCTCTGAGATGCCGGATTCGGTCGTCGCGTGAGGGCACCATCGTGAAGTCCGTCGGAGGTCGAGTATGCCAGCGGCCTACCATGGCGACATGATCGGCGCCGTGGTGATGTGGGGCGTTCCCGCGATGTTCGCGTTGCTGGCGGTGTGGAGTGCCGCATACCTCTGGAGCGTCGCGCGACGGCGCCGCCGAGGCGATACGGTGGTGCGCTCGGCCGGCGGAACGCTTGGCTTCGACGACGTATGGCGTCCGTCGGCGGCCGAGGCCCAGCTTGTGTGGGAGGCCGAGCAAGTGACGCCGATTCCCGCACCGACTCCTGATTCCGGGCCGGGCGTCATCGACGATAACCGCATCGTGATCGAGGGTCCGACGCCGCGGCATCCGGATCTGTCGCCGTCCGACCTGCCGTAAGCCGATTGCTACCGTGGCAGCGTGGATCTCCCGGATGCGACGCCCCCGATTGGCCAGTTGGTCGAGGTCGACGGCCGTCGCCTATGGGCAGACACCCGCGAGGGGCCCGGACCGTGCGCGGTCTTCCTCCCCGGCTCGGGCGAGATGGGACTCGACCTGTGGCAGAGTTTCGACCGCGTCACGCGGTCGCGCGCCGGCGTCATCTACGACCGCGGCGGTACCGGGTGGAGCTCCCCCGTCGCTCTCCCGCGGGCCGCGGCCGCCGTCGCAGGAGAACTCGAGGCTCTCCTGCGCGCGTTGGGTGTGCAGGATGCCGTCGTCCTGGTCGGGCACTCGCTCGGCGGTGCGTACGCTCAGCGCTTCGCCCAGCTGTTCCCCGACCGTGTCGCCGGGATGGTGCTGCTCGACCCCGTGCACGGTGCGTGGAACGCGGCGATGCCCGAGCGGCTCCGTATCAAGCCCAACGCGTCGACGTCAATCGTCGTGACGGACGAGCATCGCGCCGCCGCCCGCCGGTGGAGGGAGTCGGTCACCACCGACCTCCCGCCGCAGATCCGACAGCTCGTGCGCGAGCGCCACGTCGCCGACGGCCTGAAGACCGGACCGCGCGAGGGGGCGAACTTCGTCGAGATCCTCGATGAGCTCGGCCCCGGCCCCTTCGCCGCCCCGACGATCGTTCTGCGGGCGGGCACGGTCGACCCCCTGCAGGCGCAGTTCAGCACCGCCGACGACCTTCGCGAGAGGGCAGCTGCCCTGCAGCGCATGTACGAGGCGGCGCTCCCGGCGGGATCGCAAAGCCGGGAATTGTCGACGGCGACGCACTCCGACATCGCGTTGGCGTTCTCGGAAGACGTCGCTGCGGCGGTGCATAAGATCGGCGAGGCTACGCGCGGCCGAGGTTTCGTCGCCTGAGAGGTTTCGACGCGCTCGGGCACGTCGTGGGTGCGCATTCGAATACATGGCGCAGCACGTCGCCACCTCAGGCCCGTGCGTCATGTCGCTGCCCGCGCACATCGCCGCCGCCATCGCGCACGCATTCAGGGCCTGCATGCGTTCCTCCATGGCATCCACGCTGCGACGGTTGTGACGCCGTCTCCTCTGGCCGAAGCGAGGCCAGTCGTCCCGGCCATGGACGGGTCGGGCGTTCGCCGGAGGCTCTCCGACCTCCTCAACGGTGTGACCGCTGCACGCCGTCTTGGTGATTCTTGCGCGCTCGATGCGCGACACGGCGAACCATCGCCTCGGTCTCGGAGAGCCGCGCGGCTCGGCGACATCGTCGAGCTGATCGAGTACTGGCGCACAACCTATGACTGGCGGCCGTTCGAGCGTCGACTGAACGAGATCGGCCAGTCCCGCACGGTCATCGACGGGCTCGGCATCCATTTCCTCCACCGCCGTTCGCCGCGGCCGGATGCCACCCCGCTCGTCTTGACCCACGGCTGGCCGGGGAGCGTCGCCGAGTTCGTCGACGTCATCGACGAGCTCGCCGAGCCTTGGGATTCCGATACCCCGGCATTCCACGTCGTCGTGCCGTCGCTGCCGGGGTACGGCTACTCCGACAAGCCCGCCGAAGAGGGGTGGGGCACCGAGCGCATCGCAGCTGCGTGGGTCCAGCTCATGAGCAGGCTCGGGTACGACCGCTTCCTCGCCCACGGGGGCGACTGGGGTGGGCCGATCACCATCGCGCTCGGTGGCCGGTTTGCGGCGCACGTCATCGGCATCCACACGACCATGCCGAGTGCGCCGCGCGGGCTGAGTCTCAACGGGCTCGACGCCACCGAACGGCAGTGGGTCGAGCACACCCGCGCTTTCGAGAGGAACCGTCTCGCCTACGCGAGGGTCATGGCGACCGCGCCGCAGACGATCGGGTACTCCCTGGTCGACTCGCCCGTCGGGCTGCTCGCGTGGATCCTCGAGAAGTTCTTCGAGTGGAGCGACACGGTCGACTCGCCGTTCGAGACCATCTCGCGCGACCGCTTCCTCGACAACGTGACCCTGTACTGGCTCACCGCAACCGGGGCGTCAGCAGCACGCATCTCCCTCGAGAGCCATCAGTCCCTCGACCCCGACTTGCGCGTGACGGTGCCCGCGGCCCTCACCACCTATCCGCACGACATCGAGAAGCATCCGCGGCCCTGGGCGGAGAAAAGGTTCGGCCACATCGTGCGATGGCGGGCGCCCGAGGCGGGCGGTCATTTTCCCGCGCTGGAGATGACGGGGGAGTTCGTGCGCGACCTGCGAGAGGGGTTGGCGGCGGTGCTGGCGGCGTCGGGGAGCTGAGACTCGCGACGCAGCCTGCCGCGTGCCACGATCGAGGAGTGAGTGAAACGCCGGTTCAACGCACGACCCTCGACTCCCTGACGCTCGAGGGATCGCCCAGCTTCGCCTCCGTGGAAGTGCGACGCATCACGATCCCCGCGAACGTCCGCCTCGGCGCTCATTGGCACAACGGTCCTGTGTTCGGAACCATCGAGACAGGTTCGGTGTTCTTCCAGGTCGGATCGGGGGAGGAGACGGTCCTTCGCGCCGGCGACACGTTCTACGAGCCGGGCGGTCAGACCATCTCCCGTTTCGACGCTACCGAGGAGGGTGTGACGTTCCTTGCGTGGTTCCCCCTTGCGACAGGCGTCGAACCCGAGTTGACGATGGGATCCGCGCCCGACGAGCAGGCGAGGTCCTAGCGGTCCACAACCGCCGCAACAGCCTCGATCTCGACGAGCTGGTCGTCGTACCCGAGCACGGTCACGCCGAGGAGCGTGCTGGGCACGTCGTGCTCGCCGAACGCTTCCCGGACGACCTGCCACGCCGTCACCAGGTCGGCTTGGCGCGTCGAGGCGACGAGGACGCGCGTGCTGATGACGTCCGTGATCCCCGCGCCGGCCTCGCCAAGAGCGATCCTCATGTTCTCGACGCACTTGGCCGCCTGGGCTGCGTAATCGCCGATGCCTGCGGTCGTGCCGTCGAGGTTCAGCGGGCAGGAACCGGCGAGGAAGATCAGCCGTGCCTCGGCGGGGGCGGTGGCGGCGTACGCGTACTCCGCGCGGCCAGACAGCGCGGTGGAACGAACGAGGGAGACGGCGGTGGGCATCTTTCTGACCTCTCATGCGTGAAGGGTGGCGGTGACGAATTGCTGGACTCTTTCCGTCCACGCTCGTCGCTTCGACGCCGTCCGCCAGGAACAGCTCACGCGCCGCGGCGACCACGTTGGGGAGGCTACCGGCGACTGACCGTTGGTCAGTCACGTGAAATCGTCGGTGCGGTGGTTCGCTACGGACCGTGCCCCGCGGCATCCATCCACCGAACAGGCTGCGAGGGGATGTCGAGGCGGGGCCTTTTGCACCTCCAGCTTGATGAGTAGCGTGGCTTCCCCAAGGGGGGAGGCGTCGCATGGGTTCGTTCGGGTGGATCGAGGTCGTGTTCTGGGCCGCCATCGCGGGCGGCATTGTCATGCGGCTGATCGTGGTCGTGCGGCGGCGGCGGACCGAACGCGGGCGCGAGGCTCTGCGCTCGGCATTCGCGCCGGTGGTGGACGCGGCGGCGGTGCAATCGTCGATCTATGGCTGGACGCCCACGTCATCGCTGGACGTGCCGGCCGCATACGGGTCTGCGCAGACGGGCGAGGATGCCGACCGGAGACCGCCAGACCTTCCCGCCGACTTCCGTCGGCCCGCGGAGTGATGGCGCCGGCCGCTGAGCGAGCGCGGGAGTGATCCGGAAGGCGCTCACGGATGCCCCGTGCACTCTTGAACGCGATGGACTGATCGACCGGGATATGTGGCCGTCAGTCCTGAGGCCATGGCCCGAAACAGCGGGCGAATTGAACGATTTGGATGTTTTGGGCGATAATCGGGTCATGTCTCCTCACTCACGCTCGACTCGCCAGGCACAGCTCGTCGAGCCGCCGCACGACCTCGACGAGATGATGCGGCTGGCGAACTTCTTGGAGCAGCACTCGGCTCCAGCCACGCTGCTGGGACCGGACGGTGAGCAAGTGCCCCTGCCCCTTCCGGTCTACGAGGCGCTTAAGCGCGTTGTCGACGCGATGGAGCGGGGGGCATCTGTCAGCCTCGAACCGATCGATCGCCAGCTCACGACTCAGCAAGCGGCGTCACTCCTGGGGATCAGTCGGAACACTTTGGTGCGCCTCCTAGATGAACATGAGCTTCCGTTCGAGCGCCTGGGGGAGACCCGGCACCGCCGGTTGCGACTGCACGACGTCCTGGCGTACCGCGACCGTAAACGCGAGGAGCGGCGGAGTCGTCTCGACGAGATGACCCGACAGGCGAATGACGATGGTCTCTACGACGCTGATGCGTTGGACTATGCAGAGGCTCTGCGACGCGCACGGAAGCAATGACTCGTGGCGCGTTTTACAGCGTTCCTCGATGCGTGCGTTCTCGTGCCCATCGCGCCCTGCGACACCCTTCTGCGCATGGCCGATTGCGGCGCTTTCCGGCCGCTGTGGTCTGAGAGGGTGGAGGACGAGGCCCTTCGGGCGCTGTGCGAAATTCATCCGAGCATCGACCCCAGCCGCTTTCACAGTCGCTTCCGAAGCATGAATGAGGCGTTCGAAGACGCGCGCGTCTCGGGGTGGGAACCTCTCGTCGAAGGACTTGAACTTCCCGACCCGAACGACCGCCATGTTCTCGCGGCCGCTGTCCGCGGGAGGGCAGACGTCATCGTGACCGAAAATGTGCGCGATTTCCCCGCCACAGCGCTGGCACCGCTGGGGCTGGAAGCCGTGCGCCTCGATGAGTTTCTCCTGACGCAGTTCGATCTGAATGTGGCGGTGACGGTGCAGATCGTCAGCGATCAGGCGCGGGCTATGGGGAGACCCCCGGTCACGGAGGACGAACTGCTGAGGCGGCTCGCGCGAAGCGGCGCACCTCGGTTCAGTGAAGCTGTCGAGGCCGCGATGGCTGCCTCGAGAGCGCCGGACGAGGACGTGGGTTGATCGTCGGGCTGGCCGACGACATCGCGGGGCGTGAGCCGGTGGCTCCACCCGGTTGCAAAACCCCCTCGGCGCGATCCGCGCGCGGATCACTCGACCGATGCGGATGCCACCCGGCGGCGACGACTGCGGAGGAGGCCCACCAGGCCGATGCCGAACCAGACGACGTTCAGAGCAGCGGACGGCCACGCCGACAGCGAGATGCAGTTGGCCACGAGCGCGAGGCCACCGACGAGATTCATCGCCTGGTACGCCCACCCTCCGGCGCTCATCCGACCGGCGGTCAACAGCGCGTAGGCGGCGATGAGCAGCACCGCTCCCGCCCAGCCGACGATCCCCATCACGATATCCACGGTGTCCTCCCTCGCTCCTTCACGGAAGGATGGCATTCACTGCGGCTTACGCGGTATTCCTTCTGCGTGAAGCACGCATGAAGGGGCGCTTATGGATGCCGACGTGCCGCGGTTGATGGTGCTCCGCGCCGTGCGTGATGCAGGTGGCATCCTGGCGGCGGCCGCCGAGCTCCGGTGCGTCCGCGACGACACGGCATCGATCGCGGTCGCGGCGATGCTCGATCAGCTGCGGCAACCGGAACCGCGATAGGCCGCGGGCGTCGGGCGATGGCATCCACGCTTGTCGGTGACACGCGTTGCGCCGGGAAGGGATGCCCTGCCGCGACCGCCGCGGCCGCGGTGTCAGCGACCCGCCGCGCTGCGCGCCTTCGCAACCCCCTCCGCCCGGCGCGTGAACGCGAGGGCGACGGCGGCGATCGCCGCAGACGCGAGCATGACGACCGCCAGGGGAGCGGCGGTGCCCTCACCGCCCAGGCTGACCAGCGGCGAGACCACTGCGGCCAGCCCGAACTGCGCGGCTCCCAGCACGGCCGAGGCGCTTCCGGCGATGCGGGGGACGGCGCCGAGTGCCAGCGCGGTCGCGTTTCCGAACACCAGGCCCAGCGACCCGACGGCCGTGAAGAGCGGCACCGCAAGCCAGAACGCCGGCGCTCCCGAGAAGACGAGAAGCGCGAAGGCGACGGTCGACGCGGTCACGATCGCGATGCCGAGGGTTAGGACGCTCTCGACCGAACGGGTGGCGGTGAGCTTCGGTGCCAGCCCGCTCACGAACACCAGCGCGAGCGCGTTCAGGCCGAACATCATTCCGTAGCCGACCGTGTCGAGCCCGAGCATGTTCTGGTACAGGAACGGAGAAGCCGAGATGTACGCCATCATCACGGCGAAGCCGAAGGCGAACACCGTCGTGTAGCCGATGAAGGTCCGAGACCACAGTGCCCGCAGGGGAGACCCGGATGCCACCCGCTCGGCGCGCAGCGCGTCGCGGCGGGCGCGCAGGTGCGTCTCGCGCACCACGACGAGCACGGCGACGAGCATGGCCACCGACAGCCCCAGAACGATCGCCAGCAGCCCGCGCCAGCCGATGGGTCCGGTCAGCAGGCCGCCGAGGAGCGGGGCGACGACCGGGGCGACGCCGCCGACGATCATCATGAGCGAGAAAGCACGCGCGGCAGCCTTGCCGGTCGCCAGATCGGAGATGACCGCGCGGCCGATCACCATTCCGGCGGCCCCGCCGAGGCCCTGCAGCAGACGCGCGACGACGAGGACGGCGACGTTCGGCGCGAAGACCGCAACGGCGCTCGCGAGCACGCAGAGCGCGGCTCCGGCGATGAGGGGCGGGACGCGCCCGAACCGGTCGGAGAGGGGACCGAACACGAGCTGTCCGGCGGTCACGCCGATGAGGAACGCCGTCAGCGTGAGTTGCACCGTCGTGGCTGAGGTCGCCAGGTCGACCGTCATCCGCGGGAACGCCGGCAGGTACAGGTCGGTGGCGAAGGGTGCGACCGCGCTCAGAAGGCCGAGCACCAGCAGGAGCGGCGTCGTGATGTCGTTGGAGCGGGATGCCGGTTGCGTGCGCACGGAGTCGGTGTCGGTCGTCATAGTTATGAAACCATAACTTATTATCCGCGGCTGGTACAGTCGCCGCGTGCCCCCCGCGATCTCCGACGATGCTCTCGCCGAGTTCGCCGACGTCGTGATGCGCGTCGCGCGCGAGATCGATCCGAGCGGCCCCCTGGCGCCTGACATCATTCCGCTGACGGGAACGGAAGCACTCGTCATGAGGTGGGTGCACCACAATCCCGGCGCCTCGCCGAGCGCGGTCGCCAAAGCCACCGCACTGCAGCGCAGCAACTGCAGTGTCGCGCTGCGCTCACTGGTCGCGAAGGGTCTCGTCGAGCGTCAGACCGCTCCGGATGACGCCCGCGCGGTGCGCTTGCAGCCCACCGCTCTGGCGGAGGAGAGCGTGCGCAAGCTCCACGCCTACTGGGCCGACCGCTTGCGTGTCGCGCTCGACGGCGACGATGCCGGGGTTCAGACAGCGTCCGCCCTGCTCGCGCGTGTCGATGAGGCACTGCGACGCGGCGACGACCCGGCGTCGTCTGCTCGCTGAGGCCCTCCGGGGTAGGGGGGGGCTGAGAGATCTGGCAAACTCCATGGCGCGCTCGATGGGGGACGACCTGACTTCCTTGAGCGCGAAGGTGCAGGCCTCGGTGGATGATTTGCGCGTCAGGCTGGGGAGCCCCAGTCCCGCATACGCCGGGTTCGGGATAGTCCTGACACAGTAAGAAGTACCTCATGACGACAACAGCGTCAGCCGAACAGGCCATCCTTCATGACCTCATCTCGAAGTGGATCTCGCTCGGTGTCGAGTACATCAGCGGCACTGAGGGAGTTGAGGCCATCTACATCTATGCAGCCAATGAAGTGCCAGGCGCTACATATGTGGGTATCGCGTTCGAGAAGGATGGCGAGATTAATTACCCTGCGCGGGCGCGTGGGGGCGGCGCGCAAGCAACGAACTTGTCGGGCCAGATGATTGAACTGCTTCTCGAAGATCTCGGGGAAGCCCGGCGCAAGTTCGAAAACATCGGTGTTCCCTCGCCAACCGAGTACAGAGTGTTCTACGAGATCGCGACGAGGAGGCTCGAGGTGCGCCTGTCGCGCGAGACCATCTACCGGGGTTCGAACAAGGCTCCCTCGGTCGACGGTTTCACGATGTGGCTCGGCGATCGGGCACCGAAGCTCTGAGGCGTGAACGTGCCCGGCTCGCCGGCGTGCGCGGTCGCTCTGAGAGGCGCTCGCGAAGAGCGCGGCTGACGGTGTTCAGGCCGGCTTCGCGCCGCTTCACGATGGACCCGCCTCGCACCGTGAAGTCGCTCAAGGGGATGATCACAAGCGACAGCCCGTGAGCGGGGATGAGTTCCCTACGCCGGTCGTCGTAGATGCGTCGCTGGATGCAGCGGTGAACTCCCGAGACGGTGAGGACGTCCGGTTTGCCGAAGTGCTCGACCACCTCGGTGTACTGCTGCTTTCGGCCGGGCGGCGCCTGGTGGGGGAGTCCCGAGTGGTCAGGATCTCACCCTCAGTGGATCCAGGCTGGATCTATCTGACACCCCGGGCGCAGGAACGGGCCGACTCGGCGCCGGCGAGCCCTGGACGCCGATGCCCCGCGAGCAGATCGACCAGCTGCCCATCGTCCGAGACGGCTCGCACTTCGACGCAAACGGCGACCTCACCTCGAACACCTGGTACCAGACGGGCGAGCACGAGTACATCTACCACACCGACGCGAATGGGCACATCGACCGATTCATTGCCGAGGACGTGCAGCTGAAGACGCACGACGGTCGCCTGCGGCACGACGGGAACACTCCGGGCAAGCTCCCCGGCGGCCACGCGGGCCACCTCGCGTCCGACGGCCTGGGCGGCTCGCCCTTCCGGGACAACCTCGTCAGCATGTTGTCGACCCACAACCTCAGCTCCTTCCGGAAGCTCGAGATCGCTTGGGAGCGCGCGCTCCTGTCGGATCCCCCGGGCCGGGTCAGCGTCGAGGCGCGCATCATCAATGATCCGACAGGGCGGCCCCAGAGATTCGAGATACGCTCGGTTATCAACGGTCGCCGCGTGGATCTTGACCTCAACCAGTAGGAATACCAGTGAGCGAACAAGAAATTCTCCGGGATCTGATTTCGAAGTGGGTCTCGCTGTCTGTGGAGTACGCCGGCGACGCGCCCGATGTCCGCGCGTTCTACATCTACGGCGCGTCCGAGGTTCCCGGTGTCACCTACGTCAACGTGCTCTTCGATCAAGCGGGACAGATCGTCTATCCCACGGACCTCGTGGGAACGGACAGCTCAACGGATAGGGCTGGCCAGATTCAGTCGCTGTTCCGGAGCGACCTGTACGACGCGGCTGACAAGTTCACCTCCATCGATGTGCCGCCGCCGACGGAGTACCGCGTGTACTACGAGCCGAGTTCTCGGAAGCTCGACGTGCAGCTCTCGCGGGAAGTGATCTACGGCGACAGCGACAAGACCCCATCCGTCGACGGTTTCACGATGTGGCTCGGCGATCGGGCACCGAAGCTCTGAGGCGTGAACGTGCCCGGCTCGCGGCGTGCGCGGTCGCTACGAGAGGTGCTCGCGAAGAGCGCGGCTGACGGTGTTCAGGCCGGCTTCGCGCCGCTTCACGATGGACCCGCCTCGCACCGTGAAGTCGCTCAAGGGGATGATCACAAGCGACAGCCCGTGAGCGGGGATGAGTTCCCTGCGTCGGTCGTCGTAGATGCGTCGCTGGATGCCGCGGTGAACTCCCGAGACGGTGAGGACGTCCGGTTTGCCGAAGTGCTCGACCACCTCGGTGTACTGCTGCTCATGAAACTCGATTACGAGATTTCAGCCACTCGAACCAACGCTGGCGCATGCCGACAGAGCCGAGAACCTTGTCGCAGAGATCCTTCCGTATCAACACCGGGCCGCCCACGCAGGTGGGTTGTGCGGAATCTGCGCGGGAGCGACGGTGAGGCATGAACACACGACGGATGCTTCCGTGAGCGACGACCGCCGACGCGAAATCGGCGACTCGGACGAGGTCGTCGAAGACGAGCTCGCCGAATCGTTCGACGCGACGGTCACGGAGGGCGCGGAGCGACATCACCCTGATGACGCGGATGCAGCAGGGCACGCAGTCCGACCCCGCCAAGATCGTCGCCACCGTCATCGGCGGCTTCCTCCTGGCCGGGTTGCAGCTCTTCCACTCCATCCTCGCGACCCGAAGGTCTTCTCCGCCGCGTCATCTCCTGCGGCGCGCAGAGGTGCTGACGTGCGCCTAAACGATGCGTCGGAATCTCGGCCCCGAGTACCCGTCCCGCTCGACCGTCCCCGTGAACATCTCCACCGGTCGCACCCAGTACGAGTAGTCGTCGTAGAGCTTGCGGTACGAGACGAAGACCTCCTCGGTCTCGGAATGCCGCGCGGTTCCGAACACCTCGTAGCGCTGGCCCTTGAAGTGCTCGTAGATGCCGGGTTCGATCGCCATTCCGACCGTCCTCTCGTGTTGCCGTCGCTGCCTCGGTGGAACCAGATGCCGAGTATGCCAGCGGTGAAGGAGCCGTCACGAGTTCGAGCCGTTGTCGAGGAGCGGAGCGGATGCCGAGACCGCCGCCGCCCGCCCGCCGCTGGCGATCTGCGCGATGAGTGGGGGCCGTGGCATCCTGACCCTTCTCATTCGCCCGTGGTCACGCCGGTGAGCTCGCGTTAGGGTCGCCCCATGGCGCGCATCCTGGTCACGGGAATGTCGGGCACCGGCAAGTCCACGGTGCTCGCGGCGCTGGCCGCGCGCGGTTATCTCACCGTCGACACCGACCTCGACGGCTGGACCGACGGTGACGGGGGCCCGTGGGATGCCGCCCGGATGGCGGACCTCCTCGCGACCGAAGCGACCGTCGTGGTCTCGGGGACGAGCGAGAACCAGGGCGACTTCTACGACCGTTTCGAGCAGGTGGTGCTGCTCAGCGCGCCGGTCGAGGTCCTCATCGAGAGGGTTCGCGCGCGCACGAACAATCCGTACGGGCACACCGTCGAGCAGCAGGACCGGATCCGCGCGCACGTCGCCGACGTCGAGCCCCTGCTGCGACGAGGGGCGTCGATCGAGCTGGACGCGCGGATGCCGATCCACGAGCTCGCCGAGGTGATCGCGCGCCTGGCGGGCCCACGTCCGACGCGACACGATTAGGCCTGTACGGACGGAGGTCGGAATGCTCACCGTGGAGTCCATCGAGGAGGATGCGGCGCGGCCGCACGCGGGGTTCTGGGCTGACTCGCCCCTTCCACATCACCCGGCCTCAGCCGGGTAGGCGGGCGCCTCAGGAGGAGCGCGACGCCAGCCCGAGGAGAAGCATGATCGTCCCGGAGGCGGCAGCCGAGGCCACTACCGAGACCGCGCCGCACATCGTCATCGAGGCGAAGAACCGCTGGCCGAACCTCGTTCCCCGGGCGCCCATCGCTGCGTAGGAGATTGAGATGAACGCGGCGATCACGATCACGGCGATCGGCACTGCCGGCGCCACGCGGAACGCGGGGATCTCGGGAAACACGAACGCCAGCCACATCATTGATGTGCTGCTCGTCGTCGCCGCATATGCCGATATGGCGATCCAGACGATGTTGAAGACGACGACCGGTCTCAGCCAGCGCCATCGTTCGCGCACCACGACCAGCTCGTGTCCTCGGTGCGGGGCGGGATCGATCGGATCGACCAGGGGCGCGTCCTCGTCCGCGGTGTTCTCGGGCGGCGTCCCGGTCGCCGAGGTGCCGGCCCGAGCCAGGGCTTCGCGATGCTCGAGCTCCGCGGCGTCGATACGTGTCGAACCGCCTTCCCACGTGAACTCGCAGGTGGGCTCGGCGCATCTGGTGAGGAGCAGGCTCATACCTCTCAGCCTGCACCGCGTCGGGTGAGAAACAGCGCGCTTGTCACGCGTGTGGACAACTCACGTCACTCGCTGAGTCCCGGGGCTACGGTGCGGGGGAGGCCGTCTGTTTACAAGCCGCCGGATGAAGTGCGGGAAGCGGTGACGGGGAAACGGGATGCCGACGGTGACCGGCGCATTTAATGGGTGGGCGCGCATTGCTCAACGGGCGCGTGGGGTCGACGCAAGTGTGCCGACGCCGGCTTCGGCGACGGAGAAGCGAGCACGGTCGCGCATGTGTGACGGGCGGGTCGAACAGCACCCGCCCGTCATGTCTCTCACAATCCGACGGCGGACAGGGCGAAGTTCGCCTGATCGGGAGTGAACTGCTCCCCGTACTCGCTCGTGAGCTGGTCGTACAGCCCGTCGCGCGAGAACCCTTGGAACTCGAGGTACGACTTCGCCGACTCCACCGCTTCCTGGTTCCAGTCCACTTCGCCGGTGGACTCGAGTTGAGCGACAGCGAACTCGGCGTCTTCGCCGGCGAAGCCCTCGCCGTACTCGCTCGTCAACTGCTCTAGGAGCCCCGCCCGAGAGAACCCCGCGAACGAGAGATACGACTTCGCCGAGCGAATCGCGCTGGATTGCGCGGTCGTCATCGAGGGCTTCTGCGGCTCTGCGACGACGGGCGCAGACGATGGTGCTGATGCCTCGGGGGCACTCGAGGGAGAGAGCTCAGCGGTTTTCTGCACATTGACGACGACGGTGTCGCCCGTCTTGACGGACGCGCCCGCGGCCGGCGTACTGCTCAGCACCGTCCAGTTGTCGCGGTCGACGACAAATCCTTTGTCGGCGGAGAACTCCACCTCTAGGCCGACGTTCTCGATGAGAGCCTCAGCCTCCTTGGCGGTGAGGCCGGCGACCTCGGGCACGTTCACTGCGGCGGGGGACGCGTCCTCGACGGCGGGCGCCGACGCGACGGCCTCTGTGTCGCTCGCGACGTTTGAGGCGCCTCTGCCTCCTCCGAGAGCGCTGCCGACGCTCCCCATGACGATCAGGCCAGCGAGGATGGCGACCGGGATGACGATGGCCTTCCGCTTGTACCAGGCCGCTTTCGCGTTGGGCCCCTTCGGGGCCGGCTCAGCGGGTTTCATCGGGCGGGTCTGTTCTGTCCATGCGGTGCCGTCGTAAAAGCGCTCAGTGCCGGGCGCGTTCACGTCGGCATACCAGCCGGCTGGATAGATCGGTGTGTTCTCGGACATCGGGTTCCTTTACTTCTCGGGTGCGCAGAGCGAGCCGTCCGCAGCGACTCCCGTTGGCTCAAGACGGCAGATCGCGGACGTACTTTTCGTACCGAGAAGGTGTTGGCGATTATGGGTCCGATCGGATCCTCGTCGGCGCGCCCCCCAGCGCTCGCTATCCGGATTATGCAGAGCGCCCCCCTCGATTGCGATAGTCCTGACCGCCGGGCGCGCGATAAACGAAAGATCCGCTCCAGAACGAAAGATCGATGCTGATTCGATGCACGTCGGAATGGTCACGCTGCCGCGCCAGCTACCGTGAGGCCGTGGACTTCGTACGTCGAGAGCTTGTCGCCGCAGACGGAACGACGGTGTCGTACGCGGTCGTTGACGGGGCCGCCCCGAGCATCGTCATCCTGCACGGCCTGGCCGGGAGCGGCCGGGAGTTCGCCCCGACGGCGGGCGCACTGGGCGGGCGCCGCGTCATCCTGATTGACCAGCGGGGTCACGGGCACAGCACCCGCCGCCCGCGCGACACGTCGCGCGAGGCGTTCGCGTCCGATGTCGCCGCGGTGATCTCGGCCGAGTCGACGACGCCCGTGGATCTCGTCGGGCAGTCGATGGGCGCGCACACGGCGATGCTGGTGGCCGCGTGGCATCCGCGTCTCGTCCGGCGACTGGTGCTACTGGAGAGCGACGCCGGCGGAGGGACCCCGGAGTCGATCGCCGCCATGGGGGAGTACTTCCGGTCGTGGCCGATCCCGTTCGCCGACCGCGCCGCGGCGGTTGACGCCCTCGGCGATGAGCCGCTCGCCCGGGCGTGGGTGGCCGACCTGGAGGAGCGCGCCGACGGCCTGCATCCGCGATTCGACCCGGACGTGATGGTGGCGACGATGGAGCACGTTGCGACTGCGCGAGGGGAGGAGTGGGGCCAGGTCTCCGCTCCGACCCTGGTCGTCTATGCCGACAACGGCATGTTCGTCGAGGAGCAGAAGGTCGCGTTCGTCGCAGGCAACGGCAACGCGACCAGGATCGACCTCGCCGGGGCATCGCACGACGCGCACCTGGATGCCTTCGACGCGTGGGTGGCCGCGCTGACGTCGTTCCTGAAGTGACGCGCCAGCCCGCCTCAGCGGTTGCGCAGCGTCATTGCGAGCGTTGCGCCCGTGATGATCGCGATGCCGAGCAGCTGGAACGCGTCGGGCAGGTGCCCGTAGACGGCGACGTCGACGAGCACGGCCACGGCGGGGTTGACGAACGATAGCGCGGCGATCGTGATCGTCGAGAGCACGCGGGCCGTGCTGTAGAGGATCGAGTACAGCAAGCCCGTGTGCACGATGCCCATCACGGCGATCCAGATCCACGAGCCATCGCCCCACCGCAGGCCCTGCGCGAAGGGGAGGAGCACGGCGGCGCCGACGACGCACTGGATGAGGGTCATCGGATAGGGGCGGATGCCACGGGTGTGCTGCGCCGCGAACGTCGCCACCGCGTACAGCGCACCGGCCGCGAGGGCCGCACCCACGCCCAGCAGCTGCGAGGGTTCGAGGGGCTGAGTGCCGCGGGGGCCGAGGAACTGCGTCGCCAGCAGCAGCCCGCAGAAGGCCACGAGCAGCCACGCCATATCGCTGCGCCGCGGTGCTCGGCGGGCGGCGAGGGCGCCGAGTGCGACGAGGAAGAACGGCTCCAGATGGTACGCCACGGTCGTGACGGTGATCGTCGTCTGGCTGAACGAGAAGAAGAGGAACGCCCAGTTCGCCACGAGGGCGAGACCGCCGACGACGGTCAGCGCGACCGCACGGCGCGTCCAGATCGACGTGCGGAAGGAGCGCGTCGCGAAAGACAGGATCAGCAGCGTCACCGCACCGAAGACGCAGCGCCAGGCGGTCGTCGTGATCGCGTCGGTACCCGCCTGGATGCTGAACAGCCCGATGGTGCCCCACCCGGCCATCGCGAGCGCGAGCAGCACGCTCGCGCGGGCGCGCGGGTTGCGGGACGAGGGGATGCCGGTGGCAAGAGGGGCCGTCTGAGTCACGCGTCCATGTTCCCGGCGTGCACCGCGAAGCACCATCGACGATCAGGCGGGCGACGGATTTAGGATCAGTGAATGATTGACGTGCAGGGGCTCCGGGCGCTCATCGCCGTGGCCGATACCGGTTCGGTGACCGCGGCGGCCGCCCTGCTGCACTACACCCCGTCGAACATCACGCAACGCGTCCAGCGTCTGGAGCACGCCGTCGGCGCTCCGCTGCTGGAGCGTGTGGGTCGCGGGGTCGTCCTCACCGAGCTCGCTCACCGTCTCGTCGATGAGGGGAGGGCGGCCGTGCGGAGCCTGGACGACCTCGCTGAGGTCGTGGCATCCGATGGTCCGTCCGGCCGGGTGCGGATCGCGGCGTTTCCCACCGCGCTGCGCGGGTTGGTCGTTCCCCTGATCCGGACCCTGCTCGATGCCCACTCGAGCCTCCGGGTCGAGCCGGTCGAGCTCGAGCCCGCCGACGGGGTCCGGCAGGTGCGCCTCGGTCTCGTCGACCTTGCCATTGTGAAGGTATGGGGAGCCACGTCCAGCCGGACCGACCCGGACCTTCACCGTGTCGTTCTCGGCCAGGATGCCGTCGACATCGTCGTTCCGCGCGACCACCCGCTCGCCGGCCGGCCCCGCCTGCGATGGGTCGACCTCGCGCACGAGACGTGGGCCGTCACTCCGGACGACGATCCATACCGGCGATGGCTCGAGACGACGACGGGGCTCGGCCACGGCGCGGGCATCGCCTACGAGGCCGCGGAGTTCGCGTCGCTCCTCGCCTTCGTGCAGGAAGGGCTGGCGATCGCCGCGGTGCCGCGCCTCGGCCGTGGGGAGCTCCCACCCGACACGGTCGCGGTGCCGCTCGCGGAACCCGGTGCCTTCCGCGAGATCGCCGCAGTCGTCCGCGCGACGCGTCGGGAGAGCGTGAACGTGCGCGCGGTGCTCGACGCGATGCCCCTCGGTACCCTCTCCAGGGCGATGCCCGTCGAGTGAGGGCGCGCCGGCCCGCCCCGCGCGGGCAGCGCACCCTGCTCGGCGCCCGCCGAGCGCCACCACCGACTTTGGAGAACACACGATGAACAACCGCACCGCGGCGACCGCCGCGATCACCCTCACCGCCCTCCTCCTGCTCGCCGGGTGCACCGGCGGAACGACCTCGCACGAGGGCATGTCCGGCATGGACCACGGCAGCGAGAGCTCCGCACCGCCGGCGGCGAGCGGCGCGACTGACGCCGACGTCATGTTCGCGAGCATGATGATCCCGCGCCACGCGCAGGCGATCGAGATGTCGGACACCCTGCTGGCCAAGGACGGCATCGATGAGCGCGTCGCCGCCCTCGCCCAAGAGATCAAAGCCGCCCAACAGCCCGAGATCGACAAGATGCAGGGGTGGCTCGACGCCTGGGGAGCCGAGGCGTCGGACGGGCATGCCATGCACCACGGCGACGGCATGATGAGCGCCGACGATATGGCGATGCTCGAGAACGCCACGGGCTCCGAGGCCGAGAAGCTGTTTCTGTCGCAGATGATCACGCACCACCGCGGTGCGGTCGACATGGCGCAGGCCGAGATCGAAGACGGCTCGGACACCGCCGCCGTCTCGCTCGCCCGCAGCATCGTCGAGGCGCAGATGGCCGAGATCGCCGAGATGGAGCAACTGCGAGGGAAGCTCTGACGATCGGGCGGGGCGCGGATGCCGTTGGCTCCGCGCCACCGCCCGACTCACGCCACCGCGCGGATCACGCCCGTGATGATCAACGTCACCACCGTCGTCCACAGGGCGATCGCCGCAGCCTGCCAGGCCAGCACCCGCAGCGGGGGCACGCCGGTCGACGTCAGCGCCGCCGCGGTGAACTGCGTGGGCAGGAGGAGGGGGCCGAGCAGGCTCACGCCCGGCGTTCCGTAGCGGTGATAGGCGCGCTCGAACTTCTCGCGGCGCGCGGAGCTCGGTTTCTCGGGGGCGCCGCGGCGCGTGGTGACGGCGGTGCGCACGCGGGCGGTCGCGAGCACGACGATCGCGACGCAGAGGAGGTTCCCGACGGCTCCCGCCACAGCGGCGACGACCGGAGGGATGCCACCGATGATGCCGATCGCGGCCGCTCCCTCTCCTTCGATGAAGGGCACAGCACCGGCGAGGGCGACGACGAGGGGCTGCACGAGGTCGGGGACCTGGGCGACGAGGTTCTGGAAGCCGAGGACGAGATCGGAGACGGGGTTGGACATGACTGCTCCCGGGGGATGGGGTCGCGGCGTGTTCCGCGGTGATTCCATCCCAGCGACCGCGTCCCGTCGACGGCAGTGTCACGGCGTCATGAGCCCACGGGAGGATGCGCGCGATCGACCATGACGAATGTCACGGACGTACAGTGGCGGAGGTGACCTCGTCCCCCTCCGCGACCTACGCCCGCGACGTCCGCGTCACGTGGTGGTACACCGTCGCCTCCATCATGCTGCTGCAGGTCTTCGGCCTGGCCGTGTGGGCGCTCCTGGTCGCGCTGGGCGAGCCCCCGCTCGTCACGGTGCTGTACCTCGTCGGCGCGGCCGGGTCGACGGCATCCGCGATCCTGCTCCTCATCCACTACCGGCGCGAGCCGCTCGACGAGGGCGACGCGATCGGTGTCCGCCCCGTCTGGCCGGCGGTCGTCGCGGGGGTCGTCTCCGGTGCGCTGGCCGGTGCGGCCGCGGGGTCGCTCCTGCTCGCCGTCGCGCTCGCGGCGCAGGCGCTCTGCCTGCTGCGGTGGCGGGTCGGCATCCGCTTGCGTCTCGTCGTGCTCCTGATCGCGGTCATCGTCGCGGCCTGGATCATCGAGGTCGCACGCCTGAATCCCACGGGGTACATCGCGGACGTCTTCGGGGTCGGCCTCTTCACCGCGATGCTGCCGCCGCTGTCGGCGACCTCCCTGTGGTGGTGGGACATCGTGCGCGAGCTCGACCGTGCACGCCGCGTCGAGGGCCGTCTCGCCGCCGCGCAAGAGCGCCTGCATCTCGCGAACGACCTGCACGACCTGCAGGGCCACCACCTGCAGGTCATCGCGCTGCAGCTCGAGCTCGCCGAGAAGATGCTCGCGCGCGACCCCGCCGCGGCGATCGAACAGGTACGCCTCGCTCGCGCGAGCGTCGACGAAGCGCGCCGCGGGACCCGCGAGCTGGCGACGCGCTTCCGGGGAGTCCCGCTGCCCGACGAACTGGCCAACGCGGCAGATCTGCTGCGCGCGGCGGGCCTGCGCGTCGACGTCGACATCGCTCCCGACGCCGCCGAGGCTCCGGCGGACGTTCTCGGGCCGGTGATCCGGGAGTGTACGACCAACGTGCTCAAGCACGGCGGCGGGGTCTCGGCATCCCTCTCTCTTCTGCGTGACGACGAGACGTGGGAGCTCGCGATCGCGAATGACGCACCGGCGGCACCCCGAGTCGGCGGCAGCGGACTGGACGGGATCGCCGAGCGTGTCGGACGCGTCGACGGATCCGTGGATGCCGCCCACTCCGGCGACCGCTTCACCGTCACCGTCCGCGTGCCCGCGGGGGTGCGGGCATGATCCGCGTCCTCATCGCCGATGACGAGGACATGATCCGCACGGCGCTCGCCGCCCTGCTGCGCCTCGAACCCGACCTGGAGGTCGTGGCGGAGTGCCGCGACGGTGAGAGTGCCCTCGCCGAGGCGGAGCGGCTCAGGCCCGACGTCTGCCTGCTCGATCTCGAGATGCCCGGCCTCGACGGGGTCGACACTGCCGCGAGGATCCTGCGCCGCGTGCCCGCGCGGTGCGTGATCGTCACGCGGCATGCGCGGCCGGGGGTCCTGCGGCGCGCGCTCGGGGCGGGCGTCGACGGCTTCCTGCCGAAGTCCCGGCCAGCGGATGACGTGGCCGCGGTGATCCGCGAAGTCGCCGCCGGGCGGCGCTACGTCGACCCCGAGATCGCCGCCGACGCCCTCAGCGACGAACGCAGTCCCCTCACCGACCGCGAGCTCGACGTGCTGCGGGCGGGCGCGCGAGGGGAGACGGTGGCCGAGATCGCTTCGGCGCTGCATCTGTCGGCCGGGACCGTGCGCAACCACGTGTCGTCAGTGCTGGGGAAGCTGGGGCTGGCGAGTCGGCAGCAGGCGACGATCCATGCGCGGGAGCGCGGGTGGATCTAGGCATCCGACACGAGGAGCGGGGCGGGGCGAGAACAGCGTCTTCGTCGCGGTGGGCGTATGCCAGGGCGGCGTGCGTGGGTGACAACGCTTACGGGGGTGGCCTCAGGATGCCCAGCGTGCGGCGTGCTGGAACTGGCCTCGCCCCAGACGGGCGCGTGTGTAGGTGGTGCCGCAGACGCGCGTCAGATGGTTCTTCACGAAGACGCGGAGGATCTTGAGCGTCACGCCGAGCTCTTCGGCGATGTCGATGTCGGCCAATCCCATTGCCTCGAGCTGGGCCCATCGCTCCGGATCGACGAGAACTCCCGCGGCGTACGCGTCGGCAGCGGCCTCGGCCTCGGGATCGTTTCGACCCCGGTGTCCATGGAACGCGTGCCCGAGCTCGTGGGCGAGGACGCAGGCGCGCTCGATGGGGGTGAGAGCGAAGTCGTACACGACCATGCACCGCTCGTGATCGTAGAAGCCCCGATACGGCTCCGGGAGGTGAGCGACGTGAACCGTGACGCCAAGGCGTGCTGCGAGGGTGAGTAGATCTCTCATGGCCTCCCTGTCGGCGATCAGTCGGTCTCCCTCGTGCGCTCGTCGGTGTTGGCGGCGTCGAGGAGACCGGGCGAAACGTGGCCGAGATAGGTCACGTTGTCCGCGGCGTCGATGGTACGAGGGGCTTCCGACACCGAGGCGAGGAGCTTGTCGAGGCCGTCCTGCGCGGAGCCCCTCGATACGGAGTCGGCGGCGCTGTAATCGATGAGGGCCATGTCGACGATCTCACGTGTCGGTATCTGGAGGACGGATGAGATGCGCTCGAGTTCGGAGACCGAGGTCTCGTTCGCCCCGTCTTCGCGTCGCTTCAGGTTCGAGAGGGGTATGCCGGTTTGTCTCGCGAGGGCTTCGCGCGTGACGCTCCGGCGCCGTCGCGCTGCCCGTATCGCCGAACCCAGATGCTCGTCGAACGGATGGGGCGTCTTCTTCCTACGGACCATGCCTTCAGCGTAGGAGAGGCCTCGCGTTCGCCGGCCGGGTGAAATTGCTTGAGAGAGTCAAACATAACCTCTTAGCATTCATATATGAACACTCAGAAGTGCGGAGAGCGCCCGGTGGAGAGGGCGCCAGACGCCCTTCCGGACGGCGACCACGCCGTGTGTTCAGAACGAGATGCATCTGTGCGCGAGTTCCTCACGGAGGGCGCGCGGCGCGGTGCAACGACGGAACAGATGTTCCCGACGTGAAGCGTCTGAGGCTCTTCGCCTGTTCGCGGGCGGGTGCTCCGCGCGACGAGACACGCTCGTGACCGTGTTCGAGCTGGTACCCCAACACGGGGGTCATCCGCGCCCGGTTCCTTGCAGAGGAGAGGACAGGGCCGAACGATGACCCGCGAGGCGTCTTCGATGTTTTCCACACCGCAAGAGACAAAGGACATGTCATGACCGAACAGGCCATCGAGCGAGAGATCGTCGTGGCCATCGTCGAGTGACTGGGGCTGCGGTGATGCTTCGCTACTGCTCCGCTCTTCAAATTGGTGCGGGTGGCGCATGACGGGCTGACTGCGGAGCGGGGGCGCCGGATGTGCATTCTCGTTCTGCCGTGACAGACAAGAAGGAGGTGAATTATGACGAAGACCGAGAAGGCCGAGAGCGTTTACAAGAAGGATGCGATTGCCGCACTGGGCGACGGCTGGTGCTGCTGGTGTTGGTGCTAGATCGGCACTGATTCATTCCGTGCGGGGTGGGGTGCTCATGCACTTTATGGAACCCGGCCCCGCATGGTTTCAGGAAAATCAGTACTGACGCTCATAGTTTCGTTCAACGGAGGATCAAAGATGGACGGCTACGTCCTCAATAAGTTCGTGACACTCATTAAAGTTGGCCAGCGCCGGTTTCTCATCAAGCACGGACAGTTGAGCCGTACGTCCTTTGTGTTGGATTTCGAGGCAGATCAACTCGCTCGGGTGGCGTTGCTGGACAAGTTGATCACCGATGGTCGGATCGACGCCGACGAGCTTCTGGGGCTTCAGTCTGACGGTGGCCAAGCGAACGAGGTGCTTGAGCTCCTCCTGGATGAGCATGTCCTTGTTGCGCCACACTCTCAGGACTTCACCCAGTACTACGCGCTCATCAACGAACGCCGACTCAGTGGGGAGCCGATCAAGCCATCGATCATCGTCGCGTCGTCGCCGGAGGTTGAGCACGCGCTGTCAGACGGTCTCCGTGGCGTCGATCTGCCTTACACGATGGTGACGCCGAACGAGTTCTTCGCGTCCGAGGGAACACCCGAGTCGCTGGTCGTGGTCTATGACCGCTTCGACTCGGCCGACTTTCACCGGTTCAACCAGTTCGCAATCGAGCACAACACGCCTTTGGTGCTGGGCTATCTCGACGGCAGCACCACGATTATCACGCCGGTCGTGCTCCACGGAGAAACGGTTTGCTACAACGAGCTGGAGATTCAGCTCGAGGCAACGCTGACTCATCGACCGGAGTATCGAGCATACAAGGCAGTCGAGCGGGCTTCGATGGCGTACCCGCCTTTTCTGCTCAATCAACTCACCTTCTTCTCGCTGCATCTTTGGCTGGACTTCGTACTGACCGGTTCGCTGAAGACCAAGAATCGCGCGCTGATTTTCGATACAGAAAGCCTGCGATTCGATCTGGTCGATGTGCTGCCGCTGCCGGTTTGCCCGGCATGTCGGCTCGATCACGCCATGTCGCATGATTATCTGTGAGTGGTCGCTGTGACCGACGGGACAGCAGGCGCCGATATCGTACAGTCGGCTGAAGGTGCCACCTTCACGGAACTCGAAGAAACTCTCATCCCCTATCCCGATTCGTTCGATCTTCAACGTCGCAACGATACGGAATACATTCTGCGACTACGAAGCGGCTTGGGGTTCGAGCGGTTTATTATCGAGAGTCGAATCAGTCGGTTCGACAACGAGGACTTTTCGACCCTTGATAGCCGCTTAACGAGCCTGGTTGAGTGGTATCACTCGACGGTTTACAACATAAACGACGAGTTGCTAGAGCCAGAAACTGCGCTCGTTATCGATGCCTCGGCCGGCCCTTCAGGGCGGATTTTCGCACAACTCCACGCCAATCTTGCGATGGTGCAAGAGCACCTGTTGTATGTGGACATTTATGTCCTGCGCGGCGGCTGGGTCTATCGCTACATCGGGGCGCGAAATCTGCTGCTGTCGAAGATGGCGGCCTCCGTGGCGGACCTTGCGGGGGCTATACCCAATCGTCGGGACTCGTTCGAGACGGCTGCCGAGCACATTGTGCTGGTCGCCAGGCCAAAGCGCAGTGCGATGGTGCACGGTGAGCGGGCGCTTGTCCGATCGCTCGTCGCGGCCGGGGAACTGGTGCAGATAATCGCTTCGATTCTCGGATCGCCGATGTCTACGACCAAGGGGCGGCGCTACGCCGATGTCTTCGACCGGCAGGCCCTCGCTGCCATAGGTGTCGAGGGTTACGACACCGTGGTCGCCTCGGTCTTCGAACTGCATGACCAGACGACCCCAGAGGGAGGGGAGCGAGTGTGAACGCACTGACCGAGCATGCTGAGACGCATGACGTGGCCGATGAGTCCACCGACACGGAGACGTTGAGCATCGTCGACCAGGTCATCGCTAGCCACGACGGCTACGAGGCCATCGACGTTGTGGCGGGGCTGCAACGTGCCAAGCTCATGAAGGCACCGCCGACGCAGCGAGAGTTCGACGCGTCGTACCCGCGCATCTCGCTCGTGAATGTCGTCGAGCCGGCCGCGCTGACTGGTGCCTCGAGCGTCGCCGACACGATCGCTGGCCGCACCTCGCACCGCGACTATGCCAGGCGCTCGATGACTTTGGGCGAATTGGCCTTCATCTTGCGAGCTTCTATCGGCACCAAGGGATATCGCTCCAACGCCTACAACGTCCACAGCTATCCAATCTCCAACGCGCCGTCGGCAGGTGGCTTGCAGCCGCTCAATGTCTACGTCTACGTGTCCGACGTGGAAGGTCTTGCAGACGGTGTCTATTACTACGCGCCCCGGGACGACGAACTGGTGACCATCTGGCAAGGTCGGCCCGACGTGGATCTCGCCAAGATCTTCGTCACCGACTTTTCGCCACGAGCTCAAGTGTCAATTGTGATGACCGGCGACATCAGGAGGTTCGCTTGGAAGTACGGGTATCGTGGCTATCGGTTGCTCAATGTCGATTGTGGCGTGGCGGCCGGATACATCGGACTGGTGGCCGAATCCGTCGGAATCGGTTCGTGTCCGGTGGCGGCATTCTCTTCCAAAGACGTCGTAACGAGTCTCGGTCTGGAACGCGAAGAGCTCCCGCTGCTTTGCCTTTCGATGGGACCGAAACGTGAGCAGTAGTCTCATATTTCGCCAGGTGACCAAGCGGTTCGGCGACACGACGGTTTTCGAGGGTGATAGCTTCGAATTGCGCTCTGGGTTGTCGTTTCTCGTGGGCCGTAATGGGGCCGGAAAATCAACCCTCGTGCGACTGGCGACAGGTATCGAGCGGCCCACTGCCGGTCAGGTTCTTATCTTTTCCGACCCCACTCATCTGATCAAGCAGGAGACCAAGCGGAGATTTGGGCTTCAGCTGCAGAACGACGCCTTCCTTAAAAGCGTCCGAGTGGGCGAATACATCGAGTTGTATAAAAGGCTGTACCTTTTCGGTGGTGCGTCGCCGACGATCGATCTGAACGAAATAGCAGATGTTCTCGACATTGGCCCACTGATGCGTTCTTATGCTTATGCATTGTCTGGTGGTCAGAAGAAGCGTGTCTCGTTGTTTTTGACGATCATCGGTCGTAAGGAGCTTCTCGTTCTCGACGAGCCGACTGCGGGTATCGACGTGGACGTGAAGGACAAAATCATGCGGGTCATCCGCCTGTTGCAGGGTCAGAATGTTGACCTGCTGGTCTCCTCACACGACCTCAGCGAATTCTTCGAGATCGCGGATAATGTATTGGTAGTCGATGGTGGAATTCGATTCAACGGGACCAAGACCGCGTTTCGAGAAAGATTTGGCTATCCGTACAAGACTGACGTGCCGACGGCAGCCGCTGGGGTCGGTCTCCCGTCGGTGGAGCACGAGGATGGCGTAAGTTACTTCGCGCGCACGGCCGAGTTGCTCGGGGAGGCGTTCCCCGGGAACCCGATTCTGCCGACTACTCCCAAAGACTTTTATCAGCTCGCAACGCGCGCGACTCATGGGGAGGCGAAGTGGACTCGTTAAAGATGATCGCGGCACACATCCGCATAGAGATCCTTCGCTTTTGGCGCGAACCTATCGCGCTTTTCTTCACGTTGATCTTTCCGATTGTCCTCATCTTCATTTTTGGTGGTTCGTTCGGGTCGCATGAAGACGGCGGTACGGGGATCAGCTATTACAACTCGTTGGTCGCGATCGATGCAGCCTTTCTGGTTGGCAACTTCACCCTGATGGGAGTTACTAATGACCTTGCCAATCAGAAGGAAGCTGGTATCGCGGAGGCTTTGTCGCTGCTGCCGATAAAACTCTGGCAGCGATTCCTGATCGAGTCGTCCGCATATCTGTTGATCGTCTTCGCATCGGTGGCGCTGGTGACGGCCTACGTCTTCATCGTGTACCGCGACGTCGAGTTCCGTGGCAACGTCGTCTTGTTCGTCATGACACTGGCGGTTGCGTATTTTGCCTTCGTGTCTATCGCTAAGCTCATCGCCTCTTTGAGGTTCAGTGCGCGGACGCTTCAGCTCATCGGTTCGACAGTTTTCTTCATTCTTCTGTTCACTTCGGGGGTCGTGATTCCGAAGGACTCGCTGCCCGACTCGGTTTCGTGGTTCACGAACATTTCGCCGATGTACCTGACATACAAAGGTTTGGAGTCGATCTGGAATGACACTGTCGAGTGGGGTGCCTATGCGTTGCAACTCGGCGAACTGGCGGCAATCGTCGTCGTCTTCACGCTACTGGTTCGGCTGCGATCAATGATTCGGGCCTAGTTGGTCGACCTTCTCACGCTTTACTTCGTCGGGCTCCTTGGAGCAGCTGTGCATGAGACAGGGCATGTTGTTGCGTGTTGGGCATCTGGCCGGTCGATACGCGGTGTGCGCATCGGTAGCGGCGTCGGGTTCGGTCTCGGGAAGCTGCGAGTTGGTTTGATTCCGTGGGGTGGGGGCGTCACCTTCGAGTCGCGTGGTGAATCGGTGCCGAACAGGCTGTTGCTCTACGGCAGCGGGCCGGTGGCTTCCGCTGTGTTTGCGGTGGTTTTGATGCTTGGGTCCTCGCTCAGCTACTGGAGTATCGCCGCTTCGATCCTGGTGGTGCTTCAACTTGCTATGTCTTTGTTACCGACCGCGGGGTCAGATTTCGCCAACATGAGAAAGAGGGATGAACATGAACTATGAGCAGCGACGTGCGCGCGCATTTCGGAATCTTCGCAACTATTTGATCGGCGTGGCCATCTTCGTGGCTGTCAACATCATTGTTATCGTGGCGATTCCCGGATATTCGTTTCCGCAGAATTTCTGGGCGATTTGGCCGGTTCTGGGTTGGGGAATCCCGACGCTCTGGCGCATTTTGGAATTGCGGCGATACCGAAGCGGTGAGCCTGATGCAGATGTGTGAGAGTTGCACCAAGCCGCTCTCAGATGTAAATCGCGGCACTAGTGCCGACGGTGGTGTATCAGAACTGTATTGCGAATCGTGTTATCAGCGTGGGCTTTTCGTAAACGATATGACGCTCGATGAAATGCGTAGCCATGTGGCGCAGGTTTTGCAAGACAAAGGAATTCCCTCTCTTGTTCGCAAGCGAATCGTCGCCAACGTGGGGAATCTGGAACGATGGAGGGCTGTCTGAGGTGAATGTGACGGTTATCAACCGAACGGGGGTGCGCTATGGGTATCGCAAACCGCACGCCACCTACCGGGCGTACCGTGAGCTAGAGCGTTACTACGGCCCGTATGAGTTATTTGATAAGGTGTCGACCTACTTCCGCACCTCGGCTGAGCTGCCGAGTTACATCGGCAAGGGAGTCTATAACGATATCGACTACATTCTGCAGTCGATGATCGACAACTTCGGTCAGAATGCCAATCTCTCCAAGAGTCTCTTCGGAGGCGGCAAAGGCAATACTTTCGCCAAGCTTTACATCTCGACGCTGGGGGAGATGTTCGAGCGAATTGTCGGTGCGATGAGTTACTACGCTCATAGGGATCGTTTTGTCTTCGGTTCGGCGCGGGAGCTGTCAGATCGCTACGCAGTCTGCGGGCCGAATGAGATTTCGATTTTCGCACCAGAACAACTTGCGGATCCGGATTTCCTGTTTTCTGAATTCACTGAAGATGCGCGTATCAACTGGATTCCGATGCGCCGGTTGCTGACTGGCGAAGAAGTCCTGGTGCCGGCTCAGCTCGTTTTTATATACTATCCCCTCGAGACCGAGGGGGAGTCGCGGATCGGATACGCAACCAGTGGTGGCCTGTCGTTGCACGATGACCGGGAGCGAGCATTACTGCACGGCATTACGGAATGCATCGAGCGTGATGCGATCAATCTCCGTTGGTACAACCGGATTCCCGCTGCCCCGATTGACCTTACGGAGCTGCCGGGCCTGAGCGACTATGGCCGCTCAGTGATCGCTCATTCCGAGAAGACGGGCAAGCGGATCGAGGCATATCAGCACAACATCGACCTGGAGTCCTACCCGGTCGTCACAACGGTCTCGTTTGATGATCATATGCGCAAGTTCTCATTCTGTGCGGGTGGTGGCGTTGGCGCCACGTTGACCGAGGCGGTCGAGAGCTCGTTCAGGGAGTACGGTCAGAGTGAACTCAACCTTCGGTCGCTTTTCTACAATCCCAATTGGTATTCGTCTCGTTCGATGATCGACCTGTTCGGGTTCGATGAGTTTTCCTTGGAAGAGATGACCCTGTTCTATGAGATCGTCCCATATTATGGACTCAAGCGGAATAGATCTAAGCTTGAGTGGTATTTTGCAGGTGCGGCGAAGGGGAAATTGAGCGAGGCGGGCGCTGTGGTTGTCGACGAGTTCGCCCATCTTCTGGCGGTTCTCGAGAAGGAAAAGATCGACCCGCTGGTCATCGATCTGACTCCGCCGGGCTTCACGTCGATTTCGTTGATGAAGAGCTTCGTTCCCCAGTTGACCTTTGCGTTTTTGCCCAATCGTCCTTGCTTCGGGCATTCGAGATTCTATCGACTTGCCTACGAACGAGGGCTTATTGATGCACCTCTGCGATATGAGGACCTGAATCCCGAGCCTCTGCCATTTCCGTAGCACTGGTGCCCCTAACGAGCAATTGCTCGGTTGGGGACCGCCTCGATGACGGAGCATGCATCGAGGCGTCAGTGCTCCAGTCCGGTATGACGCTCCAAGCGTTCGATCGAAGCGTTCGCGGGGCCGCATGGCCGTCTCTTGTGCCGCGTGGTCTGACCTGTCGGCGATGTCGGCACGGTCGAGTCACATGCCTCTCTCAGCGCGTGGGGTCGAGAATCTCTCAGTGCGCGGGGTCGGGAATCACCGGCGCCGTCGCGCCGTCCAGACGTGCGCCCACGATCATCGAGGCCGCGGCCAGCAACACCGCGAGCTGGGTCGCGGCCTGACGGCGAGCGAACCGAGACCGTGTCGCGGTGTTTTTCGGTGACTGTGTCGATCCAGGCGTCGAGCTCGTCCACGGTCGGAAAGGTCTCGAAAGCGGGCACGGTCGCCGCGATCGCGCCGACCCGGGGAAGGTCGTGGGGTGGAGCCACGGCGCGAGGGTAGGTCGCCGTCGGGTTCCGGATGCCACGACCCCGGGCGACGCAGGAGGAGACGAAACCGTGAGGGTTCGGGATCCCACGTCCCTCCCATTGAAGGGGCAACCGTCCGGCGTTCTCACCCCCGTCGGGTAGGGTGGACGATTGGCGCAGATCTCTTGATATCGAGAGAGTTCGCCTCCTCCCGCCACCGATCGCCCAGCGAAGGATCATCCGTGGATCTCTACGAGTACCAGGCACGTGACCTGTTCGAAAAGTACGAGGTGCCGGTGCTCGCCGGCATCATCGCCGACACCCCTGAGGAGGCGAAGGCGGCCGCGGAGAAGCTCGGCGGAGTCGTCGTCGTCAAGGCTCAGGTCAAGACCGGAGGCCGCGGCAAGGCCGGCGGCGTCAAGGTCGCCAAGACCCCCGACGAGGCGTTCGAGGCGGCCCAGGCCATCCTCGGCCTCGACATCAAGGGCCACGTCGTCAAGCGCGTCATGGTCGCCGCCGGCGCCCGCATCGCCAAGGAGTTCTACTTCTCGGTGCTGCTCGACCGCGCCAACCGCTCCTACCTCTCGCTCTCCAGCGTCGAGGGCGGTATGGAGATCGAGGAGCTCGCCGTCGAGCGTCCCGAGGCGCTCGCGCGTATCGAGGTCGACCCGATCGAGGGCATCACCCCCGAGAAGGCCCTCGAGATCGCCAAGGCCGCCAAGTTCGACGACGAGCTGGCCCCCAAGGTCGCCGACGTCTTCGTTAAGCTGTTCAACGTCTACAAGGGCGAGGACGCCACCCTCGTCGAGGTGAACCCCCTCATCCAGAGCGAGGATGGCGACATCATCGCCCTCGACGGCAAGGTCTCGCTCGACGAGAACGCCGGCTTCCGCCACCCCGACCACGAGGAGCTGGAAGACAAGGATGCCGCCGACCCCCTCGAGGCGAAGGCGAAGCAGCACGACCTCAACTACGTCAAGCTCGACGGCCAGGTCGGCATCATCGGCAACGGCGCGGGTCTGGTCATGTCGACCCTCGACGTCGTCGCGTACGCCGGTGAGAAGCACGGCGGCGTGAAGCCCGCCAACTTCCTCGACATCGGCGGCGGCGCCTCGGCGACCGTCATGGCCGCGGGCCTGGACGTCATCCTCGGTGACGAGCAGGTCAAGAGCGTGTTCGTCAACGTCTTCGGTGGCATCACCTCGTGCGTCGCCGTAGCTGAGGGCATCGTGAAGGCCCTCGAGATCCTGGGCGACACCGCGACCAAGCCGCTCGTCGTCCGCCTTGACGGCAACCAGGTCGAGGAGGGCCGCGAGATCCTCGCCGCCGCCAACCACCCGCTCGTCACCCTCGCCGCCGGTATGGACGAGGGCGCCGACAAGGCCGCCGAGCTGGCCAACGCGTAAGGGATAGGGAAACAAGGACATGTCGATCTACCTCAACAAGGACTCGAAGGTCATCGTCCAGGGCATCACCGGCGGCGAAGGCACCAAGCACACCGCCCTCATGCTGAAGGCGGGCACCCAGGTCGTCGGCGGCGTGAACGCCCGCAAGGCCGGCACGACCGTCTCGCACAAGGATGCCGACGGCAACGACGTCGAACTCCCCGTCTTCGCCTCGGTCGAAGAGGCCATCCGCGAGACCGGCGCCGACGTGTCGATCGCGTTCGTTCCCCCGGCCTTCACGAAGGACGCGATGGTCGAGGCCATCGACGCTGAGATCCCCCTCCTCGTCGTGATCACCGAGGGCGTGCCCGTCGGCGACACCGCCGAGGCGTGGGCCTACGCGAAGTCGAAGGGCGAGAAGACCCGCATCATCGGCCCGAACTGCCCCGGCATCATCACGCCCGGCGAGGCGCTCGTGGGCATCACCCCCGCGAACATCACCGGCAAGGGCCCCATCGGCCTCGTGTCGAAGTCGGGCACCCTGACCTACCAGATGATGTTCGAGCTGCGCGACCTCGGCTTCTCGACCGCCATCGGCATCGGCGGCGACCCGATCATCGGCACCACGCACATCGACGCGCTCGCCGCGTTCGAGGCCGACCCCGAGACCAAGGCCATCGTCATGATCGGTGAGATCGGTGGAGACGCAGAAGAGCGCGCCGCCGCGTTCATCGCCGAGAACGTGACGAAGCCGGTCGTCGGCTACGTCGCCGGCTTCACCGCCCCCGAGGGCAAGACCATGGGCCACGCCGGCGCCATCGTCTCCGGCTCGGCCGGTACCGCCCAGGCGAAGAAGGAGGCCCTCGAGGCCGCTGGCGTGAAGGTCGGCAAGACGCCGTCTGAGACCGCCGCCCTGATGCGCGAGATCATCGAAGCGCTCTGACGTTTCGTTCAAAGGGTCCGGATGCCTTGGCATCCGGGCCCTTACGTGTTCCGCGGGGCGCTGGCGGGGTGCCGCGGGGTGCGGGGCCTGTCTGGGCGGTGTCGCTGTGGGGCTCGGCGGATGAGCCATCGCCAGATCACACGATCGGGCCGAGATCACGCGATGGTGCGCGGTCGCCCCGTGTGATCTCGCGAGGATCGTGTGCTCTCGACCGGGGACGCCGGCGGCGGCCGCGTCGCGGGCGGCGGAGGTTCCCGGGGGCGCACGGTGGGAGGCGCCGCTGGCGCGGTCCTGCGCGGATGGCGCACGGCGGATGAGCCATCGCGAGATCACACGATCGGGCCGAGATCACGCGATGGTGCGCGGTCGCGCCGTGTGATCTCGCGCGGATCGTATGACCTCGGCCGGAGGACCGCCCGCACCGGCCGCGGCGACAGCAACGGAAAAGGGGCCGGGATGCCGTGGCATCCGGGCCCCTCCACACCACAGGCTCAGCCGAGCAGCGCCTCGACCGGGCCGCGGGCGAAGAAGACGACGAAGCCGGCGGCGACGATCCACAGCAGCGGGCTGACGCGGCGCGCGCGGCCGGACAGGGCCTGGATCAGCACCCAGCTGACGAAGCCCGCACCGATGCCGTTCGCGATCGAGTAGGTCAGGGGCATCACGGTCACGGTGAGGAACACCGGGATGAGCACCGACATGTCGCTGAGGTCCACGTGGCGGATCTGGCCCATCATCAGTGCGCCCACGATGACCAGCGCTGCGGCCGCGATTTCGGTGGGAACGATGCTCGTCAGCGGCGTGAAGAACATCGCGAGCAGGAACAGGCCGCCCGTGACGACGTTGGCCAGCCCCGTGCGGGCGCCCTCGCCGATGCCCGAGCCCGACTCGATGAACACCGTGTTCGACGACGACGAGGTCGCGCCTCCCGCCACCGCTCCGACGCCCTCGATGATGAGCGCCGAGCGCAGGCGCGGGAACGTGCCGTCGGGGGCGGCGAGCCCGGCCTCGCGCGAGAGGCCGGTCATCGTGCCCATGGCGTCGAAGAAGTTCGTGAAGACGAGCGTGAAAACGAGCATCAGGGCGGCGAGGACGCCGATGCGGCCGAACGAGCCGAACAGGTCGACCTGGCCGACGAGGGAGAGGTCGGGCAGGCTCACGAGCTGCGCGGGGAGCGTCGGGACGCTCAGGCTCCAGCCGCCCGGGTTGTCGTCGGCGCGGGCGCCGAGGTGCGCGACGGCCTCGACGATCACGGCGATGATCGTGCCCGAGAGCAGGCCGATGAGCAGCGCCGCCTTGACCTCGCGCACCAAGAGCACGGCGGTGATGACGAGCGTCAGGACGAACAGGGCGGTGGGGATCGTCGCGATCGAGCCGTTCACGCCGAGGCCGACCGGGGGCGAGCTGAGGCCGGTCGAGGTGACGAGGCCGCTGTCGACGAAGCCGATGAACGCGATGAAGAGGCCGATACCGACCGTGATCGCGGTCTTGAGCGCCAGGGGCACGGCCTCGAAGATCATGCGGCGAAGGCCCGTCACGGCCAGCAGCACGATGATGAGGCCGTTGATGACGACGAGTCCCATCGCTTCGGGCCAGGTGACCCCGCCGACGATGCCGACGGCGAGGAACGAGTTGATGCCGAGGCCCGCGGCGAACGCGAACGGCAGACGCGTGACGAGACCGAACAGCATCGTCATGACGCCGGCGGTGAGGGCCGTGGTGGCCGCGACCTGCGGGAAGCCGAGGGCGTTGCCGGCGACGTCGGGGGTACCGGACAGGATGATCGGGTTCAGGATGACGATGTACGCCATCGTCACGAACGTCACGACACCGCCGCGCACTTCGGCGCCGATGGTCGAGCCGCGGGCGGTGATCTCGAAGAACCCGTCGAAGGCGTTCTTCGGTGCGGGGGCAGCAGTGGTCTCGGGAGCGGAGGTGCTCATGGGGGCTCCAGAAATGCGGGGCGGTGGGGGATGACGCCGACGTATCGTGGGAGACATGTCGCTCTCAGGAGAGTATCTGCCCAGTACCAGCGAGTGGGCCCGCCAGCAGGCCGAAGCCTTCGAGGCCTCGGGAGGCCAGGAAGCCGGTGAGCTGCGGGGCGTACCCATCATCGTCCTCACCACCGTGGGCGCCAAAACCGGAGGACTGCGCAAGACGGCCCTCATGCGCGTCGAGCACGACGGGACCTACGCGGTCGTGGCATCCAAGGGAGGTGCTCCCGAGCACCCGGCGTGGTTCTACAACCTCGTGAAGAACCCCCGCGTCGCCCTGCAGGACGGCGACGTGAAGAAGGAGTACGACGCGCACCAGGCCGAGGGTGCCGAGCGCGACGAGTGGTGGGCCCGTGCTGTTGCGGTCTGGCCCGACTACGACGAGTACCAGAAGAAGACCGAGCGCCGCATCGAGGTCTTCGTGCTCGAGCCGGTCGGCTGACGGGTTTCGGAGGCTTCGACGGGCTCAGCCACCTCGGTCGGCTCAGCCACCTCGGTGGAGGTTCCTGAGCTTGTCGAAGGGACCGGGCCCCGCGAAACCTCACACGAACGCCGCAGTCGCGTGAGAGAAACGTTCGCGGGGAGTAACGCGGGCGCGACGGCGGGGGAAACCTCCGCTGCTTAGCGTCGGGGCATGGCTCGCTCAGACACCGCAACCGGCACGAAACGTGTCGCTGACCGCCGCGCAAAGTCCGCCGCGTACGGTGACGATGTGCTCCACCCCGCGTCATCCGGATCCGTCGTGGTCGTCGGCGCCGGCATGGTGGCGCACCGCTTCGTCGAGAGCCTCACCAGCCGCGACACCGATGGCCGCTGGTCGATCACGGTGCTCGGCGACGAGCCCCGGGGCCCCTACGACCGCGTCGGCCTGACCGGCTACTTCAGCGGCAAGACGCCCGACGACCTCGCCCTCGACCCGACCGTGCTCGATCACGAGCGGGTGCACGTCGAGACCGGCGCCCGCGTCACGGCCATCGACCGCGCGAACCGCACCGTGACGACCGCGGCCGGAACGACCCACGCCTACGACCGCCTCGTCCTGGCCACCGGATCCTTCGCGGCGCGCCTCGCACTCGACGGCTTCGACCACAAGGGCTGCTTCGTCTACCGCACGCTCGACGACGTCGCCGGCATGCGCGCCTGGATCGCCAAGCGCTCCGTCGAGCTGGGCCGTCCCCTGCGCGGCGCCGTCGTCGGCGGCGGCCTTCTCGGCCTCGAAGCCGCGGGTGCCCTGCAGGCCGAGGGTGTCTCGCCGTTCGTGCTGCAGTCCAACGAACGACTCATGTCGGCGCAGCTCGACCTGGGCGGCGCGAAGGCGCTGCAGCGGCTCATCGAGGCGCGCGGCATCGAGGTGCGGACGCAGTCGGTGACGACCCGGGTGGATGCCGACAAGTCCGGCGCCGTGTGCGGCCTCGAGCTCCGCGACGGCACGTGGGAGGCCGTCGACATCGTCGTGTTCACGGTCGGCGTCCGTCCCCGCGACGAGCTCGCCCGGGCCGCGGAACTCGCCGTCGACCCGCGCGGCGGCGTCGTGATCGACGCGAACTGCGACACCTCCGACCCCTCGATCCTCGCGATCGGCGAGGTCGCCAGCTTCGACGGCCAGTGCATCGGCCTCGTCGCCCCCGGCTACGCGATGGCCGAGGTCGCCGCGACCCGCCTGCTCGGCGGTGAGGCCGCGTTCGACGGCTTCGACACCTCGGCCAAGCTCAAGCTCTCGGGTGTCGAGGTCGCGAGCTTCGGCGACGCGTTCGCCGAGACGCCCAACGCCCTCGACGTCACCTACGCCGACCCCATCTCGGGCGTCTACAAGAAGCTCGTGCTGAGTGACGACGCGCGAACGCTGCTCGGTGGCATCCTCGTCGGCGATGCCTCGGCGTACACGTCACTGCGCCCCCTCGTCGGTCGGGCGCTCGGCGGCGACCCCGCCGCGTACCTCATGCCGTCCGACCTCGCCCCGGCGCCTCAAGGCGACCTCCCCGACGACGCGATCGTCTGCTCGTGCAACGGCGTGACCGCCGGCACCGTCCGCGGAGCCGTCACCGAGCACGACTGCGCGGATGCCGCCGAGGTCAAGGCCTGCACCAAGGCCGGTGCGGCCTGCGGCTCGTGCTTCACGCTCGTGAAGAAGCTCGTCCAGGCCGAGCTGGCGGCATCCGGGAAAGAGGTCTCGAACGGACTCTGCGAGCACTTCGCGTTCACCCGAGCGCAGCTCTTCGACGCCGTGCGCATCTCGGAGCTGCGCACCTTCACCGCGATCGTCGAGCGCTTCGGCACCGGCCGCGGATGCGACATCTGCAAGCCGGCGCTGGCGAGCATCCTGGCGAGCCTGTACTCCGAGCACGTGCTCGACGGCGAGCTCGCGACGATGCAGGACACCAACGACCACGTCATGGCGAACATCCAGCGCGACGGCACGTACAGCGTCGTCCCGCGCATCGCGGGCGGCGAGATCACGCCCGAGGGGCTCGTTGTCATCGGCGAGGTCGCGCGCGACTTCGGGCTCTACACGAAGATCACCGGCGGACAGCGCATCGACATGTTCGGCGCCCGGCTGGAGCAGCTGCCCGCGATCTGGAAGCGCCTCGTCGACGCCGGCTTCGAGTCGGGCCAGGCCTACGGCAAGTCGCTGCGCACCGTGAAGTCGTGCGTCGGGCAGACGTGGTGCCGCTACGGCGTGCAGGACTCGGTCGGCATGGCCGTGCAGCTCGAGCTGCGCTACCGGGGTCTGCGCTCGCCGCATAAGATCAAGTTCGGCGTCTCGGGCTGCGCGCGCGAGTGCGCCGAGGCCCGCGGCAAGGACGTCGGCGTCATCGCGACCGAGGCCGGCTGGAACATGTACGTCGGCGGCAACGGCGGCTTCACGCCCCGTCACGCGGTGCTGTTCGCCGAAGGTCTCGACGACGACGGCCTGCTGCGGGCGATCGACCGCTTCCTGATGTTCTACATCCGCACCGCCGACCGGCTGCAGCGCACAGCGCCCTGGATGGAGGACTACGAGGGCGGCATCGAGGCGCTCAAGGGTGTCGTGTTCGACGACACCCTCGGCATCGCCGAGGACCTCGACCGCGCCATGGCCGCCCACATCGACAACTACGAAGACGAGTGGGCCGCCACCCTCGCCGACCCCGAGAAGCTCAAGCGCTTCCAGAGCTTCGTCAACGCCCCCGATACGGCCGACCCCACGCTCGCGTACGTCGCCGAGCGCGGGCAGCCCCGCCCCGCGACGGCGGAAGAGCGGTCCTCGGGCGCGGTCTTCATCGGCGGCACCACGCTGGCGGTGCGCTCATGACGATCCTGGATGCCGTGACGATCGACGTGACGAGGACGGATGCCATGACCCCGGATGCCACGACCCCCGCGTCGGCGGCCGCTTCGCTGCCCGCCGCGAGCCCGGCGCCTGCCACGACCGCCGCGGCGGCGACCCCCGCGACCCCCGGAACCGCGACCCCCGGAACCGCGACCCCCGGAACCGCGACCCCCGCGGCCGTGACCCCCGACGCCTCCGCCGAGACCCCGGCCTCCGGCTGGACCCGCATCTGCCGCGTCGACGACCTGCTCGTCGAGCGGGGTGCCGCCGCCCTCGTCGGCGACCGCCAGATCGCGCTGTTCCGCACTTACGACGGGCGCCTGTATGCCACCGACCAGATCGACCCGTACAGCGGCGCGGCGATCCTCTCGCGGGGGATCGTCGGCGACCGCGGCGGCGTGCCGACGGTCGCGTCGCCCATGTACAAGCAGGTATTCGACCTGCGCACGGGCGTGTGCCTCGACACGCAGGGCAAAGAGCCGCTCGCGGTGCGCGTGCACCCGGTCGCGGTGACCGACGGCGACGTGTTCGTCAAGATCGACATCGCCGCCGGCGACGCAGAAGGAGAGAACCGATGATCGCTCTGGCCGGGCTCGACCTCACCGACCGTCTCGTCGTGTGCGTCGGCGGAGGGACCGTCGCCGAACGCCGCATCGCGCGGCTCCGCGCTGCGGGCGCCCGGGTGCGTCTCGTCGCCCCGGTGGCGACGCCGGGTCTGGCCGCGCTCGCCGCCGCCGGCGACATCGAATGGCACGCGCGCCCGTTCGTGGCCGAAGACCTCGACGACGCGTGGTTCTGCCACACGGCGACCGGGTCGGCATCCGTCGACGCGGCCGTCGTGGCCGCCGCCGAGGCGCGCCGCGTCTGGTGCGTCAACGCCGGTCACGGCGGCAAGGGCAGCGCCCGCCTCGCCGCCGAGACCACGAGCGGTGACGTCATGGTCGGGGTCGTCTCGACCGCCGGCGCCGACCCGCGCCGCACCGTCGCCGTGCGCGACGCCATCGCCCAGCGCCTCGCCGAAGGCGCCCTTCCGCTCCGCCGCCGACGTCGCCCGCTCGTGGGGAGTGTGGCGCTCGTCGGCGGCGGCCCTGGTCCGGTCGACCTCCTGACGGTGCGCGCCCGCGCGCTGCTGGCCGAGGCCGACGTCGTCGTGCACGACCGCCTCGGTCCCACCGGCGTGCTCGCCGAGCTGGGCGACGACGTCGAGCTGATCGACGTCGGCAAGCGCCCCCAGCACCACCCGGTCCCGCAGGATGAAATCAACGCCCTCCTCGTCGACCGCGCCGCGCGCGGCCTCCGGGTCGTCCGGCTCAAGGGCGGTGATCCCTTCGTCTACGGTCGCGGCGGCGAGGAGGTCATCGCGTGCCGGGCCGCCGGCATCCCGGTCGAGGTCGTCCCCGGCATCTCGAGCTCTATCGCGGTGCCGTCGGCCGCGGGAATCCCGGTGACGCATCGAGGCGTGGCCGGTACCCTGCATGTCGTGAACGGTCAGGACGCACCCAGCGAGGCCACCCTTGCGGCCCTCCGCGACGACAGCGCCACCGTCGTCGCCCTCATGGGCGTGAGCGCCCTGCCCCGCTTCGTCGCCGCGGCCCGCGCGGCCGGTGCTCCCGAGACGCGGCCCGTCGCCTTCGTCGAGAACGGCCACACGCCCGCGCAGCGCACCATCCGCACGACGCTGGGAACCGCGATCCAGGATGCCGAGACCCACCGCCTCGCCAACCCCGCGGTGCTGGTGTTCGGTGAGGTCGCCCGGGCCGACCTGCTGCTGCCGGTGGCGGTCGCTCAGAGCGAGGGCATCGGGTGAGCTCACCCGCGCGAACGATCAGCACGGTGCTGCAGGGCTGCACCGTGCTGCTTCCCGTCGACCGGAGGTCGGGGGAGTTGACCGCCGCGCTCGAGCGACACGGTGCCCGCGTGCGCGTCGCACCGGCGCTGACGATCATCCCGCACGTCGACGACGAGGAGCTCATCGCGCAGACGCGGACGCTCGTGGACAGCCCGCCCGACGTCGTGGTCGCCACCACCGGGGTGGGGTTCCGCGCGTGGATGGAGACCGCCGACGAAGCGGGCCTGCACGACGAGCTGGCCCCCGTGCTGGACGCCGCGCGTATCGTCGCCCGCGGCCCGAAGGCGCGCGGTGCGATCCAGCAGGCCGGGTTCGAGGCCGACTGGGTCGCCGAGAGCGAGACGGCGGCGGAGCTGCGCGACTTCCTCGTCGCCGAGGGGATCGAGGGGCTGCACGTCGCCGTGCAGCACCACGGGTCCGGCGCCGACGGTCTCGACGAGGCCTTCGAGGAGGCCGGTGCCCGCGTGACGAGCCTCACGATCTACCGCTGGGGACCGCCGCCCGACCCCGAGCTCGTCGCCGCGTCGACGCAGCAGGTCGCGCGCGGAGAGGTCGACGCCGTGCTCTTCACCTCGGCTCCCGCCGCACGCGAGTGGATCCTCGCCGCCGAACGCGCCGACGCGCTCGACGGGGTCACCGCCCGTGCACGCCGCGGGCACGTGCTCATCGCCGCGGTCGGCCCCATCACCGCCGGCCCCCTGCTCGAGGCGGGCATCTCGCCCCTCATCCCCGACCGCGGCCGTCTCGGCGCGCTCGTCCGCGCCGTCGTGACGCATTACGGCGGGACGGATGCGCCCCTCATCCCGACGACGGCGGGGCGGCTCGGCATCCGCTCGTCCGGCATCGTGCTCGACGGCGCTTTCACGGCCCTGCCGCGCACCGGCGTCGAGATCCTGCGGGCGCTGGCCCGCGTGCCCGGCGCGGTGGTGTCGCGGGCCGACCTCGTCGCGGCGCTGTCGAGCGCGGAGTCGAGCGGGCACGCCGTCGAGGTCGCGGTCGCCCGCACCCGCGAGGCCCTGGGCGGTATCGATCTCATCCGCACGGTCTATAAGCGCGGCTATCGGCTCGACGTCATCGACGAGGAGGACCTATGACCGCGGTGCTGATCGCCTGCGCGCACGGCACGCGGTTCGAGGAGGGACGCGTCGTCGTGCGCGAGCTGCTCGACGTGCTGCGCGCGACGGCCCCCGACGGCGTCGAGGTGCACGAGGCCTACGTCGACGTGCACGGACCGTTCGTCACCGACGTCGTCGCCGCCGCGCGCGAGCGGACCGACGACATCGTCATCGTCCCGCTGCTGCTGTCGACCGGGTACCACACCGAGGTCGACCTCGTGGAGGCCGCCGACGGGCTCCCCGTCGCCCCGGCCCTCGGACCGCACCCCGTGCTCGCACAGATCCTCGTCGACCGCGTCCGCGCGACCGGAGCCGACCCCGACGACACCGTCGTGCTCGCCGCCGCCGGCTCCACGCGTCCCGGGGCGGTGGTCGACGTCGAACGCATGGCGGCGCTGATGAGGGAGGCGGGGATCGCCGGTCCCGTCGTGACGGCGTACGCCGCGGCATCCGAACCGCGGATCCCGGATGCCGTGCACACGGCGCGCGAAGCCGGGCACCGCACCGTCGCGGCGAGCTACGTGCTGGCGCCGGGGCACTTCTCGCGCGTGATCGAGAGGGCCGAGGCCGATCTGACGTCCGCGCCGATCGGCGCCGACCCCCGTCTCGCGGAGGTCGTCTGGGAACGGTGGCGCGCCGCGCGCGCACTGCGTTTTTCGGCCACGTAGACTCGGGCCATCGGGGGGCCGTCCCGATGGATGTCGGGGACGTGATGACGAAGTATCGCGGGAGTTCGCGCTGGCGCACAGCCGGGATCACCGCCGTCGTCGTCGTGATCGTGTGCGGGGCCGTGACGGCGCTCGCGCTGTTCCTCGCACCCGTGGTCCTGCCGAACCTGCAGACGAGCGTCGTCGACGCCGACCGCACGGAGCGCGTCACCGGCGCGAGCGGAACGGTCTCTCTCATGGTCCCGGCCGGATGGAGCGTGCAGCGCGAGAGCGAAGACGCCTCGCACATCGTCGTGCGCACCCCGGATGCCCTGCTCGCGATCACCGTCGACCTGACCGCGGGCGACCCGGTCACAGCCGTGAGGGACGCCGCGATCGAGGGTCTCGGCTCGCCGCACCTCGAGACCGTCTCGACCGGGGCGCGCCTCGCGCACGCCGAAGCGCCCGACGCGCTCGTCGCGGCGATTGCAGGTGTCGACGACCGGGTGTCGGGACGCTTCGTGGTCCGTCCCGCGGAGGACGTCGACCTCGGGGCGTACCGCGCGGAGATCGCGCGGCTGCTCGACGCGGTGCGGATCGAATCGTGAGGCGCCGGATCACCGCAGCCGTCGCCGGACTCGTCGTCACGCTCACGCTGGCGGGCTGCGCGCCGCCGAGCGACCCGGACTGGATGCCGCGGGGCTGGAGCGCGCACGAACTGCGCACGCTCGACGCACCGCCGTCCCCGCTGTCGGCGGCCGAGGTCGCGGGTCTCGCGGGGGAGCGCGTGCGCAACGACACCCTCGGCCTCCAGGCCCGCGTCGTCGTCGTGCCGGGGGCGGAGCCGGTCAGCACCGCGGCGTTGCAGCGCGTGCGCGCGGCCGTCGACGCCCGAGCGGCCGCGGCGGGGCGGGCATACACCCCGGAGGTCTTCGACCGGGATGCCGGTCTGGGCGACCGCCTCTGCGTCCCGGGATCGACCTCGCAGCCCGCGGGCGCCGTCCTCGCCGACCCCACGCTCGGGCCGGCCGGCGGGACCGGCACGGCCGTCGTGTGCGACGTGCTCGCCGCCGCCGGTTCCGTCCTGGGCCAGCGCATCCGCACGATCGACGCGGAGGCGGGCGTGGCCACGGCCGACCGCGCCGAGGTCATCTTCGCCGACGTCGTCAGCGGCGAGACCGTCGGAGCGCGAGGGCTGTGGAGCGCCGAGGCTGCGGCATCCCTGTGGTCCGAGGTCGTCGACCTGCTCCGGCGCGAGGCGGGCTCGCTGAGCCTGGCCCCGGTTCCGGCCCCCGACCCGGCGACGGCCGAGCAGTTCGCGGGCGTGCTCGAGAGCACCGTGCCCGCGCCCGACGGCTCGTTCGTCTTCACCCTCCCCGCCGGCTTCACCGCTCCGGCCCTCGCCGATCTCGGGGCCGCCCCCACCCCCGCGCCGCGTCACATCGCCGTCCCCCGGGCGCGGGTGAGCGTGCTCGCCTCCTCTCTCGGCCTGACGCTCTCGGGCGCCCTGGCCTCGGGCGCCGCCTTCGCCGCGCCCGAGGCGCCCGCGGCTCGCACCGGCACGACGGACTGTCGGCTCGTCCCGTGCGTGGCGCTGACGTATGACGACGGACCCGGTCCGCTGACTCCGTCGATCCTCGACGCGCTCGCGGCCCAGCGGTCGGCGGCGACCTTCTTCGCCATCGGCAGGAACGTCGCCGGCGGTGCCGACACGCTGCGGCGGATGGTCGCGGATGGGCACGAGCTGGCCAACCACACCTGGAACCACCCGCAGCTGCCGACCCTGGATGCCGCCGCCGTCGGCCGTCAGATCCGCGACACGCAGAACGCGATCCGCGAAGCGACCGGCATCACCCCGACCATGTTCCGCCCGCCCTACGGGGAATATGACGACATGGTGCTGCGCGCCGCGGGCCTTCCCGCGATCCTGTGGGATGTCGACACGAACGACTGGCAGCAGCCCGCCGACGACGTGCTCGTGGATCGCGCCGTCAATCGCGCGCAGCCGCGGTCGATCGTCCTCATGCACGACGTGCACGAGCTCACCGCGCGCGTCACCCCCGAGGTCATCGCGGGGCTGCGCGACCGCGGTTTCACCCTCGTCACGGTGACCGAGCTGTTCGGGGGCACGGCGCCGACCTCCGGCGCGTGGCGCAGCGCGCGATGATCCCGCCGCGCCTGGGAGGCGCACCGACCGAGCACGGGTAGGGTCTCACACGCCCATGCATCGCCTTCTCGTCGCCCTCCTGGCCGCTCTCGACGCCGTCCTGGCCGCTGCGAGCGGTATCGCGGTGGTGCTCGCACCGCTCACGCTGCTCTGGGTCGTCGGTCTGGGCTCGCCGGACTGGTCGGCGCTGTGGCCCGCCACCGCGGGAATCTGGCACCTCGGCCACCTCGTCCCGGTGACCGTGACACTGCCCGATGCGTATCTCGCCGCGACGGGTATCGACCCGTCGCTCGCGACCTTCACGCTGTCGCTCGCCCCCCTCGTCTTCGCCGCCTTCACGGGACTGTTCGCCGCACGCTCGGGCCGCCGGGCCGCCGAGGCGGGAGCGCCCTTCACCGGGTGGATCTCGGGCTCGCTCGTCTTCGCCGCCCTCGCCAGCGTCGTCGCCCTCACCGCGAACGCCGCGCTCGTGGCATCCGAGGTCTGGCTCGCGATCCTGCTGCCGAGCGTCCTCTTCGCCGGTCCCGCCCTGCTCGGCGCGGTCGTCGCGGCCTGGCGGATCGGCGACGACGGGCTCGTCGACAGCCTGCGCGCGCACCTCGCCCGCCTGCCGCGCGACTGGGCCGCGGTGCCGACCTTGGCGCTGCGCGGTGTCGGGATCACGACCCTGGGTCTCGTCGCCGTCGGCGGTGTCGTGGTGACGGCCGGACTCATCGCGCGGTCGGCGCAGATCATCGCGCTCTATCAGGCCAGCAACGTCGACGGGATCGGTGCGACGGTGATCGCCCTGGGCCAGCTCGTGTACCTCCCCACGCTCGTGCTGTGGGCGGTCTCGTTCGCGGCGGGTCCGGGCTTCGCCCTCGGCACCGACACCGCGATCACCCCCGCGGCGACGCAGGTAGGGGCGCTTCCCGCGATCCCCGTGCTCGGGATCGTCCCCGACGCGACATCGTCGTGGCTCCTGCTCCTCGTCCTCCTGCCTCTCGCCGTCGGCGCCGTCGCGGGCGCGATCCTGCGGTCGCGGATGCCGCGCACCACCGGTCCCGAGCCCCTCGCCCCGCGTCTGAGCCTCGCGGTCGCCGTGGCCGTCCTCACCGGCGGCGTCGGGGCGCTGATCGCCGTCGTCGCGCGCGGGGCGATCGGGCCGGGCCGGCTCGTCGAGACGGGCCCCGAGCCCGGGCCGCTCGCCCTCGCCCTCGGTCTCGAGGTGCTCGTGGGACTCGCCATCCTGCTGCTGTCGCCGCGGATCGGGCCGTCCCGCGCGGACGATGACGTGTGGGCGCCCCGCACGGAGACGGTGGCACCCCGCGCCGCCGCGATCTTGCCCGATCCGTACGACCGGGATGCGGATGCCACCGGCCCCGCGCCCCGCGTCTCGGCACCCGGTATGGGGATCCAGGCGGACGTCCATCCGGAGTGGGACGGCGTCCGCCCTTCGGCCGCGTCCGCCGACCCCGCCGGATCCGCGCGTCCGGTCGACGTCGGCGGCGCCCCGGCAGCTCTGGCGAAGGACGAGCCGCTCTCCGAAGACGAGGTGCGTGCGCGCATTCGCGCCGCGTGGTCGCGCGCCGACGACACCGACGGCGACCGCGGAGCCTGAGGCATCCCGCGGGAGCGCTCCGTCGCTGTCCGCGCGCTCGGGGCGGTCACGACTCAGCGCCCTCCGACGCGCGTGCGTAGACTGGCCTCCGTGCTCACGGTCGCCGTTCTCATCTCCGGCACCGGCTCCAACCTCCGTGCCCTGCTCGAGGCGGCTGCCGCCCCCGACTTTCCGGCGCGCGTGGTCGTGGTCGGTGCTGATCGCGAGGCCGACGGCTTCGCTCACGCGGAGCACTTCGGCATCCCGACGTTCTTGGTTGCCTTCAGCGCTTTCTCCTCGCGCGAGGAGTGGGGCGCCGAGCTCGGGGCGCAGCTGGCGGTGTGGAAGCCCGACCTCGTCGTGCTCAGCGGCATGATGCGGCTGCTGCCGGCCACGCTCGTGGCCGAATGGGAGCCCCGCATCATCAACACGCACCCGGCGTACCTGCCCGAGTTCCCCGGCGCGCATGGGGTGCGCGACGCCCTCGCCGCCGGCGTCGACCAGACCGGCGCGAGCGTCATCGTCGTCGACTCGGGCGTCGACACCGGCCCGATCCTCGCCCAGGAGCGCATCCCCGTGCTCCCCGGCGACGACGAGCACTCGCTGCACGAGCGCATCAAGCCCGTCGAACGCCGTCTGCTGATCGACGTCGTCCGGCGCATCGCCGAGGGCGAGCTCGACCCCGCCGCCACGGCATCCCGAACCGCCTGACCCCGCGGCGGGCACGTGCCCGTCGCGCACCCGAACCCGACTCGAGACTCAGGAGCCGAAAGCCATGGCCGGACCCCGCCACGACCCCGCCGACTACCGCCCCCGCGACATCGTCCCCATCCGCCGCGCCCTCGTGTCGGTGAGTGACAAGACCGGTCTCCTTCAGCTCGGCGAGGCGCTCGCCGCGGCGGGCGTGGAGATCGTCTCGACCGGCGGCTCGGCGACGCTGCTGCGCGAGGCCGGGTACGACGTCACCGACGTCTCGGCCGTCACCGGCTTCCCCGAGTCGCTCGACGGACGCGTGAAGACCCTGCACCCGAAGGTGCACGCGGGCCTGCTCGCCGACCTGCGCCTCGCCTCGCACGAAGTGCAGCTCGAGGAGCTCGGCATCCAGGCCTTCGAGCTCGTGGTCGTGAACCTCTACCCGTTCGTGGAGACGGTGGCATCCGGTGCCGAGGGCGACGACGTCGTGGAGCAGATCGACATCGGCGGCCCCGCAATGGTCCGCGCGTCGGCGAAGAACCACGCCAACGTCGCGATCGTCGTCTCGCCCGAGTCGTACCCGGCGATCATCGAGGCGCTGCAGACCCAGGGCGGTACGAGCCTCGTGCAGCGCCGCGAGCTCGCCGCTCGCGCCTTCTCGCACACCGCGGCCTACGACACCGCCGTGTCGACGTGGTTCGCCGAGGGGACGCTGGGCGACGACATCGACCTGCCCGCGCACCTGACCATCCAGGCCGAGCGCCTCTCGACCCTGCGGTACGGCGAGAACTCGCACCAGCGTGCCGCGATCTACACGCGCGTCGGCGGCCTCGGCATCGCCCAGGCGACGCAGCTGCAGGGCAAGGAGATGTCGTACAACAACTACGTCGACGCCGACGCGGCCCTGCGTGCAGCCTTCGACATGGTCAAGCCGGCCGTCGCGATCATCAAGCACGCCAACCCGTGCGGCATCGCGGTCGCCGCGCCCCACGCGCTCGACCCGATCGCGTCGGCGCACCTGCGCGCGCACGAGTGCGACCCCGTGTCCGCCTTCGGCGGCGTGATCGCGGCGAACCGCACCGTGACGCTGAAGATGGCCGAGAACCTCCGCGACATCTTCACCGAGGTCATCATCGCGCCCGACTTCGAGCCCGAGGCGCTCGAGGTGTTCAAGCTCAAGAAGAACCTCCGCGTCCTGCAGCTGCCGGACGACTGGCGCCAGGAGTCGATGGACGTCCGTCTCGTCTCGGGCGGCCTGCTGCTGCAGGATGCCGACCGGTTCCCCGCCGACATCGAGTCGGTCGCGAAGGACTGGGAGCTCGTCTCGGGCGAGCGCCCCGCCGACGAGGACATGACGAACCTCATCTTCGCGTGGAAGGCGTGCCGCGCCGTCAAGTCGAACGCGATCGTGCTCGCGAAGGGCTCGGCGACCGTCGGCATCGGCATGGGGCAGGTCAACCGCGTCGACTCGTGCCGCCTCGCCGTGGAGCGGGCGGGGGATCGCGCGGCCGGTTCGATCGCGGCATCCGACGCCTTCTTCCCCTTCGCCGACGGACCGCAGGTGCTGATCGATGCCGGGATCACGGCGATCATCCAGCCCGGCGGGTCGGTGCGGGACGCCGAGGTCATCGACGCCGCGCGCGCCGCGGGTGTGACGATGTTCTTCACCGGGGAGCGCCACTTCTTCCACTGAGGCTGCGGTCGCGGGGCCGTCTGGTTTGGGGCGCGATCTGCCGTTTGGGGCGGGTATTCCGCGCCCCGAACGCGAGAATGCGCCCCAAACCCGCCATGCTGCTGTCGGGGACCGCGGGGTCGGGGGAGGGTCGGGGCCGCACGGCTTTCCCGTTTGGGGCGCGATTTTTCGTTTGGGGCGGGTATTCCGCGCCCCGAACGCGAGAATGCGCCCCGAACCCGCCATGCTGCTGTCGGGGTGACGTGGGGGCGGCGCTGCTGCGCGGCGTCGGGAGCGACGGCGGCTCGAGCGTGGCCTTGCCGCGCGGCGTCGAGACCGCCGCGGCTCGGGCACGCGCTGCGCGCGTCAGGCGCTCAGGGCGACGAGCTTCGCGATCGTGTTGGCATTGCGGGCCGTGCCGGTGACGCCGAGGCGCTTCTCGAACCACCCCGCCTGCAGCTTCGACCCGCCGATGCCCTCGGGGTAGCGGACGAACACCTCTCGGCCGTCGAGCACGACCTCCTCAGGGATGCCGGCGGGCAGCGCGAGCGTCGCGGTCGGCGTTGTATCGAGGAAGACGGTCTGTACCCAGCGCCCTTCGGAAACGGTGGCGAAGGGGTTCCGCGCCACCGTGGCGACGAGCTCGGCGTGCGAGCGGACGAGGACCGGGAGATCGAAGCCGAAGGCGCTGCCGACGGCCGCGCGTACCGTTGCGGCGATCTCCTCGGGGGAGCGGGACCCGGCATCCAGGACGACGTTGCCGGCGACCTGCAACGTCACGACGACGCCGAGACCCGCGGATGCCAGGACCTCACGCAGCGCGGGCATGCGCAACGCCGTGGGGCCACCGACTCCGCGGAGGAGGGCGACGCTACGGGGCATGGATGCGAGGGTACGCGTTCTCGGGGAGGGGCGGAACGCCTCCCCGAGGGCGAACGAGCGCGGCGTCCCCGGGGGAGCGGACGGTGGTCAGGCGCTGTCGCGACCGAGCGTCTCGAGCAGCCGCAGCCAGACCTCGCTGACCGTCGGGTAGGACGGCACCGCGTGCCAGAGCCGTTTCACGGGCACCTCGCCGACGATCGCGATGGTCGCGGAGTGCAGGAGCTCGGCGATGTCGGGACCGACGAACGTCGCGCCGACCAGCACGCCGCGGTCGAGGTCGACGATCGCGCGGGCCTGACCGACGTAGGCGTCGGACTGCTCGCTCGATCCGGCGAGGTTCGCGAGGTCGTAGTCGAGCACCTTCACGTTCAGGCCGCGCTCCTCGGCCTTCGCCGCGGTGAGCCCGACGGATGCCACCTCGGGGTCGGTGAAGGTGACCTGGGGCACGGCGTCGTGATCGGCGGTCGCGACGTGTGCCCCCCACGGGGCGTCGTCGACCTCGCCACCCTGCGCGCGTGCCGCGATGACGTCGCCCGCCGCGCGCGCCTGGTACTTGCCCTGGTGGGTGAGCAGGGCACGGTGGTTGACGTCGCCCACCGCGTACAGCCAGTCGGACCCCCGCACGCGCAGGGTGTCGTCGACATCGAGCCATGAGCCCGCCTCGAGGCCGACCGTGTCCAGACCCAGGTCGTCGGTGCGGGGCACGCGGCCCGTCGCGACGAGCACCTCGGCGGCCGTGACGGCGGTGCCGTCGGAGAGTTCGAGCACCACGCGCCCGTCGTCGTCGCGGCGCGCGGCCGTGGCATCCGCCCCCGTCTTGACGGTGACCCCGCGATCGCGGAGCGAGGTCGCGACCAGCTCACCCGCGAACGGCTCGTTGCCGCCGAGCAGGCCGGAGCGGGCGATGATGGTCACGTCGGCGCCGAGGCTGGCGTACGCCGTCGCCATCTCGGCACCCACGACACCGCCGCCGATGATCGCGAGGGAGTCGGGGATCTGCTGGACGGCGGTGGCCTCGCGACTGGTCCAGGGGGAGACGTCGGCGAGACCGGGGACGTCGGGCAGCAGCGCCGCGGATCCGGTGCACACGGCGACCGCGTGGCGGGCGCGAAGGTCGGTGGTGGTGCCGTCGTCGGCGGTGACCTGCACCGTCTTCTCGCCCGTCAGTCGCCCGTGGCCGCGGACGAGGTCGATTCCCGCGCCCTGCAGCCACTCGACCTGGCCGGAGTCGTTCCAGTCGCTCGTCATGGTGTCGCGGCGGCGCAGCACGGCCGCGATGTCGAGGTCGCCGGTCACCGCCTGCTTCGCGCCGTCGACATCGCGCGCCGCGCGCAGGGCCGCGCCGCTGCGCAGCAGCGCTTTCGACGGCATGCACGCCCAGTACGAGCATTCGCCGCCGACGAGCTCGGACTCGACGATTGCCGCGGTGAGCCCGGCCTGCACCGCGCGGTCGGCGACGTTCTCGCCCACGGGGCCGGCGCCGATGACGATGAGGTCGTATTCGCGTTCGCTCATGCCCTCACGCTACTCAGACCCTCCGACATCGGCCGGGGGTTGCGCGTGGCGCAGCGGGCTGATGGTGACCTCGCCCTCGCTCGCCGCCCGCGCCTTCGAACCGGAGCGCGCGCGGCGCCCTCGCTCGCCGCTCGCGCCTTCGACCCGGAGCGCGCGGCGTCCTCGCGCCGTCTGCGCGCTCTCCCGCAGCGTCGTCGCGTTCGCGTCGCTTACGCGCTTGCCCCGCGCCGTCCAGTGTCCACAACACCCGGACGACTCTCTTCCCGCTCCGGGTGTTCTGGACGCTCACGCCCGTCGCTCGGGGCAGCGGGGCGTGTGGCCGGCAGGGGCGCTCGGCGCCCTCCACGGTCATGTCCGATTTCCGCCAGCCGATGTCGGAGGTCGGTGGCAGGGTGGATGCCATGACCTCTTCCGCCTCGACCGCTCCCGGCTTCGCCGAGCGCTATCGCGTCATCCAGTCGCGCGATCGGCGCTTCGACGGGCAGTTCGTCACGGCGGTGCGGTCGACGGGGATCTACTGCCGACCGAGTTGCCCGGCTCGCACCCCGAAAGAGGAGAACGTCACGTTCTACCCCACCTCGGCCGCCGCCCACGAAGCGGGGTACCGTGCGTGCAAACGCTGCCTGCCCGAGGCAGCCCCGGGCTCGCCGATGTGGGACGTGCGCGGCGACGTCGTCGCCCGAGCGATGCGGCTGATCGCCGACGGGGTCGTCGATCGCGAGGGCGTCCCCGGGCTCGCGCGCCGACTCGGGTATTCGGCGCGGCACCTCACGCGGGTGCTCACCGCCGAGCTCGGTGCCGGACCACTCGCGCTGGCCCGCGCAAATCGTGCGCACACGGCTCGCGCCCTGCTCGTCGGCACCGACCTCTCCTCGGCCGACGTGGCCTTCTCCGCGGGGTTCACCAGCATCCGCCAGTTCACCGAGACCATCGGCGAGGTGTTCGGGATGCCACCGCGCGACCTCCGAGCGCGCCGGTCCCGGGCGTCGGGGATCGCGGCGACCGCCGGCGAGATCGACCTCGCCCTGCCCGTGCGCGGCCCCATCGACACGACCGGACTCTTCGGCTGGATGCGCGCGCACGCGATCCCCGGCGTCGAGGTCGGTGGTGATCGCTCCTTCGCGCGCGTCGCGCGGCTGCCCGGCGGGCCGGCGTGGTTCGAGGTGCGTCTCGCCGATGACGGGCGCTTGCGCCTGCGCGCTCGGCTCACGGCCCTGGCCGATCTCGGCACCCTTATCGCGCGGGTGCGTCGCCTGTTCGACCTCGACGCCGACCCGATCGCGATCGACGCCGAACTGTCACGGCATCCCGAACTCGCCGCCGCCGTCGCGGCGATACCGGGCGTGCGCGTCCCGGGGGTGATCGACGCGGGGGAGATGCTCTTGCGCGCCATGATCGGCCAGCAGATCAGCGTCGCCTCCGCCCGCACGATGCAGGGGCGGCTGACCGCCGCTCTCGGCGAAGAGGTGACCGTCAGTCCCGAGCCCATGACCCTGTTCCCGGATGCCACGGCCATCGCCGAACACGGACTCGAGGTGCTGCGCGGCCCCGGCGCGCGGATGCGCGCCATCGTCGGGGCCGCCGAAGCGCTCGCCGACGGGACGCTCGCTCTCGGCCCGGGCGACGACAGTGAGCAGCAGCGCGCGCTCCTGCTCGCCCTCCGCGGCGTGGGCCCGTGGACGGCCGACTACGTCCGCATGCGCGTCCTCGGCGACCCCGATGTGCTGCTTCCCGGCGATGTCGCGGCGCGGGCCGGTGCGGCGGCGCTGGGGCTCCCGTCCGACCCGGCCGCGTTCACCGCGTGGTCCGAGCGCCTCGCACCCTGGCGCAGTTACGCCATGGCGCACTACTGGTACGCGGCTCCCGTGACCCAAGCGTGGCGCGTCTCCGGCGCCGAGAGCGCGGCGGCCGCGGTCGTCCACGGCTCCGGGCCCCGAGCCGCGAGGTCGCGCACGACTCGCACCGCCGCCGATTCCCCGACCCCTTCCGCCGTGATCCCCGAAAGCGAGACCCGCCCATGAGCACCGCCACCCTGCAGATCATCGAGACCCCCGACGGTCCGTTCGCGATCCTCGCCGACTCCGACGGAAAGGTCCTCGTATCGGGCTGGACCGACGATCCCGCCGCGGTGCTGGCGCGCTTGCGTCCCGAGCGGCACCCCGACGAGATCGTCGACGGCGACACCGCCGCGGCCGACGCCGTGCGCGCCTACTACGACGGTGACCTCGGCGCGATCGACACGGTCGAGGTTCGGCAATTCGGCACCCCTCTGCAGCGCGCGGGGTGGGACGCCCTCCGCCGGATCACTCCCGGGCACCCGTTGACCTACACCGGGTTCGCGACGGCCCTCGGTTCGCCGACGGCCGTGCGGGCGGCGGCATCCGTCTGCGCCCGCAATGCGCCCGCGCTGTTCGTCCCCTGTCACCGCGTGCTGCGCGGCGACGGCACGATGGGCGGATTCGCGTGGGGCACGGAGGTGAAGCGTCGCCTGCTCGCGCGCGAGGCGGTCTGAGCACGCCGACGAGACGGGGCGGCGGGCGGCATGACGCCGATCCGCTCTTGTCATCCGACTTCCGCCGGAGATAGTCTGAAGGGCTGTCGCGATCCCGGGCAGCTTTCGATCATCTCGAGGAGGATGCCATGGATCACGTCGACGCCCCCGTCGCGCACGCCGTCGCGTTCTCCGCCCCCTCGCGTTCCCCCCGACGCCACTAGGGTTCGGCGCCCCGGCGCTGCTTCGCTTCCGACCGGCTCACGACCGGTGCCCTCGGCATCCCCTTCCGCGCCCGATCCCGGCGCTCGCTCTCGACCTCCTGAGGATCATGACTTCCGCTTCTCCCCGCCCGCACCTGTCCACTCCGCGCGCGCTCGCCCGACTTCTGCCCGTCGCGCGTCCCGTGCTGCCGCGACTCGTCGCGGGCGCCGTCACCGCGCTCATCGCGAGCCTGCTGGCGCTGGCCATCCCGCTCGTGCTGGAGCAGATCGTTGCCGGTCCGATCGCTTCGCTCGACCCCGGGGCGCTCGTCTGGGGCTCGCTCGCCGTGCTCGGTCTCGGGCTCGCCGAGGCCGCGATGGTGTGGTTGCGCCGCTGGTTCGTGCTGGCCCCCGCGACGAAGGTCGAGTACGACCTGCGCCGGTCGTTCTACGCGCGTCTGCAGCGACTCCCGGTCGCCTTCCACGATCGCTGGCAGTCGGGGCAGCTGCTCTCGCGCATGATGCAGGACATCAGCATGCTCCGCCGCTGGCTCGCCTTCGGTGTCATCCTGCTCGTGGTCAACCTGCTGACGATCGTCATCGGCGCCTTGCTGCTCTTCCGCTGGCACTGGCTTCTCGGCGCGCTGTTCCTGGTGACCTCCGCTCCCGTCATCTACGTCGGCTTCCGCTTCGAAAAGCGCTACGGCGCGCTCACCCGCCGGAGCCAGGACCAGGCGGGCGACCTCGCGACCTCGGTCGAAGAAAGCGTCCACGGCATCCGTGTCCTGAAGGCCTTCGGCCGTGGTCGGCACGCGCTGCAGAAGTTCACCCAGCAGGCCGAGTCGCTCCGCGAGACCGAGATCGACAAGGCGCGGGCCGTCGGCTGGATCTGGTTCTTCCTCGTGCTGCTTCCCGACATCGCCTTCGCGGTGTGCCTGGGGGCCGGCATCGTCCTGACCCAGCTCGGGCAGCTGCAGGTGGCCGAACTCGTCGCGTTCTTCGCGATGGCGACGGTACTGCGCTGGCCGATGGAGTCCATCGGCTTCCTCTTCTCGTTCCTGCTCGACTCCCGCACGGCCACCGATCGCATCTTCGAGGTGTTCGACGAGCAGAACACGATCGTCGACCCCGAGGATCCTCGGACCATCGCCACCCCGCGCGGCGAGCTCGCCTTCGAGGGCGTGCACTTCCGGTATCAGGATGCCGCCGACACCGAGCCCGACCTCATCGACGGGGTCGACCTCGTGCTGCGCCCCGGCGAGACGATGGCGCTCGTGGGGCTCACCGGCTCGGGTAAGACGACGCTGACCACTCTTCCCGGTCGCCTGTACGACGTCACCGGCGGCCGCGTGCTGCTCGACGGCGTCGACGTGCGCGAGCTGAGCCTCGCCGAGCTGCGCCACCACGTCGGGATGGCGTTCGAAGACGCGACGCTGTTCTCGCAGACCGTGCGCGAGAACGTCCTGCTCGGTCGCGAAGACCTCGCGCCGGGGTCGGACGAGGCCGAGCGCGTGCTGCGCGAAGCGCTCGAGGTCGCGCAGGCGCACTTCGTGTTCGACCTGCCCGCGGGCCTCGACACCGTCATCGGCGAGGAGGGTCTGAGCCTGTCGGGTGGGCAGCGTCAGCGCCTCGCGCTCGCGCGGGCCGTGGCCGCGCGTCCCGCCGTCCTCGTGCTCGACGACCCGCTCTCGGCGCTCGACGTCGACACCGAGGCACTCGTCGAAGACGCGCTGCGCGAGGTACTCATCGAGACGACCGCCCTCGTCATCGCGCACCGCCCCTCCACGGTGACGCTCGCCGACCGGGTCGCCCTGCTCGAGAACGGCCGCATCACCGCCGTCGGAGTGCACTCCGACCTGCTGCGGGAGAGCGAGCACTACCGTTACGTCATCTCGAGCCTCGAAGAGGCCGAGCGCGAGGCGCGCACCGGGGCGATCGACATCGTCGAGGCCGGGCGCACGGCAACCGGCCCCGCTGTCTCCACCACGACCCCCGATGTCGGCGCCGGGCGTACGGCATCCCACGCCGCCACGACCGACGACGACGATCCCCGCACCGAGAAGGAGGTGTCCCGATGAGCACCGCGACCGTCTCCGGAACCAGCGGCGAAGACCGCTCGGACTACACCCGGGAAGAGAGCCGGGCGATCCGCCAGCGCTCGCTGCGCCTGCTGGGCTCGCTGGTCTCGCCGTTGCGGTGGCAGCTCGTGCTCGCCGCGGCGGTGCTCGTGGTGTCGACGGCGCTGCGCGTCGCCGGCCCCGCGCTGATCGCGTACGGCATCGACAACGCCCTGCCCGGCGTGATCGAGCGCAGCGACTGGATGCCGACCATCGGCGTCGTGGGCATCTACCTGCTCGCGGGGGTCGGCGGTGCCGTCCTGATCGGGTGGTACGTCGTGGTCGCCGCCCGTCTGACGCAGGCCGTGATGCTCGACCTGCGCAAACGCATCTTCCTGCACACGCAGCGACTGAGCCTCGAGTTTCACGAGTCCTACACGTCGGGCCGCATCATCTCTCGGCAGACGAGCGACCTCGACACGATCCGCGAGCTCCTCGATGGAGGGCTCAACGAACTCGTCTCGGGGGTCCTCTACGGTCTGTTCACCCTCGGAGCACTGTTCCTCATCGACTGGCAGTCGGGGCTGATCCTCACGGTCATGGGTATTCCGATGTACCTGCTCATGCGGTGGTTCTATCGGCGCTCGCAGATCATCTACCGGGAGTCGCGCGTGATCAGCGCGCAGGTCATCGTGAAATTCGTCGAGACCATGACCGGCATCCGCGCCGTGAAGGCGTTCCGCAAGGAACCGCGCAACGACGACGAGTTCGGGAAGCTCGCCGGCGACTACCGCGACGTGAACATGCGCTCGATCCGGCTGTTCGGCACGTTCGAGCCCGGCATCATGGCGGTCGCCGCGGTGTCGGTCGCGCTCGTGCTGCTCTGGGGCGGTGGGCGCGTGATCGCGGGGCCGCTCGAGATCGGTGTGCTGACGGCGGCCGTGCTGTACGTGCGCAACTTCTTCTCGCCGCTGCAGGAGGTCGCGTTCTTTCTAAACTCGTACCAGTCGGCGACGGCTGCGCTCGAGAAGGTCTCGGGCGTGCTCGAAGAGGAACCGACGGTTCCCGATCCGACGAACCCCGTAGACCTGTGGTCGGCGCAGGGGCACGTCCGGTTCGACGAGGTCACCTTCGGATACAGCGACGACCGCGTCATCCTGCCGAACTTCTCGCTCGACATCCCGGCCGGTCAGACGATCGCGCTCGTCGGCACCACCGGCGCCGGGAAGTCGACGCTCGCGAAGCTCGTCTCGCGCTTCTACGACCCGACGAGCGGAGCGGTGACCCTCGACGACGTCGACCTGCGCCGCCTGCACCCGAAAGACCTGCGCCGCGCGATCGTCATGGTCACGCAGGAGGCGTACCTCTTCAGCGGCACCGTCGCCGACAACATCGCGCTCGGCAAGCCCGACGCGACGATGAGCGAGATCCGTGCCGCGGCGCGCGCGGTGGGCGCGGATGGCTTCATCGAGAAGCTGCCCGACGGCTACGACACCGACGTGAACAAGCGCGGCGGACGCGTGTCCGCCGGCCAGCGGCAGCTCGTCTCGTTCGCGCGCGCGTTTCTCGCGAACCCGGCGGTGCTCATCCTCGACGAGGCCACGGCGTCTCTCGACATCCCCAGCGAGCGCCAGATCCAGGACGCGCTGCAGACCCTGCTCGCCGACCGCACCGCGATCATCATCGCCCACCGCCTCTCGACGGTCGCGATCGCCGACCGCGTGCTAGTGATGGAGCACGGCCGCATCATCGAGGACGACACTCCCGCGGCCCTCATCGCCGGCACCGGCAAGTTTGCGCAGCTGCACGCCGCCTGGCGGGAGTCGCTCGTCTGACCCCTCGACCCCTCATCGCAGCTTGCTGCGTTCCTCGCAGTCTCCACCGACAGGACTGCGAGGAACCGGCGCTTCTGCGGGCATTCCCCGTGCCCACCCCGTCGGGCCAGCAGTGACGATGAGAGCTGTTCAGCGCGACGGCGGCGTTGGACGGACACCTCGCGGTCGTCGTGTCGCCGTCGTTTGCTCGCAGCTTGCTGCGTTCTTCGCAGTCTCCACCGACAGGACTGCGAGGAACCGGCGCTTCTGCGGGCATTCCCCGTGCCCACCCCGTCGGTCCAGCCCGCAACACTCGCGACCTGCGCGCTGCCGACAGAATACTGATCTGCGAGGGGTGGACGCGTTCACGGCTCCCGTGAACGCGTTGCCTCTCTCGGGCCAGCGGCAGGGTCAACCGCGCGAAGGGCGGGGCGCGAGATGGAAGCCCGCCGCGACAGCGCGGAGAACGGTCCGTTCTACCGCCGGCCAATCGTGCACGATCTGGTCGTAGGAGAACCGCAGCACGGTGAAGCCACGCAGCCGCAGCTCCGCGTCGTGCGCGATGTCTTTACGCCGTTGCGCGGCAGAAGAGTGAAACTCCCATCCGTCGGCCTGGACGACGAGACGTTCGCCGACGAGCCCGTCGACCGGCCGACCGGCGATCACCACCTGCTGTCGCACGACGAGTCCGGCAGCCCGGAGGCGCGTGACGAGGATGGTCTCCAATCCGGAGTCCGACAGACCACCGACAGCCTCAGCGATGTCGCGAGCCCGGACGGTCCTCCATTTGACGAGCCGGAGCGCCGCGGGTTCCAGGTGCTCGATCTTGCTCGCGGACTCCCACACGACGAGGGCGTCCTCGCGTCCGAGGCAACTAGCCACGTGAGCGAGCGAATCCTCGACGGACTCGACGAGGGAGTACCTCGACGGAGGAGCCAGTGGACGCGTCCAGTGAACGCGCCCGCCGAACGGTCGCGGGATCCCATCGGCGGCCGAGCCTGGCACCACATGCAGATGCAGGGAGTCGTCAGCGCTCGGTGGCACCCACCAGCCCCTTCTCCGGGCGGCCGAGACGCAGGCGACGCGCGCACCCGCAAGGGCTGCGGTGCGGAGATCGTCGGACACTGCGGCCACGGCGATCCAGCGCTGTCGAAGGATCTCGATCGTCTGTGCCCGGGCGGCCGCGCGCACATGGCGAACGTCGTACCCGGCGTCGGCGGCCGCCGCGCGGTGAACGATTCCACCTCGCTCGACCACCCAGTCGTGCAATTCCATCCCCCGAGTGTGATCGTCCTCGACACGGGCTGGGGGAGGTGGCATCTGTAAAGTGGATCAACAGGTGCGCACTCTCGTTGGGGAGGAGCCTCCCGGGAGCGATGTCACCCCCGATCTACATCGCAATCGCGCGCGATTCTCATAGCTTCCGGGCGGAAGGCTGCGAGATCAGCGCCGCGCTGCGAGCATCGCGCGATCGCCACACCGCCAGCGCGACGCCGAGCCACACCGCCAGCGCGCCGCCGACCCACACCGCCAGCGCGACGCCGAGCCACACCGCCAGCGCGACGCCGAGGGGATGGAGAACCACGGTCCAGCGAGAGGAGCAACGTAGGTGAAGGCCCTCGCCCCCGACTCGACGGGCGCGAACGTCACCCGAGGGTGAGGAACCGTTCGCCTCAGACGCTGACGCGCGCGACGACCTCGCCGTACTCGGTCTCGCCGACGGGCTCGAAGCCCACGCGCTGGAAGAATGCCTCGGGACCGCCGACGCCGGGTTCGTAGATGACGTCGACGTGGTCCATGCCGCGCTCGCGGGCCTCGGCGAGGACCGCCGCGATGGCGTAGCTGCCGACGCCGCGTCCCTGCTCGTCGGCGTCGACGTTGATGCGCCACAGCACGGAGCGGAAATGCTCCTCCTGCGCCTCGCTGTCGAAGTTGGCGCTCACGAAGCCCACGACCTCGTCACCGTCGAGCACGACCCGCTGCCACGACGTCGACGGGTTCATGACGGTGGCGGCGATGCCGTAGCTGACCGGGGCGAGGAACTGCTCCTGCCCGGGCTTCAGAGACAGCGTGTTGACCGCCACGATCGTGGCGGCGGACAGTTCGACGAGACGCAGGTCGGCCATGCGTTTAGGCTATCGGCCCCGCGAGGACACGCAAGGCTCCGGATGCCGTGCAGCACCGCCGCGGCGCGCTGTCTGTGCGCCTGACAGTCCGGGCATCCGGGTGCCGAACTATCTCGATATCAAGAGACTTTGCCGCGGTGCGATAGGCTGAACGACAACCCTGGCCGCCTCTACGGAGAGATCTGACGTGCCCGATTCCACCATCATCTACACGTACACCGACGAGGCGCCGGCACTTGCCACCGCGTCGTTCCTGCCCATCGTGCAGGCCGTCACGAAGCAGGCGGGTGTCGACGTCGAGACCCGCGACATCTCGCTCGCCGGCCGCATCCTCGCGGCCTTCCCGCAGCGCCTCACCCCCGAGCAGCAGGTGGGCGACGCGCTCGCCGAGCTCGGCGGTCTCGCCACGCTCCCCGAGGCGAACATCATCAAGCTGCCGAACATCTCGGCATCCATCCCGCAGCTCAAGGCCGCGATCGCCGAGCTGCAGGCGCAGGGCTACGACATCCCCGACTACCCGGACGAGGCGTCCAGCGTCGAGGACAAGGACGTGCGCGCCCGCTACGACCGCATCAAGGGCTCGGCCGTGAACCCCGTGCTGCGCGAGGGCAACAGCGACCGCCGCGCGCCCCTCGCGGTGAAGAACTACGCCAAGAAGCACCCGCACCGCAACAAGGCGTTCGCCGACGGGTCGAAGACGCGTGTCGCGACGATGGGTCACGACGACTTCTTCTCGAACGAGAAGTCGGTCGTCCTCGCTGACGACGACGTGCTCACGATCCAGCACGTCGCCGAAGACGGCACCACGACGACGCTGAAGGAGGGCCTGAAGGTCCTGCAGGGCGAGATCGTGGATGCCACCTTCCTCTCGGCCGCAGCGCTCGACGCGTTCCTCGCCGACACGCTCGAGCAGGCCAAGGCCGACGACGTGCTCTACTCGGTACACCTCAAGGCCACGATGATGAAGGTCAGCGACCCGATCATCTTCGGTCACGTCGTGAAGGCGTTCTTCGCCGACGTGTTCGACCGCCACGGCGACGCTCTCGCCGCCGCCGGCCTCACCCCGAACGACGGCCTCGGCTCGATCCTCGCGGGCCTGTCGAACGTCGAGGGCGGCGACGCCATCGCGGCCGAGATCCGCGCGGCGCTCGAGAACGGCCCCCGCCTGTCGTACGTCAACAGCGACAAGGGCATCACGAACCTGCACGTCCCCTCGGACGTGATCGTGGATGCCTCGATGCCGGCGCTCGTGCGCAACGGCGGCAAGCTGTGGGGCGTCGACGGGGGAGAGGCCGACACGCTCGCCGTCATCCCCGACTCCTCCTACGCCGGTGTGTATCAGGCGACCATCGACGACGTCATCGCGAACGGCCCGCTCGACCCCGCGACGATCGGCTCCGTGCCGAACGTCGGTCTCATGGCGCAGGCGGCTGAGGAGTACGGCAGCCACGACAAGACGTTTGAGATCGCGGCTCCCGGCCGCGTGCAGGTCGTCGCCTCGAACGGCGACGTCCTCCTCGAGCACGAGGTCAACGCCGGTGACATCTGGCGCGCGACCCAGACCAAGGACGTCGCGGTGCGCGACTGGGTGAAGCTCGCCGTCACCCGCGCCCGCGCGACCGGCGTGCCCGCCGTGTTCTGGTTGGACGAGAACCGTGCGCACGACCGCAACCTCATCGCCAAGGTGCACGAGTACCTCGCCGACCACGACACCGAGGGCCTCACGATCGAGATCCTCGCCCCGGCCGAGGCCACCACGTACTCGCTCGAGCGCATCCGCCGCGGCGAAGACACCATCTCCGTCACCGGCAACGTGCTCCGCGACTACCTCACCGACCTGTTCCCGATCCTCGAGGTGGGCACGAGCGCCAAGATGCTCTCGATCGTCCCGCTGCTCGCGGGCGGTGGCCTCTTCGAGACCGGCGCCGGCGGATCGGCCCCGAAGCACGTGCAGCAGCTCGTCGAGGAGGACTACCTCCGTTGGGACTCGCTGGGTGAGTTCTTCGCCCTCGCGGCGTCGCTCGAGCACCTCGCCGACACCACGGGCAACGAGCGCGCGCGCGTGCTCGCGCAGACCCTGGATGCCGCGACCGGCACGTTCCTCGAGAACGACAAGTCGCCCGGTCGCGCCCTCGGCACGATCGACAACCGCGGCAGCCACTTCTACCTCGCGCTGTACTGGGCGCAGGAGCTGGCGCAGCAGACGACGGATGCCGAGCTGGCCGCCGTCTTCGCCCCGGTCGCCGAGAAGCTGGAAGCCTCGGAGGAGACGATCGTCTCCGAGCTCAACGCGGTCCAGGGCCACAAGGCCGACATCGGCGGGTACTACCGCCCCGACGCCGCCCTCGTCGAGAAGGTCATGCGCCCCTCGGCCACGCTGAACGCGGTGGTCGACGCCCTGCGCTGATCCCCTGACCCGAGAGGGGCGGACGCCGATGGCATCCGCCCCTCTCTCGTTCTCGCCTGTCGCGGCGGAACCGGGCGACGGACCCGTTGACGTGGGGGAGGCGTAAGCCTGGGCCTACGTTCGCCCGAACTCAGCGGGCGCCCCCGGGAACGGAGAAGGGGGGCGGATGCCATCGGCATCCGCCCCCTTCGAGGTCCGGGCTCAGTAGTGGACCGAGACCTCGGTGCCCTTGTAGGCCCAGTCGTAGAGCTCCTTGGCCGCGGAGATCGTCAGGTTGATGCAGCCGTGGCTCATCGGGGTGCCGAAATTGTTGTGCCAGTACGTGCCGTGGAAGCCCTCGTCGCCGTTGAAGTACGCGACCCAGGGGACGTCCTTGGTGCAGTAGTCGTAGCCGTCGACGCAGCCCATGTCCTGCATCGCGGTCTTCCAGCCGATGCGGAAGTTGCCGGTGTGGGTCTCCCAGCCGCTCTTGCCCGAAGACATCGACCAGTTGCGGTAGACCTGGCCGTTCTCGTACAGGGTGACCGACTGGTTCGACAGGTTCACGTCGATACGACGCTCGGTCTTCTTCGTCTCGAACGGCGTCTCGCTGACCGTCAGGGCGTACTTGCCGTTGCCCTGCGCCAGCTGCGAGGCGAAGGCGGCGGCGACGCCGGACGTGTCGCCGAGTGCGCGACCGGTCTGACCCTCGGTGAGCGTCTTGATGACCCCTCCGCCGCTGTCGACGATCACATCGGCGTTGACCGCGCCGCGGTCCACGGAGGCGGGCAGGCCGTTGACGGCCTGCTGGATCGCGGCCTCGTCGGCCGAGATCGCGAAGACGCCCTGACCGTCGGAGGTCACGGTGAGCCAGGATGCCGCGGTGGCGCGGTCGACGGGGACGGTGCGCTCGTCGCCGACGTAGAAGCCCGCGTTGTCGAGGATGCCGTTGAGCTGACCCGCGGCCGCGTCGGCCTCTTCGGTGGTGACGGGAGCCGCCACGGCCACCACACCGGCCTGGACGGTGGTGTCGATCGTGCCGGCGTCGAAAGCGCTCTGCAGGGCGGCGGTGACCGCAGCCGGATCGATGCCCTCGCCCGGCTGGGCGGGCGTGGTCACGTACGACTGCGAGCCCGCGTCGTAAGCGACGGTGGCGTCGACCGGGGCGGTGTAGGTGCCAGGGGCGCGATCGCGCAGCACCGCCGTGACGGTGGCCGGGTCGACGCTGATCGAGACTCCGGTGCCCGAGGGGAACCACGACGACGGCTTCCACATGGGGTTGTCGGCGAACGCCTTGTCGGCGATGGCCTGCGCGTCGACCGTGGCGCCGAGGTCGGCGCCCGTGACGGTCACGTCGCCCGCGGGGCTCTCGACGGCGACCGTGGTCTGCGCCAGACGATCGGAGATGGCCTGCGCGGCGGCTCCGGCGGTCAGCCCGCCGATCTTCACGCCGGCCACCGAGGCGCCGGGGGCGATGAGCACGAACGACGCCGCCAGCAGTGCGACAGCCGTGGCACCCGCCGGGATGCCGATCCACAGGCCCGATCGGTTCTTGCGCTTGGTCGTTTCGGGCGGTGCCCACGCGTACGTCGCGCCGTCGGTGCCGTTTGCGCCGTCGGTCATAAGTCAAATACCCCCGGTGATCAGTCTTCCCATGGTAGGGGCAATGACTGGGGTCCCGCCGTGAGCTTTTATCACGGTCTGGTCACGCCGAGACGGCGGCTCGGCAGGGTGTCAGGGGGTGAAGACCTTGCCCGGATTCAGGATGCCGAGGGGATCGAACACCCGCGCGATCTCGCGCTGCAGAGCCCACTGTTCCGCTCCCAACTCGTCCGCCAGCCACCGGCGCTTGAGGACGCCGATGCCGTGTTCGCCGGTGAGCGTGCCTCCGAGGGTGAGCGCGGCGCGGAAGAGCTCCTCCGCGGCGTCCCAGACGGCCGGCGGCACGTCGGGGCCCTTGAAGACGAAGTTCGGGTGCAGATTGCCGTCGCCCGCGTGCGCGACGGTCGGAATGACGAGGCCGAACTCCCGCTCGATGCGGGCGATCTCGTCGAACATGTCGGGCAGGGCGCTGCGGGGGACCGACACGTCCTCGATGAGGGTCGTGCCGAGCGTCTCCATGGCGGGATGCATCGCCCGACGGATCGCGAGAAGCTCCTCGCCCTCGGCCTCGTCGGCCGCGACCGCCACCTGTCCGCCCGCCGCGGCCAGCACCTCGGCGATCGCGCGGGCCTCGGTCGCCGCGACGGGGCCGTCGGTCTGCACGGTCAACTGAGCCGCACCCACCGGCGGTGCGGGAAGCGACAGCAGGCGATGCACGGCCGCGAGGCTCGTGGCATCCATCAGCTCCATGATCGCGGGCTGGATTCCGGATGCCGTGACGGCGGCCGAGGCGACGGCGGCGGCACGCACGCCGTCGAACAGTGCCGTGAGGGTCACGCGCTCACCGGCGACGAGGCGCCGCAGCTTGAGGGTCGCGCCGACGACGACGCCGAGCGTGCCCTCGGACCCGATGACGAGGGAAGTCAGGTCGAGGCCCGTGACGCCTTTGACGCTGCGGTGGCCCAGGCGCATCAGGCGTCCGTCGGCGAGGACGAGGTCGACGCCGAGCACCGCGTCGCGCACGACGCCGTACTTCGCGCAGAGCAGTCCGCCGGCGCCCGTGGCGATGTTGCCACCGACGGTCGAGATGGCGCGGCTCGCCGGGTCGGGCGCCCACCACACGCCGTGCGGCTCGAGCTGGGCGTTCAGGTCGGCGTTGAGGATCCCGGGTTCGACGACGGCGAGCAAGTCGTCGGGGCGCACCTCGAGCAGGCGGTCCATGCCGCGCACGGAGAGGGCGATCTCGCCGCCACCGGCGTTCGCGCCGCCGGCGAGACCCGTGCCCGCGCCGCGGGGGACGACCGGGGTGCGGGTGGCGGTGGCGATGCGCATGACGGCCTGCACGTCGGCGACGGAGGCTGCGTGCACGACGGCCACGGGCGTCCCGTCGGCGGCGTGGCCGGACTTGTCGGCGCGTGCGTCGGCGAGGGCGGCGGGGGAGGTGTCGACGCGGTCGCCGAGCTGCGCGCGCAACAGCGCGAGAGTCGCCTCGACTGTGTCGGGCACGGGCGCGGACGGTCGGGCGGCCACCGTCTCGTCGCGGCTCATGCCAGGCGCCGGCGTCCGTTCAGCGCGCCGATGACGACGGCGACGATCGCGAAGATCGAGCCGATCAGGGCCTGTCCCATGCTCCACCAGGCGACCGTCGCGGCGGCGTAGACGAACAGCTCGACGAGGGCGCGCACGAACGGGTGCACCGCGAGAACGGCGCGGGGCGACACGAACAGCGCCCACACGAGGATCGCGAGGGCGGGAGCGCCGATGCCGGCCACGATGTTCCACGGGAACGGCCACGCCAGGAAGCCCCACAGGGCAAGGGTGGCGAAGGCGAACAGTCCGCACACGACGCTGAGGATCTCCAGCGCCGAGGGCCGCGGGCGCATACCGGGGGCGAGGGGCGCCTGGGCGCGGACGTTCGTGGAATCGCTCACTCCGCCATTTTACGCGGCAGCCGCCCCGCGGCATTCGGGATCGCTCACCATCGAGCCGATCGCGGCGCAGCCGAGGTCCTGAGCTTGTCGAGAGGTCCCTGAGCTTGTCGAAGGGACCGGACCCACGCGGACCCCGGTGACTTCGACGAGCTCAGCCACCTCTGCTGCGGGCGGAACCTGTGGAGGAACAGGGGATGCCGGAACTCGCCGGAAACGAGCGCCGTTTGCCGCTAAAGTGGCACCGTCGCGACTGGCGTTGAGGTGGGACACCACCGGGGAGCGACCGCTTGACGGTATTCGACCGCACGCCTGGGTCGATGCGGTATCTCCGCGGGCTCGCCGAGTCCGTGGCATCCGGAACCATCGTCAAGGAGATCGCATGACCGATCCGTACTTCAACGCCCCTCTGTCGGAGGTCGACCCCGAGATCGCCCAGGTGCTCGAGCGTGAGCTCGACCGCCAGCGCGGATTCCTCGAGATGATCGCGTCCGAGAACTTCGTTCCCGTCTCGGTGCTGCAGTCGCAGGGCTCGGTGCTGACCAACAAGTACGCCGAGGGCTACCCGGGTCGCCGGTACTACGGCGGCTGCGAAGAGGTCGACGTCGCGGAGTCGCTCGCGATCGAGCGCGCCAAGGCGCTCTTCGGTGCCGAGTTCGCCAACGTCCAGCCGCACTCCGGTGCGTCGGCGAACGCCGCCGTGCTGCACGCCATCGCCCGCCCCGGCGACACGCTGCTCGGTCTCGCCCTCGACCAGGGCGGTCACCTGACCCACGGCATGAAGATCAACTTCTCGGGCCGCCTCTACGACATCGTCGCGTACGGCGTCGACCCCGAGACGAGCGTCATCGACATGGACGAGGTGCGCCGCCTCGCCGTCGAGCACAAGCCGAAGGTCATCATCGCCGGCTGGTCGGCGTACCCGCGCCAGCTCGACTTCGCCGCGTTCCGGGCGATCGCCGACGAGGTGGGCGCCCTCCTCTGGGTCGACATGGCCCACTTCGCCGGGCTCGTCGCCGCGGGCGTGCACCCGAGCCCCATCCCGCACGCCCACGTCGTCTCGACCACCGTGCACAAGACCATCGGCGGCCCCCGCTCGGGTCTGATCCTCACCAACGACGCCGACCTGGCGAAGAAGATCAACACCGCGGTCTTCCCGGGTCAGCAGGGCGGCCCGCTCATGCACGTCATCGCCGCGAAGGCGACGGCGTTCAAGCTCGCCATGACGCCGGAGTTCAAGGAGCGCCAGGAGCGCACCCTGCGGGGAGCTGCGATCCTTGCCGACCGCCTCACCCAGGACGACGTCAAGAACGCGGGCATCGCCGTGCGCTCGGGCGGCACCGACGTGCACCTGGTACTGGTCGACCTGCGTGACGCCGAGATCGACGGCAAGCAGGCCGAAGACCTCCTCCACGACATCCACATCACGGTCAACCGCAACGCCGTGCCCAACGACCCGCGTCCGCCGATGGTCACGTCGGGTCTGCGCATCGGGACGCCGGCGCTGGCGACCCGCGGCTTCGGCGATGCGGAGTTCACCGAGGTGGCCGACATCATCGCTCTGGCCCTGCAGCCCGGTGCCGACGTCGAGGCGCTGCGCGGCCGCGTCGCGAAGCTGACCGACGCCTTCCCGCTGTACCCCGACCTGCAGCAGTGAGCCCCGGCCGGGGCGGGCGTCGCATGCGCCGGCCCGTCCCGGCATCCGGACCCTGCGCCGTCGCTCCGGGCCCCCGACGCGGGCGGTTCGTCGTCGAAGCCTCTCGATAGCGGCTTGCTGCGAGCGTTTCCCGGTGCGACGGGCGTTCATCGCCGGGCCCCGGGGGCAGCGCGACGCACGACACCATCAACACAGAACGAGGGATGCCATGACGGCGACGATTCTCGACGGTAAGGCCGCCTCGGCGGCAATCAAGGCGGAGCTCACCGAGCGCGTCGCCGCCCTGCGCGAGCGGGGCGTCGTCCCCGGCATAGCGACGGTGCTCGTGGGCGCCGACCCGGCCTCGCAGCTGTACGTGGGCATGAAGCACAAGCAGTCCGAGGCGATCGGCATGAACTCGATCCAGGTGGAGCTGCCCGCCGAGGCGACGCAGGAAGAGGTCGAGGCCGTCATCGACCGCCTCAACGCCGACCCCGCGTGCCACGGCTACATCGTGCAGCTGCCGCTGCCGAAGCACATCGACACCGACGCGATCCTCGAGCGCATCGATCCGGCGAAGGACGCCGACGGCCTGCACCCCACCAACCTCGGGCGTCTCGTGCTCAACGTCAACGCGCCGATCCTCACCCCCCTGCCGTGCACGCCCCGCGGTGTCATCGAGTTGCTCTTGCGCAACGACTACGACCTGAAGGGCAAGGAGGTCGTCGTCGTGGGCCGCGGCGTGACCATCGGCCGCTCGATCGGACTGCTGCTCACCCGCCGCGAGATCAACGCGACCGTGACTCTCACGCACACCGGCACCGCCGACCTCGCGAAGCACCTGCGCCAGGCCGACGTGATCGTCGCCGCCGCGGGCGTGAAGCACATCGTCCGCGCCGAAGACGTCAAGCCCGGCGCCGCCGTGCTCGACGTGGGCGTCACACGCGAGATCGACCCGGAGACCGGGAAGTCGCGTGTGTACGGCGACGTGCACCCCGACGTGGCGGAGGTCGCCGGCTTCGTGTCGCCGAATCCCGGCGGTGTCGGCCCGATGACCGTCGCGCTGCTCATGACGAACGTCGTCGAAGCGGCCGAGCGCGCAGCCTCCGCCTGACCGCGACCCGCGGGCGGTGAACCGCGCCTGAACAGAAGGGGCGCGCCGCGCAAGGGAGTGTGCATCGCGGCGCGCGACGTGGGAGTGTTTCTCCATGACTGAGTCCGTGCTGAACGACCTTCTCCGCCGCGTCACCGACAGCGGCCTGCTCGACGACGCCGAGATCGACGACGACAGTGTCATCGGCGCCGGACACCTGGATGCCGCGGGCGTCGAGGTGGAGGTCGACCTCGACCCCGAGCTGGAAGACGAAGACGAGCCCGATCTCGACGCGATCCTCGCCAACCTCAAGAGCATCCTCTCCGTCGGTGAGGAGCGCTGGAGTGCGATCGTCGAAGAGGTCGCGAGCGACATCGAGGACGCGCTCGACGACGACGAGCTGGACGCCGACGTCGATCTGCGCACCGACCTCGAGGCCATCGGCGTGGGCATCTTCGCCGACGCCATCATCGTCGTGTTCGCGGGCCAGACGTCGTTCCCCGACGCGCTCGTCCACGTGCAGCTGAACCCCGAGCTCGAGGTCGAGGACATCGAGATCATCGGCGACGAGGACGAGGACGAGGACGAGGACTGACGCCGAGGCCGGGGCCCGCGGATCTCGAGTGACGTCCGCGGCATCCGCCGTCCGTCCGTGGGGTCAGCGCCGTACCCGCTCCGACGCGAAACGCCGTCTCGAGGCAGACACGCCCTGACACAGGGGTGCTCGCTCGAGACGGCGTTCTTCGCGTGCGGCTCAGACGATCGCGGCGCGCAGCTCAGCGGCGGCGGCGCCCACGTCGGGAGCGCTGTAGATGGCGCTGCCCGCGACGGCGACCTGGGCGCCGGACTTCTGCACGTCGGCGATGCTGGAGGCGTTCACGCCACCGGCCACCGAGAACGGCACGCCCGAGGCCTCGCCGTCGCGCAGCAGCGTGCCGAACGTGAAGCCTTCTTCGGCCTGCTCGTCGAGGCCGGCGTGCATCTCGACGAACTCGGCGCCGAGGGCGACGACCTCCTTCGCGCGGGCGGGCTTGTCGGCGACGCCGATGAGGTCGACGACGACACCCTTGCCGTGCTTCTTGGCGGCCTTGACCGCGCCGGCGATCGTGCTGTCGCCGGCCGAGCCGAGGACGGTGATGAGGTCGGCACCGGCGGTGAAGGCGATGTCGGCCTCGAGCTCACCGGCATCCATGGTCTTGAGGTCGGCGAAGACGACCTTGTCGGGGTGGGCCCGCTTGATCGCGGTGATGGCGGAGAGGCCTTCGCTCTTGATGAGCGGGGTGCCGAGCTCGAGGATGTCGACGTGCGGCGCCGCGGCGGCGGCGAGGTCGAGGGCGGCTTCGGTGGACAGGGTGTCCATGGCGAACTGCAGCTTCATGCGAGGGTCCTTACTTTCTGCGGGTAGGTCATTCGAGGTTGGCGTGGCGGGGCCACAGGTCGTCGGCGTCGAGACCGGAGCGCTGCCAGAGGGCGTCGAAGATCGCGTCGCCCACCAGGACGACAGCCTGTTCGAACAGGCCTCCGGCGTACTGCGTGGAGGCGGCGCCGGAGCGGTCGAGCTTGGCCGCCGCGGGAACGACGACGAGGGCGTCGGCCGCGCGGCCGAGGGGGGAGTCGGGGGCCGTGGTGATCGCTGCGATCTTGGCGCCCACCGCCGTCGCCGTCTCGGCGGCCCGCACGATCCCGGTCGTCGTGCCGGAGCCGCTGGCGGTGAGGAGCGCGTCCCCGGCGCGGATCGCCGGTGTCGTCGTGTCGCCCACGACGTGCACGTCGAGTCCGAGGTGCATCAGACGCATCGCGGTCATGCGCAGGGCGAGGCCCGAGCGTCCCGCGCCGAGGACGAAGACGCGGTCAGCGCCCGTGAGTACATCGAGCACGCGGTCGAGGTCGCCGGGCTCCGCGACGAGGCGGTCGACGACGGATGCCACTTCTGCGGCGATGCGAGCGAGGGAGGTCTCGACGGTGGCGGCATCGCGAGAGGACATGGCCCCATGCTGCGCTCAGCGTGGGCGAACGCGCGCCGGTCGATGGCAGAGGGTCACCTACCCGAACGGGTAGGTGCGCGGGATGGTCTAGGTTGGGCACGTGACCGACACCCCCACGCTGCCGTCTCCGGCTTCGCGCGCGCTCGTCACCGAGCACGAACGCGTGGTGGCCGAGCAGGCCGACCGGCACGCCGTCACCCTCGAGTCGGTCCTGGCGATCCTGCGGTCATCCCGCCTCGACGACCGCGCCGCGCGCACCCTCGCGATCGAGGCCGCCGCCGCCGCTCTCGTGGTGCTGCGGACCTCGACCGACCGTCAGCGCAGCGCCCTCCTCGAGCCGGTCACGGGCGCCTTCGCGCGGCTGCGCAGCGACCTGCGGCCTCTCGTTCGCCATGGCGATCTCGACGTGCAGTTCGTCGAGCCTCCGACCACCGGCCGGGCGCTGCCCGGCGAGGTCGCCCACGAAGCGCGGGCGATTGTGCGTAGCGCCGTGCTGGCGCTGCTCGACCGCGGGGCACCGCATCGCGTGCGCATCCAGTGGGACTGCGACGGTTTGAACCTGCTCATCGGCATCCGCGACGACGGCGAGGGACGCCTGACGGCGCACGACGACTCCCTGCGGCCGATCGTTGAGCGGGTGAGCGCGCTCAACGGGGCCTTCGACGTTTCGTCGACCCCGGGATGGGGATCGGAGCTGTCGGTGCGGCTTCCCCTCGACCCGCCGGCCCGACCGGAGTTCCTCGACGACGCGGTCGACCTGAGTCCGCGCGAACGCGAGGTCCTGAGCCTCGTGGCCACCGGCTCCCGCAACCGCGCCATCGCGGCGCAGCTGGCGATCAGCGAGAACACCGTGAAGTTCCACGTCTCGAACCTGTTGCGAAAGGCGGGCGTCACCACGCGAGCGGAGCTCGCGGCGCTGGGGGCGGCGCGGGTTCCCTGACGCAGGGTGCCTGCCGCCCCGGTGGCGCGGCGCGAGCCTCAGGAGCTGTCGCGCTCGGCGCCTCGGGCGGTGACGAACTGCGCTGCGAGCGCCTCAGACGCCCGGGCGAGCAGCGCGACGTCGGCGCCCACGGCGACGAAGTCGGCACCGGCGTCGAGGTAGGCCTCGGCCACCGCGGGGTCGAAGGCGTTCACGCCGACCGGGGTCCCGGCATCCTTCGCGGCGGAGAAGACCCGGCGCACCGCCGCGACGACGTCGGGGTGCGACTGCTGGCCCAACAGGCCCATGGATGCCGAGAGGTCGGCGGGGCCGATGAAGATGGCATCCACCCCCTCGACGGCGGCGATCTCGGCCGCGGCGGTGACACCGGCGGCCGTCTCGATCTGCACGGTGAGCGAAACGTGATCGGCGGCGTCGGTGAGGTACCCGTCGACGCGGTTCCAACGCGCGCTTCGGGCGAGGGCGCTGCCGACGCCGCGGACGCCCGCGGGCGGATAGCGCGTCGCCGCGACGGCGGCGCGGGCCTCGTCGGCCGACGACACCATCGGAACGATGAGGTTCTGCGCGCCGACGTCGAGGACGCGCTTGATGGTGACCGCGTCGTTCGAGGCAACGCGCACGACGGGGGAGACGGGGTAGGCCGCCGCGACCTGCAGCTGCACGAGGACCTGCTCGATCGAGGTCGCGGAGTGCTCCATGTCGATCAGCAGCCAGTCGAGGCCCGAGCCTGCGGCGATCTCGGCGATCACCGGGCTGCCCGAGCACACCCACATGCCGGCGAGAGGGCGATCGGATGCCGCGAGCGCTGTGCGGAAGGTCGGGTTCAGACGAAGCGGCACGAGATCGTTCCCATCGGTCCGTAGTCGCAGAAGACGTCGTCGCCCCGCGACACCCACATCGGGCGCGTGAACGATCCTGCCAGGATGATCTCGCCCGCCTCCAGGCGCGCGCCGTGCTGGTGAAGCTTGTTCGCCAGCCACGCGACGCCGGTGGCCGGATGACCCAGGACGCCGGCGGCGACCCCCGTCTCCTCGATCTCGCCGTTGCGGCTGAGTACGCCGGGGACCCAGCGCAGGTCGATCTCGTCGGGACGCTTGTGCACGTCGCCGAGGACCATCGCGCCGTACGCGGCGTTGTCGCTGATCGTGTCGACGATCGTGCGTCCCTCCAGCTCGATGTGCGAGTTCAGCACCTCCAGGGCGGGGACGGCGTAGTCGATCGCGGCGAGGGCGTCGTCGAGCGTGCAGTCGGGGCCCTCCAGCGGGTCTTTGAGCACGAAGGCGAGCTCGACCTCGATGCGGACGTTCGAGAAGTGCTCCACCGGGATCTCGGCGCCCGAGCGGTAGACGGTGTCGTCGAACATCACGCCGTAGTCCGGCTCGGTGATGCCCGTCGCCTGCTGCATCGCCTTGGACGTCAGGCCGATCTTGCGCCCCACGAGTGTGCGACCCGCGGCGAGCTGCGTGTCGCGCCAGCGGCCCTGGATGCGGTACGAGTCGTCGACCGTGGCATCCGGGAATCTGGCGGTGATGCGGGGGATGACCCCGTGCGTCCGGTCGGCCTCAGCCAGTTCGGCCGCGATGGCGTCGATCTGTTCGTCGGTGAGCATGGGTCTCCTCCGTCGGTCGGGGAAGCAGGGGTGGGTCAGAGTTGGTTGCCGAGCTTGAACTCGGAGGGGGATGCCGCGGGCTCGGGCGGGCGGGTGTAGCTGAAGCCGTCGGCGCCGATCGTGAGCGCCATCTCGCTCGAGTCGGTGCGGGCGCGGACCGGCTGCGGGATGCCGTCGAGGTCGAGCACGAGGGAGCCGTCGGTGTACCAGCTCGGCACGACGGGGTTTCCCCACCAGTCGCGGCGCTGGTTGTCGTGGACGTCCCACGTGATGACGGGGTTGTCGGGGTCGCCGGTGTAGTAGTCCTGCGTGTAGACCTCGACGCGGTGCCCGTCGGGGTCGCGCAGGTACAGGTAGAACGCATTCGAGACGCCGTGGCGGCCGGGGCCGCGCTCGATGGCATCCGATCGGCGGAGGGCACCGAGCTTGTCGCAGATGGCGAGGATGTTGTGCTTCTCGTGCGTCGCGAAGCACACGTGGTGCATGCGCGGGCCGTCGCCGCCGGTCATGGCGGTGTCGTGCACGGTGGGCTTGCGGCGCATCCACGCGGCGTAGACGGTGCCTTCGGCATCCTGGATGTCTTCGGTGACGCGGAAGCCGAGAGCCTGCATGAAGTTCACCGCGCGGGGGACGTCGGGCGTGATCTGGTTGAAGTGGTCGAGCCGCACGAGCTCGCCGGGGGAGTGCAGGTCGTAGCGCCACGACAGGCGCTCCTGGTGCTCGGTGTCGAAGAAGAACTCGTACGGGAAGCCGAGCGGGTCGACCACGCGCACCGAGTCGCCGATGCCCTTCGTGAAGCCGTTCGGCTCTCGGCGCACGTCGCAGCCGAGTTCTTCGTAGAACGCCACCGCTCTGTCCAGGTCGTCGGCGCTGCGCACGCGGTACGAGAAAACGGCCACCGCAGCCACGGGCCCCTTCCGCAGCACGAGGTTGTGGTGGATGAACTCCTCGGTCGAGCGCAGGTAGATCGCCCCGTCGTCCTCCTCCGTGACGTGCAGGCCGAGGATGTCGACGTAGAACACGCGGGATGCCGCGAGGTCGGTCACCACGAGCTCCATGTACGCGCAGCGCAGGATGTCGGGCGCGGGTGCCGTCGGGGTGGGGATGGGGTTGTCCGAGGCGATGGGCGCTTCCTGGGTCACCCAGAACCCGGAGGAGGTCTTCTGCTCTTCGGTGTGCTTTGCCATTTCGCGTCCTTGCGTGGGAAGTGGGGGAGGGGTGCGTCCGCCGCGACGTCACACGATCCCGCCGAGATCACGCGCTACGGGCGGCGCCGATCGGGTGACCTCGGGCGGATCGTGTGATCTCGCTCAGTGCGACGGTGCCTTGCCGAACGTCGGATTGTGGGCGGGGCCGAGCGTGATGTGCACGGCCTGCTGGTCGGTGTAGAAGTCGATCGAGCGGTAGCCGCCCTCGTGGCCGAGGCCCGAGGCCTTCACCCCGCCGAAGGGGGTTCGCAGGTCGCGGACGTTGTTGGAGTTCAGCCACACCATGCCGGCTTCGACGTTCTGCGCGAAGGTGTGGGCGCGCTTGAGGTCGCTCGTCCAGACGTAGGCGGCGAGGCCATACTTCGTGTTGTTGGCCAGGGCGAGCGCTTCCTCGTCGGTGTCGAAGGGCGTGATCGCCACGACCGGGCCGAAGATCTCCTCCTGGAAGATGCGCGCGTCGGGGGAGACGTTGGCGAACACCGTGGGACGCACGAAGTTGCCCTCGGGGAACTCCTCAGGGCGACCGCCGCCGGCCACCAGGCGCCCCTCGGTCTTGCCGAGCTCGACGTACGACATGACCTTCGCGTAGTGCTCGGGGTGCACGAGGGCGCCGACCTCGGTCTCGGGGTCGTCGGGGAGGCCGACCTTCACACGGTCGGCCTGCGCGGCGTAGCGCTCGACGAAGTCGTCGTACACGTCGCGCTGGACCAGGATGCGGCTGCCGGCGGTGCACCGTTCGCCGTTGAGTGAGAAGACGCCGAAGATCGTCGCGTCGATGGCGGCATCCAGATCCGCGTCGGCGAAGACGATCGCCGGGCTCTTGCCGCCGAGCTCCATCGACAGGCCCTTCAGGAACGGCGCGGCGTTGGCGAAGATGAGCTGTCCCGTCGAGCTCTCACCTGTGAACGAGATGAGCGGCACGTCGGGGTGCTTCACGAGCGCGTCGCCGGCGTCTTCGCCGAGGCCGTTGACGAGGTTGAACACGCCCTCGGGGAGGCCCGCTTCCTCGAAGATCCCGGCCCACAGGGATGCCGACAGCGGTGTGAACTCCGCGGGCTTGAGCACCACGGTGTTGCCGGTGGCGAGCGCGGGGCCGAGTTTCCACGACTCGAGCATGAACGGGGTGTTCCACGGCGTGATGAGGCCGGCGACGCCGATCGGCTTGCGGTTGACGTAGTTGAGCTGACGACCCGGCACCTTGAAGGCGTCGTCGGTCTGGGCGACGATCAGGTCGGCGAAGAAGCGGAAGTTCTCCGCCGCCCGGCGCGCCTGGCCGAGGGCCTGCGTGATCGGCAGGCCCGAGTCGAACGACTCCAGCTCCGCGAGGCGCTCGTCGCGCGACTCGACGAGGTCGGCGATGCGATGCAGCACGCGCGAGCGCTCGCGGGGGAGCATCCGCGGCCACGGGCCTTCGGTGAACGCCTTCCGCGCGGCGGCGACGGCGAGGTCGATGTCTGCCTTCTTCCCGGCCGCGGCTCGCAGGTAGGTCTGATTCGTCACAGGGTCGAGCACGTCGAAGGTGTCGCCGTCGACCGAGTCGACGAAGCTGCCGCCGATGTAGTGCTGAATACGCTCGGGCAGGTCGGCCGGGATGCGGCGGGCGGTGGTCTGCGGGGTGGTCATGCGGGCTCCTTCGTTGGAGGGTGCGGATGCCGGGAGGCAACGTTCAGAAAGCGGGAAGGCCGAGTACCTGGTCGGGGTGCTCGTGGATCATGTACGCGTCGAGGGTGGCCGACCGGTGGCGCCGCGCGGTCTTCTCGATCTCGGCGAGCGGGGCGCCGGTCTCGATGAGGTTGAGGATGTTCTCGTGCTCGCGCACCGATTCGGCGGCGCGGCCCGGCACAAAGCTGAAGGTGGAGTCGCGCAGGTGCCCGAGTCGCGCCCACTCGGCGCCGACGAGTTCGAGCAGGCGCGGGTTGGCGCATTTGGCGAACAGGATCGCGTGGAACTCCTGGTTCAGAGCGGTGAAGGCGCGAGGGTCGAAGTGCTGGAGCGTCTCGACCATGAGCTCGTTGACCTGACGGGCGCGGCGCACGTCGTCGGCGGTGAGCGCCCGGGCCGACAGCGCCGTCGCGGCTCCCTCGAGCAGGCTCAGGGCCTGCATGCTGAAGCGGTAGGCGCTGTCGTCCACCATCGACACGCGGGCGCCGACGTTGCGCTCGAACGTGACGAGCCCCTCGGCCTCGAGCTGGCGGATCGCCTCGCGCACGGGCACGACGCTCATGTCGAGCTCGCCGGCGATCGAGCCGAGCACCAGGCGGTAGCCGGGGGTGAACTCCTGAGACGCGATGCGGTTCTTGATCCAGTGGTAGGCCTGCTGCGACTTGCTCTGGCTGGGCGCGGACGTCGTGCTCGCCGGGGCGCCGGGGCCGGGTGCGGCGGTCGGGTCGTGGGCATCCATCAGCCGTTCCTCTGGCTCTCGAAGCGGGCGCGCCACTGCGCGTTCATCGGGAACAGGCCCTCGACGGGGTGTCCGGATGCCACCTGTCGGGCGATCCACGCGTCTTCCTCCTCCTGCGCGAGGGCGGCGTCGGCCACCTCCTCGGCGAGGGTGGGAGGGATGACGATCACGCCGTCGCCGTCGCCGACGAGGATGTCGCCGGGCTCGACGGTGGCGCCGCCGCAGCCGACGGCCACATCGGTCTCCCACGGCACGTGTCGACGGCCGAGGACCGCGGGGTGCGGTCCCGCGGTGAAGACGGGGATGCCGACGGCGGCGACGGCCTCGGCATCCCGGACCCCGCCGTCGGTGACGATGCCGGCGGCTCCCCGCGCGTGGGCGCGGATCGCGAGGATGTCGCCGAGCGTGCCCGACCCGGTCTCGCCGCGGGCCTCGATGACGATGACCTCGCCCTCCCCGACGGCGTCGAACGCGCGCTTCTGCGCGTTCTGCCCGCCGCCGTGCGCCGCGAAGAGGTCTTCACGGTGCGGGACGAATCGCAGCGTCCGGGCGGTGCCGACGAAGCGGCTGCCCGGGGTGAGTGGGTGCACGCCGTCGATCGTGACGTCGTTCAGCCCGCGCTTGCGCAGCTGGCCGCTGAGGGCGGCGACGGGGATGCGGGCGAGCTTGGCGCGCAGATCGGGGGAGAGGGCGGGGGCCGGGGTCTCGGCATCCGTCACGAGAACAGGGGATGCCACGGCAACAGGCTGATCCGCCGATTTTTGTCCTGTTGCGGTGACATCTCCTGTTTTCGGCGCGGTGTGGGGCACGTCGGCATCCGTTACGAGAACAGGGGATGCGACGGGAACAGGCTGATCCGCCGGATTTCGGCCTGTTGCGGTGACGTCTCCTGTATCCGTGACCGCGGCGGCCGCCGCTTCGGCCGACCCCCATGCCTCAGCGCGCTGGGTGTCGTCCACCGCCGGCAGCGAGCCGATGGCGGCGTCGAAGGCGCGGTCGCCCTGGACCACCGTGGTGCGGAGCCTCCCGGTCGAGAGGGTGCCGGCATCCACCTGCACCTCGACGACCTGGCCGGGAGTGACCACCGACGACCCCGCGGGCGTTCCGGTGAGGATCACGTCGCCGGTCTCGAGGGTGAAGTGCTGCGAGAGGTCGGCGACGATCTGGGCGAGGGGGAAGACGAGGTCGGCGGTGGAGTCGTCCTGCACGAGCTCGCCGCCGACCCACGTGCGCAGGCGCAATGCCGCGGGGTCGACGTTGCGGGCGTCGATCAGGGCGGGCCCGAGCGGGGTGTACCCGTCGCCGCCCTTGGAGCGCACGTTCGACCCCTTGTCGTTCGCGCGCAGGTCGTACAGGCCGAAGTCGTTGGCGGCGGTGACGGATGCCACGTGCGACCACGCGGCATCCGGGGTCACCCACCGCGCGGGCTCACCGATGACGAGCGCGATCTCGCCCTCGAAGGCGAGCAGCTCGGTGCCCGCGGGGCGCACGATCTCGGCGCCCGTGGGGGCCAGTGAGCTGGACGGCTTGAAGAAGTAGGAGGGGGCTGCGGGCCGGCGGCCGCGCTGGTCGGCGCGGGAAGCGTAGGCGAGGTGGACGGCCACGATCTTTCCCGGGCGGGCACCGAGGACGGAGAACCGGGGGTCGGTGTCGGTCATGGAAGCTCCCTCGCGTCGTATGCGAAATCGTATACGATCCCGCGAATGCGCCGCAAGCAGTGAGGTGGAGGCGGGGCCGCGTGCCCGGCCCGGGCCCCGCGCCGCGGGGGAGCGGGCCGAACTCCTGTCTTTCCGACCTGCGCAGCTGCGACTTCCCGCCCGCGGCGGTGGGCCGGGCGATTGTTCAGGAGTTCGGTCCGCCGAGCCGCGGTCGCGGCCCCGCCACTCCGTCGTGCGCGGGGTGGGGAGCGGGGCGCGCGCGCCGGACTCCGGGGCTCTCGGGCTGACGGGGGGCTCAGGGGCTAACGGCGGTGCCGCTTCGCGGGATCTCTCCGGAGTCCGGCCCGGCGATGCCGTTGGACTCCGGCGCGTCAACGAACTGCATCCCCGGTGCGTCCTCCGGTCGCCGCACGAAGCCGTTGCGCTCGTAGAACGCCGTGCGGCCGCGGGCGGCGAACAGCTGCACGTCGCGGACGCCCCGGCGGTGCGCCTCCTCGACGAGACGCCGCACGATCTCGGCGCCGGTTCCGCGGCCCCGGGCGCGCTCCGACACGATCATCTCGGTCACGAAGGCGTGCAGGGCGCCGTCGCTGATGAGCCGGCCGATGCCGATGAGACGTTCGTCGTCGTCTCGGGCGACGCAGACGACCCAGCTGCCGGCGAGGGCGCGCTCGAACGTCTCGGCGGGCCACTCGCCCCAGCCGGTCTCGGCGTAGAGGGTCGCGAATTCGGCGGCGGTCGGGGGCGTAAGCGAGAAAAGCACGTCCAGAACGTTAGCGCGCCGCGATCTCCTCCCAGAACGGTGCGATGACGGCGGCGCTCACCCGCAGGTCGAGCAGGAGGAAACCGCGGTCCTCGGCAGAGCGCGAGGTCCAGGATGCCAGCGCGTCGAGGTCGTCGACCGACTCCACCACCGCGCCCTCGGCGCCGAATCCCCGCGCGACGGCGGCGAAGTCGACCTGGGGGATGAGCATCGGGTCGGGGTGCAGGCCCTTGACGCCGTAGTTCAGCACCTCGGCGCCGTACTGCGCGTCGTTCCAGACCAGGGCGATGCCCCGGCCGCCGGCCACGCGGATCGCGGTCTCGAGGTCGGCGAGGGCCATGAGCCCCCCGCCGTCGCCGGTGCTCAAAACGATCGTCGATTCCGGGCGGGCGATCGCAGCCCCCGGCACGCTCGGAAAGCCCAGGCCGATCGACTGATACGCCGTGCCGACCATGATCATGCGGTCGGGGGAGGCGACCGGCCAGTACATGTTCGACCAGCCCATGAAGTGGCCGCCGTCGTGGACGACGACGCGGTCCTCGGGCAGCAGCTCGGCGAGGCGGGCGGCGGCGGTGCGCGGGTCGAGCCGGCCGTCGGGACCGAGCCCCTGGCCCTCGGGCTGGCGCCGCGCGGCGGCGAGGTCCCGGCCGTTGCCCCAGGTCGACGGGGTCGCGCCGCGCGTGCGCAGGCGTTGCGCGATCTCGAGCGCCACGTCTCCGGCATCCGCTCGGACGAAGCCGCCGACGTGCGGGTGCGTCGCGGTGGCCGCGAGGTCGACTTGGAACACGCGGGTGCCGGGGGCGAAGAGCTCACCGAAGCGCATCGTGAACTGGTTCAGGCCCGCACCGAACACCACGGCGACGTCGGCCTCGCGCGCGAGCGCCATCGCCCCGGGGGCGCCGAAGCCGCCCGCGACGCCGAGGTCGCGCGCCGGGTCGGAGAAGAGCCCGCGCCCGAGCGCGCTCGTCGTGGTGAGGGCGCCCGTCAGGGCGGCGATGTCGTCCAGCGCCGCGCCCGCATCGGCGAGCCAGGCCCCGCGTCCGCCGAGCAGGACGGGACGTTCGGCGGTCGCCAGCGCGTCGACGATCTGGTCGATCACGCCGTCGGCGTATGCGTCGAGCGGCGGGTGCTCGGGCATCACCTCGGGCTCGGCGCCGGGGGCGGTGGCATCCGGGATCGGACCCGCCTCGCGAGTCGCCACGTCGTACGGGATGCCGAGGACCACGGGCAGGCGATAGGTGAGGGCGTGCTCGATCGCGATGACGATCGTGGCGGCGGCGTCGCGATGACCCACCGTGTAGGTGCGGGCACCGACCGCCGAGGCGAGCGCGATCTGGTCGACGCCCCACGGCCGCGGGCCCGAGGTCGGCTCGTCGCCGACGATGAGCACGAGGGGCGTGCGCGCCTGCACGGCCTCGGCGAGAGCGGTCAGCGTGTTCGTGAAGCCGGCGCCGTAGGTGGCGGTGGCGGCGGCGATGCGCCCCGATGCGCGGTAGTGCGCGTCGGCGGCGACGACTCCCGCGGCCTCGTGCCGGACCGCGACGAATCCCGAGGCGGTGTCGCGGCCGAGCGCGTCGAGGAAGTAGGCGTTGCCGTTGCCCATGACACCGAAGACGGTGTCGATGTGGCGGGCGAGGGTGTGCGCGACGTGCGCGGAGACGGTGGGCATGACGAAGGAAGCCTTTCGAGACGAAACGGAGGGATGCCGTATGTGTCTCGCGCTGTCTGCGCTACGTGCCCTTTTTTCGAGCAGCGACGCACGACCCCGTGCGCCTGACGGGATCGAGTATAGGGGCAGCCTCGCCCCGCTGAGTGAGGCCGAATGCTCACGAAAGGGGTCTCGCGGCGTACGTTTGGCGCGAGTCAGCGAGGAAATGGGGAGCGAAGTGTCACGTTCGGGCCGTCTTGCGACAAGGACGGGGTGAAGACATTGAGGAAGGACGCCCCATGACCCCCGACCCCCTCGCCGCGCTCGCCGCGGCCGACCCGGCGCGCGACGTCTCCGTCAGCCCGCAGCGCGCCCGCGGACTCGTGCGCGCGGCGACGACGCAGCCGCCGCGGCGGCGGTGGATCGTCCCGACGGTGGCGGTCATGGCGGCGCTGGCCGTCGGCATCCCGGCGACCGCGGTCGCATCCGGGTACCTCGCCCGCACCGGGTGGTTCGGCTCGCCCAACCCCGGCTCGCCGGAGGGCACGCGTCCGATCGGCACCGAAGCCGACGGGAGCGAGTGGATCGACACGTCCGCGGCCGATTACGGCGACTATGCGGTCACCCTGTGGCCCTCCTCCGTCCCGCTGCCGCCGGGCTACGACGTCGGGAGCTTCGCCCGCGCCATCGCCGCCGACGCACCCGAGGGACTGCGCCAGGTCACCGGCATCCGCAGCGAGTTCGAGCAGAACGCCCGCTGCGCGTGGCGGGAGGAATGGCTGGATGCCGACGCGGTCGGCGACGCGGCACGGGCGGCCGTCGCGGCGCAGACGCTGACCGACGGGGCGACCTGGCCCGCGACGGTCGCGACCGACGGCGGCGGCATCGTCGACGGGGAGAAGGAACTCGCGGCCGCCGCGACCGCGGGTGATCGCGCCGGGGTCGAGGCCGCCGACGCGTGGTGCGCGGACCTGCTCGAAAGGCGCGGACGGTGACCGGCGCGGACGTCGACCGCCGACGCTTCGAGGCCGCCGTCGAGCCCCTCATTCCCGACCTGCTGCGGTACTTCGTGCGCCGCGTCGAGCCGCGCGCCGACGCCGACGACTGCGTGTCGGAGACCACACTCGCGCTGTGGCGGCATCGTCGGCGGCTGCCCGTGGCATCCGAGGAGCAACGGATGTGGGCGTTCGGTGTCGCTCGGAACGTCCTGGCCAATCACCTGCGCAAGCGCGCTCGGCGCGCCCGCATCGACGAGAGCCTCGTGCGCGAGGAAGCCGAGCCGGTCAGCGATGAGGCGTTCCTCGCCCTCGAGGCGCTGGGGACGCTGCCGCCGGCCGACCAGGAACTGCTGCGGCTCGTGCTGTGGGACGGGTTCGGCATCGCCGAGGCGGGGGCGCTCGCCGGTGTGCGTCCGGCGGCCGCGCGCAAGCGGTACGAGCGGGCGCGGGGGCGGTTGCGGGACGCGTTCGCCGCGCTCGAGCCCGCGCTCACCCGCGACCGCGCGTGAGGAGTCGGTTCGTGTCGCTTCGGTGCGCGCCGAGCCCCCTCGCGCGTCAGAGCGCCCGACGGATCGCGGCGGCCGCGGCCGTCAGCCGGGCGGCGATCGTGGCGTCGTCGAGCGGCGTCGCCACATGCACGGCCGCGACGGCAGCGGGCTCGCGGCCCTGCACAGCCAGCGGCACCGCCACGGCCCGCAGCGAGGGGACGACCTCGTCGTGACTCGTCGCCCAGCCCCGTTCGGCGACCTCGGCCACCTCGGCGGCGAGGCGGGCGTCGACATCGTCGGGCCAACGGCGCGGGGGGAGCTGGGCGAGGATCGCTCGTCCGGGTGCGCCCCGGGTGACTGGATGCCGCGCCCCCGGCCGCTGCGCCACGGCGGTCACCGCGTGCCGCGGCTCGACGCTTGTCAGTGTCACGCACTCGTCGTGGTCGAGCACCACGAGGAAGCAGGTCATGCCCAGGTCGTTCGCCGCGGCGGTGAGTTCGGGCAGGGCCTCGGCCTGCAGGTCGGCGGCCACGCCCGCGGCCAGCGCGGCCAGGCCCGTGCCCAGGCGCACCGCGCCCGCGGCATCCCGCGAGACGAGCCCGTGGTCCTCGAGCGTGCGCAGCAGGCGATAGGCCACGGAACGATGCAGCTCGACGCGGGCGGCGAGGTCATCGATCGAGAGGGGGACGCGGGCGTCGGCGAGCTCTTCGAGCAGGCGGATGCCACGGCTCAGCGTCTGCGAAGCGGGCGGCGCGTCTTGCCGTGGGGGCATGCGGCGGCTAACCTCTCGTTCGATAGCTGAACGTCGCGTTCGAATATAGAACATGGCTCGCGACGAAGCAACCCCGACATCGACGTCAGGAGAAACGATGCAGTTCCATCACCACGGCTACGTCTCGGGTGACCCCCGCGTGCAGAACGCGGCCGGCACCGGTATCGATAGGCCGGTGGAGCTCCCCCACGAGGTCGACGTGCTCATCGTCGGCTCGGGACCGGCGGGCATGCTGCTCGCGGCGCAGCTGTCGCAGTTCCCGCAGCTCACGACGCGGATCATCGAGAAGCGCGACGGACGCCTCGCCGTCGGCCAAGCGGATGGCATCCAGCCCCGCAGTGTCGAGACCTTCGAGGCCTTCGGGTTCGCGGACCGCATCACCGCCGAGGCGTACAACATCGGCTGGATGAACTTCTGGGCGCCCGACCCCGACGACCCCGACCGCATCGTGCGTCACTCCCGCACCGAGGACTACGGGTACAAGATCAGCGAGTATCCGCACCTGATCGTCAACCAGGCGCGCGTGCTCGACTACTTCGCCGAGGCCGCCGCTCACGGTCCCGGGCGGATCGTCCCGGACTACGGCGTGGAGTTCCTCGGCCTCACCGTGGGTGCCGATGACGTCCAGGTTCGCGTGCGCACGGCGGCGGGGGAGCGAAGCGTCCGCGCACGGTACGTCGTCGGCTGCGACGGCGCGCGCAGCGGCGTGCGCCAGGCGATCGGCCGCACGCACGTCGGGGTCGCCGCCCGGCACGCGTGGGGCGTGATGGACGTCCTCGTCGAGACGGATTTCCCCGACTGGCGCATCAAGTGCGCGATCAACGCGGCGGCGGGCAACATCCTGCACATCCCGCGCGAGGGCGGCTACCTCAGCCGCATGTACATCGACCTCGGCGAGGTCGCGGCCGACGACGACCACCGCGTGCGCCAGACGCCGATCGACGAGGTGATCGCCCGGGCGAACGCGATCCTGCACCCGTACACGATCGACGTGAAGCAGGTCGCCTGGCACAGCGTCTACGAGGTGGGCCACCGGGTGACTGACCAATTCGTCGACGACCTCGACTCCCCGCGCGTCTTCCTCACCGGCGATGCCTGCCACACGCACAGCGCCAAGGCCGGTCAGGGGATGAACGTCTCGCTGCAGGACGGCTTCAACCTCGGCTGGAAGCTCGGGCACGTGCTCACCGGCCTCGCCCCCGCCGAGCTCCTGCGCACCTACGACGCCGAGCGGCGCCCGGTCGCCCAGCAGCTCATCGACTTCGACCGCGAGTGGTCGGCGCTCATGGCCCGCAAACCCGGGGAGATCACCGACCCCGGCGAGCTCGCGACGTACTACCTCGCCACCGCGGAGTTCCCCTCCGGGTTCGGCACGCAGTACGCCCCGTCGCCGATCGTCGCGGCGGACGCGGCTGCGGAGCTGGCATCCGGATTCCCGGTCGGCAAACGCTTCCACAGCGTCGAGGTCGTGCGGGTGTGCGACGGCAACGCCGTCCATCTCGGCCACCACGCGAAGGCCGACGGCCGCTGGCGCATTTACGCGTTCGCGGATGCCGGCGGCTCGGCGCTGGCTTCATGGGCGGCGGAGGCGCGCGGGATCGTGGAGCGGTTCACCCCCACGGGGGCCGACCTCGACGCCGTCTTCGACGCGAAGGTCGTCTACCCGGGGCGCTGGGAGGACGTCGTCGACGTGCCGGCGCTCTTCCGCCCGCGGTCGGGGCCGCTCGGACTGACCGACCTCGAGAAGGTCTTCGCCGCGGCTCCCTCCGCGTGGACGAGCGCCGACATCTTCGCCGAACGCGGCATCGGAGCTCAGGGGGCGGTCGTGGTCGTGCGCCCCGACCAGTACGTCGCGCACGTCCTGCCGCTCGACGATCCGAGTGGGCTCGAGCGGTTCTTCGCCGGGGCGGTATCGGGGCCTTTGCGGGCGGCGGCGCCGCGTTGATCGCGCAGATGGTCCGGGGTGATCCTCGGGGACAGTCGAGGTTGCCTGTCTATTATTCTGGGCGTTCGCCCACTATTCTGTGTAGCGAGATGAAATAGTGGAGGTCGGATGCTTCTTCAGCTGCCGTTCCAAACTGTCACGCCGAGTCTCGACGGAGAGGTTCTCCACTCCCTCGCGAGAGCCCGCGAGACCTTCACCGTGACGTGGCTCGAAGCTCTGCTGCCGTCTCGCTCCCCATCCGGGATTCGTCGAGTACTCGAGCGGCTTGTCACGCAGGGCGTGGTCGACGAGATCCGGATCGGCCGCGCTGTGGGATATCGCCTCAACACCGAGCACCTCGCCGCGGGGCCGATCATCGCGCTGGCTCGTCTACGGGAGGCCTTCGTGGAGCGGCTGCGAGGCGAGATCGAGACGTGGGCGGAGCAACCCGAATGCGTCGCCCTCTTCGGGTCGGGTGCGACGGGGGAGATGACGGAGGCGAGTGATATCGATCTGTTCTTCGTTCGGCCTGCGCACGCGTCGCCGGAGTTCGACGATCAGGTTCATGCGCTGGCCGCGACCGCGCGCCGCTGGACGGGGAATGTCGTCAACCCCCTCATCCTGGACGTCGACCACATACACGCACACGGCCCCGCAGAGCCCGTGCTCGCGGACATCGCCGAGCACGGCATCGCCGTCATCGGTGATATCCGGGCGCTGAGGGGAGCGGTCCGATGAGCGCCTCACGTGTTCCGCGGCCGGCGGGGAAGGAAGAGCGGCAGGGGCGGTGGCGAAAGGCGATGCAGTTCGCCGATGTGTGCGACCTCATTGAAAGCGATGCGGGGGACGGAGGTGAACTGGGCGATGCGTACGTCACGCTTGCCGTCCACTCCGGCATCGCCTCGGGCGATGTCATCTGCATCGGCGTCCTCGGCGTGTATTGGGCGAATGGCAACCACGATGAAGCGGTGAGGTTGCTCGAGAAGGCGGACAAGAGTGCCGCCAACCACCTCCGCCGACTTCTGGCGCTGAAGACCACGGCTGGTTACACGCACACGCCCGCGTCCGCCGCGGATGTCAAAACGGCGACCTCGAGTCATCGGGCGCTTCTGGACGTGGCGCGCGCCCTGGCCTGAGCAGTCGTGCATGTGTCGCCATCGTCGACCCCGGCAGTGGCTCCACAAGGACCGTCGCACCCTCGCGCCCGGCCACGATGGCGATGTCTGCAGCTCGTTTGTACACGACGTATATCGGCACCGCCTCGCGGGCTGAGAAGAATGGGCGAGTACCCCGCCCCGATCCAGGAGAACTCATGACTGATTCGCGCGAGAGCGAGCTGCTGGCATCCGTCCCCACCGGTCTGCTGATCGACGGCGAGTGGCGTGCGGCGAGCGGTGGCAAGACGGTCGCGGTGAACGACCCCGCCACCGGCGACGTCCTCCTCGAGATCGCCGACGCCAGCGTCGACGACGGGGTGGCGGCGATGGATGCCGCAGCCGAGGCGTTCCCGTCCTGGGCGGCGACCCCCGCGCGGGAGCGCGCCGAGATCCTCCGCCGCGCCTTCGACCTGCTGCAGGAGCGCAAGGAAGACGTTGCGCTGCTGATGACGCTCGAGATGGGCAAGCCCCTCGCCGAGGCGCGCGGCGAGGTCGTGTACGGGGGCGAGTTCCTCCGCTGGTTCAGCGAGGTCACCGCCCACACCCAGGGCCGCTACGGCGCGAACCCCGAGGGCACCGGCCGCATGATCGTCACGCAGCACCCGGTGGGTCCCTGCTACCTCATCACCCCGTGGAACTTCCCGCTCGCGATGGCCACCCGCAAGATCGCCCCCGCGCTCGCCGCCGGGTGCACCGTCGTCATCAAGCCGGCCACCCTCACCCCGCTGACCACGCTGTTCTTCGCGCAGATCCTGCAGGATGCCGGCGTGCCCGCGGGCGTGGTCAACGTCGTGACGACGACGAACACCGGCCCCGTCTCCGAGCGCATCATCTCCGACCCGCGCCTGCGCAAGCTGTCGTTCACGGGCTCGACCCCCGTCGGCGTGAAGCTGCTGCAGCAGGCGGCTCCCGGCATCCTGCGCACGTCGATGGAGCTCGGCGGCAACGCGCCTTTCGTCGTGTTCGACGACGCCGATCTCGACAAGGCGGTCGACGGGGCGATGCTCGCGAAGTTCCGCAACATCGGTCAGGCGTGCACCGCCGCGAACCGTTTCATCGTGCAGCGCTCGGTCGTCGAGGAGTTCACCCGCCGGGTCACCGAGCGCGTGCAGGCGATGAAGATCGGCCGCGGCACCGAGGAGGGCGTGCAGATCGGCCCCCTCATCGACGACCGCGCGGTCGACAAGGCGAAGACCCTCGTGGGGGATGCCGTCGAGCGCGGCGCCACGGTCACCACGGGCGGCTCGCCCATCGACGGCCCGGGCACGTTCTTCGAGCCCACCGTGGTGTCGGACGTGCAGCCCGGCAGCGACATCCTGCGCGAGGAGATCTTCGGGCCGGTGCTCGCGATCATCCCATTCGACGACGAGGACGACGCGGTGCGCCTCGCCAACGACACCGAATACGGCCTCGTCTCCTACGTCTTCACCGAATCGCTCGCCCGCGGTCAGCGCATGATCGACAAGCTCGAGACCGGGATGATGGGCCTGAACGTCGGCGTCGTCTCCAACGCCGCGGCCCCCTTCGGCGGGTGGAAGCAGTCCGGCCTCGGCCGCGAGGGCGGCGACGAGGGCATCCACGAGTACCTGCAGACGAAGTACACGTTGACGGCGAACCCGTACGCGTAAGACACCGGATGCCACAGCCCCGCGCTCTGAGAGCGTCGGGGCCGTGGCATCCGCCGTTTCCCCGCCCCGTCGGCGCCGGCGGCCGGTCGAAACTCCTGAGATTCGGGTCACCGGGCCGCGTGGCGGGCCGTGTGACGCGGCAGTGTCGGCTTTTCTCAGGAGTTCGGCCCGCGCGACTGCGGCCCCGCGACACAAGGCAGGAGATCCTGTCCTCCGGCCGCCTAGCTGGTCCCCTGAAAGCCCTCGTCGGGCGAAGCTCCTGCCTTGTGCACCGGAGGGGGCGTATGTCGGCCGGCCCGCCTCAGTCGCCCGCGTGACGGTCCAGGAACGCGAACACCTCGGCGTCGTCGACGCCCGGGAACATGCCGCGGGGCAGCGGCGAGAACATGTGCCGGTGCACGCGCGCGCTCGGCCAGGCCTTCCCCTGCCAGCGGGTCGCCGCCTCGGCGTCGGGCCGGCGACAGCACGACTCGTCGGGGCAGTGCGAGACACCCCGGGTCGCGGTCTCGCGCCCGCGGAACCACCGGGCATCGTCGAAGGGCACGCCCACGGTGATCGAGAAGTCGCCGTCCGAGGTGCTGCCGGTCTGCGTCGAGCACCAGAAGGTCCCGGCCGGGGTGTCGGTGTACTGGTAATGCTCGGTGGTGCGGTTGTGCTCGGCGAAGGCCGAGCGCGCCGAGAACTTCTTGCACACGATCTGCCCCTCGACCGATCCCGTGACGTCGGTGGGGAGGGGGAGACCGTCGTTCTCGTAGACGCGTGAGATCGCCCCATCGCCGCCGACGCGGAGGAAGTGCAGACGGATGCCGAGATGCGCGGTCATGAGGTTCGTCATCCGCATCGCGGCCGCCTCGTGCGTCACGCCGAAGGCGTCGCGGAAGTCCTCGACGGCGAGGTTGCGGTCCTTCTTCGCCTGCGTCAGGAAGGCGACCGAGCCCGTCTCGGGCATGAGGCAGCACGCGGCGTAGTAGTTGATTTCGAGCCGCTGCTGCAGGAAGTCGGCGTAGTCGGTGGGCGGACGGTGGCCGAGCAAACGGTGCGCCATCGCCTGCAGCGCCATGGATCGCAGGCCGTGCCCGCCGGGGATGGATGCCGGGGGCAGGTAGATGCGACCGTTCTCGAGGTCGGTGACCGAGCGGGCGGAGTGCGGCAGATCGTTGACGTAGATGAGCTCGAAGCCGAGTTGCTCGGCCATGATGCTCACGGTGCGGTGGGTCAAGGCGCCGGTGCCGTGACCGGCGGCCTTGAGCTGCTTTTCGGCGAGCTTCTCGATGTCGGGGAGGTGGTTGTCGACCGCCCGCATGCGAAGGCGCATCTCGGTGTTGGCGCGCCGAGCCTCCTCGGGACTGGCGATCGTCTCGCGCTCGCGGCGCTGCAGCTCGCGGTGCAGACCCAGCACGGCTTCGATCGTGTCGTCGGTGGTGCCCTTACTGACTTTGATGGGCGGGATGCCGAGCTGCTGGAAGAACGGGCTCGACTGCGCCCGGTCCAGCTCGATCTCCAGCGCCGCCCGACGGTTGGGCGGTTCGGTCGAGAGCAGTTCGGTGACCTCGGTTTCGGTGGCGCGCGCGATCTCCTGCAGGAGGGAGAGCTTCGGCTCGCGCTTCCCGTTCTCGATGAGGCTCAGCTGGCTGCCCGCGACACCGACGAGCGAACCGAGTTCGTCGAGGGTGAGACCGCGCGCGAGCCGGTGATGACGGATGCGGTGTCCGAGAGTGGTGAGTTCGAGCGACGAGGCCATTCCTTGACCATATCGAAAGATTCATGATTCTTACTGCCAACCTGGCTCGAAAGATCCGTGCTGAGGGGCTCAGAGTAGGGGAACACCGAAGTATTCCGCTCAACAAGGAGACGACATGGCCCTCGCCGACATCTTCGCCCGCCCCACCGGCCGCGCCGCCGCGACCGCTCCCGTCGCCCGCCCCGGTTACGGCGCGCGTCCCGGCGTCGACGGCCCCGGCATGCCGGGGCTGCTTGCATGGGTCGATCAGGTGGCCGCATTGACGCAGCCCGAGCGCATCCACTGGGTCGACGGCTCGCCGGCCGAGAACGACGCCCTCCTGCGCGAGATGGTGGACGAAGGCAAGCTCATCAAGCTCAACCCCGAGTGGCGCCCGGGCTCCTACCTCGCCCGCTCGCACCCCGGCGATGTCGCCCGTCTGGAGTCGCGCACCTTCATCGCCTCCGAGAGCGAAGAGGATGCCGGTCCCACGAACAACTGGATCGCTCCGGCTGAGATCCGTGAGACGTTGAACGGCGTCTTCGAAGGCTCCATGCGCGGGCGCACCATGTACGTCGTGCCCTTCTCGATGGGCGCGGTCGGCGGTCCCCTCAGCCACATCGGCGTCCAGATCACCGACAGCGCCTACGCCGTGGCATCCATCGGTGTGATGACCCGCGTCGGTGCCGCCGTGACCGAGCAGATCGCCGCGGGCGCGCCGTGGGTGAAGACGGTGCACTCGGTCGGCGCGCCGCTTGCCCCCGGCGAGGCGGATGTCGAGTGGCCGTGCAACGACGAGAAGTACATCGTCCACTTTCCCGACACCCTCGAGGTGTGGTCGTTCGGTTCGGGCTACGGCGGCAACGCGATCCTGGCGAAGAAGTGCTTCGCGCTGCGCATCGCCTCGGTCATCGGCCGCGACGAGGGGTGGCTCGCCGAGCACATGCTCCTCATCCGCGTCATCGACCCGAAGGGCAAGGCGTACCACGTGGCCGCCGCGTTCCCCTCGGCGTGCGGCAAGACGAACCTGGCGATGCTGCGCCCGACCATTCCCGGCTGGCGCGTCGAGACCCTCGGCGACGACATCACCTGGATCCGCCCCGGGGAGGACGGGCGCCTGTGGGCCATCAACCCCGAAGCCGGCTTCTTCGGCGTCGCGCCCGGCACGGGTGAGTCGACGAACGTCACCGCGATCGAGACGCTGTGGGGCAACACGATCTTCACCAACGTCGCCCTGCGCCCCGACGGCGACGTGTGGTGGGAGGGGCTCACCGACGAGGCGCCCCCGCACCTCATCGACTGGGAGGGCAAGCCGTGGACGCCCGCATCCGGCCGCCCGGCCGCGCACCCCAACTCGCGCTTCACGGTCGGCGCCGCGCAGTGCCCGCAGATCGCCGAGGACTGGGAAGCGCCGCAGGGTGTGCCGCTCGACGTCATCCTGTTCGGTGGTCGACGCGCCACCAACGTTCCGCTCGTCGTGGAAGCCACCGACTGGTCGCACGGCGTCTTCATCGGTTCGACGGTGTCGAGCGAGAAGACCGCGGCCCAGGAGGGCACGGTCGGAGAGCTCCGCCGCGACCCCTTCGCAATGCTGCCGTTCTGCGGCTACAACATGGGCGACTACTTCGGCCACTGGCTGAACGTGGGCCAGAAGCTGCGCTTCGACCGCGCCCCGCGCATCTTCCAGGTCAACTGGTTCCGCAAGGGCGACGACGGTCGGTTCCTGTGGCCCGGATTCGGCGACAACGCCCGGGTGATCGACTGGATCATCCGCCGCGTCGACGGCCAGGTCGACGCGGTCGAGACGCCGATCGGTCGCCTGCCGAAGGTCGAGGATCTCGACCTGTCCGGACTCGATCTGCCGGACGCCGACCTCGCCGAGCTGTTCTCGATCGACACCCGCTCGTGGCTGGCCGAGGCCGACCTGACCGAGGAGTTCTACGACACCTTCGGCTCGCACCTGCCGGCAGCCCTGCGCGCCGAGCTCGCGGCGCTGCGCTACCGCCTGCAGCGGGCCTGAGCCTCTCGCCCCGCCCCGCCGTTTCGCGCGGCGGGGCGAGCGTCTCGACGCCCCTCCCGTTCTTGGCGCGCGGGAGGGGCGTCGTCGTGCGCGCGTTGTGCCCGCGCCCTCCCCACCCGCGGCCCACGCCGCCGCGGGATCCCGTCAGACCAGGAGCTGGTGCTTGGCGAGGTCGCGGTAGAGGGGAGTGGATGCCACGAGCTCGCTGTGCGTGCCCTGGCCGATGACCCGGCCGTTCTCGAGCACGACGATGAGGTCGCTGTCGACGACGGTCGACAGCCGGTGCGCGATGACGAGCAGCGTCCGGTCGGTCGCGACGGCGTCGATGGCCTCGCGCATGCGCTGCTCGTTGACCCCGTCGAGCGACGAGGTCGACTCGTCGAGCAGGAGCACCGGGGGAGCGGCGAGCAGGGCCCGGGCGATCGCGAGCCGTTGGCGCTCGCCGCCCGAGAGCATCACGCCGTCCTCGCCGACGGGGGCGTCCACGCCGAGCGGACTGCGCTCGAGCACGTCGCCGAGGTTGACCGCGCGCAGCACCCGCTCGCAGTCGGCGTCGCTCGCGTCCGGCGACGCGAGGCGGAGGTTGTCGGCGATCGTGCCGGCCAGGGTCGGTGCGTCCTGCTCGACGTACCCGAAGCGGGCGCGCAGGTCGTCGCGGGCGAGGTCGCGGGCATCGATGCCGTCGACGAGGACCGTGCCCTCCGTCGGGTCGTAGAAGCGCTCGATGAGCGACAGGACCGTGCTCTTGCCCGCACCGGAGGGGCCCACGAGCGCCACCCGCGCCCCGCGCGGCACCGAGAACGAGACGCCGCGCAAGACCTCCCGATCGGTGTCCGTGGCGAGCTCGCCCGGCTCGAGATGCACATCCGCGAGCATCGACCGGGCCTCACGCGCGGCGGCCTCGCGAGCCTTCACCACCTGCTCGGGGTAGCGGAAGTGCACGTCGCGGAACTCCAGGGCCGCGGCATCCGGAACCGGCGTCGCCGACCCCGCGCAGTCGCCGTCGCTCTCGAGCGGCAGGTCGAGCACCTCCTGGATGCGCCCCAGCGCGCCCAGAGCCTGATTGACCGAGGTGATCGCGCCGACGGCCGAGGCCAGCGGCTGCACGAGCAGGAAGAGGAAGATCACGAACGTCACGAGGGCGGCCACATCGATGGCGCCGGATGCCACGCGGTACCCACCGACCCCGAGCACCACGAGCAGGGACACCTGGAGCGCGACGAAGGCGATCGGCACGATCAGCGCCGACACCCGGGCGATCCGCACACCGGCCTCGTAGGCGGCGGTCGCGGTCTCGGTCACCGCCGCGGTCTCGCGTTCGGTCGCCCCGGCCGCGCGGATCGTGCGGATCGAGCCCACCGCGCGCTCGACGCCCGACGAGAGCTCGCCGACCCGCGCCTGCTGATCTGCGGATGCCGAGCGGATGCGCGTGCTGAGCACCACGACCACCGCGAGCGAGACGCCCACGACGACGACGATGAGCCCCAGCAGCAGCGGGTCGATGAACGCCATCGCGATCACCGCGCCGACGAGGATGAGGGCGTTGCCCACGGCATCCGCGAATCCCTGCGTGAGGACGGCATACAGCAGGGTGGTGTCGGTGCCGACGCGCGAGACGAGGTCTCCGGTGCGCCGCGCGTCGAACTCGCTGATCGGCAGACGCAGGATGCGCGCGATCAGCCGTCGTCGCGACGAGTAGACCACGGCGGTGCCGGTGCGCTGCAGCAGATAGTGCTGGACGCCGGAGATGATCGACGACAGCACGACGAAGCCCACCACCAGCCACACCAGGGCGCCGAGCGGCACGGCGTTCTGCACGCGCGAGATGACCTCGCCCACGAGAAGGGGCTGGGCGAGCGTCGCCGCGGCCCCCAGCACGCTGAGCACGCCGACGACGGCGAGGGTGCGCTTGTGCTCGAGCAGGAACGGCAGGAGCTGACGGAACGACGCGCGCGGGCCGTCGGGCACACGGCGGCCGCGCCGACCGCGCGCGGAAGCGGGTGAAGACATGCGGACCTCAGGAAAGCAGATGGGGTGCTTCGACCGTACCTCGCGCAGCCGCACGGCCGGGTCCGCTGCGTCGTCGGTGGACCGAACTTCGGAGAATCGGGGCGTTATGGCCGCCCTCCGCGTCGTCGGGGTGCCGTGCCACCGTCTTCTCCGGAGTTCGGCACGCGTCGCGCCGCCCTCGGCGGTCGCGTCCGCGGATGTGCCGAACTCCTGAGAAATTGGTCGAGCCGGCCCCCGCGCGGGCCGCAGGGCCGCCAAGCCGCCGAAACTCAGGAGTTCGGCACGCTCTACGGGCCCCGCCCCGCCGGCACCTCCGCCCCGCCGGCACCCCTGCCCCGCCGGCACGCAGAACGACGGATGCCACGAGGCCCAGGCCCCGTGGCATCCGTCGTTGCGTCGGTCAGGCGTTACGGTGCCGTCGCGCCCGCGGCGATGTTGTCGTCGTAGTCGACGTCCTTCGTCTCGGGCGAGAGGACCAGCGCGATGAGGGTCAGGACACCCATCGCCGACAGGTACACGCCCACCAGCCAGGGGTTGCCGTCACCGGCAGCCCACAGCGCCACGGCCACGATCGGCGCGAGCGCGGCGCCGAGGATGGACGAGACGTTGTACGAGATCGCCGAGCCGGTGTAGCGCGTGTTGGTGGGGAACAGCTCGGGCAAGACCGCGCCCATGGGGCCGAAGGTCGAGCCCATGAGCAGGAACCCGACGATGAGGAACGCCTGCACGTACACGCGGGTGAGACCGGGATCGGCCTGGGGGAGCAGGAAGAACGCGAAAGTCAGGCCGAACACGATGATCGCCGCGGTGACGCCGATGAGCAGGCGCTTGCGCCCGAACCGGTCGGCGAGCGGGCCGGAGAGCATCGTGAAGATGCCGAAGAACACCACGCCGATGATCTGCATGATGACGAAGTCCGTGTAGCCGAACCCGAGACCCGGTACGTAGGCGGCGGCGTCGAACGGCGTGCCGGCCTTCTCGGCGGCGGCCTGCGCTCCCGCGATCGTCGGCTTGGTGCCGTACGACAGGGTGAAGCTCGTCATGAGGTAGAAGAGCACGTAGGTCGCCAGCATGATGAACGTGCCGAGGATCAGCTGCACCCAGTTGCGGCGGATGACCTCGCCCAGCGGGAACTTGCGAATCACGCCGCTCTTCTCGGCCTTGGCGAACGACTCGCTCTCGACGAGCTTCAGGCGCACCCACAGGCCGACGATCACCATGACCGCCGAGAAGAGGAACGGCACGCGCCAGCCCCAGGCGAGGAACTCGGCGGACCGCTGCGCGGTGCCGTCGGGGTGCGGCAGGGCGAAGTTGATGAAGAGGAACACGCCGTTGGCGATGATGAAGCCGATCGGGGCGCCCAGCTGCGGGAACGTGCCGTACCAGGCGCGCTTGCCCTTCGGGGCGTTCTCGGTCGCGACGAGCGCGGCGCCCGACCACTCGCCGCCGAGGGCGAAGCCCTGCGCGAGGCGCATGATCAGCAGCAGGATCGCCGCCCAGACGCCGATCTCGTTGAACGTCGGCAGCAGGCCGATGAGGAAGGTCGCGACACCCATCGTGAGCAGGGATGCCACGAGCGTGGCCTTGCGGCCGAACCGGTCGCCGAAGTGGCCGAAGACGACGGCGCCGAGGGGCCGGGCGACCATGGCGGCACCGAAGACGCTGAACGACAGCAGCAGCGAGGTGGTCTCGTTGCCGGTGGGGAAGAAGAGGATCGGGAAGACGAGCACCGCCGCGGTGGCGTACGCGTAGAAGTCGTAGAACTCGATCGTCGTGCCGATGAGGCTCGCGGTGATGACACGCGAGCGCGGATTGGCGGGGGCCGACGTCGAGGGGGCGGTGGGGGATGAGGAGGTCATGACTGCCTGACGAGAGAGCGATCGGGTGCGTCCGTCGTGGGATCGCGGGGTGCGACGAGACGGATGCCGGGGGTGATGGTATCCGGGATCGCCGAAGAGCACCCGGCGGTGGCCCCGAGTGGGGGCCGCCGACCGTTCAGTCTATGCGCGCGCTGGAAAAGTCGGGGCGTCAGCGCCAGAGCACGGCGAGAGCGGCGTTCAGGAGGGTCAGGATGCCGACGAGCCAGAACATCACCGGGGGCAGGTCGGCGCCGCGCTTCTGCCGCGCGGAGCCGATGCCTAGCAGCGCGCCGATGACGAGCAGCACGACGAGCTTGACGCCGATCTTGGCGTAGTTCGGGTCGTGGTCCAGGCCCCACGGCGCCGACAGGGCGAGTCCCGTCACCAGCGAGATCGCGAGGGCGTAGTTCATCAGCGGCGTGACGCGGATCCGCCGCGCGACGGCCTCGACGACCCAGGCTCCGAAGAGGATCGCGAACCCGACGAGGTGGACGAGGACGACGGCGTGGCGCAGGATCTCCATGCTCGTCAGGCTAGGGATGCGCAGGCGTCGCCGCCAGCAAGGCGGCCCTCACCGAGCGCTGGTCCCTGAGCCCGTCGGTCCCTGAGCCTGTCGAAGGGACCGGCCCCGCGCGGGCCCCGGTGGCTTCGACGCGCTCGACCACCCGGCTGAGCCCTGTGGTCCCTGAGCTTGTCGAAGGGACCCGCTCAGCCGCGCAGTTCGCGCAGCAGCAGCGCGGTGCGGATCGCCGCGTCGGCCGCCTCGGCGCCCTTGTCCTCCTTCGAGCCTTCCAGGCCCGCGCGATCCAGACCCTGCTGCTCGTCGTCGAGGGTGAGCACGCCGAAGCCCACGGGCTTGCCCGTGTCGAGGGCGACGCGGGTCAGGCCGTCGGTCGCCGCCGCGGACACGAACTCGAAGTGGGGCGTGCCGCCCCGGATGATCACGCCGAGCGCGACGACCGCATCCGCGCCGGCCTGCAGCGCCGCGAGCGAGGCAACGGGCAGCTCGAACGAGCCGGGGACCCGCACCACGCGGTACGTCGCGCCGGTGGCATCCAGGACGCGCTTCGCTCCGGCGATCAGCCCATCGGTGATGACGTCGTGCCAGGTGCCGGCGATGACGACGACGTTCAGACCCGACGCGTCGACGCCGCCGGTCTCAGGGGCTCCACTACCGGCCATCAGGCGTTCTCCTCTTTCATGTGCGCGAGCGCGTCGCGCAGGTCGTCCTCGGCGATGACGTGACCCATGCGGTCGCGTTTCGTCTCGAGGTACTGGTGGTTGTTGGGGCCGACGCCCACGAGCAGCGGCACCTGCTCGACGACGTCGAGACCGAAGCCGCGCAGCTGGTTCACCTTGTCGGTGTTGTTGGTCAGCAGGCGCACCTGGTCCACGCCGAGGTCGGCGAGGATCCCGGCGGCGGCGGCGTAGTCGCGAGCGTCGGCCGGCAGACCCAGCGCGAGGTTCGCGTCGACGGTGTCCATGCCGCGTTCCTGCAGGCTGTACGCGCGGAGCTTGTTGATCAGTCCGATGCCGCGGCCCTCGTGTCCGCGCATGTAGATGACGATGCCGCCGTCGCGGTCGATCCGGTCGAGCGCGGCGTCGAGCTGCGGCCCGCACTCGCACTTGAGCGAACCGAACGCCTCGCCGGTCAGGCATTCGGAGTGCACGCGCACGAGGGGGGCCTTCTCCGTCAGCTCGCCCGAGACCACCGCGAGGTGGTCGGTGCCGGTCACGCGGTCCTTGTACGCGAGGAAGCGGAAGGTCCCGTGCGTCGTGGGCACGTTCGACTCCGCGCGCAGGCTCACGCGGCGACGGGTCGTGGCCGTGGTGGGCAGCGGCTCGACCTCGTTGAGGTGGGCGATGAGCTGCTCGATCGTGATGACCGGGATGCCGTCGCGCTCGGCGAGTTCGAGGAGTCCGGGCAGGCGCATCATGCTGCCGTCCTCGGCGATGACCTCGGCGATCGCGCCGACCGGCTGGAGACCGGCGAGACGCATGAGGTCGACGGCGGCCTCGGTATGACCGGCGCGTTCGCGCACGCCACCGTCGACTGCGCGCAGCGGGAGGATGTGGCCGGGGCGGATGACACTGCTCGGCACGGAGTCGGGGTCGGCGAGCACGTTGAGCGTGCGAGCGCGGTCGGAGGCGCTGATACCGGTGGTGACGCCCGAGGCGGCGTCGACGCTCACGGTGTAGGCGGTGCCGCGGGCATCTTCGTTGACCGCCACCATGGGCGGCAGGTCGAGCCGGTCGGCCCACTCGGCGGGCATCGGCGCGCACACGTAGCCGCTGGACCAGCGGACGGTCCAGGCGAGGGCCTCGGGGGTGGCGAGCTGGGCCGACAGGATGACGTCGCCCTCGTTCTCACGGTTCTCGTCGTCGGCGACCAGGATGGGCCGCCCGGCGCGGAGGGCGTCGAGGGCTTCGGGGATGGTGGACAGGCTCATGCGGAGCCCCTCTCGTTCGGTGCGCGGAACGCGAGCATGCGTTGCACGTGCCGCGCGACGATGTCGGTCTCGAGGTTGACGGGGCTGCCCGGGGTGGCGGCTCCGAGGGTCGTCGCGGCGAGCGTCTCGGGGATGAGCGAGACCTCGAGCCATTGCTCGGCGTCGCCGGCGTCGCTGACGGCGCTGACGGTCAGCGAGACGCCGTCGATCGCGATCGACCCCTTGTCGACGACCAGGGGGGCGAGGTGGCTCGGGATGCCGATGCGCACGACACTCCACTGGGCGCCGGGCCGCACCTCGCGCACGACGCCCGTGCCGTCGATGTGGCCCTGGACGATGTGACCGCCGAGGCGCCCGTGCGCGGCCGTCGCGCGCTCGAGATTCACGGGGCGGCCGGGGGCGACGTCGGCGAGCGTCGACATGTCGAGGGTCTGCTTCATCACATCGGCGGTGAACCAGTCCTCGCCCTGGTCGACGACGGTGAGGCACACTCCGCTGACCGAGATCGAGTCGCCGTGGCCGGCATCCGAGACCGACAGGGGTGCGCGCACGGTCACACGCACGCCGTCGCCCGAGGGCTCGACGGCGGTGATCGCGCCCATCTCTTCGACGATTCCGGTGAACATCAGTGCTCTCCTCGTGTTCGGGTGGTGGGGTGGGCGACGACCAGCAGGTCGTCGCCGAGGGTCTGAACGGATGCCACGGCGAGCCGTCGCGCGTCGGCGATGGTCGGCACCCCGATGTCGCCGAGGGCGAGACGCGATCCGCCGAGAAGGACCGGCGCGACGTACACGAGCACCTCGTCGGCGAGGCCCTCGCGCACGAAGGCGCTGGCGAGGGTCGGTCCGCCCTCGACGAAGACACGCTGGATGCCCCTCGCGGCGAGATCGGTGAGGACGGCGGCAAGATCGTGCGTGGCGTAGAACAGCGGCGTCCGCGGGTGGCGGCGCACGGCGGCATCCGGATCCGTCTCGCTCTCGCCGATCACGACGGGGACGGGTTGGGCCTCGAGCAGCGCGCCGTCGGCGTCGCGGGCGGTCAAGGCCGGGTCGTCGGTGCGCACGGTCCCGGTACCGGCGACGATGGCGTCGGCGGCCGCGCGGCGCACGTGCACGTCGCGGCGAGCGGCGGGGCCGGTGATCCACTGACTCGTACCGTCGTCGGCGGCGGCGCGACCGTCGAGGCTTTGTGCCCACTTGACGGTGACGTGCGGGCGGCCGGTGCGCTGCAGGGCGATCCAGTCCGCGATCAGCGCGCGGGCTGCCTCCGCCTCGACACCCGACTCCACGTCGACTCCGGCGGCGCGCAGACGCTCGGCACCGCCGGCCGCCGCATCGGTGGGGTCGTCGAGGGCGTAGACGACGCGCGCGACGCCGGCCTCGATCAGGGCGACGGCGCAGGGGCCGGTGCGACCGGTGTGGTTGCAGGGCTCGAGCGTGACGACGGCGGTGGCGCCGCGGGCGGCACCGGGGGAGAGCTGCGAGAGGGCGTCGACCTCGGCGTGCGGGGTGCCGGCGCCACGGTGGAAGCCCTCGGCGAGGACGTCGCCGGCGGGCGAGAGGATCACCGCGCCGACCTGCGGGTTGAGTCCGCGCGGGCCGCGCCGGGCGAGCTGCAGCGCTCGCCGCATGGCGTCGATCTCGACGGCGGATGCCATTTTCCCTGTCCTTCCCGCGGTGTCGGGGCAGGAACAGCGGGAAGGCGCGACGCGCCGACCGTGCTGCCTCCTATCCGGACTAGCGCGGGTTCCCCCTCGCATCACCGTCGGTCCCGGAATTCCACCGGATCGGCCCCACCGCGTGATGCGGAGGGGTTCGCGGACTGTCACCGCCGGTTCGGATTCTCACCGACCCCGGAGCACGTTGTTGTACTTCGGAGTCTACTCAACGCGGTGTGGCGGGTTTCATTCCCCGACATGGATGGACACGTTGGCGTGGGCCGTGGCAGCGTCGGCGGCGTTCGCGCCCCGGTCGGCCTCACTTCAGCAGGCGCGACAGCCGACGGTCCGCCAGCAGCTTCCCGCCCGTCTGACAGGTGGGGCAGTACTCGAGCGAGTTGTCGGCGAAGAAGACGCTGCGTACCTCGTCGCCGCACACCGGGCACTGCTCGCCACGGCGTCCGTGCACGCGCATGCCGCGCCGCTTGGCATCCTTCAATTCCGCCGGCGGCTTGCCGCGGGCCTCGTCGATGGCTTCGGCCAGCGTCTCGGTCATCGCGGTGAACAGCCGATCAACCTCGTCGTCGGTGAGCGTGGCGGCCAGGGCGTAGGGCGACATTCGCGCGGCGTGCAGGATCTCGTCGGAGTAGGCGTTGCCGACCCCCGCGATGATCGACTGATCGCGCAGCACACCCTTGATCTGCGTGCGCCGGTCGGCGAGCAGCGCACCGAACGCGGCGCGGTCGAAACCGTCGCTGAGCGGGTCGGGGCCGAGACGGGCGATGCCGGGCACCTCGTCGGGCGCGCGCACCGCGTACACGGCCAGCGACTTCTTGGTGCCCGCCTCGGTCAGATCGAACCCGGAGCCGTCCTCGAAGCCGACGCGCAGGGCGATGGGGGTCTTGCCCGGCTTGATGATCGTCGCGGGGAGCGCGTCGTACCACCGCAGCCAGCCCGCCTTGGCGAGGTGGAACACGAGATGGATGCCGGCATCCGTTGTCACGTCGACGAACTTGCCGTGCCGGTCGACGGCGGTCACGGTGCTGCCCACGAGGGAGGTCAGGGGCGGGTCGTACGTCTTCAGCGCATTGATCGCCGACACGGTCGCCTTGGTGACCTGCAGCCCGACCGCGCGACCGCGCAGGAACTCCACGAGCCCCTCGACCTCTGGCATCTCCGGCATGCCCCCATGCTGGCACGGACCTCCGACATCGCCCAGGCCCCTTGCACGGGCCAGGTCGGTCCGGGGTGGGTCAGGGCGCCGACGCGCGCACGAACCGCCTCAGCTCCGCGCGCGCCGCCGCCTCCACCGCACGACGCCGCCGAGCGCCAGCAGGAGGGCACCGACGCCGAGGACCGTGGCATCCACGTTCGAGCCGCTCTCGGCGAGGCGGGTCGGTCCTGCGGCCGCGGGTGTCGGCGACGCCGGGCCCGGATTCGGAGCCGGCGTCATGGTCGGCGACGGCGTCGGCTGCGGCGCGGGCGAGACGGCGGCGACGGCCGCGGCCGCGTCCACGAGTCCCGCTCCGGAGAAACGGCGAGCCTCGATCTCCGCGGGCCAGGGCGAACGGAACGCGTCGGGCCTCGCGCTCGACTCCAGTGCCCCGCGCAGGATCGCGGGGTCGGACGCGGGAGCGGCCTGCTTCACCAGCGCCGCCACCGCGGCGACGGTCGGGGCCGCGGCAGAGGTGCCGAAGAACGTCGTGGGCTCGACCGGCCCGCCGATCACGAAGCTGATCGGCACACCGTCGACACCGGCCACGGCAGGGCCCGCGATGCTCTCCGGTGACCCTCCGAAGCGCGTGTCCGCCGGGCCGCCGGACGAGTAGGTGTCCAGGGTGAGCGTCTGGGCGTTCACGGCCGCGACGGCCAGCGTGTCGAGGGCCGTCTGATGCCCCCACATGGTGCTGCCGACGGTGGTCCACCGGGTCGAGCGGTAGTGCTCGAGCGCGATGGGCTTCGCGCCGTCGTAGGTGTCGTTGAAGAAGAGGTTGACGGCGGGAACCCCGGCGCCGGGTGCACGGTGGCGGACCACCGAGACCTCCCATTCCTCGGGCTGCGTGCGATCCCCCGACATTCTGTTGCGCGTGAGGGGGATCCGGGGGTCGTCTGCCCACGCCGCCCTGATCTCTCCGGTGACGGTATTCCTCGCGACGGTGCCGAACGAGGTGGTGACCGCGCCCACCGGTTCGGCCCAGTCCAGGCGGAACGACGTCGCGCCGCCCTGCGGGAGCGTCACGCCCAAGGTGGGGTCTTCCCCCTCGTCGCCCTGGAAGTCGAGGCAGTCCAGGGGGGAGCGGTCGGGGGCGACCGCGAGCGCCGCCGCGGTGACGTCGTCTGGGCACGGCATCGGGCGATGGAAGCTCGTCTCCCAGCTCGTGATCGGGAAGCCCGCGCTCGGATACCCATCCGCTCCGGCGGCGCCGAAGTTGCCCGCCGCCGACAGGTACAGGATGCCGTCGTCCACGGCATCCGAAACGGCATCCGCCGCGCTGCCGCGCTGGTAGCGCAGGTCGTCCTCGACGGCGATGTCGTCCACGATGATGTCCACCCCGGCGGCTCGCAGGTCGGAGATCGCGTCGACCATGGATGCGTTCGTGTCGGGTCCCGTGGGCGCGAAGACCAGCTGCGCGCCGGGGGCGATGCCGTGGATCACCTGAGCCATGGCCCGCCCCTCGTCCGTCGTGCGGGAGGTTCCCTCGCGGAGGACCTCCACGGACGAGGTCCGCCCGCACGGATTGCCGGGGCCGGGAAGCCATCCGGCCGCGATGTCCGCCGCGACGACGTCGTCGCCATAGGTGCCGAAGGAGTCCGAGATGATGCCGATGCGGACGCCTGTCCCGTCGACCCCGAACTTCTCCCACGCGTCGGTGGCCCGCAGGACGTCGGCCGCGGGTGCGGGAACCGGACGACATGCGGCAGACGCGGGAGCCACCGTGACGGCGGCGGTGGCGGGACTGGCGAGGCCGAGCAGGACGACGCCCGCGGTGACGACCGCGGCGGGGAGGGCGGTGCGCATCAAGGAGTCTCGATCTGTCGGGACCGGAGGTCAGCGGAGAACGGCGATGTCCCGGCGCCCCCGAAAGGCAGGCACCGACAGCAGGAGCATCCAAGCTGAAGCATAGTGCTCGTACAGGCGACTCTCAGTTTGAGGGCGCCTCATCCCGACCCGGCGACCCCGGGCCTCGTGCGCGCGGGGTCAGCCGCGGCGCAGCAGACCGATGCGGTCGTACACGTCGGCGAGGGTCTTCTCGGCGACGGATGCCGCCCGCTCGGCGTTCGTGGCCAGGACGCGGTCGAGCTCGGCGGGGTCGGCGATCAGTTCCAGCGCGCGCTCGCGCACCGGCTCGAACTCGTTCACGACCACCTCGGCGAGACCCTTCTTGAAGTCGCCGTAGCCGCGGCCCGCGTACTCGTCCTCGATCGCCGTGATCTCGCGGCCGGTCAGCGCCGAGTAGATGACGAGCAGGTTGGAGACACCGGGCTTGGCATCTCGGTCGAAGCGCACGGAGCCCTCGGAGTCGGTGACGGCGCGCATGATCTTCTTGGCGCTCGCCTTCGGCTCGTCGAGCATCCACAGCACACCCGCGTCGGACTCGGCCGACTTCGACATCTTCGACGTCGGGTTCTGCAGGTCGTAGATGCGCGCGGTCTCGCGCTGGATCATCGGCTTCGGCATCGTGAAGGTCTCGCCGAAGCGCTGGTTGAAGCGCTCGGCCAGGTCGCGCGTCAGCTCGATGTGCTGCTTCTGGTCGTCGCCGACGGGCACCACGTCGGTCTGGTAGAGCAGGATGTCGGCGGCCATCAGCACCGGGTAGGTGAAGAGGCCGACGTTGGTGGCATCCGCGCCGTAGCGGGCCGACTTGTCTTTGAACTGGGTCATGCGCCCGGCCTCGCCGAAGCCGGTCAGCGTCGAGAGCACCCACTGCAGCTCGGCGTGGGCCGGCACGTGCGACTGCACGTAGAGCGTCGAGCGCGAGGGCTCGATGCCCGCGGCGATGTACTGCGCCGCGGTGCGGCGGGTCTTCTCGCGGCGCTCGGCGGGGTCGCCGGGCTGCGTGAGCGCGTGCAGGTCGACGACGGAGAAGAAGGCGTCGTACTCGTCTTGCAGCTTGCGCCACTGCAGGAGAGCCCCGATGTAGTTGCCGATCTGGAGGCTGTCGGCGGAGGGCTGCATTCCGGAGTAGAGGCGCTCGGTGGTCACCGTACGATCCTAGGCGGCGGGCGGCTTCGACGCCTCCGGCGGCATCCGCGGAGCGGCGCGCGCGCTCGCAGGGCAGCAGCAGCGACGTGAGCTTCGCCGTCCCGACATCCTGAGCGCCTGTCCGCGTGGAGCGGCTATCCCCGCGGAACGCCCGGTCCGGCGCAGCGCCCGCCCCCGCGGAGTGGCGCGCCCGCCGGGTCAGGTCCCGAGCGCGTAGTCGACGATGACCGGCGAGTGGTCGCTCCAGCGGGTGTCGTACGACGGTGCACGATCGACGCGGTAGCCGCTCGCGCGCTCCGCGAGGGCCGGCGTGGCGACGTGATAGTCGATGCGCCATCCGGAGTCGTTGTCGAACGCCTTCCCGCGCATCGACCACCACGTGTACGGCCCCTCGACCTCGCCGGCATGCCGGCGCCCGATGTCGACCCAGCCGAGGCCGGTGCCCGTCGAGCCGTCGGCCCCCTCGACCTCGGCCCCCGCCGGTCCGAAGAAACGGTCGAAGTAGGCGCGCTCGCGGGGGAGGAACCCGGCGTTCTTGCGGTTGCCCCGCCAGTTCTTGATATCGAGCTCGCGATGGCCGACGTTGAGGTCGCCCATGATCAGCGCCAGGTCGCGCGAGGCGCCGAGCTCGGCGAGACGGCGCTCCATGGCATCCAGGAAGAGCCACTTCGCGTCCTGCTTGGGGGTGTCGACCTCGCCGCTGTGCACGTACGCGCTGACGATGGTCACCACCTCGCCATCGACGTCGAAGTCGGTCTCGATCCAGCGGCCGGAGGCGTCGAGCGGCTCGGGGCCGAGATGGGTGCGCGTCTCGACGCCGGGGAGGCGGCTGATGATGGCGACGCCGGCGCGCCCCTTCTGCAGGGCTTCGTCGTTGACGATCTCCCACCCGGGGAGCGCCTCGGCGAGCTGGTCGGCGGTGGCGCGCACCTCTTGCAGGGCGACGATGTCGGCGCCCGAGGCGTCGAGCCACTCGGTCATGCCCTTGCGGACGGCGGCACGGATGCCATTGACGTTGACGGAGACGATACGTACGGAGCGAGCCACCCGTCGAGCGTAACGCGGGCCTCCGACATCGCCGGGGGTCAGTCCAGCAGCAGCGTCCCGCGCCGGGGTGCCGGGAGGGCAGCCTCGGCGGCGGCGAGGTTTCTCCGCGCAGCGGCCAGACGTCGCCGGGCACGCCACCGGCCCCAGGGCCACCTGGCACCGAGGGTCGCATGCTGCGCCTCGCGGACGGCGACCTGTGCCGCGATGACGAGAGCCGCCTGCTCCATGGCCAGTCGGTCCTCCGGGGAGCGCAGGGGCATGTCGCGGTCGCCGGCGGCGACGGCGATCCACGCGGCCGACACGAGGATTACGATGCCGATGAGGCGGAACCACAGCAGGAAACCGACGAGCGCCGTGAACGTGCCGAGCAGCGGATTGGTCGGCGTGTAGGCGAGGAGGAAACCCGCACCGATCTGCAGCGCGACCATGCCGCCCGCGCCGACCAGGGCGCCCGGCCACGCGCGGCGCCAGGTGAGGGTCGTTCCGGTGAGGAAGCGGAACAGCGCGGCCAGCGCGACGGTGTTCACGCCGAAGGCGACGATCGCCGACACGGCCCGCGCCCCGATGATCCACCCGGGCGTCTCCCGGTCCCAGCCCAGGAGCGCGAACAGCATGTCCACCGCGCCGGTGGTGACCGACCCCAGGAAAGCGCCGATCAGCAGCGCGAACCCGAACAGCAGCGATGCGACGAGATCCCGCGCCTTCAACAGCGCGTAGTTGCGCGTGTCGAAGGGCAGGCCGAAGGTGTCGCGCACCGCGCGGCGAGTAAAGGTGACGAAGCCGATCGCCGTCCAGATGACGACGATCGCGGCCACGCTTCCCGTGATGCCGAGGAGGTTGCTGCTCTCCTGGGCGACGGACTCGACCTTCTCCGGCTGTACGAGGCCGTGCTTGCTGATGAGGCCAGGAATGTAGCTGTTGACGATGTCGATGAGACCATCGATCGCCGGCTTGCTGCCCCCGAGCCAGATGCCGACCGCGGCGAAGGAGAGGTACAACGCCGAGAAGACGGCGAAGATCCCCTGGTAGCTCATGCCGGCGGCGAGCAGGAAGCCGTTGTGCCGCAGGAAGTGGCGCCAGACGCGGATCGGGAACCACTGGACCACCTGCGCGGCGCGCGCCAGCGGTTCGTCCAGGCGCTCGCGCACTGCCGCCTGCGCGGCGTCGAAGCGTTCCCGGAGCGTGCGCTCGTCCTCGTCGGCCGCGGGGAGCGGGCGAGGGTCGCGGGGGCTCTCGGTCACCCGTCGAGCCTAGTGACTGTCCTCGGCGCAACGTCGTCACCGCAGCGCCGACGCATCGGCGCACACGGCGGAATCGAAGGTCGACTCACCTCCGTCGGAGCGCGTGAGTGTCACCGACAGGCATACCCCGTCATCGATCACGGGAGCGACGAGCATCCGGGTGTAGCTGGTCTCCCCGGTCTCGAGCGCCCTGCGCGCCTGTCCGCCGAACCTGTCGTTCGCCGGGTAGATCTCCAGGGAGATCACCCCCGGGGGTGCCACTGCGCGAGAGCCCGCGTTCAACAGTGCGGCGACGCCCCAGACGGCCCGGCACCGCGTCGAGGCGACCAACGACACGCTGATGAGCCCGTCGGCGATGACCTCGCTGCGCACGGGGGAGGCATCCGCTGCACAGTCCGTGCGCAAGGGATTGGCGCCGTTGATCGGGGGGATATCCGGCAGGACGCGCGAGAAATCCAGCGAGAGCGGGGAGGGAACGTCTGTGCCACGCGAGGCCATCATCGAACTGCCCGCGGACGCGGCGACGGTCGCGACCGTGACGAGAGCGACGGCTGCCGCGGCGACCCACGTCGCTCGGCCCCGTCCGCGCCGAACCGGGGCCGCGGGTCGGACGGGTGTCCTCGCCGCTCGCGCGAGCGCGTCGCGACGCTCGACCCAGACGCGGGGGTCGGACTCGAAGAGCACGGCAAGACGTCGTACGGTGTTCGCGGTGGGCAGTCGCCGGCCGGCGAACGCCTCCGACAGCACACTCTTCGATATCCCCGTGTGCGCGGAGAGAGATCGCAATGTCGGATGACCGCCGACATGGCGGAGTTCCCTCAGATCGGCGGCGAATCGTGCCACCGTGTCGGCGGCCGTCTCGGACATGGACGATGTGACTCAGATGCAGACGGGGTTGGGCTGCGTGAAGCTCTCACCGCCCACGGTCACCGTCGCCACGCCGCACACGCGCGCATCGACGTTCGGCTCGATGAACATCTTGGTGTACAGCGACTGCACGTCGGCTTCGCTCCTGACCTGCGTCCTGTCGCTCTCGGGGTCACCCTTCGGGTAGATCGACATCGTGACCGTGTTGCCGGACGCGAGCCCGTCGTATCGCGTGACGCGCCCCCATACGGCCATGCACGAGTTCGAATACATCATCTCGACCAGCACCTGACCGTCGAGGAACTTGTCACCGCCGGCGAGAACGGCATCGTTCTTGCACTCCGACTGCATCGGGTCGGCTCCGTTCTCGACGGCGACGTAGGTGCTCGATGCGGAGGGAGAGGGGGCGGATGCCGCGGCGTTCGGCGGAACGAGACCGAGCGGGCCCGCGAGCAACCAGCCGCCGCCCAGGGTGAGCACGCTGCTGAGGACGGCGCTCGCGCCGACCGCGATAAACAACGTCGTCCGCGTGACCTCTCGGGGGCGATGTCCTTTGTCGTCGTCCCCGCGGCCTTTCTCAGCGGGCTGGGGATGGTCGTCGAGATGCTTCGGGTCGAGCGCGAGTCGGCGCTGAATCCACGCGGCGGCGTCGCCGTCGAGGGCCGGCACGACGCGGCGCACGGTGTGCTCGGTCGGAAGGCGACGGCCGGCGAAAGCGTCGGACAGCACGCTCTTCGAGATGGAGGTGGTCTCACTGAGCTCGGCCAACGACGGACCGCCCGCATCGCGGCGGAGCGATCGCAGATCGTCGGCGAACCGCGCGACGGTGTCGCCTGCCTCACGCGAGTCGGAGGGGGGTACGGCGTCGGGTCGTGAAGCCATCGTTCTGCCTTGTCCGCGCTGGCCCGCGCAATGCGGGCGGGGGTCGATCGGAATGACCGAAACGTCGCGAGTCGGTCGGAGCCATTATCGCGCCCACTTCTCGTCGCTTCCGGCGCGCGGCGGCAGCAGGGGTCGAGAGGGAGCGGATCGACCCGATTCCCTCTCTCGACCTCGCGTTTCCTCGGCGTTCGAGTTTTCCGAACCGCCGCTTCGAACCCCGCCCCAGCCTCGACATTTCACCTGCAAGGTCGTCCTGGACCCCGTCCCGCTCGCACGGACTTCCCGATTCTCCGGATGGACGCAGAACGCAATGCGTCGTACGGCGGCCTCTGGTGTCATTCATCCACCCGACCTCGTCTCCCTCCGATTCCCGGACGGACGAGCACCCGAGCCTCGCGACCCCTGTCGTGAGAAGAGAAAGGAAACAGCTGATGTTCAAGACCGAGGCGTCACGGACACCGACGGGGAATTGGCAACGAGAGAGCTCCTGCCAGAAGGGGCACCGGGTCTTCACCGATCAGATGCACCCGAACAGCCTTTACAAATGCCCCTACTGCGGCTCCGACGTCTACTGAGAAAGAGGGACACACATGGATACTCTGCTCGACCCGGGGGCCTCCCCGGACGACCCCCGGCAGACGCTCTACTCCGTCATGTCATCGGCATCGGCCGTGATCTGGTTCTCGGAGACGGCGAAGGCCTCGGAGACGCTCACCCACGTGGCGGGCCTGCTCGGCGTCGGGGTCTTCGACCTCGCCATCGTCGACGGGTCGTTGGCGCTCACCCCCGACCGTACGGTCCTCGTCGCGCTCACCCGGAGCGTGAAGGGGGTGGCTGCGTGCGTCGCGCCCATCGCCGACGGGGGGCTGGAGGCGATCGATGCTGCTCTGGCGAAGGACTGGCAGGCGACCATCGCGGCGATGGAACGGGGCGAGCTCGGTCAGAGCGGCATCTTCTTCAAGCACGCCGCGGTCGTCGGAGGTCAGCTGCATCCAGAGTTCGCCGGCTCCGACGCTTTGGAGTACGTCAACGGAGCCGCTCTGGTGCGTCTCGGCTCCTGAACGAAAAGGTGTCTGCCGCCGTTCTGGATGCTTCCAGAGCGGCGGCAGACACCTGTGGTTCGAGGGTCAGCGACCGCCGCGGAGGACGGCCTGCTTGACCTCGGCGATGGCCTTGGTGACCTCGATACCGCGAGGGCAGGCCTCGGTGCAGTTGAAGGTGGTGCGGCAGCGCCACACGCCCTCCTTGTCGTTGAGGATGTCGAGGCGCACATCTCCCGCGTCGTCGCGCGAGTCGAAGATGAAGCGGTGCGCGTTCACGATCGCGGCCGGGCCGAAGTACTGCCCGTCGGTCCAGAACACCGGGCACGACGAGGTGCACGCGGCGCACAGGATGCACTTGGTCGTGTCGTCGAACACCTCACGGTCGACGATCGACTGGATGCGCTCCTTGCCGGGCTCGGGCTTCGAGTTCGAGATCAGGAAGGGCTGCACCTCGCGGTAGGAGGCGAAGAACGGCTCCATGTCGACGATGAGGTCCTTCTCCAGCGGCAGGCCCTTGATCGCCTCGACGTAGATCGGCTGCGAGATGTCGAGATCCTTGATCAGCGTCTTGCAGGCCAGGCGATTGCGGCCGTTGATGCGCATGGCATCCGATCCACAGATGCCGTGCGCGCACGAGCGGCGGAACGACAGCGAACCGTCGGTCTCCCACTTGATCTTGTGCAGCGCGTCGAGCACGCGGTCGGTCGAGTACAGCTCGACGTCGTAGTCGACCCAGCGCGGCTCGTCGTCGACCTCGGGGTCGAAGCGGCGGATGTTGAAGGTGACGATGAACGACTGGATGCCGGTGTCCTCCGGGGTCTGCTCGACCTCGTCGGAGACGTCGGTGGTGTCGAGAACGGTGGATGCCATCTCAGTACTTCCTCTCCAGCGGCGGGTAGCGCAGCTCCCCGGCCTCGTTCTTGGTGAACACCACGGGCTTCCAGCCGAGCTCGATGTGATCGGCCGGGTGCGACGAGTGGGGGTCGCCCGACAGGTACGCCATGGTGTGCTGCATGTACTTTTCGTCGTCGCGCGTCGGGAAGTCGTCGCGCATGTGACCACCACGGCTCTCTTCGCGGTTCTGCGCCGAGTAGACGACGACCTCGGCGAGGTCGAGCAGGAAGCCGAGTTCGACGGCCTCGAGCAGGTCGGTGTTGAACCGCTTGCCCTTGTCGTCGACGTGGATGTTCTTGTAGCGCTCGCGCAGGTCCGCGATCACGTCCATGACGTGGGCGAGGGACTCGTGCGTGCGGAACACCTGCGCGCCCTTGTCCATCTCGTCCTGCAGGGTCTTGCGCAGCACCGCGATGCGCTCGGTGCCGCCGTTGTTGCGGAGGCCCTCGATCAGGCCGCGCACCTCGGCGGCGGGGTCCTCCGGAAGCGGCACGAAGTCGGCGGTCTTGACGTACTCGACGGCGTTGCGGCCGGCGCGCTTGCCGAAGACGTTGATGTCGAGCAGCGAGTTGGTGCCCAGACGGTTGGAGCCGTGCACCGAGACGCACGCGCACTCACCGGCGGCGTACAGGCCCGGAACGACGGTGTCGTTGTCGGCGAGCACCTCGGCCTTGATGTTGGTGGGGATGCCGCCCATCGCGTAGTGCGCGGTCGGCATGACCGGTACGGGCTCGACGACCGGGTCGACACCCAGGTAGGTGCGCGCGAACTCGGTGATGTCGGGGAGCTTGGTCTCGAGCACCTCGGCGCCCAGGTGCGTGCAGTCCAGCAGCACGTAATCGCGGTGGGGACCGGCGCCGCGGCCCTCGGCCACCTCTTGCACCATGCAGCGGGCGACGATGTCGCGGGGCGCGAGGTCTTTGATGGTGGGGGCGTAGCGCTCCATGAAGCGCTCACCGCTGGCGTTGCGCAGGATCGCTCCCTCACCGCGGGCGCCTTCGGTGAGCAGGATGCCGAGACCGGCGAGACCGGTGGGGTGGAACTGGAAGAACTCCATGTCCTCCAGGGGGAGGCCCTTGCGCCACACGATGCCGACGCCGTCACCGGTGAGGGTGTGGGCGTTGGAGGTGGTTTTGAAGATCTTGCCGAAGCCGCCAGTGGCGAAGATCACGGCCTTGGACTGGAACACGTGCAGCTCGCCGGTGGCGAGGTCGTAGGCGACGACGCCGGCGACCTGCGTCTTGCCCGCGGCATCCTTCACCGTGATGAGGTCGAGCACGTAGAACTCGTTGAAGAAGTTGATGCCGAGCTTGACGCAGTTCTGGAACAGCGTCTGCAGGATCATGTGACCCGTGCGGTCGGCGGCGTAGCAGGCGCGGCGCACGGGGGTCTTGCCGTGATCGGCCGTGTGGCCGCCGAAACGACGCTGGTCGATCTTGCCCTCGGGCGTGCGGTTGAACGGCAGGCCCATGTTCTCGAGGTCGATCACGGCGTCGATCGCCTCTTTGGCGAGGATCTCCGCGGCATCCTGGTCGACGAGGTAGTCGCCGCCCTTGATGGTGTCGAAGGTGTGCCACTCCCACGAGTCCTCTTCGACGTTGGCGAGTGCCGCCGCCATGCCGCCCTGCGCCGCACCGGTGTGCGAGCGGGTGGGGTACAGCTTCGAGATCACGGCGGTCTTCGCGCCGGGGCCGGCCTCGATCGCCGCGCGCATGCCCGCGCCGCCGGCGCCGACGATCACGACGTCGAACTGGTGGTAGTGGACGCCGTCCTTGACGATCGAGTCCGAGGAAGTCTGAGTGCTCACGTGTGCGATACCTCTGGTGTCAGGGGAGAGAAGGGATGCCACAGGCTTACGCCGCCTGGCACACGTCCCACAGGCTGCTGCTCTCGGTCACGCCGAGGCAGGGGTCGAAGGTGAAGACCACGAGGGTGCCGAGCAGGATGAGGAATCCGGCCGACAGCCACAGCGACCACACGAGGACCTTGCGGATCGTGGCGTTCGTGACGTAGTCGTTCACGATCGTGCGCATGCCGTTGGCGCCGTGGATGAGGGCCAGCCACAGCATCAGCACGTCCCACCACTGCCAGAACGGCGAGGCCAGCTTGCCCGCGACGAACGCGAAGTCGATCTGGTGGATGCCATCGCCCGTCATGAGGTTGACGAACAGGTGGCCGAAGATGAGGACGATCAGCACCAGGCCGGAGGCCCGCATGTAGATCCAGCCCCACTTCTCGAGGTTGGAACCCTTCTTGCGGACGCTGGGCGTCCGGGGTGCGGGGATCGTGGCGGCATCCTGTGCGACGGACATCAGTGGCTCCCGGTGACGGCGCTGAAGACGTTGATGAGGTGGCGCGGGGTGAAGCCGGCCATGGTGACGACCCAGAGGCCGAGCACGCCCCACCACAGCTGACGCTGGTGACGCGTGGCCCACGGCCACAGGTCGACGGCGATGATGCGCAGGCCGTTGAAGGCGTGGTAGGCGATCGCGCCGACGAGGGCGACCTCGCCCAGGCCCATGATCGGGTTCTTGTAGGTGCCGATGACGGCGTCGTACGCCTCGGGCGAGACGCGGATGAGCGCCGTGTCGAGGATGTGCACGAGCAGGAAGAAGAAGATGGCCACACCGGTGATGCGGTGCAGCACCCAGGACCACATGCCCTCGCGACCGCGGTACAACGTGCCGCGGGGCCTCTTCGAGGTGGTCTCTTTCACCGACGGCGTGGCGCGTGCTGGTGCTGACACGGTCGTCCTCCCTGATCGAACACGGTGGCGGAGCCGGCAGGGCCCCAGAGCGTCACACGGGCGCTCACAAATACTACGTCGGAGCTATGAACGCGGGGGATTAGGGGCGCCTAACACTCTCTCGACATCGAGATAGTTTTCGGACGCCGCGGGACCGACCGCGTCGTCGCGCGCCGCGGCGCGATGAGGGGGTGAAACGCGATGACGCTAGGGTCGGTGCCATGGCAGACCCCGCTATCGACGACTTCTACGCCGTGATCCCCGCCGGGGGCATCGGCAGCCGACTGTGGCCGCTCTCGCGCGCCGACGCCCCGAAGTTCCTGCACGACCTCACCGGCTCCGGCCAGACGCTGCTGCGCGACACCTGGGATCGCCTCGCACCCCTGTCGGGGGAGGGGCGCATCGCCGTCGTCACGGGTCGGGCCCACCGTGCGGCCGTCGAGCGCGAGCTGCCGGGCGTTCCCGATCACAACGTCTTCCTCGAGTCCGAGCCCCGTGACTCGTCCGCGGCGATCGGTCTGGCCGCGGCCATCCTCGTGCGTCGCGAGCCCGACGTCATCATCGGCTCCTTCGCCGCCGACCACGTCATCCGTCAGACGCGGCAGTTCGAGTTCGCGGTGCGCCAGGCCGTCGCCGTCGCGCGCGAGGGATACATCTGCACGATCGGCATCCAGCCCAGCGAGGCCTCCGTCGGATTCGGCTACATCAAGCAGGCCGGCGAGCTCATCGTCGACGGCGCCCCCGAGGCCTACACGGTCGAGCGGTTCGTCGAGAAGCCCGACCTCGACACCGCGAAGGAGTACTTCGCCGACCGCTCCTACCTGTGGAACGCGGGCATGTTCATCACGCGCGCCGACGTGCTGCTCGCCGAGCTCGCGGTGAACGAGCCCGAGCTGCACGCCGGTCTGATCGAGCTCGCCGCGGCCTGGGACGACCGCGACCGCCGCGGTCCCGCCGTCGACCGCATCTGGCCCGGGCTGAAGAAGATCGCCATCGACTACTCGGTCGCCGAGCCGGCGGCCGAAAAGGGGCGCCTGGCTGTCATCCCCGGCCACTTCGACTGGGACGACGTGGGCGACTTCGCCAGCCTGTCCAAGCTGAACTCCTCGGGCGGCCGTAACGAGCTCGCGATCCTCGGCGAAGACGCCCGCGTCCTCGCCGACGCCTCCAGTGGCATCGTCGTCACACAGACCAAGCGCGTGATCAGCCTCATCGGGGTGCGTGACATCGTCGTGGTCGACACCCCCGACGCGCTCCTGGTGACCACGGCTGAGAACGCGCAGCGTGTGAAGGGCGTCGTGGACGCCCTCAAGCTCACCGGTCGCGGCGACGTCCTCTGACCGCTGGGATCGGATGCCGAGGTTCGTGGCATCCGGTCTCTCGCGGGCCGCGCTGCGCGTGGCGGTGGCGTGACGCGACAGTGCGGGCGCGTGAAGGAGATTGCGGCTTTGTAACCATTGCTGCCCGCGGAGGTCCCCGGTGCGCAAGCGCGTCGACACAGTGGGTAACGTGACGGGATCGTCCCCCGAACCCAGTGGGGGCCCCGTCTTGGAGGACCATTCGTGAAGACCACGAAGAAGGCCGTCATCAGCGGCCTCGCCCTGTTCGGCACCGCCGCGCTGCTCGCCGGCTGTGGCGCCGCACCCGAGAGCAACGGCTCGTCGGCTGCGGCCGGTGCCAGCGACTACCTGCCCTGCATGGTCTCGGACGCCGGCGGATTCGACGACAAGTCGTTCAACCAGCTCGGCAAGGAGGGCGTCGACGCGGCGGCCGCCGAGCTCGGCTCGAAGACCCCCATCGAGGTCGAGTCGCAGTCCGAGACCGACTACGCCTCGAACCTGCAGAGCCTCGTGGACCAGGGCTGCAGCACGATCGTCACCGTCGGCTTCCTGCTCGCGCCCGCCGCGCTCGAGTCGGCCAAGGCCAACCCCGACCTCGAGTACGTCTCGATCGACGACACCGTCGACAGCGACTTCGACGGCAAGACCGACGCGCCCAACATCAAGCCGATCATCTTCGACACCGCACAGGCGGCCTACCTCGCCGGCTACCTCGCCGCGGGCACCTCGAAGACCGGCGTCGTCGGCACCTTCGGTGGCCTCAACATCCCGACCGTCACGATCTTCATGGACGGCTTCGCGCAGGGCGTCGAGAAGTACAACACCGACAACGGCACTTCCGTGCGCGTGGTCGGCTGGGACCGTGCCGCCAAGGACGGCTCGTTCACCGGTGGCTTCGAGGCCAACGACACCGCGCGTCAGACCGCGCAGGCCATCATCGACCAGAACGTCGACGTGCTGCTGCCCGTCGGCGGTCCGATCTACCAGTCGGCCGCTGTCGCCATCCAGGACGCCGGGCGTGAGATCGCGCTCGTCGGCGTCGACGCCGACGTGTTCGAGACCGACCCCTCGGTCGGCGACCTGCTGCTCACCTCGATCCTCAAGGGCATCGACGTCGGCACCAAGGACGCGATCGTCGCCGCCGGCAACGGTGAGTTCGACGCCGCGCCGTTCATCGGCACGCTCCAGAACGAGGGCGTGGGCCTCGCCCCGTACCATGACTGGTCGGACCGCGTTCCCGCCGAGCTGACCGCGAAGATCGACGAGCTCAAGGCCAGCATCATCAGCGGTGACATCACCGTCGAGTCCTACCTCGCCGGCTGAGTCCACTCGCTCCTCGGGGGAGGTCGGCGTTCGCCGGCCTCCCCCTCCCTTGTGGGGCTGCGCACCGTCGCCGCCCACCCGGACCGTCCCGCCCACGGCGCGGGCGGCCCTCCACCGGACGCCTCCCGTGTGCGGTGCCCAGAACTTAGGATCGGGAACATGAAGCTCGAACTCCGCGGGATCACGAAGACCTTCGGGTCCCTGGTGGCGAACGATCACATCGACCTCACCGTCGAGGCCGGAGAGATCCATTGCCTCCTCGGCGAGAACGGTGCAGGCAAGTCCACTCTGATGAACGTCCTCTACGGCCTCTACCAGGCCGATGGCGGAGAGATCCTGCTCGACGACGCCGTCCAGCACTTCTCCGGCCCGGGCGATGCGATGCGCGCGGGCATCGGCATGGTGCACCAGCACTTCATGCTCATCCCCGTCTTCACCGTCGCTGAGAACGTGATGCTCGGCCACGAGCCGACGACCTTCGGTGGGCGTCTCGACCTCGGCGCCGCGCGCGCGAAGGTGAAGGAGATCTCTGACCGCTTCGGATTCGACGTCGACCCCGACGCCCTCGTCGACGACCTGCCCGTCGGCGTGCAGCAGCGCGTCGAGATCATCAAAGCCCTCTCGCGGGATGCCAAGGTGCTCGTGTTCGACGAGCCCACCGCCGTTCTCACCCCGCAGGAGACCGACGAGCTCATGGCCATCATGCGCCAGCTCCGTGACGCCGGAACGTCCATCGTCTTCATCACCCACAAGCTGCGCGAGGTGCGCGAGGTCGCCGACCGTATCACCGTGATCCGCCTCGGCAAGGTCGTCGGCGAGGCCGAGCCGACGGCCAGCAACGCCGAGCTCGCCTCGCTCATGGTCGGCCGTGCGGTCGAGCTCACCGTGCAGAAGGAGGAGCCTACCCTCGGCGACGTCGCCTTGGCGGTCTCGGGCCTCACGGTCGTCGACGCCATCGGCCAGCTCGTCGTCAACGACGTCAGCTTCGAGGTGCGTCGCGGAGAGGTCCTCGCCATCGCCGGCGTGCAGGGCAACGGCCAGACCGAGCTCACCGAGGCGCTGCTGGGCCTGCAGGAACGGGTCCAGGGCTCGATCGTGCTCGACGGCAACGAGCTGAACGGCCGGAGCGTGCGTGCGGTGCTCGACGCCGGCGTGGGCTTCGTCCCCGAGGACCGCAAAGAGGACGGCCTGGTGGGGGAGTTCTCCATCGCCGAGAATCTCATGCTCGACCGCGCCGATGGCGCGCCCTTCGTCAAGGGCGGCGCGCTCCAGCTGTCGACCCTCACCGAATTCGCACACGAGAAGGTGGCGGAGTTCGACGTGCGCACCCCGTCGATCGAGACGCCGGTCGGACGCCTCTCGGGCGGCAACCAGCAGAAGGTCGTCCTCGCGCGCGAGCTCAGCCGCGACCTCCGCCTGTTCGTCGCCGCCCAGCCCACGCGCGGCGTCGACGTCGGATCGATCGAGTTCATCCACAAGCGGGTCATCGAGACCCGTGACGCCGGAGTCCCCGTCATCGTCGTCTCCACGGAACTCGACGAGGTCACCGCCCTGGCCGACCGCATCATGGTCATGTACCGCGGTCGCGTTGTCGGCATCGTGCCCGGCGACACCTCGCGCGACGTGCTGGGCCTGATGATGGCCGGCGAAGCGCCCCAGAACGAAGGAGTCGCCGCGTGAGCGATCCGCACAGCCCGCACGACCCGAACGCCGCGCGCGCCGACCGCGCCGCCGAGGTGGCGGCCGCGACCGAGGCCGACATCGCGCTCGAGGGCGGCTCGAACGTCGACGCCGCTGCCGGTGCCCGCGTCGTCAGCGCCCCTCCCTCCGACGACGAGAACCGCTGGCGCCGCGCGTTGCGCGAGATCGCCACCGGCAACGCCATCATCTCGGTCCTCGCCGTCCTCCTGGCGCTCGTGGTCGGTGCGATCATGATCGCCGCGACCGACGAGAATGTCGAGGCGGCGGCCGGCTACTTCTTCGCCCGACCGGGTGACACGTTCGCCGCCATCTGGCAGTCGGTGTCCGGCGCCTACGCGTCGTTCTTCCAGGGCGCGATCTACAACTTCCGCCGGCCCGAGTTCGCCACCGGCATCCGTCCGCTCACCGAGACCCTCACCTTCGCCACGCCGCTGATCGCGGCGGGTCTGGGCGTGGCGCTGGCCTTCCGCGTCGGCATGTTCAACATCGGCGGCCGGGGCCAGATGCTCATCGCCGCCGCGGCCGGCGGCTATGTCGCCTTCGCGTTCGACCTGCCCTGGGGCCTGCACATGCTCGTCGCCCTCGTGGCCGGTGTCGTCGCCGGGGCGCTGTGGGCCGGGATCGCGGGCGTGCTGAAGGCTCGCACCGGTGCGCACGAGGTCATCGTGACGATCATGCTGAACTACGTCGCGTTCTACCTCGTTTACTACATGCTCCGCACCCCCGGGCTGCTGCAGGCGCCGGGATCGAGCAACCCCACCACGTCCGCTATGAAGGACACGGCCGTCTTCCCCGACCTGCTCGGTCCGGCCTACAACCTGCACTTCGGCTTCCTCCTGTCCCTCGCCGCCGTCGTGTTGGTGTGGTGGATCCTGGAGCGCTCCTCGCTCGGCTTCCGCTTCCGCGCGGTGGGCCTGAACCCGAACGCCGCGCGCGTGGCGGGCATCAACGTCAAGTCCATGTACGTGTACGCGATGCTGATCTCCGGTGCCCTCATCGGCCTCGCCGGTGTCGACCAGGTGCTCGGCACCGTGACCACCGGTTTCTCCAGCGGCATCGACGCCGGCATCGGGTTCGATGCCATCACGGTGGCGCTGCTGGGCCGCTCGACTCCGGTCGGCGTGCTCGTGGCCGGCATCCTGTTCGGGGCGTTCAAGGCCGGTGGCTTCGCCATGCAGGCGGCCAACGGCGTGCCGATCGACATCGTGCTCGTAGTGCAATCGCTCATCGTGCTGTTCATCGCCGCACCCCCGCTCGTGCGCGCGATCTTCCGCCTGCCCGCCCCCGGGGCGCGCCCGACCAAGAAGCGCACCCTCAAGACCAAGGAGGCGGCCAAGTGAGCACCACCGCTGCGCACCCCGAGGCCTCGCCGCAGCCCGGCGCCCTCGACACCGCCGTCGTCGTCAGCTGGAAGGCACCGATCGTCTACGGCGTCATCACGGTGCTCGCCGCCGTGCTCTTCGTCGTGGCACGACAGGACGGCGACGCCGTCTTCCGCATTTCGAGCCCGGGTGAGTTCCTGCAGCTGCCCGAGGTCGTGCTCGGGGGAGCCGTCACCGGCATCGTCTGCACGGTGCTGCTGGCAGCCGTCACGCTCGCGAGCGTGCTCATGGTACGAGCGCGCCGTCGTCCTCCGATCTGGTTGGCCATCGTGTTCGCGCTGGTGTTCATGGTCGGGTTCCTGACCTGGGCCGCCGCCGGGGCGACCACCTCCGTCATCCCCCTGACGGGTCTGCTGGCCGGTGGCCTCAGCTTGTCGGTGCCGCTGATCTTCGGCGCCATGGCCGGCGTCCTCAGCGAGCGCGTGGGTGTGGTCAACATCGCGATCGAGGGCCAGCTGCTGGCGGGTGCCTTCACGTCGGCGATCGTCGCGACGGCGACGGGCAACCCCTTCGTCGGCCTTCTCGCCGCGGCCGTCTCGGGCGTGCTCGTGTCGTTCGTGCTCGCCGCGTTCGCGATCAAGTACTTCGTCGATCAGGTGATCGTCGGCGTCGTGCTCAACGTGCTCGTGGTGGGTCTGACGAGCTTCCTGTTCTCGCAGGTGCTCGCCCCCAACGCCGCGACCCTCAACGCGCCGCCGCGCTTCCCGCGCCTGCCGATCCCGTTCCTCGCGGACATCCCCATCATCGGCCCGATGCTGTTCAACCAGACGATCATCGTGTACCTCATGTACATCACGGTCGCCGTGGTCTACGTGGGCCTGTTCCACACGCGCTGGGGTCTGCGCCTGCGCGCCGTGGGCGAGCACCCGCAGGCCGCCGATACCGTCGGCATCGACATCGCCAAGACGCGTTTCTGGAACGTGTCGCTGGGCGGGGCGATCGCGGGCCTCGGCGGCGCCTTCTTCACCCTCGGGTCGGTGGGCGCCTTCAACAAGGAGATGACCGCCGGGGCCGGGTACATCGCCCTCGCGGCCGTCATCTTCGGCCAGTGGGACCCCATCCGCGCCACCCTCGCCGCGCTGCTGTTCGGGTTCGCCTCGAACCTGCAGAACACCCTCGGCGTGATCGGCTCGCCCGTGCCCAGTGAGTTCATGCTCATGCTGCCGTACGTGGTGACCATCTTCGCCGTCGCCGGGCTCGTCGGGAAGGTCCGCGGACCCGCGGCCGCTGGCAAACCCTACGTCAAGGGCTGACCCGGCCCCTTCGCCTTTCCGAGAGGATCCCCTGCTCCAGATGACCGACATCGATTGGGACGAACTCCGTTCCGCCGCCACGGATGCCATGCACCGCGCGTACGCGCCCTACTCCCGCTTCAAGGTGGGTGCCGCCGCGCTCGTCGCCGACGGCCGCATCGTCTCGGGATGCAACGTCGAGAACGCCTCCTACGGGGTGACGCTGTGCGCTGAGTGCGGACTCGTGTCCGAGCTGCACATGTCGGGCGGTGGCCAGCTGGTCGCGTTCGTCTGCGTCGACGGCGAGGGGCGCACCCTCATGCCGTGCGGTCGCTGCCGTCAGCTGCTGTTCGAGCACGCCATCCCCGGGATGCTGCTCGAGACCGTCAGCGGCATCCGGACCATCGATGAGGTGCTGCCCGACGCGTTCGGACCCCGTGACCTCGAGGAGGCGGCCCGGTGACCACTCGACAGGCTCAGGGACCCGTCGAGTCATACGACGCGGTCGATATCATCCGTGCGCAGCGCGACGGGCGCCCGATCATCGAGGGCGAGATCCGCTGGCTGGTGGACGCGTACACCCGCGGCTACGTGATGGACGCGCAGATGTCGGCGTTCACCATGGCGGTGCTGCTGAACGGACTCGGGCGGGACCAGATCCGCGTGCTCACCGACGCGATGATCGCCTCGGGCGAGCGCATGGACTTCTCCTCCCTCGGCAAGCCCACGGTGGACAAGCACTCCACCGGAGGCGTGGGCGACAAGATCACGCTGCCCCTCGCGCCGCTCGTGGCGTCGTTCGGGGTCGCCGTGCCGCAGCTGTCGGGCCGTGGCCTCGGCCACACCGGTGGCACGTTGGACAAGCTCGAGTCGATCCCGGGCTGGCGCGCCGCCCTGTCGAACGACGAAATCATGGCGCAGCTGCGTGACGTGGGCGCGGTGATCTGCGCCGCCGGCACGGGCCTGGCCCCCGCCGACAAGAAGCTGTACGCGCTGCGCGATGTTACGGGCACGGTCGAGGCCATCCCGCTGATCGCCTCGAGCATCATGTCGAAGAAGATCGCCGAGGGCACCGACTCCCTCGTGCTCGACGTGAAGTTCGGCTCCGGCGCCTTCATGCAGGACATCGACCGCGCGCGCGAGCTCGCCGAGACGATGGTGGCCCTCGGCACCGACTCCGGCGTGAACACCACGGCGCTGCTGACCGACATGAACACTCCGCTCGGTCTCGCGATCGGCAACGCCAACGAAGTGCGCGAGTCGGTCGAGGTGCTCGCCGGCGGCGGCCCCGCCGATGTCGTCGAGCTTACGGTCGCCCTCGCGCGCGAGATGCTGGCCCTCGCCGGCCAGCCCGACGCCGACGTCGAGGCCGCCCTCGCCGACGGCCGCGCGATGGACGTGTGGAAGCGCATGATTCGCGCGCAGGACGGCGACCCGGATGCCGCTCTGCCCACGCCGCGCGAGACGCACACGGTCGTCGCCGACCGCTCCGGCGTCGTGACGCGCGTCGAGGCGCTGCCCTTCGGCATCGGGGCGTGGCGCCTGGGCGCCGGCCGCGCGCGGGCCGAGGACGCCGTCGTGCACGCCGCGGGCATCGATCTGCACGTCACGGTGGGCGACGAGGTCACCGCCGGTCAGCCGTTGTTCACCCTGTCGGCCGATGATGAGACGCGCTTCGCGCGCGCGCTCGACGCCGTCGACGGGGCATGGGAGATCGGCGACACCGCCCCCGAGGCATCCCGCCTCGTACGCGAACGCATCACCGCGTGATGGCATCCGGAAAGAGGAGCACCATGGCCACCGACGATTTCCGCATCGAGGGCGTGAAGGTGAAGAACCTGCCCAAGGTGTCGCTGCACGACCACCTCGACGGGGGCCTGCGTCCGCAGACGGTGCTCGAGCTGGCCGACGAGATCGACCTCGACCTGCCCGCCGACGACGCGAAGGGGCTCGAGGCCTGGTTCTCCGACCACATCGACGGCGGGTCGCTCGAGGACTACCTCGCGAAGTTCGACGTCACGGTGGGGGTCATGCAGACCCGCGAGGGCTTGGTGCGCGCGGCGAAGGAGTTCGTCGAGGATCTCGCCTCCGACGGCGTCGTGTACGGCGAGGTCCGGTGGGCGCCCGAGCAGCACCTCACGCGGGGCCTGAGCCTCGACGACGTCGTGGACGCCGTGCAGGAAGGTATCGAGGAGGGCGAGGATGCCGCGGACGCGCGCGGACGCGACATCCGCGTCGGCCAGCTGCTCACGGCGATGCGCCACACCGACAACTCGCGCGAGATCGCCGAGCTGGCCGTTTCGTGGCGTGGCCGTGGCGTGGTCGGCTTCGATCTCGCCGGGGCCGAGGACGGATTTCTGCCCTCCCGACACCGCGCGGCGTTCGACTACCTCGCCGAGCAGTTCTTCCCCACGACGGTGCACGCGGGAGAGGGCGCGGGTCTGGCATCCATCCGCTCCGCGCTCATCGACGGGCGGGCGCTCCGCCTCGGCCACGGCGTGCGTATCGCGAACGACCTCGACGTCGTCTCCCGCGAGGGCGAAGAGGTGCAGGTGACCTTCGGCGACCTCGCGCGCTGGGTGCGCGACCGCGAGATCACGCTCGAGCTGTCGCCGACGTCGAACCTGCAGTCGGGCGCTGTGACGGCGTGGGGCGACACGATGGACGCGCATCCGTTCGATCTGCTCTACCAGCTCGACTTCTCGGTGACGGTGAACGTCGACAACCGGCTCATGAGCGCCACCACTCTCACGCGGGAGCTGGGCCTGCTGGCCCAGGCGTTCGACTACGGCCTCGACGACATCGAGGCCTTCCAGCTCAATGCCGCCGCGGGCGCGTTCCTGCCGGTGGAGGAGCGCGAGGAGCTCATCGAGATCATCTCGGAGGGCTTCCAGCGCTGACCCGTGGCCACAAGCGGGGCGTCGCCGTCGGGTGCGCGCCCTGTTTTCATCGCGCCGCGGGCGCGCGCCCTGTTTTCACGGCGCCGCGGGCGCGCGAAACTCCTGAGATCCACGTCCGAAACGCCGAATAGCTGCGTGCTTCGGCCGCGAGGTCAAGATTTCTCAGGAGTTTGGCCCGGTGGGCGGTGGGCGGTGGGCGGCGGGCGGGGTGCGGGTCGTGGCAGGCGGGGTACGGGCGGCCGTGCGGAGCGTATCGGGTCGCCGGCAGCGGGCGAAACTCCTGAGAGACCGGCCCGCGCGGCTCCGAAACGCCTCCACGTGGGGCTGATGGGCGAGAAGTCAGGAGTTTCGCCCTGGTTCGCCGTTCGCCAGGATGCGCTCGAGCGCGGCGCGCACGCGGTCGGGGTGGTACAGGATGTCTTCCGCGAGGAGTCGGAGCGTCGTGTAGCCGCGTTCCAGCGCAGCCATGTCGCGGCGCCGGTCGTTCTTATGCACCTGCCAGGACCCGTGGAATCGCTCGCTGTCGCACTCGACGATCAGCCATCCGTTCACCAGCAGATCGACGCGACCGACGCCGTCGATACGGACCTGCAGGTCGATTCGACACCCGAACTGACGCAGGAGCAGCCGGACGAGCGACTCGGTGCCGGCCTCGGCGCGCGGATCTACCAGACGACGCAGAACCTGGAAGCGCCGCGGAACGCGGGCGAAGATCTCGCCGATGTCGGCTTCGTCCACCATTCCCAGGTACCAGGCGCTGTCGAGCGTCGCCACGGCCGAACGCGGCGGCTGACATCGAATGGCCTGCACGAGGGCTTCCACGATGTCGACCCCGAGACGGCCCGGTGACGTCGAAGGTGCACGCCAGTGATAGACGACGCCACGGGGAGCCCGGGGCCGTCGACTGGCCAGCGGGTCTTGCTGCACATGGCGGTCCGTGTGGTGGTGGACGAACACCCCACGCAGGGCCAGAAGGCTGATGCAGTCCAGCCGTCCGCCCACACGTGCCGCGGCGACGATGTCACCGTGCGCGTCGGCTTCGACGAATTGACCCTGTCGCACACGGACGAGTGTCCCGTCGGCGACGGCGCGGGCGAGAGACCGCCGCGACCACCCGGCCGTGAGGAGCTCGCGTGTCGTCCACAACGCTTCACGGCTCTCTTCGGACGGGAGAACGAGGGATGCCATCGCCCTACCCTGGCCGTTCTGGCCCGGCCCTGGGGTGGCGCGGTCTCGAGCTGTGGATAACGGCTGTGCGGGAGGAGGAGTCGGTGGCGACGTCGTGCGGGCCAAACTCCTGACTAGCTGCCGTGCGGGGACCTCCGGCGCGGGTAACAATCCAGGAAGCCTGAGTTTTTCAGGAGTTTCGCTCGCACCCGCACCCGCACCCGCACCCGCACCCGCACCCGCGCCCGCACCCGCACCCGCACCCGCACCCGCGCCCGCACCCGCGCCCGCACCCGCGCCCGCACCCGCACCCGCGCCCGCGCGCACCGCCGGCCTACGGCCGCGGCAGGAAGCCGGCCAGCTGCTCGGCGATCACGCGGTCGACCTCGGCGGGATCCGCCGTGGGTGTGCCGTCGCCCGCCTGAGGACCGTACGCGCCGAACGACGCGTGGGAGGCGCCGGGAATCTCGACGAAGGTGGCGTCCGCGGGCAGTTCGCCCTTGGCATCCGCGATCTTCTGCGGGGTGCTGAGGCCGTCCTCGGAGCCTGAGAGGCTGAGGACCGGGATGCCGGATGCCGACAGGTCGTTCGCGCAGTACGACGCGAAGAGCACGAGCGCATCGGCGTCGCTCGCCAGCTGGCAGGCGCGCACGCCGCCGAGGGAGTGGCCTCCGACGGCCCAGGTCGTCACGTCGGGTGCGAGATCGGTGAACGTCGACAGCGGGCGCGGGTCGAAGAACGCGAGGTTCAGCGAGGGGCGCGTGATGACGACGGTCACGCCGTCGTCGACCACTGTGTCGGCGAGCGTCGCGATGTAGCCCTCGGCCTCGACCTTTGCTCCGGGGATGAAGACGAGACCCTGGCCGGTCGCTCCGGCGGTGGGGGAGAGCACGATGCCCGCGCCGTCGTCGGTGATCGTCAGTGCGGGGTTCGACTCGGCCTCCGCGAGCGGGCCGGGCTCGGCGCCCATGACACCCACCTGGCTGTAGATCAGGATGCCACCGATGAGCAGCACGAGGAGGGCGCTGAGGCCGCCGAGCGTCCAGCGCAGCCACCGTCGACGACGGCGGGGAGGACGCGGCTCGGGAGAGGTCACCTCACGAGCGTAACGCCGCCCGCCCCGCGCGGAACGGGGACGGGCGGCGAGGCGCTCAGACGGCCAGGGCCGCCTGCCGCGCCGCGACGATCTCGACGATCCGCGGGTACAGCGGGTGCTCGGGGGTCAGCCCGGTCACCTCTGCCGTGAAGGCCTCGGCGTCGAGCTCGCGCAGCATGCGCTGCAGCTCGATGGCCTGGGTGTCCTCGGCATCCGAGAACTCCAGGGCGGCGGCCATGGCCGACACCAGCGCGCCGACGGGCAGCCCGCGCTCGATCGCCTCGGCGGCCGGGCCCACGAAGCGCTCGTGGCGCGAGAGCTTGCGCAGCGGCTGGCGGCCGACGCGCCACACCGTGTCGGGGAGGGCGGGGTTGCGGAATCGGCGCAGGATCGTCGCCCGGTACTCGCCCTGCACGTCGGCGTCGAGCTCGTGCTTCTCGACCAGCAGGGCGCTGGTCTCCTCGAGCACCGCCTCGACCTCGGCGGCGATCGCGGGGTCGGCGAGCACGTCGGAGATGCGCTCGATGCCCGCGCGAGCACCGAAGTACGCCGTCGTCGCGTGACCGGTGTTGACCGTGAAGAGCTTGCGCTCGATGTACGGCTCGAGGTCGTCGACGAAGTGCGCACCGGGGATGTGCGGCGGGGTGTCTCCGAACGGTGCCCGCTCGATCGCCCACTCGTAGAACGGTTCGACCGTGACGTCGACGCCGCCCTGGGCCTGGGCCGGAACGATGCGGTCGACCGCGGTGTTGGCGAACACGGCACGGGATGCCAGGGCGTCCCAGGACTCCCCGGCGAGCTCGACCACGTGCTCGCGCAGCTGGTCGGTCGCGCCGATGGCGTTCTCGCACGCCATGATCTGCAGCGGCGCGAGCGAAGGATCGCGCAGGGCGAGACCCGCCACGATGTGCGGGGCGACGAAGGTCAGGATGGTCGGGCCGACGGCGGTGGTGACCACGTCGGCGGTGGCGATCTCGTCGACGAGCGCTTCGGCATCCACGGAGCTGTCGATCGCGCGGAAGCCGGTCACCTCTTTGTCGACGCCGCCCTCGCCCACCTCGTGGACGGTGTACGACGACGCGGAGTTGATGGCGTCGACGAGTGCCGCCGACACGTCGGAGAAGACGAGGTCGTAGCCGCCCTCGTGCAGGAGCAGACCGACGAAGCCGCGGCCGATGTTACCGGCGCCGAAGTGGACGGCCTTCATGCGTTGACGGATCCGGACAGCGCCTCGAAGAGCTCCTCGGGGGAGGAGACGGCCTTCAGACGTGCGACGTCGTCCTCCTCGGAGAAGAGGATGGCGATCTGGGACAGGATCTCGAGGTGCTCGTCACCCTTGCCGGCGATGCCGATCACGAAGGTCACGGGCTCCCCGCCCCAGTCGACGCCACCGTCGTAGCGCACGACCGACAGGCCGGACTCGAGGATCGCCTGCTTGGTCTCGTTAGTGCCGTGGGGGATCGCGAGCTCGTTGCCCATGTAGGTGGACACGGTCTCCTCGCGCTGCTGCATGGCGGCGAAGTAGTCGGGGGTGACCGAACCCGCGGCCTGGAGCAGATCGGCCGCTTCCTTCATCGCCTCCTCGCGGGTGGCGCTTCCGGGGTGGATGCGGACGGATTCGATGCGGAGGACGTTCGACATGGTTCTCGCCTTTCTCGTCGTGCTGTCCAGCCTCGCAAATCGCGGGCCGGACGGGAAGACGAAGGGGCCGGGGTTTCGTCCCGGCCCCTCCGTGGTGGGGATTACTTCGCGCCGTGCTGGGTGCGGACCATCTCCACGACCTCGTCGTACTTCGGCGAGTTCATGAAGTTGTCCACCGACACGTGCACCGCGTCGGGCGACTGCGCCTTCGCGCGGTCGGTCAGCTGGTTCTGCGTGATGATCAGGTCGGCGGAGTCGTCGAGGTTCGCGATCGCCTGGTTGGTGACGGTCACGCCCTCGATGCCGGCCTTCTTGATCTTGTTGCGCAGCACGCTCGCTCCCATCGCGGACGAGCCCATGCCGGCGTCGCAGGCGAACACGATGGTGTTCAGCTGCTTGGTCGCCACGCCGCCCTCGAGGTCGCCCAGGGCGCCCTCGACGTCGCGGTCGGCCGATTCGGTCGTGCCGGAGCCGGTGGTGCCCGCCGCCCGGGTGCGCAGGGCACCGAGGGCCGAGGACTCCTTGCCCTTGTTCGCCGCGGTCTGGTCGATGGCCGCGGCGAAGCTGTCGCCCTCGGCCTCCTGGTCGCGCCTCCGGGAGGCGCGGAGGATGACGCCCGCGATGAGGAAGGTGACCACCGCGGCGACGACGACCGAGAGGTAGACGATCAGCACGTTGCCGACGCCGCCACCTGCGGCAGCCGCGGTCACGGCGATGATGCTGCCGGGAGCGGCCGGGAAGACCAGACCGCCGCCGAAGATCATGTTCACGGCGACCCCCGAGGCGCCACCGGCGATGAGGGCGAGGATCGTCATGGGCTTGGCGAGGGCGTACGGGAAGTAGATCTCGTGGATGCCACCGAGGAACTGGATGACGATCGCGCCCGGGGCCGAGGCCTTGGCGGCGCCGACACCGAAGAACGTGAAGGCGAGCAGCAGACCCAGGCCGGGGCCGGGGTTGGCCTCGATGAGGAACAGGATCGACTTGCCCGAATCGGCGACCTGCTCGATGCCGAGCGGGGTGAACACGCCGTGGTTGATGGCGTTGTTGAGGAACAGCACCTTGGCGGGCTCGACGATGATCGACAGGATCGGGAGCAGGTTGAACTGCACGAGGAAGGCGACGACACCGCCGAGGACGGTGCTGATGCCCAGGAACACGGGGCCGAAGGCGAAGAAGCCGACGATCGCGAGGATCATGCCGAGGATGCCGGCCGAGAAGTTGTTCACGAGCATCTCGAAGCCGGGGCGGATCTTGCCGTCCCACAGCTTGTCCATCTGCTTGGTGATCCAGGCCGCGAGCGGCCCCATGATCATCGCGCCGAGGAACATCGGGATGTCGGTACCGGCGATGACGCCCATGACCGCGATCGTCGCGACGACGCCGCCGCGGGCGCCGTAGACGATGCGTCCGCCGGTGTTGGCGATGAGCAGCGGCAGCAGGTACGTGATCATGACGCTGACCAGGCCGACGTAGCCCTGGTAGGTCGTGCCGTCCTCGGTCGCGCCGAGGGCGGTCATGGCGCCGGGCCAGCCGATCGTGGCCGCGTCGCCGCCGCCGCCGAGGATCTCGGCGACCGGGGCCCAGTGCCAGGCGGCGCCGAACGGGCTCTCCGCCCCGAAGAAGCCCTTCGGGATGAAGAGCATGGTGATGAAGCCCCAGGCGATGAAGGCCGCGATGTTCGGCATGATCATGCCCGAGAGGAACGTGCCGAGTCGCTGTACCGCGACCCGAGCGCCTCCCGGCTTCGTGGTGGGTGACGTCGTCGTCATTGCTGTGTCTCCTTGAGTGGTGCACGGCGGGACCGTGCGGGTGGGGGGAAACGGCTTACGCCGCGTGATTCGGGGGCGACGAGACACCACCCCCGAACCGTGAGGGGAGGCGGTGTCTCGCCGCCTCCCCGCGCGTTCACGAAGTGGCGAGTGCAGCCTCCCGTGCGGTCGAGGAGGCGGCCTGAGCGGCCTCCCGGGCGGATGCCGCGTCGTCGGCCGCGAGAGCGGCTTCGGCGAGGCGCACGGCGTCGTCGAAGGTGTGCTGCAGCAGGGTCGCGCGCACGTCGGCGAGGGCCGTGGGGGCCATCGACAGCGTGGTGGCGCCCAGGCCCACGAGCACGACGGCGAGCAGCGGATCGGCCGCCGCCTCGCCGCAGATGCCGACCGGCTTGCCGTTGACGCGACCGGCGGCCCCCACCTCGCGGATGAGGCGGAGGACGGCGGGGTGCCACGGGTCCTGGAATGAGGCGACCGAACCCAGCAGGCGGTCGGCCGCCAGGGTGTACTGGGTCAGGTCGTTCGTTCCGATCGAGACGAAGTCCGCGATCGTGAGGATCCGGTCGGCCAGCAGCGCGGAGGAGGGGACCTCGACCATGACGCCCGTGGTCTTCAAGCCGTAGTCGCGGGCGAGCTCCGTGAAGTAGCGGGTCTCCTCGACCGTCGAGACCATGGGGGCCATGACCCACAGGTCGGCGGGGCCCGCCTCGGTCTTGCGCGTCGCGGCATCCGCTTCGGCGAGAGCCGTCAGCTGCTCGCGCAGGATGTCTTCACTGGCCCGCAGCGCACGCAGGCCACGCAGGCCGAGGGCCGGGTTCTCCTCGTGCGCGTCGTTGAGGAAGGGCAGGGGCTTGTCGGCGCCGGCGTCGAGCATGCGCACGACGACCTTCTTGCCGGGAAAGGCGCTCAGCAGTTCGAGGTAGGCGGCGCGCTGCTCCTCGACGGTGGGGGCGGAGCTGGAGCTGAGGAAGAGGAACTCGGTGCGGAACAGGCCCACGCCCTCCGCGCCCAGCTCGACAGCCTCGGCGGCGCCGCCGGGCTTGCCGAGGTTGGCCAGCAGCGGCACCTTCGTACCGTCGGCGAGGGCACCGTCGGTGAGGGGAGCGGATGCCGCGGCGGCCCGCGCGTCGGCACGGTGCTGGGCACGCGCGAGGTCGTCGTCGCTCGGGTCGACCGTGACGACGCCGGCGGCGGCATCCACGATCACCGTCTGACCGTCGACCAGGTCTTTCGCGCCGCTCGCGCCGACGACGGCGACGATGGACTTCTCGCGGGCGAGGATCGCGGTGTGCGAGGTGGGGCCGCCCTCGGTGGTGACCAGGGCCAGCACCTTATCGAGGTCGAGCAGTGCGGTGTCGGCGGGTGCCAGGTCCTTCGCGACGAGCACGAACGGATACCCGGGGTCGGGGATGCCGGGGGCCGCGACGCCGCGCAGACGCGCGATGACGCGCTGGGCGACGTCGTCGAGGTCGGCGGCGCGCTCGCCGAGGTAGCCGCCGAGGGCGACGAGCTGCTCGCGGAACGAGGCGAAGGCGTCGTGTACGGCGAACTCGCCGGTCTTGCCGGCCGCGAGGCGGCTGTCGACCTCGGCCTCGAGCGTCGGGTCTTCGGCGATCATCGCCTGCGCCTCGAGCACGTCGCGGGCGGCTCCGCCGGCCTGTGCTCCGCGCGCCTCGAGCTCGCGCGCGACGGCGGCGATGGCCTCGCGCACGCGAGCGGTCTCGTCGTCGACCGACAGCTCGCTCTTGGCATCCTTCGGGGCGGGCAGGGGCTCGGCCATGCGCGCGATGGGTCCCTGGGCGACGCCCAGTCCGATTCCGACTCCACGGAGTTCCGTCATGATGATGTTCTTTCTGTGCGGGGGCTCATCGGCCGACGTTTTCGCGCGGCTTCTTCACTCGGCGTCGTGGTCGGTGGTCAGCAGTTCGCTGAGGCGGTCGATCGTGGCCTCGGCGTTGTCGCCGTCGGCGGTGAGGGTGACGTAGTCGCCGTACTCCAGACCCAGCGCGATGATGCCCAGGATGCTCGCGGCGTTCACCGGACCGCCGGCGTCCTTGGCGATGGTCACCGGGATGCCGGACTCCTTGGCGGCCTGCGCGAAGAGCTTCGCGGGGCGGGCGTGCAGGCCGTGCGACGATCCGATGCGGACCGTTCGTGTGATCTGAGGCATGGGCGTGGTCTTTCTCGCGGGTCAGATGCTGTCGGCGGGCTGGCGGGCGCGGAGCGCCTCGTGGACGAGGGCGAGCGTGCGGGTGCCGTCGCGGTCGGCGAAGACGTCGTCGGGTAGCAGGACCACCACGACGTCGCGGGCCGCGGCATCCTGCTCGATGCGCGGGAGCTCAGTCGCCAGGTGTGGTCCGACGAGCACGGCATCTGCTTCGTCGAGGTCGATCGGAAGCGATCGCACGGTCCCCGCCGATGCGGCGTAGTCCAGGCCCTGTTCGTGCGCAGCACGACGCACGCGTTGCGCGACGAACGTGCTCGACGCACCCGCTCCACACACCACGAGGATCCTCATCGACCGGCCTTTCTTCCTCTCGATTGTCCGCACCGCGTTCACAGCGGACAACCAGGTTCGTTTCCCACCCCCCGGAACATGGATGCCGTCGGCCTGCGCCGCGACCGTGGCGGCGTGGTTGGATGGAGGAAGCGCTGCCATCCGGGCTGCGGCGCGGAGGACGGATCGTGACGACGAAAGCTCGCCAAGATCGCCTGCTGGCCCTGCTGCTGCGCGATGGGGAGTGGTCGACGGCCGCATCCCTCGCCGATGCTCTGGGCGTGACGCCGCGCAGCGTCCGCTCCTACGTCACCGCGATCAACGCGCGCGTCACGGGCGGGACGGCGATCGAGTCGGGCCCCCTCGGCTACCGGGCGGGAAGCGAAGCCGCAGCCGCCCTGCGCGCCGCCGGAGCCTCGGATGCCGGCACCCCGCGTGACCGTCTGCACACTCTCGTGCGGCGCCTGCTCGACTCCGCAGACGGGATCGACGTGTTCGACACCGCTGACGCCCTGCACGTCAGCGCCGCGACCGTGGAAGCCGACCTGTCCCGCGTGCGGGGACTGCTCGGCGGCACCGAGCTGACCCTCGAGCGCTCGGCATCCCTCGCCCGTCTCCGCGGGACCGAGGTCGCGCAGCGACGCCTGCTGTCCAAGCTCGCGCACGACGAGATGGATGCCGGACACTTCGACCTCGACGCGCTGCGGCGCACGCTCGGCGAGAGGTCGGTGGGAGCCCGGGCCTTCGGACCGTTCAAGGCCGAGCTGGTCGCCGAGCTCGGTGCCCTCGGCTACTTCGTCAACGAGATCGGCATCGGCGACGTCGTGATGCACATCGCGATCGCGGCCGACCGCACCACGCGTGACCGCGCTCTCGGCTCGACCGGGTCCGACGTCTCCGACGCGACCGCCGCCGTCGCGGAGCTGCTGGACCGCCTGACCCTGAAGCACATCGGCGTCCAGCTCGGGCAGGGCGACCTCCGCCACCTCGCCACGCTGGTGTTGACGCGCATCGTCGCCCCGGGCGCCCCCGCGGCCGACGACGTGCGCGCGCGCCTGTCACCCGACGTGGAAGCGGCCGTCCGCGCGGTCGTCGAGGCCGCGGCATCCCAGTTCCTCGTCGACATCGCGCACGACGACTTCATCCTCCGACTCGCGTTGCACGTGCAGAACCTGCTGCACCGCGCGCGGGAACAGGCGTGGTCGCGCAATCCGCTGACCCGGTCGCTGAAGTCGACGTACCCGATGATCTTCGAGGTGGCGGTGTACATCTGCACCGGGCTGCAGGAGTCGCTCGGTATCCCCATCCTCGACGACGAGATCGCCTATGTCGCGATGCACGTCGGCGGGCGCCTCGAACGCAGTCGCCGTGCCGACCAGCTGCTCACGGCCACGATCGTGTGCCCGGGGTACTACGAGCTCCACGAGCTGCTGCGCTCGAGCGTCGACCGCTCGCTCGGCCAGGCGATCGAGGTCGTCGGCGTCGAGACGCGGATCGACCCGGCGTGGGAGGGGATCGACACCGACCTCGTGCTCACGACCATCGACCCGCCGCGCGCGGGGGAGCGATTCGTGCGGATCCAGCCGTTCCTCACCGAGGCCGACGTCGAACGGGTGCGGGCCGCCGCCGGACGCGTGCGGCGCGCCAGGCGGCTCACGCGCCTGCGCGCCGAGCTCGAGCGGTACTTCTCGCCCGACGCCTTCGTGCGAGGAGTGGATGCCACCGACGGCGAGGCCGGTGTCATCCGCGATCTGGGGGCGCTGCTGCGGCGGCAGGGCGTCATCGACGAGGACTACGTCGCTCGCGCCGTGGAGCGCGAGGCGATCTCGTCGACGGCGTTCACGGACGCGCTCGCCGTGCCGCACGCGATGGGCATGACCGCGACCCAGACCCGTATCGCCATCGGCATCGCCGACCCCTCGATCACGTGGGGCGAGGGGCGCGTGCAGGTCGTCGCGCTCGTGGCGTTCAGCGAGACCGACCGCGAGGCGTTCCAGACGGTGTTCGAGCAGTTCGTCGAGGTGTTCAGCGAGCGTGACAGCGTGCAGCGGATCGTGCGCCGCGGTACCGACTTCGCCGCGTTCCTCGACGAGCTCGTCGCCGTGATCGACGGCTGAGGCCGGCGCGCCGGCGTCGGGGTGTCGCGGCGTCGGTGCGTCGGGGCCTCGGGTTTGGGGCGTGTTTTCTCGCTTGGGGCGTGAGGATTGCGCCCCGAGCGCCGAATCGCGCCCCAAACGTCTCGCGGTCCCGCGGACCCGCGGCGTCGGTGCGTCGGGGCCTCGGGTTTGGGGCGTGTTTCCTTGCTTGGGGCGTGAGAATTGCGCCCCGAGCGCCGAATCGCGCCCCAAACGTCGTCGCGAGCCCGCGGAGCCCGCGGAACCCGCGAGCCCCCGAGCCCGCGGAACCCGCGGCGTCGGTGCGTCGCAGCCTCGGGTTTGGGGCGTGTTTTCTCGCTTGGGGCGTGAGGATTGCGCCCCGAGCGCCGAATCGCGCCCCAAACGTCTCGCGGTCCCGCGGACCCGCGGCGGCTTCCGAGCCCGTCATCAGGGGCGGATTCCGAAGGCGGCGAGACGGCGTCCGAGCGTGTTGGCGCTGCGAAGATGCTCCCACTGCCACCGGGCGAACGGCCGCCGGGTGCGTCCGCGGATCCAGTCCTCCCGTTCTTTCTCCCGCAGCAGCACCTGGTCCAGCGTGAGACCGGAACGCATCGCCTCGTCGAGATACTTCTTCTCGCCGTCGAACTCACCCCATGCCCGCACATCGTCGAGGCCGAAGTCGACGTAGTAATCGCGGCCTGATGGTCCTGCTACCGCCACCTGGAGGTCGGGAGGTGCGAAGCCGAGCTCCGACAGCCGAATACGGCTGATGCTCTCACCGGGCAGCTGGGCTCGACCGTCGGCGAACGCGAGCGCGCGCATGGCCCGGGCTCCTCCATGCGGAGACCGCAGCGCGATTTCGCGGACCCGTTCACGCATCTCCTCGGCCGCGTCGGGGCGGTAGACGCCTGGCTTCGGCGCGGCGACGGGGCGCAGCCCGGCATCCAGCGCGCACACTGCGGTCTCGAACGGTGCGGTGCGTGCGATGTCGGCGAGCGTGCGTTCGAGGCTGGTGCAGCGAACCCCATGCCGCTGGACAATCTGCTCGGGCGTGACCTTCCCCCGATGCCGCACGACGAGGACCGCGGCCCCTGGCCGATCGGGGCCGAGGGTGACGTGCACCTTCGCGTCGACCTGACCGCGGATGGGGAGGCCGTGCAGCGCTCCGGCGGTGAGGTGCGAGAACAGCGGGAGCCCGTGGTTGACCAGGGCGAGCGCACGGGCGCGGGCGACGATCCATTGCTCCGCCGTCAGCGTCTTGTCACCTCCGAATCGCGCATACACGCCGGGTCGCAGGCGGACCGCCTCGCCGGTCTCGAGGAGTCGTCGGAGCAGGGCGGGGCCCACCCCCTGCGCGGCCAGATCGTCTCGGGAGAGGAGCAGCACGGGTGCGGGCATGCCCGACAGTGTGCCCCGGGCGGCCCCTCGGCATCCGCGCTCGAAGGCGTCCTCGGGGAGAGCACGGGAGCCGGGGGTCCTGGGGAGGAGGGGTGCGGCGGTTCTGCGATTCGGGCTTTGGGGCGTGCTCCCGCATATGGGGCATCCTTTTCGCGCCCCAGACGCAGGAAGGCGCCCCAACCCCGGGATCACGCCCCAGTCCCCGGAAGGTGGCCCAATTTCGGGATCACGCCCCAATCCCCGGAAGGCGGCCCCAAGACGTCGGAACACCCGCCGCCTCGTGCCAGGACAGCGCGCCGCCGTCCCCGCCGTGACCCGGCCCGGCGTGGGCCACCGCGCCGGGCACCGCCCCGGCGAGACGCGCCCCGGCCGCGCCGCCGCGCCGCCCCGCCGGGCGACGCGCCGCCGCCCGGGCACGCCGCCGCGCCCGCGTGACCGCGTCAGCGGACGGACGCCAGCAGCGCCTCGGCGCCGGCGCGCAGCGCGGCCAGACGCCGCGCGGCCTTCTTCGCCGAGGAGGCGCGCACGTCGAGGTACAGCTTGAGCTTGGGCTCGGTGCCGCTGGGGCGCACGATGAGCCGTGAGCCGTCATCGAGCCACAGACGCAGCACGTCGCCGGGGGGCAGGCCGTCGACGCCGTCGAGCAGGTCGTCGATGCGGGCCACGCCGACCTCGCCGACCGTCGAAGGCGGCTGGGCGCGAAGGGATGCCATGATCCCGGCGATCTCGCTCACGTCGGTGACGCGGATCGAGATCTGGTCGCTGGCGAAAGCGCCGAACAGCTCGCGGAACTCGCTCAGCAGGTCGGCCACCGTGCGGCCCTGTCCGCGGGCCTCCGCGGCCATGCCGAGCAGTGCGACAGCGGCGGAGATGCCGTCCTTGTCGCGGACCGTGTCGGGGTTCACGAGGTATCCCAGCGCCTCCTCGAAACCGAAGACGATGCCGGGAGCCCGCGAGATCCACTTGAACCCCGTGAGTGTGGAATGGAAGTCCAGGCCGTAGTGCTCGGCCACCGCCTGCAGACCCGGGGACGACACCAGCGAGCACGCGAGCGAGCCGCCCGTTCCCGCCGCCGCGACGGCACGTGCTGCCCGCCACCCCAGCAGGAGTCCGATCTCGTTGCCCGTCAGTCGGCGCCATCCGCCGGGCGCGTCGGCATCGGGCACGGCGACCGCGAGGCGATCGGCATCCGGATCGTTGGCGATCACAAGCTCGGCGTCGACCGAGCGCGCGGTCTCGAACGCGAGGTCCATCGCGCCGGGTTCTTCGGGGTTGGGGAACGCGACGGTGGGGAAGCGGCCGTCGGGCTGGATCTGCGCCTCGACGAGAGCGGGCGCGGGGTAGCCGGCCTCGCTCAGCACGCGCGAGAACGTTTCCCATCCCACGCCGTGCAGGGCGGTGTAGACCCAGCGCAGGCCCTCGGTGCCGGCCGGGGCGGGTGCGACGGCGGCGGTCGCGGCGACGTACGCGTCGACGACCGATTCGGGCGCATTGCAGTATCCGACCGAGCGGGGCAGCACGGTGATGTCGCCCGCATCGGCCACGCTCTGGATGTGCGCGGCGATCTCCGCGTCGGCGGGCGAGACGATCTGCGCCCCCGCGTCCGCGCCGCCGAGGTAGACCTTGTACCCGTTGTCATCGGGCGGGTTGTGGCTCGCCGTGACCATCACGCCCGCGTCGGCGTCGAGGTGGCGCACGGCGAACGCGAGCACCGGGGTGGGCAGCATCCGGGGGAGCAGGATGGCGTTCAGGCCCGCGCCGACGAAGATCTCGGCGGAGTCGCGCGCGAACACATCGGAGTTGCGGCGTCCGTCGTAGCCGACGACGACGGTGGGCGTGCGCGAGCCGGAGCGCTCGCGCAGGTAGGCGGCGAAACCGGCTGCCGCCTGCGCCACCAGCACCCGATTCATGCGGTTCGGTCCCGCCCCGAGCGTGCCGCGCAGGCCCGCGGTCCCGAAAGCCAGGCGCGTGGAGAACCGGTCGGCGAGATCGGCGGCGGCCGCGGCGTCCCCCTCTTCCACCCGGGCGAGGAGGTCGGACAGTTCCGCGCGCGTGACGGCATCCGGATCCTGAGCCAGCCAGGCCCGCGCGGCGGCGAGGTACTCGCTCACAGCGCGCCGATCACGCGCGCGAGCAGCGCCGAGATGACGGGCTCCGCGTCGCGGCCCGCCTCGAGCACCTCCTCGTGGCTGAGGGGGGACTCCTGGATGCCGGCGGCCAGGTTCGTGATGAGCGAGAAGCCGAGGATCTCCATGCCCGCCTGCCGCGCGGCGATCGCCTCGAGCGCCGTCGACATGCCGACGATGTGACCGCCGATGGTCTTGGCCATCTGGACCTCCGCGGGCGTCTCGTAGTGCGGACCGCGGAACTGGCAGTACACGCCCTCGTCGAGCGAGGGGTCGATGCCGCGGGCGATCTCGCGCAGGCGCGACGAGTACAGGTCGGTGAGGTCGACGAAGGTGGCGCCCTCGAGCGGGGAGTCGGCGGTGAGGTTGATGTGATCGCTGATGAGGACGGGCTGGCCGGGCTTCCACGTCTCGCGAATACCGCCCGCGCCGTTGGTGAGGATCATCGTGGTCGCACCGGTCGCCGCGGCCGTGCGGACGCTGTGGACGACCCGGCGCACGCCGTGACCCTCGTAGTAGTGCGTGCGCGCGCCGATGACGAGGACATTCTTGCCGCCGGGGGTGCGCACACTGCGGAGGGTCCCGGCGTGACCCTCGAGCGCGGGCTGGGAGAAACCGACGACCTCGGTGGCGGGGAACGACGCGGTCTCCTCGCCGATGAGCTCGGCGGCGCGCCCCCAGCCGGAGCCGAGGGTCACCGCGATGTCGTGGTGCTCGACGCCCGTGAGGCGGGCGATGTCGGCGGCGGCGGCCGCGGCGACCTCGAAGGGGTCGGCTGCCGGGTCGTCGAGCGGGTGCGAAGTGCTGTGGGACATTCCTCCACTCTAGGAAGCGCGCACGCCCGGGGCCAGGCACGGGTGCCCGTTGCCCGCGTGTCGGCTGCCTCTCCGGCGCTGACAGAATGGATGCCATGGTGCAGAGCTTCGAGCGCAAGCAGTCCGTCGCGATCGTCGGTGGGGGTCCCGGGGGCTACGAGGCGGCGCTCTCGGCCGCGCAGCTCGGCGCCGACGTGACCCTCGTGGAGCGCGCGGGGGTGGGCGGTTCGGCCGTCATCACCGACGTCGTTCCCTCCAAGACGCTCATCGCCACCGCCGACGCGGCCGTCGCGATCCGCAACGCCAGCGACCTCGGCGTTCAGCTGTTCGCCAAGGACGACCGCGGCAAGCCCCTCACCCCCGAGGTCGCGATCAACCTCGCCGCCGTCAACCAGCGCCTGCTCTCGCTCGCCCGCCAGCAGTCCGACGACATGCGCGCCTCGCTGCTCGAGGCCGGTGTGCGCATCATCGCCGGACACGGGCGCCTCGACGGCTCCGGCGCCGTGGTCGTTTCGACCGAGGCCGGCGGCACCGATTTCGACCGTATCGAGGCCGAGACCCTCGTCGTCTCCGTCGGCGCCTCGCCGCGCGAGCTGCCCTCGGCGCAGCCCGACGGGGAGCGCATCCTCACCTGGACCCAGCTCTACAACATGAAGTCGGTGCCCGCGCACCTCATCGTGGTCGGCTCGGGTGTCACGGGCGCCGAGTTCGCATCGGCGTACATGAACCTCGGCGCGAAGGTCACGCTCGTCTCCAGCCGCGACCAGGTGCTGCCCGGCGAGGACCAGGATGCCGCCGCCGTCCTCGAACGCGTCTTCCAGCGCGGGGGGATGACGCTGCTGGCGAAGGCCCGGGCCGACTCGGTCGTCAACACCGGCGACGGGGTCGTCGTGACCCTGTCGGACGGACGCACCATCGAGGGCAGCCACTGCCTCATGGCCGTCGGCTCGGTGCCCAACACCGCCGGCATCGGTCTCGAGCAGGCCGGTGTGCAGATGACGCCGTCGGGACACATCCGTGTCAACCGTGTCGCCCGCACCTCGGTGCCGAACATCTACGCCGCCGGCGACTGCACGAACTTCTTCCCGCTGGCATCCGTGGCATCCATGCAGGGACGTCAGGCCGTCTTCCACGCGCTCGGCGACATCGTGATCCCGCTGGAGACGCGCCGCATCACGGCCAACATCTTCACCGCCCCCGAGATCGCGACCGTGGGATTCAGCGAGCAGGACGTCACCGACGGCAAGATCGCGGGCGTGGTGAAGAAGCTGCCGCTCTCGGCCAACCCACGCGCGAAGATGCAGGGCATCACCGACGGGTTCGTCAAGCTCATCGCCCGCAAGGGCAGCGGCACGGTCATGGGCGGTGTCATCGTGGGGCCCAAGGCATCGGAGCTCATCTACCCCATCGCGATCGCGGTGGAGCGTCGTCTGACGGTCGACCAGATCGCGCGGGTGTTCGCGGTGTACCCGTCGCTGACCTCGAGCATCACCGATGCCGCCCGCGCCATGCACATCCTCGACCGCGACGACCCCGGCGAGGACTGAGCCGGACCGGATGCCGGGCCACCCGGCATCCGCCCTTCTCCCGGCCGCGGTCGATGGGGCCGCGGCGGCCGTGTGGGTGCCGCGTCGGCGTGCACGGCTCACCCGCTTCGCCCGTCGGCGTCGTCCGCCCCTCAGTCCGTGACGATGCGGTGCGCGAAGGCCGTTCGGCGGCCATACCAGCCGGCGCGCCGGTAGGGGCGGATGCGCACGCCCGCGGGAATCTCGACCCGGTTCGCGTCGAGCACGCCCTCGCCGTGCGCGTCGATCACGAGCGGCGTCGATCCCGGACCGACGCCGCAGGGACCGAGCCACAGCACGACGTGCGAGATAGGCCCGGCATCGGAGCGGACGTACACGAGGTCGGCGGGCTGGAGCCGGGTGGCGAGGGTGTCGTAGTCGCCCTCGATCAGCTCGACGCGTGACGACCAGAGGCGCCCCTCGATCGGAGCGCGATGCAGCGCGGCCTGCTCCTGGATGGCGGTGGGGAGGTCGACGCCGAGCGCGTACGAGAACACGAAGGCCAGGAAGTTGCTGCAGTCCAGGCCTGGTCCGGATCGACCCGACCGCACGGCCTTCCGCGGCCAGAACGGGGGCGGGTCCCACGCCGGGACGTGATGGTGCTGGTAGTCGAGGCCGATCAGGGCCGCCGCGACGGCGACGACCCGCTCGCGTGCCGTCGTGGCATCCATCTGCCCGGTGGGCGCGGGGTAACGGCGCGCCCGAGGTCCCCACGACCCGTAGCGCTGCTCGGTCTCGGGGGCGTACCAGTCCGATGCCGCGAGCACGGCTTGCGCGGAGGCGTCGTTCCAGGGGAACGCGTCGAGGCCCGCGAGGCGGTCGACCTCGGGGACCTCGAAACGGACGCCGTACGGCGACCGGTAGTCGGGTGCCACGTCGCGCGGACGCAGCGACTCCAGCGCCACGCGGTCAGCTGATGACGAGCAGCTGGTGTCCGGCGGGGACCGTGGCGCCAGGGGTGGCGTCGATCCCCGTCACCGTGCCGTCCTTGTGCGCCTGCAGAGGCTGCTCCATTTTCATCGCTTCGAGGACGACCACGAGGTCGCCCTTGACGACCTGCTGGCCCTCCTCGACCGCGAGCTTGACGATCGTGGCCTGCATGGGCGACTTCACGGCGTCGCCGGTCGCTCCGCCCGCGGCGGGCGAGGCGGCGTGCGAGCGGCGGGACGGGGGAGCGGCGGCGGGGCGGCCGACCTGGGGGGCTGCGGCCGAGATGCGGTCGGGCAGGCTGACTTCGAGACGCTTGCCGCCGACCTCGACGACGACCGTGTGGCGGCCGGGCGTCGCGGTGGGGGCCTCGAGCTCGCCGTCCCACGCGGGGATGTCGTTGACGAACTCGGTCTCGATCCAGCGGGTGTAGACGCCGAAGTGGCCGTCCTCCGCCGTGAACGCGGGGTCGCGGACGACCTTGCGGTGGAAGGGCAGCACCGTCGGCATACCCGCGACCTCGAACTCGTCGAGCGCGCGGCGCGAGCGCTCCAGCGCCTCGGCGCGGTCGCGGCCCGTGACGATGATCTTGGCCAGCAGCGAGTCGAAGGCGCCCGAGACGCTGTCTCCGGCGGTGACTCCGGAGTCGAGGCGGATGCCGGGGCCGCCGAACGTCTTGAAGACGTGGATGGGGCCCGGCTGGGGCAGGAAGCCTCGGCCCGGGTCCTCGCCGTTGATGCGGAACTCGATCGAGTGACCCGCCGGTGCGGGGTCGTCGTAGCCGAGCTCTTCGCCCTCCGCGAGGCGGAACTGCTCGCGGACGAGGTCGAGGCCGGTGACTTCTTCGGATACGGGGTGCTCGACCTGCAGGCGCGTGTTGACCTCGAGGAAGGAGATCGTGCCGTCGGCGCCGATGAGGAACTCGCAGGTCCCGGCGCCGACGTAGCCGACCTCCTTGAGGATGGCCTTGGATGCCGAATACAGCACCGCGTTCTGCTCGTCGCTGAGGAAGGGGGCCGGGGCCTCCTCCACGAGCTTCTGGTGGCGACGCTGCAGCGAGCAGTCGCGGGTGGAGACGACGACGACGTTGCCGCTCGCATCCGCCAGGCACTGCGTCTCGACGTGGCGCGGCTTGTCGAGGTACTTCTCGACGAAGCATTCGCCGCGGCCGAACGCGGCGACCGCCTCGCGCGTGGCCGAGTCGAACATCTCGGCGACCTCGTCGAGCTCGCGGGCGACCTTCAGCCCGCGTCCGCCGCCGCCGTATGCGGCCTTGATGGCGATCGGCAGGCCGACCTCTTCGGCGAACGCGATGACCTCGTCGGCGCCCGAGACGGGGCCGGGGGTTCCGGGGGCGAGCGGCGCGCCGACCTTCTCGGCGACGTGACGAGCCGTGACCTTGTCGCCGAGCGCCTCGATCGCGTCGGGGGAGGGGCCGATCCACACGAGACCGGCGCCGATGACGGCGCGCGCGAAGTCGGCGTTCTCGGCGAGGAAGCCGTAGCCGGGGTGGACGGCGTCGGCGCCCGAGCGGCGGGCGACCGAGAGGATCTTCTCGATGGAGAGGTAGGTGTCGGCGCTGGTCGACCCCTCCAGCGCGTACGCCTCGTCGGCGAGGCGGGTGTGCAGGGCGTCCCGATCCTGGTCGGCGTAGACGGCGACGGACGCCTTGCCCGCATCTCGGGCGGCGCGGATGACTCGGACGGCGATCTCGCCGCGGTTGGCGACAAGGACCTTGGCGATCTTCGGCATCCTCCCAGCCTAGCGAGGGGGTACCCCCGCCTTTTGACCCTCCTCGACAAGAATCGCCGAAAAACGTGTGCGAGAGTCTACGAACGGTTCCAGAGCTGCGTCCACGAGCCGCCGAGCTCGCGCACGAGCCGACGGACGGTCGACAGCGACATGCCGACCACGGTGGAGGGGTCGCCCTCGACGCGCTCGATGAAGGCCCCGCCCAGGCTGTCGACCGTGAACGCCCCCGCGACCAGCAGCGGCTCGCCGCTCGCGACGTACGCGGCGATCTCGTCGTCGTCGACGTCGGCGGCGAACGTGACGGAGGCCTCGGCGACCGCGGACGCCTCGCCGGGCTCGACGCCCGGCGAGACGCGGAAGACGCTGTGGCCCGAGTGCAGCACGCCGGTGCGCCCGCGCATGTCGCGCCAGCGCGCGATGGCGTTCTCCGCCGTGTAGGGCTTGCCCAGGATCTCGTCGCCGAGCGCGAACATCGAGTCGCCGCCGATCACGAACCCGTCGAAGTCGGGGTCCTCCACGCTCACCCGCGCGGCCACGTCGGCGGCCTTGCGGCGGGCGAGCAGCAACACGTGCTCCGGGGCCGGGAGGCGTCGTCCTTCGGCCGCCTCCACCTCGGCGATGACGGCCTCCTCGTCGACCCGCGGCGCGCGGGCCTCCGGTTCGATCCCGGCCTGCCGCAGCAGCATCAGTCGGGCGGGAGAAGTGGATGCCAGGCACACGCGCATGCGTCCACGCTAGCGCCGGCGTCCTCGGCGCTCTCCCGGGAGCGATGTGTCAGGCTCGGAGGATGCATGACGGCGACCTCATCGATCTGGACATCACCGGCATCGCCCACGGCGGGGTGTTCGTGGGGCGGCACGAGGGTCGTGTGGTGTTCGTCCCCGACACCCTCCCCGGGGAGCGGGTGCGGGCGCGCCTGACCGATACGCGCAAGAAGTCGTTCTGGCGCGCGGATGCCGTCGAGGTCCTCGACGCGGCCCCCGAACGTCAGGCGCACGTGTGGGCGGCGGCCGACATCGACGTGCCGCCGGAGGAGCGCCCGGGCGGGGCGGAGTTCGGCCACATCGATCTCGCGGCGCAGCGACGTCTGAAAGAGCGTGTCGTGCGCGAGGCGCTCGAGCGCGTCGGTCGTCTCGATCTGCCCGTCGACGTGCGCGCCGCCGGCGACGCCGACGACGCCGAGACCGCCGACGGCACGGGCTGGCGGACGCGGGTGAGCCTGCACGTGGACGAGGCCGGACGCGTCGGGGCGTACGCCGCGCGCTCGCACCGCGTGATCGAGACCCCCGATCTGCCGCTGGCCACGCCCGCGATCGCCGAGATCGCCCAGGCCACCGGCGGGGCGGCACCCGGCCGGATCGACCTCGTGCAACCGGCGGACGGACGCGTGCGCGTACTCGCGCGGCCGGACGGCGTGCGTCCCGCTCCGGCGTCCGAGGTCGTCGAGGAGCGGGTGGGCGACAGGACCTTCCGCGTCGACGCGGGCGGCTTCTGGCAGGTGCACCGTCTGGCGGCGCGCACGCTCACGGCGCTCGTCGCCGACGAGCTGACCGCCGTGGGCGGCGTGGACCCCGAGGCGCAGCACCTCGACCTGTACGGCGGAGTCGGGCTCTTCGCAGCCACCCTCGGTGACCTCGGCGGCGCGTCCACGCGGGTGACGAGCGTGGAGTCCGATCCCCGCGCCACCGAGCACGCCGGCGAGAACCTCGCGCGCTGGATCGGCGCGCGCGCCGAGACCGCGCGCGTCGACCGGTTCGTCGCGAAGCTCGCCGCCGACGCCTCCGAGCGCGAGCGCGAACGCCTCTCCCGCGGTGTCGTGCTGCTCGACCCGCCGCGCGCCGGAGCCGGGCGCGACGTTGTCGAGGCCGTCGCGGGGCTCGCTCCCGCGACGGTGGTCTACGTCGCGTGCGACCCGGTGGCTCTCGCCCGCGACCTCGCGATCTTCGCCGACCGCGGTTACCGCGCGGACCGCGGCATCCGCGGGGTCGATCTGTTCCCGAACTCGCATCACGTGGAGGCGGTGGCCGTTCTGCGCACATGACGCGCCGGTCCGGGGATGTCGGGCCCTGTCCCGGGTGAAGCGCGCCGATACGATGTGGGGATGACCCGCGTCGCCCTCATCGATGACCATGAGTCGGTTCGTCTGGGGCTCGAAGCGGCGCTCACGCAGACGGTCACGACCCGGGTGGTGTTCTCGGGTGCCAGTGTCGCCGCCTACCTCGATTGGCGGCGCGTCGAGATGCAGTCGCCGGCTGACGTGGTGGTGCTGGATCTCACCCTCGGCGACGGCACGACCGTGTCGGAGAACGTCGACCGCGTCGTGCGAGACGGGTCGAGCGTGATCATCCACAGCGTGGCCGATCGTCCGGCGGCCGTGCGCGAGGCCCTCGCAGCCGGCGCCGCGGGCATCGTGAGCAAGTCCTCGCCCACGCACGTAGTCCTGGGGGCCATCGGAACGGTCGCGCGGGGCGAGTTGCTCGACAACGTCGAGTGGGCCAGCGCCGTCGAGGGCGACCGCGCGTTCGCGGACGCCCAGCTCTCCGCGCGCGAGCGCGAGGTGCTGCGGCTCTACGCCGCGGGATTGCCGCTCAAAGCCGTCGCCGACCGGCTCGGCGTGGCGTATTCGACCGCGAAGGAGAACATCACGCGCGTGCGCGTGAAGTACGTCGAGGTCGGGCGCCCCGCGCCGACGAAGGTCGACCTGCTGCGGCGGGCCATGGAGGACGGCATCTTGCACGACGCCCCCGAAGCCGGGAACGATGCCTGAGACCCTGCGGTCTGACGCCCAGCGCCAGGTCCTCGAGGAGGCCTGGGGACGCATCCCCCCACTCGCGCGAGTCCGGTGAGGACTCCGCCTCGTTCACGCAGAAGCGCATCGAGCGCGTTCTCACGCTGTTCGTCGGTCCCGCCTGCCTGGCGCTCGGCGTGCAGGCACTGGTCGCCGCACTCGGCCGTGCCGACGAACGCGAGGGCTGGCATCTGCCCCTCGTGATCGGCGTGTTCGTCCCGCTGGCGGCCATGATCGTGGCGTGCGCCGTCGGGCGGCTCGCCCGGGTCTTCGCGGGAGCGTTCGCGATCGTCTTCCTGATCGCCCTGGCCCTGTGGCCCGCCGCCACCGCCGGGGGAGCGCCTCCGTCTCCGCTGGAGAACCCCTGGATCTTCTACCTCATCAATGTCGCGACCGTGGCAGCCGTCGTCGCGTTCCCGCTGTACCTGCAGATCTCGTGGGCCGTCACCACGCCGGTGCTCTTCGGAGTCGTGCGGCTGGTCCAATCGGGCGGGCAGAGCGAGTTCTTCGTCCCGGTCGCCCTCGACGTCTCGTTCGCGCTCATCCTCGGGAGCGTCCTGGTCACGCTGACCTGGATGTATCGCTCCATCGCCGTCCACGTCGACGAGACGCGGAGCCGCGCCGTGTCGAGCTATGCCGAGGCGGCCGCGACGGCTGCGACCGAGAGTGAGCGGGTGGCCGTGGCCGCGCTCATGCACGACAGCGTCCTCGGCGCGCTTCTCGCGGCGGAGCGCGCCTCCACACCGCGTGAGCGCACCCTGGCCATGAGCATGGCGCGAGAGGCCCTCACGCGTCTGGCCAACGCCGAGAAGGACGCCCTGGAGGGCAGCGACGAGCCGGTGGATGCCACGCGCCTCGCCGACGACATCGAGGTGGCCGGGCGCGATCTCGGCGTCGAGCTCACGGTGCAGCGCCGCGTGCAGCCCGAGACCCCCCGCGTACCCGGTCGTGTCGCGCGGGCCCTGGTCCTCGCGGCGATGCAGGCCGTCGCCAACGCCGTTCAGCACGCCGAGGCGCGGGGTCTCACCGTCGAGGTCTCCGGCTCGGCCGACCCGGGCAGCGTCGTCGTGCGGGTGCGGGACGCGGGGGCGGGATTCGACCTCGAGGCGATCGCGGCCGACCGCCTCGGCATCCGCGGGTCCATCATGGCGCGCGTGACCGCGGTGGGCGGCCGATCGGACATCGAGTCCGGGCCCACCGGCACCACGGTGACCCTCGAGTGGGAGAGCGGGGACCGCTGGTGAGCGTTCGCGCCGTCCTCTCCGGCATCGCCCTGGCCTTCACGGCGTACCTGGCCGCGCGGGGCCTGCTGTGGACGAGTCCGGAGACGGTGCAGCGCGGGTGGCTCATCGTCGCCGCCCTGCTGCTCTACCTGCCCGTCGCCTGGCTCTGGATCCTCCTGCCGGGTGCGGGGCCGCAGGGAGCCTCCGTCGCGGCGTCGACCCGGACGCTCCTGCCGAATTGGGCGGCGGCGCTGGCGCTCGTGGCGTCGGTGGCCGTGCCGAACATGGCGTTCCTCGCCGTCACGGACGCGGGACGCACGCAGCCGTTCGTGACGTGGGTGATCGGCGGCATCGGCGCCCTGATGACCATCGTCATGATCCGTCACCGCCCCGTGGTCGCCTGGATCGGGATGGCCGCACTCGCGGTGTCCGCCTCGGCGTGGCTGGGCCCCGTGTCGGCGTTGAGCCTGGGGTTGGTCGGCTCGCTCGTCTGGGTGGCCCTGGCGCAGTTCATGTCGATGGCCCTCGAGCGCACGGCGCGGGATGCCATTCAGCTCTCCGAGCTGCAGCAGGCAGCCTCCGCCTGGCAGGCGGCCCAGAGTGGTCGACAGCGCGAGCGACGTCTGCACGTGCAGCGCGCCCTGGCGGTCGCCGGCCCCGTGCTGGCGCGGGTCATCGAGACCGGCGGGAACCTCCGCCCCGCCGAGCGGGAGGCCGCTCGCCTGGCCGAGCAGAGTCTGCGTGACGAGTTGCGCGGTCCCCGCTTGCTCGACCACGGGGTGCGGGAGCAGATCGACGCAGCGCGACGCCGGGGGTCCGCGGTGACGCTGTTCGACGAGGGCGGGCTCGACGGCCTCGACGGTCGGGCATTGGACGCGATCCGGACGGAGCTCGCCGATGTCTTGCGGGGGGCGGCGTCCGAGCGTCTCATCATCCGCACCTCGCCGCACGACGAGGTGGCGGTGACGGTCGTCGGCCGCTCGGCGGGCGACGGAGCCGGCGGCGACGACGACGAGGTCGACCTCTGGCGCGAGATCCGTCGACCGCGCTGAGCGCGACGGCGATCCGAAGGGGGATGGGGGTGAGAGGCGGCGAACGCTCGCCCCTCACCCACGCGGACGGTTACCCGAAAACCGCCCGCATGGCCGGAACCGGCTCGATGAGCGGTCCGACCGAACGCACGAAGCGTTCCAGCTCCATCAGTATCCGTGAGGCGCGGGCCGCGCGTCTGTAGGTATTTCGGGGGACACTTCGGTCCGTCGCGTCACCCGGTGAAGCCGTGCCAGCCCGCGGAGCGGTCGAGGGGCGTGCGCAGCCCGCGGGCCGACAGCTCCCAGCGCGAGCGCGGCGCGGCATCGGGCGCGGTCGCCTCGGCGACCTCGCGCGCGTACGCCTCGCTCACGACGACGACGGCCGCGGCCAGCTCCTCCTCGGTGGGGGTGCCGCGGACGACCTCCGCCACGACGGGCGGCTCGCCGGCATCGGTCTCCGCGGCGACGTGTCCCTCGCTCACAGCGGGATGTTCCCGTGCTTCTTGGCGGGCAGGCTTGCGCGCTTGTTGCGCAGCGCCCGCAGGGCCTTGGCGATCGAGACGCGCGTCTGCGCCGGCTCGATGATCCCGTCGAGCTCGCCGCGCTCGGCGGCGAGGAATGGGGATGCCACGTTGTAGGTGTACTCGTTGGCCAGGCGCGTGCGCACGGCGGCGACGTCCTCGCCGGCGGCCTCGGCGCGCTTGATCTCTCCGCGGTAGAGGATGTTGACCGCGCCCTGACCGCCCATGACGGCGATCTCGGCGGTGGGCCAGGCGAGGTTGATGTCGGCGCCCAGCTGCTTGGAGCCCATGACGATGTAGGCGCCGCCGTAGGCCTTGCGCAGGATCACGGTGACCAGGGGCACGGTCGCCTCGGCGTAGGCGTAGAGCAGCTTCGCGCCGCGGCGGATCACGCCGGTCCACTCCTGGTCGGTGCCGGGCAGGTAGCCGGGGACGTCGACGAGGGTCACGATCGGCACCGAGAACGCGTCGCAGAAGCGCACGAACCGGCTGGCCTTCTCTCCGGCGTCGATGTTGAGCGTGCCGGCCATCTGCGAGGGCTGGTTGGCGATGATGCCGACCGTGCGCCCCTCGATCCGCCCGAAGCCGATGACGATGTTCGGCGCGAACAGCGGCTGCACCTCGAGGAATTCGCCGGTCCCTGAGCCTGTCGAAGGGTCGACGATCCCCGCGATGACGGTGTGGATGTCGTACGGCTGGTTCGGGGAGTCCGGGATGATCGTGTTCAGCGAGCGGTCGGCATCCGTCGTCTCGAACTCGAACGGCGTCTCGTAGACGGGCAGCTCGGCGAGGTTGTTGTCGGGGAGATAGCCGATGAGCGTGCGGGCGTAGTCGATCGCGTCGTCCTCGTCGTCGGCGAGGTAATGCGCGACACCCGAGCGGCTGTTGTGCGTGAGCGCGCCGCCCAGCTCCTCCATGCCGACGTCCTCGCCGGTCACGGTCTTGATGACGTCGGGACCGGTGACGAACATCTGGCTGGTCTTGTCGACCATGATGACGAAGTCGGTGAGGGCGGGGGAGTACACCGCTCCACCGGCGGCGGGTCCCATGATGAGGGAGATCTGCGGGATGACGCCCGACGCCGCGGTGTTCAGGCGGAAGATCTCGCCGTACTTGCCGAGGGCGACGACACCCTCCTGGATGCGCGCCCCGCCGGAGTCCAGGATGCCGATGATCGGGATGCCGCTGCGCAGCGCCAGCTCCATGACCTTGATGATCTTGTCGCCGGCGACCTCGCCCAGCGAACCGCCGAAGGTGGAGAAGTCCTGGGCGTAGACGGCGACGGTGCGACCGTGGATCGTGCCGGTGCCGGTGACGACGGAGTCGCCGTAGGGGCGGGACTTGTCCATGCCGAACGCGGTGGTGCGGTGCCGGACGTACTCGTCGAGCTCGACGAACGAGCCCGGGTCGACCAGCATCTCGATGCGCTCGCGGGCGGTGAGCTTGCCCTTGGCGTGCTGCTTGTCGCGGGCGGCGGCTTCGGCGTCGACGACCGCCTCCTGGAACCTGGTGCGCAGGTCCGCGATCTTGCCGGCGGTGGTGTAGAGATCGGGCTGGTCGGTCACGCTTTCCACCCTAGCGACCGCATGGGCACCGGCGTTGGAGGGTGCGCACAAGCGAAGGGGCGGGGGGCTGTGGCATCCGTCCAGGAGGTTCGTTCCGACCGCGCGCAGGCGGATGCCGTCACCCCGCGGATTCCCTAGGGTGTGGGCATGCCGATCCCCGAAGACGGATTCCCGCTCACCGCCGCGGTCAGCCCTCGCGTCCAGGTCGTCGAGACGACCGACTCCACGAATGCGGACGTCATTGCCGCCGTCGCCGCGGACCCGGCCGGCTGGCCCGCGTTCTCGCTCCTCGTCACCGACGACCAGCGCGCCGGCCGGGGTCGCCTCGACCGGTCCTGGACGGCTCCGGCGGGGACCGCGCTCGCGGTCTCCGTGGTCGTCGACGCGTCGTCGGTCCCGCTGGCCCTGCGCGGGTGGATCCCCCTCGCCGCGGGGGCGGCGATGACACGCGCGGTGCGCGCGCAGCTGGCCGGACACGGGGGCGCGGCCGAGCTGAAGTGGCCCAACGACGTGCTCGTCGAGGGCGGCAAGATCTGCGGCATCCTCGCCGAGGCGGTGCCCGGCACCTTCGACACCGTCGTGGTGGGCGCGGGCGTCAACACCCGCATGAACCGCGCCGACCTGCCCGTGACCACCGCGACGTCGTTCGCGGCGATCGGCGCCGGCTGCGACGAGGACCGTCTGCTCGCCGATTACGTCTCCGGGCTCTCCGAGCTGCTGAAAGCCCTGTCGACGGGCGAGCAGGAGCGCGTGCACCGCGACATCGAGAAGCTCTGCGCCACGGTGGGCCGCGACGTCACGGTCGCGCTCCCCGACGGCACCACCCTGTCCGGCCGGGCGACGCACCTCGACGAGACGGGCCGACTGGTCGTGGAGGCGGGCACCATCGTCACGGCGGTCTCGGCGGGCGACGTCGTGCACGTGCGCTGAGACGGGGTTGGGCGTGTGAGCCGGAGGCTGCGACCCGAACGCCGCACAATGAGAGGGTGACCCAGCCGACCAGCTACGGAGGGCGCCCGCGGATGCCGGCGCCGGGAGCTTCGGCGCCCGAGCTGCGGATCGCGCGAATCCGTTCCCACGCCCGGCCACTGGCGTGGTCGGCGCTCGTCCTGATTGGCGTGTCCGGGGCGACGGCCTACTTCTACGACAACCTGCCGGCCCCGTTCGAGAACTGGATGCTCGTGACGGCCGCGACCGCCGTGGTCCTCCTCCTCGTGGTCGTGCCGTACCTCGCGTGGCTGTCGCGGTCGTGGACGATCACCACGCGGCGGGTCATCCAGCGCTCGGGCCTGTTCGGCTCCCGTCGGCAGGAGATTTCCCACGTGCGGGGGTATGCGATCCAGATGCGCCGCGGCATCCTGCAGCGCCTGTGGGGAGCGGGGACCCTGACGTTGTCCAACGGCGTCGAACCCCCGCTGCGGTTGAAGAACGTGCCGCACGCGGTGCTCCTGCACGAAACGCTCGTGGACCAGGTCGAGGTGAATCAGATCCTCGCCCACCGGGACTCGCAGACCTTCGGCTCCGGCGCGATCGACGGCTGAGCCGCGGCTCGGCGCCCCGGGGTAGCCGCGGCCGCTCGACGCACGAGGGTCGCGCCCGGCTCGCGTGCCGCGTGACGGCCCGACAGAATGGATGCCGTCGAAGGGAGTGGCATGGCGCTGCGAGTCGGAGTGATCGGTGGGGGCCAGCTGGCGCGGATGATGATCGCGCCCGCGGTGGAGCTCGGGGTCGAGATCCGCGTGCTCGCCGAGGACGAGGGCATGTCCGCGGCCCTGGCAGCGACGGCGGTGGGCGACTACCACGACGCCGAGACGGTCCTCGCCTTCGCGCGCGATGTCGACGTCATCACCTTCGACCACGAGCACGTACCGCAGGACGTCCTGGCGGCCCTGGTCGACGCGGGAGTCGCGGTGCACCCCGGCCCCGCCCCCTTGGCCGTCGCCCAGGACAAGCTCGTCATGCGGGCGCGGATGGCCGAGCTCGGTCTGCCCCAGCCCGACTGGGCCGCCGTCGCCGACGCCGCGGAGCTGCAGACCTTCCTCGACGCCCACGGCGGCCGCGCCGTGGTCAAGACCCCGCGCGGCGGGTACGACGGCAAGGGCGTGCGCGTGGTGGGCGCCGCAACCGAGGCCGACGACTGGTTCGCCGCGCTCGCCGAGGACGGCAACGGCGGTTCCCTCCTCGTCGAGGAGCTCGTCGACTTCACCCGCGAGCTGGCGCAGCAGGTGGCGCGCCGCCCGTCGGGGGAGGTGCGCGCGTACCCGGTGGTGGAGACCGTGCAGCGCGGCGGCGTCTGCGCCGAGGTGGTCGCCCCGGCCCCCCGCGCCGACGCCCGCGTGCAGCGCGTCGCGGCCGAGATCGGCGTCGCCGTGGCCGAGGGGCTCGGTGTCACCGGCATGCTCGCGGTGGAGCTGTTCGAGACGAGCGACGAGCGCATCCTCATCAACGAGCTCGCGATGCGCCCCCACAACAGCGGGCACTGGACGCAGGACGGCGCCGTGACGAGCCAGTTCGAGCAGCACGTGCGCGCCGTGCTCGACCTGCCGCTGGGCTCCACCGACGCCCGCGCGCCGTGGTCGGTCATGATCAACGTCCTGGGCGGCCCCGCCGAGGGCACGCTGGAGGAGCGCTTCCCGGCGGCGCTGCAGGCGCACCCGACCGCCAAGGTCCACACCTACGGCAAGGCCCCCCGCCCCGGTCGCAAGGTCGGGCACGTCAACGTCACCGGGGACGACCTCGACGATGTCGTGTACGAGGCCCGCGCCGCGGCGGCGTTCTTCGACTGAGGACGGCGTCTGAGCGCGCCGTTCCGCGATCTTCCAGCGAGCCGCCCTAGCCTGGACCGGTGACCCGGCCGCTGCATTCCTCCGAGACGCCCGTGGTCGGCGTCGTCATGGGCTCCGATTCCGACTGGCGCGTGATGAACGCCGCCTCCGAGGTGCTGACGGAGTTCGGCATCCCGCACGAGGTCGAGGTCGTCTCCGCGCACCGCACCCCCGACAAGCTCGTCCGTTACGGTCGCGAGGCCCGGGGGAGGGGCTTGCGCGCGATCATCGCCGGTGCCGGCGGTGCCGCGCACCTGCCCGGCATGCTGGCATCCGTCACCGCGCTTCCCGTCATCGGCGTCCCGGTGCAGCTGGCCACTCTCGACGGGCTCGACTCGCTGCTCAGCATCGTGCAGATGCCCGCGGGCATCCCCGTCGCCACCGTCTCGATCAACGGGGCGAAGAACGCGGGTCTGCTCGCCGCGCGTATCCTCGGCGCTTCCGACCCCGAGAGCGGCGACCGTGTCGAGGCGTACGCGCGTGACCTCGAGATCCAGGTCGAGGAGAAGAACCGCCGGCTCAAGGAGTCGTTGTGAGCGTCACGGCCCCGCCGCGCGCGTCCTCGCGCCCACCGCTGGTCGAACAGCGCCCGCTGCGCAACCCCGACCTCGGCTCCACCGCGGTGATGACGCGGCGCGGGTGGTGGCTCGTGGTGGCCAACTTCCTCCTCCCCGGCTCCGCGCAGGTTCTCGCGGGGAACAAGCGTCTCGGGCGCGTCGGCCTGGGCGCGACGCTCACCCTGTGGGTGGTCCTCGTCCTCACCGCGCTGGGCGCCCTGCTCGCGCCGAGCAGCGTGTTCGCCCTGGCGACCGGCTCTTTCATCCCCGACTTCCTCTCGTGGTTCCGCTGGCTGCCGCTCACGCTCGTGCAGCTGGTCCTCGTGGGCTACGCCGCGCTGTGGATCGTGCTGACCGTCGACACGCTGCGCCTCGTGCGCCTGGTCAAGACCGGAACCTTCGCGCGCTTCGGCATCGCGCTGGTCTCGGTCGGTCTGACCGGCACGCTGGTGGCGGGAGCCGGGTGGGCGGTGCAGACCGCGGGGACCACCCGTGACACGATCGCCGAGGTGTTCGCCCAGTCCGCGCCGGTCGTCCCGCCCTCGGACGGGTACTACAACATCCTGCTGCTGGGCGGAGACTCGGGCGAGGGCCGCGACTCGATGCGCTTCGACAGCATCTCCGTCGTCTCGATCAACGCGGACTCCGGCGCCGTGACCATCACCGGCATCCCGCGCGACATGCCGAACTTCCCGTTCGCGCCCGGGCCCATGCAGGACGAGTACCCGAACGGTCATGAGGGGCACTTCAGCGAGAGCTGCGGCTGGGGCAGCGGGATCAACCAGCTGCGCACCGAGGTCGAGGTCTGCCAGGACGGTAACCTCCTGTACCCGGATGCCGAGTCACGCGGGTCCGAGCCGGGCATCGAGGCGACCAAGGACGCCGCCGAGGGCATCCTCGGCATCCAGATCCCGTACTACGTGCTCATCGACATGAAGGGCTTCGCCGACGTCGTCGACGCGCTCGGCGGCGTGGACATCACCGTCGACGAGCGCCTGCCCAAGGGGGGACCGGCGTACGACGGGCAGCCGGTCGACGACTGGGCGTTCGGATGGATCGAGCCGGGCGCGCAGCACATGGACGGCGACACCGCGCAGTGGTACGCCCGCTCGCGCTACACCACGAGCGACTTCGACCGCATGCGTCGGCAGCGTCAGCTGCAGCAGGCGATCCTCGCGCAGTTCACCCCCCAGAACGTGCTGACCCACTTCCAGGAGGTCGCGTCGGCGGGGACGGATACCGTCAAGACCGATCTGCCGCAGGGCCTCATCGCCCCCACCCTCGTCGACCTGGCGCTCAAGGCGAAGGACCAGCCCGTCTCGACCATCGAGCTGACGCCCGAGGGCGGGATCGACGAGTTCGACCCGGACTACGCCCAGATCCAGCAGATCGTGCACGACAAGCTGCACCCGCCCACCGAAACGGAGGCACCCTCCTCGTGACCGTCACCCTCCGCGTCGTGCTGGACCAGCTCGTCGCCCCGACCTCGCGTGACCTCGCGGAGGCCTCGACCTCGCTTACCCAGGCGCTCATCGACACCGCGCCGCGCGGCTGCGACGTCGCCAGCATCGTCCCCGCCCCGGGACTCCCGGACGACGTCGGTCTCACGGGTCTGGCCGCCGAGACGCGGCTGTCCATGCGGCGGCGCGAACTCGCGACGTCATGGCAGCTGGGCGTCGTGCCCGGCGTCGGTAAAGGCCTGATCCACTCGCCGACCCCGCTCGCCCCGCTCGTGCGACACGACCGCGTCAACGAGACGCATCAGATCGTCGTGACGCTGTGGGACCTGCGCGCCTGGGAGGCGCCGGACGAGCTCCCGCGTGCCGAGGCGTTGGCCGCGCGTGCGCTTCTGTCGCGGGTGGCCAAGCACGCCGATGCGGTCGTCGTGCCCACGCACGCGATGGCCGAGCGTCTGGGCGAGGTGGCCAAGGCGAAGCTCGTCGCGAAGGTCCGCGTGATCGGCGGGGCGCCGGCCGCGGGGCTCCGCGTCCCCTCCGACGCGGTCGGGCGCCTTCGCGCGCTCGATCTGCCGACGTCGTTCCTCGTCGCCGCGGGTGGTGCGGCCGCCTCGGACGGACTGGCCGCCGCCTTCGCCGCGGTCCGCGCGGCCGGGTGGGAGGGCGACGTGGTCGTGCTCGACGTCCCCGAGGGGGAGGAGCCGGCCGTCATCGACCTGGCATCGGCGGCGGGCATCGCGGAGGCACGCGTGCACGCCCGAGGCTCGCTCGACCAGTGGGACCGCGCCGCGGTGCTCTCGCACGCGGCGGCGTTCCTCGCCGGGTGCGCGCGCACCGACTGGCCGTGGCGCGCGGTCGACGCGCTGGCCGTCGGCATCCCCATCGTCGCCGTCGACACCCCCGTGCACCACGAGGTGCTGGCGGATGCCGCCGCCTTCGCTCCCGCGGACGATCTCGGCGCGGCACTGGCTCGCGCCCTGGGGGAGGACGGCGAGCGCCTGCGAGTGCTGGCGGGCGACCGTGCGAAGGGCTTCGCCTGGGCGGCCTGCGCCGAGCGCATCTGGGCCCTGCACGCCGAGCTGTAACCCCTTCGCGCCGCCCACGCGGGCGCGCACGCGGCCCCTATGCTCGAACGCATGCCTGCACGCGCCGGGATCGTCGTCCGCACCCGTCATCGACCCGCCTTCCTCCGGCGTGCGCTGAACGACATCGCCGCCCAGCAGAGCGAGGACTGGCAGCTCGTGGTCGTCAATGACGGCGGCGACCCCGCCGAGGTCGACGCCGTCGTCGCTCAGGCAGCGCTGGGCGAGCGTGCCCGCACGGTCCACATCGCTCCCGGAGAGGGCGGGCGGTGCGTCGCGGCGAACGCGGGGGTGCGTGCCCTCGACACCGAGTACGTCGTGCTGCACGACGACGACGACCGCTGGCATCCCGCCTTCCTCGACCGCACGGTGGCCTGGCTCGACGCGCACCCGGCTCACGCGGCGGTGTCCGCGGCGACCGAGATCGTCTACGAGGAGAACCGTGGGGGCGCCTGGGTCGAGGTCGGCCGCGCCCCGTTCTGGGCCGGGATGGGACGCATCTCGCTCGCCGAGATGATGAGCGTGAACCGCGCCGTGCCGATCTCGATGCTGTACCGCCGCGCGGTGCACGACGAGGTGGGCTGGTACGACGAGACGCTCGACGCCGTCGAGGACTGGGACCTGTACGTGCGGATCCTCCGCAACCACGAGATCGGGTTCGTCGCCGGCGAGCCGCTCGCGTTCTGGACGCAGCGTCCCGACTCGGTCGGCCTCGACGCCAACAGCATGTTCGGTCTCGCGGCCGAGCACGCGCGCGACGACGCCGTGGTGCGCGACCGCGCGCTCGCCGAGTGGATCCACCGCGAGGGCGCGGGGTTGCCCCTGTACATGGCTGCGCTGCAGACGCAGCTCACCGCGCACGTCGACGCGGCCGTCGAGCGCCTCCGCCACGAGCTGCGCGAGGACCTGCGCCGCGAGATCGACGCGCACCAACCGCTGCTGTCGCGGCTGCGACGGTTCCGGCGGCGCCGGAACCGCTGATCCGCCGCCCGTAGAATCGAGGGATGCGGCTTGGTCGTCTCCGGGAGAGTGTCCGTCGTTCTCGAGACCTCCCCGTCGTCGGGCCGCTGGTCCGAGGCGCGGACCGTCTCTGGTGGGCGCGCACCATCCACCGCTCCCCGCTGGTGGACGCCGCGTACTACGCCGCCCAGCTCGGCATCCCGCGCCTGCCGCGTTCCCTCGCGATCGCCCACTACGTCGCGCGGGGCTTCCGCCGCGGGATGAGTCTGAACCCCCTGTTCGACGACATCGTCGCGGGCGGGGAGCTCCCCGAGGTCTTCCGGGTGCCCGCCCTCTACGCCTACCTGCTCAGCGAGCGCGAGACCGTGCGCGTCCACCCCTGGTGGGATGCCATCGCCTACGGACGCGAGCACGGCGAGGCCGGCCTGGAGCACGCGTGGGCACGACCGGATGCCGAGCTGCAGCTGTCGGCCGCGGGGCACGCCCTCGATCTGACGGTCGCGGAAGTCCGCCGCCGGGCCGTCGTCGCCGCGCGCGACTGGCGTCGGCACCGCGGACCCCGGGCGGGGGACACCTCCGCCGCCGAGGTCGGCCTCGTGCGCCCGCTGCAGGCCCGCGACCGACGGTACGCGCGCAAGCTCGAGCAGGCCGCGGCGCGCACGCGTACCGACCGCGTGGTCGTCGCCCTCGTCGGGGTGGACGCCGCGCAATGGGTCTCCGCCCACCTGCTCGCCGATCTCGTCCCCGCCCTCGGGCTGCGCGGATACGGTTCCCGGGTGTCGTGGCCGGCCATGCTCGCCGACGCGACGACAGATCTCCCGGTCGACATCGTCGCGACCGTCGACCCGCGCGCCGAGATCGCCGACCCGGAGATCGACGCGCTCGTGGCGTCCGCACGGGAGAACGTCGCCGCGATCCCGGCCCAGCGCGCGCAGGACGGCACGGTCGCCGGTCTCGGAGCGGCCGAGACGGGGGGCCCTGCCCCTTGGCCGATCCTGGCGGACCACCCGGCGGAGGACCTGGACCCGCTCGACGACGTCCTGTCCGTCCCGCTCGTGCACGGGCTCACCCTCGCGCTCGCCCGCACCGCGCTGCGCGACGTCTTGACGGGCGATGCCCCCCGGTCGGCGTCGGCGTTCGCGCGGGCGCTGCGGGCGCGCCTGGACGCGAGAGTGCTCACGACCGTGCGACCCGTGCTCGACGAGCCGCGCCTGGTGTTCGCCGAGCCCCGCGCCACCGGGACGGGATCTTCCCGCGACCGTTCCACAGCGGCGGACATCGTCACCGCCGCCGGTTTCGAGGTCGTCTCGTGGCGCCCCGACGCGGCGGAAAGGGTCGAGCCGGTGCGGCGTTGGCGGCGTCCCCACCCGGACGCGCAGCGGTGGGCCATCAAGATCTGCGCGCCGGCGGGACGCCAGGGCGCCGTCTGGGGCGACATGCACTTCGCCCGCGGTCTCGCGTCGGCTCTGCGTCGGCGCGGACACACGGTCGTGATCGACGCCTTCGACGCGCGGGCGCGTCCGACATCGGTCCTCGACGACGTGAGCGTCGTCGTCCGCGGCCCCTATCGCATCGACCCGGTCGAGACGGGCGTCACCCTGCAGTGGATCATCAGCCATCCCGACCAGATCACGCGGGCCGAGCTCGCGTCCTTCGACCGGGTGTTCGCCGCGTCCGAGAGCTGGTCGCGAAACGTGCGCGAGAAGTGGGGCATCGACGTCCGCCCGCTCCTGGAGGGCACCGACGTGGACCTGTTCCACCCCACCGGCGTCGCGCGGACCGACGACATCGTGTTCGTCGGGACGGCGCGCGGCATCGCCCGCCCCAGCGTGGTGGCGCCGTTGCGGGCCGGCATCCCGGTCCGGGTCTACGGTCCGGACTGGCGCCCGTTCATCCCGCAGGCCGCGATCGCCGCCCCTACCCTGCCCCACGCCGACCTGCCCCACCGCTACGAGTCCGCCTCCGTCGTTCTCAACGATCAGTGGCCGGCGATGCGCCGTCACGGCTTCATCGCGATGCGGCCCTTCGACGTCGTCGCGGTGGGCGGCCGGGTGATCTCGGAGCAGGTCGAGGGCATCGAGGAGATCTTCGGCGGCGCGGTCATCACCTACCGCGACGCCGAGCATCTCGTCGAGCTCCTCCGCGCCGACCCCGACACGCTGTTCCCCGACACCGCGGCTCTGGCGGGAATCGCGGAGCGCATCCGCGCCGAGCACTCGTTCGATGCGCGCGCCGCCGTCCTCGACGCCGCGGCTCGAGAGGTCGCGGGGCGATCGGCGACGTCGGGGTGAGCGCGCACAGGGAGTGCCCCGCACGGCCCTCTAAGCTCGATCCCGTGCGTTCTCTCCTCCGACGGGTCGTCTGGCAGATCAACGCGATCCGCCACCGTGACCCGCTGTCCCCGGCTGTCTTCGTCCGCCTCTTCGGGGCGCGCCGCCGACGTTCCTGGGATCCGACGGTCCGTCCGCGTCGGATCGTGGTGCTGCGCAGCGATGAGATCGGCGACACCACGACGAGCCTCGCCCTCTTCGCCGCGATCCGTGAGCACTGGCCCGAGGCGACGGTGCACTTCGTGCTCAAGCCCGGCCCTGCCACCATGTTCCACGCGACGCCCACGGTCGACCGCGTCATCGAGTGGACGCCCGTGACCGAGGGCTCTGCGCTCAAGCGCCAGATCCTCACCGCGCGTCAGGCCCTGCGGCGCTTCGGCCTGCGCGGATACGACCTCGCCATCCTGCCGCGGTGGGACTTCGACGACACCCCGGTCCGCTACCTGGCGGTCGCCTCGCGTGCCCGGTCCGTCGTCGGTTTCGCCCCCGTTCCGGAGCGCGAGCCCGTGTGGTTCGGTCCGCAGGACCAGCTGCTGACCGACGTCATCTGGCGCGGGACCACCCCGCACCTCACCGTGGGCCAGCTGCGGCGCGTGGCCGAGTACCTCGGTCTGCCCTGGCGCGAGCACCGTCTGCCCGCCATCGGCACCGGCCTGTTCGATGACGCCGACCTGCGTGCGGCGACCGGGAAGGCGGACCTCGGTGACACCCCCGGGATCGTGGTCGGTCTCGGCATCGGCGCGCGCGACGCGAAGCGGCAGTGGCCCGTCGAAGACCTCGCCGAGGTCATGCAGCGCCTGGCCGCCGAGCGCCCCGTCGCCGTCCAGATCCTGGGCGGTGGCGTCGACACCGACCGCGCGCAGCAGCTCGTCGCCCTCCTCCGCGACCGTGGCATCCCCGCCGTCGACCTCGCCGGAAAGCTCAGCCTGAGCGAGAGCGCCGCCGCGATCTCGCGCTGCGACCTGTTCATCGGCAACGACTCCGGACTGCAGCACATCTCGAGCAGCCTCGAGGTGCCGACGGTCGTGGTGACGTGCCACCCCGCCACCGGCTCTGCATGGAGCGACAACGCGCCCGAGCGCTTCGGTCCGTGGTGCAAGCGCAGCGCCCTGCTCCAGCCCGCGCGTCCCGCCGAGGGGTGCACCGAGGAGTGCATCGCGCGCGAGGCCCACTGCATCCGCGCCGTGCGCCCCGACGAGGTGACCGAGGCCGTCGAGGGGCTCCTCCGGGAACCGGTCGCCTGAGTCCGTTACGCTCGTTCGGTCCGGCCGCCCGTCGGCTCGCTCGCCCCACGTCTGGAAGCCACCATGTCAGCACTGCCGTCGATCACCCCGCAGCACATCCTCGGCTTCGAGGGCGCACGGGTGGTCGTCATCGGCGACGCGATGCTGGACCGCTACGTCGCGGGCGCCGTCGATCGCATCTCGCCCGAGGCGCCCATCCCCGTCCTCCGCGTCCGCCGCGATCACAGCGTCGCCGGCGGCGCAGCCAACGCCGCGATGAATATCGCCGCCCTCGGCGTGGAGACCACCCTCGTGGCCGCGTGGGCGGATGACGAGGCCGGTCGCGAACTCGAACGGCTCCTCGCCGGCGCGGGGGTCTCCGCGTCGCCGGTGCGGCGTGGCACGGCGCCCACGATCGAGAAGCTGCGGGTCGTGGCAGGGACACAGCAGATCGTCCGGGTGGACCGCGAAGATCTCGCCCCCCTGGATGCCGCCGGCGCCGACGCCGCGTTCGAGGCCGTCCGCGCGGCCCTGGGCGACGACGTCTCGCGCGCGGCCCTCGTGGTGTCGGACTACGCCAAGGGCCTCCTCTCCGACGAGCTCGTGGCCCGGCTGATCGATCTGGCGCGGGCCCACGGCATCCCGGTCGTCGTCGACCCGAAGTCCGCCGACATCCGCAAGTACCGCGGTGCCACCATCGTCAAGCCGAACTTCGCCGAGGCCCTGCAGATGTCGGGCCTGCGCGCCGACCAGCCCGACGAGGCGACCCTCGACACGATCGCGGAGCGGCTGCTGGTCGACGGCATCGCCTCCCTCGCGGTCTCGCTCTCCGCCGTCGGCGTCGAGGTGATCGAGGCCTCCGCGCGCACCCGTATCCCCACGCGGGCGAGGCTCGTCGCCGATGTCTCCGGGGCCGGTGACTCGATGATCGCGGGCATCGCCGCGGGACTGGCCTCCGGTCTCACCACGCTGCAGGCCGTCCAGGTGGGCAACATGGCCGCCGGTATCGCCTGCGGACGGCCCGGCACGGCCGTCGTGTCCAGCGCCGACCTCCTGAACGAGCTGCTCGTTGCGTCGTCGCCGGATGAGCGTCCCGGCACCATCGAGGACTGGGACGAGTTGGCGCAGCTCGTGGCCGTCGAGAAGGAGGCCGGCAAGACGGTCGTCTTCGCCAACGGCGTCTTCGACCTGCTGCATGCGGGACACGTGGCGCTGCTGCGCGAAGCGCGTTCGCTCGGAGACGTCCTGGTCGTGGGCGTGAACTCGGATGAGTCCACCGCGCGTCTGAAAGGCCCGACGCGTCCCCTGCAGCCCCAGGCGGACCGCATGAGCGTGCTCGAGGCCGTCCGCTATGTCGACTTCGTGACGGTGTTCGGCGAGGACACGCCGCAAGAGCTCATCCGCACGATCCGCCCCGACGTCATCGTCAAGGGCTCCGACTACCGCCCCGACCAGGTCGTCGGCGGAGAGGATGCCAAAGCCTGGGGCGGTCGCGTCCACATCGTGAACCTGCTCGACGGGGTGTCGACGACACGCCTGTCGCAGGGCCAGCAGGTGCGCCGGGGCTGAGGCCCGCGCGCCCGGAGGAAGGAACCACCATGGGTGTTCTGCAGGAGAACCTGCTCGAGAACGTGCAGCGCATGCAGGCGCTGGCCGAAGACGCCGCCTTCGGCGCTGCGTTCGATCGCGCCGCGGAGGCGATGATCACCTCCCTGCGCCAGGGGGGCACGCTGCTCGCGTGCGGCAACGGCGGCTCGATGACCAACGCGCAGCATTTCGCGGAGGAGCTCACCGGACGCTTCCGCGGCAACCGTCCGCCGCTGCGGGCCATGGCGATCTCTGACCCGTCGCACCTGACGTGCGTGGCCAACGACTACGGCTACGAGTACGTCTTCTCGAAGTTCGTCGAGGCCTTCGCCCGTCCCGGCGACGTGCTCCTGGCCCTGTCGACGAGCGGGAAGTCGCCGAACGTGCTCCGTGCCGCCGAGGCGATGAAGGCGGCCGGCGGGATCGTCGTGGCCTCCTCGGCGACGGCCGACTCGCCGCTCGGCCAGGTCGCCGACGTGACGATCGCGCTGGGGTCGAGCCGGTGGGCCGACCGCGTGCAGGAATCCGAGCTCGTCGTCATCCACTCGCTCATGCAGGCGATCGAGGACGGGTTCGGCTACTCCGCGCCGTGACGCCGGGCGTTCGTCACGGCGCGACGGGCGACCGGGAGCGATGCCGCGAAGGCGGCGAGATCCGGGTGGGTCTCGTCGGCGTGCGGGTCGTTGCCCGACGCGATCCGTACCGTGCGGCATCCGCCCGTGATGGTGGCGAGTCGATGACCCATCTCGATGTCGGAGTCGGTGTCGCCCACCATGACCGAGGCCGCCCCGACCACCTCGGGGTGGGCCTGGAGGTAGCGCGTGGCCATGCCCGGTCGGGGTTTGCGGCACGCGCAGAGCGCCGCGTCGAGGTGGGGACAGAACTCGATCGCATCGATGCGACCCCCGGCCGCGGCGACCGCATCCGTCATTCGCGCATGGACCGCGGAGAGGTCGTCGAGGCTCATGAGCCCTTTGCCGATGCCCTGCTGATTCGTCACCACGACGATCCGCGGCGCCCAGGCGGCCAGCGCGGCGAGTGCGTCGAGGGCGCCCGGGACGAAGGTGAACTCGCTCCACGAGCGGACGTACCCGCCCATGATGCGCGTGTTGATGACGCCGTCGCGATCGAGGAAGAGGCACCAATTCGTGCCGGCGCGATCGTCCGCGGGCGCGGGTGCTGTCGGAGGCAGCATGCGTCGAGCCTACCGGTGGGCGTCGGGTGTCGACGGGGCCGACGTGACCGGCCGCTTAGGCTGGAGTGTCGTTCGGGGGGAAGGAGCACGGCATGATCGTGCGGTTCAGCACGGCCATACGAGGGCACCGCGAGCTCGTGGTGGCCACTGTCGCGGTGGCGGTGATCACGCTCGTGCTGGCATCCGGGTCGTTCTTCGATCGCGACGACCTGTTCTTCGCGGAGTACTTCCAGATCAACCCGCCGACGCCGGAGATGCTGGTGCGGTCGTGGTTCGGGCATCTGATGCCGGGCTACATCGCCAGCGTGATCGTCTTTCTGAAGCTCTTCGGGCTCTCCTGGCCTGTTGCTCTTGTCCTGACCGCGCTCATCCACACCGGCGCCTTCGTGGCCCTCGTACGGTGCCTCGACGAGGTGGTCGGCGCGGTCCGTCTCAACCTCCTCATCGGAGTCGCCTTCTCTCTGTCCCTCGGCCCGATCATGGTGCGGCTGTGGTGGGCGGCGACGCTGAACAACATGCTCGCTCTCGCGCTGGGGTTGGCGGTGCTGGGATGCGCGACCCGCTGGGTCGTCCGACGCCGGACCCGCCACCTGGTCGCGGCGCTGCTGCTGTACGCCCTCGCACTGACGATGAGCGAGAAGAACCTCCTCTTCTCGGTCCACATCGCAGCATGGTGCGTCCTGGTCGTGTGGCGCGGCCGTCCCGTGCGCAGCCGCCTCGCCGACGTGCTGCGCGCCTGGCCCCTCTGGGCGGGCCTCGGCATCCTCTCCGTGATCGATGTCGTCGCCTTCCTCGCCGGGCCCTACATCGATGAGTCCGGGTCGTCGCCGAGCCTGTTGGCCTCAGCAGATTTCATCGTTCACAACGTCTTCGGCGCTCTCGTCCCGTCGCTCTTCGGCGTGGACATGGTCGATCAGACGACCTCTCTGCTCGATCCGCGCGTGGTGGTGACGTGTCTTCTCGTGGCCGCCGTCATCGTCTGGACGATCGTGCGGGTCCGCTCGACGGCCGGCGTGTGGATCTTCGCCCTCGTCGCGGCAACCGTCAACGCGGCGGTGCTGTCGCGGCGTGCGGATCTCGTCGGCGTCGCCGCAGGACGTCAGCTGCGTTACCTCTTGGAGAGCTCGGCGCTGGTGTGGCTCGCGATCGGCGTGGTGGTGGTCGCCGTCTTGACGGCGTCGCGCGCCGCGCCCGCCGCCCCCGGCGCGCGACGGTTGCGGCGACCCGATGCGCGTCGTCGTCGTCGTCTGCGCGCGGTGATCGGTGCGAGCGCGGTCGTCGTGGTCGGGCTCTGCGCCTGGTCGTGGGCCGCGGGAGTCACCCGTGCGATCACCTCGAGCGGAGGGCACGCCGCGCGTGAATGGGTGGGTGAACTTTCCGAGACGCTCCCGCGATCGGCGCCCGCGCCGCTGATCGACTCGCCCCTCCCCACGCAGTTCGCCATACCGCAGCTGCACCCGTATGACATGGTGGCACCGCTGCTGCCGAGTCTCGGCTGGACGGACGTGCGGACGACGAACGTGCTCGACGGGGCGTGGGTCGTCGGACAGGATGGCCGAGCCGGCCCCGCGACGCTGGCCTCGCCCGACGTCCAGTTCAGGGGGCAGAGGTGCACGGACGGGAGCACCTTCGTGGCCATGCCCGAGGTGCGAACAGCGGGCCGCACCTTCATCGTGCTGGACTACTCGCAGTCGACGGCCGACATCGTGACCTTCCACTACGAGGGGGGATGGACAACCATCGACAAGCCCGCGGGCAGTGGCCGCGTCGCGGTGTTCCTGCCCAATGTCATCGACGGCGACCTTGCCGTCAATCCGCAGGGCGGGACGCTGTGCGTCGACGCTCTGACGGTCGCGGACATCGAACCGGCGGGGGATTGAGGCGCCGCGGGGCTGGGAGAAGCCTCTCCGATCCGCATCGTGTCGCTGGGAGCGGCCGCGGTGTTTGCCTCGATACTGAGACCATGGGTAACAGTGCAAGGGCGCTCGCGCAGTCGCGCCAGGGGCAACGACTCCGTCCCACGTCCGCGGTCCTGGCGACGTGCGCCCTTGTGCTCGTGCTCGCGGGATGCGCGACCCGCCCCGGCGGGGCGATGGTCACCCCGTCACCCCGTGACGACGTCACTGCTGCTCCCACCTCGAGCGCCTCGCCCTCCCCGGCTCCCACGGATACGGAGCCTTCGCCGCTACCCACCGATCCCGCGCTGCCCGATCCCTCGCCGACCTCGGAGGGGGAGGCGAAAGTGACGATCGTGAGCTCCGGCGCCGACGGCCGGAGCGTCTACGCCTCGGGGTTGGTCACGGGCGCCGTGGCGCCGGGCGGGGTGTGCACGTTGACCGCCACCGCGGCTGACGCCGTGCTCCGTGCTCAGACGGAGGCGCAGTCCACACCCGCTGCGATCAACTGCGGCCTGATCGAGGTCGCGGTGCCGACGGGCGAATGGACGCTCACGCTCACGTACGAGACCGGTTCGACGCGCTTGGACTCCGAGCCCGCCACGGTGCGACAGCAGTGAGCGTCGCGACGCGCAGACCGCCTCTGGCGGCCCGACGCCTCGGCGTCGTGATCGTGGCGCTGATCGCCCTGCTCTCCGGTCTGCTCGTCGCCGTCGCTCCCGCGGTGCCGTCCCCGGCGTCGGCGGCAAACGCCGCGGACTTCCAGGATGGATACCTCATCTCTGACCGCAACTTCCTCGACTCGGGCTCCATGTCCGCCGACGAGGTGCAGTCGTTCCTCAATGCGCAGGTGCCGAACTGCCGGGCCAACGACGGCATGCCGTGTCTGAAGGACTACGTCGCGCAGTCCACCCCGTCCCTCGCCGCCAACTCGTACTGCTCCGCTTTCCCCGGCGGCACGATGAGTGCCGCGCGGCTCATCGTCACCGTTTCGCAGGTCTGCGGTATCAGCCCCAAGGTCATCCTCGTCATGCTCCAGAAGGAGCAGGGTCTGATCACCGACACCTCGCCGTCACGGGGCCAGTACAGCGCCGCACTCGGCCAGGGGTGTCCTGACGGGGGTGTCGCCTGTGATCCCGCCTTCGCCGGCTTCTTCTACCAGATCTACGGCGCCGCGCGGCAGTTCCAGATCTACCTGAAATTCCCGAAGTCGTTCAGCTATCAGCTCGGCTGGAACAACATCCTGTACCAGGCCTCGCCGCCCGACACCTCGGGCCGGTGCGGGACGAAGAGGGTCTTCATCCAGAACGACGCGACCCGCGCCCTGTACGTCTACACGCCGTACACGCCCAACCAGGCCGCGCTGGACAACCTGTACGGCACGGGCGACTTCTGCTCCGCGTACGGCAACAGGAACTTCTGGCGTCTCTACACCGACTGGTTCGGCAATCCCGTCGGCGACCGGGTCACGGGCGAGTACGCCTCGGTGTGGCAGGCGCTCGGCGGGTCCAGCGGCGTCCTCGGCTCGCCGACCAGCGACGTGGTCTGCATCGCCAGCCGCTACTGCCAGCAGTCGTTCCGCGGCGGCACCATCTTCTGGTTCCCCGGGCGGGGCGTCTTCGGAGTCCCGACGGTCGTCGAGTCGATGTGGCGCAACCTCGGCTTCATCGACGGGTCGGCCGGCTTTCCCACGGGCGTGGTCACCTGCGCGAGCGATGGAACCTGCGCGCAGTCCTTCGACGGCGGCGTCATCGCCGCCGATTCCTCGGGAGGGTCGCTGGTGGGCCGGCGTGTCGAGGATGCATGGCGCGCTGCCGGCGGGGTCGCTCTCGGGGGAGCGCGCGGCCCCGAGCTGTGCTCGAACGGGACCGACTGCGCCCAGCTGTTCGCGCGCGCGGCCTTCTACTCCTCTGCCACACGGGTCCTCGCCGTGACCGGAGCGATCTTCACCGCGTGGAGCGCAGCCGGGATGTCGAACGGGCCCTCGGGCTTCCCCACCGCGAACGCGGTGTGCACCGCGGCGGGTTGCACGCAAACGTTCGACGGGGGTCTGATCGTCTCTTCGGGTGACCGGGCCCAGCCGGTGCCGCCCCCGATCGCCGCCAAGTTCACCGCCATCGGGGGTCTGGCGACCACCGGCGCTCCGGTGAGCGCGGCGACGTGCTCCTCGTCCTCGTCGTGCTCGCAGCTCTTCGATGATGCGCGGATCGACACCTTCTCCGACCGTGCCGCGGTCGCCACGACGAAGGGCTTCCTCGACACATGGGCGACGTCCGGCTTCGAGAAGGGCCTGCTCCGACGTCCGATGTCGGATGCCTCGTGCTCGT
>Ga0308171_1000125_pt1 | contig 237491 bp, 184 predicted proteins | sample PhyGR1_FD_202135 | JGI IMG/M metagenome (GOLD analysis project Ga0308171, IMG submission 202135) | Phyllosphere microbial communities from UC Gill Tract Community Farm, Albany, California, United States - DLSLSG.R1 | ecosystem: Host-associated > Plants > Phyllosphere > Unclassified | place...
ATAGACACGGATTATGTTTATTAATATCTGTGTTCATCCTTTTTATCAGTGGTTTATTCTAATTGTTTTTTTCTGTTCTATTTTTTGCCACAGATTGCACGGATAGACACGGATTATGTTTATTAATTTCTGTGTTCATCCTTTTTATCAGTGGTTTATTCTAATTGTTTTTTTCTGTTCTATTTTTTGCCACAGATTGCACGGATAGACACGGATTATGTTTATTAATATCTGTGTTCATCCTTTTTATCAGTGGTTTATTCTAATTGTTTTTTTCTGTTCTATTTTTTGCCACAGATTGCACGGATAGACACGGATTATGTTTATTAATATCTGTGTTCATCCTTTTTATCAGTGGTTTATTCTAATTGTTTTTTTCTGTTCTATTTTTTGCCACAGATTGCACGGATAAACACGGATTATGTTTATTAATATCTGTGTTCATCCTTTTTATCAGTGGTTTATTCTAATTGTTTTTTTCTGTTCTATTTTTTGCCACAGATTGCGCGGATAAACACGGATTGGTTTTTTATCTAAATCTGTGTTTATTCTTTTTATCTGTGGTTGATCATATTCATAATGTCCTGCCTTCTCGATTCGGGTAATACTTTTAAATCGATTAATTTTCCGTCTTTTAACCTTCCTTCAACGGTAGTTTGGTATGGGGCATAAAGTTTGAAATGTACATTCCAGTCTGCCGGCCATGCCGGGAAAAGATAAATCTTTTTTCCATCGCTTTGCATGAGCATCTCCTGTAAACCAATCATACCCGAGCCACCCCAGTTGTGATCGGGTGTCCAATCGAAGCCTGGTCCCCAGAAGGCCGGAAAACGCCTTCCGGAATCTTTTAATTTAAGGATGGTTAATCGGGCAGCTTCGTCGGTTAAACCTAATCTTGCTGCAAAGATGTTATCTTGCTTCCAACCGATATGGCTGCGAAATTTAAGCAGATCGGTATCGTATCGGAAGGTATTGACCGCAGTATCTAAACCCGGTTTCCCTATGCCATAAATCCCCCATGGATATACCGGATAGAGTTGCGGACTTTCGGTGTTATTGATGCGTTCCCAGAGTTTGGCCGGTGCAATAGTGGTGTGCCCCTGGAAAGCCCTGAAACTGATTTCCGGAATGGTTTTGAGCATGGCTGTCCATTCGCTTCGCTTATTTTCGGTTACTGCAGGACTTTCAATCAAGCTTTGTAATACTGTTTTTAATGCAGCGATGGTGGATGTAGCATTGTATGCCATTTTATAGGTTTCGGCACTGGAGCCCGGATACAAAACCAGGTGCCCTTCCCCATCAAGTGCTTTGGCGCCACGTTGTTTGGCCAGATAGGTATAATGCTCCTTGAAAAACGTCAGTGAGCTTTCAATTAAAGGAAGATATTTTTCGATATTGCGCTTATCGTAGCGCTCCGTCTCCAGAATCATCATGCAGAACTCCAGAACGGTATCCCATTCGTATTCGAGCCAGGCATTGTATTCCATCCCTTTGTTAAAATCGGCCGGACGTTTCCAGCCATATTCTGCAGGGTTGGGTAAACCGAAATTTTCGAGTTGCTCGGTAAAACTTGCTCCCTTATGTCCCCAGGCAGCCGCTGTCCTGATCTCCGCATTCTTTAGTAAATCCAGGTAGAAATCAAATTGAGGCTTCATCATATCGAAATCGCCGGTTTTAAGCATGGGCCAGTAAACCAAACGCTGGTTTTGTGCGGTATGGGTGCCTCCTCCCCAGTTTCTGAAATCAGGTGTGTATTCTAGTGCGCTATCAATGAGTTGCGGATCGAAAGTAAATAGCCCGCCGTTAAATTTAGTAGGGTATCTGCCAAAAGCATTACAGCCCAGCATGTAGCGGAAAAGCTGGTAATTCCTGCCGGATTGATTGGCGGCTTCATCTTTTGCCTGGATGTAAATAAAACTTTTGTTCCAATAATTGTTCCACCATCTGATGCTGGCCTGCTGATCGTTTTTCGCATGTTGAAGTGTGCTTTTCAATTCCTTTTCCCAGTTGGCAACAGCCGATGTAGTACTGGTATTCAGGGCAATGGTGAGGTGTTCGTTTGTAGCAGGTGTTTTGCTTTTCAATTTCCAGCCCTGAAAAGGTGTGCTGAAGTAAGTGCCGGCATCATTACCGGCAACTACCATGTTTTTCCCTGTCATTATTCCGCCAAAAATCAGATTTTTTAAAGGGTTGTAGAGTGCGGTTTGGTATTCGGTTAAACCTTGTTGTTTTACGGTCACATCAAAAACAGTTTGCGGCTGATTCTGATGATAAAATTGTACGCCACCACCTTTAAAAGCAATTTCGTCTTTAAGTGTTTTTACAACACCTTGAGGAGCCCATTTGTACGAATTCTGGTTATTTTCTTTGCCTGTGGTGATGCGATCTTCAAAGCGCCAGCTCTCATAATTTGCGGTAGTGGTCATTTTTGCATTCGATTGAATGTCTATATGAATGACTGGTTTAAAAACATCGACCCAAACCTTGATTTCGCTTTTAATTTTTCCATTGGCGCCGGATATGCTGGCGTAACCATCTTTCAGGATGAGTTCTTGCTTAAAGGTTTGGCCGGCAAACGGATTGGGGCTAAACTGCAGCCTGATGCGACCAAGTTTAAGCAAGGTATTGTTTTCATCAAAGGTTCCGCTGCGGGAAATATAGCAATATACCTCTCCTTTTTCTACCCAGAGGTTTAAACCGATATCTCCACCGCCAACAGGCATCGATTCGGCTGAATTGTTACTTTGGGTAGTCCACACCACATTATCTTTTTCTTGCGCATAGGCAACTGTTGAGGTGAACCACAAAGACGCGAACAGCACAAAGAAAAAGGTTTTGCCTTGAAAACGTAAAATATTTGACCACCTGAGACACCTAAGCACACCTGACTGATGATTTAAAAAAAACAACCAAATAAGACAATTTAGCACATTTAAGTTGATTAATAGAATTCCTTGTAGCCTTCGTGTCTTTGTGGTTAAAAAGCTACGGAAACCTGAAAAATGTCTTAAAAATGCCGGCCATATATGAAAATTTAGCACATTTAAGTACTTTTTATACAAAATAGATGTCTTTGTGGCTAATATCATTGCTATTTTTCCCAATTGTCTGTACGGAAAGAGGAAACCGGCAGGCCGTCATTTCCGAATAAATCGCCGGTTACAAAATTCTTAAACGCATAACGTACGGCCACAGGCACTTTCACCTCTTCCGCCGAAACAACGATACTGCTGCCTTTTATAATGGCTTTAGCCGGATAAAACTTCTGATCAGCGCCCGCAATTTCAAATAAAGATAAAGTTTTACCAAAAGAACTTAACCCGTTAGGTATATTTTTAAACCTCAGGGTTGCAGTGTTTTTTTCGATACTTAACGATTCGTAAACGGGGCTAAGTGCACCAAAGCCTTTGATACCATAGGTTTGGGCCAGGGCCAGGTAGGCAAGCCTTTCTCCACCCGGTTTTTTATTGGCCGGATGGATGGAGTTTTCTTCACCGATATCCATTAAAACCGCCATACCACTGCTGGGTATTTTGCTTAACGATTTGCGCTGGGCATCGCGTAAATATGCCGAATTGTAATTGGTGCCTGGCTTGGCAATGAGTGAATAATTATAAGGCGCAATTTGTGCGTAGTAGAAGGGAAATTCACCATGATCCCAGTGTTGTCGCCAGCCCGAAACCATGGCCGGAAACAAATCTTCGTAGCGTTGTGGTCGCTCATAATTCGATTCGCCCTGGTACCAGATGGCTCCTTTAATGCCATAACCCATTACCGGATAAAGCATGCCATTGTATAAGGTAGTGGGTGTTCTGCTTACTTCTTTAATAGAATCGCCTTTTAAAGGGATTTTAATTTCTGTAAAGGGCTTTAAATCTTCGGGCGACATCCAGGCTTCAATGCTCGAACCGCCGTAACTGTCGTTGATTAAACCAATGGGTATATGGAGCATTTCGCTCAGCAGCGATCCAAAATAATAAGCAGTAGCACTGAAATTAGAAACGGCTTCAGGTTCAGCAAGTTTCCACAACGAAGGTTTGCTGTTGTCCTGCCTTTCGATAATGGATGAACGCGGAACAGTATATAACCTGATGTTGGGGTTTAAAGATTTTAAGATGACTTCATTAGACCCAATAACAGGCTGACTTTTGAATCCTTTCATCGGCATTTCCATGTTTGACTGGCCTCCGCAAAACCACACCTCACCAATGAGGATGTCTTTCAGGACGAGTTTTTCTCCATCATTGAGCGCGATTTCGTATGGTCCGCCTGCTGCAGGTGTAGCCACTTTTACTTTCCACTTTCCGGTTTCATCAGAAGTTACAGCATAGCTGGTTTTGTTCCAGGAAGTAAACACTTTAACTTTGGTTGCCGCTTTAGCCCAGCCCCAAATGGCTACCTTGCTTTGCTGCTGCAGCACCATGTGATCGGTAAAAATGGAAGCTGGTTTTACAGTGGCCGATGCAATGCTGGAGCAAAGGATCAGGAAAAGTATCAGTTTTAATTTCATTGTTGTATTTTTTTCTTTTACTGGTCGTCCTTTCGAGCGCAGTGCAACGCAGTCGAGAAATCTGTTATAGATCTCTCCATTGCGCTACGCTCCAGTCGAGACGATCACGGTGAAGTTATCTACTAACCGGCAGCCAAACCGACATTTCTGAATGGCCCCTGTTGCCCCAGGCAAAGTAGGGTATCAGTTTAAGTGTGGTTGTGGTGTTTTTATCTTCAATTGGCTTGTAAAGCACATTTTTCCAGTTATTGGGTGCTACAATTTTAGCGGTACCCTCCAGGCTCATTATTTTGGTACCATCAATATTCATGGTCTTTGCTTTAAATTGGGTTGTGGCAGGTATAAAGGCGTTGAAAATACGCTTACCCGGCAGGTCGGTAGATTCAAGGCAATATACCACCGGGCCGCGTTTTACGGCTACCTGATTGCGGTTTTCCTCTACCAAAGGATTGGCTTCAATTAAAACAGCTTCCATAGGAAGGTTAAATGTAATCACATCCCCTTTTTTCCAAAGGCGGTTCATTTCAGCATAAGTGCCAGGAACAGCTTTTATCTGTGCGGCTGCTCCATTGATGCTGATCTTCGGATCATGAGTCCAGACGGGTATTCTCAAAAAAATTGAATAGGCTTTATCGGTACTTTCTTTTACAGTGATTTTGATGTTGCCACTCCAGGGATAGTCGGTTTCTTCGCTCAAAGCAATTTTAATGCCGTTACTTAGTGTGGTGCTTAAATTATTGCCTCCATAAAGATTGAACCACAATCCTTTATCTGAAATGCTGTAGGCGTAATTACTAACTTCGGCAATGGTGCGCACCACATTTGGCGGACAACAGTTTGATAGTGCTATGTAAAGTACCCGATCTTTAGACCAGCGCTGTTTGAAAGGTAAATCATCAGATTGTGCCAGCGGATTGGTATACAGGAAATTCTTTCCATCTAAGCTAATGCCCGATAAAACACTGTTGTGAAGCGCCAGTTCCATCACATCGGCATATTTGGCATCGCCAGTAATTTGCAACATGCGCCAGTTCCACAATACGTTACCGATATTGGCACAGGTTTCATTGTGGGCGGTGAAATTGGGTAGCTGGTAATCGCGGCCGAAAGCCTGGTGTATTTTCTGTACCTCGGCCGGATTGTATGAAGTGCCATCAGGAGATGTACCATCGTAAAGGGAACCACAACCGCCGGTAATATACATTTTATGCTGGTTTACATCATCCCACATCAGATTCAGTGTGTTTAAAAGCGAATCTTTTCCGGTTTCTGCGTACAGATCGGCTACGCCAGCGTACAGGTAACTGGCCCTTACGGCATGGCCCATGGCTTTGGTTTGCTGTAAAAAGGGAATCCGGTCCTGGTTATCGTCGGTTCCATCCTCAATTTTTCCTTTAATGGCAATTAAATGTTTGGCTAGTTCAAGGTAGCGCGGATCTTTGGTGGTACGGTACATTTCTACCACACCCATGTAGTGCGAAGGGCAAATGGCATTTCTGGCCAGAGTAGGCGAAGCGGATTTATAGAACCTGTATAAATAATCGGTGGCTTTTTTGGCGATATTAAGCAAGGTGGTTTTACCCGTAGCGCGGTAATGGATGCAACCTGCTGTCATTAAATGACCGATGTTGTACGATTCGAAACTCAGGCGATCCTGAAACTGGTTATTGGCACCGGTTTTACGCTGCTCAATCATGGCTTTGGTATAAATGTAGCCATCTTCGCGCTGCGATTTGCCAATTACAACAATCGCCTTATCCATCATCTCATCTAATTTTGGATTTTTGGTAGAAGCATACAGCACCGCCACCGCTTCCAGTGTTTTGTAATAATCGCCATCGTGAAAGGAAGGGCCGGCATGCGAACCGGTATCAAGGCCAGCGGCAATTTCGAAGTTTTTAAAGGCATGGCTGATTTTCGGATCGTTGTAAATGGCCCACATATTCGGTACCATGGTTTCGGTGGCCACTTTAAAACGGTCGGACCAAAAACCTTTTGTCCAGGTTACATCACTCATATTAATGCTATGCAGCTTAGCATAAGGGCTGTTTGAGGTGTTGACCAGCGCTTTATCCTGTGCTACTGCGTTTAACATTAAAAAAAGCATTACGCAAATCATTACCTGAAGTCGTAAAGTCTGAAAGAAAAAATTTCCGATCATATGAGGTAGCTTTTTTATCATTGTTTTCCTTTTTAGCGTTCTAATCTAGTTTATTGCCAAAATTTCTTAAATTCTGAAGGGTGGGTAATGGCCTGATCATAATTTTCTTTACATTTTTTTTTAGAATTTTTTCGGAGCCCAATAATTTTAAAGTTTCAGTCCTCACTCCTGCTAAAAGATCAAAGACTGTTTCAATCGTTGAATTTTTGCCATCATAAACTACACTGGAGATTTTAACCAATTGAAAAACGCCATTTTTGTAGATGAATTTGTGTTGATAACGAACATCATTTTTTTCGGAGTTCATGACTAAAAACCCTTTTTCAATAAAAAAATATGGAATGGTATTTTTGGTGTGTATACCATTTACATATTGAGGTTCAATTACATCTGTTGAAGAGAAAATCATTTTAAATTGCTTATTTGGCTGTAACAAGAATATCTGCAACCTCAACGGAACTGCTGCATCGATTGTATCCATTGTAATTACAGTTTTGTCGGTTAAGCCATCGTTATTCAAATCACCCTTTTCTAACCTAATGCGGACATTAAAATTATCTTTTACTTGCTTTTGCTGGGCGTAAACAATGGTTTGAGCAAAAGCCAGAATGAATACAATTACTTTTTTCATTTATTTGAAATATCAAATTCTCAATTACTTTTCAAGTTGTATCAGTACCGGTCCGAATAATCCGGCAGGGTTTAATGGCTTGCCTTCTAAACGGAATGGTGCAGTTGTTTTGGTAATTCTTTTGTCTTCAGGCAATTTACTATCGCCAATTAAACGGTTAGCCCAGGTATTTACCACTTCAATGCTGATCTGGTTCTCTCCTCTTTTAACGGCCTTGCTGATGTCTAAACGGTAAGGCGGTGTCCACAAGGTACCGCATGTCGCGCCGTTGATTTTAACTTCGGCCATGCTCGAGAAAGCGCCTAAATCGATCCAGGCATTTTTGGTATCGCCATTGTAAGTAAAGTTTTTGGTGTAAAGTGCAGTTCCCGAATAGTAACGGATTGCCGAATCAGGATTTTTGCTCCAATCGCTAAGCTGATTAAAACGAACCGGTTGGGATGGGCCGCCATAAGCGGGGTCAAATTGCACCTGCCAGTTAGCTGAAATATCCAGTGCTTTTTTATCTACGGGCTTGTTTTCTACAGCCTTCGATCCGCTATCGGCACTTTGTGAAGAAAAAGAACTTACTTCCGGTGTATCCATTACCAGAAAAACAGATTGGTTAGGATATAATGTTAAACTGATGTTAGTACCATCAAATGCATTGTTGATCTGATGTGGTTCAGACCATACATCACTTACAGCATCATAGATTTGTACAGCTTTTCTGCCATTTCTTAAATTGAAGAGTAATGCCCTTTTTCTATTTTGCTGATTAGAGATAAAGTAAATTTCCTTGTTTCCATCAATTCTATGGGTGTAAGCAATACCAGGTGCGTAATCCTCATTTAATTTATTGCTTGTGAATTCGTTAACCGTTAAGTCTCTTTTCAAGCCTAAAACATCAAAGGTTTCACCATAGAAAGGGGCCTTAAAAATCTGTCCCAGTCCTAATTTTTTGGTATAAACAGGATGGTTATTATTTTTATATGATTCGAAGTTGCCATCCCAGATTTCTTCTACCATTTTATTAAACTCCACGGCGTTAACCTGTTTTATACCATTTTGGTATAAGGGTTTATCTCCAACAATTACCTTCGCACCTGCCCTGATCAGCTCCAAAAGCTTTTTAACTGTTTCATAGCTTATGTACTGGTAATTGGGGTTCATTTTCATATCCCCGGGGAATACCAGAATTTTATAGCTGGTACCGCCTGCAAAAACAACTTCTCCGTTTTTAAAGGTTGCAGTGCTCAACACGTCCGGATTAAAACTATCGTAAGCATAACCGCGTAAAGGGTTTACCCAGTTTTCGGGATCGGCCATGTTAGCCGAATGGGTAACCCCGGCAGGGATTTGTCGCAAAGGTTCTCCAACATTGGCTAAACGTTGCTGTTCTGCCTCCACCACCTCCTTGCCAAAAACTCCGGGCAAGGTTGCGACCAGCCTATCGGGTAATACCGATCTGCGGGGAAATTCTTCACCTGTGAAAACGGCAATATCCACTACAGGTTTACCTTGTTGCAGCAGATTTTGCGTGCGTGTGGCATAATCAACCCAGGCTTTACCCAGTTTCCACCAGGTTTGGTCGCGCTGAAAGTAAAGGCCTACCCCATCTAAGGTCATGCCCGGTTTTCTATCCATCCAGGGGTTGTGCGCAAAAACGTGGTAGCTCAGTTTATTAATGCCCAGGGCATAATTACGGTCTTGCAGGGTTTTCATATTGCACGGACTTTCGTTCCAATCCATCCGAACGGTGGTAAAGGCCTCTGCCTGAACAATGTTTTTGCCATAAATGTGCGCTCCTGAAATGGCATCGAGCATATCGTTTGGTTTATCGTGCGTAGGGCTGTTCAGCCAAAACTCGCCCATGGGTACATCTACTGTTTTATAGTGCAATAAACCGTCGCTCATCATGGTAGGTGCTACACTCTCCGCGGTAAAGGTTACCCCTTTCTCCTTGGCCAGTTTGGCCAGGGTTTTATAAAACTGATCAACCACCAGCTCGGCAATGGTTTTTCTGATATCATACAGGAAATCTTCAGATACTTTTGCATTCTCTACCGGAAGTCCGGTAAAAATGGGCAGATAAGGTGTTAAATCGTACCCCCGGCGTTTTAAAAATTCGGCTTTGAACAATGGCGACCAGTTCTGGCTGCCACACTCCCAGCTATCGACATGGAAAACGCTCAACACCTTTTTGGCCGTTTCAGGGCCAGCATGTTTTAAAGCTGCTCCATACCAATTGTCGAACTGTATTTTAACGGCTGCGGGATTAAATTTATCGCATTCCAGCCCCATGCCGCCACCTGCGGTAGCGTTGGTATGCCCTGTTGAGGTATGCCCGATCCTCAAAATAGTCCATTTACCTTTGGGAGCCTTCCAGTTCAAAGTGCCGTCAGGATTTAGTTTATTACTGAGGTTGATGATGTCTTTTAAGGGAATGCAAAGGTTTGGGGCAATTTGAGCATCTGTGCTTCTTTTGCTGATCCGCCAGACAGCGCCATTTTTGCCTTCAAATTGATTAAGCTGCGCTTCGGCCGATAATTCCAGGTTAACGAGTTTTAATGAAGGTTTCCATTTGGCCGCATCTAAATCTTCAGCGCCGGGTTCAGCGCCTCTCTTATCGTAAATAAACCTGAAGAATTGAGCTGTTACAGGCACAATGCTGTGTGTTACAGCTTCATCTGTATCCTGCCAGCCATGCCGTGGTGCTTCCAGGCGCCCGATGGAGCGGAAGGTTTTCCCATCGTTACTCACCTCCATGGCCAGTCGCTGGGCCTGATAATTATTGCCACTAACCTTAATTGTTATGGTTCGGCAGGTGAAAGGCTTTTCAAATTCGTACTGGATGTAACAAGGTTCGTTTGAGCCAAAGTTTTTCTTATTGCCCGGTTGCACCAATCCGGTAGCGTCTGCACCATTGCTGGCCGTAATTTTAGGGATGACGGTTCGGGTAGAGATCCCTTCTCCTACAGGTGATGGATACGCATAAACAGCTATGTCGCGATAGTAATTTTCCTTATTTTCGGGTACAGGTAGTTGTATTTTATTCTTTGTATTACTGGTGGTTATCTTTGACCAAACTACTTTTTGCATGGAAAGTTCGGGTTTAATCCAGGGACCGCCTGCCAATGCAAAACCATCGCTTACATGCATACCCAGTTTAAGGTTTAAACGTTTGGCTTCGCTCATGGCAAACTCCACCATTTGCCACCATTCGGGGGTAAGTTGTACGCTTGGCGGCTGATAAAGCGGTGTTTTATCGGCACCCTGAATACTCATTAAATAAGCGCCGCCGATACCATTGACTTTCATGGCCTCCAGATCGGCTGTTATGCCGGGTTTCGAAACAGCTCCTTTAATCCAGTACCAGAATACCCAGGGCTTTGCGTTTTCATTTTGCGCATGGGCCCGCTTTGAGGCACAAAAGCTGATCAGCAATATCAATAACAGTGTTTTACTAAACCTGGGTGTCATTTTTTAATTTTATGTTCAATAACTTTAAGTTGATCATAGTAGCAAGGAGTAGATTAATTATGATTTATGCGCCATTTTATAGCCGCTTAAACCAAAATAAAGCACCACTATAAAGCAAACCAACGGGATGCTGTAACCAATCTGGATGTGATCACCGTACAGATCAATCAGGGTGCCCATGCCGAAAGGTAAAATGGCACCTCCCACAATTGACATAATTAACCATGAAGAACCTGGTTTGGTATCATCACCAATACCATCTATACCCAGGGCAAAAATGGTCGGAAACATGATCGACATAAAGAATCCAAGTCCGCCTAAAGCATACACCACGTAAGAACCCTTTCCTAAAATAGCCACCAGGCACAACAAAACAGAGATAACAGCATAAATTGCCAGCAGTTTATTGGAAGAAACAAACTGGAGAATGGCTGTACCTGCAAAACGCCCGACAGTGAATAAGAAACCATAAATCGCTAAACAGGATGCCGCGGTTTTCTCATCAAAGCCACCACCTTGCTGGGCCATTCTGATAAAAAAACTGGTTACACAAACCTGCGCACCGACATAAAAAAACTGTGCAACCACAGCCCACCTCAGGTGTTTATGCCTCAATGCACCAAAGAAACTACCTTTGGCCTCGCCATCAATACTTTTGGTTTTAATTTCGGGCAGGTGGATGAAATAAAATATAACTGCGATAACCAGTAAAATAATTCCTAAAGTGATGTAAGGGGTTTTAACTGATGCTGCTTCTTCCAAAAAATAGCTGTTTCGGTGCTCAGCACTCATGGCCGCGAGTTGTTCTTTGATATGCGATTTTCCGGAAAGGATAAATAGACCACCGATCATGGGCGCTATCATGGCTGCTAAGCCATTAAATGATGCGGCAAGATTTAACCTGCTGGTGGCTTTTGCCGGATCGCCTAACACTGCAGCATAAGGATTGGCCGAAGTTTCGAGCATGGTTAAACCACAACCAATGATAAAAAGTGCAATAAGAAAAGTGATGTAGGAAAGGTTATTGGCTGCCGGAACAAATAGGAAAGCACCGATTGCAAAAGCCAGCAGGCCCGAAATCATGGTAGCCTTATAACCCCATTTCTTTAAAATAATACCTGCCGGAATGGCCATTAAGAAATAGGCAAAAAAAACAGCGGTATCAATTAAGGTAGATTGCCGGTTATTTAAGTTACAGGCTTTTTTAAGGTGCGGAATCAGGATCGAATCGAGATTGTGCGCCATTCCCCACAGGAAAAACAGACTCACTACGAGTATAAATGGCAATAGGTACTTTTTTCCCGATGAGGAATGGTTTTCAGTTACAATTTCGGATGAGGTGTTGTGGTTCATGATATTTGGTTTATCGGTTCATTGGTTCAATAGTTCATTTGTCATTGGTGTGATTTTTTCATTGGAGCTGCCACTGCCAGGCGGAGATCAGTATCCTGATTACTGAACTAATGACTACTGAACTTTTTGACTACAAGAAGATGGTCGCAGACTAATACAACTTCTCCATGCTGGTTAATGATTTCTACATGCTCGGTTACGGTGCCATATTCTGGCCTTTTGCTTTCTCCTTTTTCAGAAATGGTGACTTCGGAGTGAATGGTATCGCCAATAAACACCGGTTTTATGAAACGAAGTTTATCGTAACCTTTACTCATGGCCTCGGGGTTGATTTCGGAAGCGGTAAGGCCGATACCGATGCTAAAAATCATGGTACCATGTGCGATGCGTTGTTTAAAAGGTTGTGTGGCACACCATTCGGCATCCATGTGGTGCGGAAAAAAATCGCCGGTATGGCCGGCATGCACCACAAAATCGGTTTCTGTGATGGTACGGCCTAAAGTGATACGTTTATCCTGTAACTGGTAATCTTCAAAAAATGTGGATTTGAAATACATAATTTAATTTTTTTATAAGCGATACAATCGCCGTTCTCGTTCATCCTCGTTGCAAACGAGGACGATGTGTTGTTAAATTTTATTCATTTAGTTTTTTGCAAAGCGTCTTACAAGGCAACGCTTTGTTTTTAGGCGATGCAATCGCCGTTCCCGTTCATCCTCGTTGCAAACGAGGACGATGTGTTGTTAAATTTTATTCATTTAGTTTTTTGCAAAGCGTCTTACGAGGCAACACTTTGTTTTTAGGCGATACAATCGCCGTTCCCGTTCATCCTCGTTACAAACGAGGACGATGTGTTAACGATATTATCTTTTTAAAAAGATTGCTTCATCGTTCCTCCTCGCAATGACGCTAACTTATTTTGGCTTCACACCACCAGTATCACTGGATTGATAGGCACTTTCTACTACAGCCATCGTATCAATCACATCTTCAACACTGGTGTGTAAAACAGGGCTTGATCCTTCATTATAACGCATTAGATTGGCCATGGTGCCAATAAAGGCTTCCGGAAACCAGGAGCCTTCCAGTTTTACGGTTTGCCATTCCGGTATTTTACCAGCTTCTGTCACACAATACTCAAACACATCGGGTACGCCATGGGGATAATCCATCAATAAGCCAATTTTGGCTATAATAGCGCCTTTGGTTCCCTCCCATTTTATATAACTTTCCTGATGCTTCGGACCATAATCATGGTCGTGGTTGGTATTGATCACGGCATGCATCGTATCGCCATAATCAAGTAAAATGGTTGAACGTGATGAGGACAAGCTTTTGGCAGGATGTTTCAGGGTTTTGGCCAGCACGCTATTGGGGTTACCCAAAAACGAACGGATCAAATCAACGTAATGGATGCTATGATACTGAATCTCTAAACGTGGATGGATGATCACGTGCGGGAAAATTTCCCAGGGGGTTTTAATGGTTACGCGGACTTCCATATCGTAGAGTTCGCCAATCAGACCTTTATCGATAAGGTATTTTGCAGCACTTACAAAGGGTGCAAAGCGCAGCTGAAAGTTAATGGCCGCTTTGAGTTTTTTTGCCCGGCATAAAGCTAAAATTTCTTTAGCCTGGTTAAAATCATCGCCCATGGGCTTTTGGATTAAAACCGCTGCACCATCAGGTAATTGCTTTAGGGTTTCGATATACTGCCCGGGCATAATGGTAATATCGAACACCGTATTTTCAGGCGCTACAGCAACGGCTTCAGCCACAGTATCAAAAACATGAGGGATGCCGAAAGCGTCGGCCAGTTTCTGTGCCCTGGCTTTTGTTCGGTTTACAATGCCATATACTTCAAAGCCCGCAATTTTATAAGCAGGAAGATGTGCATCAGCCACAATTCCGCCGGCACCAATAATGATAATCGGCTGTTTGGTTTCGGGTAAAGCTGGTTTATATTGGATATCGATACTCATTCAATTCAATTTGTTAATCTGGTTTTGGGCTGCCTCAATTAAACCGGCAGATTCTGCCGTGGTATTGATGGCTTTTAACACCATTTCATCAATAATTTTGGCTATTTGCGTCCAGTTTTTATGCTGTGGCAGCGTATTGGCCACCTCGTGTAACTGTTCTAGTTTATGGTAGTATGGAATCATTTCGTTCACTTCTGCGTCTTTCCAGGTAGAAAGCCTGCAACCAATTCCACCTTCAAGCGTCAATAGCTTATCTTGAGCGGCATTCGTGGCAAATTTCAGGAAATCGTAAGCCAATTCTTTGTTTTTACTGCCTTTGGCAATGGTGTAAAGCCAGTATACATTTAAGGATGCCGATGCCTTACCAACTGCTGCAGGCAACAAATCGACACTTACTTTACCTTTTACCTTCGAATTGGCATCTACCTCGCACATGCCGGCAAAACCAAACCAATTAATCATCATGGCGGCTTCGCCATTGGCAAAAGCCAGGCCGGCGGCAACCGATTCAAAATCTTTTGATTTGGGATGAACTGCATTTTGATCATTTACGATCTTCCGGTAAAAATCAAGACCTTCTACTGCCGCCTGGCAGTTGATTTGAATGTTTCCATTTTGATCAACCAGGCTGCCCCCTCTGGTCCACAATTGCAGGCAAAAATCGAAAACGGTATTGTGTCCATCGGGATAGCAGGCAAAGATGCTGCCATATAGGTGCTCGTGCGGGCGGTGAAAAAACTGTGCTGCCTGATGAAAATCCTCCCAGGTTTGGGGTATGGTTAAAGCTTTTCCAAACTGCTTTAAATAATTGGCCTGCTCAGTTTCGCTTTCAAACAAATCTTTGCGGTAGATAAAACACTCCGGACCGTCATGAAAAGGCAAACCCACCACTTCCCAGCCAAAGCGCTGTAATTTGAGTAGCGATTTGCTCCAGCCATTAGGGAAATCTACGGGTTTACGGGTGTTGATATAAGGGTTTAAAACCTCAAATGCCTGGTTCAGGTAACCTTCATACACCCAATCGGTATTGATGTGCGCAATATCAAATGTACCTTTAGCTAAGCCCTGATTGGTAATGGTACTTTCATAGAGCTCGTGTAAATCCATAATCTGCATGTCCAGCTGGAGTGTACAGCCAGAAAAAGCACAGTAGCTGTCCCAGAATTTTTGCATGGCAGATTCAAAAGGGCCAAAGTTACGTACAGCTATTCTGAAAGTTTCGGCTTGATTAGACATTTACAGTGGTATGAGTTATAAATTCTTTGATGATTTTTTCGTTGTCCTGTCCCAGTTTGGGTGAACCTTTCGGTGAAGTTAATAATTCTCCATCAATCCGGATTGGACATCTGGTGGTTTCGTAACGGTAACCGTCAAGCATTTGTACTTCCTGGATCATGTTCAATACCTTAAAACCATCGTGCGCCATCAAAGCATTCCAGTTTAATACATCCGAGCACCAGATATCTGCAGGTTCTAATTTAGAAAGCCATTTTTCGGTGGTTTGGGTAAGCAAATGACTGGCTAATATGGATTTAATCTCGTCGCGCTTGTCAAAGGCTTCGCTTACTTCTGCATAATCTTCCAGTTTTTCGCAACCGAGTAAATTACCTAATTGCGGAATTGACCCCATGGCCAATGCCAGATAACCATTTTCGGTCTGGTAAATGCCGTAAGGTGCACCTAAGTAAGCGTTTGCGTTGTTTTGTTTAGATCGCTCAGGCAAACTACCACCGTCGTTCATGAAGGTGGTAATGGTTTCAAACTGAAAATCGTAAGCCGATTCCATCATGCTCACCTGGACGAAACCGCCCTCACTTTTTACAGCTTTTCGGTACAGGCAGGCTAAAATTCCCTGGGCCAGATGTGCACCGGCCAGCATATCAACAATGGATAAGCCCATGGCCACAGGTCCACTATCTGCATTTCCGGTAAGCGATGTCAAACCAGTAACCGATTGTAAGAGCAAATCCTGCCCCGGTTTATTTTTCCATTCACCGGTGGTGCCGTAACCTGATATTTCGCCATATATAATAGTCGGATTTAAAGCGCTTACTGCAGGATAATCGAAGCCTAAACGCTCCATTACACCCGGCCTGAAGTTATGAATCATGACATCGGCCTTTTTTAAAAGCCCGCGTACCATTTCGCAACCTTCCTCACTTTTTAAATCAACCTCAAAACTTTCCTTGTTCCGGTTGATCGCATGAAAAACCGACGATTCGCCGTTCATAATCAGGTTTGAGGTATACAGCGTACGGCAAATGTCGCCAATGCCCAAACGTTCGATTTTGATTACACGCGCCCCCATATCGGCTAAACGCAAACTCGCCGAGGGGCCGGAAAGAAACTGGCTAAAATCGATAACTAAATAATCTTCAAGCGGTCGCATATGTTAATTTATTTTATTCTTTATTCGTCATCCCGACCGTAGTGGAGGGATCTGTTTTGAAAGATTTCTCCATTCCGCTGCGCTACAGTCGAAATGACGACTTTATGTTGGTTGCCATGGGTTCGTGTCCACACGAACCATCCTAATTTATTATAAAGGATTTAGAATAACTGTCACGTTGAGCCTGTCGAAACGTTTTTAAGTATCATAAAAGTCCTTCGACAAGCTCAGGATGACAATCCATTAATTTATTTTATCTCAAACTCTCTGTTGATACTTTCCGTATCAAAACCCAATTTTGGCGCAGCTTTAGCCGCAAATAATTTTCTCTTATCCAGCCGGATGGGACTAACGGTTGTTTTAATGTTTTTTCCGCTCCCTAAATCAAGCTGTTGTTCTATTTCCAGGTTTTTATAAGTAGTTAATGCAGTAGCCGTTTGGTAATTGAGCACCTCGGCACACCAGATGCCATTACTTTCCAGGCGATTAACCCAGCTGGCTGTACGCTCCTGTTTAAAGGTTTCGGAAAGACGAACAATCAGGTTGTCGCGGTTATCGAAAGCTGAACCAGCTTCTACATACAAGTCGCTGATATCGCAGCAGATAATGGCGCAGATATTCGGGAGGTTGCCCATGGCCATTGCAATGTAGCCATCCTGCGTTTGGTACATGCCATAAGGTGCGCTAAGGTAGGCATGTGCACTACCCTTTGCCCCACTCCTGTCCGGCAATTTGCCTCCATCATTTAAATAAGTGGTGATTACTTCAAACTGTACATCCAAAATAGATTCGAGCAGGCTCACCTCTACCAATACACTTTTTTGAGTTTTAGCCCGCTTAATTAAAGCCGCCATAACGCCTTGTGCCAGGTGGTTTCCGCACATAATATCCGAAACGGAAAGACCAAAGGGTACCGGTCCGTCGGTATCTACACCGGAAAGAAAGGTTAAACCAGAAACAGATTGGACCAGTAAATCCTGTCCGGGTTTATTTTTCCAGGGGCCTTCGTTGCCATAACCCGTAACCACGCCGTAGATAATTTTTGAATTGATTTGTTGTACCTGCGTATAATCCAGCCCAATTTTCTCCATTACACCCGGCCTGAAATTATGGGTCATTACATCTGCTTTGGCGATCAGTTTTTTTATTTTTGCTAAATCTTCCGGATTTTTTAAATCGGCAGTGTAACTCTCTTTATTGCGGTTAATGGTATGAAATAATAAGCTGTCTTCATCCACAAAGAGATTTTTGATGGATAAGGAGCGGCAGGCATCGCCGGTTTGTGGTCGCTCTATTTTAATCACGCGAGCCCCTAAATCAGCCAGTTTTAAACCAGCGGATGGCCCGGCCAGAAACTGGCAAAACTCTAAAATCAAAAGTCCTTCTAACGGCCTGTTCATGATACTGTTAAACTTTTAGATTGCTGATATAACTCGTTCAAAGCAGATAAAACTGTCATTTCATCGCCCTCACCCATTAAATAATCGCGCACTACATCACCGGCATGATCCTGAAAATACATGGACCCATGGTAGCGGGGACGTAAAAAAGCCCTTTGTAAGGCAGGTAATGTGTTGGCAAAATATTGCTGGCTCTGGCGATTCACCTCGTCATTTTTCCATGCAGCCAAATGCCCGGGTTGTCCCCCGCTTTCGAAATATAATGTAGCCTGACAATTTGGAGAACCCACAAACTCAACATATTTGGCTGCCATTTCTGGTTCAGCACATTTTCCTGAAATAGCCAAACCAGTGCCGCCTAAAGTGCTTCTTAAACTGGTTTTGCCATTCACCGATATCATATCATGAAAATGCAGCACTTTTCGTGCATAACCATTTCTCGAATAATTAGCATAGCCGTAGGCAAAGGGGCAATAAGCAATCTGATCCGTTTGGGTCATGGCTTCATATACCTGAATGGGGTTTCTGTTGAAATTTGCCGGATCTATTTTTGATGCCAGCTGACGGTACATTTGTAGTGCACTTACCCCGGTTTCAGTTGAAATTACAGTCTCATCGTTCTGGCAGGGATCTTCGCCCAAAGAGCAGCAAAGCGTATAAAAATTCATTAACACATCTATCGGGATGCCTGCAAAGGCTACCAGGCCTGCATTGGCCAATGCCATTAAATCTTCAAAAGATTGAGGTAGGGAAAAGCCTTTTTCAGCCAGTAAATCAGGCCGGCTGGCGGCTACAGGTGTGGCTGCATCAATGGGTAACGCCCATAAATGACCATCGTAAGTATAACTTTCGTAAGATTGTCCCACCGAATGCTCTTCCTGATCTTTCAAATAGTCATCACTGAGGTAAGAATCCAAAGGAACAATGGACTTGGTTTTGGCGGCAAAGCCTGCCCAGGGGTGATCGATCACCAATAAGTCGAAACGCTCTGCCAGTTCCTGGATAGAAAAATCGGCAAATTGCTGCAAGCTCCGCTTTTCCCAGGTGATATTTACCTGAGGGTACAATTCTGAAAACCTTTGTGCAGTTGCCACCATGGGCAGTAAGCCACGACTGTGGTTCCAGGTTATTCCTTTTAAATTGATCGTCTTCTCCACTTATTCTTATTATTTATTTTTGTCATGGTTCGTGTCCACACGAACCATCTTTTATTTTTAACCACAAAGGCACAAAGGGCACAAACACTTTTATATCTTATTGGTTGGTGGCTCACCAACCAGCTTTGCAACGCATTTATTTATTTGTTCTAACTTCTATAACTGCCGATGACAAACCTGCCGAGGTAGCTGTCAACTTAATTGTTCCGGGTTTAGCTGTAGCCTGCAAAATAGTGAGGCATAAACCATGAAAAGCTTTGCGGTAGCTGGCTTTAAAAGGTTCTAAACTCGCCTGAAACCCATTGTCTACACCGGCTATAAATCCATTGCCTTCCACTTTAAAGTCAACCAGGTTATCAGCATTCGGTACTACATTCCCGGCCTTATCTAAAATACGCACAGTGATAAATGATAAATCTTTACCATCGGCTTTAATCTGTGTTCGATCAGCTATTAATTCAATTTTAGCCGGATCGCCGGCAGTTTTTACTTCTCGGACCAAAACCTCTTTTCCATTTTTGCGCGATAAGGCTTTAAGTGTTCCGGGTTCGAAATTTACGTTCCATTGCACGTGTAAATCATCATTCTGTTTTGATTTTTTACCTAAAGATTTTCCATTGAGGTACAGTTCTACCTCGTCAGCCTGGTTGTAGTAAGCCCAAACCTCTACAGATTTGCCCGCTTCCCAGTTCCAGTGTGGCAGGATGTGCAATACCGGTTTATCGGTCCACTCGCTTTGGTACATGTAATACGAATCTTTAGGGAAACCCGCTAAATCGACAATTCCAAAATACGAGCTGCGTGCCGGCCATGGGTAAGGTAATGGCTCGCCGAGATAATCAAAACCCGTCCAGACAAAAAGACCTGAAACATGATCGTATTTTTTGGCTGCTTTCCAGGTTTCTTCGTGCGTAGAACCCCAGTAAGCCGAAACATTATCATAAGCAGAGGCTGACCATTTAGGGTTGCCTTCAGTAAACTTTGTTTTTCCGTCTCTTGGCCACCGGCGGATGGTATCAGCCGTATCGTAAAAACCTCTGGTTTCTAATGCTGATGTGGTTTCGGTGGCCAGAAACTTAACACCAGGATAATTTTTAGGCCAATCTTTATACAGTTTATGGTTGTAGTTTAATCCATAAATATCCAGCGCATTGGCCTGGTAAATAAAATTTTTCTTAGCATCGGTTTCGGTTAAGGCCGAGATTACCGGACGACTTTGATCGAGGTTTTTAACTGTTGCCACCAACTCTTTGGTTAGTGCTACACCGGTACTATCGAACTGCTCTCGGATTTCGTTTCCAATGCTCCATAAAATAATGGAGGGGTGATTGCGGTCGCGGAGAACCATATCTTCCAGATCTCGCTTATGCCATTCGGGGAAATTGAGGTGATAATCGTTTTTGTTTTTCTTTTTCGCCCACATGTCAAAAGCTTCATCCATTACGAGAAAACCCATTTCATCACATAAATCTAAAAACTCCGGTGCCGGTGGATTGTGGGCTGTACGTATGGCATTTACGCCCATGGCTTTCATAATTTCGAGCTGGCGCTCCATGGCGCGTAGGTTTACAGCAGCACCCAAAGCACCCAGATCGTGGTGCAGGCAAACGCCCAGTATTTTGGTGGGTATACCATTTAAAGAAAAGCCCTTTTCTGCGTCGAAATCGAAGGTTCTGAATCCGAATTTAGTCTCATAAGTATCAATAAGCTTATTGTTTTGCAAAATTTGTGTAATCACTTTGTACTGTGCAGGGTTTTTTAACGACCAAAGCACAGGGTTTTTAAGCTGGCTATCGCTGTTAACGATTAATCCTGTTGTATCTATTTTGATGTTTTGTGCTTGTGTTTTTATGATCAGTTTATGCCTGGCATCATAAATAGAATGTACCAAAACTGCTGACTGCTGTTTCGAAGTTTTGTTCTGGATTTGCGTTTTTATACTCACTTTTCCGTCAGTACCCGTAGTTACAAAAGTGCCACATTTTGCCACCGCAACTTTGGCGGTAGTTGTTAACCATACGTTTCTATAAATTCCGGAACCGGAATACCAGCGGGAATCGGGCTGTGCTGAATTGTCGACCTTCACAGCAATGACGTTATTGCCTGACTTTAAGAATCTGCTGATTTCGTAAGCAAAAGAACTGTAGCCATAAGGACGTTTACCCAGATAATGGCCGTTTACCCAAACCTCGCTGTTTTTGTAAACACCGTCGAACTCAACGGTAATCAATTTGTTTGTAAAACCGGCAGGTGCGGTAAATGTTTTCCTGTACCAGCCAATACCAGTTGGCAAGCCACCACCCTCAGGTTTAGCAGGGTTCTTTTCGTCGAATTTGCCTTCAATGCTCCAATCGTGTGGCAAAGTAAGTTTTCTCCATTTTGAATCATTATACAGCGAATTCCTTGCAGCGGGATCATCACCGAGGAAAAATTTCCAGTCTTGGTTGAAGCTGGTTTTTACTCGGGATTCTCTATCGGTTGGTGTCTCACCGACCGATAATTGTCTATCATGGTTGGTGCCTCGTGAAAAGATTTCTCCGTTCCGCTGCGCTCCAGTCGAAATGACGAATAGTGGATTAGCATCACAATTTTGCGAGGCTAATAATCCCAGCAGGGATACCATAAAAACCTTATAAATGCCCGGTATTCTCATTTCTTAATTTTGAACAAAATTCACTTTACTTTTTCCTAAATCTTTCGAAGTGGCCACCGCAATACCCCGCTGGTCTTGTTTGTTCACCGCACAATAAAAGTGGTAAACAATGCCTTTGTGCTTAACGACGAACGATTTGTGTGCATATAACTCATCATATTTTTCTGATGATTCGATCAGGTTATTACCCGTCCAGTCGGTCCAGTTAACGAGGTCTTTAGATACTGCAAAACGGTTAAAAGAGCCTTTCCTGTCCTGCCAGAAAGCGCCGAAATAAAACATCACATAATTGCTTCCGATCTGCTGGATGACTGCATCGCCGGTAATGCCAACCGGATGATGTACAACGGGATTTTTAAGGTAGCGTTGCCAATGCACCATATCGTCGGATACTGCCATGCCAATGCGTTCATACCAGCGTGTTTTTTTATTGTTTGCCAGCGAATCGCCAACAGCATTATAATACATTACAAAGGAATGGCCCGTTAACTTTTTCTGATCGGCAATCACCGTACTTTTAAATAGTTTATGACGGTTTTCCCACCAGCGTACATCGCTGTCGAGCGAGCTTAAAACCGGTTGATCCAGTCGTTTCCATTCCTGCACAACCGACGGATGTTGATCGGTATAAGCCATACCAACAGATAATGGTTCTGCCTCGTATCCTTTTTCCTTGCCACCAAAATACGACATCCAGTATTTGCCATTAAAGCGGTTAGCCTGATAACTACCTCCCCATTTGATATCTAAAAGTGCATTGTAGCCCGCCTTCTGGTTATCGTCCCATTTGCCTGAATCATCGAACGACATTAATTTACCCTGATTTTCCCAGTGCAGTAAATCGCTGCTTTTGGCCATCCAGGTTTCGTAACCGCGCCCGCTAAAAATCAGATAAGTCATGTACCAGTATTTGCCTTCTCTAAAAATGGTGGGACAATCCATTTTATGCTCTTGATCAGCCGGAACCATCACCAATCCGTATTTGAAAGGCGTTTTCACTTCCAGGTAGATTTTTTCCATTTCGACCGCAGATACCGGATTTTTAGCTTCCTGAGCAAATGCTGTAGCGCATGTTAATAGGCCTGTCAGATATATCCAGATCTTGCTCATGCTACTTCACTTTAAATTTATAATAACCCGAACCAATTGCAACCTGGGTTCTGCCGTTGGCTGTACCGAGGTTTTGGAATTTAGTATTGTGAATCTCTGCAAGGCTTTGACTTGCCGAAACCGGAATATAAACCACAGCTGTGGTATTCACTGGAATATTTATGGCGATTTCAAAACCTTCAGCCGTTTTTTTCCAGTCGGTAGCTATTTTACCATAGGCCGATTGGTAACTTGTGGTTGCTGTAGTTAAATCACCGACTACCTCAGGGTAAATTTTAATCCGGTTAAAGGCGACCGAGTTTTCATCCTGACGGATTCCACCCACTCCGCTGTAAAACCATTCCATTAAATGCCCCAACATAAAATGGTTATTGGAAACCGTTGGCAGTGCCGCCCAGCTTTCGGTCAAAGCAGTAGCACCCTTGGCTAACTGCATGCCATAACCGGGTACGTCGCTACGGCTGTTCATGTCGAAAATTACATCCGAGCGTCCGGCATCTTCTAAAACGCGTAGTACATAACGGTAGCCAATGTCGCCTGCTGTTAATCCATTGTTTTTATCTTTAATGTCTTTTATGAGGTTATCAATCACTGCCTGTTTTTCTTTTTCTTCGACTAAACCCATATAAACAGCCATGGCATTGGCCGTTTGGCTGCCCGATCCGTATTGCCTGGCTTCCGGATTAAAGAATCTGGCATTAAATGCATTGCGTACTGAAACTGCAAGTTTGGCATAAGTCAGTGCATCAGCTTTTTTACCCAATATGGTGGCTATTTTTTCGAGGATTTTTAAATCATAATAATAAATAGCCGTGGCTGTAATGCCCATCGGGGTAAGCTGTGAAACGCCCGGAGGTTTTGGGCCGAGGTCATACCAATCGCCCAAACCTTGCGATAAGATGTGGTTATTGGCTTTGGTGCTTAAATATTGGATGTAACGCTGCATGGTGGGATAATGATTGGCTAAGGCCTGTTTATCGCCATACCACTTGTACAAATCCCAGGGTACTAAAATACTACTACTGCCCCATTCAGGCGAATCGCGGAACATATCGCCTCCCCATTCAAATTTAACATACTCAGGTGCAATTTCAGGAACGAGTCCGTTGGCTAGTTGCGAATTTTGCATATCGACTGAGGCTTTTACAAACAACGGTGCAGCCGCGTAATTGTAATTTACCGAACTGCCCATTAAATGCAATTGCTCTAACCAGCCGAGTTTTTCGCGGTGTGGACAGTCGGTAAAAACACTAACCATATTACTTTTAATACCCCAATCGATCAGTTTAAAGGTTTTATTAAACAATTCGTTTGAAGAAATGAATTCGCCAACATTTGGAGCTGCATTACGTATGTGCAGGCCTTTTAAATCTTTGATAATGGCATTGTTCAACGGGTTTTCTTTCCCTGCCGGAACGCCACCTTTAACCTGCAGATAGCGGAAACCCGTATAGAAAAAACGTGGCCGCCAGGTTTCGGTAGCCTCACCACTTAAAATATAGGTAAAGTAAGCAGGTCCACCCATGTTTTTCTGGGTAACGGTACCATCTTCTTTTAATAGTTCAGCTGGTGTAATGCGGATGGTGTCGCCTGTTTTGCCGCTCACCTGGAGTTCAATAATGCCTGATGCGTTTTGTCCGAGATCATAAACCCAGTCACCATTTGTTGTTTGTGTAATCTGCTTTGCAGGAAAATGATCAAAAATTTTAACAGGCTCTTCTTTCTGGGCGTTTAGCTTCGGACCATTCACTACCAAAGCGCTTTTCCATTTGCTATCATTGAATGCTGTTTGGTTCCAGTTTTTTTGCGCTAAACCGGCGTTGTAGTCTTCGCCACCATAAATACTGGAAAAAGTAACCGGCGAGGGTGCTGTTTTCCAGCTTTCGTTGCTGGTTATATTGACCGAAGTGCCATCTGTATATTCGATCAATAAACGGCAGATCATTTTCGGGAAGCCATAAGCCACTTTTAGTTTCCGGTACCTTTCTTTGACCGGCGGGATGTAGTAAAAGCCATTCCCCATCATTACACCCACGGCATTTGCGCCCTTTTTTAGTTGTTTGGTAATATCATAGGTTACGTATAAAGCTTCGCGATCATATTTGGTCCAGCCAGGGGCTAAAAAATCATCTCCTACTTTTTCGCCATTCAAACTCATTTCAAAGTGACCCAAGCCCGAAATAAAGGCAGTAGCTTTTTTGATGCTTCTGGTTACTGCAAACTCTTGGCGGAACATCGGCAGGATATTATTGCCGTTAAATTTATCTTTCTTCCCATCCGTCGGTAAAACATTTACGTTTGAATCGGCCAGTTTTTCGTAAGCAATCCATTGGGCGCCTTTCCAGTCAGCTGCACTCAACAGCCCCATCTGGAAAAGTGCCGTTTCACTCCAGGCAGATGGCTTGCCCCGGTTATCCCAAACCCGGATTTTCCAGTAATACCTTTGAGCTGATTGTAGTGCTGCTCCTCTATATTTTATCTGAATGGACTGACCGGAAATAATCTTTTTAGAATCCCATACCTCACCTTTATCTTGCTTAAGCGAAGTCAGGCTCTTTGATACCAGAAGCTGATAAGCGGTTTGCATGATATTGTGCTGATCTGAAGCCATTTGCCAGCTAAAATGTGGTTGAACGGCATCAATCCCAAGCGGATTTGAACGGTATTCGCAGCTTAAATGGAATACCTTAACCTCCTGAGCAAACAGCGGAAAAGTAAACAGGTAAAAAAAAGAAAAAATTACAAGTTTGTTCATTAGCCCGTACAGATCGCTTTTGATGCTTGATTTGGTTTATACTTGGTTGTCGTGCTCAATTTAGTTAGAAATAAATTCTTGGCCCCTATAGTATAAGCTGTAGAATTTGTTTAACTTTAAATTTTGCAAGTAATTCAAATATAAATCTTTTTTTTAAATATGAAAACATATATTCAGGTAATAATGATATAATTTCATTCTGAATATGAAATATGAATGCTTTTTGTATGTTTGAAACTGTAAAAAATACGATACAACCAAATTAACCCTGTATGAAAGAAAATGAATCGAAGTATCAGGCACCGGCTTTAGATAAAGGGCTTGATATTTTAGAGTATCTATCGGCTCAATCCATTCCCTTATCACAAACCGAAATTGCCATTGGTATTGAAAAAACACCGAATGAAATTTACCGGATGCTGATGAGTCTGGAAAGCCGTGGTTATATTTTACGCGATGAGGTTTCGGGTAAATACCGGTTGTCGCTCAAACTTTTTTACCTTTCTCACCGACACTCACCTATTGATGAGTTAAGGAAGGCTGCACAGTTTCCGTTGGAAGAGCTGGCCAATTCGGTACGCCAATCTTGTCACCTGAGTATTTTGTACATGAACCAGGTGATGGTCATTATTCATGCGAAAAGTCCGGGACCAATTGCCCTTTCTATTGAAGAGGGAAATTTGTTTCCGCTACCATTAACTGCATCGGGTAAAGTATTGCTGGCTTATATGCCCGAAGCTGAACGAAATACCATATTAAAAAACAACGCTATTTTTAAAAAATATGCCAAACCACAGCAGGAAGATTTTTTAAACTCTTTGAACGAAATTCAGCAAACAGGTTCATATTTTAAAAACAGTGATGCTGTTTCTGGTGTAACCGATATTTCTGTCCCTATTGGTATTGCCAGCAACAATGGCATTATTGCAAGCTTAACCATTTCGATGCTGAATGCCTTAAATTCCGATCAGGCGATTGACAGCAAAGTTATTTTAGCTGAAGCGAACAAATGTGTTAAAAAAATTGAACAAAGAATTGGAGTTTAGCTTCATTTAAACCTAGCAGGGTTTAAAGCCTGCTGGGTTTGCACGTCTACAAAAGAGCTGTTAGCTCGAATATTTAATCAGATACTCCACTCCTTTTGCAATTGTAACCTCGAACATTCCTTTTGAAATTTCTTTAATTTCTGCTCCTTTTGCTACTGGTTTCGTTTTACTCTTTATCCTGAGTTTACCCTTTCCTGTAGCAGCGCTCACCTTGATTTCCCTTTTATTCATGTAAACTGAAATATCGCCGTTGGCAGTGGGTACTTTGCCTTCCATCCAGGCCAAACCGCCTAAATGGGGCTCAATGGTGTAGGTTTCGTAACCCGGAGAATCGGGACTTACCCCTAAGTAATATTTGCCGAGCAGGTAAATCGGACTGGCTCCCCAGGCGTGGCAAAGGCTTTTTCCAAATGGCCGGCCATACATAGCCAGGTGTTCGGTACCTTTTTTATCGGGATTATATTCTTCCCAGAAGGAAGTAGCGCCGAGTTTGAGCATGCCTCCCCAATAGTTTTTCATCTCTTTTAATACATAGCTTTGCTCACCCATGGCACAAAGTGCTTCCAGCTCATAAAAGCGCATGTAAGGTGTAGTAATTTTGTTGATGCTGTCGTTAAGCAATACATGTTCTTTTACGACGATTTTTTGTTCGGGCGTAAAGTAATCGAAGAAAATCCCGAACATATTTGCATAGCGGGTTATATTTTCTGTGGGCTGACCTGCTACCCTGCTATGCACCAAGGCGTGTTTGCTTTGATTCCAGTAAATATCGAATATTTTGGCTTTCAATGTTCTGGCTTGTTGTTCATATTTGGTGGCATTTTCGCTGTCGTTAGCTAGTTTGGCACATAATGCCATGGTTTCTAAACTGCGGGCGTAAAGCAGTTGCTCAAAGCTCACTTCCCCATCTTTACTCAGTTTATCGGCCCAGTCTATAAAAATCCAGTCACCGGGCATCCATTCCAGCAAACCGTTTTTGTTTTTACGGCCATCAATATAAGTCATAAGCGATTGCATGCGGGGATAAATGTCTTGTACAAATTTTTTGTCGCCTGTAAATTTGTAATAATCGTAAATGCCCAAAAACCAATAGAAAGAATAATCCATGATGGTATTGATGTGCGCTGTAACCGGATCTTTGCCACGCTGGGCCAACAATGTTCTTTTCACGGTCGGCGCATCAAAAAACGAATAATAATTCATGAGGTAACTTTGGTAGGCATCGCCACTCCACACCCATCTGTCACGTTTTATGCCATCGATAAAAAATTCGCGGGTATTGAGGTGAAAAGTGTATTTAGCTACATCATAAATCTTGTTCAGCTCTGCATCTGATGATTTAAAACTTCCTCGCTCGGTTACCGGAGCATATTCGTAAAGCATGGAGATAGAATCGGCAGAAATGCCATTTCCGGGCTGAAAATTCACATAGCGGAAAGCTTTGGAAAGCGGCATTACCGAATCTTTTTTATTGGTAAAATCAATATCCAGGTGATCCAGTGTTTCGCATTTATCGGTTGATAAGGCTTCTTCTTTCGATTCGCCATAATACAAACTCAATTTACCTTTGCCTTTTAAGCCATGCACTTTAATAAAACCGAAGGTTTCTTTCCCAAAATCGGCTATGTACCCTTTGCCTGCCTTTTCTGTTTTAACAGCAGTATGCTTTACAACAGGCAATTTAAACGCAGAAGGCAGGCTGTTTGGATCGGTTAAACCCCAGGAGCCGGCCGAAACAAAGGTGGTCCCAGATTTATCGGAGGTTTTGCCACTGGCATCAATCCATTCTTTATCCTCAAAAGTGGTTAACCAGCTTTCGTCTGATACAACAGTTTTACCCTGTACAAAAATGGCTGGCACTGTAGCCTGGCTATACACTTTCAGGCTTAGTTTATGCTTTCCGGCCGGGATCTGGATGGATTTCGGAAAGCCGGTTAGGGCCTGGCCGTCAATTTTAACATTGTAAGTGCCTTCTACAAAGAGTTTAACTTCTTCAGATTCATTAAGGGTAAACTCTTTATGGAAATCGACCAGCACGTAATGGCTATCCATTTTCCAGAATACAGGGAAAAATGAACCACGTTCTGTTCTGCGGTTTTGCATCACATTGCTCATGTAGATATCAAAATCGCCGGGATACCAGATCCAGGATGCTTTTTGCGCAAAAGCGGGGATTACCATAGTTTGCAGCAGGGTAATCAGGAGTATTTTTTTTAGATTTTTCATGTTGCTTGGTTTTTAGCCATGGATAATTTAGGCTTATCAGGTTTTTGTTTAGCTAAGGATGGACACGGATTAACACGGATATAATGTGTTGTATCTGTGTGTATCCTTTTTATCTGTGGTATCTATACTTCATGTTGCTTGGTTTTTAGCCACGGATAATTTAGGTTTATCAGGTTTTTATTTAGCCACGGATGGACACGGATTAACACGGATATAATGTGTTGTTATCTGTGTGTATCCTTTTTATCTGTGGTTCATAATTTGTGTCCGTAATGGGGTAATTTAGGTTTATCATGTTGCTTGGTTTTTAGCCACTGATAGACACAGAGTAACACGGATATAATGCGTTGTTATCTGTGTGTATCCTTTTTATCAGTGGTTCATAATTTGTGTCCGTAATGGGATCATTTAGGTTTATCATGTTGCTTGGTTTTTAGCCACGGATGGACACGGATTAACACGGATATAAGGTGTTGTTATCTGTGTGTATCCTTTTTATCAGTGGTTCATAATTTGTGTCCGTAATGGGGTAATTTAGGTTTATCATGTTGCTTGGTTTTTAGCCACGGATGGACACGGAATAACACGGATATAATGTGTTGTTATCTGTGTTTATCCTTTTTATCTATGGTATCTAAACTTCATGTTGCTTGGTTTTTAGCCACTGATAGACACAGAGTAACACGGATATAATGTGTTGTTATCTGTGTGTATCCTTTTTATCTGTGGTAACTATACTTCATGTTGCTTGGTTTTTAGCCACGGATAGACACAGATTAACACGGATATAATGTGTTTGTTATCTGTGTGTATCCTTTTTATCTGTGGTTCATAATTTGTGTCCGTAGTGGGATCATTTAGGTTTATCATGTTGCTTGGTTACCGTCATCTCGACTGAAGCGCAGTCCCGAATATTCGGGAGGGAGATCTATTAAGCAGATTTCTCGACTCCGTTACACTACGCTCGAAATGACGAAATTTCTAATGTCCGTTAAAGAAAATATAAAGTGCTACCATTACCATAGCCAGTGCAGCCCAGGAAATCCAAACAGTCTTATCCGGTTTTTCAATATTGGCTTCATGTTCTTCGTTTATGGTGTAAATACTTGGGCTCCGGTCAAGAAGCGAAATCAAAATGGCGATAAGCAGTAAACCCACAAAAATCAGGAACGATAGCATGAGGTAATGCGGCCAAAAGGTGTATTCGCTGGGTGGTAAAACCCACAAATACATAATTCCGGTACTTAAACTCAGTATCGAACCGATGGATAGCGTAAAATTTACGGCTTTTCGGGTAGTCCGTTTCCAGAACACGGTTAACAGAAAAACCACTGAAAGTGGCGGCGCAATAAAACCCAGTACGGATTGGAACACATCGAAGAGGTTTAGACCTTTAATGTTATCGATGGCCAGCACTACAATTACCGCGAAGATGCAACCGGCTATAACCGTTAAACGCCCAACATTGATAATCTGCTTATTGGTGGCGTTCGGATTGATTTTCTTCACATACACATCCATGGTAAATACGGTGCTTAACGAATTCAGCGATGAACCTATAGTGCCTACCAGAACCGCGATAAGCACCACGATTACCAAACCATTCATGCCCGGAGGGAAAAGATTGGTTACCATGGTCATGTAAGCTTCGTTTGGATCTTTCAGATTGGGAAAGAGGATATAACACAATATTCCGGTTACGATAAAGAGTGGCAGCGAAAGGATTTTTAGCCAGCCGATAAAACTCACGCCCAACTGGCCCTGCTTCAGGTTTTTAGCGCCCAAAACAGACTGGACCATCGATTGATCGGTACAGAAAAAGGCTACAGCAGCCACCGGGTACCCTAAAAGAATGGCATACCAGGGATATTTGGGATCGCTGGCAGGTTGTATGAGGTTCCAGAAATGTCCGGGTGTTTTGCTGTATAGTGCTGAGATTCCTCCAACCTTCTGCAGGCCTAGTAAGGTAAGCGAAAGCGAAACCGCAATCAGTAAAATCATCTGGAAAATGTTGACTTTCGCAATGGCTTTCAAACCGCCAAAAAAAGTGAATAAGCCCGCAAAAGCAACCAAAACGGTGACTGACTGCCACATGGGGATGCCTAAAATCTGGCGGACTAAAAAACCACCGGCAAATAAACCTAAGGATAGCCAGGAGATTAAAATCTTAACTAATGCATACCAGGCTAATATATTCTGGGTAGAATCGCCGTAACGGTCTCCCATAAATTCGGGCATGGTGCTCACCTTTGCGGCCAGGTACCTAGGGGCGAAAACAATGGCAAGCAGGAAAAGGAAAATAAAGGCATACCAATCGAAGTTTACGGCCACAATACCGGTGGTATAGCCGATACTGGCAAAAGCAAGCAGCATGGATGGGCCTACGTTAGTACCCCACATATTGAAGCCAATACTGGCCCAGCCTAAAGATTTATTGGCTAAGAATAAGGTTTCATCACTGTTTTTTGTCTTCGGAAAACTGGCGCGGTACCCGATCACCATCAGGATGACAAGGTAGGCGATTACGATGATGTAATCTAAACTGGTTAAACGTTCTACGATGTTGTGCATTTGGTTAGTTTGGTTTTAAATATTTCGTCATTGCGAGGAGGTACGACGAAGCAATCTTAATGCGGTAGTTAATTATCCACTAGTTGTAAGATTGCTTCGTTCCTCGCAATGACGAATTTCTATAATTCGATCGATTCCCGGCTAATGTTGTAACGCTATATTCTGTTGCCACGGAAACACGGATTAACACGGAAACTTTTATCTCGGTTTAATACTTTCCCGATATTTAAAGCATTTCACAGGATTTGAATTCGGTGACTTCTGTGTTTCAGTGGCCGATTTTATAACATACATTTTAACTTTTGATGTGATACGAACTATCTCTTCTTAACTATCTGTGTCTATCTTTTTCATCTGTGGTTTAATATTCTATAATCCTATCGATTCCCGGCTAACGTTGTAACGCTATATTCTGTTGCCACGGAAACACGGATTAACACGGAAACTTTTATCTCGGTTTAATACTTTCCCGATATTTAAAGCATTTCACAGGATTTGAATTCGGTGACTTCTGTGTTTCAGTGGCCGATTTTATAACATACATTTTAACTTTTGATGTGATACGAACTATCTCTTCTTAACTATCTGTGTCTATCTTTTTCATCTGTGGTTTAATATTCTATAATCCTATCGATTCCCGGCTAACGTTGTAACGCTATATTCTGTTGCCATGGAAACACGGATTAACACGGAAACTTTTATCTCGGTATAATACTTTTCCGATATTAAGCATCTAACGAATTTGAATTCCGTGACTTCTGTGTTTCCTTGGCCGATTTTATAACATACATTTTAACTTTTGATGTGATACGAACTATCGCTTCTCAACTATTTGTGTCTATCTTTTTCATCTGTGGTTTAATATTTTATAATCCTATCGATTCCAGGCTAACGTTGTAACGCTATATTCTGTTGCCATGGAAACACGGATTAACACCGAAACTTTTCTCTCGGTTTAATACTTTCCCGATATTTAAGCATCAAACGAATTTGAATTCCGTGACTTCTGGGTTTCCGTGGCCGATTTTATAACACACACTTTAACTGTTGATGTGATACGAACTATTGCTTCTTAACTATCTGTGTCCATCTTTTTCATCTGTGGTTTAATATTTTATAATCCTATCGATTCCCGGCTAATGTTATAACTGCTTAATATTTCCTCTATTTTTACCGGTAAACCTGTTTCGAGCGATTTATCCATGGCCTGCAAAAGCGCAATGGTTCCAATGCCTTCTTTTAAATCGGGGTAAGCGGTAAACTTATTGTTAATGCTGTCGGCAAAATATTCCAGGTAGTTCTGGTATTCGCCGGCATGGTGACTCTGGCCTTCGAAACGGAAATAATGTTTCAAAGTGGCATCGCCCCAGGTAATGATTTTTTCTTCTCCTGTTTTGGTGGTTACGGCATAACGCAATTCATGGTAATCGGCCTGGCTGGCCCCTTCAGTTCCCCTCAAAATACAACTCATTCCACTATCGCGACTTGCAGGCTGGGTTGGTCCGGTGTAAGCACCACTTACCCGGGCAATTCTGCCGTCTTTGGCCTTGAAGATAAAGTGCATGGTATCCTGGTTTTTTAAACCAGCTTTTTGCCCATTGCTGCTAAGCATACCATAGCCCATTACTTCTTCAATATCAGGCATATACCAGCGGATAAAATCGACCGGGTGACTTAAACCGCTATACAACCATTTGAACGATTGTTTTAGCGACCAGCCTTTTTCCAAAAACCAGCGGTGATCGGCATGGTAGTGGCTTTCGATGGTAATTAACTCGCCGATCAGGCCTTTATCGAAATCTTTTTTCTGGCGCATAGCCGGTTCGAAAAAGCGCGAACTCTGACCGACGAAAATTTTCTTTTTGGTCTTTTTGCTCAGGGCCAGCAGTTCGTTGGCCTGCGAGAGATCATCAATAAAGGGTTTGGTACAAACTACGTGCTTATCGTGTTCCAAGGCCAGTTTGATGTGTTCAAAATGCAAATGATCGGGAGTGTAAATCGCAATCATATCAATTTTATCGCTTTTGAGCATATCGTTGTAATCGGTAGTCCAGTTCTGGAAATCGAACTCCAGAGCCCGTTCTTTGCAAAGTTTTTTATTGGCATCGCAAATCTGGATCAATTTGAATTTTTTGCTGGCCAGTGAGGCAGATATGGTGCTTCTGCCCTCGCCTAATCCTAGTATTCCTAATCTTAACATATTTATTTTTTTGTAAGCGTTATAATTTTAAGTTTCGTCATTGCGAGGAGGAACGACAGCCGGTCCCGATTTCTTGGGAAAGCAATCTTTTTTGCTTGTAAGATCGCTTCGTCGGCTGAAAAAGCCTTCTCGCAATGACGATTTCTCTATATCGGTTTAAAGAAAACCCAAACTTCGCCAGGTTTTGTGCCTTCAATTCCTTCCTGGTATTTTTTCATTAATGCATTCCATTCGTCTACTCTGGGGTTATTTTCAGTTGTTTTCGGGTTCAGCTCATCTAAATTTTCGCCTTTGGGTATGCTGATAATCAGCATGAGCTGGCGGCCTTTTTTAAAAATAACCAGCCGTTGAAAATCAGCATTGCAAAAGCCTTTTGATATTTCGGGCCATTTCTCAAATTGTGTTTTGTGGTATGCGAGATATTCTTTTTGCAGTTTTTCATCTTTCACCAGGTTGGCAGATAATATAATGTTGTCCCATTCTTTTACCGGTTCGTTTCCACACTGTTTTTTCCGTTCGAAATCGTAAAACATATCATCGTACAGTTTAATTTCACTGGCATTGAGTCTTTTTAAGGTTTGTTGGAGGCTCTCTGTTTTTAAGGTCGAGGTGTAAATGACCAGGCGATTTTCCCAACGGTAAATGGATGAAAGCAGCAGATTATTTTCTCGGGCAAATGCGGTTAATGCTTTTTCGTCTGGTACTTTATCATTTTTGAAAATCAGCTCAAAAGCCATAGGTTTATCTATCGCCTTATTAATCTGCCTGCTCCCAGAAATCGATGATTTATCCTTTAGCAGATATTGATATTGCGCTTCCAGACCAGCGTTTTCTTTGATTTTTTCGGCAACTCCAGGCCCGTTATTTTCCCATACATTATCCGGGCCATTGGCATTTTGCAGGTATTTTTCGCTGGGCGTCCAGTTATTTTTTATGGTGAAATACGAAGATCCTTCGTCGGTGTAGAGGTAAAACCAATGGTCAGGTAAGTGCGCGTATTTGGCTGTGTAAATACTGTCTACTACATTTTCGGTAATGAACGAACCAGGTTGTGCAGATAAGGTATAAATGCCGGCCACATCGTACATGTGCTTGCCGAAATGATGAATTTTGTTGGCACTAATGGTATTGTCCCTCATCGCATTTTTGGTTTTTGTCCAGCCCCATCCCATGCTAATCCCTGAATAGGATACATCACTGATTTCATTATGCAGGATTTTCAGTCCACGTACGTAACCTGCTCCAATGCCAACTGCACCCCAATCCTCGTTTGTTACATCGGTAATCAGGTTATTTTCAATCCGGTTATCTGAAGAAATTTCACGTTCATCGCTTGGCTGGTAAGGTAAATGGACTTCAGTAGCTTCATCAGAAAAAGTGCCCATTAGTATCCCTGATCCGCCAATATCTTTAAACAAATTGCCTTTAATCAGATTGTTGGTCGTGCCTTTTTGGTAATCGAGTCCGGTTGAAGCGTGGTGTTCGAACCTGCATGCCTCAAAATCGATATGATTGGCATAACTGATCTGGATGGCGGAAGCCGGACGACCCACCCAGGCCTGGTTCTCCAATGTGGCTTTATCGGCCGTGCCTGGTTGATCTAACTTATAGGCGTCGAGCATATACATACCCGCCTGGTGCGGCACATAGCCCTGTTTGGAGGGTAATAACCACGATGCATGCTGAAAAGATATCCCCTGGAAAGAAATGTAAGCAACCGGATGATCGATGGTTCCTTCAACTTTAACCAGTGTTTCTAAAACGGGCGCCACCACATCTGCCTGAAGCATATTCTGCTTATCTTTAGGCCAGTAATAAACTTTATGGTGTCGTAAATCTTCGAACCACTCGCCCGGTTCATCTAAGAACTGAATGGCATTGGTTAAATAATAGGCAGAATTCCCGGTTTTATCAGAAATCCACGGTGCTGGCCAGGGGTGTTCTGATTGTATGCGGCTTTCGGGCTGTAAAAAGGAAAGTTCGGCAGTGTTCAGCTGTGTTTTTACTGATTTTACCCGCAAATTGGCAATGGCCCACCACTGGTGGATGACCATTTCGATACCTTTAGCCCCGTGGATGTTGATATTTTTGTTTAAAGGGATTTTGCAGGTTTGCGATTGGACATCCCAGGACAAAATGCGGTTCATGGCATCGCCGTTAGCATCTTTGGCCCTAACAGCCTTACTATCATTCACCCAAAGCTGTCTGAACAATAAAGTATTATCGGCAAACATAGGTGCATCAGCCACCCAAACTTTACCCATGGCATTTTTAGGTAAGCCTGCAACCGGGCTAGTTAATTTTTCCCAGCCTTTGACTTTTACGCCACCACTAAAAATAACTTTAGCGCCCGGAGCCGCCATAATTCGGGTGGGACTTTCTTTGGTGCCCGAATCTTCGGGACGAAGCACAATGGCTTCATCTAAAGTGTAATAACCATTTTCGATAATAATATGAATCCCACCTTTAACTGAACTATAGTTTAGCCTGCGCAGCTCCCTTGCCTTCCGGATGGCAAAATGTAAGGTGGCCAATGGTTTTTCCTTTGTGCCGGTATTGCGATCTGAGCCCAATTTGGAGACGTAAATATCAGCTGCATTTGCATTTAGATAGAGTAAGCTAAATGCCAGTATAATAACAGGATATGTCTTTTGTCTAAGGCTGTTTAGTTGATATCTGGTTAAACTTATCATCATCTTGCTAGTAAGATTGCTTTCCCGTTAAGTCGGGACTAGCGGTGCCTCGCAATGACGAAACCTCGCTTTGAAAAATAGATTTCAGGTATCTGGTATTGGCCGTAAAGTTGTACTTCACATTAGTGGGTTGTTTGGCATCGCGACTGCGTTCTATAACCAGCCAGCCGTTCCAGCCCATTTCATCTAAAGTTTGTTTTACCTTTTTGAGGTCAATTTTGGGGTCATTTTCAAGCCATACACCATCTTCATTGGTCGCATGGATCTGAATAATATTTTTCCTGCCCAGTATTTTTAGTTCCTGGTTTAAATCGCGACCATTTTTAACTGCATTGGAAAAGTTGAAATAGCTTTTGATGTGCTTACAATTGATTTCTTTCAGCAACTGTAGTTCGCCTTTGGCATCGAGTGAAGTCTCAATACCGATAACCACCCCTGCTTTGGCCGCCATTTTACCGGCAATTTTTAAGCGCTCAACAATCGGTAACCTTAATTCGGGATTTTTAACCAAATCGCCCTGTATGCCAAGCGGTAAAAAAATAACCTTAATTTTCATGGCTTTAGCAGTATCTAAACAATCCTGCACCATTTTTTGATAGGTTGGTCGTTTAGCAAAAGACTGGGCATAAAAACCGGTCATGGCCAGGGAACAAAATTCGAGATGAAGTGCGTTAGCTTTTTCGAGGTATTGCGCTCGGATGGCCGGATCTGCCAGTTTATTATCAAAGGTTTCCCGGTCGCCCAGCCCGCCCATATCAATTTCCAGTCCATCGGCACCAATTTCACTGGTCAGTTCCAAAGCGCTTAATTTCTGGCGTTTGAGGATCATTAAATCAATTACTGCCACTTTGTACCTGCGCTTTGAGCTTGCAGCCAGCAAAACATCGGGCAACATTAAGCTTCCGCCAATTAAGGCAAGATGTTTGATAAAGGTTTTTCTGTTCTGGTATTGCATCATTTAATTCTGGCTTTTTGGAAACAATTTTTGCAGGTTTTCAAAACCCATTACAGCGTTTTTAGGCAGTTTTTCACCTTTATCGCCGAAAACATACATGGCATTTTCTTTTTCGATGGTTACCTTGCTTTCATCGTACTTTCCGGCTTTGTTTTTAACAGAATTGCCATTGATTTTGAAGTATTTAACCAGAAAATCGTAAAGGGCAATGCGCTTATTCGGACCGAAGTCATGTTTCTCATCTGGTAAATGCACGTTTTCTACTTTATCCTTTACGCCATAATAGCTGTACATTTTTTGCAGGTATGGGAAATCATGTTCAGGAGTATGGGCGGTCCAGTCGCTACCATCTGATACGAGCAATTGTGGACGCGGTGCAGCCATTGCCGCAAGTTCCACATTATCTGTTCCACCCCCACATTGGTGAATGGGCATACCGCTTTCGCACGGACAGCCGCCATAAAAGTAGGATGACATGGCTACCACAGGGGCACTGAGTTTAATGCGGTTATCCATTGCGGTCATTAAAATACAATGGCTGCCAGCGCCCGAACCACCACTAATGGCCACCCGGTTGGTATCGGTTTCTTTTAGTGAAGTGAAATAATCTAAAATGCGAATTCCTCCAAGTGTTTGTACGGTTTGCGACAGGCTTTTTCTATGGTCTTCGTATTTAAACTGCAACATCGATTCGCCCCAGGCGAAGAGGTCGTAACTAAAGGCCATAGCCCCCATACGGGCTATCATGGCACAACGGATCTGGCAATCGGGACGGTAACGCTGTTTTTCCCAATGTCCATCAGGACTTAAGATTACCGGTATTTTTCCTTTGAAATTTAGTGGTTTATAAAGTGATCCGTTGATCCAAACGCCTGGTAAAATCTCTAAAGCAATGTTTTCTACTGAATAGCCATCAAAAATTCGTTTAGCAGTAATAATTGGGTTCGAATTGGGCTTGGCCGGTAAAGGAGATAATTGCAAAGCCTCAAAAAGCTGAGGTTTAATCAATGCTTTCCGTTTCTCCCAGCTGTCCCGATCGCTGTATTTTGAAGCTAAACTATCGAGATAAGCCCAGCCATCCTGTACTTCCCAGCGGTAATATTCATATTCTTTAAGCTTATAAACGCCTGCTTTCTCTTTGTTCACCTTCATATCCAATGGAGTAAGTACATTGGATAAAGTTTCATCTACATCTGCCCGAAAGCGCCAGTTTGCATAGTTTACCCACTTATCTTTTACCTGTGGCTCGGCATATTTAATTTTTACGTGATAACGATTTTCAATATCCTTAAGTACCTCTAATAGAGGTTTTTTGTATGCTTGATCTGAATTTTGGGTTTGTGCGGAAAGGATGTTAGTGAAGGACAGTGTGCCCACTATAAATAACACTAGATATCTAAATATTCCGACCGTCATTGCGAGTGCTGATTTTTCATCAGCCGAAGCAATCTTTCCTTGTAAGACAGATTGCTTCGTCGTGCCTCCTCGCAATGACGATCGTCTTAACCTCGCAATGACGGATTGGTTCCTTATACTCCTCATGGTTCTTCGTTTTTAGTTTCAGTAATTACCGGTGCGGTATATCCCTTTAGTTTTGGCCAAATGCCATTTTTAATTTTCTTCAATTTTAATTTTGAAGGATCTACTACTACGTGTTTGATTTTCTCCCTTCTCCAGGTATAAATAAAATGCAGCATGCCATCAGTCGTTTGAATAACAGCGGGATATGAATACTGGCTTATAGGCGAATCTTCTAAAATCAGTGCAGCGTACCAGGTTTTACCATCTTTAGAAACTGAAACATTTAACGGTGTGCGCGCACCCTTGGCCAAATCGCCGGGAGGCAATACATGGTTGTAAACCAATACCTGTCTGCCATCTTTCAGCGTAACGGCATCGGTACCTGAATTGTTGTTGGGTAAAGTGGTTTTGGTCAACGGCGACCAGGTTTCGCCATTATCTGTAGACCATGATTCGGCGATGGAGCGGTTTGCGGTACGCGCTAAAATCTGAAGTTTACCTTTTCCATACTGTAAAATACTGGGTTGGATGGCTTTAATTCCGTTTTCCTGCAACGGCCCTACTGTACGCCAGGTTTTGCCGTTATCTTTGGTTACTTCGAAATGTATTTTCCAGCCATTACCTTCACGGCTTGATGGCGCAAAGAGATTTCCGTTGCTCAATAAAACAGGCTTATTTTTAACCGGACCGATATTTCCATTTGGCAGTTTTGTAGCATCCGACCAGGTTTTACCGCCATCTTTTGAACTGCGCATCATGCCCCACCACTCAGATGGTTTAGGCCCTATTTTATAGAACAACAATAAATCGCCCCCTGGCAATTGGTACAGAACGGGATTCCAGGTAGGTAAGCGTTTGCCATCGGCCAAAATACCATTGGCTACAGAAACCGGTGCCAGCCATTTTCCATCAACAAAACGGCTGATGTAAATCTCCACATCGGGATTCCGCTCTTTGGTCCCCCCAAAAAACGAGGCCACTAAGCCTGTCGGGGTTTCGGCAATGGTAGCTGAGTGGCAGGACGGAAACGGAGCCTTATCGTATAAAAACTCCTGTTTAACGATTCCGGTTTGCCATTTTTCTACCTGGGCATGGGCAGTAAGCGTGAAGGCTGCTGCGGCTATGGTTAAAATTCTTTTGAATATCATACTTATTAGTTTTGGTCATTGCGAGGTTGATTTTTAATCAGGCGAAGCAATTTTTTTGCTAAATAGATTGCTTTCCAGAGAAATCGGAACTGGCTGACGTGCCTCGAGCAATGACAATTTGTTCTCGCGCTATGGTTATGTCCACACAAACCATCATTTTAATTACTTCGTGCCTTGCACCCACGATTAATGTTCTACCACAAACTCATAATCACCTGAGCCCACCTCATAAATGGCTCTGTCTTTTTCTAATTTTATAAATTTTAAATCCTTCATTGAACCTGAATTCTCTATAACTGCCTGTTTGTTTTTTGCCGGAATATAAAGTGTAGCACTCGTATTGGCCGGAATACTTACTTTCCATGTAAATTTACCGGTGGTTTTGGTATAATCGCTTTTAATTAATCCATAAGCCGACTGATAACTTGCATTTACATGATCTAATCCAGCGATCATTTCGGGTTTCATGCTAACTTTTTTAAAGGCCGGGCTTTCCGCTTTAATACCAGCCAGGTTTTCGTAATACCAGATCAGTAAATCGCCCAGCATCATCACGTGGTTTTGCGAATTCATTTTCGGATCGGCGGTATTGCCATTCCACAGTTCCCAAATGGTGGTTGCACCGTTATCGATCATATAACCCCAGCTTGGGTAAGTTTTTTGTGTAGCGACGGTATAAGCCAAATCAGGTCTGCCGTAATCGTTCAAACAGCGCATCAGCCACTGCACACCCACTAAGCCATTGCTTAAATGCCCTTTATTGGTTACTTCAACGGTATACACTATATTTTTGAAAACCTGATCGATATGCTTTTCCGGAACCATTCCGAAATAGAGCGGAATGATGTTGTCTGTTAAGTTATTATCGCCATAAAAGCCTTTTTCGTTATAAAATCTCTGATTAAAGGCAGCTTTTATTTGATCTCCCAGCGCGTCATAATCTTTATAATCACCTTCATTCCCGCTTATCTTACTGAACTGCATCATCAATTGTGTAAAATGATAGTAGTAAGCCGTCGAAATCAGTTCGGAAGGATACTTTTTATCGGCACTTTTACCTCTGCCTGCCTCAATTGTTACGGGTGGCATGCACCAGTCACCATAACTGTCTTTGGTGAGGATATTATCTTTCATGTAACGGTCTTGCATATAAGCCAGCCATTTTTTAATGGCCGGATAGTTTTCAGCCACCGCATTTACATCGCCCGTTTGCTTGTAAAGCATCTCGGTAATGAGCACAATGGAACCCGGCCAGCTCATGTTATCGCTGTAATAACGCCAAAATGCGGGTGCAACATCGGGGATTGCACCATCTTCTTTCTGTGCATTCCTGATATCCTGCAGCCACTTAGCATAAAAACGACCATTATCGAAAAGGAAATTTTCGCCATGCGCAATGGCTCCTCTGTCGCCTAGCCAGGGCATACGCTCGTTGCGTTGCGGGCAATCAACCGGGATGCCTTTGTAATTTCCGGCGATACCCCACCAGGCATTTTTAAAGATCTGGTTGATTAATGCATTTGACGTTTCGAAAGTACCTGCGGTATTCATTTTATCGTAGATCATTTTTCCATTAAAGTCGCTGAGGTTCGGCGTGTAATTAAGGCCGGATAGTTCTACATACCTAAAGCCGCGATAGGCAAAAGTGGGTTCCCATAATTCTGGTTCGTTTCCTCTAAAAGTATATAAATCAGTGCATTTGGCATTGCGCAGGTTTGCCGTAAATAACTCGCCATTTTCCTGCAGGGATTCGGCAAAACGCATTTTCAGCTGCTTGCCTTTTTGGCCTTTAACTTTAACTTGTAACCAGCCAACCATGTTTTGCCCCATATCGAGGATAAACCTGCCGCCAGAGATCTCTTTAACAGCAACCGGTTTGAGCGTATTCATCACCCGCATGTTTTCGTTCATCTGGGCTTCGATGGTTCCCGATGGTTCCTGTACAAATTCTGCCTTCAGCCATTTGCTGTCGTCGAAACCTGCTTTATTCCAGCCGGTTGCTTCTTTTGTGGCATCATATTCTTCGCCATCGTACTCGTTATTTGCACGGATGGGCCCATCAGCAGTGCCTTTCCAGCTATCATCGGTGTCGATGTTGGTTGTGCTGCCATCGCTGTAAACAATATGAATGTTCAGCAGCATTTTAGGAAAACCAAAGGTTTTAATTTTATAGGGTTTTTCATTTTGCCGCATGGCGAAGAAACGACCATTGCCTAAAATGGCACCAACTGCATTTTTCCCTTCCTGCAGATAAGGCGTCACATCGTAGGTGTTGTATTTCACGTTTTTATTGTAATCAGTTGGCGAAGGAGTGAGTACCTCCTCACCTACTTTTTTGCCATTCAGGTAAAGCTGGTACAAACCCAGGCCGATAATCGAAGCTGTAGCGGATTTTACTTTTTTGGTACTTTGAAATTCCTTTCTGAAATAACGTGCCGATAAACGGGAGTCGGTTTTGATGTTATCCCATGGAAAGGCCCGGTCGAAACCAATCCAGCCTTTTGGCCAATCTTTGTAGTTAAGTAATCCCATTGTCCACGAGTTACTGGCCGACCATTCGCTTTCGCCTGCGGTTGTCCAAACTTTAACTTTCCAGTAGACTTTCATACGACTGGTTAACTTTTCTCCGTTGTACGCAACATGAATAGATTCATCACTGCTTACTTTTCCTGAATTCCAGAGATCTCCATCATTTTGTGCCAGTTTTTCAGTAGTTGAGGCTACTAAAATTTGGTAAGCCTTTTGAACTACATCGCGTTTTGGTGAAAGGATTTCCCAGCTTAAACGCGGCTGTGGCGCATCAATACCTAACGGATTAACCAACATCTCGCATTTCAGGTTTTGCAGGCTCACCTGGGCCACCAGTTTTTGGAGCGGCAAGAGTAGCAGCAGTGTGATTAGCGATATGTAGGTTTTAATGTTCATTTTTTTTGTGATTACACCGATTCAGTTAATTATTTTTTTGCCACAGATAAACACTGATCTTTCAGCAATAATTCAATAATATTTTTATCTGTGTTCATCCAATTCATCTGTGGTTAATTCTTGGTAGAAAAATCAAAATACAAAGTCATATCCAACGCTCTCGCCGGTTCTTTTTCAAAATCGTAAAATACATGTTTCATGCCCATCGGACCGGTGGTTTCTGGTTTTTGCGTTTTGGTACCGATAGCCGAAATTCCGTTCATAAAAGAAATGTCGCCGTTTGGAAAAGTCGGACTCATGTTATCGTATTCTGTGTCTTTCGATTTCTTCGGCGTAAACAGCCTTAAGAAAATATCCTCTCTATCGGTTACTACCCTGAAATTTTGTGCCTTACCGATAAAATCGCACCAGTACAAATTGGCATAATAGCCTTTAAATTCAGGGTATTGCCATGGTGGTTCTCCGGTTGCAGAATCGTTGTAATCTTTTTTCCATACGCCCAGTTGGGTACCTTTCATGCGGTTTTTCCAAACACGGTATGGTCCGCTACCTTTGTAAGTTACGCCTTTGATTTCTGTTTCCGGATAAGAAAAGTTTAAGCCAACGAAAGCGGTAAAATAAGCCGCGGGGAAATATTTTACCTGCATTTTTAACCATCCTGATGGATAAATGGTCCATTCCAGGGTGTTATAACTTTCTTTTCTGTCAAAAGTTGAAGTGATAACCAGATTTTGGCCATCCATTCTGGTCGTGAAATTTTTAAAGTTATTTACACCTTCCTGTAAAACCGGTCCGTTGTTAAATGGGATGATTCCTTTCGTATTCTCGACCTTTTTCAGTAAACCGTTTGTTTTATCAAAGGTTAGTTGAACGCCGTTAGCCAAAACTTCGAAAGCTGTAGCCGATGTTTTGAGATCCACTTTTGATGATCCGGTGGTTACAACCAGTTTAGCAGCATCATCTTTTGGCAAGTTGATCGGGAAACTCCAGGTAAATAATTCCTTGCCGTAAACATCTTTAGCAGTTAGATACAGTGCATCGAAATTTTTCCAGTCTGCAGGAAGATTGATTTGCAATTTTCCCTTCTTTAAAGGTTTAATATCAGGTGCATTTGCTTTACCTGCTTTGAAATCGGTTTCGGAACCATCGGCTTTTAATCTTTTTAATTTCCATTCAAAACTGCATTGGTTCAGGTTGGTAAAGGCATACCTGTTCTCCAGGAGCAAAGTACCATCAAATGCAGCGGTGATTTCTCTTTTTTCGACAAATACCGGACTCCATACTTCTTTAATGGTATAAAAACTACCTTCTTTTTCGTGGTATGGCCCTACAATCCCGTCAGGACCATGGTTACCATCAGTATCCAAAATGCCATTTTTATCGGTGCGCACTACAGCCTGATCTGCAAAATCCCAAAGAAAGCCACCTGCAGAAAGCGGGTTGTTCCACATCGCATTCCAGTAATCTTCGATCCCGGCGCCATGGCCACCATCCCACATGCCATGCAGGAATTCTGTTGGCATTAAGATGTTGTGACCATGATCGTAATTGCCGATACCATAATTATACTCGCGGTAATGTGTGGTTTCGAAGCCTCCAAAAACCTCCCATGGGTGGATTAACGGGCGTTTCTGTATGTCGTTTTCAGGGAAAAGGTGATCGAGTTGCCGGTTGTGTCCACCTTCGTTTCCGTTGGCCCAGAACACAATGGATGGATGATTTTCATCGGCGGCCATCATTTCTTTAAATAGTTTGGTGCCGGTGGCTGTGTTGTAGGTACCGTGCCATCCGGCGAGTTCATCCATCACGAAAAGGCCAAGCGAATCGCAAACGTCGAGAAAATGATCATCGGGCGGGTAATGCGACATGCGAACGGCATTCATGTTCATTTCTTTCATTAACTGCACATCTGCAATGCTAATTTTTTTACTGGTGGTACGGCCCGATGAAGGATAAAACGAATGCCGGTTAACGCCTTTAAATTTTATTTTTGCGCCGTTGATATATACGCCATCGCGCTCACGGACTTCAATCGTTCTGAAACCTATTTTTTTGATGATAACATGAACTGGTTTACCGTCATCATATAAAGTAAAAGTAACTTTATATAGGTTTGGGAATTCTGGCGACCACAATTTTGGTTTTGGAAGTGTATAGCTAATAAAATGATTTTTATTGTCATCTGGCATAACTATAAGGTCTGGAATAAACCCAAAAACCTTTCCATTTTTATCGGTAAGTTTAGTTTCGATTCTATTATAGGAGCCAGATGCATTAACAATAGCCTCAAATCTTCCACTTGCTGATGCATTAATTTGAACACGATTGATATGTGATTCTGGTAAAGCCTCAAGGTATACGGGACGGAAAATGCCGCCAAAAATCCAAAAATCTGCTTTGCGTTCTGCATTGTTAACCGATTCATTGGCAGAATGTTTAGCTACTTTTACTTCAAGTAAATTATCGCTACCCAACTTAAGCAGTTTAGTAATATCGTATTTAAATACATAAAACGATCCCTGATGAATTTCTCCGGCCAGCTGACCATTAATTTTGACCTCTGTATCGGTCATGGAGCCTTCAAAAACGATATTAATCTGCTTGTTTTTCCAATCAGCAGGAACATTGAATTTATACTTATAAAGCCCTTGTTCTTTGCCTTTATTTTCTTCTTTATTGAAACCGTAATTGTATTTTCCAAAACCTTGCAGCTCCCAGTTTGAAGGAACGGGAATAGTGGCCCATTTGCCTGAGTTCATGCCTTCCGTACAAAAGAACTCCCAATTTACGGTATGGTCGTTGCCCGTGCCTGATAGATATAATTTCTCTGTTTGTTGTGCCTTAGCCAGGTAAAACAGTAAAATAAAGCAAAGAAATAGTGATGACCGTTTTAACATTAATTGATTTTGAATTGTAGGGTTAATGGATTATCAGTTCGAAAGGGTAAAGCAGGCAAGCCGTTGCTATAAAAATTCCCCGAAGGGTTTTCTGCCCAGTTGTAACGTACCGCTTTAGGATGCAACACCTCTTTGACGGATACCCATACTTTTCCGGCTTTAATTTCGGCATTGGCGGGTACAAATTTCCCGTCAGCTCCGGCCAATGTAAAGCCCGCGACAGTGCCAGCATCTTTCACATTTAAATGTTCGAAATCAAGTATAGCCTGGTTCGCTTTAAAGGTAACAGCTTGATAAATTGGACCAGAAAAATCTATTTTTTGGTGATAGGTTTTGGCTAAAGCCCAAATTGCCAGGCGCCTGCCTACCTCCCATTTATAGGTGGGATGTAAATCACCACCGTTATCGTTTAAATCGGAAGTTGAGATCATTCCCGTATAAGGCAGGCGTAAAAGCTGTTCCTGCGCTTCCCAGAAAGCGGGCTCAGTATTAGCAGTTAGTACCATTTTATCGCTTTTTTGCTTGCTGTAATCGAAAGGGGCTATTTGTACGTAATAAAAAGGAAACTCTTCCCTCCAGGCCTTGCGCCAGCTTTGTATCAGCGCTTTCATTTTATACGCATAACTTATGGTTTCATTGAGGAAACAATTCGTTTCACCCTGGTACCACAAAACACCACGAATTTTGAAATTGGTCAAAGGTTCAATCATCGGTACATAAAATTTACCCGGATCGTTGTCTACTTTTTTGTCCTTAAAATAGGCTTCATCAGCAAATGCCTTTTCCGAAATCCAGGGTTCGATAGCGCTGCCCGGCACTGCCGAAGAAATTACGCCTACCGGAACACCCAATTTTTGTTGTAATTCTTTGGCAAAGAAATAACCTACAGCCGAAAAGGCGCGTAAAGCAGAATCTTCGGCCACACTCCAACTTTTATGAATGGAATCGGGTTTGATTAAAGTTTTTCTGTTTACCAGGAAAATTCTGATCTGCTTGTTTTTGGCCTGTACTACTTCATCAGCAGGAAAGCCCAGTTTTTCATTTTTGGGCTTCGGGATTTTAGCCAGTTTGCGCATGGCATATTCCATGTTCGATTGACCGGAACAAAGCCATACTTCGCCAACCAAAATATTGCTCAGCTCGATGGTATTAGAGCCCGAAATAAGCATACTTTGTGGTTGTGCAGCTGTTTTTAAAGGATTTAAAACTACTGCCCAGTTTCCGCTATTATCTGTTAGTGTTTCTTTTTTCTGCCCCGCAAAGGTTACGGTTATGCGCTCGCCTGCTGCTGCAAAGCCCCAGATGTTGATAGGTTTATTGCGTTGTAAAACCATGTTACTGGAGAGTATTTGTGGCAGCAGGATTTTGGCGTTGGTGGAGAAAGAGAAAAGAGATAAGATTATAGTTATTATCGTCATTTCGAGCAAAGTGCAACGTAGCCGAGAAATCTTTTTAGTTTGCTTAAAAGATTCCTCCACTACGGTCGGAATGACGATCGCGCGGGGATGCACTGACGGGAAAACTACCAACTCCCAACTCCAAAGTGAAAACTTTCTCATATCCGCTCCGTTTTTAAATATTTAATCAGATAAACGGCTTCTTTTTTCTCGGCCTCTCCTGCGTTCTTTAAATCGTAGGTTTGATCGGCTGGGGTGTCTATATCCGGGAAACGGCGTACATTGCCTGTACGGAAAACAATGCGCGAAACATTGGCCACCGGTTGGAAAGCCAGACCAGTAAGCACATCTTTACCATTAACGGTAATGGTATAAAAACGATTCGCCGTGGTTAGTTTTAGCTTAATATCGTAGGTTTCACCAGCTTTATATTTTAAGAAATTTTTATAACGCGCGCCAGCTTTTGCACTTAGTACCCCTGCGGTATCAAAAGTTAAACGCACGGTAGCCATGCCTTTATCATCTTGCAGCTCAATTTCGAGTAAACCGAAATTATCCTGCTTAGGCGTAACCGAAAAAGATGTGCTTAGCTTAGCCGAAGCCGGAAACACACGTTCGGCTTTTGCATAATCAAAAGGATCTCTGTCTTTTAGGACTAAATTGCCGTCTTCTACCTTTACCGGTGCCCAAAGCGGACTGTAAATATTCCACAAAGCCAAAGCTTTATCGGCGGGCATTTTACTGAAATCATCGTTTACATGGGTGTTAACCGTTGTGCTTACGGGTACCGGAATACCTGAAACCCAAATGTCTTCTTTATTCATGCTGTAGGTAACCCAAAGTTTCCCGTCGGCAGGTTTTCCGTTACCTTCTTCAATACCCCGAACGTATTGCGGACCATACGATTTATAATTGCCTCCATAACGCATGGGCGAGATTTCACCATTTACCAAGGAAAGGTCAGTATAATCCAAACCATTCTTACTGGTGGAGATGGCCAGTGGCCAGCGGTATTCGGATGGATTATAAACGGTTGCAAAATGGCCATCGCTGGTTTTTTGGCCCCAGATTTTGGCATTGCTGTTTACAAAACCAGGTGCACGGAATGCACTTTCAGGCCAGCTTTTACCATTGTCGGTACTGATGGCAGTTAAGGCGTTCTTCCAAAGCCCCACTACGCGACCATCGGGTAAATGATAGTAACTGAAGGCTTTGTATTGTTTTTGCAAAGTAATTAAGGGGTCTTTCCGGTCAGCCTCTTCGTTCCATTGTTGGGTCATTAATTTATTCGCCAACAGTTCGTTACAGGCTTCAATAAAAGCTTTGCTTTTGCTTTTGGTGTAGTATGGATATTTTGTGTTCTTTTCAGAATAACCTGGGTTGTAATGGATGAAATAAATCGGTCCGTATGTACCATCTGCCTGTATTTCCCGTACGGCCCTTCCGATGCCATGTCCGTCATTAGGATCATCCCTGGCATCGAAACTGATGGCGTAAAAGCCGAGCACCAGGAAAACATTTTTGCTCGAAACATAAAAACCCATTCTTTGGTGCATTACCGCATCCAGATCTTTGGCTACATCTGTACGGCCTTCTTTTGTGGTACCATCCGGAATCCGGTAAACGGGAAAAATAACATCGGGCTTGGTCCAGGCGTAGCCATCTTTTGACGATTGCAGCAGCGTTTGTCCTGGCGGGATGCTCTCGCCTACTTTATCGCTCAAATATTCTACATAAAAGCGGTTGTTCCAATAAGCCAGCATGGGTGCGTGGTTATAGGTCCATCCAAAGTTTTCTGCCAACTCTGGGTGCTCACGGTTTGCACGGAAGGTTTGGATGTTGTGTACACCCACTACCGGTGTTAACTGCCCGTGGTGGTAATCGGCATTAACCAGTGTTTTGCCAGTATAGCGCACGGTATCCTGTGCCTGCACAGTGGATAGTGCCAATGCAAGTAGGATAGCTAAACCAAATATCTGTTGTACTTTCATTTTAATTATATTCTACGTCATTGCGAGTTTCCGATTTTCATCGGAACAAAGCGATCTTCCTTGCTCAATAGATTGCTTCACGCGCCCGCTCCTTGCCTTACTTCAGTTCGCAATGACGAATTATTACTAATCAATAACTCTTCAATCACTTTCTTTTTCGCCCAGGTATCTGATGCATTTTCATTTAAATTTATGTTCTACGTCATTGCGAGTTTCCGATTTTCATCGGAACGAAGTAATCTTTTTTGCTCAATAGATTGCTTCACGCTTCCGCTCCTCCCATTACTTCAGTTTCGCAATGACGAATTATTTATTAATCAATAACTCTTCAATCACTTTCTTTTTCGCCCAGGTATCAGATGCATTTCATTTAAATTTATGTTCTACGTCATTGCGAGTTTCCGATTTTTCATCGGAACGAAGCAATCTTTCTTTCTCAATAGATTGCTTCACGCTTCCGCTCTTTCCCTTACTTCAGTTCGCAATGACGATTTTCTATTTCTCTCAAACCTCGCAGGTTTTCAAAACCTGCGAGGTTTATTCAATAAATCTTTAATCAATTTCTTCTTCACTTTTAAAATAGTACCGTGTTTATGTCCTTCCGGTACTGAAATTTCGCTGGTTATATCTTTAAAGGTTTTAAAATCAGTTGTTTTCATGGCTGAATAGTTTTTCTGTCCGTAAGCGTCGAAATAAACCAGCCAGTCTTTTCCGGTTTTTACCACTGTCGGGCCTTCGGTTAGTTTAGGACTAAAAGCTTCAGATACATTCGTATAGGGGCCTAAAGCCGAGGATCCAAAAGCAACCTTTAAATTGCGGTTTGGCCGGGTATTATCTTTCAGAACCAGGACATAATCTTTTGCTTTACGTTTAACAATCACGGCGTCGATCACGCTAAAGCCGGGATCGAGAAATAACCTGGGCTGAGAAAAGCTTTTGAAATCTCTGGTCGTAACCGAGTACATGCGGTGGTTATTTTCCTCCTCTTCTATCCCTTTGGCGAACCGGAACGGTATGGTCGATGCCCAGATGATGACATATTCTTTATTCTCTTCATCGTAAAAAAGCTCCGGCGCCCAAACGTTCAGGGTTTCAGGTTCGTTCTCCATTACCGGAATAAATTGCTGTTTACCCCAGTGGATAAGATCTTTGGAGCTGGCATAGCCAAAACCTTTATCACCTTTCCAGCTACAGGTCCAAACGAGGCGAAAAGTACCATCAGGGCCTAGTACCATGGATGGATCACGCAGTACTTTTTGAGTTCCGACTGTTGGTTTTAAAAAGATTTTGTTGAAATCGGTCCAGTGGTACGCATCGTAACTGTACAGCAAGCGCAAGCCTTCTGTTGCCGGTTCATGGAACGAGGTAAACAAATAAGCCTGTTTACTGCAGGAAGTTAACCCGCAAAGTGCCAGGCCTAAAATGGCTAACCGTAAGGAGGATATGAACTTTAATTTTAACACTTTCTTTGTTTATCGTGGTGCCAGACATTGCTATCCGGTACTTTTATTTGTTTCTTTTTCGGCATCAGATGGTAACAGCTGACGCCACGTTATAGGATCGTCATTTCGACTGAAGCGCAGCGGAACGGAGAAATCTGTTGAGAAGATCAAAAGATTTCTCCACTATGGTCATAATGACGATCTTTCTATTATATTTTCTCTAAAACCAACACCCAGTCATTGCCATTTGCGGCTTCGCCCGGAGGATTAAACTCATGAATACCTTTGTTTTCAAACTCACCAATTGGGCTAGTTTTTCCGCTGCGTGGATCAAACCATGAAGCTTTTACATCATCGCCATCAATTTTACCCATTTGCACCTTAAAATTTCTTCCGGTGTAGGTATAACACATGGCGAAATCTTCGCCCCTTGTTGCCAATACGCGGTCATATTTTTCACCTTTGCGACCTGCGATTAACGTTTGGTCGGGTACGCGGTCGAAATAACTCCGCGAAAGCAGCAGCGTTTTTAAATACCGCATTTGGGTAGCTCCCTGTGCATTTAAAGCTGTAATCCATTGCTCTTTCGGGCCATAAGCCGGTTTTTTATCGGTAAACTTGTACATCTGCATTACCGAATTGTGGCCGTATGTATAACCAAAAGCACCCGCAAAAACCGACCAGTAACCATATCTTCTCACATCTGCAGCTGTCCAGCGTGGCTGTAAGGTATCGTGTAATCCTTGAGGAATACCCTCATAGGAGGGTTCGCCATCAATTGTTGGTTTAACGGGTTTTAACCGGTAATCGGCTTCGATGTATTTCCAGTTGTCTTCGCCATAGTGCAATTTTTCGTTCTTAGAAGTATCCTGGTCGTAACGGCGGTGGCCGGATTGTACCATATCAAAATCGCACCAGGGCGAGTTATGGAACCATTGCGAAGAAGCTGTTCTGCCACGAGGATGGAAAGTAATTAAATGATTCGGATCATTGGCTCGCAAGGTTTGACCAATGGCATTCCACACTTTTAAGCCATCAGCGCCTTTTATGTCGCCACCGTTTAACCAGATGATATTCCATTTCTCACGATATCTTTTGGCTAAAAATTCAGCATATTTTTTAGCCTGCGCCTCCTTTACTTTACCGGCTTTAACATTAGTTCCCCAAACGGGTACCAATGCCATGTATAGGCCTTTTTCTGCGGCTTTATCTACAATATAATCTACATGGTCCCAGTAATCGTAGGCTACAGAATCTTTCGGATTATTGCCTGGTGTAAGCATGGGTTTGGCTACGTTGCCATGCACTACTGATGAATCTAAATACACATTGCGCGACGGCACATCGTGCAAAACCATCACCTGGATTACATTAAAGCCCTTCTGTTTTCGATCTTCGAGATAAGTATTGGCTTCTTCGCGGGTCAATCTGCTAAACAGCAACCAACCGGTATCGCCCAGCCAAAAGAAAGGTTTGCCGTCTCCGGTGGTTAAATACCTTCCGTTTTCGGAAACCAGCAAGCTTTTATCGCCAAAATGTGGCCTTTCCTTACAGCCGAATGCCAGCAGGTAAAGCAGGCATAAAAGGAATGTTTGAGATTTAAGCTTCATAACTAAATTTTGTTGATGATGATGAGCTCTTCGCTGCTACCGGTTTTATTGATTCTCGCCACAGCATTTCCGTTTATTTTTTCTTCTTTCAGCACTTTGCCATTTTTTGGGTTCAATATTTTTACACTGAATTTTCCTGTAGCTTTACTCAGGTCTAAACTTAATGGCTCGGTTGAAGCATTATAGAGTACATAAGTTTTTCCGGCATTTTCCAAACCATATTGTTTTACATTTTTTCCGGCCGGAAGAAAAGGTTTAGTGCCCGAGATCAGGTTTAACGTGACTTTATCGATATGATCGGCATTGGAAAGCGAGCCTCCTGCCATTAAAATGGCCCAGCCAAAATTTTCGTAATTATCCCCCGAATAGATGATTGCTTTTTGAGGGAATTTGGTTTTATATTCAGAAACAGCACGGTAAACTTCTTCAAAAGAGGTTTTCTTTGGTTTTAGAAGCCGTGCATGCTGACGCGGCGCCAGGCTTAAACCACCTTTAGGTGCATAAGCTGTACCATCTGCCTGATAGTGCCAGTAACGGATATCAATTAAATCAACTACATTGGCACGCTCCGGATCAGCCAAAATCGCGTCCTGAACATCTTTGGTAACGCTCAAGCCAATAATCGGGTGTTTCCCGGTTTCTTTTTCCCATTCTTTAATGGTATCGATCCAGAACTGCACAAAATGCAATGGACCGGTAAACTCGGCACCAATAAGCTGGATGACGCCAGAATTTCCTTCAAAATTCTCCAGGCACTTGCGTATATAAGCTTTATGAATGGCCCTGCGGTGTTCGTTACTGATATCATAGAACTGTTCGGCCATAAAAATCCGTTTATCACCTGCATAGGGAACCGGCTCCGGAAAACCTGTGCTGTTTATGTTGTTAGCCGTACGCCACGGAAAATCAGCGTAATGTGCACCTGCTTCGATAATGTTGTGCTGAAAATAATTCTCGTGGATGAGTACCAGGCCTTTCTGATCGGCCAGGTTTGCAAAGTTTTTTAAACGGTCCCAATACCAGAGGTTGTATCTGGTGATGTCGTATTTACTCAGGCCATCCCAGGCTTTGTCCTGTCCGCTACGGGCAAAAGGAAGTTCGTAAAAAGGTGCCCAAACTTCGCCGTCCATCCGGCGGATGCGTTCGTGGTCATCTCTTCTCCTGTCGTACCAGAGACCATAATTGTGATCGAGGATTTTAACCGAACCATTCTTCATTGAATCAGTGATATCATCCAGGTTATCGGTTAAACCATTGCCTTCACGCCCTGGTACAAAACGCGTAATGTGAAATTTAGTGTTTTTCAATCCATAAGGCCGGGCACTTCCATTCCACCAGGGCACTTCCTGTCTGTCGGCTAATATAATTTCATTTCCACGGGTGATCCAGCCATTTTTAATGCTCATTACATCAGCGGTTTGTGTGTTACTCATCTTATGAATCCCTGAAGCGGTTAACAGCTTAGCCTGGCCTTTCTCTGTAGGGATCTTATTTCTTTCGGTGGCCGAATCGATATATTCAGATAAAGTTAAAGCGGGTTTGTAGGCCAGTTTGGTCAGTTTTAGTGCTACATCAACCGGTGGACTGCTTGATGCTTCTGTTTCAACCGGAAGTATAAAAGCGCTGGCATCTATACTATTGCCAACCCTGTCTTTCAATTGTGCATAGTAAAAGCTCCGTGGTTGAATCTGCTCGTTCGACATATCCCAATAACCATCGCCCGAAAACTGAGCCCAGGTACCGAAAGCCCAGTTTTGAGCAGTTGGAGGTTGATAATTATCTACCCTGGCTGCGCTACATTGCCAAAAAACACTGTTTGCGGCGCTCCATCCTGCTCCTTGCCCATCCTGACCACGGTTTAAATAACTTAAGGCCTGTCCGTCGATATTCACAATATCGAATAATACGCCCGAAGCCCAGCTATCGTAAGCTCCGCTGAAAGAAAATGGCAGGTATGCCTGGCATTGTACAAAAACATTTGGGCCTGGGGCACAGAAACCGACGGCAAAATCGTGGTAACCGTATTCTGAATATAACCTTTGGAAAAGCGTTTGTTGCCCTGTTGTTAAAAAGGTATAACGGCGCTCACCACCAATTTCGGATACAGGTGCCAACGATTTACAATCTTCAACGGTAATTCTTTTTGCGCTGGCCAGTACATTCACAGCAGAACCTGCAAAGTGTTCAAAAACCACCTGGCGTACCCAGGCATCTTCCACATTTTCGAGGCAAATGGCTGTCCAGCGGTGGTATTCGTCTTTAATATTGTCTTTATGGTAATCCGATTCAAGCTTCAGGTTCTCGATTCCCACCTGTGCGATCCGGCCATTCCATTTGTATTTGGCCACTGTTGCACCACCAAATTTAGCGTCGAGCGCTGTGGTAATGGGCGCATCGAAAGTAATGGTCGATCCATTAATAGCGATAATTTTGCGATCCCAGAAAATATCCCTGGTACCCGGTTTCCAGCCCAGGGCGCTTTCGCCGCCGCCGAACTCGACAGTTTTCAGGGTTTCGATCCACGCGCTGGTCGATGGCCGCTGAATGGTGATTCGGTCACCCACTTTAAAGCTGCCGGTATTGGCCAGTGTAAGCCGGATGGCATTTACGGGTAAATAAATATCTGTAACAGCCACAGGTGCTTCCTGCGTTTTATCATTTTTACCCAAAACCCTGATCACACCCATGCGGTCTAAACCAGTAGCAAAAATTTTAGTACCATCGGCCCCCATACCACTACCCCTGATAATGACACCGGAAGCCGCAATTTTTAAAGTGCCGGCAACTTCATACGTTCCTTTTTCGAGTAAAACAGCCCCTCGCAAACCATCTTTTCCGGGCTGCATGGCCGAAACGATATCAATCGCCCGCTGGATGTATGGTGTTGCATCTCCTTTAACCAAAGGAACAAAGATTTTAGCTGTTGCTGTCGGAATGGCTTTTTCGCCAGCCATATAACCTGCATAAGAAAAATCGGGAATGCGGTTGCCCTGAGCATCGGCTGTGTAAGCCAATTTTCCATCGTTACCTTTAAAAACGGGCTTAGGTGGTTCAACTGGCCTGGTTTTCTGGGCAAAGCATGCCGCTCCCATCAAAAACGCGATGACCATCATCGCTACGGTTTTGAATGGCATTGATTTTAATATTTGGTTAGTTTTGGGCATTTACGTTTTTTAAAGTATTAATCATTGCGAGGCAATGGAAATTATGGTCATCCGGATTGTAACGCAGTGAAACGGAGATCTCTCCTGGTTCAGATTTAGCTTCGCTGAGCAATTGTGGTTCCCGGCTCCGTTGCACTGCGCCCGAAATGATTGGTAAATTGCGAGGTGAGTGGCGACCCTTCACTTCAAGCCTCTACCTTATCCGTCTATCTCAATTCCGGCCTCACTTTATTCACGTCTACCACGCTGTTTAAATATACCTCAATGTTCGAATAACCGCTTTTGGTAATTTTAACGGCATCTGAAGCATCTTTAGGATTTAATCCCTGTTTAATCTCATAAGCATCAGGCATGCCATCATCGTCTGAATCTTTGTAAGGTGTACCCTTGTACTCCGGATAGCCGCCCACCTGCGAAATTTCGGTAATGATACCCAGTTTATAAGAATCACCTTTTAACCTGCGGTGTTCAAACTGGAAAGCGGAAGGTTTGGCATCAGGATGTACTTCGATTTTGCCGGTAGCCACCTGCTTTACCACACGGGTATCAACCGGGTCGCGTTTAGGTAAGGTAGCACCCGCATTGGCCAGGACATAATCTTTAGCTTGCAAGGTTGGGATAATGCTGATTTTTGGCATCGGAAAAGGTTTTTTCGCCTTCATGGCCGGGAAATATTTACTAGCCGTTTCGAATGGCATTAAATTCCCCTTTTTATCTTCCATTTGTACGCCACCAGCCCAGTTATCACGGGTTACTTTCTCATTTCCATCGATAATATTGCCACTTACATAGGCCCTGCCGAACACCACGTAAGGCAATTTACTCCGGCCTGATTCAGGTTTTAAAATGCGGTAGCTGATGGGGTCGCCCAATTCGGTAACCGGACCAGGTTTGTAGAAGTTATTGATGATATTGTATTGTGCAGTATAATCACCACCATCAGTTGAGCGGTTGTTCCAGTTGAAAACCACGTTATTGGCAAAGTTGAAAATACCATTCCAGCCAATGGACGGGTTACGGGCACCATTATCGGCCCAAAGATTGCGGACAAAAGCGCAGTTTTCGCCACCTAAAGTACTGCCGAAAGCGTGGTTCCAGTAATCCAGCGCTTCAGAGAAGATCGAATTCTGGATAGTGATATTCACTGTGCCCAGTTTTTCTTCAATTTTACCGGTGCTGTCGTTATACATGTGGCGGTACATCGACATATTTTCATCTAATCCCCAACTGGCCGAAACGTGGTCGATCATGATGTTGCCTACCGGGTTACCACCAATGGCATCGTCGCGACGACCCACAAACGTTTCTCCTCTTCTAAAACGCATGAAACGCACAATTACGTCGTGGGTATTTAGCCAAACCGATTCACCGGCTACGCAAACCCCGTCGCCGGGTGCCGTTTGACCAGCAATGGTAATATATGGTGCACGGATGATTAAAGGGGTTTTTAACCGGATAATCCCGGCAACATTAAATACCACAATGCGGGCGCCCCCTTGCTCGCAGGCATCACGTAATGAACCCGGACCGCTATCGTTTAAATTTTTTACTACAATAACCCTTCCGCCGTGGCCGCCAAAACTATAGGCTCCACCACCTTCAGCACCCGGGAAAGCCAAAAGTTCTGATTGTGGTAAATCAGTTGGCCGGCCCGCCCACGGAATATAAGGTTTACCTGCTGCAGCTTCCTTAGCGATAATAGGCTTAGCCTTTTCCCAGGCAATATCTGATTGATGGTAAGCTTCTTTAAGCATCGAATCGGATGATTTTTTTACATCATCAGGGATTTTAGGGTATTGTGCGAAAGCATGATTGGTGGAGAGCATTAATGCTGTTGCGAACAACAGATTTAAAAAGTTCTTTTTCATTTGTGTTTTGCCCGTTGAGGAAACTAAAGAAATGTCGCAAATATTTTCAACTTAACCTAAATGCCAAGTTAAGTTTTTTAAAAAAATTGCGGCTTTATCTTTGCTTATCCTATGATTGTATTTTGGTTAGAAAGTATATAATGTTTCAAATTTGCATGCTGTATGGCCTTGTTTTCGGTATAATTTTAGCGAGATTTTGTATCATGTTACCAAAAGGTGAAATGAGCGTCAAGCCCGTCAAATTACATCCGTTCAATCCAGTTACAAGATAGCAATTAAATTCATATATAAATGTAACATTCTTAAATGAAAAAAGGAAACAAATTAATGCTTCCTTTTACAAACCAAATATAAAAAAACAGAGCGGTGAGCAAACCGCCCTTAGGAGATTGTTAATATCTATTGAAGTGGATCAAACGGGCCACCCCATGTATTGTTTTGTTGCAAATTAACGTTGTTGTTGATTGCAGCAGTTGGAATGCCATAGAAATAATTACCCGACTGGAAATTAATGTTTTGGTTATCAAGCGCTTTTAGACTTAACGTAAAGCTTGAAGCGTATAGAGCGTCTAATGAATTTGATGCAGAAGCCTCCCTGTTCGAGGCAATATAATCCGTTGCCAGCGTTCCGCTTCTTTTTAGCTGTATGACAAGTGCATTTCTTTTCATTCCATTAAGGGTTGATTCAAGTAGTTTTCTCCTTCTCAGATCAAAAAATCTTTTACCCTCAAATGCAAATTCAACCTGTCTTTCTTTCATAATGGCAGCAACCAGATCGCTACGTGACATGCCAGCGTCTAAGCCGTACAGTCCATCAGCCCCAGCCTCAATGCCTGCTCTTTTTCTAATGGCGATCAAATTAACATATGGTTCATCCGCAATGCCTGATTTATTCAATTCTGCCGCACTTTCTGCAAGATTCAACAGCACTTCTGCATAACGGATTTCAATCCAATCGGTACCGATGAATGTACTTGGCGAAGCTTTGGTTTCATCTACTCCTTTACGTAGATAGAAGCCTGTGTTACTCGCTGCAGTTGCTTCGGTCGTTTTATTGGTGGTACCTGTAGCTGCGCTGTAATAATAATATGTCCATAAGCGTGCGCCATTCATGACATTACCCCAGGTTGCCCCATTATAAGCAATAGTGGCGTAAAACCTTGGGTCTCTGTTTTTATAGAAGGTAGACATGGCATACGGATATTTTGTTGATGCGCCAGGTCCGCTGGCCGGCTTGCCATCCAGCATCGGAAAAGCTAAACTCATTTCGTAGCTAGGTGTAAATGAGCCGCTTCCTGAAACAGATCTGGGTCTGGCACTATTATCGAATGAATTATTATTAGCATTGATATCAACAGATGATGTATTGAATCCTGTTACCAATACTGCTTCGGGATTTGCCGGGCCACCGTTCGAAGTTCCCCCTTCGGTTGTCCACATGGTGTAGTCGAATTTAGGATAAAGTCCAAAACCATTCGCAGACAATATGGTTACGGCAGTCTTATTTGCATCATAGGCTGCCTGCCATCTGGCCACATCGTTATTGGGATTAAACTGCGGGCTGGCATAAGTTAGCAATACCCTACCCATAAAAGCAGCAGCTGCACCTGACGTAATTCTACCATAATCGGCTTGTTTAGGCCATTTTGCAGGCAAATATTTTACACATGAATCCAGATCGCTTTTAATCTGTGCAAATACTTCGCTGGTTTTAGCACGAGGTGTTAGCGCCAGTTGTTTTGCCTCGTCGCCAACGGCGTTAAGCGGCACCAGGATCAAGGGTACCCCACCATATAATTTAACGAGTTCGAAATATCGATATGCTCTCCAGAAATAGGCCTGGGCTGCAAACCGACGTTTCACGGCTAGATCTAGTGTACCTGCATTCAAATCTCTCAGGAAAGTATTAATTGTCCGGATTTTTCCGTAACTGTTATTGTTGGCATTGGCTACCCCTAAATCGGTAACACTTTCTATTGTAGCAGTTCCTAAAACAAAAACGTTACTTCCCTGACCTTCTTCTGTCAGGTTATATGTTCCGGCTGAGTGAATGGAGCCGCCTGTACTACCGAACCAGCCCGGTTGGTTTTGACTATATAAATAATCAACATTTAACTTTACCGTGGTTGAATCATTAAATACCTGCTCTGCGGTAAAATTTCCCAAATCAGATTTTTCCAGAACTTTTTTGCAGTTTGTTAGCGAAATTACGGCTAAACTCAATGCAGTTATAACGAATATCTTTTTCATCTTAATACGTATTAAAAGCCAATATTTAAACCGAACGACCAAGTTTTTAGTGTTGGATAACTATATAAAGCTGTTTGCAGATCTCTGTATTTACCAGGATATGGATTAATAAATTGGATTGGATTGGTAGCTACGGTGAAAACCCTTGCGCTAGACATACCTATTTTATTGGCGATTCTGGTTGGTATGTTATAACTTAAGTTCAAGCTGGTGATGTTAAAACTCGTCGCTTTGACTAACCAGAAATCAGACGTTACTTCAAAATTTGTTCTGAAAAAAGGGTTAGGGTAAGCTGCATCCGTGTTTGTTGGTGTCCAGTGATCTACCCAATAAACAGGTCGGTTGTTGTAAATAGATGCACCTGTTGCAGAGCTGGATTGATTTGCTGGTTTTAGACCATCAATTGATGTCCAACCGCCCCATGAAAGCCCCATAATCACGTTTAAAACCAAACCTTTATACCCAACATTCCAGTTTAGCCCCAGCGCGTTGTGGTTACTCTGCCTGTTTGTAATAAAAGACTGATCTTTTTTATCGGTACTGATTATCCCGTCGCCATTTACATCTTCGTAATTGATCATGCCTGGCTGTAAGGCTTGTCCAAATATCTTAACATTGGCTGCTCCTCCTGCTGCTGCTGCACGTTGTGCTATAATTGCATCAGCTTCGGCCTGGGTTCTGATAATACCTAGTGACTTGTAACCAAATATCCCTAAATCAGAAGATCTTCCGGTAACATCTTCAACAGTACCCACAATTGCTGCAGATTGATCCACTTTTAACATTTTATTATCCATCCAGGTATAAAATGGACTAAAACTGTAGCTAAAATCTTTACCAATATTGTCTTTCCAGGTTAACGAGAACTCCCAGCCAAAGGTATTGGCATTAGTATAGTTCTCTGTTGGTGTATTTGCGCCAATGGTTGCGGGAACAGATGAACTTAATGTGGTTAAAATATCTGTACCGTGATTCCAGTAATACTCTCCGGTGAATGATAAGCGATTTTTCAGGAAAGCCATATCTACACCGTATGATGTTTTAAACTCTTTGTTCCAGGTTACGTCGGCATTTGGAATCGCCAGATTTGGTTTAATGGCAATTGTCCGGTTATCGTTTCCATTAAACACGGCCCCTCCAGAACTACCGGTGCCCAGATTATAGTTGGCTAAATATTGATAAGCTTTTGTATTATCAACACCAGATAAACCAAATGAGGCCCTGAATTTTAACAGGTCTAACCACTTCAGGTTATTTGCGATAAAGGACTCTTTTGAGGCTACCCAACCAACCGACGCGGCAGGGAAATTACCCCAGTTTTTGCCCGGGGCAAACCTTGAGCTTCCATCTCTTCTAAAGATCGCCTGAAAAAGGTATTTCTGATCGTAATCATAATTGAACCGGGAGATAATCGATTGAAAGCCAAAAGTACTTACTGTTGCGGATTGGTTAGAATTTGACGTGCCAACAGCGAAAGACTGATAATCTAAAGCGCCTGCCACTAAGCCTGTTGCCTCTGCATTAACACCTTCACTGTTTTGTTCCCGTTGCTCAAATAAAGCCAGCGCGGAGATATTGTGCTTTCCAAATGACCGGTTGTAATTAAAACCTCCGTTTATCTGATAGCTATCTGCAAACACAGGTGTTAAACGAACTTTGTCCCCGTTCAACACATTGAATGTACCGGTTAAATTTCCTCCCGGAATATGGTTGTTGGCACCTAACCCGGCATATTTATAATAAACAAATGAGGTACCGAATTGCTTGTTGTTGGCCGCATTTAGATTTTTATTAAATGTTGCAGTGGCTGTCAATCCTTTAATGCCGGGAATTTCATAAGTAACTTTAGCCAGGATATTTGTTGATGTATTGGTACCACCGGTATAGTTATTTGAGTTTTGGATCTGGAAAAAGTTGATGTTATCGTTACCACCGGTATTGCTTCCTCCAATAACTACGGGATTACCATTGATAAAATATTCTTGCCATGGCTGAACATTCTGTAGCGATGCGGCATCATTATCCAGATTTTCTGAAGTGCTGGTTAGTTTATACCAGTAACTTCTGGAATAGCCAACATTTGCGTTTAACGATAATGAGGTAACCAAACCTTTAGCAGGTTTTGCATCAACTGATGCTCTTAAGCCATATTTGTGTGAATTAATTCCTTTAAAGTTACTGTTCTGATTAACGAAGTCGCCGCCAATAAAGTAGGTTACTTTATCTGTACCGCCACTAATATTTGCTGCTGTTCTCCAAACATAAGCTGGTTTAAAAGCATCGCCAAAGTAATCGTGACTATTGCTGGCAAAATATTCTAATTCATCCGGGGTGTACCAGGCAGCAGTTCTTGAGCTCGCCGGAACACCAGCGGTTACCAGATAGCCATCAGCGTTAATGTATTTATCTACCGGTACACCTGGTACGGTTTGGATATATGCTGATGCATTGGTGTAATCGTTAGAAAATGTACCCAATTGCAAAGAATTCATCATTTTAGGCATAATCGTCGCAGTAGAAACCCCCAGTGAATTGCTGATATTAAATTTAGGCGCGCCGATTTTTCCTTTTTTGGTTCTGATCATCACTACACCGTTAGCACCTTGAATACCAAAAATGGCTGCTTCCGCATCTTTTAATACGGTTACGCTTTCTACCTCGTTAATGTCAAGGTTGTCGAAATCTGCCTGTGTCCTGATGATATCATCAATCACAAATAATGGATTGGTTCCTTGTCCGCCATCTTTAGCAAATACCACTGGATTACGGATTGTGATCGTGGTGCCCTGTCCTGGTCTTTGTGCGCCACCTGAAACACTTAAACCCGGCGTAGTACCCTTTAATGCTGATGTAATGTTCAAAGCCGGAATATCCTCAACAGCCTTTAGGTTAGGGGTAGAAACGGATCCCGTTAGCGAGGTTTTCTTTTGTGTACCATAACCTACTACAACCACATCGTCTAAACCCTTATTATCTGAAACAAGCTTTACGTTGATATTGTTCTGGTTGCCTACAGTAATCAGTTGTCTGACGTAACCGATATAGGAAAACACCAATACATCTGTATTGTTTCTCACCTGGATGGTATAAACGCCATCTGCATTGGTGCTGACATTGCTTGGCATACCTTTAATGCTGACGTTAACGCCTGGTATACCGCTCCCATCTGATTGATCAACAACCTTACCGGTAACCTTTCGCTCCTGGGCAAAAAGTATTGTACTTGCCACCAGCATCAGTAGCAAAGGCAAAGAAATTTTGCGTAAAAATTTTAAGTTCATATTGTTATTTGGTTAGTTTTGAAGTTATTTAAATGGTTGCATTGCTCCACTTAACGTTCAGCTATTTTAATCAGGCATGTTGCTAAAATGCCGCTATTAAAAGCTTAAAAAGGTTCTTTATTTATGATTTTAAAAAAAAATAGGTTAATCGGCGTTTATCGGAAATCATGCGACAAAACATAGCGTAATCTGGCTCATGTATAGTTAATCTGTGTGAATGTTTTGGTTAGAAAGTAGTAATTCAAACTGCAATTAAAGTATCGATATTCCAGCTAGCTTTATTGACTGAATATTGTATGATTTAATTTATATGAAATCAAAAATACCAGCTATTATATCTTTTAATAATTGACATTACAAGGTACTAATAAAATTCATATATAAATGCAATATTCTTAAATAAAAAATGTTAAAAAAAATTCACGCATTAAAACCAATGGGAATTAATTGCCATCAGCTTTTGCCTTGCGCCTTTTTTCCCATTCAATACCTTCTTTTTTCAGGTCGTAACCGGCAGCAGAAAGGTAATTGTTGATGCGACCTTTATACTTACCGAACCAGGCATGTTTTTTATCTGATGATTCTGCATCCATTGCACGTTCCCGCGCCTCAGTTAACCAAACTAAAATTTGCTTTTTCTGCTCATCGGTTAAAGTGAGTATTTCTTCCTGGTAAGCTTTATAAGTAAGCGGCAGCACGCCGTAGGTCATACCGTTTTTCACCCCTTCAATTTGCTCATTATTGAGCTGGGCATTCAATTTGCTGATGTATTTTTTGTGCAGTTTAGCCAGCGATGCTTCTACCGCACGGTTCTGCTTAGCTAAAGCCGAATCGCGCAATACCTTATTTTCTTTATTTTTCTCCTTAATATCTTTCGCCCCGAGGTCTCTGGCGGTATAAATATCGTTCAGGTTACTGTACTGATCTCTGATGATATTGGTAACCTTTTCAGCTTTTTTGCTATCGCTGATACCAAGGGTATTTACAATTTTAGCGGCACGCTCAGTAATGGTTTTGGTATAGGCGGCCTGATCTGCAAGGGCCTTATCCTGGGCAAAAACTGCTGTTGCAACGGAGAACGTTAAGAACAGGGCTAAAATTTGTGATTTCATTTTTTTATATCTTTAATTAGAATTTCTTTTTTTTCCAAGGTTGACATCTCCACAAAAGTGCACTTTTATGCCCAGTTCATCCATAGCCGCTGCTTTAATTCTGCAGGCTTCATGTGCATCGGCTTCGTAACTGGTATATACCACCTGAATGTGGTTGGCCTGGTGGCGTGCCATTAACTGATCGCGGTTGACCCCTTTTAAAATGGCATGCATAATAGGCCACTCGGGTGTGGTTCCCTCCCATCTTCTTTTGGTTTCAGCTGCAGGTAAAGAGACTACTTCGCCCACTCCTAAATCGCAGTGCAGTTCATTATGCTTTATATATACGCGGCTCCATACGATGAAACCGGGCTTACTAATGCCCTTTAATGATCCACCGCCCAAACGGAAATACATGGCAGGCTGTCTGTCGCTGCTTGCTCCGGCGTAACCATCAATGAAATGTGCGGCTGGCGCCGCGCCTGAAATGAGAAAAAGCCAAACAAAGCCGTCAATTTCACCTCCTTTATAATGTTCGCCCCAACGGATATCATGCAGCGTATTTTCTCCGCTCATGCCGAGTTCATTCCAGAGTTGATAAGTGAGCAGAGCATCCAAACCGGCACATTCGTCAACTTCGTTAAAATGTGGTAAAGCCTTTTTGGCGTACAGTTCTTTGCCGTTTAAGCCATATACCGGTGGACGGTCCTCGTTATTGAGCAAACCTTCCACCAAATCGCTGGCCACGGTCAAATCTTTTAAACCCTGCTGGTATTGGATACCGATGGTGTCGCAGCTAAACTCGTCGGCAATGCGGAGTGCTGCAATATACATGCGGCATTGCTCAAGTGTTTGTCTTCTTGTCAATTGTGTAGCCTCGTCAGTACCCCAGTTAAAGGTCATTCCTTTTTTCAACAGCCAATCTAAAACACCTTCAGCTTCCTGATCGGTTACCTGTAACATGGCAGCATATAAAGCTGATTGACTGAGCCGCTCTTTAAAGAAACCGGTGCGGTGCAGCAGTTCATCGGGAATGATAGCATTGTACATACCCATGCATCCTTCGTCAAACACGCCCATTATTACTTTTCGTTCTTTCAGACTTCTGGCAAAGTCCCGACCTTTTCTATCGTCGCTTAAAGGGATTTTATTTAGCGCGAAACTTTTAACGTGACTCTGATCATAACTGATTTTACCGGTAGAAAGCCATTCCTGCAATCCGTCGATAAAAAAATCGTCTGTAAAATTTTCACTCCACAGCGTACTGTAGGGGATTTGTGCTTTGGTTAAACAACCGTTTAAATTTAACATGCCTACCAGTCCGGGCCACTGTCCGCTCCAGTTGGCGAGGGTAAGTATCGGACCGCGGTGCGTGGTTAATCCGGCTAATACGTGATGAGAATACTGCCAAACGCTCTCTGCAACGATTAAAGGCTGCCCGGGGTCAATACTCCTGAAGATATCCATACCCATTCTTTGCGAATCGATGAAACCGTGTTTTTTAACCGGATCATAAGCGTGTGCCCGTTTAACCTTCCTGCCAAGCTGCTCAATTGCTGCAGTTAATTTTTGCTCCATTTCGGCTTGCGCTGCCCAGCAACTTTGGTTTGCCGAAAGGCGTAAATCTCCACTGGAAACGATAAGAATTTCGTTTGATTGATCTGGTCTCATATTTTATTAATGAACATAAAATTTACAGGAAAATAATATGCTCTTTATTAATTTGGTTATGCCATACGGCTCTTATACAAAACTCTGCAATGAAATACAGCATTTTATCATGCTTTTTATCAACTTAATATAGGATATTATCATTTAAGTGCCTAAATTGGGCGTTTGTAATTGATGCCCTTATCGGCATTGGATGGCAGTCCTAACCAAATGTTTTTATTAGAATCATGAAACCTCATTTTCATAAAGTACCCATTACCCTGCAAAGTTCTTTTAGTATCCGTCATGATATTAAACCCGATTTCGGCAATATCTGGCATTACCATCCGGAGCTTGAACTGCATTATGTAATTAAAGGTGAAGGTGTACGTTTTATTGGCGATAACATCAGTAATTTTGTACCTGATGAAATGGTTTTGCTGGGCGAAAACCTGCCACATACCTGGCGTTGTAAAGATGAGTATTTTCAGGGCAATCCCGATTTAACTACCGAGGCGATGGTGATTCATTTTCTGCCTGATTGCCTGGGGAAGTATATGCTCACTTTGCCGGAGGCTTACCTGATTCCGAAGTTATTTGAGAAAGCAAAAAGCGGCATGGTAATTAATGGTAAAGCTAAAGACAAACTGATTGATTTAATGCGTGCCGCAGTTGATGCCACCAACCTTGACCGGATTATTATTTTGCTCTCAATTTTAAAAACGCTGGCCGAAACGGATGAATACTCGACCATTGTAACAAGCAAAAACACCTTTTACCAAAGCAATGAATCTGAAACCCTGCGGATTAACAAAATCTGCAATTATACTTTAAGTAATTATAAAAAAGAAATTACATTGGAAGAAGTAGCTTCTTTAAGCAATTTGAGTGTTACCTCTTTTTGCCGTTATTTCAAGCTGATGACGAAAAAGACATTCTACGATTTTCTGATCGAGATCAGAGTGAGCCACGCCTGTCGTTTCCTGATTGAAAATAAGTTGCCTACTGAAATGATCTGTTTTGATTGTGGCTTTAATAACGTTTCCAATTTTTACCGGCATTTTAAAAAGGTAACGGGAATGACGCCGCTGGATTATAAGCGGAAGTATTTGAATTAATTCTTTAAGACCTTACAGGTTTTTGAAAGCTGTAAGGTCTGAATAGAAAATGTCAGATGGTAACATCTGACACCACACCAAAAAACCTATAAGGTCTATGGTTTATATAAAAACCTCGATATTTAAATCTCTTCTTAAGGCAGTATAATCACCAAACAATTTTTCTACTTCTTTAACTACATCGGACGTAAATGCGCCCACATTTCTCCGTGTAAAAGTTGAAATGTTTAAACCGCGTTTCTGCAGAAAATATTTGGAAACTACGGGGTAAACGTTGTGCATCACGTCCATATTCTCCGTCAGGAAATTTTGCACAGCAGCTACATCATCTTTTAAATGGTTATCGTTGTAATGGTCGCAAAGCCAAACAATTAACTCCGGAAAATAATTGCCCTGAATGCAGGATAATCCTGAAGTACCTGCTTTTAAGGATTCTACGGCATGCACCATATAGGCATCATATAAGCCAAATGCATGGCCATCAGTGAGTTTAATTTTTTCTTTAATCTGAATAAGATCAAGGCAGGTATCTTTATGGTAAATTACCCTTCCTGTTGCTACAAAATCAGCCAGTTGCTGTGGTTTTAATACTCTTTTGTAGGGTACCGGGCATTCGTAGAAACCCATCGGAATTTCATCCGTCTGATGCAGTAGCTCGAACACGCGGTCGTTAAATATTTCATCGCTTTCCTCCTCATTGGCCAATAAACTGGTGATGGCAATAACGGCCTCAACTCCGGTATCGCTTACTGCTTTCACAAAGTCGGCCTGTTTGGAAATGGGCCCGCCAAAGGTACCGGTAGCCACAACCGGTACCGCCCCGTTTACAACTTTAATAACATGTTTGATGACCTGGATGCGCTCTTTATCTGTTAATTCGAACATTTCGCTCGAAAGGCAATTGGCAAATAAACCCGATGATCCGGCCTGCAGATAAATTTCTGTAAGCTGGGTAAGTGCCGGATAATCGATATTTCCATTGCTTAAAAAAGGCGTAAGCATAACCGGGATGAACCCTTTTTGTGAGTTTTCCATTATATTGTGTCCTGATAAATTGTTCTAAATAATTGCCAGATTGAACCTTCCGGATTTAACTGACGGCTTTGATTTTTCTGTTTTTAATTTTCGTCAGGAAAAGTCCTGTTAAAAAAATGGTTAAGGTACCGGTTACAATAATCATGTTTTTATGCAGCGGATTTCTAAAAGCTTCATATTCCGGAGGCAGAAGAGAAGAAAATGTCATCCATATAATTACGGCAATACCGATAATAGTAGCGGTTATGGCTTCGTGGTTTTTGGTTTGCCGGCTTATAATGCCCAATAAAAACAAACCCAGCATGCCGGCGGCGAATATACCCGAAAGCTCCCACCATACATCCAATATACTTTTTACCCCAATCATGGCAATGCCCGCAATCATGCCCAGTAAACCAAAAGCTACTGTTGCGATGTGCAGCAGTGATAAATTCTGCCTTTCATTGATTTCGGGTCTAAAATACCGCTTGTAAATATCGACCGAAAAAACAGTTGCCGAAGCGTTCATTCCGGAGCTGATGGTGCTCATAGCGGCCGATAAGATGGCTGAAACAATCAGTCCCACTAAGCCCACGGGTATTTTTGTCACCATAAAATGCGGCATAATTTTATCGCCGTAATCTGCCGGTTGTAAAGCGTTCTGTACTTTTAAAACCTCAGTTGCAGCAGCATGTAAAGGCAATCGCTCTACCGCTACCTGGTGTTTGATCGATTGTACCTGTTCAGGATTGATTTCGTAGTAGGCAAATAAGCAAGATCCTATAATAAAGAAAAGTAAGGATGCCGGAATATATAACCATACACATAACCAGATTGATTTAGAGGCTGCGCGGCTTGATGAAGCGGTATGGTAGCGCTGTATATAATTCTGATCCATACCAAAATTATTCAGGTTGATGAAAAAGCCATAAAGCAAAACTACCCAAAACGATGAGCTGATAAAATCAGGTTTAAAGCTCCCTAGACTAAATTTATCGGCGGCTCTGCCTATCTCTGCTATTTTCGCTACTCCGCCGGGCATATTGCTGATCACGAGATAAAGGATGAGTAAAGCACCAAATGTTTTTACGATGGCCTGTACCACTTCTGTCCATATTACCGCTTCAATTCCTCCTAAAACAGTATAAACAATGATGCAGATGCCCATTACAATCATAATCATTTGCATGGAATAGCCGGTTAAAGCCTGTAAACTCAAAGCGATGCCGAAAAAGATGGAACCCATCCTTGCCAGTTGCGTAAGCAGGAAGCAAACGACAGCATATACCCTTGCCCAGGCACCAAAGCGTTTTTCGAGATGAGTATAGGCCGATATTTCACCTGTATTTCTGTAAAACGGCACAAAGTATTTAGAAGCTACCCACGCGGCCAGTGGCATTGAGATACTAAATACAAAAGCATTCCAGTTGCCACCGAAAGCTTTTCCGGGTACACCCAAAAAAGTATTGCTGCTTAAGAACGTTGCATAAATAGATAAGCCTATTGCCCATCCGGGAATGAGGCCCGAAGCTTTTGTAAATTGCTCGGAATTCTTATTTTTCCTGGAAAAATAAACACCAACCAGTATCATTCCAACCAAATAAATGGCGATAATTGCAAGATCGAATATAGGCAGACCCTTCATTATTGGTTGGCTCGTTTATTAATTTGGTTAAAACAAATATGCATTTCTAAAAAACAGTATTCATATAAGATTTTGGCTACATATTGTACCATCTTATCTTATTGAACATCCAAAGCATCAATACTCATTCCTTTGGTTTCGATGGCAGTAATTCTTAGCTGATAGGCACCTGCGTTAATCATACTACCGGTACTGGTGCTGAAATAGTTCCATTTACCTGCCTTGGTTGGTGCAAATTCTGCCTGTTCTGTTTTCATCAAAGTACCATCAGCTGATAAAAGCTCCAGTTTAGCTTTGAGGTTTTGCTCAAAAGGGTTGTGATATTTAATGGTTAACGAATAGTTATCGGCAACGCCTACGGCGAAATTCCAAGTGAGAACGGCATCTGTATTGGCTTTAAAAGTAACTCGCTCCTTGCCCATCAACTCTTCTTTTATAATGTGGTTACCTTTTAAAATAGCATCGGTAGCCTTGTAGGTGGCGGTATTTTTTAAATCGTAAGCAGGTTGTAAATGCGTAACCGGTAAAACGAAAACATTTGCCGTGCGGCTCTCAAAAATGATCCGCTCGTTCGGATTAAGTCGTTTACGGTACAGCCGGAAGCTTTCTGCGTTGCTGTTGGCCAAAGCGGTTTTAGTATCTTCAAAACCTGTTGGCACATGGCTGTTGGGGTTTAATGCAACAAAGGTATCTGCCGTGTCCGTCGCGGTAAATTCAATGCCCTCCTGCCCGCGCGAAGCTTTAAGCCATTCGGAACCAAATATGCTGGAAGGCAGGCTGGTAAAGTTTGTTTTTTCTCCAATAAATTGTGCTTCTCCAATGTCCAGCCAGTTATGTATTTCTGCATTTTTAATTTTGGTTAGAAGCGATTGGCTTGCTGGTGCAGGCTTAATATTTTGATTTGAACTGGCTATGGCGATGGCCGAAATTACTGCCTGTCCAACTTTTATTTCCGGAAAATGAATCGTTAAAGCACCACCCTTTACGGTCGTTTTGATGGTTTTCTTTAACAATGTATTGCTCCCGGCTTCTTTCCAGATATCTAAATCTTTAATCACTGTTTTGCCATTGAAAGCCACATCGAATAAGCGCATGCCTTTCGCGTCTAAGCCACCACCTATGCCCAACCAGGGTTCTATAAAATAAAGTTCTACCAAATATTCGCCATCTGGCAAAGGAAAGTGGTATTTCAGCTGGTCCCGGCCATACCTGAAAGTCTGAAATAACTTCCAATCGGTTGTGCCTTCAATGGGTTGAAAAGTACGGCGCTGACTGGCAAAAAAAACAGGTATACCCGGAAAATCTTTTGTCCAAGAGCTTGAACCAAAACAATTTTTCGACGTTAAGTTCCTGTCTGCCAACCATTGATTCCCGTAGGTATCAGTATAATCATCGCCACCACAATTTAAGCGGTAAACATAGTGGTAGTTTTTTTCGGGAGCTATTATTTTTTGATCGGTAACCAGTTGATTGAAATCAGGGCTTTGCGGTAGATTTTGCAAAACAAGCTGATCTTTTGCAACCGCTTTACCATTAACGTAACCTATCGCATACAATACATTATACTTGATATTGGGTTTGTTCCACTGAAAATGGGTGCCGGTTACACCTCGCTTCTTTTTGCCAAGCGATTGACCGCTAATATCGTTAAAAAGCTCTACTTCATCGCAATTGGAATATACCACCACACTATCTTTTATCCCGGGCCTGCTCCAGCGGTTTGGCCAGGTATGCGATACGATATATACCATCGGTTGTGTTGCTTTTGGCGCATAGTTAGCCCTGAACATGTAAAAAACATCGGTAGGTTCTTCCCATGGCGTAAACATGCCTTTATAATTTACAGGGCCAACCCGGTCTAAATCCCGAAGTCCCTCGCCTCCCTGAACGCGACCCGGATTATCATGCGAGCTATACAGCCAGAAAAAATGCCCTGCAGTTTTATCCTTTACCGATTCGGCCAAACGCACTTTGGTTTCCATCAGGTCGGTCATTTTGTTTTCGGTATAACCCTTTCCTGCCGCATCAACATCGTGCAGATCGATGGTTCGCCAGGCGCCGTATTCGCCTACCAAAACCTGTCTTTGCAGGTCTTCGCCATAAGTTAAGGGGTTGCCGCCATAGGTGCCTGTCCAGTTTTGGGGAACATCCCAATCGGTGCCTTTGCCGCCATTACAAGTGGTTACTTTTCTTTGTGACGATGCGGTTGGGTCGAGTTTACGGATTAATTCGGTGCACTCCCGGGCGAAATCTTCAGGCAAAGTGCTTTCGTTTTCCAATCCCCATAAAACCACAGCCGGACTATTTCGTCTTTCTTTTACCCAATCGATTAAAAGGGCTTTAAAGTTTTTTCTAAATTCAGGGGTATCGTACCAGATGTGTGCAGCCATTTGTGTCCAGCATAAGATCCCTTCCTTATCCCAATAATTAGAATACAGCAGGTTGTGTGGCTGGTGTGCATCGCGGAAGGCATTAAAACCTGCAGCTTTAATCTGCATCACACGCGAGCGGATTTGGGCATTACTGAAAGCATGGCTCTGGCCGATTAAATGTTCGTATTCGGCTATCCCATTGATAAATACAGGTTTTCCGTTTAACAAAAATACTTTCTGATTGGCCTGTTCCCCTATTGGCCAGCTAATCCAGCGGATACCATAAGGTGTCTGCTGCTCATCGAGCACTTTTCCATTTTCAATGAGGGTAGTTTTAAGCGTATAGAGATATGGGTTTTCCAGCGACCATAATTTCGGATTACTTATAGTAGCCGTCTTCTGTACTATATTCATTTTTTTCCCCGGACCAAGATGAATGGTACTTGTTAAGGTTTGTATTATTTTTCCATTTGCTTCTGTGAGCTGACTGATCAGGTTAAGCGATTTTCCTTTTGAACCATAGTTTTTAAGACTTGTAGTGAAATTTAAAACAGCAGCCTTTTCTGAAATTTTATTATCGTTCCAAATGTGAATACCAAAAGGTTCTACGCGAACTTCATTGGTAACGATGAGGTGAACAGGCCTGAAAATCCCCATAGGTTGCGAGCCTTCCGAAAAGCCACGTTCAGTAGAACAACCGCCATCAACCCAGGGTAAATCCTGAATATTGGCCGGGTGATCGGCCCTCACTGCCAGTATATTTTCAACGTTGTTCAGTTTAATCGCCGTTGTAATGTCGAGTGTAAAGGTAGTTCTGCCACCTGCATGGTATCCTACCTTCTGACCATTTAGCCAAACAGTTGCATAAGAGCCTACTCCTTCAAAATACAAAAAGAAACGTTTTCCAGCCTTGATTTCATTTGTTTTAAAACTCTTTCGATACCAGGCATAACCGTGTTTGTTACCGTGCAGCCTGCGTTGGTAGCCCTCGTATTGATCCCAGTTATGCGGTACATTTACACTTTTCCAGTTTTTAGGATGATAAGCGGCTGCCTGAAAACCCTCAAAGGCATTTATACTGTTCTCATCGGCAACAGTAAGCCAACTGTTATTTAAAGAAATAGTCTTCCGGATCTGAGCATTAACGAAATTTATACTGCATAATCCCATCAACAATAAGGTGAATAAATGCTTTGAAGTATAGGTTCTTGGTTCGTGCTGACATGAACCAAGGCTTTTGAATAAGGGGATTACTTCCTTGCCCAAGATACGTGTCTCCACGGACCTTTTACCATTAAAAATATTATCAAAACAATTCATCAACCAACTCATCATTTCAAATCTCCGTTCAGTTTATAAGTTTCGCCTGCTTTGGTGTGCAGTTCTATCACTAAATTTTTATAATGCAACGTGCAATCTCCACCGGTTTTAGATTTCAGTGTAAATGAAGTTAATGTACCTTTATCCCAGCTCAAATCTACTTCAAAACCACCTCTGGCCTGTAAACCTCTGATGTTGCCAGTAGACATCGTTGTTGGCAAAGCCGGTAAAATATCCAAATAGCCCTGATGGCTTTGCAGGATCATCTCAGCTATTCCGGCAGATCCCCCGAAATTGCCGTCAATCTGAAACGGCGGATGTGCATCGAATAGATTTACGTAAGATCCGGCTCCGTTATTGGCTGGTTTCAGCAACATCTTTACCAGTTTCATGGCATGATCGCCATCCTTAAACCGGGCCCAGAAATTTATTTTCCAGGCCAAACTCCAGCCCGTGGCATCGTCTCCACGATACAGCAATGATTGTTTTGCTGCCTGCATCATTTTGGCATCAGCATCCCAGGTAATGTCGCTGCCGGGATAAACGCCCCACAAATGTGAAACATGACGGTGTTTGTTGGTTGTATCGTCTTCATCGGTTAGCCACTCCTGCAACTGGCCATATTTACCAATTTGATTTGGTGCCAGTTGTTTCAACTTTTCCTGCAGTATTTTTTTGAAATCTGTATCTGTATGGAGTACATCGGCAGCGGCAATACAGTTCTTAAACAGTGAGCGGATAATCTGGTGATCCATAGTTGGCCCGGCTACCAAACCTCCATTTTCGGGTGAGTTAGACGGTGTACTGATTAACCAACCTGTTTTAGGATCTTTTATCAGAAAATCTACAAAGAACAGCGCAGCCTGTTTCATTGAAGGGTAAGCTTCTTTTTCGAGGAATTTCCGGTCATGGCTAAACTGGTAATGCTCCCATAAATGCTGGCATAACCAGGCTGCGCCGCTTACCCAGATGCCATGATCAGCAGCGTTTATAGGGGCGGTTCCATTCCATAAATCGGTGTTATGGTGTAGCACCCAGCCCCTTGCATTGTAATATGCTTTGGCCGTTTCGCCACCGGCTTTTCTTAAACCTTTAATTTTCCGGAATAAAGGTTCGTTTAAGGCCGATAAGTTTAAAACTTCTGCTGGCCAGTAATTCATTTCCAGGTTGATGTTGGTGGTATATTTACTGCCCCATGGCGGGGTTAATAAATCATTCCAGATGCCTTGCAGGTTGGCCGGTTGCGTTCCTGGTCTTGAACTTGAAATTAGTAAATACCGTCCATATTGCATATATAAAGCAGCAAAAGCAGCATCACCGGAACTTGCAAATTTTTTCAAACGCTCATCTGTTGGTAGGCTTTCATTTTCTGACCGACCAAAACTAACTTCAAACCTGTTGTAGTATTGCTGGTATTCTTTAACGTGGTGCTGTTTTATTTCAGCATAGGTTTTCCCTTTGAGGCTTTTGAGTGCTTTAACATTGGCGGCAGCCGGTAAGCCTGAAACATCCTGCGCATTAATAAAATTAGTGCCTGCAGTTAAGTAGAGGGTAACCTCATCTGCCTGATTTATACTGATTTTTCCGTTTGTAATTTTTAAACTTCCTTTTTTAACGATTGCCGTTAACCTGCTTTCTCCTTTTAATGCCCCATTGTTAACTGCAACTGTTAAAGCAAGTGTTTGCTTATCCAGTATTTTAACGGCCGACCGGCGATGCGGACTTGATAATTCGGCATCGAAGGTGATGGCTTTAGGTTTATTGGCACTTAAATGAATAACGACCGCTTGGTTGGGTTGACTGGCAAAATATTCGCGCTGATAGTTTACCCCATCGCTGCTGAAAGTAGTTTTAGCTATCGCCGTGCTGATATCCAGCGATCGTTTATAGTTGCTTACCAGTGGTTTACTAAATTTAAAGTATAAGTTAAGGTCACCAAAGGGTTGGTAGCTCTCCTGATACTGCGATATGGCAGGCGGGTTTTCATCCTGGATTTTATATTTCCATGCTTTTTCCAGTGAAACTCCTTGCGTAATATCTGATCCTACCGGATAAATACCAATTTTTTTGCTTGTATCTTTATAGCCGAGTAAACCACCCTTATCAGCATAATTAATCACCTGTATAGCAATGGTATTGCTGCCTGTTTTAACCAGTTTTGCCGGAACGGTGTATTTTCTCGGTTCATTGTTATCAGTATTGCCGACCAATGTGCCGTTAATGTAAGTAAAATCCTGATCACGGATGCGGTTAAGATCAAGTATCAAATCTTTTCCATTCCAGTTTTCAGGGACATCGAAAGTTGTTCGAAGCCATACTGCTCCGTCTAAATTGGCAAGTCCAACCGTTTCCCAGCCATCAAAAGCTGGTACTTTGAGGTTTTTCCAGTTTTTGTCATCAAAATTGGTCAACGCAGGATTACCCGTTAAGCCTTTTCCGGCCTTCATTTGGTTTACCCAGGCATTTTTGTCTCCTGCTTCGCTTTGTAAACCCATAAACTGGGTCTGCGCAAGGCTTTCGGCTTCTTTTTGTTTTCCTTCAAAAAGCAGTTCTCTAATGTCTTTTAAATATTTATATGCCCCTTTTCGGTTGTAATCTCTTGGTTTTCCCGTCCATAAAGTTTCTTCATTAAACTGGATATGATCGACCATGGTACCCGCAAAAATCATGGCGCCAATGCGGCCGTTACCAATTGGCAATGCATCTGTCCATTTTTCTGCAGGTTTATTATACCACAAAATATGGTTGTTTTCCTGTGTCCATGCATTTGATTGAACAATTACGGCTAAAATTAAAGTGGCTAAAGATTTAAATTTCATGTTATTGTCCTTTATCGCCCGAAATAATTTCGATAGTGGCCATTACTTCCTTTTCCTTTTTAACGGGCGTTTTCACCCTTCTGAAATTATTGTTGCCTAAAAATATATTTTTAGTTTCAGCACCACTTAATTTTAAGTATGTATTTACTTCAGATGAAGGAAAAGCATTGTATAAAAAGAGGTCAGAAGTATTGGTTAAGTCTATAACGGCTGCATCTGCAGGCACTTTGTCGCTTTTTAGCCCATCTATAATCAGGTTACTTACCTGACTTGCCTTTATTGCAGGGCCAGTTTGGGTATTAACGGCTACGTGGTGTAGTTCAATAGCTGTAGCATTACCAATCGAAAAACCACTTTTCGCATCAAGGTTGATGTCGGTAAAAGTAACATTGCTGATGGGCATTTCTTCAAGCCCGTTTAAATAGGCCGCTTGGTTTACCTGTCCTGTGATGTTGGCGAAATGAATGTTCCGGAATGCCGGCGTACGTACTGAAACTGGTTCAACCTTGGTTTTAGTGTATTGCATATCGAGTACAATGGCTTGTTCTCGGATGTTTTTCATGATGATATTATTCACCCTGATCTCCTCCACTACACCACCCCTTCCACGTGCGGTTTTGATGCGGATACCGCGGTCAGTTCCATCGAAAACGCAGTTGGAAATGGTTATCTTGCGTACATCGCCCGACATTTCGCTGCCAATTACCACGCCTCCATGACCAGACAACATGGTACAATTGGTAATTACATAGTTTTCGGCCGGAACTGCCATTTTCCTGCCTGGTGCATCTTTACCGGATTTAATGGTGATGCAATCGTCGCCAACACTGATGTGGCAGTCTGAAATGTGTACGTTTTTGCACGATTCGGGGTTAATGCCATCGGTGTTGGGCGAATGCGGATTATTTATGGTTACCGCATGAACTTTCACATTTTCGCAGAACTCAGGATTAACCGTCCAGAATGGTGAATTGCGAATGGTAATGCCTTCGATCAACACATTTTTGCAGAACATGGGCTGGATAAACGGCGGACGTAAAAAGCCGCGTTTCATTTGTTTGGGATCGTCCGGTAAGATGATGTCCTTATTTAGGCTGGCAAAGGTGGTTTGCCATTTCGATACCGGCTGCCCTTCTTTATAACCTTCAACAAAATTCCACCATTTTTTACCGTGTCCATCAATTATACCACGACCGATAATCGAGATGTTTTCGGCTTTATAGGCATAAAACAATGGCGAAAAGCTGGTTACATCTACCCCTTCATATCGGCTTTTGACCATCGGAAGGTAATCGTCAAAGTTATCGCTGAAATGGAGCTCTGCACCAGCATCAATTAAAATGGTAATATTACTTTTTAAATGGATTGGTCCTGTTAAATATTTACCAGCCGGAAAATAAACAGTACCTCCACCCACTTTTGAAGCTGCATCTATCGCATTTTTGATGGCTGTAGTAGCCAATTTACTGCTGTCGTTTTTAGCGCCATATTCAATTACGTTATGGTACCCTTGTGCCTTTGCGTTAAGGTAACCGATAACTGCTATTGCAAAAATTAAGGTCTTGATTATGTATCTCATTAGGTTTAAATATTTATTTTTTGCTGTATCCATGTTCGGTATACTTGCAATACAAGCCAATTGTCTTAAAAAGATTGCTTCACGCCATTCGCCTCCCCGCCTTCCGGTTCGCAATGACGGTTTTAGTTACGATCATCCTCGTATGTAACGGGGATGATCGAGCTTAGCGATTGTATCGCCGCAATTTACTCCTATCTATCCGTAGCGTTCCAAACGCTACTGATTGGAATAGAAAAGCGTCTTTGGCCCGTATTGCTGATTGAGTTATAAACTCAATCCTATTCAATAATCCGTAATGATGCTGCGCTTAACACTACGGACAGATGTTTTATTTACTATCGTCCTCGTTTGTAACGGGGTTGATCGAGCTTAGCGATTGTATCGCTCAATTTACTGCGATCTGTCCGTAGCGTTCCAAACGCTACTGATTGGAATAGAAATAAGTCTTTGACCCGTATTGCTATTGAGTTATAAACTCAATCCTATTCAATAATCCGTAGTGACGCTGCGCTTAACACTACGGACAGATATTTTATTTACTATCGTCCTCGTTTGTAACGGGGATGATTGAGAAGAGCGATTGTATCGCTCAATTTACTGCGATCTGTCCGTAGCGTTCCAAACGCTACTGATTGGATAGAAATAAGTCTTTGACCCATATTGCTATTGAGTTATAAACTCAATCCTATTCAATGATCCGTGGTGACGCTGCGCTTAACACTACGGACAGATGTTTTATTTACTATCGTCCTCGTTTGTAACGGGGATGATCGAGCTTCGCGATTGTATCGCCTCAGTTTACTCCTATCTCTCCGTAGCGTTCCAAACGCTACTGATTAGAATAGAAAAGCGTCTTTGACCCGTATTGCTATTGAGTTAAAAACTCAATCCTATTCAATAATCCGTAGTGACGCTGCGCTTAACACTACGGACAGATATGCAGATGTTTTATTTACTATCGTCCTCGTTTGTAACGGGGATGATCGGGCTTCGCAATTGTATCTCCTCAGTTTACTCCTATCTCTCCGTAGCGTTCCAAACGCTACCGATTGGAATAGAAAAGAGTCTTTGGTCCGTATTGCTATTGAGTTATAAACTCAATCCTATTCAATAATCCGTAGTGACGCTGCGCTTAACACTACGGACAGATGTTTTATTTACTATCGTCCTCGTTTGTAACGAGGATGATTGAGAAGAACGATTGTATCGCCTCAGTTTACTCCCATCTCTCCGTAGCGTTCCAAACGCTACTGATTGGAATAGAAATAAGTCTTTGACCCGTATTGCTATTGAGTTATAAACTCAATTCTATTCAATAATCCGTAGTGACGCTGCGCTTAACACTACGGACAGATGTAATGACGGTTTTATTTACTATCGTCCTCGTTTGTAACGGGGATGATCGAGCTTCGCGATTGTATCGCCTCAGTTTACTACTATCTCTCCGTAGCGTTCCAAACGCTACCGATTGGAATAGAAAAGAGTCTTTGACCCGTATTACTGATTGAGTTATAAACTCAATCCTATTCAATGATCCGTAGTGACGCTGCGCTTAACACTACGGAGAGATGTATAGGATTTAGTATTTAATTAATCAACACTTTTAAAGGTTTTAAATCTTTGCCTTTAAAAATCATCTTTCCATCTGCAAATACTAAAAATCCCTTACCTTTTTGGTATTTATTTCCGGTTTTATCCCACAATACCGTTAAAATCCTGTTGTGATAAGAAACATTATCAAGGATAAACCAATCCCATTGATTTTTGGGAATCAGCGGATAGATTTCCAATATGTTGTCTGCCCGCGGTTTGATGCCAACCAGATCGTTGATAATCAAATCGCAAAAAGTAGAGTGATTGTAAAAGCTGCTTCTCGGATTATCACCTTTTAACCATTCGCCATTCCTCTCGTCCTGGTACTCACCGATGTAAGGTTTGCCATTTTTGGTGTGTGATGCAGCGAATTTATGTAACTCTTTATAGAACACGGCCGCACTCATTTTACCATGTTGTTTATAGTTGGTAAGCAGATTGGCCAATCCTTTAAGCGTTTGCGAGCTGGCAAACGGCCAGAGTGCGCCATCCCATTCGCAACTATGGCCCGTACCGCGCGTTCTGAACGTCGGGTTTCTCCTCTCCGCAGTGGTGATGCCCCATGGCGCATTAAAGCCTGCGGTATCTAACAACTGATCCCAGGCTCTTGCGTAGCTGGCTTTATCGTCCGGTAAATTAAAATCCCATGGAATAAAACCTATGGCTTCGCAAACCCCGGCATGTCCGCCCTTTGCCTTCCTGGTTTCGAAAAAAGCTGAAGCTGGGTTCCAAAGACTATCCTGGACCAGTTTTTTAATTGAATCAGCCTTCAGGTTATATTTAGTTAATAAGCTCTTGTCGCCAAACATTTTACCGAGCTTACTTAAAGAAATAGCATTACCATACATGTAGCTGTTAATGGTTGGCCTTTGGTTTTGATCCCTCCTCGATCCGCTGATCGATTCCTCCATTCCATCTTTCACGTCGTTTTGCCAGAACAGGCCGTTTTTGAGCTTTCGCTCTGATTCCCATTTGGCATAATCTTTATCCAATGCAGGTAAAATACCCTTTAAGAATTTTTGATCGGGTTTTACCAGATGGTTTTGGTATACAGCATCATCAACCCAGCTGCTAAACTGGTGAAAACGTTGCTTGGTCTGACCTACATCAGCATGGAAGAGCCAAAATTTCACGTAATCCTGTAAATAGCTGTTGTCTTTTAGCCACCTGCCCTCGTAAAGATGGTGACCTAAGGCACAGCTAATGGAATTGTATTTACCTGCATGCTTTACAGGCTCAATAAACTCGGTAAAAATAAAACCTTCCGGAGTTTTGACCAGATGCTTGCGATACGTCCACCAGCGGTAATAATAATTTTGCTCCAGCACTTCGTCCGGGCATTCAAATAAAGGAATCTGCCCCGAAAGCCAGTTAAAGGCTTCGGCATTAGTTATGTAGTTTTTTACAGCCTCAGTATCAATAGCATTAAAATACGTTACATACTTTTTCAGTTTATCTGTTCCGATAACCGTTTTTTGCTGCGCAAAGCCCATAAAAGCACATAGCGATAATACCGCTGTGGCTATAAAATTTCTTGTGTTTACCATCATTCAAATAACCAGTCTATATCTTTTCCATGTCCGTCCAATCCTGCGTTAAAAATCCGTAGTTCCTGTTTATCGTCAATAAAACCCAATACCAAACAAGCACCTTTGCCTAAATTTAAGGTATGTGTGCCGGCTGGAAAAGAGTAAGCGTGTACGTTTACCGGCGGGAAGCCTGTGGCAACCAGCGCATTTGATATTTTAATTTCCGACTGACCATAATTATTGGCACTTGCATCGGTTTCCAGTTGCGGTGATGTCAGGTACCGCGGGTTTTTCTGATTAAAAAATCCAACCAGCAATTTTACGGGCTGTGCGGTACTAAACTTAATTTCGGTTCCGTTTTTAATTTGGCTGGCTTTGGAAAGTTGAATGCCCTTTAAACCCCGCAACTCTTCGGCAAGCGCTTTAATTTTAACCGTAGTATCGCTAAAAACCACGGCCTCTTTAGCAATTACATAAGTCGCTTTATGATTTAAAACTTGTACTGCCGCTGGTTTATAGTTGATGATTTTAGCTGTTTCTCCTTGCTTAACCGATTTTAAAGAATCAATACTGTGTTTAAAATGATTGAGTTCCCTGGTAAAAACCGGCAACATTTCACGCCAGTGGATAAATGTTTTATCTACGCCGCGCATCGGAATTTTGCGTTGCTTGGTCTGCATACTGTTTGCATATAAATAGGTCTTTTCAGTGTATTTAACCAGATTGGCATAGTATGCTACACTTTTTTCAAGAAAAGGCAGCGCCTGATCCAGATCGGCCACATCGTTTGAGTATTTATAGCGTAGTACCCAGAGCGCGGCTTTAACTTTTTCAGCGTAAAAGTTGGCCATGGCATCATAACAATACATGTCGTTTTTAAGCCGGTTAAATTCTGCGGTATCTTTAGTTACGGTTGGGGCTGCGTTTTGTATAGCAGCTAAAGCTTTCTGACCGTGTACCACAACTTCTTTTGCAATCTGCACAGGTGTTTCGCCGATATGGCCCAGCTTTTTAAATTCTTTCTCGGCGTAATCAATAATCATCTCTCCTTCCGGCGCTTCCGATTCGTACATTAAAGTAAATACACCGTAACGATAAGGATTAATGAGCTGCGTCATTAACATACCCAGCGTTAAAGTCTGTCGGTTTCCATCAGTTATGCCATACCGGCGCAGGAGTTTAGGCGAAATCTCTCCCGATTCTTCATAAGCATTTAGAATGGCCTTTCCACCCATTAGGCTGGTGCCGTATTTTTCGGCCAGCGCTTTACCCCAATAGTTTATTTCCTGCGCGCGCGCTCTGTGCGAATTCCAGGAATAGCGGCCCCATTCCTTGTACCAGATCCAGTCACGGTCTACCTCTAACAAACGACCTTTAACATCGTCTGCAGCATATGGCCAGTCCCAGTAGCTGGCTTGCGGGTACAGGTGCAGCCCTTTGGCGCCATAAATTTTGTTCATGGCCTGTACTGATTTTTGGATAAAATCTGCCGAACCATATCTAAAAGGTTCCAGATTAGCCAGGATGTGTACATTGGAGATATTTACCGTGCCAATGGCTGCCAGTTTACGGTTCAGTTCTGCCCAGGCCCCGCGTGGCGTGTAAGTAGTTAAAGCTTCACCATTAAATTTATTCTCGGTATACAGGTTTTTATAAAGTGGTAAAGCAGCTTTCATTACACTGGGTGCATCGGTATCGTGTGCCCGCAAAACAATAGGCGGCTCATCTTTTATACCGGCTGCTTTTAAACCGTCTTTTACACCGGGGATAATCGTTTTGGTAAACCAATCAATATCATCCTGCCCAACCCCTTCCATGGCTTCGCCCAATGCCACCATTAAACCTACGTTCGGATATTTTTCTACAAATGCTGTGATTGATTTTTTGGTGTAATCCGCAATCAAAGGGATAATTGGTCGATTGCGATCCTGTGTTTTTAATCCGTGTTTATCGGCAAAAGGTTTAGGAATAATAATGTTGTAAAACATCTGAATTACCCAAATGCCGCGTTTATCGGCCTCGTGCGTTAAGAACCTGAAAATTTCTTCGTTTTTTTTGAGCGTGGCATTGTCTACTTCTAAGGCATAAGGATAGGCTTTTAATCGTAATAAAGACGAAAACGGGTGGCCGTTCCACAAATAAAGGGAGTTGTAGCGGTTCTCCACCATCATGTCGAGGTACTTAATCCATAAAGCCTTATCGTAAAGCCAGGGAAAAGTTTCGGGCGTGTATGGATATTCATAAACATCGTGTCCGGGTAAATAATCCGGCTTTTGCAAACCGATGCACGTGCCACGTAACACCATTTCGGGCTGATCGGTAAGCGATAAAGCAGTCGGCAATTTTCGGGTATCATGAATTCGGTCGGCCAGTTCAATGCAGCCGTATAAAGTGCCTGAAGCATCATGACCAGCAATATAAATGGTTCCGTTTTTATCAGTAAAAATGGTGTAAGCTTCTTTTTTAGCGGTGGCTATCGTATTTTTTACGGCTGCCGGTAATTTACCAGCTATAATCGCATCGGAGAATATGCCGATTACAATGCCGGGTTTGCTTCCCCCTGCCTTAACCTGTTGTATTATTCTGGTCTGGTAACCAATTTTATTCAATGCCTTTAAAATCCGTTCTGCACCAAACTTTATCCTTGTATGCGCAGCTGCAGGGATTAAAATGTTTTTATCAGTGCGGTTTCCGGCACTTGAAAAAGAGATCGATAAAAAATAACAGGAAATAAAAATCAGAAATTTTCTCATTTAATCTGGCTCAAATCACAAACCCTTTAAACTTAGGTAATGGATAATATTTGGTTATAATATTATTTAAATATAAAAATAATATTCAAATATAAGTAAATTGACTTTTGCGTTTTGTAAAATTTATGCAAGGTAAAGCCTGTTTAAAGCTTTTCGGCTGGTATGACAATATCTGTTAATATTTAGACAAGAAGATAAAATTTTTAATCAACAATATTTATTTTATTTGTATTCGTATTCTAATCAATTATAATATTCCGCCGCTTTTCAGGCGGTAGCAAGCACAAATTATAATGTGAAGAGTGCAAAATCAACATACGTATATTACATCAACAATCAATTTAAACAATACACATGTTTTCACTCAAAAATAAAAAAGCAGTAGTTACAGGTGGCGGAAGTGGAATCGGCAGGGCTATTGCAACTATTCTGGCCAAACAAGATGCCGAAGTACATATCATTGAACTGGGTGTTGCACAGGCACAAGATACACTTGATGAAATTAAAGCAGCAGGAAAGCAGGCTTCAAGCTATGCCTGCGATGTTTCAGACCACAATGCCGTTAAAGCTGTTTTTGAGCAAATCGGAAACATCAATATTTTAGTTAATAATGCTGGTATTGCGCATATTGGTAAAGCCGATACGACTGATGAAAGTGATTTCGACCGGGTAATGCGTGTGAATGTTAAAGGTGTTTACAACTGCCTTCACGCTGCCATTCCACAAATCCGTTTGGCTGGCGGAGGCGTAATCATTAATATGGCCTCTATTGCAGCCCTAGTTGGCTTACCGGATCGGTTTGCTTACAGTACAGCAAAAGGCGCAGTTAAGGCTATGACCATGAGTGTAGCTAAAGATTATATCGGTGAGAACATCAGGTGTAATTCCATTTCTCCGGCAAGGGTGCATACCCCATTTGTAGATGGATTTTTACAGAAAAACTATCCGGACAATATCGCTGAAATGTTCGATAAATTATCTAAAACGCAGCCGATTGGCCGTATGGCCAGTCCTGAAGAAATCGGTGCGCTGGCTTTATATTTATGTAGTGACGAAGCCGCATTTATTACCGGTTGCGATTACCCGATTGACGGTGGATTTACGACTTTAAACAATTAATATTCTTCTTAAATACAAAATATAACCTTTTTAACATGAAATTAATACGATTTGGAGAAGTAGGGGCAGAAAAACCAGGAGTGATCATCGGCGATAATTATTATGATGTATCTGCATTGGTCAGCGATTATAACGAAGCATTTTTTGGCGGCGACGGCTTAGCAGAACTAAAATCAGCTATTGCATCTGCTGATTTGCCGCAAGTACATAAAGGCGTGCGTCTTGGTCCGGCTTTGGCCCGCCCTTCAAAAATTATCTGTGTGGGTTTAAATTACAAAGACCACGCAGCCGAAACCAATGCCCCTATTCCAACTGAGCCGATTTTATTCTTTAAAGCAACTTCTGCTATCGTAGGACCGAACGATGATCTGGTCATCCCCAAAAACAGTAAAAAAACCGATTGGGAGGTAGAATTAGCCATTGTTATTGGTAAAAAAGCCAGTTATGTAAGTGAAGAAAATGCTTTGGATCATATTGCGGGTTACGTTTTGCATAACGATTACAGCGAGCGCGAATTCCAGCTGGAGCGTAACGGACAATGGGTTAAAGGAAAAAGTGCAGATACTTTTGCGCCAATCGGACCATTTATTGCCACACAGGACGAAATTGCTGATGTACACAATCTGCGTCTTTGGTTAACCGTTAACGGAAAAACTTTACAGGATGGCAATACCTCGAACCTGATTTTCAATGTGCCTTTTATGGTTTCCTACATCAGCCAGTTTATGACCCTTTTGCCAGGTGACGTCATTACTACTGGCACACCTGCCGGCGTAGGTTTGGGACAAAAACCGGAGCCATGGTATTTAAAACCTGGCGATGTGGTTGAATTGGGTATTGATGGTTTAGGCTCCAGTAAACAAATTGTTAAATCCTATAGCGACATTTAAGATAAAAAGATATTGCCCTGGCGCTGATCTGCCTGATGATGCAAACCTCATTATCGAATGAACGTAATACCAGGAACGGCAACTGAAGCAAACTGGATCTTAACCGATCAGATATTTAAACTTTAATAAAAATGATTGATACCCACGTACATTTTTGGAATTTCGATCCGGTTAGGGATAACTGGATTAATGACGACATGCAAATCATTCGGAAAGATTTTGCTCCCGAAAATCTCCTGGATATTTATAATGATTTAAATATTGAGGGATGTATTGCTGTGCAAGCAAGCCAGTCGGAAGAAGAAAATCATTTTCTGCTGGAACTGGCCGCACGACATGAAATTATAAAAGGTATTGTGGGTTGGGTTGACCTGCTTGATCCTGATCTTGACGAACGCTTAAGCCACTGGCAAAACCATCAGCTCATCAAAGGCTGGCGACATGTATTACAGGCCGAAAGCCGTGATTTTATCCTGAATCCTGCTTTTATTGCCGGTGTTAAGCAGCTAAAAAAATACAATTATACATACGACTTATTGTGTTATCACAATCAATTGGATGCGATTATACAAATGGTTGATCAAATTCCCGACCAGCCATTTGTATTGGATCATTGTGGTAAACCGGATATAAAAAACCAGACTTTAAAAGAGTGGACTGAAAATATTAAAACTTTGGCCAACAATCCAAATGTGCGATGTAAGGTATCAGGCCTCCTGGCTGAAGCTGATTGGCTAAACTGGAAGGAAAATGAGTTATTTAACTGTTTTGATGTCATATTTGAAGCATTTGGTCCTGAACGTGTAATGTATGGCAGCGATTGGCCGGTCGTGCTGATCAGCAGGCCATATCAGGATTGGTTCAATCTGGTAAATAGCTACACAGAAAAATTTACTGCAGTAGAAAGACAAATGATTTTCTCTGATAATGCAAAGGAATTTTATGGTATTTAAAGTTTACGCGCCAACGCTCGTTTCCAACGAGCGTTGAATATTTTATCGTTTATAACGATATAATCGTTTTGCTATTTATGCACTCGTTTGGAAACGAGCGCAAACAAATTCCAACCCAAAACGATCAATACAAAATAGCAGATAGTGCAGGATGGAAAACATCATACAAAACATTAGTTTTCGTTTTTTAAAACACCATCTGACCAACACAATATTTAATTATGAGTAAAAAGATTACATTCCCCTATAATCCTCAATTCCCTTCTGTAGCCGATTTAAGAAAAAGAGCAAAATCAAGAATCCCTAAATTTGCTTTTGATTACCTGGAAGGTGGTTGTAATGAGGGACTTAATTTATCGAGAAACGAGAGCGACTTCGATAATATTTACCTTAAACCAAATTATTTGCGAGTTGGTGGGGAAATTGATATGTCGGTTGAGCTTTTTGGGCGTAAATACAGTGCACCTTTTGGCATCTCTCCCATCGGTTTACAAGGTTTAATGTGGCCTAATGCACCCGAAATTTTAGCGAGGGCGGCAGCCAGACACAATATCCCCTACACACTGAGTACGGTATCTACCAGCAGCATCGAACGCATTGCTGAAGTTTCAGAAGGAAAAGCCTGGTTTCAGCTTTACCATCCCACCGAAAATAAATTACGGGATGAGATTCTATCACGGTTAAAAGCAGTTGAATGTCCGGTTTTGGTTGTGCTGGTAGATGTCCCTGCTTTCGGATTAAGATATAAGGAAATTAAAAGCGGCCTTTCCATACCACCTAAAATGTCGGTCAGCAATATTTTACAGGCCTTTGCCAGGCCGTTATGGGGAATTAAAACGTTGCAACATGGTATTCCCTCTTTTGTTACCTTAAAACCTTATATGGAAAAAGGTATGGACATGTCTCAGCTGGGACAGTTTATGAACCGAACCTTTACCGGAAAAGTTGACATTAAAAAGGTGTCGGCAATCCGCGAAATCTGGAAAGGTCCATTGGTATTAAAGGGCATAGCTACCGACGAAGATATGCAGGCTGCTATCCAGATTGGCGTTGATGGGGTCATCGTTTCGAATCACGGCGGCCGACAGATTGATGCGGGTGAATCATCGATCAACTCTTTAATTAAACTTGCGGCAAATGATGCCTACAAGTCAAAACTGAAAGTCATGATGGATGGAGGAATCCGTTCGGGTGTTGATTTGGCCAGGGCACATGCCGTAGGTTCTGAATTTAATTTTATGGGCCGTCCGTTTATGTATGGCGTTGGGGCATTAGGTAACGACGGTGGAGACCATACCATCAATATGTTTAAAACCCATTTGTACCAGATTATGCAGCAACTTACTATAGAAAAAATTTCCCAATTCCCGGAAAGGTTATTGGAAGTATAAAAGATCATTTCAGTTTGACTGGCAATCTCGTACTGTATTATTCTGCTGGCTGGTGTCGCATCAATCAGATAGACTAGAAGATCAAAAAAAAGACCTCGCGGGTTTTTAAAACCTGCGAGGTCTGTCATTAACTTAACCTTAATTCAATATTCTTATTTCGAAAATTTATAGGTTGTACTTGTTTTATACGTTTCACCCGGTTTAAGAACGGTCGAGGCAAAGTTCGGGTGGTTTGGCGCATCAGGAAAATGTTGTGTTTCCAGGCAGAAAGCCGAACGGTGTGGGTATGATTTACCGCCTTTACCATCTTTATCCGCTCCGGTTAAGAAATTACCACTGTAGAACTGTAAGCCAGGTTCTGTGGTTATCACTGATAGCACAATACCTGTTTTTGCGCTTTTTACCACCGCAACGGGTGTTTTACCATCATGGTGGGTTAAAGCAAAGTTATGGTCATAACCTTTTCCAAATTTTAACTGCTCATCATTATCGCCAATCTGCTTGCCAACTAATTTTCCTTTGTTAAAATCGAAAGCAGTACCCGCCACCGGCTGTAATTTTCCGGTTGGGATCAAGGTCGAATCAACGGGTGTATAAGCATTGGCATCAATCATCAGTTCGTGATCCAAAATGGTACTATCTCCTTCACCATTAAGGTTAAAATAAGCATGGTTGGTTAAGTTAACGATAGTTGTCTTATCTGTAGTGGCTTCATAATCAATCTGAAGCGAATTATCTTCAGTCAAAGTGTAAATTACCTTAACATCCAGTTTGCCCGGATAACCGGCTTCCCCATCTTTAGAAACATAAGTTAATTCCAGCTTCGTACTATCTAATTGTTTAGCATCCCAAACTTTACCAAAGAAACCATCAGTACCACCGTGCAAGGTATTTACGCCATCGTTAAGCTGTAATTGATATTCCTTGCCCTCTAAAGTAAATTTACCCTTAGCAATGCGGTTTCCGTAACGGCCAATCAGTGCACCAAAAAAAGGCTCCCCTTTTTTACGGTAGGCACCAATACTATCATAGCCCAGTACTACATCGGTTAGTTTGTTGTTTTTATTTGGTACCAGCAACGAAACTACTCTTCCGCCATAATTGCTAATAGACACCGAAGCGCCCTGCTTATTTTTTAACGTATAAAGCTTAACCGCTTTACCATCAATAGTGGTGTTGTATTTTAACGAATCTTGCGGTGTGCTTCTTGCTGTACCTTTATCAGTTGTGGGGTTACATGCGCTAAAAGCAAGGGCTAAACATAAGGTAGCCAATGGTAATGCTTTAAGAAATGGTTTTTTCATCAGGTTACTTTTTTTTAAGTTGATGAAGCGATCGTGATTTTTACATAGCAAAACTCCTGATGCTTGCATACAGATTTATTTTTGGTTAGGGCTAAAGTAGTAAAAAATAATTAACGTCAGGTTAACGATTATCATATTATTTCTGTTAATATTGACGATCATTCCTTACATCAAAAAAAATCATATAATTTAGCAAGCATATGCGCGATTTGAATTTCAGGCCAAAAGCTTTTCTGTTTGATTTAAACGGAACCATGATTAACGATATGGAGTACCATACCAAGGCCTGGTACAGTATAATGACCGAAGATTTAGGTTCAGACCTTGATTATGCAAGCGTAAAAAAGGAAATGTACGGCAAAAACCACGAAGTACTGGAACGCGTTTTTGGTAAGGATAAATTTAGCCAGGAAGAAATAGAACGGCTTTCGGTAGAAAAAGAAAAGCGCTATCAGGCCGGTTATCTACCGAATTTAGCTTTACTTCCCGGCTTAAACAATTTTCTGGATCGGGCGAAGGCTGCAAAAATACCGATGGCCATTGGCTCGGCAGCTATTCCATTCAACATTGATTTTGTGATAGATGGTTTAAACATTCGCCATTACCTGGATGCGATTGTAAGTGCAGATGATGTACAGATGAGTAAACCTGATCCGGAAACCTTTTTAAAGGCTGCAGCTGCACTGGGCATTTCAGCCGCCGATTGCCTGGTGTTTGAAGATGCACCAAAAGGTGTAGAGTCAGCGCTGAACGCAGGTATGCAATGCCTGGTGTTAACAACTACACACGCAGTTGAAGAATTTGATGGTTATCCAAATATTTTGGGCTATATTACCGATTACAACGATGCTAAATTAAATCTGCTTTTTTAAAAATGGGAAAATACTTAAATCAGAAACCTGTACTGGTTGCTGTTGACTGCATTATTTTTGGTTACGACGGCGAACATCTTAAACTTTTGGTTATCAAAAGAGCTATTGAGCCAATAAAAGATCAATGGAGTTTAATGGGCGGTTTTATTGGCGAGGATGAAAACCTTGATGGTGCTGCGAAACGGATCCTTTTAGAACTTACCGGACTGCATGATGTATATCTAGAGCAATTGCACGCTTATGGTAGCCCTGACCGGGATCCGATTGAACGTACAGTATCAGTAGTGTATTTTGCATTAATTGATATTAATAAATACAGCAAACAGATTAATGATCAGTATCATGCTGAGTGGTTTAAGGTTAAAGAAGTACCTGAACTGATTTTTGACCATAACGTGATGGTTAAAGCAGCGATGGATAAAATCCGATACCAGGCTGCCCTCCACCCTGTTTTGTTTGAGTTATTGCCCAAACGTTTTACCATACCACAATTGCAGGCTTTATATGAGCAGGTTTACGATGCGCCCATTGATAACCGCAACTTTATCCGCAAAATAACAGCCAGTGGTTTGCTTATTAAACAAAATGAGAAAGATAAATCGAGTTCAAGGCGGGGCGCTTTCTACTTTAAGCTCGATAAAAACAAACACAAAGCCCAGTTTCAATCATTTTTGAACTTTATACCCAAAACATCCAAATAAGAAGCATCAGATTTTAACAGCTACCGCCCCATCATCATTAGTTTTTTAAAAAAAAATATTTAAAAAAATCAGGTATTATCCATTTTAAAATCAATGGATTACAAATGGCCAAACTAAATTCAACGCGAAACATCGAAAAACATTTTATAAAAACATTTGCAAAGAAAGGATTAATCTCTATATTTGCACCTCCTTAAACAAAAGGAACGATTCCGTAGCTCAGCTGGTAGAGCATTACACTTTTAATGTAGTGGTCCTGGGTTCGAATCCCAGCGGGATCACAAGAAACAATATCAAAGAGAACTAAAACCCTGCAAATCAAATGATTGCAGGGTTTTTGCTTTTACAGGTTTTACCAAAATATGCACGAAATCGCATATAAAATGTGCGTCATTCGGCGCGTCGTTCCTTATAATACCAAACTCCCCTAATTCGTATTAATACATTGATATTCAGCTAGTTTAATAGATGAACATCTTGTATGAATGAAACTGCAAAGCTATTTTTGTTTAACCTTAATGTTATCGTTATGAAAACTAATTTTAGCGTGCTTTTCTTTTTGAAAAAGCCAAAAAACTACACAAAAGGGGCTGTTTACTTTATCTTTTTAAGAATTACGGTGGACGGGATTCGTGCGGAAATGTCCACAAGCAGAAACTGTGAACCAGAGCGGTGGAATGCAAAAGCCGGAAAAGTCATCGGAACAAAGGAAGATGTTAAAACTCTGAATGCCTATCTGGAAAATATGAAAGCGGAGATTTATGCAGCGCATAGCCAGCTAAACGCAAACGGAGCTGCAATAACCGCTGATAGCGTTAAATGCAAATTCTTAGGCAAAGCCGAAAAAACACACACCATTATGGAGGCCATTAAAATCCATAACACAAACATGGCGGCACTTGTAGAAAAGGAAGATTATGCGGAAGGCACTTTGAGACGGTTTATAGTGCTTGAAAAGCATGTTAAAGAATATCTTTCGTTCAAATATCAAAAAAGTGACCTCAACATCCGCCATATAGACCATGAGTTTATTGACGGTTTTGATTTCTATCTGCATACCTCAAAGAATAACGATACCAATACAGCCAGTAAGCACCTTAAAAACCTGGGAAAGATTGTCCGTATATGCCTTAGAAACAAATGGATTATCACCGACCCCTTCTTTGGCTATAAGTTGAAATCAAAGCTTGTACAAAGGGAATACCTTACTGCGGATGAACTGAAAAACATTGCGGGCAAAAAATACAGCACCGCAAGACTATCACAGGTTCGGGACTTCTTCCTGTTCAGCTGTTATACGGGGCTGTCCTATGCCGATGTGCAGAAACTCAAAAAAACCGACATACGCATAGGTATTGACGGGGAAAAGTGGCTGTTCAGCTATCGCAAAAAAACAGGTACGCCTGTATCTGTCCCACTTATCCCAATAGCTGCAGATATTCTGGAAAGGTATAAAGATCACCCTTCCTGTGCCAGTCAGAACAGGGCGCTGCCGGTTTCCAGCAACCAAAAAATGAACGAGTATCTGGTGGAGATTGCCGCCCTGTCGGGCATCGTTAAAACACTCGGCAACCGGATCGCTAAACGTACTTTTGCCACTACAGTTACTCTTTTGAACGGTGTACCTATCGAAAGCGTGTCTAAAATGATGGGGCATACCAATATCCGCACCACCCAACTTTATGCAAAAATGCTGGATGAAAAAGTTGCCAGCGATATGGCACCATTAAGAGAAATTTTTGCTGTTGTATAGCATAGATAATGCACACCCAAAAACTTCGGTTCGGGTGTGCATTCTTCACACTGTATGAACACAAAGGAAAGGAATGCCGTTCAAGGCTGCAATAGCGTCTCCGAGGTCGCAGGAAACCGACAGCCACCACTCCGTAGAAGCCCAAAGCGAGAACAGCGGGCGGGTAATTGAGCGAGGGGGTTTCGCAGGCCGCACCGAGCGTGGGGATAAATTTACGTGTACCGTACCATTAATATTAATTAATTTTAACAATGCCAAGTCAAAATTACAACAGGAAACAAGCAAGCCAATATGATAAGATCATAAAGGAAAACCTTGAAGTTACCCTTCCGGTAATTATCAGGGATGTACTTGGCCTAGATATCCTCCTTAGTGAGGAACTGCCTGATGATGTCCAGCATACCAAAGAAAGGAAACCGGATGCACTGAAAAAAGTAACCGATACCGACGGAAACACCTATGTTTTACAGGTAGAATTTCAGGTAGAAGATGAAAAGGAAATGGTTTACCGCATGGCAGAATATAACATCATGCTGATGCGCAGGTATCAACTACCGATAAAACAATACGTAGTGTTTTTAAAAGATACCAATCCTATTATGCCGACTTCATTAGAAACTGAACATCTTAAATTTGATTTTAGGCTGATCCGCATCTCAGAAGCCAGCTACAAATTATTCTTAAAATCCAACAATCCGGAAGTTAAGATGTTAGGAATATTAGCTAACTTTGGTAAAGAAGATAGTTACCAAGCGGTTAAGTCTATCATTGACGGTATACAGTCAATTACAAAAGGCGATTTTGCCGAAAGCAGATATTTTAAACAATTGCGTATCTTTGTACAGTTGCGCAGCAATGTTGAACAACAATTTGAAAAAGCTATGGAGACAGTAACTAAATTTTTCAAGGAAGAAAACGATTTCCTTTACCGCAAGGGTGAAGAAAAGAAAAGCCATGCCGTGGTTGAAAACCTTATTGTTAAACTGGGACTTACAGATGAACAGGCTGCCGAGGTTGCAGAAGTAGATTTGGCATACGTTAAAAAAATACGCGCTGAGATAAATGGCAAATAAATAAGCCACAAAATATATTATGAGGTTTATTTACCCGTTTCAACTCTGCTATTGTTTCCAATCTGATTTAATTCGTGATTAATGAATCATCAACTACTATAAGTGTGTTTAATGGGGCATTATTTCCTATCCCATTCAACAAATGTAAAGAACTAACATAGCCTAATTACCATCTGAGTTCAATTGCAATTGTAAAATTTTAGCTTTGTACATGATAAAACAGATGATGAACTTCAACCTTTTTTAAATCATCTCCAGGTAGATGATGATTGGAGAGAAAATGTGTGTCACTTAGTTTTTTGAACCCGTTTAAAAAGGTTTCATGAGAGATTATGACTTGCTCTGGTTCGGAAAGAACTTTTGAAAAACTCTTATTCCGCACAAAAGTTATCATAATACCAAAGTTTTCTCTCCATGTTAAATACGAAAGTAACTGGTCAATTGTTTTTCCATAAAGATTCTGACCTGCCCAAATTTTACATTCACAGACTAGAATGCTACCTTTTTCAATATTCAGATATATATCCGATTTGCCCTTGTTATTGAATGTCTCTCCGGTTGCCTTTCCTTCAAATAGAGCATTTAAGCCCACAAGTATCACATTCCGTAAATCTTCTTCACCACTTTGCTGGAAAGACTGTGGCGTTTTTTCAAACTGCATACCTTGATTATCAATTACTGATATAATATCAAGTACCTTTTGCCTATCTATGTAAAAGTTCTCCGGCTGTTTTGCCGTCGGCCTAACACTGGAAACTAGAGGTTTGTGATCAATTTGTATTCGCTTAGTTGCTTCATCTTCTCGCTTTTTAAGTGGTATATTAATTTGAGTAAGCAATGAAGCATATTTATCTTGATCTTGTTCTAATTTTATTTTTCTTTCTGATACAAAACTTCTGATTCTGGATTGTAACGTAATACTACATTTTTCAATTTCAGTGTTCACTAAATGCAAAAAATTATAGATCTGCTGTTTCTGCCAGTTTATATCTGATGCAATCTGGTCTTGCGATTTTGAAAATCCATACCCTTTGATGTCGAGACTAAAATCAACGCTGTAAGCACGCCACTTCAAATCGTCTGGTGACCAGCTGAGACTGATGGTGGATGGTCGCACTGCTAAAATATTCTGAAAATTAGGGTTGTATTTCAATGCAATGGTTATGTGAATGCTTTCGAATTCGTATTTAAGATCCCCTTCAGATTGATAAAAGTGATCCCTCTGGCTGGCAGGCACAGTCCTTACTTCCTTTTTTATTTCCGCAGATTCACCTTTTTCATCGTCTATTTCCAAAGGCTCCAGGTTTTTGGACTGGTAATAGTAAGTAGTGAGTTCTTCTGTAGAGTTGCCAATGATATAACTATCCTTTTCACCTAATATTTTAAGGCGAATGTCTTCATAAAATTTATCATAAAGCTGTGAAATAGATAATTTATTGTGGTACATGAAGTAAATATAATCAAATATTCTTCTCATAATCTACCCAACCAAAAACCTATGTTCGAATTTTGCGTTTTCCTCCTCCCTTCACGTAAAACCCTAGTTTTTATGTGAATAATTGGATATATAGTTTACGTGGTAAATTATTAAGTTTTGATGACCAACCTCAAACGACAGCATTATTTATCCTGTTCAATTTTTTGGGTAAATACATAACATAGATTCAGCAATTCCACCAATTGATTATAAAAGAACAGCATATCTGTCAGTTCTTCCCCATCTGGCGATTCAGCAGCGAAATGAATCCATCCCACGTATAGCTCCCAAAGCTTAGTACGGGACTCGTGAATCGGATGGTTCACGAAAAAATAAGTAATTGACGGCACAGGATTATTAAGATCTTCATCGGAAATATCAATGGGTTGATAATTTAAAGTCTTTAAAATTTCGTCCATAACCTCTTTATTTATTGATGAAACCATATACCATTCTTAATTGATCTACAAAATTTTTAAAATCACTTTCATAGTGTTTCTTTAGTACTAAGAGCTGAAATTGGCTTTGCTGAAAATAACTGACCAGTTGGCTGTCATCAACAGAGTTCAATAACACATATTTTTTCGAGCTGAAGTTCAGCATAGCAAAAAAAGCGGTGTTGTGATAATACTGTATCTTATGGATTTTTCCGGCAATCCGCAACCGGAGTTCAAGTTTATAATAATCGCTCATATCTTTCCATAGAAAACAGATTTCCGGTGTTTCACTATTAAAGGTACATGGAATCATGTCTGATCTTCTCGGCTTCCCCTTTACATTTCGCATTCCATATGTATAACTGTAGTGTGTGTACAGCCTTCCTGAAAGTAAAGGGAGCGCCTTTTGCCATAGTTTAAAAAGCTGATTGAAATTATATTTGTTCTGTTCCCGTTTTTCAGCTAGCCTATAAGCATCATCCTTATATGCTGGGCCTATTACTAAGGCAATCTTCCTCATGTCGAAGCAAATCTCAACGAGTTTTTGCTGCTCATCTGTAAGATCAATTTCTGGCAGGTGCGTTTCATTAAGCACATATGTTGTAAAGCTTCTCAAATCGGTTTTGGCCTTGTTCAAAATCCCCGTATAAGGAACCAAAAAAGGATAATGGTTAGTTCGATACCATTCATTATTCGAATCGGCAATGCAGAATCCCAATATCACATGCGTTTCTTCAGGTAGTTGTTCCTGAATGTAGCGAACTGCTTTTCTTAGCGGAACAGGATTTTGTGATATTACAGGAAGTTGTTTTCCAGGTTTATATAGGCCTTTATATCTTACTTTTGACGACACATGCAAATTATCCTTCGACTTATGGATCATCAGGTACTTAGATACCCCTGTTTCCTGATCAAAGAATCCTGGCCAATAATATTCTTCGAAATCATATTCAATATCATAATACATCAGTTGGGTAAGCGAAAAATAAGCGTATCGGCTCAAATAGTTTTCATGGGTATCAACGCTGCAACTTATTAATAGTTCGGAGGCGGTAACCTTAATGTAAACCATTTCTTCTGGTTCTTTGTCTACAATTACACCGATTACAAGCAGCTCATTGCTGAAAGATATCTTCCTGATTTTAATGGGGAAATAACCCCTCTTGGGTTTTCTGATCTCGGAATATTGGTTCAGCGTATTTTCTGTAAGTATTCTTGTATTTAGCGTAAAAGGCAAATGAAAGAAGTTTATCGATGGAATCGTTTTATCCGGCATAATCCACCTCACTTTCTTTTTTTAATTGTGTGTAAGATTCCGCCACTTGTGCAAGGGATTCTATTTTGTCACCGCACATCATTTCGGTAACCTTTAAAAAGGTTGAAACACGGGTGAATATTTGTTCTGCATCGGCTTGCTCAACCTTAAAATCATCCTTATAACGTGCAGCGGAATAGCTTTTCACCATGATATCAAAGAGCCGTTTATCCTCATCACTGCCCGATAAGAAAAGCCTCGATGGTGCAGAAGAAAAGCATTCGCACAACCGAAGTTGCCTGTATAGGTTGTGCATTTCAGAACGGTAAGCCAGATGAACCCTGATCAAAGCAATACAGCACTGTTCTACCACCTGATGCGCCATAAATGCGCTTAGGTTATAATGTTGGTTCGTCAGGCATTCTTTTGCACTTGCTAAAAAACCAGTTGCCAATGGAAAGCGGTGGTTGTAATGTTTTTGGGCTTTTACTGCTCCCTGTGTAGGTATCAAACTTGTAGTCTGGAAAGGTTGTACCATACCATCCCGACTATAGAGAATTTTACCCTCGTTGTAAATGGTAATGAAAAACCTGTTATTGGCCTTTATTGCCTCTGCAATGGTTTCCTGCCCATGAGCCAATATCGTGATCTTTCCCAAAGGGTATTTATTATTGGCATAGTCTTGTACTTCGTGTTCAATTCTGGTAACGCTTTCGGTCACCATCAACAAAAAATAATGATAGTTTTCTGTACTGTGGTTCTCTACAAAGCACCCATTATTGATTTTAAAATCGATGTTTTTACCAAAGCTATAAATTTGCTCGGGCTTGAATTTTTGAATCAGCTCTTTGATAAAGGCTGAAAAGTTTTCTTTCTGGAACTGACCAGATTGTGAGAATTGTGTTTCCATAATCGTGACATTTTTGATTTCTGAGATCAAAAATGAGGCACGGAAATGCCGTAATCTACCAATAAAGCTGGTATCTTACTACAATAGATTGGTTCATTACTATCTTAGGAATTTATTATATTTGCTTTATGGAAACGCCTACAAAATCTAACAAAGTGCATATCGGCAGAAAGATCAGCCGTATCAGGGAAATACGTGGTATAAAACAAGATTTTCTTGCTATTGAACTTGGCGTAAGCCAACAGACCATTTCTAAGATAGAGCAAAGTGAGGAAGTTGAAGATGCAATGTTGGAAAAGATTGCAGGTGTACTTGGTGTGAGTGCTGAAGCGATAAAGAATTTCAGTGAAGAGGTTCTTATATTCCATATTCAAAATATGCATGATAACGCATCGGCATACCAGTACAATTATCAATGTCATTACAATCCGTTAGATAAGGTGGTAGAACTTTATGAACGTCTACTTACTAGCGAGAGGGAAAAAAATGAGCTTTTGAAAAATAAGTAAATCGAGTACGACTTGAATCTTACAAAAATGTTCAATCCAAGCATATTTATCACTATTATGTAGAACTTCTGTTAGCTGCTGCCCTTTTTGTCAACCTGTTATTTTTAACGATTGAATAAGTCCGTCATTTAATTTAAAATGATAAGACAGCACAACTGGGCTCCCGGAAAATTTCCCGAAACTTCGGCTTTTAAAATTTCTTCTGTCGCTGAATATCCCAAAGGTTTCATAACGGTTTGGTATTCTTCATTAGCGTTTCGGTTAAATTTTCGCCAAGTTCTCCATTGACCTTCTTCCACATATTAGTTAGTCTAAACCAATCTCATCTGATGTTAGCAAAATCTTTTTTATCCGTAAAGTATTCAAGTCCTAAAATTAATAATATAGCGCTAATATTATTCCACTTCTGCACTACAGCCAATGAATTCCAATCTTTTGATATGTATAAATACATAGTATAATAATAAATGAGCAAGCATATGATTGCATAAATTTTAAAAAAGTGCAGGTTTGATTTTAGAAGATATACAGTAATGCAAATTATACAAGCCCAAAACAATGTGTTTGAAATAGCAAGCATCAAGTCGTGATATGGTGTAGCTATAAAGAAGGTAAATGGCATTGTCAAAATGCCAACATATTTTATAAAATTCGAAGCAATTTTATTTACTATTTTTTTAGAAAAGTTATAGAAAAATAAAGCGCAACTAAATGAATAAAAAAACATACTCATAATAGCCCAAATCTTTGCACCGTTTGTTGCTCCATTCAAGGCATGTTCTTTGAATAAGTTACTAAAAAAATTTTCAGACCAACTAAAACCTAGTGTCTTCATATCTTGGTCTGTCCCACCTGGATAATTCAATGTAGCAATAATTAGTAGCGAAACTGCTATTGCAATTCCTGTTAATACTAAATACTTTTTAATCATTTTGTTGTCTGATAGTTTGGTTCTTTCACAATGACCGATAAAGGTTTGTGTATTGGCGAAGAAGGCGCATTTGAAAAACGTCAGCTTGGATTATGCGCTAAAGCTCAATAGAATTACAAATGTTGAGGCTTGTACTTCAGCCCTTTTTTACCAATACCTTGTTAGCGGTTCGTTGCTTTTCACGTTAATTCTTCTATAAAATGCCAACAAACTCCAGCTATGTCAATAATATTCACTTCTTTGCCATAAGGCTGTTCTACTGGTTGTCCAACTGGTGGAATGTCAAATTTCTCTGAGAGGTTCTTTTCGTTTATATTTTTCCAAAATTCATTTATGTCAGGTACCTTAACAGACACCATCAGGTTTTCGGCAAACGCCTTATTGTCGTATTGTTGTAATATAAATTTACAGTTGCCATTTCGGAAACCAACAAGGTCTCCGCCGTCCCATTCTATTTCAAAACCTAGTTCTTGAAATAGCTGTTTTGATTTGTCAAAGTCTTGTCCCGAAGGAATAAACGGCTCAATAGATAGATAATTCATATTTTATATAGTTTTGTCTCCTAGTTGTTAAGGTCAAGACCTAATGTTTTTATCATTTTTGTTTTGTTGTCAACTATGTCTGTTATTTGCAGAAAGTTTTTTGCAATGACCGCTAACGGTTTGCAGCTTTGCGAATTTTGGTTTACCGGCACTAATAATCCACAGCACTAACTTAATAAAAAATACCGAAACCCGCACAGCACCCGTCGCCCAAAAATTCGCAAAACTGCGGTTACATGGTCAGCAGTTTACGATAGGTCAATCTTGCCTTTCATTAACCATTGTGTTTTTGGTCGGGCAATTACTGGTAACGTTTTGGCGCTTGGTGAAGACGCGGATTTCGAAGCACAAAACTGTCAACACAGCACAAAAGTTGATACGAGGTAGAATGTTCAATTAACCACTGAACCCGCTTTTTGCCAAACGCCTATCAGTGGCTGTTTTATTTCGTCCACCCAACATTCTTTTTCCATTGTTCAATTTCTTGCCTTCTTTTCTCAAAGTCTTTTGGTGGCGACTGATTTTCATCTATTACTTGTCTTCTCAATATTTCTGTTTGCTCTTCAAGTGTGTTAAGCCCAATTGATTTTCTTCTTTCATTTACCTTGTTTAATTCGTCAAATATATTTGGGCTTAAATTTCCGTTTTCGTCCCAGTCAAATTGAGTTCCGTTAAGTTGTGGCTTACCTTCAAAAACTGCTATACGGTCTGTTATATATGCTAAATTTTTCGAGTCTGCTTTACTTTCACTAACTGCTATTTCCAAAAGTTTCGCACACTTTTTCATAAATTCAGGTTGTCCGATTGAGTGTTGTATTACCAACCAAGCCGCTTCGTTTGCTTCTTTACCAACTTTGTCAATTGTAGGATAGCCGAATGCGTCTATTATGTCGTTCAGGATTTTAGCATTTTCGTTATGCAACTCTTTCATTTGTTCGTTATAACCTTCGCTAAGTTTTCCGCTTTGCACAAATTTGTCTCTTAATGTCAAGTCTGCATTTTTCAGTTCAATTATTTTTTCAGCAATGCATTTATTGTCCATTTTTTGATGTCATATTGTTCTTGTAGAGTTGTTGTCCTAAAATAGTCACTAACTTATATATATCGGATATTCTACTTCAGAAAACTTATTCAACCACTCTTATTTTCTAATATATGAGGAAGTTTTTAAATTCTAAAATTCACACTTTTTAATGCCCAACTATCGTATAACATAGTACCCTGTTACACAAAAGTTTTTTTTTATTGTTTAGACTTATAAACGATCGCCCCTCTGATTTGCCATTCATTATTTATTGAATTACAAATTATTTCAGATCGTCACGTAGATAGCATTTAGTCGCACCTCTTACATTTATTATTGCATATAAATAAACTCAATCTTTCTTTTTTAGCAAATGCAGTCGCTTCCTTGCTTTCTTCGCCTCTTCTGCTGTTTCTCTGGCAATTTCTTCCGCATAGGTTTTTTCCAACGCTTCGGCTTCCAGCTTGATGGTGTTCTCTTCCATCGTCTTAGGGTCACGGCTATAGGTGGTATCTGCCCAATGTCCCCATCTAGGAGCTGTCTGCCTGATCGTACGGAACTTGATGTCATTGGCACTCATGCGGTTGTTTTCGTGTTTCAGGTACAAAGCTATCCCGAAAGATGAGGACGTAATTAGGAAACAGGCCACTACACCAATGATGAGGTTTTTTGACCACGCCCCGAAATGGTGGTGATGTTCGTTTTTTACGGTGATGACTGTCGGCATGGTACCCACGAGATCTTTAACCTGATCGATCTGCTGGCTGATCTTCTGATCGTCATAACGCTTGTTGGATTCTTCTATCTGGCCAGAGATGTTAGCTAAAGTCTCTTTATACTGCTGCAAAAACGACTTTAAAAATTCTGGCAGTTCGCTTTCGATGACTTCCATACGCTTAACTAAGCCCAGAATAAGCTCTTCGGCCATGTTTACTTTTTCTTCTAATTCGTCCTGTTCCATTATTTAGAATTTGGTGATGAATATTTTTTATTTATCTGGTTACTTGTTGCGATTGCTCTGCCTGGCGTTTCTTTCGTTTTCTGCGGGCTTTTTCTGCATCTCCGACCGGGTCTGGTGCCGATGGCACAAACTCTGGTTTAAAAAGGATATCCAGCAGTTTTTCAACTACACCAGACGCATTAGGATTATGCCCATGCTCGGCTTGAATGCCCTGCCGGATGGCCTCCCGCAACCGCTGCGCGAGTGAGGGCTGGTGTGCCTCCCTTGCGGCATGGTAATCCTGTACTTGCTGGTTGCGGTTCAGCTGTGCATCCATACGGGAAAAGCTTAAACTCCGGTCAATGGCGGAACCCTTCATTTTGATCCCGCCCTTTTCAAAGGAAATCCCCTGTACTTCTTTAGTGCCGCTTTTGAGCTTATAGGCGATACCAATACCATGTATTGTCAGCTTCGCTTCCAATTCTTTCCAGTTCGTGGACTTTTTCATAGCGGCCTTGATCGCATCATACAGTTCATACCTGATCTTTTCCTTGCCATTTAAAGCCTGCCTGTTAACCTGCTCTTTGCCCTTGCCCCAATGATAACCGTATTTTAAGGTAATCTCCCTGCAGGCTTTGATATTCCGCACGTAATTATTCTTATCGGTGATCGTCGCCCCCTTGTTGTCTACCCGGTTATAAACCACGTGCAAATGCGGATGCAATCTATCATGGTGACGTACCACCACGTACTGTGTATCTCGGATCCCCATCTTCTGCATATACTCTTTGGCATGTTCCAGCATGACTTTGTCCGTCAGTTTGGGCAGGTCTTCCTTACTCCAACTTAAGACCAGATGCCCGACCGCCTTACCTAGTTCCGGCCTCATTTTGCGTTGCAGGTTAAAATCATTTGTTAATGTGGTGGCGTTCTGCATCCTTACACCCTCGGCAAAAAGAATCTTCGCTTCGGGCTTATCCACGATGTAGCGGACACAGCCCCCGAAGCTTCTTCCTGTGATCGGTTTACCGATCATGACTATTGATTTTGGTTAATAATTCTTCGATCTGCCTGATCAACGCCTGGCATTTTAAAGCCAGCGTAGGCAACCCCTCCACATGTGCAAGATGGGTCAACTGGTTAAGGTTATTGGCCATCCCTGATAGCATCCTGAACCAGCCGCTTTCCTCTGGGGTAAAGCGGGGAAAAACCTTTGCATTCTTTGCCGCCCTGCGGAACCACTCGCTCGGTTTCAGCCCCGCATTTTTTGCCCGTTGCCCGATCAGTTGTTTTTCCATCGGGGTTAATCGGATCATCAGCAGGTCACTACGGCTAATCGTTTTTTTTGGCCTGCCGGGTACCCTTTTTTTCTTTATTTCACTATTGGCTGTCGCTGTTTTCATGCGCTGCTTTCCTTTCCAAATCTTCTATTCATACTTTCTTAATTCCTTTTTTAACCGACCAACGGGAGCGAGTCCAGGGCATCCCTCTTAGGGTGAATCCAGGGTTTTTGTATAGCAAAAACATTAACTCGCTCCCTACAAAGCGCATAAGTTTGACGTGCTAAAAGCTTCGGCAAATCTTAGCGGTTTCCATGCCCGGATGGCTCCTCTAAGGAGCGTCAGGGCTCAATACTTCGCCGGGTTTTCCAGTTCCTTTTTTGGTCGGTTGACCCGGCTCAACCGAGTGGCCAGTAGACCAGGCTTCCCCTGATCGGATGGTAAGATGGTTGGTAGCGGATGTACCCAAATGCATCCAATTCTTTAATGCATTTATGGTATGTGGCAATCGATGCGATCCGGCTATAGGCCATCAACTTTTTGCGGGTAACTGCAAAAGGGCTGATAAATCCACCATACTGCCAGTAGACAAAAAGTGCGGCGAATAGGCTGACATGGGTAGTCAGTATCCGGCTGTCTGCACCCATGCGCCTGACCAGTTTGCCGTAGTCCGCCGCCTTGTAATGGGTGCCTGTTTCTGTCATTGGTTACCTCCCTCTAGTAACCTGGTAATGTCTTCCAGTTTGTAATACATCATGCCTCCAATTTTTGTAAATCTTAGCGTACCGTTAATGCGCAGGTTTTGCAGGGTTCCAGGTGAGATGTTCAGCAGCTTGCGCACTTCGGCACTTTTCAGCCATTGCTTACTCTGCCTGTCTTCCGGTTTAATGAGCTGCCTGATCTCGGCCAGCATTTCAGTCTTTAATTGTTTTAAATCCTCTTTTGTGATGATCTCCAGATTCATAGTTTTTCCCTCCTTAAATTAATCTGTAATGTCTTGTTGCATGATTTTAAGCACTTCGCTTTTTTTGAAGTACACACGCCTGTGCAGGCGTAAAAAAGGCAGCCCCTTTTTCATCCAATCCGTCAGGGTGACCAGTGATACGCCAAGTTCGGCTGATAGTTCCTGTTTGGACAACAAGCGTTCTTCCTGTTCCTACTTGGAACTGTCACCTGTTTTAAAATGTTGTTGTAGTTCTGCCCTTACTACATCCCGGATGCATTGGCTAAGGGCTTGTTCATTGATAATCTCCATAGCCTTTGTTTTGGGACAAAAGAATGCTATGGATCTTGCTTTTTGTTACCACCGGGTTTGCGTGGTAAATTGAGGAGGTTTGATTATAAGTAGGAAAGGCAATTAAAATTCTTATTATCAGATTGATAGAAAACCGTTTATTTTAGATGGGATAATAAGCCGCAAAATGCTATTTCTTCTTTTTTGCAGGAGTAATCGTGTAAAGTCTGTGCTTTTCGGGTATTTCATTCTCCCTTTTTAGAGGATCTTTTGGGTCAATGCCCCGGAGATAGTACCGTAATTTATCTATCTTGATTTCTTTAACCTGACCGATGTTTTCCTGATCGTATTCACGGAAATACTTGCTGATCATTTTGGCCCAAGTATTTTGTGCAGGGGTGATCAACAATTCGTTGCCATCCGGCGCTTTCAATTTCTGCATTTGCAAGAATAGATCTAGTATAGCTAAAGCTTGTTCATTCCTGATATTGATATAGCCATCCCACTGACGGGCTTCTTTCAGTTCTGCCTTTAAATCTGCAATCTCTGATTGTTGCTTTCTGATCAGTTCGACCTGATCGGCAATAATTTCAGGGAGAGTCTTTTGGGTATGCCACTGGTCAATCGAGCGTAGGTACTTTTGAAAACTTGTTAGCTTCTTCAATATCTCCATGTCCGTGGCATGGCTTGAATTAAACGGGTTCTTATGCTCAATGAAATTAATACGCCTCATTACAATCTGCCAAACAAAGGTGAAAAATTCCTCCTCACCCCCTGGTTCTTTTCCTAGGAAATAAGCAAGGTGATATTGATAAAAGACAGGGTATTCCTGTTCAGGTAGGGCAAATAGTTTTTTTATGAAAAGATTATCCTCAAATCCATTTTTCAGCCCGGTGAAAATACCTATATCATACGGGTGTGGATTGAGGTTAAAGGCTTCGTGCGGTTTGAAATATTTATTGGGCATGGTTTCCGGCTTAGTTTTTTTAATGAATGATAATCATTTTCTACTTAAACTTGGCATTTATTAAACATTGTCAATAAGATAGTGTACTTTATTTGGCAATTGATCATTGATAAATAACTAATAAGTACTGAAACCATTTATCCTCATGTGCAATCACATTTAATAGTTTATCCCAGTTTTGCTGTATGAAAAGACTTGGTTTATCGGCCGTCATAATTCGGTTTTTAATAATAACAAGAAAGCCAAGATATGACATCAACAATCCTTCATTAAAGGCATCTGCTTTATAGCAAAACACTGCGTTTCTTAATAAATGTTTGGCATTATCCGGAAAAAGCCCAACTTCAATCCATCCTTCAATTTTAAGCTTCATATCGTTTTATATTTAGCTAAAATAAAAGAAGTTTCCATGATTAAGAATTCTTAATTATTTATAAATTGGCGATATGAACGTATTTCAAAAAGAATGGATCGAATTACTGATCAAACAAGATTTCCCAGAATGGAATATTGGTGAAGATGGAAATGATATTTTGGTGAAAATTCCGGACAGCCAGGATCTACAACTTGTAATAGACAATTTCCCAGAAACAATTTTGGCTATACAAAGTGAAATCACAAACCCACCACGAAGACTTAAGTTTTTAATTGGCAATTCTAAGACTAGTGGTTCATTCGAAATTAACCCTAAATAATAATTAAATAGCCTTTAAAGGCTATTTAAAAAATTCAGGAATAACTTGCCCTAATACGTCTTTTGTGAGTTTTGCCATGGGTCTTTTATTATAATCATGTTCATGGTAATAATTCCCAAAATAGAACTGGTAAAATTCAGACTTATTAGTGCTTAAGGTGCCAAATAGTTTTTTCAATGAATTTGCCTGACCTCTGCTGTAGACATCGGCTTTGTGTACCAATTCACCAACAATATCGGTGTGTGCATTGTATACATCCTCAATCTTGAAGAGATTGTTATTACCCTCATTTGAAGCACTTCCAAAAATTTTTCTCCTTTTGGGATTAAAATTTGACATCGCGTCCTGTAAAACCACTTTGTAATTCCTAGAATCACTAATATTCGGATATAAATCTGAGATCACAATTCTAAAAAGCGCATCAGAACCAAATCCATCTAAGTAAGGATGTAAGTGAGTATCATGCATTATTGTAGTTGCATTCTTTAAAGTACAGTTACAATAATAGCAAGACGGGATCAGGTTATAAAAGTTCAGCGGAAGAAACGGGTGTTTAGACTGTGAGAAAAAATGATCATAAGTTGGACGGATAATCTGTTGCCCACCTTCCTTCATCACCGTATTAATGTAAACCCTGTTGCAATATGGGCAAGCATTTAAGCCAAGCTTGGTCGAAATGTCATAAGAAAAAGCACCAAACAAATCGTAATCAAGAATGATATTAAGGAATTTGAAAATAGTTAAATCATCATCTTGCTTATTAATGTCAAAGTGTGCCTGCAAAGCTAAATCCTTATCATAGGCTTCCAGCGGTTCCACCAAAATAAGTTCTTTAAGGTTACCCTCATCCTTTAAAAAGGCTAAAATATCATAGAGTTTCTGAGGATTGGCAGTAATCCAAGGTTCGACATTTGCAGGTATTGCTAAGTTATGATCGGATGCTCTCTTTATTTTTTGCGTTAAAAAGAAAGATAATATTGAATTTTTAGTATTACCATTTACGGGTGAATCTATTACCTCCTGAAAATTAATTTTTTGAGTAAAATAATCAAGCGCAATCTCTACGAATTCAATACGAGTGTTAATCTTAGGTATTATAGCCTTATAATACGTATTAGCGATATCTTTTAACGCCAGATGTTCAATTTTGATCATTTTTCTTCTGGTTTCTAATGCTCTTTAACATATCGAGTTCGGTAGAACGCGATTCAATAATTTCATCTATAAGATTAAAATCAGCTTTAGAAGCTACCAGTTCAAGTATCTTGGTCTTTAAAAACTGCTCACCAATTAGGTTAACTTTGTTTTTATAAACTTTATGATATTTTTCTCTCGTAATTTTTCTTGTCTTTTTAATCTCCTTAATCAATCCCTGGATATACTCCCTTGCATGTTCACCCATCAACCCATCCTGTAAGAAAAATGAATTGGTAAACAATTCGTGAATGTTTGCTCCGAGTGTTTCTGTTTGAATTTCATCGCTTGGCAGGCCACAATTTCCTGAGTCATCTTTTCGAAGAAAAACTAAATTCTGTTTGGGAAGATCAGAAACTATAAAAGGTGAATGTGTTGTTAATATAATTTGAACCTGATTCTTTGCAAACATAATTTTTACGCAATCTAACAGCCAGGTCAAAAAGAATTTTTGCCATTGGGGGTGAAAATACAATTCCCCTTCATCAATCAGTAGCATCAAAGGTTTATCTTTTACTGCCCTCTTTATTTCATGCAAGCGGGAAAAGAAATTTAGTTGAGCCTCTTCGCCAGCACTCAGGCCATCGTAGCCCCAACTGTAATTTAAGAAAATGATATCTTCAGTATGTTTTAATTGAAATACATTGAATATAAGACCTAAAAGATTATAATCTATTTTAAATACAAAACTTTGCAAATCTTTTAAATAGAGATTATCATCAATCATGGTAGCCTTATCAAGGGCATTCAGTAATTTTTTACCTAAAATCTGATGAACAATCTCCACCTGCTCGTCATCCTGCTTAATCTGTAGTCCATCCATGAATTTTCGAATCTCAGGAAAAACCTCGTCTGCATTCTCAATCAAGTTTTTAAGTGCATCCTTAACCGCGTATCGGCCTTTAAAATTCTCATCTTTTAGGATATTATGACGGATAGAATGATAGAATGCACATAAATAAAGTATGTCTACAAAGGCTCTTTTTTTATCCAAATCAACATACAACTGATTGATCGCTTTTTTGTGAAACGCGGCCAGTCCAGCATTATTAAAATATAAGCTATGCTGCCCGTCGTTGTCAATAAGATAATCGTAATCATCAAAGTTAAAGCTAATGGTCATTTTTTCTGGAAGATTTAGCTTATGAATCAATACAGCATTAGCTGGTGCGGCTAAAAAGCGAACATTACTTTGTAGCTCCTCATTATAAAAATCAGTTAAATGGGAATGATAAAGTAATATCTTTTTGTCAATTTTAGCTGGTTTTTGAGTCGCTTTGTTTTCAAGCTTAGTAACATGTTTATTTAAATACTTATCAAGTAAGAACGTGGTAGAATAATTCTGAATCCCATGATAAATGCTTTCAGGATGCCTCTCAAAACTATTGGTAACATAACCACAAGCCATGTTTTTAAACTCGAAATTAAGTCCGTTAACACGGCCATGATCATCAGCCATACGGTCAATATTGTAGGGCCTGGGGTTTTCAAATTTATATTTACCGGAGGCCTGATTTGTCGTTTTTAAAGTTACTGGTAGCGCCATCATTTCCTCTACACCTCCTTTTTGATAAAAATAGGTAGAAACGACTTTTGATTCTGGATCTAAAAAGGAAAAGATTAATGGACACGTTAAGCGTGGCAGACGACCATACAACATTTTTATACAATGCATTAAGGTCGATTTTCCAGATCCATTTTTTCCAATTATTCCAGTTACACTAATGGATGCTCCTTCAAAAATATCCTGGTAATCTTCATTTAATGTAATATCGATATCGAACCAATACCCATTGTCATTAGGCTTCGGGGTAATAGTAAAGTTAAGATCAGAACTGAAACTGAATCCTTGCTGTTTAATCTTTCTATAGTCAAGAATCCAAAGGTATAAGAGCCGCATAATTAAATATTTTTGTTATTCTCAAATGTAGACATCTAAACCAAAATTTACTAATTGCTATTTTAAATTATGGTGCCATTACCAGTCGGAGCATTTGCTGTAGCTATCGAATCAAAATCTTTGTTTATGTATGATATAAACTCTTTATTACGAAATATGTAAAAACGAACTCTCAAAATACTTTAGAAAGGATGATAGCTATTGCCGAGAGTCGAATAAAAAAACAAGCTTACCCATTTAGATACAAACTGTTATATTTAGATTATAGCATTTGCAAACAAAAGTTTTTTGAAAAAAAAGGGGCATTATTTGGGGAGTTCGAATTTCAAAGCCAATTAAAGATATTGCAAACGTTGATTTTTACACGAGGTGGAAATCCAGTGGGACAAAAAACAAAGTACTGTAAATCAATAACTTAACAAGTATTTGTTTTATGCAGTCAATATCAATGACAGTTTTCATAAATATATCTCATCAATACTCTATTATATTAAGATAATATTTTCGCATTTTATTATTCCAATTGTATACGTTACGAGCTAAACTATGCTACCAAAACAAATTATGTGATTATATCCTGCATTAAAAATCCCTTTATCAATCTGAATATCTCCTATATGCATTTGGATTCAAAGCTTTGTAAGATTATTAGCTAAATTTGAGGCTAACAATAATAAAATCACTAACCCACATATTAATCAAATATACTTTACTACTGTTTAATTTCTATCAGATCACCTGTATTAGAAAATCGATAATCGAAACGGCCAAGACGCAATACCACGTCACCTGTTCCATTGCCGCTGATGACCTGATAACGCCCATAATTAATTTCCTGAAATGCCAATCTAGTTATCGGATACCCATAATGACAAACTCGGATCATATGGAGGTTAACCAAACCGCTATCATAGGTATGCAAGGGAATGAATTCATTGCCAAAAGCATTAGGAATTGCTGACCAGGCCTTGGATTGGATATTGATTTCCTTTTGCGCACCAAAATCGTCGCCCGCCCGGTACTTATAAGCAGCGCGGGCCAGAATATCATAAACCGTTTTATTGACCTGTTTTAATTCTTTAGCCTCTGTGCTAAAACCGTCGTCGTATAAAAAGTTGCTCAGTAATCCATTGGTAAAATACAGGTAAGTTTTGATGCGTGATGCATAGAACATTCCGTTTCTGGATACGTTAGTTAATTTCAGGACACTGGCTAAATAATCTATGGTTAGTGATTCATTTTCAATACCGGATTCTAGGATATTTTTGATCTCGCCACTTGTATAATATTTGGTCACAGAAAACCCTGTTAATGCTTTTTTCAAGTCGCGATCCGCAATGAAAGTGACCTTTTTATCGGTACGGACAAAGACAATATTCCGGGTAAAAATCTCAAATGCAATATTAGTTATTTTGTCACTCTGGCTGCTATATAAAATCATAACTTGATCCCTGTGATAACCTAAAAACGTCACACAGTCATTAAAAGATAATCCAGATATTTCAGGTGGTGCCTGCCGAAAGCCGTTGCCATCAGGGATAAAAATATCGGTTGCGGGTTTGTTAAAATAAGACATATTAAGTTGATATCTTTTTGGGAATGTTCGTCACTTTATTGTTAATAAATTCATGAATGCGCTTTAATTCGGCATTGCTAAAATTAACACCAAAGAGCCTTTCGAAATGTTTCAACTGTTGATTGATATTGTTACTGTTTTGAAAGAGTTCCCATATATTGGTCAAACCCTTAAACCTGTTAATCACTTTACGATCTTTAAACCAATCCATAGAGTGAGTTAGTATTTTGCCAGCTATTTTGGCGAAATTTATTTCTTTCAGACCGTCCTTCAAATCATGCGATTTCAGGAAGGTGTTTGCGCTTTTATCAAGGTCTGCGTTCTGAAAAACATCTAAGTGATTATGAAGCAGACGATGACTGGGGTCAACATATTTTTTAACAAAGGTCGTCCAAAATGAATTGAAAGCCTTGCGTGCGTCCAGTTGTTCCCGAATGGTTGGTGATTCTTGAATCTGCCGTTCCAGTAGTATAAAATGCTCCCTTAGTTCTTGAAAATCAGCACGCAGTTGAGCCAATTTAGCTGGTATTTGGTCTATATTATCCAGTTGATCAAGCAGAATCGTAGTAAATGGTGGTATGGGTAAATAGTGATAGCCCAAACTTTCTAACAAGTCTTCAAGCTGAACTTGATGTAATTTTGATAATTTCTCCAGTGCTTCTATCGAATATGGTGTTTTTGCAATTTCGTTGACTTGTTGTCCATATAACCCTATAGGAAGTGTCGTTTGAATCGTGGAGGTATTCGATACACTAATTAGATTGCTGATCAAATCATGAGAACTTGTTTGGACTTCGGTAACAATAAACTCATCCTTGTCATTAAATGCTCCTGTCACCAGTGGGAGCTTTATTCCTGGTTTAGATACGTCGCTTTGTATGAAATAATCTGTTTTTAACTTTCGGCCATATTCGGTAATGAACTCTTGTTCAGCTTCCTTTTTACTTTTCCCTTCACGGTTAACCCTATAGATTACCCGGCCCGGTGTGTCTAATACACCGCTTACGAATTTTAAGCCGGTCTCACGTACAAGCATATTGAGTATTGGCCGTCCTGTAGGGAAAATTGCAGAAGCCGTCAAACTTAAATGATTCAATTCATCCAGCGATGTGTAAAATTCTGAACAGCCAATAAAAGATTCTACAAAGGTGTTTAGCGAAAATATAAATTCCGGTGTCGGCTTGCCATAGCCACCCAGGCAATAATCCAGTTCATCTAGCAGGCTCAAGCTGATATAGGCGCTATTGTAATTGACAGTATCTTGGATAAGGTCTTCCATTTTCAAAAATAAGGTTTGCTATGAATCAAGTAATGCTATGTGCTGACTAGGTAGAAGCTGATGCCGAAGCACGAGCCACAATTTCTAAGTTTACCGGAATAAGCGCACTGTATTTTGCACGGATTTTACTGTACAAATCTACGCTGGACTTAGGAGATATTACGGTCAAAACTAAAGCGTATTTTATTTTTGCTGTGTTATATCTTCTTCCTCTTTCTAGCGCGTGTAAGTGAAACATAGGGTTTCTAATATTGTCTGCCCTTTTGTTTTTTCTTCTTGATTCTAAACTATCCCATTTATAATCAGCGCGTAATTCGTTTTCAGCCTGATATGGAGTTTGTCCTGATTCACTGACTGGAAATTGTGCTTCCCGTATCCATCCATCTGCTTCTAATTGCGCTACTCTATCCGGTTCAGCCGCTATATCTACCTGCGTTGTTTTGCCATCTCTTTTGAAAATATATTTTGAGGTGTTGGGATAAAACGAAGTTACAATTGATGAGGTAGAGTAATCATCGGGGCTTTGTGGGTCGACATTCGTAAGCACAGCAGCTGTCCACCTAAAATTAATATTTCCGGTGGTAATGTCCTCAGACCACGGAATAGGTAATTCTATAAATTTACCTGGTTCAATTTCGCCGTTATATATTAGCGTGTAAGATTTATCAGGACACGTAGCAAACTGTTGAATGTCATCAGGCAAGACTCCGTGCCCAATTTCATAGTTATGGCCTGTTCCGGTTTCTGATACCCCGTGGATCACTAAGGCGCGTGCTATTAATATATTTATTGCCTCATCACTATATCCCACTAATTGGCCTGTTGTGGCGCTTGCGATTGGACTAGAGAAACTGGTTCCAGCATTCATTACACGGGACCCACCTAGGTGGTTCATCAAATGAATTGGAGTTTGAGAGCATCCACCGAATGCAGAGAGGTCAGGCTTTAACTTATTGCCCTCCCGGCCTGGCCCTATACAACTGTATGGAGCTCTAAATATGTTGTTATCCACTTTAGAATAAGCACCAATTGCTAAACCATTAACCATATCGGAAGGTGCTTGAATTCTGTTATAACCATCCATATCGCCATCATTTCCTACTGCTGTACAAAATAATATATCATGTTTTTGAATAAGCATGTCACAAGCAAAAGTGAACCGGCAAATATGGTCATCTAATATTTGACCATTGGGGCCTAAACTTAGATTGTAAACCTTTATATGGTTGTTGGCCGGAACGATTCCTTCTATAGCATCAATAACCTCGTACAGATCAGGATCACTTGTATCTACCGATAATACCCGGAAGTTTTTTACACATACAGATGGTTCCGGTAGCTGATCGGAATTCTTAAACCTGTTTAGAGCGCCGTACAGCACAGCACTGGTTACCTGAGTTCCATGATCGCAATACCCGTCAGCAGGTGCGCCAGTAACCCATTCTTCATATTCAACGTAAGGATCTAAAGCGGGATTTCCCGCAGTATAACCGCCATCGATAACTCCTACTGTGACAGTTGGCTTAATGGTGAACTCGGGAGGTCTTGGTGCGCCAGTTTGTATAGACCCGCGGTTTATTTTTGAAAAATCCCTGATATTCAAAGGGTGTAAAGTTCTCAAAGGGTTATAGCCTGCTAATATTGATAAAACGTCACGGTTCCCAATTAAACTTATAAAAGTTATTCCTTCTTCATATTGTTTATAGCGAACCTGGTCCAAATCTACACCAGCTATGCTTAGAAGATTAAAAAATTGATTTAAAGCGGCCTCTTGATCAATATCGAAAGGGTGTAGTACAGCCTCTAATCGGCCACTTTCCCAATCATCAGGAATGCCAACGATTTGTTCATTTTCTGAAAGCAAATCAACACTCACTAATTTTCTAACATCCTCTGTAAAGCTTTTAGTTAAACTCAACTCCGGTTTATTTAATTGCGCTTTGAACCTAGTTAAGCTATTTTCCGTTCCCCTCACAAAGAACAACTTGCCTTGTGATAAAGGATCATTTTCTCCTTTTTCAACATAATCGGCCGCCCGCCAAATCCTGGAGCCTATTTCCTGTAGGCCAAACCGCTCTGTAGTCCCGTCAAATATGGAATCAGGATAATAGCTTTTAGCCGAAAAATCAGGGTGCATTCTCATACATAAAACGACCTCATTGGGAAGCTTAGAGTTATTAGGCAGCTGACGCAGAATTCCTGTTGCAGCATCTATATCACCTATAATCTTCTTCTTGGCCTCGTCAAAGGTTGCCGGTAAAGGTTTGCCACCGCCGGATGATCGTTTGGTGACTGATTTACTGTATAGCTCTCCCTTGTAAAGGATGGGTCTTCTTTTATTACTCATGAGATTTTGATTTAGCTAAGTGATGTTGTACGCCTGCGGGGCTAAGTCCTGTTATGTCTGCTAATTTCCTGACAGTCATATTTTTTCCAAGCATTTTCTTCGCTAGGACGCAAAATTTTCCCCTGATTTTTTTGTCGGAACAAAAGCTTTCTAATTCGTTTAAGGTCGCTGTGGCAAAATCTTCATTTTTCATAACGACACGTTTTTTTACATTATTTGAGAATTTGCAAATATCAGCAGCGCTCTTTTCTGCCAGCATTTCAGAAATTAAGGGTATCGGAATAATTTGAAAATCCTGCGAGAAGTACTTGCCTAAGTTTTGTTTAAGCAATTCGTTTCTTTCTTCGAGATCAGGAACTGGTATCTCAATTATATGATCGAAACGACGCCATATCGCCCTATCTAAAAGTTCAGGGTGGTTACTCGTTGCTATAACCATGGACGCTATAGGCCAGTCCTCCAGTTCCATCAAAAGAACATTAACGACTCGTTTAATTTCGCCTAAATCGCTATTGTCATCGCGCTTCTTGGCTATAGCATCAAATTCATCCAGTAAAAGTACTGAGCCGGTTGATTTAGCAAAATTCAATACTTTTTTTATATTAGTTCCTGTTTTACCCATTAAGTTGGAGATACTTGCAGAAAGATCCATAATGACTAAATTTTTATCAAGTCTTTTAGCAATAAAATGGGCTAACATAGTTTTGCCGGTTCCTGGTTGCCCAATAAGCAACAAGCTTGAAGAAGGTTTAATTCCTTCTTCCAATAAAACTTTCAGATTATTTCTTTCCTCTAAGATATCTTCAATCTGATTCCGTAATACCAGATTAAATACCGGAACATCATCTTCTATCAAAGTAGGATTTACTACTTGCGCCATTTCCAGGTGTGTTTCTGTGTCCGTTGGTATTGGCGTATGCCCTGCACCCGCTGATCTGATTGCATTGAGCCCGCCCATTGACCTTGTGCTAATAATAGCCTGAATTTCTTTAGAAATTTCAGGGTCTATTTGTTTAATAGACCTAGCCAAGCTTACAGCAATTGCTTCCACTTTCCTCACGTCGCCCAATAAGCCTGCGGAAACCAAGTCGGTTAAATATTTTAAAGATTGATTCTTGTTTGGTTCTTTGTTCATGTATAATAATAACAGTACAACAAAAATATAGTTAATTTGGCATTTAAGCAATAGTCTGTTTTGTTTATTTTTAATTTACAACAAAACAGTACAAAAATCATTAAAATAATTAACAAAGGTTATATAAAAAAAGGCACCCTAAAATATTGAGATGCGCCCCGTTAGGTTTACGAGAATATTTCCTCTTCAATTTCTGATCCTACAGTAAACCTTGTGCAATTAAATTTGGATTTTTTGATACAAATAGTTATATTTAAATCATAGTATTTGCATACAAAAGTTTTAAAAATTAGGTGCGTTATTCGGGGAGTCGAATTCCAAAACCACTCTAAAATATTGCAAACGTTGATTTTTACACTAGGTGTAAATCCCAGCGGGATCACGAAAGGCGCAAGAAATTGCGCCTTTTCTATTTAAAAGACTTTTTAAAGCGCAATTCCCGAAAAATAATAGGTCATGTCTTTGCGTGATCCGGTACTGGCCTTTGTTTTTCTCTAAAAATCAGAAAGTGTATTTCACGTAAATAATTTGTTCAGGATTTCAAATACGAATAATTTATTTTTAACGACCTAAGCGATAACTCAATTTAGAATGTAAAGTTGAAAGCAACCGTCATTTATTAAATGTGGGTTGAAAAGGATTTAGCCGCGAAATCTATGAAGATAATTGCAACTACTGGCAGTAATCGCCTTATGGGATTAAATGCTTTGTCTGGCCAAACCAGAACCCTAATTTATGTGATGTTAAAATTGGTTGACATTCAAGATCATTAGATTCAGGCGTTAATCAATGTTGTTTAGAATAAATACGGCTAAAACGAAGTATATTAATGAAATGTATAAATTGTGTATTCCGGCAGAATAATTCCTTCTGCTATTCCGGAAATTAATTAAGCTCCCATCTCAGAACATTTTAGTAAGGCATCGAAAAGTGCTTTGTTCTAGCCTTATTATTCATGCGGACAACTGTAATAGTTTCCCAAAATCTAATCTGGATAAATATAAACCTGGTATGCCACGAAGTCGAAATCATATTTTAGCTAAATATGGTCGGTTAACGGGTAAAATAAATGAATTGAATGTTAAAAATATGATCGATTTTAGCAACAGGTAGATCAGTTATGCAGTTAACTTAATGTTGGCAAATAGAGTTTGCCAAAAACAGGCTACCGTCATTAACATAGAAAAGCATCATCTTAAGTTAAGCATGTCGAACTTCAAACTAAAAATACTTTTTTCTTATATCTCAATTTGTGTATTCGTTTTTATTGTTACACAATCATCTTTTGCGCAGGATAAATCGACAGATGGTTATTGGATTTCTCCTGCCCTAACAAAACCAGCTAAAGCTAATTGCTGGATAGCCTATCGTCGGGACATCACGCTCAATAAAAAGCCGGAGCAAGCATTAGCTACCATTGCGGCAGATACAAAATACTGGCTTTGGATAAATGGTAAACTTGTCATATTTGAAGGAGGACTGAAGCGCGGTCCTAATCCCAAAGATACCTATGCAGATAAAGTTGATCTTGCTCCATATTTAAAAAAGGGTACAAATAAGGTTGCCATACTACTTTGGTATTTTGGTAAAAATGGTTTTTCGCACGTAGGTAGTGGTGTCGCTGGTCTTTATTTTAATATGAATGCTGAAGATACTGTACTCCATAGCGACAGCAGTTGGTTTTGCCGTATCCATCCGGCTTATGGCAATACAGAAGCTCCGTTTCCCAACTACCGGTTGCCGGAATCAAATATTCGTTTTGATGCCAGAGCAGATATCACCGGTTGGCAAATCGCTCCGTTAACTGGGCTTAAAGATTTTGGAAATGCAGTGATTATCGGAAAACCAGGTGACGCACCCTGGAACAAACTGGTGGAACGCCCTATCCCCCAGTGGAAAAACTTTGGGATAAAGACCGCAAAATTTTATCGCTTTAAAGGCAATATTACCGATACGATCATTGCACAGCTTCCATATAATATGCAGCTTACCCCCATTATTTCACTAACGGACGATATGGGTGGCCAGCTGATCAAAATAAATACCGACCATAGCAACGCTGGAGGAACCGACAACCTGCGGGCAGAATATATTACTAAAAAAGGTTATCAGGAGTACGAATCTTACGGATGGCTGAATGGAGAAAAAATAATACTTATTGTGCCAAAAGCCATTAAAATAAAAGCTGTTAAATATCGTGAAACGGGTTATAATACAGCACCTGAAGGCACGTTTGCCAGTAGCGATGATTTCTATAACCGATTTTGGAAAAAGGCGCAGCGTACATTATATGTTAACATGCGCGATAACTATTTCGATTGTCCTGACCGGGAACGGGCACAATGGTGGGGAGATGCCGTACTGTTGATGGGCGAAAGTTTCTATACCTACTCTACTTCTGCACACGCACTAATGCGGAAAGCAATAAATGAACTGGCAGGCTGGCAGCGCCCCACAGGAGAACTTATTGCGCCTATTCCCGGTAATTTTAATCAGGAACTTCCCGATCAGATGCTGACCAGCATTGGCTATTATGGCTTCTGGAATTACTATATGAATACGGGTGACCGTAAAACCATTGAAAATGTTTACCCTGCGGTAAAAAAATACCTGTCTTTGTGGAAAACTGATGATACGGGCCTTACTACATTACGGAAGGGCGACTGGCTTTGGGGCGATTGGGGTGATAACATTGATGTAAGGCTTATTATGGCGGGCTGGCATTATCTTGCTTTAGATGGCGCCGCCAGAATGGCTGATCTGCTTGGCTACAATAATGATGCTGCAATGTATCGCCAGGTAATGAGCCACGTAAAAAGCGGATATAATAAATGTTGGGATGGACATGCCTATCGTCATCCTTCATACCATAAACGAACCGATGACAGGGCGCAGGCCTTAGCTGTGATTTCGGGGATTGCTGACTCATCAAAATACGAGCGCATTTCTGAAACCTTGCATACGCAGATGCATGCAAGCCCTTACATGGAAAAATATGTGATGGAAGCCCTTTTTAAGATGGGCAAAGGTAAGTATGCGATGGAGCGGACGAAACTGCGATTTGCTGAAATGGTTAATAATCAATATTATACTACCCTATTCGAAGGTTGGGGTATCGGCGAAAATGGATTTGGTGGCGGCACCACCAATCATGCCTGGAGTGGTGGTGCCCAAATTGTTATTTCAGCGTACCTATTTGGAATCAGACCACTTGAAGCTGGATACAAAACGTTTCTGGTCGAGCCTGACCCTGCAAATCTTCGCACAGGAACCCTCAATGTTCCAACCGTAAAAGGAATGATCAAGACCTCATTCGAAAATAATGCGGATGAGTTTAAGCTACAGCTAACTGTTCCTTTGGGTACAACAGCAATCATACGTCTGCCTTCAGGTTCACCGGTATTCGTCAATAAAAAACTTATCGAAACAAAAGAATTAGAAACGGCAGGATTAACAAAGAAAACGAATACCATCACTTTTAAGCTAAGCCCGGGAAAATATAAGATTAAACGGCAACAGCCTTTCTAGAACAAGTCAAAACTGTTCCGAAATCTCACGAACCTGTCTGGTCAAAACTCATTGATATGAATCAGTTGAGTTAAAACATGATGTAATTTTCTTTTATAAATAATTATATTGGCACTTACACACATAATAAATGAGGATAAAGATCATCAGCGACTTGCATCAGGAGTTTGGAGTTTCTGATATTGATTTTGGCAATGCTGATTTGGTGATTCTGGCTGGCGATACAAACTTAGGTACAAAGGGTATTGATTGGGTAAAAGATAACATCAGGGATAAGCCCGTAATCTATATATTGGGGAATCATGAATATTACAAGGGTGCCTATCCTAAAACGCTTGATCAAATCATAAAGGCATCTCTTCATTCAAATATAATCGTTCTTGAAGATAAAATGGTTGAATTTGAAGGCATCAGATTTCACGGTGCAACATTATGGACCGACTTTTCTCTTTTTGGCAGCCCGGTTGAGTACGGTATAATATGTCAGGCACAAATGAACGACTATAGACAAATTCGCAAAACCCCATCCTATTCGAGGCTGAGAAGCATAGATACCTATAAAATCCACCAGGCATCAAAGCGATGGCTACAACAAAGCCTTGAAGAATCTAATGGATATAAAAATATTGTAATCACTCATCATGCTCCTAGTATTAAATCGATACCTGAGGAATATAAAAATGAACCCATATCTTCAGCTTATGCTTCGAATCTGGAAGATGTGATCTTAAAATACCAGCCTGATTATTGGTTCCATGGCCATATCCATACACCTGTGAGGTACCATATTGGCAAAACTGAAATTATATGCAATCCACATGGCTATATAAACGAGGAATATAATGGATATGACATCGATTTAATCATCGAGATTTAAAATATACGCAATATGAAAGTGCTTCACCAAACTTGTATAACGTGGGTCATTAAAGCGGCTTTGTGACTACCTGACTTAAGGTTAGTAAAAGCGATATTTATCGAGAACTACCCTTTTTTCTGTAAATTTTATATTTACCCTTAGGTTTGTGGTCACATTCATCCGCGAGGCCGGACTCGTAGAGGCGTTTTAATATTTCCTCATCTCTACCTCCATACCTGAAACCTGAAATACATGAAACTGCATAGCGCTTATGGCCCTCCTGCTAAGTTCATCGGGAGTTTGTGGTTGCTTTTTAAAATAGCAATGGCCATATTCAATTTTAGAATGGTCAATGAGGTCTGGCGCTTCGGCTTCAGGCGCACCGCAGGAAGTGCACACCTGATCTTCCACATAGAAATCTCCCTGGGTATTTTCAGGATATCTTTCAGGTAGTCTTTTACCAAAAAAGGTTTCAAATATTTTCATTACAGGCCAGTGTAGTAAAAATCTAGTTTGTAGAAGATAACGACATGGATAATTTACCTTCAGGCGCTTTGCCAAAGTGGTTCGTATACCATTCAATTAGTTTGTCAGATTTAAACTGGCTATTTCCATTTATTCCCCTAATGAATCTTTTGGCAGATTTGGTACCATCTTCGCCATTCATGGCCTGGTAAAGCACATAGTCGACTATAATTTTGTCTTCAGGTTTTGGTCCTTTGTAAGATAAGATTGCGCCGTCTTTTCCAATAATAAATGGTGCAGGATCACTAATACTTAAAATATTTCTGAAATCAGCTGATGAAGCATTATTAACCAGTCTGTTCGTATTTGAAGTACTATCTGAACCGATGCAAAGTTTGGTAAAAACCACATCAGGATATTTGGCAAAATGTTCCTTTAATAACAGGTAAGCCTTTTCTTGCTGCTCAGAAAGTTTTTTGTCCTTCCAAACATATAGGTAGACCGTTTTTCCATTGTATAAGCTACCAAAAGTTTGATGTTTTCCGTTCAGATCGACAATTTGTATGTCAGAAATATGCGTACTGGTATAGTCATTGTAATTTTTAACCATAAGTTTAGCAATTCCCTTAACCATCATGGTACAAGAGCTGGCGAGAATACAAATGGAGAAAATAAGAAAGTAAAATGATTTTTTCATGTTCAGATTGGTTTGAGGCTGTAAGTATAGTTAATTAATCATTATAGCAAAGACGATCAGGATCTAATTTGGGTTGCATCATTATTTCTTTTTTTATGGTTTACTGAGCATATCCCAATGGTTGTGTTTCACCGACAGTAATAAATAATTTAATGTAGAAAATGATCGACCGGTAGTTCTTGGCGGTCTGCATTCCCGCCATTCGCTATAGCTCCGATAGAAAATCTTTGTAACACTATCAACCATTGCGTAAATCGGAGGCTGCCGCTTCTGTCTGGTTTAGGAACAAGGGTTTATGCACCCTGCAACCGTTAATATGAAATGCTGCCAAAGCCCCTTAGCCCCGGCTGAAGCGTTACCCTGCAGCAAGGAGGTACGAGGCAGCGAAGCGTGAAAGCAAAAGACGGGAGGAGACTTCCTGCTCAGCATAGGCCTTGCGCTCCAAACAAAGGTTAACCAATGGCATTTTACAATTACGTCCCTTATCCTATCGGTTGGTATCTCCACCGACCGAAACAAATGATTTATGTAAGAAAATGAGCGATCGGTGTTTCCTGGCGGTATACAGTCCCGCCATTCGCTATAGCTCCGATAGAAAATCTTGGTAACACTATCAACCATTGCTTAAATCGGAGGCTGCCGCTTCCGTCTGGTTTAGGAACAAGGGTTTATGCACCCTGCAACCGTTAATATGAAATGCTGCCAAAGCCACCTAGCCCCGGCTGAAGCGTTACCCTGCAGCAACGAGGTACGAGGCAGCGAAGCGTAAAAGCAAAAGCCGGGAGGAGACTTCCTGCTCAGTAAAGGCCTTGCGCTCCAAACAACGGTTAACCATTAGCAATTTATAATTATGTCCCTTATCCTATCGGTTGGTATCTCCACCGATCGAAATAAATGATTTATGTAAGAAAATGAGCGATCGGTGTTTCCTGGCGGTCTGCAGTCCCGCCATTCGCTATAGCTCCGATAGAAAATCTTTATAATACTATAAACCATTGCTTAAATCGGAGGCTGCCGCTTCTGTCCCTTAGGTTTGTATATTCTTAAAAATATATGAACTTTGAATATATAAAACCTTAACGGCAGTGCTGCTCTATTACCCTGTCCCTTAGGTTTAGGAACAAGGGTTTATGCACCCTGCAACTGTTAATATGAAATGCTGCCAAAGCCACCTAGCCCCGGCTGAAGCGTTACCCTGCAGCAACGAGGTACGAGGCAGCGAAGCGTAAAAGCAAAAGACGGGAGGAGACTTCCGGCTCAGCACAGGCCTTGCGCTCCAAATAAAGGTTAATCATTAGCATTTTACAATTACTCCCCCTTTTATATGGACCTCAAACTTTTATTTAGTACCAATCTCTACCTGACCGCCTTTTTTAAACAAGTCATGAGAAATAAAATACCCCGGTATTGCCTTTCCATTAACTTTGATATTATTAATCCCTCTTCCTTGGCCTGGTTTGGAAATCGTTAACATTTTTCCGGTACTGGTTTTCCATTTTACCTCATCAAAAAGTGGAGCGGTAACGATATAAGTTGGATCAGTAGCCGAGAATGGATATAAACCCAGTGCGCTAAATACATACCAGGCCGACATTTCGCCGGCATCGTCCATTCCGGAGAGCGCCAAACCATCATCGCCTATACCATATAGTTCGTTTAAAATCTTATCAATAATTTTCTGCGATTTTTCCGGCTTACCAATAAAGGTATAAGCAAAAGGTGCTTCATGGTCAGGCTGGTTGCCCTGGCAATATTGTCCGATCATGGTTTCTACATTGCGGGCAATGTATTTCGGGTTCCAGGGTAAGGTAAATAGCGAATCCAGTTTGGATTCGAAGCCTTTTGCACCACCATACAGCTCTATTAAACCTTTCATATCATGTGGCGCATAAAACGAAACCTGCCAGGCATTCGCTTCCCTGTACATATATTCGTAGTATGGATACTGAGGGTTGAAAGGTTTGATCCAGTCACCATTTGCTAACCTGCCCCTCATAAAACGTGTACCCGGATCGAACATGTTTTTATAATTTTTCGATCGGGCCATCAGTGTGTGGTAATTACTGCTATCGCCAAGTTTTTTAGCAATTTGAGCAAGCGAATAATCGTCATAGGCATACTCGAGCGTTTTAGAAACACCTGCCTTCGCTTTGGTTTCTACATGTGGATTTTTAACATCAGGGTCTGAAATATATCCCTTCTCGATATATTCTTTCACAAACGGACGGGCACCACCATCCACATTGGCATTACGTAACAAAATCTGGTAGGTACCTTTGATGTCGAAATCATCAATACCCCTCAAATAAGCCCCTGCAATGGATGAGGCACCATGATCGCCATGGAAAAAAGTAGGAATAAAACCCGTTTTATCGCCCACATCCTTCATCGATTTAATTACATCCAAAGTAACCTGAGGTGTAATCAGACCTAAAAGCACGTCTTTATTGCGGTAAGTGTCCCAAAGTGACGGTTCTGTATAATAATTGAAATCTCCTTTTACCACATTGCGTTTTGCATCTCTAAACTCACCGTTGACATCACTACGCAAAGCCGGCCATAAGAAAGATCTGTACAGGCAGGAATACAACATCTGTTTTTGCTTCTGCGTTCCGCCCTTTACCTGAATGTTTGATAATAGTGCCTCCCACTTTTCGGTTGCTTCCCGGCGGATCTGTGCAAATGTTTTATTTCCGATTTCTTTCTCTAGGTTTTCTTTTGCATTGGCTATACTCACAAAAGATAACCCGATTTTAAGTTCAACCGGGGCTTTACTCCCATCAGCCAAATGCACGATTGCATAACCAGAACGTTTGCCGGCATCAACAATCTCAAGTTTATCAATCGTTCCATTTACTACCGCATAAAAATACACATTTTCACCTCCCTGAAAACCTTGTATGGCGGATGGCCCGTCTTGTGCAAGATTCCAGGTATTAACACTGCTGTTGGCTTTTCCCATGCTGAACAGGATTTGCCTGTCGTTATTTTCTTTGAAAGTATATTCGTGAAAACCGCATCTTAATGTTGATGTAAGCCTCACATCCACCTGATAATCATATAAATATACCTGATAAAAGCCAGGTGCTGCGCTTTCTTTTTTGTGCGAAAACTTTGAACCAAATTTACCTTTTGGGTTGGATAGTGGTAAGATGGGAATATTGCATAAATTCCAGTGCCCTTTATTTGTGTGTGCAAAACCATAAATGGTATCATCTTCATACTCGTAACCTGCACCCGAACCAAATTCCGTAATGGGACTTAACTGCACCATGGCATTTGGTAAGGAGCTGCCAGGGTAAGTTAAACCTGCCCATGACCGCCAGCCTTCAGGCAACTCATATCCCAAAATTTTAGGATCAGTCAGAGGTGCTGTACCAATGAAGGTGTTCACATATGGTGTTAATTTAGCTTGCGCCTGTGATTTGTGATGAATTGCGATAATAAATATCAAGAGAATGGTGAAGAATCTGGCTGGCAATTTCATTTTAGATAAAACGTTTTAGTATTTCATCAAATATATAAAATCTATTAAACCAATGTATAAAATATCATAATAGTTACTTGCTAAAATCAGCGAAAGTGTCCAATTGAGATGCTTAAATAGTTGAATAATTTGCCAAATATCAGTATGCTTTGCAGCCGCGATTTTCATGCTCGCTGTGCTATTTTATATATCTTTGGCTTAAACACTAATCAAATAACCAATATGCTTTTAAATTACAGGCAAAACATCCTTTGCGCATTTTTCTTGTACTTACTGCTCTTCTGCTCTGCCAACAGGCTTCTGGCACAGAACAAAGAAAATACTGCCTTTACTATGTGGGATACGAAACCTGCACAGCAATGGATGACGGAAGCTTATCCTATCGGTAACGGACGTATTGGCGGGATGATTTTCGGAGGTGTTGATCAGGAACATATTCAATTTAATGATAATACGCTATGGACCGGTGATGAGAACGACCGGGGTATGTACCAGGCTTTTGGCGATTTGTTTATCGATTTCAATCATAAAGAACAACAATTTACCAACTATACCCGTAAACTCAATCTTACTAATGCTGTACATACCATTAATTATAACCAAAACGGCACCCAATTTAAACGTGAGTATTTTTGCAGCTTTCCGGATAAGGTGATGGTACTGCGCTTTACCGCTAGTAAGAAAAAAGCTTATTCTGGAGTGATTGGCTTAAAAGATGCGCATGATGGGATCATTACCGCGAAGGGCAATACCATTCAGATTACGGGTAAACTACCAAATGGCATGACTTACCAGGCTATTGCTGCTGTTAAGATTGAAAATGGAAAGCTTGAATCGATAAGAGATGGTAATACCGAAAAATTGAAAATAACAGCTGCTGACGCCATTACCCTTACGTTTACTGCAGCGACCAATTACAGCAATAAACGAGCGCAAAACTGGAAAGGTGAAGAGCCGGCACCTAAAATTGACCGTATTCTAAATGCGGTTAAAGCCAAAAGTTATGATAAACTTTTAAACACACATATTCAAGATTATAGCAGATTATATAATCGCCTCGCAATAAACCTTGGCACGGGCGATGAAAATACCCGGAAGCTACCCACCTACCAAAGATTGATCAACTATAAAAAGAAAGCAGACCCCGCCCTTGAAGCTTTAATTTTTCAGTATGGCAGATATTTGCTGATCAGTTCATCAAGAGCAGGTGGCTTACCTGCCAATTTGCAAGGACTTTGGAACGAAAGCAACACTCCACCATGGGGCAGCGATTACCACTCAAACATCAACATCCAGATGAATTACTGGCTTGCCGAACCGACCAACCTCTCTGAATGCATGATCCCTTACTTGGATTATATTAACAGCATGCGCGAGGTGAGTGCCATGCATACCCGTAAGCAGTATCCAAATACCAGAGGCTGGACGGTTAAAACCGAAAATAATATTTTTGGTGGCATGAGCTTTCTTTGGAATACCCCAGGAAGTGCCTGGTATGCGCAAGCCCTTTGGGAGCATTATGCCTTTACAAAGGATAAAAATTACCTGAAGAACTTTGCCTATCCGATAATAAAAGAAATTGCTGAATTTTGGGACGACCATTTAAAAAGGAGGCCGGATGGAACACTGGTATCACCAATGGGCTGGTCGCCAGAACACGGACCAACGGAAGATGGGGTTACGCATGATCAACAAATTGTGTTTGACCTTTTTACCAACTACATTGAAGCGGCTGAAGTTTTGGGTACAGATGCTGATTACAAAAAACACATTGCCGATTTAAAAGCACACTTATTAAAGCCAAAAATTGGGAAATGGGGTCAGCTGCAGGAATGGGAAACCGATCGTGACGACCCTGCCGACCAGCACAGGCACATTTCACATCTCTTTGGCTTACACCCCGGCAGAGAAATCAGCACCATTAAAACACCAGAACTGGCAAAGGCAGCCAGAGTAACCTTAACTGCCCGTGGCGATGAATCGACTGGTTGGTCGATGGCCTGGAAAATGAATTTCTGGGCCAGGTTACAGGATGGTAATCACGCTTATAAAATTTTGCAAAACTTTATTACGCCTGTTGGTGGTTCCGGTACAGATTACAATAAGGGAGGCGGAATCTATACCAATTTACTCTGCGCACACCCACCCTTTCAAATTGATGGAAATTTCGGCTATACTGCAGGTATTTCTGAAATGCTGTTGCAAAGCCAGGCCGGCGAACTGCAATTTCTGCCAGCTTTGCCTGATCAATGGGTTACGGGAAGCATTCAGGGTTTAAGGGCACGTGGAGACTTCGAAATTACCAATCTGGAGTGGAAAAATGGCAAGGTGGTTTCTTTAGCTATCAAATCATTATCAGGCGGGCCATGTATCGTAAGAACGCCGAATCAGCTAAAGGGAAACGCGAAAGATATTGTTCAGGAAAAATCGGATAAAGACTTCAGGTATCGTTTTAATACGCTGGCCGGAAAAACGTACCAGTTTAATTAATTATCGGTGTCCGATCGGTAAACTGTTCTCAAGTTTTTTTAAACGTATTTATTTCCTGTCGGTCGCGCTGAGGGATAATTTAATGGATAAAAATGAATATAAATAACATATAAAATCCAATTAGTAATATCCCTTGAGGAATCGCCATTCCAAACTTGATTTGATAGCTATCGGATGGGAATCTTAGATCGTTTGCTTTAAGATTCCGGCATACACCAAATCCGATTGCTATCGGATGACAACGGCACTAGTTGAGTCTGTCAATCGTAACGGAGTCGAAGGATTTTTAACCCTAAATAATAAGGTTAATTGCAAAATCGTTTATCGTATCCTTATCCAGTAGCTGATAAGAGCATAGCGCTAACAAACCTGCTTAAGTTTTCTTACTTCAATTTCACCCTGTGCCAATACAAATCGAAACATTTAAAATTCATCTGTTTCGGTAATATTAATTTGTTTGATGACACCCGCTAAATGATTATTGTTAATCGCATCTCCTGCTTTTAGTTCCAGCAGTGTTGATGTCGGCACTTTATCGTCTACAAAAATGTTGCTCATATTGATTCTTTTAAGAACGGATAATTTACCGATTTAATCTGAATCCGCTTGTGTCAAACAAAACCGTATTTATATAGATTCGCCTTTTAGCAAGACGATCAATACAAACACGGCCCGTAATTTTTATGCCTTTAACAAGGCAGGTTTCTCATGATACGTTTTCCAGAGCAATTCTCCGAATAGCGTATTCGACCAGGCAAACCAGGCTCTTGTAAAGTTGGCTGGATTATCTTTGTTGAACGACTCGTGCATAAAACCTTTGCCTGCATGTGTTTTGCGCAAAGTATCTATACAATATTTAATCTCGGCATCATCTTTAGAGGTAAGTGCACGCATGGTAATGCTCATTGGCCAGATCATGTCTTGCCCCGCGTGTGGACCACCGATACCTTCAGCCGCTGTGCCTTTAAAGAAATATGGATTATCTTTAGAAAGGGCAAATTTCCTGGTGTTCTGATAAATCGGATCTTCAACTTTCATCGCGCCCAGATAAGGCAAACTCAATAAACTGGGTACATTTGAATCGTCCATTAAGTAAGAACTTCCAAAACCATCTACCTCAAAAGCATAAATTTTGCCATATTTCGGGTGATTTACGATGGCATGTTTTTGAAGCGCAGCATTTACCTCGTTGGCCAGATTTAATAAATTACTTTCTAAAGTTTTATCGCTGTTTAACACTTTAATCATCTCTGCAGCCTGCTTTAGGCTTGATACCGCAAAGAAGTTTGAAGGAACCAGAAATGGAAAAATAGTGGCGTCATCACTCGGTCGGAAAGCAGAACAGATCAAACCAACCGGATTTACCGGAAAACCGTAACCCGCCATGGGTAACGAATCGGTAGGTTGTGTGGTTTCCCGCTGGAAATGATAAGGGCCTTTACCGGTTTTGCGCTGTTGCTCTTTAAAAGTTTTCAACGTAGCCTCAATTCCTTTTTTCCAATCGGCATCGAAAGGGGTTTTATCACCTGTCTTTTTCCAATAATGGTAAGCCAAACGGATCGGGTAACACAATGAATCGATTTCCCACTTGCGCTCGTGTACGCCTGGCTGCATAGCGGTTTTATCGGTCTTCCACTCTCCCACTTTATTGGCATCACCATAAAAAGCATTGGCATAAGGATCTTTTAAAATACATTTGGTTTGGTGGATAATTACACCGGCAATTAGCTTTTTTAGTGGCTCGTCTTCATTTACAAATTGCAGGTAAGGCCAAACCTGGGCTGAACTATCGCGTAACCACATGGCATCAATGTCGCCTGTAATTACATAGGTATCTGGTCTGCCATCTTTTTCTTCGTGATAAACCGTCGTATCTAAAGTATTTGGAAAACAATTTTCAAACAGCCATGCTAATTCGGGATTCTTAACATTTGACCTGAAGGTGTTAATGGCTGCGTCTACCGCTTTACTTTTAAAATGTCGTTTTGCAGCAGCTACGCGTACCACCGGAAATTCGGGCGCCAGATTAGCGGCGAACGAAAATTTTGATGCAACAACGCCTGCTCCTAATAAGCCAGTGTTTTGTATAAATGTCCTTCTTTTCATTATGATTAATTATGATATTTAGGTTTAATTTTTAGCGATAGTGTTACGATACCTTATAAATTCATATCACTTGCAGCGGTAAATATTATTCGGTTAGTCCTTAACAAATATTATCATAATTTTTGGAACATCAAAATCATAATGTTCAATTTAACTATTCCTAAATCGATTTTCTTATACAATATCTTGAATAGATTCAGCTTGTGTTCTTTTGCTAAGGTGACTAATTATAGATATAAAATAATATATTTAACTAACCAAGCCTAATTTTATGGATGCTGATAACGTTTCACTGTCTAAACGTATTTTATCTATTGATATACTACGTGGATTTGTAATGATTGTAATGGCGCTGGATCATACCAGAGATTTCTTTCATATTGGTGCGATGACAGCTGATCCGCTAAATCCTGAGACCACCACGGGCCTGTTGTTTTTTACCCGCTGGATTACCCATTTCTGTGCACCCGTTTTTGTTTTCCTGTCAGGATTATCAGCTTATTTATCTGCACAACATAAAACGCCAGCTCAGGCGGCTTCATTTTTATTTAAACGGGGTTTATGGTTAATTTTTATTGAAATAGCAGTGGTATCGCTCGGTCTTACCTTTAACCTGCAATACAACTTTATTATTTTACAGGTAATCTGGGCAACTGGCTGGAGCATGATCTTCCTGGCATTGGCAAGCCGTATCTCTTATCAAAGCGTAGTCGTGATCGGCTATATTCTGGTTCTTGGACACAATCTTTTTGATTTATTGCCCAAACCAGCAGATCAAACAGCCGGATTGATTTTGAAAGTATTTTTTACTGCTTCTGGAACGGTTGTACCATTATCCAGCAATCATTTAGTCGGTATTTTTTATGCCATCCTGCCCTGGACAGGCATTATGTTTTTAGGTTATGGGATTGGCGCATGGTATAAAAAAGAATATGCTAACGAACTCAGAAAGCGAAATTTAATGGTTGCGGGATTATTAACCATATTATTGTTTATTATCTTGAGGCTTATCAATATTTACGGCGATCCGGCACCGCGTAAGGAGTATCATGATTTCTTTAAGAATCTGCTGTCCTTTTTTAACGTAAGCAAATATCCTCCCTCCTTGCAATACACAGCCATGACATTGGGCCCAGCACTGCTATTTTTGGCGCTTATCGAAAAAACAGCCAATTGGTTTACGAAGATCAACACCGTATACGGCGCTGTACCTTTCTTTTATTATGTGATACATTTTTATTTATTGCATATACTCCTGGTGATGGCATTTTTTGCCACAGGGCATAGCGAAAAAGAAATTATGCAGGTTCCGTTTTTATTTAGGCCAGTAGCTTTTGGATTTGGTTTACCTGCTGTTTATTTGATATGGATCTGTGTGGTAGCTTCTTTGTACCTTCCATGCAGGTGGTTTAAAAGATACAAGCAAACACACAGGCAATGGTGGTTGAGTTATATTTAATTTTTTTTAACTTGAGGTGTGATTTATTTCAAGTTCAGCAAAGTATTTTTCAGTTCCGCTTCGGTAAATTCTTTTTCATAAAGTTGCCTTGATTTTTGGTTTACAAATAAGGTAGCAGGAATAGCGCCCGACCATTTTTTGTCGATCCGTTCTGTATACTGTTGCTGACCAGGCTCATTTAAAAGATATACTTCCGCATTGATTTGATTACGCAGTACAAATGGAATAACTTCTTTTTGCAGTTTTGATTTGAAATCCAGGCTTACCAAAATTACTTTCACCGGTTTCTTTATATTAGCTAACCGTAGTTTCTCGAAATTCGGCAATTCGGCTACGCATGGCGAGCACCAGGTTGCCCAGAAATTGATGACGTAGGTGGTATCTTTTCCATTGGCAATGCGTTTATCCAGTTCATTTAGGGTGAGTAATTTTACTTGTGCATTAACCGAATAAGTAATTAGGGATAAGCAGAGTATGAGAAATAGGCGCATAAATGGATAATGAAAAGTTTAAAAAATGGTTTTACAAAGAGGTTGTCACCATGAACCTGTTTAAAGGGCTTATTATCATTTGTCATTCTGAGCAAAGCGAAGAATCTTCCTTTTAATAGAACATTCTTCATTGCATTCAGAATGACAAGTATAGCTATCAATTAACCGATCCGGATTTAACCAAAACCTTTTGATAAGCCGGTAATGTTAAATCATCTACAATTACCCCTCGTGTGGTACTGGCATGTACAAAAAAACCATTATTGAGGTAAACGCCCACATGGTCTACATCGTTTCCACCAAAAGAGAAAAACACAAGATCGCCCTCTTTCAGGTTATCAATATCTTTCCTTCTGACCACATTGGCCTGCTCGCGGGAAATACGTGGTAGTGTAACCCCAAATATTTCTTTCTCCAATAAGAATGCAAAACCGGAACAATCAATCCCATTCTTATCTAATCCGCCAAAACGGTACTTCACTCCAGTCCAATCGGTAATAAAACGATAAAGCGATTTGCTTTTTAAATTAGCCATCGCATCAGCCGCCTGTGCTGCTTTCGTATCACTTTTAACCGTGTATTTTCTTGTTCCGCAGGATGTTATAATGATGGAGAGCATTAAAATTAAAGAATAACAATATTTAGTCTTTATCATATTTTTTAATTCTTTTGATCACACAATCAGACAGACAGCTATCATACCAATCCTACCAACATCTATGTTCACGTTTTTCTGGTCGTTAATTTTTTATTAACCGTTGTATTTCGTCTAATTTTAACAGTGCCTCAACAGGAGTTAACGCATTTACATCTAAATTATTTAAAGTATCGCGTATTTTTACCAAAATCGGATCATCAATGGCAAACATCTGTAACTGGTAAGCCTGGTTTTGTACTTTTTTAATGCTGTCTTTTATGCTTTGTCCTTCTGTACGGTCTATTTCTAATTTTTTAAGAATCTCATTCGCACGGCCTATTAATTTTGTCGGCATACCGGCCATTTTTGCCACGTGTATACCAAAGCTATGTTCACTACCACCAGGTATAAGTTTTCTTAGGAAAATTACCTTATTGCTCATCTCTTTTACCGATACATTAAAGTTTTTAATTCGGGGCATGGTATTGGCCAGTTCGTTTAGCTCATGGTAGTGCGTAGCAAATAAGGTTTTAGGTCGGGCCGTTGGATGCTGATGCAGGAACTCAGCAATGGCCCATGCAATCGAAATACCATCATATGTACTTGTTCCGCGACCAATTTCATCAAGCAGGATCAAACTATCATCAGAGATATTGTTCAGAATACTTGCCGTCTCGTTCATTTCTACCATAAACGTACTTTCTCCTGAAGAGATGTTATCAGATGCTCCTACACGGGTAAAAATCTTATCCACAATGCCTACTTCTGCATCTTTTGCCGGCACAAAGGACCCCATCTGTGCCATTAATACAATTAATGCTGTTTGCCTTAAAATGGCTGATTTACCCGCCATGTTAGGACCGGTAATCATGATGATCTGCTGACTTTCGGTATCAAGATATACATCGTTGGTAATGTATTCTGTACCAACAGGCAATTGTTTTTCAATTACCGGATGGCGGCCACCTTTAATATCGAGCACTTTGTTTTGGGCAACCTTTGGTTTGTTATAATGGTTTTTAGCTGCCAGTTGAGCAAAACACAGCAAACAATCAAGCTGTGCGATGAGATATGAATCAAGCTGGATGGGTTTGATGTAACTCGCCGTTTCGTACATCAGTTCGTTATACAAACGGATTTCGATGGCCTGTATCTTTTCTTCGGCACCTAAAATCTGATCTTCATACTCCTTCAGCTCGGGCGTAATGTACCGTTCCGCATTTACCAAGGTCTGCTTACGGATCCAGCCATCGGGTACCTTATCTTTATGGGTATGGGTAACTTCTAAATAATAACCAAATACATTATTGAAGGCGATTTTCAAAGATGGGATACCTGTTGCTTCTGCTTCCCGCTTCTGAATCTGAACCAGGTAATCTTTCCCGCCAAAAGCAATTTTACGCAAACGGTCTAAATCTTCGTCAACCCCGTCTGCAATTACATTTCCTTTAATCAGCAATGCTGGTGGTTCGGCCTGCAATTCCTTTTCTATTCGTTCCCGGATGGCTAAACATGGATTTAACTGATCTGCTATTTTAATCAGGAAAGGATTTTTAGAATCTGCAGCAAGTTTTTTAACGGCTTCAATGTGGTAAAGTGCACGTTTTAAAGCCACCAATTCCCTCGGGCCAACCCGTTGTAAACCAACTTTGGAAATTAAACGTTCTAAATCGCCTATCTGTTTAATGTGCGATAGAAATTCTTCCTGTAATGTTTCGTTTGCCACAAAATATTCTACCATGCCCAAGCGTTCCTGAATGGGTTTCAGCTCTTTTAATGGCATAATAATCCACTTCTGTAACAAACGTGCGCCCATTGGGGTACAGGTATGATCCAGAATATCAAAAAGAGTGACTGCATTATCGTTAGGCGAATTCACCAATTCCAGGTTTCGGATGGTAAAACGGTCGAGCCACATGTAACGGTCCTCCTCAATGCGGCTAATGGACGTAATGTGCTGCAGGTTGCGGTGTTCAGTTTCACCTAAATAATGTAAAATAACACCAGCAGCAACAATTCCGCTTTGTAAACGATCGATACCGAAACCTTTTAATGACGAAACTTCAAAATGTTTCATCAGGGTTTCGTTTCCAAAATCAGTGGTAAATGGCCATTCGTCTAAGCCAAAGGTGTAAAAACGGTCGCCAAAGTTTTCGGTAAAGGCTTGTCGCTTTGATTTTTGAAAGATCACTTCTGTAGGCTTAAAACCCTGAAGAAGTTTATCGATATAATCGTTATTGCCTTGTGCAATCAGGAATTCACCTGTAGATATATCTAAAAATGAAACACCCAATTGTGTTTTATCGAAAAAAACGCAGGCCAGGAAATTGTTCGATTTCTGGTTTACAATATTGTCGCCGTAAGCTACGCCTGGCGTAACCAGCTCTGTTACACCCCGTTTTACAATGGTTTTTGTTGTTTTAGGATCTTCAAGCTGATCGCAAATGGCAACGCGCTGCCCCGCCCTGACCAGTTTCGGTAAATAATTATCTAAAGAATGGTGCGGAAAACCGGCCAGTTCCAACGCACCACCATTGGGTCCGGTACCTCTTCTGGTTAATACGATGCCTAAAATCTGTGCCGTTTTAATGGCATCTTCGCCAAAGGTTTCATAAAAATCGCCAACCCTAAATAGTAAAAGTGCACCCGGGTACTTCGCTTTTATCGCGTTGTACTGCTGCATTAACGGGGTTTCTTTATTCGTGTCTTTAGCCAAAACTGAAATGAATTTACAAAAGCCATAAAGATAACACGAATAAGCATTTTACCGCTGTTTTGTTGAAAAGTTGAAAGATTGTTTAAAAGCCAGGGGTGATCAGTTAACTTTAACCTCATCGTCGTTTTCTTCCATCAACAGTTAACTATCATTCGAAAATCAAGGATTCTGTACATTTGGGGTAACGCAGTCCTGCTTTCCGCTTGTAGGCCCTCTTTTCAATCGGGAGCTGCCGCTTCAATCAGATTTAGTCACAATGGTCTGTTTTAACCCAAGTGCATAATAATTTTCTTTTGTCAACAGTTAACCAATTTATATGATTAAACAATTGCCATTATTTGGAAATGAAGGTTTCTGTGCATTTGGGATAGTGTAGTCCTGTTATCCACTTTACTTCGCTGCGCTGGTGTTCGCTCCTACCAGGTATAGGTACAATGGTCTGGTTCCAATATAGTCTTATGATCGTGAGCTCAATGCTATTAACCAGTTTATACAATTAAAACAATTAACCATTTTTGGAAATGAAAGGTTCTGTGCATTTCGGAGCATGTAGTCCTGTTATCCGCTTTACTTCGTTGCACTCCGTGCCCGCTTCTACCAGGTTTAGGTACAATGGTCTGTACTAACCCAATTGTATAATAGATCTGGTACCTATGACACAATTAACCAATTCATACAATTAATCAGTTAACCCATAGAAACAATTACCCTAGTCATGTGTTAACTTTATATAAATTTTAACCTAATTTTTTAATTATGACGATCCAACTGAACACCGACAAAAACTTAACCATACACCAGGAATACGAAGAAAAAATCAATACCCAGTTAAATGAAGGCCTGAGCAGGTTTAGCGATCTGATTACGCGTTTAGAAGTTCATCTTTCTGATGAGAACGGTAGTAAAGATGGTCTGGATGATAAAAGATGTTTGCTAGAGGCCAGAATAACCGGAAAAGATCCAATTGCAGTAACTAACCTAGGTAATACGTACGATTTAGCCATCACAGGCGCCTTAACAAAACTAAAAAGTGCTTTAGAAAAAGTGGCAGGAAAAATGAAAGCACATTAATAGGTATAAAATGTCATCCTGAGCCTGTCGAAGGACCTCTCTAAACGTATTTTATGAAGCGTTTCGACAGGCTCAACGTGACAATCATTATTGTAGTTTTTTATAATTTAACTTTTTCTAATTCTTCTATATATTCCAAAAACAGATCCAAAGCTTTCTTTCTGTCTTCTGTAACATCAAATTGAAGTTTATGATACAGGTAATCTTCCAGATCGAAATTTGGCGATTCAGATAATTCCGCCAAAACTTCCTTTCTATGATCTAAACCAAACTTTAAAGCTGCATTAAATTCAGCTTTAAAATCTTCTGAAATCTCTTTATTGGCTACCCAAGCTGCATACATAAAAGGTAAGCCAGTAAGTTTTTTCCATTCCTCGCCCATATCATAAGCGTAGGCAAAATCATCTTTTTTACCAAAAGTCCTGTCGCCAATCAAAACAAAAGCATCTGTTTTCGCGTCAGGATCGGTAGTAAATTCTACCTCCTTTTTCCAATGAAATTTTAGCAATACTTTGGCTAAGTTATTTGAGGTACGCGAGTGGGCATCCAGCCTTAGCGTTTTAATGTCATTTGCCGGAACTTCACTAAAAATAAATACAGAATTTACGCCGCCATCACTGCCTATACAATAATCGGCCACAATATTGGCATTTGGAACCAAAGGAATAGCTGCGACAGGCATCAGACCAATATCTGCCTGACCATTAATCACTTTTGCTGCGCAATCTGAAGGGATATCTAAACTTAAATCAATCTTATTAATGATTTCCGAATGTGTTAATCCGTATATAAAAGCTTTTGTATTGGTGTAGGCAACCGCCGATATTTTAATCTTATTCAAGGTGTTATGTTTTGCGCTTCGCGTTTGGCGTTAAGCAAATTATTTAATTACTAAACAATCTTATGTTGGTTTGTGTTCTCAGAACGATTAACGCACTTCGTTTCATGAAAGATACGAACCGGGGCCGTTTATTCTCCGATTACTAAACCGTCTAAATGTACTGCGCTGTTAAATTCGAGCACGGTAAATTTTCCATCCTCAAAACCCATTTTGTACAACACGGTATTCTGATGTGGGAATTCAGTCATTTCGCTCAATGGTTTTCCTAAGAGTAAGCACAAGAAAACACGCATCGCCCGGCCATGCATACAAAGCAATACTGTTTTTTCCTCTGGTCGGGTCATTAAAACCTCCATGGGTTGTTTTAAACGTTCGTAAACATCCTGAACGCTTTCGCCACCTTCAAAATGCGCGGTATAATCACCATTTTCCCAGCTTTGTAACATCTCACGAAAAGCCTCGCGTGCCTCTTCGGTATTGGGTTTTCCTTCCCAGATACCCCATGCCAGCTCATCTAATCCCGAAAGTTTTTCCCACGGTAATTTAGCATCGATAAACTTCTGCACCGTTTGCCAGGTTCGTTTGAGATCGGATGTATAAATTTTATCAAAAGGAACATTCTTGTATTTTTGATAAAAAGCTTCAGCTTGCGCCCTTCCCAAATCATTTAGATCAGAATTTATACCCCTGCCCTGTACTATGCCTTGTCTGTTAAGTTCTGTTTCGCCGTGACGTATGATGTATATTTCTTTAACCATTAAATGGGATTTTTTGGATTATAAGATTGCAGGATTAACATTTTTTATTTATTATTTTTTTGACTTTGCGAAAAGATCTTAAAATCCTATCATCATAACAATCTTAATTCACTACCGGTAATTTATAATATTGCGGTTTCTTTTCTTCCTCAAAAACAACATTTTCGAAATCGGTAACTACATTGTATAGTGTATCGCGTTCTATTGCTTTCCGGCCCACTTGTTTAATCAGATTAACCAGCTCTTTAGTGCTCATCGCCGGATTCTGCTCTTCGGCTCCAGCCATTGAGTAAATTTTAGTCGTATCATCCAAAGTACCGTCAATGTCATCAACGCCATAATTTAAGGATAACTGTGCCGTTTCGCGACTGATCATGGCCCAGTAAGCTTTAATATGATCAAAATTATCTAGATAGATGCGGGCAATTGCATAATTTCTCAAATCTTCAATTACCGAAGATTCAGGCACATTGCTCATCTGGTTATGCTGATTTCTGAATTTTAAAGGAATAAAGGTTTGGAAACCGCCAGTACGATCCTGCAGTTGGCGTAGTTTTTCCATATGGTCAACCCGGTGCCAGTATTTCTCAATATGTCCATAAAGCATGGTTGCGTTACTCCGCATACCTAATTTGTGCCATTCTTCATGGATATCCAACCATTGCTGACCGGTACATTTGTCTTTGGCAATCTGTTCCCTGATTTCGGGATGAAAAATTTCTGCCCCTCCGCCCGGTATAGATTCCAAGCCGGCTTCTTTCATCAAACGCATACCCATTGCATAATCAATTTTAGCCTTTTTGAAGATATAATGGTACTCTACAGGGGTTAATGCTTTAACATGTAAATCCGGACGGTGTTGTTTAATAGCGGTGAACAAAGCCGAATAAAAGGCTACATCATATTGCGGAAGTACCCCTCCTACAATGTGTACCTCTGTTACCGGTTCGCCATCATATTTTTTAACAATATCGAGCATTTGCTCCATCGTTAAGGCCCAGCCTTCCTCTTTTTGCTTGATTAAACGGGAATAAGAACAAAATTTGCAGTCGTAAACGCAAAGGTTGGTAGGTTCCAGATGGAAGTTCCGGTTAAAATAGGTTTTATCGCCATGTTTCTGTTCGCGGATAAAATTGGCCAATACGCCAAGATAACCCAGTTCTGCATGTTCGTATAAGTACACACCTTCGTCGAAGGTAATCCGCTCTTTATGAAGAACTTTATGGGCGATGTTTTGTAGTTCAGTTGATAAATTGGTATCAGCTAATATTTTTTCAACTTGCTCAGTTGTATTCATTCCTGATTTATTTTGAACAAAAATACGATAATGAGCCGATTTGAAAATCATTTTCTTGTAACAAACCGTGATTTTTGGATATTGTACCTGATTATTAAACACAGTTGAACACTGATCAACACAGATATTGATTGCTTTTTATCGTAAACTTAGCTATAGGCGTTAACATTAGCCACCGAAACGTAGAAGTCACGAAGAAATAACTATCAAGCTCGGGGATAAATCCATGTTTCAACACTTGACGGCGGTTTATGTAAGATAAAACCTGAATCTAAGTTCAATGTTAACAATCTGCTACAAATGATTCTAAGAAACTTCGGGCAAATCCGTGTCTCCGTGGCAACCCTAAAAGACAGTAAACAAAAAAGCACCTCTTTTCAGAAGTGCTTTAAGGGTATGTTTTTCGATGTTAAATATTATCTGGCTGCAGGTACAAAAGTTAGAATAATGTTTGCAGTTCTGCCACCAAATTCAATTGGTGATTTTAATACCATTTGTGTGCTTGAAAGTTCAGTTAATACTAAACGATAACCTTCAGTTACATTTTTTGCTTTGTCACCCTCGTATATTTTTTTAAACTGGAAGGTTTGATCTTTAGGGGCAGCTGACCAGAAAATAGTCTGCATTACAGCACCACAGGTACTTGATGCAGGCAAGGTATAAGATCCATTACCACTATTGGTTAAATTCCATGTACTTCCCTCAAAACATTTATAAGATTTCTCTCCAAATAAGCCCTGAACAGCACCATCAGGCAAACCTTCCAAAGCTACATTACTCACTACCCATTCGCGAACAACTGTACCTCTGCTACCCGTTACGCCTGCAGTTACTCTTTTTGCAGTATTACAGCTTTGTAACATTACTAAGGTAGAACATGCAATTGCGATAGCTATAAATAATCTTTTCATTTTCTATGTAATTTAAATTTTGTCAAACTTGTTACATAAATCTTGCCAAAACCGTTACTAACCTTAAATTAGCGCTAAATTATTAAACCCCATACCCATATTACATCGTCCAAAATCAATCATCATGAAACCAGAAACCCTTGCTATTCACGCCGCTAATCTTGTAAAAATCAATACAGGTGATGTTACACCGCCTATTAATTTATCTACCACATTTTTTCGTGACGAAGATGGTGGCTATCCTGGCGGACACATGTATAGCAGGGTAAGCAATCCAAACCGGTCTGCTTTAGAAAACACTGTAGCCAAACTAGAATATGGCGAAGATGCAGCAGCATTTTCCTCGGGTAATACCTGCGGTTTGGCATTGTTTCAGGCTTTGAAACCAGGTAGTCATATTATTGCACCAGACGATATGTATTGGGGCATTAAAAAACAATTGCTGACGATTTTTAACAATAGCCTGGAATTTGATTTTATTGACCAGACCGATTTGTCGCTAATAGAATCAAACATTAAGCCCAATACAAAACTAATTTGGATCGAAACACCATCCAATCCACTGTTGAAGGTTACCGATATAGAAGAGATTGCTAAAATAGCTAAGGCTAAAAATATCACCATGGTCTGCGATAGTACATTTGCTTCCCCTATTTTACAAAATCCAATTTTATTAGGAGCAGATATTGTCATGCACAGCAGCACGAAATACCTTGGTGGCCATAGCGATGTGCTTGGAGGAATTTTGGTGACAGCAAAGAAAGATGAGCTGTGGGAGAAAATCAAAAACATACAGCAAACCGGTGGTGCCGTTCCATCACCCTTCGATTGCTTTTTATTAAGCAGAAGCATAAAAACCCTGGCCTACCGCATAAAAGGGCATTGTGAAAACGGGAAGATTATCGCTCACTATTTAAATAAACATCCAAATGTAGAGGCCGTTTTTTATCCCGGACTGGAAGAGCATCCGCAACATGGTATTGCAAAAAAACAGATGAAAGATTTTGGTGGCATGATGTCGTTCCTGGTTAAAGGTGGTGTTGAAGCCGCTCATAAAGTGGCGAATAAGGTCCGGTTATTTGCACAGGCGACCAGTTTAGGTGGTGTGGAGAGTTTAATCGAACATCGCTACTCAGTAGAGGGGCCGGATAGCAAAACGCCTAAAAATCTGCTCCGTATTTCCGTTGGACTGGAACATGCAGATGATCTTATTGCCGATTTGGAGCAGGCGTTAAGCTAAAGTTTTCTACAGTCCTATAAGGTTTTTGAAACCTTATAGGACTAAAAATCTATTTCGGATTACAAACCGTGGTCAGTTTCAAAGAATAGTTTGCTTCCAGTGGTTCATTTGTTTGTGCCAAACGTTGTGATCCCGTATTCGCAGGGCAAGCAATATCTCCTGCAGCATCATAAACCAATTTGTTCCCATTTGCCATCAATTCCTTTGGCACATATACCTGTACTTTGGTAACTGAATAACCCGAAGGGAAATACCGTATGTAATAACCATCAGGATGTTTGGTCCAGATGCCGCTTGGCACATCACTTCTTGGTGGGGCCATACCCGCCACAATCGCATATTTTTCCATATCAGCATAAGTGTAATTTCCGGAAGCTACCAGCTGTCTGATATTGTTTTCTGCCTCAAAGACTGCCTTTACACCCGTTGGCAACTGGTCTTTAGCTTTTTCCATTACATCAAAAGGTAACACACCCAGGGCGCCTCCCTCCAATTGTGTAATCTGACTCGGGGTTAATAATTTTACAGCGGTTAATTTTACCTGCCCATTAAAATCAGCAAATTTTGTTCTGGCAATAATGGTCCACAGCAGCGCCTGGATGTCATGTTGATCCACCTCAGGATGTTTTTCTGCGCTTTTCAATATCGCAACCACTATTTCTTCCTTAGAACCTAGTGCAGGAGCGAACATATAACCATCGCCTTTTGACGGCGCAAATGTTCCCGCCTTTAAACAATAACTTTTGTTGGTCATCTCATAAAGCCCCTCGCAAAGCACAAATCCGCCCTCTGGATTTTTAGGTAGTAAATACAATGGTTGTGCCTTTAAATTTAACGAAGTAATAAAGTCGGGCATTTTTTCACCTTCCCTGTTTACGTCTTCAAAACTGGTGGTAATGGCAGCGGGCTGTTTCAGAAACCTGTCTACCCCTAAGGCTTTGGCACCCTGGGCGGTTCCGATTTTTAATAATTTATCTTTCAAACCTCCAAATTGGGCATTGGTGGTGCTGACAAACATCACCGTGAATAGCAGGCTTAAACTTAAAACACTTTTGTTTTTCATGATAATCATATTTAGATAGGTAGCGCAAACTTAGCATATTAAGTGCTAATTTCACATCGAAAGTTCGATTTTAGCATTGTAACATAAAATTAAGTAACTAGTTATCAGTTATTTATTTTAAAATCAAAATTTTATTTTGTGTATTAAAAATTAATCCTGACATTTGAAATATTATTTGGCGGAAAGCTAAATAAAAGTCAATCTTCACAGGTTGATTTATAAAGAAGTGGCGAGAGACTGGCTCGATGACCCACTGGCAACCCTCAGAAAGAGAAGGTGCCAATTCCTGACCAGATAACATGGTGTTATTTGGTGATATAAATTATAACTGATGAAAACATTAAATCTTCGATCGCTAAGCGAATCCAATGCAGACCTTAAAAAGGTAAAACAAGTTGCTATTTCTGGTACTTGCATTTATATGCCTGCTATGGCTTGTATGTGCTGTTGCATACAGTAATTTAAAAATCTTCCTTTTTTGTTTCCCTCAAACTGGAAGGTCCCGGATAACCGGGATACGCCCTTCTAAGCTTTAGAACTACCCTAAGCTAGTTATCTCATCAATTCATAAATTAAAAAAGAAATTATGTCAACATCATATAAATTTGAAACTTTACAATTACACGCTGGTCAGGAAATAGATCCAACAACAGGTTCGAGAGCCGTACCCATTTATCAAACGACGTCTTACGGGTTCAATAGTGCTGAGCACGGTGCCAATTTATTTGCTTTAAAGGAGTTTGGTAATATCTACACCAGGATCATGAATCCAACCAACGATGTTTTTGAAAAACGTATTGCCGCTTTGGAAGGTGGTGTTGCTGCTCTGGCCGTGGCCTCAGGACAAGCTGCACAATTCATCGCTTTAAATAATATACTGGAGGCTGGTGACAGTATTGTTTCTTCTTCTCACATTTATGGCGGAACATATAACCAGTTCAAAGTGGCTTTTAAACGTTTAGGTATCCATGTAGATTTTGCCAATCCGGATGTGCCCGAGGAATTTGAAGCTAAAATTACCGATAAAACCAAAGCCATCTATCTGGAAACCATCGGCAATCCAGCCTTTAGTGTACCTGATTTTGAGAAGATTGCCGCTATTGCCAAAAAATATGATCTCCCGTTGGTGGTTGATAATACTTTTGGTGCAGGAGGTTATTTATTTAGGCCATTAGAACATGGAGCAAACATTGTGGTCGAATCTGCAACGAAATGGATCGGCGGTCATGGAACAAGCATTGGCGGCGTAATTGTCGACGGCGGAAACTATAACTGGGGTAACGGGAAATTCCCGCAGTTCTCCGAGCCTTCAGCAGGTTACCATGGTTTGGTTTTTAGTGATGTTTTTGGCATTGGCGGGCCGTTCGGTAATATTCAGTTTATCATTCGTGCCCGTGTAGAAGGATTAAGAGATCTTGGGCCTGCCCTATCGCCTTTTAATTCTTTTCTTTTGTTGCAAGGACTGGAAACGCTATCGCTCCGCGTACAACGCCATGTTGATAATGCCCTTGAACTGGCCACCTGGTTAGAAAACCATCCGCTGGTTAAAGAAGTACAATATCCCGGATTAGCAAGTAGCAAATACAACAATCTTGCGAAAAAATATTTAAGCAATGGTTTTGGAGCCGTACTGTCTTTTGAACTAAACGGAAGCAAGGAAAATGCCACGCAGGTTATTGATCATTTGAAACTGGTTTCGCACCTAGCCAACGTGGGCGATGCCAAAACGCTGATCATCCAGCCATCGGCCACCACACACCAGCAATTGAGTGAAGAAGAACAACTGGCCGCGGGCGTAAAACCAAATGCCTTAAGGGTCTCAGTTGGTATTGAGCATATCGATGATATTAAAGCTGATTTCGAACAGGCATTTGCAGCCATTAACGCACAAGTTTCTACCGAGAGTTTATTAGCTTAAGCACATTTACCTTCCGATACAACAAAACAATGAGTACAGCATCAATATATAATCATCATAAACAGTTTAAATTAGAAAACGGAAAAAAAATCCGTAACCTGCAGGTTGCTTATCAAACTTATGGGAAACTAAATGCAGCTAAAGATAACGTTATCTGGGTTTGCCATGCACTTACTGCCAATGCAGATGTTTTTGAATGGTGGGAAGGTTTGTTCGGGCAAAATGCTTTGTTCAATCCTGCGGAACACTATATTGTGTGCGCCAATGTTTTAGGCTCTCATTATGGTAGCACTAATCCCTTGAGTACAAATCCGGTAACAGGCCTGCCTTATTACCTGTCTTTTCCACAGTTTACTATTCGCGATTTGGTATCAGCACACCAGTTATTGGCTTCGCATTTAGGCATAGACTATATCAAGTTGTTAATAGGTGGATCTTTGGGCGGACAACAAGCAGTTGAATGGAGTATTTCAGACCCGAATAAAATTGAAAACCTGATTTTAATTGCCACTAATGCAGCACATTCTCCCTGGGGTATCGCTTTTAACGAAAGCCAGCGTTTGGCCATTACTACCGATAGAACTTTTTACGCTAACCAACCAAACGGTGGTAGCAAAGGTTTAAAAACTGCCCGTAGCATTGCACTTTTAAGCTATAGAACCTACGATGCTTATGGCAGTACACAGGTAGAAAGTGTTAACGATAAAACTGACCACTTCAGGTCGTCTTCTTATCAGAATTATCAGGGCGAAAAACTGATTAACCGCTTTAATGCTTACAGTTATTATTATTTAACTAAAGCAATGGACAGCCATAATGTTGGTCGTAACCGCAAAAGCATTGGCGATGCCTTAAAATTAATTAAGGCGAACACCCTGGTCATCGGAATAGAAAATGATGTGTTGTTCCCGCTTTCGGAGCAAAAATACCTGGCCGACCATATTGCCGGGGCAGAATTTATTGCCTTACACTCAGATTACGGACATGATGGTTTTTTAATCGAAACCAATGCATTGACCAATGTAATCGGAAATTTTATGAAAGAAAGCCGTAATAAGAAAATAATCAAACTACAGCATACGGCTTAGAAAGGTAGAGGGTTGAGGGTATAAAGGTAGAAGGTAAGAAAACTGGATACCGGAATAAAATTTGAAAAAAAATTACAAAAATAAGAACAGTTATATCGGTGTAACCGACCTATCTGTGTAATCATAAAAACAATAATGAGTAAGAATTTAAAAATCGGTTTATTTGGTTTCGGTGTAGTAGGACAAGGTTTATTGGATATTATCCAAAGCCAGAACTTAAACCTGGAGATCATTAAAATTGCGATAAAAGATCCGAGGAAGAAGCGTACCCTTAATCAAGATCTGTTTACTACTGATCGTAACGAGATACTGAATAATACGGAAATCAATACCATTGTAGAATTGATCAATGATGCCGACGCAGCCTATGAGATTGTAACGAGCGCATTAAAAAACGGTAAAAATGTAGTTTCTGCTAATAAAAAAATGATTGCCATACACTTAAAAGAGCTGGTTGATTTACAACAAAAGCACTGCACTTCACTATTGTATGAAGGTGCAGTTTGTGGCAGTATTCCGATCATCAGGAATTTAGAAGAGTACTACGATAATGAATTGTTTCATGCTTTGAGCGGAATTTTTAATGGCTCATCTAATTATATCCTTTCCAAGATATTCAATGAGAACCAAAGTTACGATTCGGCATTAAAAGAAGCACAGGATTTAGGTTTTGCGGAAACTGATCCGATCTTAGACGTGGGCGGCTACGATCCAAAATACAAACTCGCGATTGCTACAGCGCATGCTTACGGTTTATTTGTTAATCCCGATGCTATTTTAAATATTGGTATACAGAACCTATCCAACAATGACATTAAATATGCCCGCGAAAAAAACTTTAAGATTAAATTGGTTCCTACCGCGCGTAAAGTAAATACAAAAGATATTGTGACTTATGTACTACCTAAACTCGTAGCTAAAGATGATTTTCTGTACAATGTAGAAAACGAATACAATGCAGTTGCCGTTCAGGCGGCTTTTGCGGATAAACAATTTTTCTACGGTAAAGGTGCGGGCGGCCACCCTACTGGTGCTGCCGTGCTTTCTGATATTGCTGCCTTAAGGTACGACTACCGTTATGAATACAAAAAATATCATTCGGAAAACGGCGTAAAACATACAGAAGAGATTCTTTTGGAAATTTATTTACGTTATGCAGATGAAGACCTGATTACGCTGTTGGAGTTTGATAACATTAGCGAGCGTTATGCGGCCAGCAGTTACAAATATGTGGTAGGTACGCTTAAGCTGGAAAGTTTGATTAGAAACCGTGATTTGCTTTTAGATCAATCTGTTTTTGTGGCCTATACGGGCAGACAGATTTATAAACAGGAGCAATTGAGCGAAAATGTTTTTGCTGCCGAACTGGCCAGCCTCTAACTTATTTTTTAAGGTTAATTTTTTTATTTGTTTTGTTGTTAAGTACAAAGGTCGGAGCGAGTCCGGCCTTTTGCATTATTTAAAATTATCCAAAATACGCTGCCGGTCTTCATTTTCCTTATCATTTTTATGGTAAAGTTCAATAAAAACGATCTTTTTTTCTTCTAGGAAATAAGCATAAATTAATCTTAAACCTGAATTTACTCCACGGCCTTTTAAACTATCGCAGGTAATTTTTTTAACTTTAATTACACATGTCGTTATGCCTAAATTATCAATACGGAAACTGAAAGGATTACGTTCATCTGGCTTAACCCTTAAAATCACTTTCACATCTTCCAAATCAGATTGCAAACTGCGGTATCGCTTCAAAAGTTTTTTGAAATCCTTATTAAATTCGTCTATTGATTCAAAAAGCATTATTTTCTTCTTCATCGTAAACGCGTACGGAATAAGGCAGTTCTCTATAGAAAGCTAAATTATAGCTTATATCTTTACCTTCTTCGGTAACCTCCCATGGCAAATCTTTGTGTGAGTAATCGCTTATGGCTGTGGCAGACCAATCGCTCATCTGTTCAATTACTTTATCTATAACATCCTTCTCGCTAGCCTTAAGTACAGTTAAATCGGCTTTTTCAAGTGGCAGGTAGCGCTTTTGCGGATAACCTTTAAATTCTGTCTTAATCCTCTGAAGCTGATTGGCATCTATCATTTGATTAATAACGGCATCTAACTTATGGGGAACAGGGCCATAAGGCAATTTTTTGTACTTCGCTCCTGTTAAATGCTCTTCATACAACTCGTAATAATTAAAATCAGAAAAATACAGGAGTTTATACAGTACAGTTTCACCAACATTAGGTTTACCGGCGCAACGCTCTAGAATATAAAGCAAAACATTTTTAAACTTGTTTACATTTAAGGTTGGTACAGAAATGCGCTCTTCTGTAATCTCAGCTTCTGAGTGATCCGATGGCTGCAGACTTTGATTAGCCAGAAAATCTTTAGTCATAAAATCATCAAGGGAAAAACCTAGCGTTATGGAAAGTTTTTGCATTTCACTTAGGCTTACACTTCGATTTCCCAACTCGATCTGTGTTAAAGACGGCCTTGAAATGGCAATACTTTTTGCTAAATCTTCTTGGGAGAGACCTTTTTTCGAACGAAGGGTAGCTATTCTTTCCCCTATTTCTTTTTTTGATATTTCATATGCCATAATTCAAAGATACAGTATGTTTCATAATAAAACAATAAGATGATTGATTTTAAAACAAAAACATAATACTTCCCTTTGATTTTGGAACTGCTAATTGCAAATGGCTATTGTTTTATTCTGACGTATTTTTCGATTATCACCCGATCTACCCCTGCTGCTTCGACCTTTTCAACTCCTTTTTGGATCAGGGTATCTTGATGAATGTCAAGTTTGAAATTAAACTTTTTACCTTCCCAGTTTTTATTTTTGTAGTACTCAAGATGTTCAGTATAATCACTGCCCTTCAAAACGAAAGTCCCTCCTCCTGCATCAAAGTTAGCAGTATCTTTCGGATCAAGGCTATGCCTTAGAAAAGCAAAATGGCTGTTATTAAATAACTTGATCATTTTTAGTTTTCCGGAATAATCAGTCGTTTCGCTTTTTCCTTTATCAATAGTTGTGGCTGAAACCAGTTGCCAGGTGCCTTGAATATCAAGAACTGAATCTTTTTTGTTTACATCTTTGCGCTTACAAGCAAATAAGGAGAAAAGGAAAAGTAATATTAAGGTATATTTCATTAATCAAATGGTTTAGGTAATTAACAAATTTATCCTCTCCCGGCCATCTTAATCAGTTTGTGGGCTAGATCTTTCCCTAAATAACGATCGATAACCGTGTGTACAATATACAATATGGGCGTCATCAAGATAGCGACAACAAATTTATAGGTATAGTTAACCAAACCAATTGCAGCGACCATTTTCCAGCTATAATGGTATTGTGGATTTAAATAAAATGCAATAAAAATGACCACAAAACTATCGATCAGTTGAGAAACCAATGTGGAGCCGGTTGCACGCAGCCATAAGGCACGTTCACCTGTAATTTTTTTAATTCGGTGGAAAATGAGCACGTCTGCCATCTGTCCGATAATAAAAGCCGTAATGGAACCTGCAATAATCCACATGCCTTGCCCAAAAATCCCCGCAAAGGCATTATTCATATTAAGGTCTTCTCCATTGATGTTCTGATGTACCCAAAAATCTGCGGCACTTAAGTGCATTGATCCCCAAACCACCAGAAAAGCAAACGCAATTAAAATTGACGTAAGGATAGATAAGAACCGAACCTGTTTAACCCCAAAATATTCGTTGATAATATCTGTCATAATGAAAATAATGGGCCAGGTTAATACCCCTGCCGACATCACAAAAGACAGGTTTGGAACACCCAGCAAATTGATATTGAACTTTTTAAAGCCCAATGTTTCCTCAACGCTGAATAGTTTAACGCCAATAAATTCTGATAATATAGCATTTGCTACAAAAAAGCTACCCAGAACAAGTAGCAAACGGCTTTCTTTTGTCTTAAAAGTCATAGGCAATAAATCTAAAAATAATCTGGCAAATTATCGAAGAGATTGGTTCATTTTAATAATTCGTATTTAATAACCCATCTGCCTTTTGATTGCGGCTCACAATTTTACAATCGTTCAACCTGTGGATTAGGTTAACAAAATTAATCTCCCAATCTTTGCGCCTCGGAAAATAATCAGATCAATGGCTAAAAAACAACACTTTTTATTAATCCTTATTTTAGGCTCGCTGGCTGCCCTCGGTCCTTTCTCTATTGATATGTACCTACCTGGTTTTGTTGATATTGCAAAGGATTTAAAAAGTACAGAATCTACCGTAGCACTTTCTTTATCCAGTTTTTTTATTGGGATTTCAGCTGGTCAGTTATTGTATGGCCCGCTTTTAGATAAATTCGGCAGGAAAAAACCGCTATACTTTGGTTTGGCGCTTTATATTTTTTCTTCTTTTTTATGTTTAGCTGTAACTGATGTAAACCAATTGATTGTGCTGCGTTTTGTACAGGCCATCGGAAGCTGTGCTACCGCTGTAGCCTCGGTTGCAATGGTTAGGGATCTGTTTTCGGTAGATGAAAGCCCAAAAGTATTTGCTTCACTGATGTTGGTAATTGCCGTTTCGCCTATGCTGGCTCCAACTGCAGGTGGATACCTGATCTCTGCGTTAGGCTGGAAATATGTGTTTGTATTTTTAGGGTTAATGGCCATCTTCATGCTACTGGCCTCCATTTTCAAACTGCCAGAGAGTTATACACCAGATCCCAACTATTCTTTAAAACCTAAACCCATTTTAACCAATTTCCTTACGGTTTTAAAAGAACCACAGTTTTATACCTATGCGTTAATTAGTTCAATCACCTTTTCAGGTTTATTTGCTTATGTATCTTCATCCCCTACCGTATTTATGAAAATATATGAAGTAAGTAAAACCGGCTACGGATGGATTTTCGCCTTGCTGTCGGTAGCGTTTATCGGTTCGAGTCAGGTAAATAGTCTGATATTAAAATGGTTTACCAGCAAAAAAATAGTCACTTATGCACTTATTGCTCAATGTATCGTCAGTTTAGTATTTTTGATCTTTGCCTTAAATAACTGGTTGGACTTATACACTACCATTGGTTTTATCGCCTTATTTTTAGCCTGCCTGGGATTAATTAATCCTAATGCAGCGGCTTTATCGCTCGCTCCGTTTTCCAAAAATGCAGGCAGTGCATCGGCCTTAATGGGCGCTTTGCAGATGGGATTGGGTGCCCTGGCTTCAGTAATGGTAAGTTTGTTTAGCGAACACTCGGTGGTGCCGATGCCATTGGTTATGACAGCCGCTGCCTTTATAGCTTTAGGCTGTCTGCTAATCGGCAGAAGGTTTATTACTTCCGAAGTGGAAGCCTCTTCAGATGCTGCCACAGTAGCGCACTAATCTTTTCCCGTAAATTTCATAGCTATAATTATTCCATGGCTTGGAGTAAAACTTACCAAAACAAGTATTTAGTTTCTAAATAGTTATATACAAGCACGTGATGATTTTCAATGAAATCCGTATGCAATAATTGCAACAACCTATCATGAGCTTTTGCCATAGGCTTTCAAGTGTTAAGCTTTTTTTTTTATTTTCGCTTATAAGATGCTTCATATACAATCTAAACTTCCCGGCGTAAACACCACCATTTTTTCGGTGATGAGTAAAATTGCGGCTGAATATAATGCCATTAATCTTTCTCAGGGCTTCCCTGATTATGCATGTGATCCAAAACTAATTGAATTGGTCAATAAAGCCATGAAAGATGGTTTCAATCAATATGCACCTATGCCTGGTTCTATTTTTTTAAAAGAAACCATTGCAGAGAAAGTTGAAAAGCTATATAACATCAGGTATAATCCTGATACAGAAATTACCGTCACCGCAGGTGGAACACAGGCCATTTTTACTGCACTGGCATCCATTATTAATGCTGGTGATGAAGTGATTATTTTTGAGCCGGCTTACGATAGTTATGCACCTACTGTGAAACTGCTTGGAGGACTGGTAAAAACTTATGAACTGGCTCCGCCTGATTATGGCATTGACTGGGATATGGTTAAGAAGTTATTTACGGTAAAAACCAGAATGATCATCTTAAATAGCCCACAAAATCCTACGGGCAGTATTCTATCGTCAGACGATATGAAATCGCTTATAAAACTCGTGAGCGGTACCGATATCGTGATTTTGAGCGATGAAGTTTACGAGCACCTCATTTATGACGGGCAAACGCACCAGAGTGTAATGTCTTATCCCGAATTGAGGCAAAGAAGCTTCGTTGTGGCCTCTTTCGGTAAGCTTTTACATGCTACAGGATGGAAACTGGGTTATTGCCTTGCGCCAGAGGATTTGACCAAAGAATTTAGGAAGGTACACCAATTTAATGTTTTCAGCGCTAATAGTCCCATGCAGCAGGCCATAGCCGAATACATTAAAGAACCCAAAAATTATAGCGAAATTGGCAGTTTCTTTCAATTGAAAAGGGATTATTTTAGAAATCTCCTGGCTGAAAGCCGCTTTAAACTTCTGCCTTGTAATGGTTCGTATTTTCAATGTGCAAGTTATAGCAGTATCAGTGATGAAAAAGATACCGATTTTAGCATCAGGTTGGTGAAAGAGTTTGGAGTGGCAACCATTCCGGTTTCTGCATTCTACCAAAAGGCAACTGACCATAAAATTATCAGGTTCTGCTTTGCCAAAGAAAATGATACCCTCGCAAAGGCAGCCGAGAAATTAAAAAACGTTTAACCAGACCAACCGATATACCATGGAAGCACCTGTTTATACCCAAATAGAAAATCTGAAAGTAACTGTTTTTCAGGCTTATCTTTTCTGGGAGAACATTGATAAAAATCTTCTCAATCTGGCACTTCGACTGTCGATGGGTGTGAGGGAGAAAACCGATATTATTATTTTACCCGAAATGTTCAATACCGGTTTTAGTATGAATTCAGAAGCGTTAGCCGAAGAAATGGGTGGAAAAACGATGCAATGGATGCAGAAAATGGCACATCAGTACAATTGTGTGGTTACAGGTAGCCTGATTATAAAAGAAAACAACCAATATTTCAACCGCCTGATCTGGATGGAGCCAGATGGCAAACACCAGCATTACGATAAACGCCATCTGTTTGGCATGGGCAATGAAGACCAGCACTTTAGTCCTGGTAAGGACAAACTCATTGTTGAGCTCAAAGGCTGGAAGATCAGATTAGCGATATGTTATGATTTACGCTTTCCGGTTTGGCTGCGTAATGTAGACGAAGAATATGATATTTTGCTCCTGGTAGCCAGCTGGCCTGATAAACGATCGGCACACTGGAAAGCCCTGATCCCCGCCAGAGCTATCGAAAACCAAAGTTATGTAATTGCCGTAAACCGTGTTGGGCATGATGGAAACCAGATTTACCACAGCGGATTATCAATGTGTCTGGATCCATACGGCAACACCGTTTATTATAAACCCGAAGACGAAGATTTATATACTTTCAGTATCAATTACGAAGAGCTGGTTAAAATCAGGAGGCAGTTTCCGTTTTTGAAAGATGCCGATCGATTTACCATTGAATAGAGCTAATTAATGATCGAACCGCTATCTTTACACCATAGTAAAACGATTAATCATAACTTCGCAATTTTCAAACAACCCCCAACCAATATTCCAATTAACCCGTTAACCAAACCACATCAATGTTTAACCGCCGTAAATTTATAAAGGCATCTGCCCTATCAGCCGGACTGATGGCTATTGATCAAAGTAGTATTGTCCAGGCTTTTCCAAAAAAATCATCAAAAGCAGTAAATATTCCAATTGTAATTTCTACCTGGGATTTTGGTATTGCAGCAAATGCTGACGCCTGGAAAGTTTTATCGTCTGGCGGTCGCGCTTTAGATGCTGTAGAACAGGGCGTTTGGGTGCCTGAAGCCGATGAGAAAAATCAATCGGTAGGTTATGGTGGTTTACCTGATCGCGACGGACACGTTACGCTGGATGCCTGCATTATGGATGAATTGGGAAATTGTGGTGCTGTTTTAGCATTGGAACACATTAAACACCCTATATCGGTAGCGCGTAAAGTGATGGAAAAAACACCACATGTGATGTTAGCCGGCGACGGTGCTTTGCAATTTGCATTAGAGCAAGGTTTTAAAAAAGAAAACCTGCTTACCCCGGCCAGCGAGAAAGCATGGAAAGAATGGCTAAAAACAGCCAAGTACGCGCCGGTAATGAATATTGAAAATAAACTTTACGAGAAAGCCGCTCCGCAAAAATTACCAGGTAACCAATATAACCACGATACCATTGGGATGTTGGCTATTGATGCGAAAGGTAATATTTCTGGTGCCTGTACCACCAGTGGCATGGCTTATAAATTACATGGTAGGATTGGCGATAGTCCGATTATTGGCGCTGGCCTTTATGTAGACAATGAGGTTGGCGGTGCAACCTCAACCGGTGTGGGCGAAGAAGTGGTACGAAATGTGGGTTCTTTTTTAGTAGTAGAGCTCATGCGTCAGGGTTATACTCCGGAAGCAGCCTGTAAGGAGGCGGTGATGCGCATTATCAAAAAGAAGCCCGAAACAGCCAAAAATATTCAGGTTGGGTTTCTAGCCATCAATAAGAAAGGCGAATATGGCGCTTATGCCATCCAACAAGGTTTTAGTTATGCGGTCTGCAATGCGGAAAAACAGGATCTTTTAATCAAAGGCAAAAGTTATTATTAAGCTGAGTTCAAATATTTATCTGATTTTAATTTTTAACGGAGACTCGATTTGCAGCATCCTTACTTTTAAATAGACTCTGAAATAAACTTCCGGGTGACGATAAGAACCTTTCCCTAATCCAAATACCATGAATAAAGAAGTAATTCCCTGCTTAGAAGTATGTGCCAATTCTTACCGATCGGCATTGGCTGCCCAAAATGGTGGTGCAAAAAGAGTTGAATTTTGTGATAACCTGGCAGAAGGTGGTACTACCCCAAGTTATGGTCAGCTGGCACTAGCCAAGAAAAATCTATCCATCGAAATCTGGCCGATTATCCGTCCCCGCGGAGGAGATTTTTTGTATTCCGAAATGGAATTCGAAATCATGAAAGCAGATATAAAAATCTGTAAATCATTAGATTGCGATGGTGTGGTTATTGGAATACTTAATGCAGATGGTACAATCGATAAAGAACGTTGCGCTGAACTCATTCAGTTAGCCGAACCTATGGGGGTAGCTTTCCACCGGGCATTTGATATGAGTAAAAATATGGACCAGGCGTTGGAGGATCTGATCTCACTCCAGATAAAAAGGGTGCTTACCTCCGGGGGTGCTTCTTCAGCAATACTGGGCGCGGAAAAAATAGCGCAGCTGGTAAAAAGGGCAAACGGGCAGATTACCATTATGCCTGGTGCGGGAATCAATGAAAACAATATCAAAACCCTTATTGACCAAACCGGAGCCACACAATTCCACGCCTCTGCTAAGGCATTTGTTTCCAGTAAAATGGAATTCAGAAACACAGAAACCAAAATGGGCAGTATTGAAGACGAATATCGCTATGAACTCACTTCAGAAAACAAGGTGAAAGCGTTAGTTGACGTTATTAACAACGCGTTTAATTTAAAGGAAAACATACCAGGCAAGTAGAATATCTCAATCATAGTGATCTCTACATCAGACATCGCTTAATCGTTCATCATACTATAACGAGCAATGTTATTGCATGGAAATTCGAAACGATCCCGCTTTAATCACCACTTCCAGGCACATAGTGTAACCCAGGTGTAAGGTAGTGAAGCAAAATCACCCTCGAATAGCGGTAGTTAATTGGCGACAGCAATAACACACCCGATAATATCAGCCCAACATAGTACCATAGGTTATCATACACCAAATCCAATCCTAAGATATACGATGCCACGCCGATAGTAATAATTTCAGCAACATTCATGGCATAACTCACAAACATGGCTACATAGAAAAATCCTGGTTCGCGCTCAAATTTCAGATTACAATGCGGACAGTGAACATTTGTTTTTTGCAACGTGAACGAATAAGCATTTCCTGTAAAAATATCTCCTTTGCGGCACCTCGGACACTTACATTGCAAAAAAGCCTGGAATTTCGATAACTCAGCCATAATCTCCTAATTTGATATTACAAAGATAAGCCTTAGATTATTCAGTAATTTATGATCTAAGTCATGTTTTTGGCATTACCCTAATGTTTCAACGGGTTATTGTTCATTTTATTGACTATATACCTATTGATTGGGAAGGTAGACCAAGCCAAACGTTGCTAAACTTTAACAATTTTTCCTTTTACCGTTTTGATCAGGCCTTTCTCGGCTAGTAGTTTCGTTCCCCTGATCACCGTTTCTACCCGTAAACCAGTCATGTCAGCTAATTCCTGTCGTGTTACTTTTAAACTTTCGCCTACGTTCATGTCATTGAGGAGGTAATTGATAATGGTTAACAGGCGATGATCAGCCTTTTCGCTCGCCAGCTCCTCCAGCATCATCGATTTATAAAATAACCGTTTACTTAGCGTACGGATCAGCTCCATGCTGAAATCAGGCTCGTTTTTAATTAATTCGAAAAAATCTTCCTTATTTACCGCAATAAGCTGTGAGTCTTTATTGGCAATGGTAAAAGCTAAGTAAGGCCGATCGATTAACAAGGCTGGCTCACCAAAATATTGCCCGGCTTTGAAAACGCCCTGAATAAATTCCTTTCCTTCATCACTCACCGTAACCATGCGCACCTCACCCGATTTGATAAAATACACAAAGCGGGGCTGCATGCCAGGTTCGTAAATCACCGAATCTTTGGGATAATTTTTGAGTTTTAGACCTTTATCAATCAGTTTTTGAATGTTCATTGGTTCGCGGGCTTTGGCGGAATAGTATGTATATATATCATTTTAAAATACCGACTTAGGAAGACGTCTTAAAAAAACACATATATATAAATACAACGCTACTATCTAAAGATTCTTCATTGCGTCCGGCATGACAAAGCTAAAGAAAACTATCCCAGCGTTTCTTTCATTAAACGGGTATAAAACTCTTTCAGGGTAATGCCCATTGCGGCGACTTGCTGTGGAATAAAACTGGTGGCTGTTTGCCCTGGAATGGTATTGATTTCTATAAAATAAAATTTACCGGATCCTTCTTCTAGAAAGTAATCAATGCGCACCACGCCCCTACAGTTCAACCTCCGATACACATCTTTTACCACCTGCTGCACACGGCTTAACTCTTCAGCATTCATTCTGCCTGGCGTAATTTCTTCCGTTGCACCTGGGGTATATTTGGCTTCAAAATCGAAAAACTCATTCTGCGGAATCACTTCCGTTGCAGGTAAAACAATCACTTTGCCTTCTGAACCAAAAATGCCGACCGAGAATTCCCTGCCGCTCACAAATTCCTCAATTAAAATTTGGTTATCCTCTTTAAAGGCTTTTTCAATGGCTTCTTCCAGATCATCAGCATGTTTTACCTTACTCATTCCAATACTGCTGCCCCCGCTATTGGGTTTAACGAAATAAGGCAAGCGTAAATCCCGCTTAATCTGACCTAAATCATGGTTTCCACCTTTAAATATCTGAACAGATTTTGCAGTGAACAGGTTTTCAATGCCATTTACAATAGCTTTGGTATAACCTTTATTCATGGTAATGGACGAAGTTAATGCATCACAGGTGGTATACGGAATGCCCAGCATATCAAAATAGCCCTGCAATTTTCCATCCTCACCCGGAGAACCATGTATGGCAATAAAAACGCCGTCAAATTTAATTTTTCTTCCGTCCAGCGTTAAGGAGAAATCATTTTTATCAATTTCAATTTTAACAGAATCGGCAGGCTCATAAAACCAGCCTTTCTCGTTTAGCATAATCTTATACACATCGTTTAAATTTGGATCGATATGCTGAGCAATGGTGGCTGCGCTTTTTACTGAAACAACCCATTCACCTGTGGTACCGCCTGTTAACAATGCTATCGTTTTCTTCATGTTAAAAATCCTTTTATAAATAGAAATTGAATATAAATATATCCTCAAAAATATAAATATCTTTGTGCTTTAGTATGCCTGGATGAGAATTATTGAAAGAGTGTGTGATTGAGTGAAGAAATAGATTCGATCGTCCCATCCATCATTTAAAATAGTTACATTTGAGCTTGTACGCATAACCCAAATTAAGATTCATGTCTAAATTTATAGAGTATTTAAAAACCAAATCGTTTAGAAACAACATTTTAGCCGCTATAGTAACCGTTATAGTTCTTTTATTGATTGCTTTTTTTAGTTTAAGATATTATACCAAACACGGCCAGGGCCTTAATGTACCGATGGTAAAAGGTTTGTCTTTCGAGCAGGCTGTGAAGAAACTGGAAGATGCCGGGCTAAAATATGAAGTAGATTCTGTTTTTATCATGGATCAGCCTCCTGGCATAGTGATTGATCAGGATCCTGACCCCAATACTTTCGTTAAAGATAACCGAACCATTTATTTAACCATTAACGCGGGCAAAACACCGAATACAAAATTCCCTGATATTGCGTTTAAAACACTAAGAGAAGCACAGGCGATTATAGAGAGTTCGAGATTAAAACTTGGCGATACTACCTATAAACCTGATGTAAGCCGTGACGTCGTATTGGAAGCTTCTTTTGGCGGCCAACCAATCACAGCGGGACAAATAGTGCCTGTTGGCTCAAGGATTAACCTGGTATTGGGTGATGGACGTGGAAACGAAGAAGTAGATATTCCGCAACTGATGGGCCTAACCATTGATGAAGCTAAATTTAGCTTGAGGGGATCGAATCTAAGTTTAGGCAATATCCTTTACGATGGGCCGATTACCGATAGTGCTGCAGCTATTATTGTTAAACAAGACCCGATGCTGCTTGATTCGGTAACCAAAGTGCCTATAGGCACCAGAATTAATATTACGCTATCTAACAAACAACCATAAACACGTATCTTAATTACAGATGACTGAAGTAGAAAAAAAAAATATGAGTACAGGCAAAAAAGCAGCGATCGTGATTGCGCTTATTATTGTCTTAATTGCCGGTTACTTTACATTGAATATTTACAGGCTTTACTTTGCCCCTAACGTTACCGAAAACCAAAAATATTTATACATCAAAACCGGAAGCAATTACGATGATCTGGTTTCGGAAATCAAAAAGAAAGATCTCTTAAATAGCGTTTCTTCTTTTACAGCTGCCGCGCGGAAAATGAATTTAGCCGCAAGCGTTAAACCAGGCCGTTACCGCCTGAAAAAAGGGATGACCAACCGGACTTTAATTAACATGATCAAAGCTGGAAACCAGGATCCTGTTAAACTGAAATTCCAAAACATCCGTAAAAAAGAAAACTTTGCTGCCTACCTGGCCAACAATCTGGAAGCTGATTCGCTAAGTTTTATCAAAGTACTGGATTCTGCAGCGCTGATCAGCAAGTATGGCTTTAACCAGGATAATGTGTATGCCATGTTCATTCCGAACACTTATGAAATGTACTGGAATGTTTCGCCGGTCGATTTTTTTGAGCGCATGCACAAGGAATACGAAAAATTCTGGACAGCAGACCGCAAACAAAAAGCTGCAAGTTTAAACCTTACACCTGCGCAGGTGTACACGTTGGCTTCAATCGTTGACGCAGAGGCACTTTACGATAAGGAAATGCCAATTATAGCAGGTTTGTATTTAAACCGTTTAAATAAAGGCATATTGCTTCAGGCAGATCCGACGGTGATTTTTGCCAATAACGATTTTACAGTGAAAAGAGTAACCGGAAAATTATTGCAGGTACAATCGCTTTATAACACATATAAATATGCGGGTTTACCTCCAGGACCGATTATGATGCCGAGTATAAACGCCATTGATGCTGTACTGAACCGCGACAACAACAATTACATTTACATGTGTGCCAAGGAAGATTTCTCGGGTTACCATAACTTTGCCGAAACCAAAGCAGAACATGAGGTTAATGCACGGAAATACCGCGAGGCCTTAAACAAAAGAAATATATTTAAATAATGTTCAGTCACAGTACAAAAATCAGGGTTCGTTATGGCGAAACCGACCAGATGGGTTATATGTATTATGGCAATTATGCCCAGTACTACGAAGTTGGCCGGGTAGAAATGTTGCGCAGTTTAGGCATGAGCTATAGCTCAATGGAAGCTGCCGGCATTATCATGCCTGTGTTGGAACTTAAGTGCAAATACATTAAACCTGCCCTTTACGATCAGGAAATTACTGTAAAAACCATCATCAAAACCTTGCCAGGCGTCAGGATCTTTTTTGAGTACGAACTATATAATGAAAACGAAGAACTGATTAACATTGGTTCAACCACGCTGGTATTTGTTGACATGAAGAAAAATAAACCGACAAATCCACCCGAAAATTTTATGGAGAAATTATCGGTGTTTTTTAATTAATCAAAATAATGGAATGGTTACACCGGCAGCTATTACACCTTAAGCTCTATTCTAGATTTATTGAATGGACCAAAGGATGTATTTTGCCTGGTTTTAGCCCCCTTCCGTTATATACTGTAGCTACATTTTTCTTTCGTGAAATCGGAAAAGATGCATTGGTAAACAAGTCATCATCTTTGGCATACAGTTTTATGCTGGCCATTTTCCCGGGGATTATCTTCTTGTTCACCTTAATTCCTTTTATTCCCATTAAAGGTTTCCAGGATCAGCTTTTAAATTTAATCCAGCTGGTATTGCCGCACAATGCATTTGACGCCTTTGAAGCGACATTGAAAGACATCATTAAAAATCAAAACCGGGGTTTATTATCTTTTGGTTTTCTATCGGCGCTGTTTTTCGCTACCAACGGGGTTAAAAACCTGATGAAGGCTTTTAATAAATCATCCTTAATTATCGAAACCAGAAGCTGGATCAAACAACGTTTAATCGCGCTTATACTCACTTTGATTATCTGTTTTTCTATCATCATTTGCATCAGTGCTATGGCCTTAGGTGAGATCCTGCTCAACAAAATCAACGATGAACTGCACCTGAAAGACAGTTTTTTGAGTTATACCATCAAATTTACCCGTTGGGCCTTATTGGCCATCCTTTATTTCATTACCATCTCCATTTTATACCGCTACGGACCTTCACATACCAAAAAATGGCGCCTATTTAGTGCGGGTTCCTGGCTGGCTACCATCCTGGCCTTTCTTACCATCTGGGGATTTTCTTTTTACATTAACCATTTTGCGTCCTATAATAAGGTGTATGGCTCTATCGGCACATTAATCGTGGTGATGATCTGGCTTTACCTCAATTCGCTCATTTTATTGATTGGTTTCGAACTGAATGCCAGTGTTGATGTAAGTAAACGGAGTGTGAAGATTATCCGCCCGACCTTTAATTTGTTCAAAAAATCGGAGCCGATTGAAGAAAATATACAGAAGAAATAATTTTTTCTCCCTCTGTGTTAAGTAATTATCAAGTTTATATAAAAAAAAAGCTTTCCGAGTTTGCAGAGTTAAGCTGAGTTTGTACTTTTGCAGCGGAGAGCTGGCAGAGTGGTCGAATGCGGCAGTCTTGAAAACTGTTGACTGTAACAGGTCCGGGGGTTCGAATCCCTCGCTCTCCGCATCAAAAAAAGGAAGAATTAAATTAATTCTTCCTTTTTTTGTATATATACGAGGCCGAATCTTTAGGAAAATGGAAGCAATTATATTTTGTGGCATCCAGGCGACTGGAAAAACCACTTTTTTTAAAGAGCGGTTTTTTAAAACGCATGTACATATTTCCTTGGACTTATTAAACACGAGGAATAAAGAACTCAGATTTATTGAAACCTGCATCCTTACTTCTCAGCCTTTCGTGATAGATAATACGAACCCCTCTATAGAAGAGAGAGCAAAGTACATCAGCATTGCCAGAGCAAACAAATTCAAAGTAATCGGCTATTATTTTCAATCCAAATTAAGTAATGCTGTCGATCGTAATAATCAGCGCGTTGGTAAAGAGAAAATCCCTGAGATTGGTATAAGAGGAACTTTTAAAAGGTTAAATTTACCATCAATTAGTGAGGGCTTTGATGAACTTTATTATGTGAGCGCTGAGAATGATATATTTATTATAAAACCATGGTCAGATGAAGTTTAATGATTTAGATGCAAAGATGAGGGTTTATGAAACTGCTAATGATCGATGTATTTTACCTGCGATGTACATGGTTGCCAGAATTGATGGCCGCGGCTTTACCAGACTTACCAAGGAAGTGCACCAGTTTGAAGCTCCGTTTGATGAAAAATTCCGGAATATGATGATCGAGACCGTAAAACATTTGATGAATTGCGGTTTTAATATCATTTACGGTTACACGCAAAGCGATGAAATATCCCTGCTGTTTCACCCCAATGAAAATGTTTTTGGGCGAAAGACAAGGAAATATATTTCTGTTTTGGCTGGCGAAGCCAGTGCTAAATTCTCCTCTCTTTTGGGAAGCGTTGGCGCATTTGACTGCCGTATTTCAGAATTGCCAAACAAAAAATTAGTTGAAGACTATTTCAGATGGCGCAGCGAAGATGCTCATAGAAATACCTTAAATGCCCATTGTTATTGGCGACTGAGGCAGGATAACCATACCAGAAGTCAAGCTTCAAACAAAATTGAGGGATTAAGTATTTCGGCCAAAAACGAATTACTTTTTCAATATGGCATCAATTTCAACGATTTACCAGCCTGGCAAAAAAGAGGGATTGGACTTTATTGGCGATCCACAAAAAAACAGGGATTTAACCCCAAAACCAGTGAATATGTATTTTCAGATAAAAAGTTTCTTTATACAGATTTCGAGTTGCCGATGGGGGAAGAATACCATCATTTTATAAGTGATTTTTTCGGGGAATAACTGCATTCTAGCGCAAGTCTTAGTGCCGAAGGTCTTAGCCGTCGCCTGACTTGTTCTTTCATTAAATCAATCTTGATTAACCCTTGCAGGAAATATTTAAAAATGTTTACCAGAAAAGAATTTCACGTAGACAAATAGACCGACATAAAAAAGCAAAGAAATTGCTAACATAATTCCCATTACAATTCCCATCAGTTTCCAAAAACCAATCTTTAATGTTTCAGTTTTCGTATTGTTCTGCAGTTTTATTGATGCTAAAAATCCAACTACTATCACCAACAGCATTATTGCGAGTACAATCCGTACACGATAGATTTGATCTTTGAAATGCATCCACCTCGCACCAAGCTTTTCGCAACTTTCTATACCAACTGTGCAGGCATATTCGTTGCCTAGAAATGATCTTCCACACCTGATTGATACAGCTTTTCTATTTTTGAGGTAAAAGTAAACAAATGGCCTACCCTGAAAGGTTTCAACTTTTTCAGCAATTTTTAGTGTTAACGAAGTAGAGTTGAAACTACTTTTGTAAAATACCTTACGAACCTCTATCACCTCCGCCCTTTTAAGACTTGGGGTTTTGATCGCTGAACTGATGAGAATATCACCATTAACAACAATGTAATTGCTTGTAAACAAACCTAAAAGAGTATACATTACGAAATGCCCGATTGCTGAATACCATTTGTACTCTTTCGAAAAAACTGTTCTTACCGTTGCGTAAAGGCTAATAGGTACGATGAATACAAACAACCATTTCCATATTGATGAGGGTAAATCGTCTGTATATATTTCCAGAAAAAACCTTGACAAAAGATACACTAACAACCAAATGGAAGCATATGCGATGAGGAAAATTTTTTCTATTAAGCGCAGATTTTTTTTCAAAAGTTTAACTGTTTTTAAAACGGGTTTATATCTCCTGGGAGATATAAATTGCTGCTCAAGTAATATGCCATTTTAGTTACTGCCGCCGCGATGCAGCCATCGACTTTATTTTCATTCTCTGCGCCGTTATGGGTTGCTGAATACCATCCTGGCAGACAGACATTAAACCGGTAATCCTCAAGCTCCCTCCCTGTCTTACCCTCACATACGTTTTCATAACATCAGCATACATTTTTAAGGGAAGATCTGCTTAATACGTTAGCATTTTTAATATTGATTATTTAGTTCTATACGCCAGAACATTAGCGACATCAGAACCGCTGATACTCGTGATTTTGAAACTATACCTGCAAGAATTCAGGTATAGCAACAAGAGCAAATTTAAATAAAAAAAACTTATCACTAGTTTGTGACAAGGAATAATTGAATTAACTAAAATTTTAATATTGGTTAAAAATAATTAGTGATCAAAGAGTTTCGCTGTAATCCCTGTTGCAAGATGCAAAGATCGCCAGGTTTTCTAATCGAAATTAAATAACTACATAAAAGTAACTTTATAAATACATTAAAATACTTAAAGTTAAGTATTTTAATGTATGTTTTTTATGTCTATTTTTAGTAAACCAAACGAAAAAGTGTAAAATCTTATCCTGAATTCCTATTTCATTTTTTCCTGCGGCCTTGCAACTGCCTCCCCCTTTTTAAAACCTATGGTTGTTGAGGGTTTTAGAATAATTAACAGAACCTTACATCTTTCCAATAATAATTTAACAAACAATGAACTTAAAAGAAAAACTTAACAAAATTGGCCAAAAGCCCGACCTGATTCTTATTATTACTGATGAGCAACGTGCCACGCAACATTTTCCGCCTGGATGGGAAGAGAAAAATCTCCCAACGCTAACGTTTCTAAAACAGAATGGATTTAGTTTTGACAGGGCTTTTTGCAATACCTGTATGTGTTCCCCAAGCCGGGCAACCTTATTTACAGGGATATATCCTGCCAAACATGGTGTAAGCCAAACGCTAACAGAAGGAGGTCTTTTATCTCCGCAAGAACCAACGCTAAGTAATTCTCTTCCCAATATTATGAATGTACTTTGGGCAGATGGGTATGATGTACAATACAGGGGCAAATGGCACATGAGTAAAGGGGTAGCGCCCAACGGAACTAAAACAAATTACGAAGATTTAACTGCTGCGGATATTTCATTATATGGAGCAATGGGATGGGTTGCTCCGGATGCTGGCGAGGATGTTAATCCCCTTAATTTTGGTGGCGGATATGCCAATCACGATGCAAAATATACAGCAGAAGCCATACAGTATCTGAAGGAAGTAAAAGCTCAAAGAGCCACTGGAAATCATAAACCGTATTGTCTTATCCTTTCACTGGTTAACCCTCATGACGTATTAGCGTACCCGAAATCGGCAGCGACTTCAGGATATCATCCCGATAGCTGGTCGGGGAGAGAAATTGGGCTTCCTGCTACCGTAGATGAAAATTTACTTAAAAATAAAAAGCCAATGGCACAGGAGCAAATTTTAATTAATATGGCATTAAGTCTTGGCGAAATAGCCAGTGAGGTGGATAAATTAAACTATATTAATTTTTATGGTTACTTATTAAGTCATGTTGATCAAGAAATTGGATATCTGATTAAAGAATTATACAAAGAAGATGAGCATGGCAATAAACTGGCAGATGCTGCAATTGTTACTTTAACATCTGACCACGGGGAAATGGGGCTGGCTCACGGAGGATTGCGTCAGAAAACTTTTGTTGCTTATGAAGAAGCACTAAGAGTACCTCTTGTCATTTCAAATCCAAATTTATTTAAGGATCACCAAATAAAACAATCAATGGCATTGGCCACATTGGTAGATATTATGCCCACCTTTATTGATATTGCAAATGTATCAAATCCACCTGCAGGACTTGCCGGCACAAGTTTACTTCCTGTAATGGAGAACAATACTCCTGTTCAGCATAGTATCTTATTTACTTATGATGATATTAAGGCAGGCTCCAATAGCAGTTGGACAATTATAAAAGCAGCTAATCGTATTCGTTGTATCAGAACAGAAAAGTGGAAATTCGATTATTACTTTGATGCTTCAACAGCCTATTTCAAACAATATGAACTGTATGATTTAGTCAATGATCCCTTAGAAATTACCAACCTTGCCTATGATCCGGCATATAGCGAAATCAGAAACGATTTAGAAAAGCAATTGCACCAGCTTGAGATAGAAAAGCTCTGGATAAATATGCCGGAAGATGTTTATCCAAACACTACATTCGGCTAAAAACACCTGTAAAATCTAAAGACAAACATTCAAATCGCAATCAAAAGAAAATTATGGCACTAAATATAAAACCAGAGGTAAATACAGTAAGTTATTCAAATTTTAATAACCCTGCCGGGCAAACAACCATACAAGGAATCAGAGGAGTTTCGGAATCTGAAAATGTATATATAGCAGGCAGTTTGGTAGGTCCGGATAATCTTGTTCAGGGATTAATTTATGAGGGACCAATTGAAGGAAGCGGAAACGAAGGAAAGTGGTATAATGTTAATTTTCCGAGTTCACCGGAAGCTACCGTTATAAATACTTCTTGCTACGGTCCTAATAACGGACCTCATGGTGCGATACAGTTAGTTGGATCTTACAAAATATCAGCCTCCACCGGTAAATTTCCCAGTGGAAATCTGGGATTCTTTTATGAAGGTCCTGTTGATGGTTCAGGAACGTGGGTCCAGGTGTCACCGAATGGCGGGAATACAAATAACGTATTTGTTCATAGTGTAATGGGTGGTATCGCTGTTGGAAATTATGATTTTAATAATGATAAAAACGGGTACGCATTTCTCTATGATACAATAAATAAACAATACGCAGACTTTAAAGTACCCGATTCTTTAACGACTACTTTGTATGGTATCTGGCATAATGGTGGAGATAGTTATACTATGGCAGGAGGATATACAAGCCCAAAGTTCGGAAAAATAAGTCAGGCCTTTTTGGTTGATTATAATTCTAAAACGAAACAAACCAGTAATCTGAAATCATTTAGTTATAAAAACGAAACAGTTTTGTCTATAATTACTCATTTTGAAGGCATTACTATTGCTAAAAATGGCGGTTATAATATGCCGTCGGATTGGCTTACCGCAAATGGAGAAAAAAACGGAGCATCATTTGTTTCTGTTAGCAGAAATGCTGACGGATCATTTGGAGAAGCAAAATGGATAGATATCGATTTTCCAGACTCAAGTGTTACAAGTGCCAATACAGTATTTCAAAATAATATTTTAGGTATTTACGTAGCTGTAGATAGTACTGATACGAAAACAGTATCTTCTTTTGTTGCAAAAGTAAGTATCTAACAATAGATGGTAATGAATCAAAAAATATATACTTAGCCAGATAAATAAAAAACATCTTAATCAATTTCGCTCCATGAAAAACAATGAATTAAACATGCTCGTGAGCATGTTGCATCAGGCTTCCAAGCTTGAACATTGCCTGCTGGATACTTATCTGTATACGGCATCAACCATTAAAAGCCTGCCGGAAGAATTTGCCTTACTGAGTAATGGTAAACCCAACCTGAGGAAAGCTATCCAATTTGAAAAGGCCCGCCAGTGGAAACAGAGTATCCTAGGCGTTTCGCACGAAGAGATGATGCACCTCCACTACGTACAGTGCTTACTACGCGCGCTTGATAAATCTCCAAGCTTTGACCTGCCAGACCGAAAAAAGGACACCGGAAACTGGTTTATCTCCAACTGGGACATTTACCAGCCCGGCGATACCCAGGATGAGGGTACCGAGATCCCACTAGAGGGATTAACCAGTAAGCAGATCAAACAGTTCATTCTTTTTGAATCGACAGATTCTCTACAGGATTCTAACCCATTCGGTGATCAAAACAAAGCACTATTCCAGAAACTCTACGAATTTGAACTGGATTTTCATCTTGAAGGGATCCTGTACAACATTGCCGACCAGCAAAAGAGAGACGACATGAAAAAAGCGTTGAACGATATCTACCTCAACCTGGCACCGAGTGATGAGGCGATGTTAAAGGCTGCTCTTTTGGAAACCTTGCCCGATGCCGAGGAAGACCTGAAATATGTTCGTTTTCAGTCAATCGGCGATTTTTATACCAAAGGAATCCTTCCCCTCTACCAGCAGGCCTTCGACACCGGAAAGGTTAAGAATTCAAACCTGGGTTTCAATAACGAAATGCAGGGTTTTGCAGCCGGTGAGGGATTTCTACCCGTTGGCCCTGTGTACAGGAGCAAAAACTACACAGAATTTTCAACGGCCAATGCCCAACATGCATTGCGTTACTTTAAAAATGTAGAAAGCATCGTAAAAGAAATTGTGGAGGAAGGAGAAGGATTTGAAGGATTCGAAGCCACAGCAGAACGTTTTCTGGCCAAAGTAGCCGAAATTGGCGGAACAAGACAATACCTTGATGTCTGGAAAAAAGACAAAAAAAATGCCCGGACCAAAGGATACAGTACGCCCCCATGGCTTGCCGATGCAGAACTCTGTCGCCAATCACACCTGTACAGATTTGCGATGATCTATATGGACATGGAATTTGAACAAGAGCTCTGCAAAAATGTGGGTACTACTTTCAATGCAAACCGGGATCCGCTGCCAATAGATATGGGCAACAACTCCCTAAGAAAAATGGTTACCGAAATGCCCAAACAATTCAATGCCTGTTACCTGGTGATGCTGTCATGGCTTTCCCGGATTTATGAAGTCAAACTCTGGGAGACCGACAAAGACAGGAGACTGGCAATTGAGATGATCGCCACCTGGCCGATGATGTCTCTTTCTATCCGACCGTTCTTAGAACTCATATCTTTTTTTCCGGTTGACCTGAAAGCAATGTTCAGGCTCGACAAGGATGCTCTACCCGGTTTACCAACAGATGCGACGCAGCTGGCCGACTATTTTTCAGATACGGAGCGCAGCGAGACCATCAATAAACAGATTGATTATCTGGCGCTTCGCGTACTGGCTAATGTAGCCGATTGGGCCAGAGAGCAGATTGAGGTGGTAAAAGCCAATTTCAGCGGTTACCAGGCAGATATGATCATCACCAGGCTTTCCGGACTGTCGAGATTAAATGAATTTGAAAAACAGTTCCCTTTCCGCGAGCATGGCGGTTATTCAAACACTATGCCTGACCTGAGCTATCAGCAGGAATTCCCAGATGCGGGAATGTTTAGTGAAAACCCTTCCATGCTTGGAAATGAACCCAAAAATCCGAATGAACAGGACAGGATATTCGAAGACACCCTGGTACTCAGGCTACGCTTCGGCGGTTTTGGCCTGGTCCAGCTTTCAACAGACCCAGATCCACCGACTGATGAGTCAGGCTGTACTGGAACGCATATGCTGCATGCCGCAGACGGGGAACGGACGCTTGACCGCGCATTGGTATGGCAAGACCTTCCCGGACAAAAAAATATCCTCAGGGAACCAAGGGAAAAACTACCCCCTTTAGGTGTGAATATCATTGATCTTACGTTACAAGTAACAGCTGACAGCGGGGCAACGGCCGGATACGTGCCCTTACAGATCATGCAATCAACAGGTGCAGTGCAGACATCCGGTGTACAACAGTACCTGGAGGTTAACGGCCTAAACGACCTGGTGAATTATGATGCTTCGAAGGTACTTAGTGAAAGTACTCCCCTACGCCTCAACCTGCTTGAAAAGAACGGCATAAGGCCTTTCTTAAACGGGGATAACCATCTGGTTTCAAAAGACGGGGAACCGATTGATCCCTTTATCATTTCTGTTACTGATGATCAGCACCAGAATATCTTCCAGCGTGAAATTTATAATGAGGGCAAAACTTTGCTCGAAATGGATCCATTACAGCGGGTGGAAACTTCGCGGTGGCCAACAGGATTCGATTCCGACCTGGATGATATCCCGACTTGGCTGATCGCCCATCTTCCTGCAGAGTACACCAAAGCGATGATGCAGGGGCCACCTACCTACCTGGCCAGCAGGGCGGATGTTTTATATGAAGAACTGAACCTGCTTCTGAACAACGAAGAAGTCTTGGATCAGAATAAGGTTGATCAGTTAATTTCCTACGCCGAACGCCTATTCCTGATTACAGTACCAAGAGGAACAACTGTGGGCTGGCTTTCGATTTTGCTCAACTATGGCCACTCGGTAAGCGGTATTCTGAAATCATCGGAAAGCGCTAATCCGGTTTATGATCTGATTGAACGGGAAATGAATATCAAAGTGAGCTGTCAACCAGAAGAAAAAGACCGTACAAAAGCAAATTCAAGATGGGTAGTCAAATATACCAAGGGAATTATGGATACTGACGCGATCACCGATCTGGTTTACGGTGAGCTTTATATCCCTTTACAGGTGATCCCCGATGGAAGAACGTTCAATATCAAAAAGAGATGGATTTTCGCCGCAGGAATGAAAGACCTCGTGGCCGCCTATACCTGTGATTTCTCAAAACCTTTTTGGGACACTTTCATTATAGACGGCAAGGTGAGATCGATTACATTACCCAATAGTATCAAAATAACAGAAACACTGGTTGAACATGACCCTTATGGCTACAGTTACACGGCTACCGGGGTACCAGGGATCAGCGACTATACCGGTTCATTTAAAGTGAGCGTGATGGACGACAACCGGGTGGAACTGCTTTTGCAAATCGGCTTCGGCTTTGAAGATACAACTGCATTTAAAACAATGAGTACCATCGTAGGGGGCTTCTTTAGCGCTGCCTCAACTGCACTAAGCGCCCATTTCTCTCCAGAGCAATGATATCCTAACTATCACAGGGCTGCCACTCCGGTAGCCCTGCAATTAAAGCCCCCCTAAGAGATCAGAGATAGGTCAGGAGGTCAGCGCATACATAAATTTACCTCTTCCGACCCAAACAACGTGAAAACTTTCATGATTCATCTGATCTTTCCTTTAACGAAATATATTCCGGATATCATATCTGGATAAAATTATGCTATTGATCTAAAAACCAATACATTCGGCAAACTAACCATTAAAAACGGAATCAATAGATAATAAACCAGATGAAGAGATGACGACCTATTTCGCTATTTTCTTATCATACTCCACCTGCAATTCATCCAGATAATCATAAAAGTTTTTCACATCCATAAAAGCAGCCGGATTATAGGAATCACCAGGTTTGTGTTTTTTGAGGAGATCAAATTGGATACCATGTGAGGCTACCCAGAGATCGAATTTTAAGTCTTTCATACTACGTAACGTATAAGCGTAATCTTCTGCAATATGCGGATAAGCCGGAATATCTGTAAACTTTCTTTCTGTTACAATAGTTGGTAAATTGGCGATCAGCACCCTGTATTTTCTGGTTTGGTCATTTACTGTGAACAAAAAACTACAAGAGCCTTTGGTATGTCCGGGGTGGTGAAGCATGATTAATTCCATTCCTCCAAAACTGATGATATCCTTATCGTGCAAAATGCGGTCTATTTTGACTGGTTTAAAAACTGAAACCTTACCATCCAGATCATAATCAGAGCGGCCACCATCAGCAGCTACCTGCGCATCTGCATAATCAACCATAAACTTGGCGCCTGTCGATTTCTTGATAGCAGCCATGGCGCCCAAATGATCAAAATGAGCTTGTGTAGTTAATAGGATTTTAGTGTCTGAAAGTTTAAAACCCAGCGTTTTGATGCTTTCCCTAATCATCTTCTCAGACGATGCCAGTCCGGTATTGATGAGGATATTTCCTTTTGGCGTAACGATGAGATAACAAGCCAGGTCGGCTGTGCCTACATAATACAGATTACCCACAATGCGAAATGGCGGGAAAGGTTTTGACCATTCAGGATGATTTTTTGAGGATGGCTCAAGTACTTCCTGCGCTTTTATCGCGCAGTGCAAAAGAGAAATGAAGATCAGCAACAGGATTTTTTTCATATATGGTTAAGACAATTTAATCTCTTATTTTTTAATTTCGAGGCCATAGCGATAAAGATCTTCATATATTTCGAAGAATTTATTTTCTTCCTGTTCGCTCAAAGAAGTATTGCTAAATAAGATAACTGCGACTTCTTTATTAAGATCAGAAAGCATAAAAACCCTTACTCCAGGGTCAGATCCATTATGGCCAATCCTCTTTGCTCCCATTTTTGTTGCCCAGAAAATACCTGAGTTTAATGTTTTAGGTTTCACATTTTCAGGGGTATAGGTTTCATCAAACTGAAACCTGAGCATTTCTCTAACCGTTTCCACCTTAAGCACCTGCCTGTTTTGGTGTTTTCCATCATTTAACAGACAAATGAAGAAATGGCTCAAGTCATCTACCGAACTGCGCACGCCACCATCAGGATAGGTGGTACAACCATACAAAGGGATTTCCTGAATTTTATGATCCTTTTTCTCGTAAAGTTTGGTATGTTTTTTCAAGTCTATTTCTGACAAAAACCATCCAGTATCATTCATTTTCAAAGGATTGAACAGGTATTTTTTACTGTATTCGTTCAATTTTTGACCAGTTCTGATTTCTACGATGTAACCTGCCAGTGCTGCCCCGATATTGGAATACTCACGGAATGTTCCGGGTTTATGGTTCAGAAAGTTTTCTTTCGAATAATACTGCCCGCCCGACATAAAATATTGCTGAAGAAAATTACCCAGTTCCTGTGGCGAATCTTTTCCGTTAAAGTAAAGACTATCGGTATAAAAGGGATATCGATCAGTCAGTCCTGAAGTGTGGGTAGCTAAATTTCGCAGCGTTACTTTAGCATCGGGAAAATATGGATTTCGGATTTGGAATGGAAGATAACGGTTGATATCCTCATCTAGTGACAGTTTACCCTGCTCTACTGCTTTCATGAGGCAGGCACCAGTTACCGTTTTGGAAACCGAAGCGATGTTCATTAAAGTCGAGGTAGTAAAAGCGGTTCCCGTTTCCCGATCAGAAAATCCGTATCCTTTTTTCCAGGCTACCTTTTTATCAATAATAATGGCTGCACCAAGTCCAACAATACCACTTTCAGCCATTCGTTTTGTAATTAGGCTATCAATGTTCGTGCTTCCTGAGGTATCACCTTGTGCATAAACATTTGCAACAAGCAATAATGTAACCGAGCAAAAAAGAAAGATGTGTCTGTAATACTTCATATAATTGATGTCTAAATTTAAATTAAAAATTTCATGATTGGTTCATTTAATTTTATCTGATTTAACATTCCCATCATTTTAACTACATTTCAATAACCCGGTTCAAAGATCTCTTCAATCCGCTACACTATCCGTCTAGAATACGGTTTTTTTGGGATTCCGTAATGACTATTTCGTAAAGCCAGCAACCTGAAAATTACTAACCAGTACTCTCGCATCATTATCATATTGCCATGGTGCCGAGATATAAAAGTTTTTAGCCGCTGTAGGACTGAAAAGCACAGTATCGGCAAGTTTAACATTATCAAGATATACCGCCATTCGATCACCATTTACCGATAGCACAACATGCAGTGGACGGTTGAGCCATGGCTCGAGGTCAAAGGTGGTACTCACGAATGTTTTAGGCTTATCACTGCCGATATTTACCTGATCGGTATCGTAATAATGCAGTTGTACATAGGTCCCGATATTGCTGTCGTGCTGGCTGACACTGTTATCGCCAGCAAAGCCGAACGACATTGGAGCAATGTCTTTGATCTGATCTGCTTTTGCAATGATATCAAAAGATAAGGTAAATTGCTTAGGGTAATTGAACTGGCGGGAAAATTTATAAATTGCCTTATCTTTTACATCCATCCATTTACCTTTTTGACCATTCATGGTTACAATATTAGCTACACCGTTTGTTTTGAAACTATTGGCTGTCGCACCGGTTTCAAATGAAGAAAAATCTTCTGCAAACAGAACCGAATCCCCAATAGCAACATTGCCGCTTCCTGAGTTAATTGCTGTTTTAGATTTCTTAGATGCGGCATTTTTGTCAATCTTTTTTTCAAGAGCTTTTTCAGCTTTCTCTTTGGCCTTTTCAAACAATCCGCCGAGTTGGGCATGTACCTCAATACTTGAAATCAATAGTATTAAAATTGTTATTGTTATATTTATTTTTGCTGTTTTCATAGGACTGGAGATTATGAGTTATCAATTAGTGTAATTTGACCTTAACTATTTCGCCGTTTTCCTTTACCTCCACAAATGTTTCAATGCGGTCCTGGATATTTTTGAAATATTCTTTTTTCTGATAATAATCTGTTCTTCCGCCATAATCGTTATAACCCGAACCTGTATAGGCATTATAAGTACCTCTTAGCGTATAATCTAACATACCTTGTAAAAAATATTTACCTGGCTTCATATCCGGGAAGGTAAATTCGCCATCGCTATTGGTGATGGCTTCTAATCTATAACGGTAAGCTTGGTCAGAGAGGTAAACAAAGCGTTTTCTTTTGATATTCTCTTTATCTTTTCTTAGTCGGTACCATTCCTCAAAATAAGGTGTTACGGGGAGTAGAACCACGGTAATTTTATTGGCAAGTATGCGCGGAGAAAAAGGAACGCTATAGCCTAACGGATGTTTCTGCTTGGTATAGGCAACCCCCTTGATAACGGCCGTGCCTTTAGCCAGCATCTTTTTTGCCAGCAAAGAGTCGAAAGGCATTTCCGGCCGGAAGATCTCTGCTTTATCTTTTTTCTCTGGTTCTTTGTACTGGGCGTTAATCGCTGTTATTGCTGATAACATACAAAAAAGTGTAAGGGCATATTTTTTAAGCTTCATGATATTGATATTAAGGATTAATGATTGTTTCGTAAGGAAGATTAAATGTACCATCGGTAATGCTGATGGCTTCTCCGGCCAGGTTTCTTACCGTACCGGAAAAAGTTCCTTTGATACCGGTTTTGCTTATGGCCTCAATTTTCACGGTAAATACATCGTCGCCATAAGAAGTATTGTAAATCAGCGTGCCATCACTTTTCTGGATAGCATAACGTGCGATCATATTTTCTCCAGGTGTAGCGTAAGTACCTGGGGTAATATTGCCGCCAATTTTCCAGATCTCAAAGTCCAAAGAAGGTGACACGGGTCCCGATGCGGGATAAGAAGTTTCGTGACCACCAATAACGATATGCTCGAACCGGTTATCATTGCCACCGCCCTGAAAATTAACTTTATAGAAATTGATCGCTTTACTCCCCACCTTTGCACGGAGATAATAATCGCCGGTAGTTTCAACAACGCCGTCATCTTTTTTAGAACATGTCGAAAGGCATGTGATGATCATGATCAAACAAAGGATTGCCCAAAAACTGCCTGATGGATTTCGGATCGGCTTAGCTTTAGTTAAAAAAGCTCTCAAGGATAATATTTTCATAGTTTTATGCTATTTATGGTATAAGGGCAAAGCTATTGCAAGTATTGGCCAAAAGAAATACCGGTTTTTACCGTTTTTCTTCTACTGGTTTTCAGGTATTTTTCATTACTACCGGATGAAATGATGGCGGGTAAAGAATTATGTATGATATTTAACGATAAATTTGCTTACTGGCGAGATCAGCTCCTCTTCAGCCTGGCAAATGGTGTAAATTTTAAAGCATGACCAGATTTTTTTTATTCCTGATAGCGATTTTGATCTCATTTCAATCTGTTGGCCAACAGCAGGTTCCGCTTAATGAGCAGCATTATCTCGACAGCCTGAAGCATATTCTACAGAAAAAAATTCCAGACAGCTCGAGAGCAAATACGAATTTTCTCTTAGTAGAATATTGGAAATTCAAAGATACCTTGAAAAGTAAAGCTTATCTGGAAGCAGGTACAGCTGCCGCAAAAAACGATAAATATTTAAAGGCACTGGCACTTTTCTATAAAGGACAATATTATTTCAACTGGAATAAACCGAAAGCATCCGATGCTTTTAAAAGAGCCGCAGAAGCACTTTCGCCATTTAACACGAAAATTGCCTACGCCAAGCAGGCTGCATCCTGGTATAACTACGCTATCATGAACGTAGATAAAATGGGCTATGATTTTATCACAAAAATAACTTTTGAAAAGTCTATTCCCATTATAGAGAAAACCGGCGACCCAAAACGTATTGCCTATTATTATACACAGCTTGCCACTATTTTGATGAATAACTACCAATTTTCGAAAGCGGCAGCTTATAATGAAAAAGCCATAACTTTACTGGAAAAAAAAGGCGCTGTTGATACCGATCTGTTATTTTCCTATCTTAACGGGGTAAGTATTTACTGTTACGATAGCAAGGCCGACAAGGCTCATGTACTTTTGGAAAAAGCACAACAGTTACTAAAGCCCTATCCTTCCTCTTTAAATTATCCGCTATACTATTATAATGAATCGCTTTACTATTTCACAAAATCGTCATTTGACAAATCACTTGCGAGTATAGACAAAGGCATTACGCTTGCCAAGAAATACAACCAGAAACAACTCTATCAACAGTTTTTCTTCCGCCGATATGAGATTTATCAGCAGCAAAAAAACTATGGAAAAGCGAGACAAATTTTACTGGATATCATTAAGGAAGGTACTTTAACTGCCAAAATTAATGACCGGACCATGCTTTATTCGGAACTGGCCAAAGTAAATGAAAAGCTGGGGGATTATAAAGAGGCATACCGCTGGCTAAGTAAATACCGGCAGAGCAATGACAGCATAACCAACGACCAGACCAAGGTAAAAATCAATGAACTGGAAACGAAATATAGAACCGCGAAAAATCAGCAAAAAATACAGACCCTTCAATCGGAAAATAAGCAGGTACAACTTAATGCCCGCAACGAACGTTTGTATAAGTTTATACTTGGGTTAGGATGCCTTTTTCTGCTTCTTTTATTGGTATTCGTTCTGCTCACCGCACGGAACCGACGCAAACTGGCAGAACAAAAAGAGATTAATTACAAGCAACAGCTGAATGAAATGGAGAGAAAACAACAGCTGAAGATTACCAAAGCCATGCTTGAAGGTGAAGAGTTGGAAAGAGAGCGGGTGGCCCGGGATCTTCATGATGGCTTAGGCGGGATGCTATCGGGTGTGAAAATTGGTCTTTCAGGCTGGACAGATACCCAACCGACGATCTCGAACGATAAGGACCTGCATCGCATTATCGGACAACTAGATACTTCAGTTACGGAGTTACGTCGCATTGCCCGCAATATGGTGCCGGATACGCTACTTAAATTTGGGCTTGAAACTGCATTGAAAGATCTTTGTGAGTTCTATATGCGTGATGGATTACGTATAACCTCTGAAATGTTTGGCATTCAAAAAAATATCGCAATGAATGTGCAGCTCAATATCTACCGGATTGTGCAGGAACTTATCTCCAATGCAATCAAGCATGCGCAGGCAGATAACATCCTTTTGCAGTGCAGCCAAAACGAAAATACTATTTTCATCACTTTTGAGGATAATGGCCGGGGTTTTGATATGGCCACGCTTTCGGAGAAGAAGGGAATGGGACTGGATAACCTGAAGAACCGTATCGCATTTTTGCAAGGGAAATTTGAAGTGCATTCTGCTCCTGGCGAGGGAACAAGTATAGATATAGAACTTAAAACCAATATCAATGAATAAACTGCGTACGGTTATTGTAGATGACCACCCTATTGTTATTGAAGGACTGAAAACCTTGCTTAAAAATGAAGCTAATTTGGAAATTGTGGGCGGTTTTTCAGACGGCACGGGGCTGCTTTCTTATTTAAACACCAAGCCGGTAGATCTGATACTGCTGGATGTTACCCTGCCGGATATCAATGGAATGGACCTTTGCCAGATGATCAAAGAAAGATTTTCCACCATCACCATACTCATTTTGAGCAACCATACAGAACGGAGTATTATTATGCAAACCATACAGAACGGTGCCAGTGGCTACCTGCTCAAAAACAGCTCACTTGATGAACTTCGGCAGTGCATTGCATCAGCAGTAACAGGAAATATCTGTTACAGTAAGGAAGTAGTTGAAATTATCAGCCGTCCGACTAAAAACCAGTTGCGCAATACGCCACAGCTCACCAGAAGGGAAAAGCAGATCCTATCACTTTTAGCAGAAGGAAAAACGAGTCAGAATATTGCCCAGGAACTATTTTTAAGTCCGCTGACAGTAGATACGCACCGGAGAAACCTGATACAGAAATTCGAAGTGAAGAATGTGGCCGAACTAATAGCAGCCGCTCACCAGCAACAATTGTTGTAAAACTACACTAATATTTATTTCCCCTACCCTATGAAAACGATCGCGTATAAATTGACATTGTTCTTTCAACTTTTGTCATTATTTTCATTTGCACAGCAAAATGCCGGACTTAAAACCCTTTTAAATAAAAATAAGGAGTTTATTTTCCCTCAAACGCCAGAGAAAATCTCTGCAGTATTAGGTGTGAAAGCTGTTTTCTATGAGGATGCCAACGACGATGCCTATGCAAAATGGCTAACCAAATCAGGGCTGGAACTATACTGTAACCTAAGGGAAGACAAAACCATTACTGAAATGTTTTTTATCGTAGCTGATGATCAACCTATTGAGGTAGCGGGCCTGCCATTTAATCTGGTAATGAATAAGACAAGTCCTCAAGAAAGCATGTTAAAGTTCAGTAAGTATAAAATCAGGAAAGAAAAGCTGGGAGAAGGCAGTCTATATCCCAGAGGTTTAAAATTGTATTTTAAGAAGAGTGATCGTTTTATCACCCTTCTTTTTGACAGTAAAAACTTACTCAAATGTTTATCGATTACAAAAGAACTTATCGATTCTTCTGTTAATTAATTTAATCATTTTAGAAGCTATTTATATACCACTTTTAAAAATAAAAATGATTATTGGATATTTATTTGCCCAATTTTTTTTTTATAAAAAAAGTCGAAAGCAAGTGTTCCGACCTTAAAATAATTTCTTATTTAATTTTAAATGTTTACCATGGAACAACGACAGTTAAAGATATTGACGACCACGTACTTGCTGCTTCGAACAATCCTCTTCTGTAATCCGGGCTTCCCATCAAAGGATTTTCAGATCTGTCATAGTAAACCTGGATCATTTCTAACAAATCATCATAGGCGGGGCCGGAAATCTGAAAAGATTTCTTAGCTACCGTTTGCGTTTTCCCATTAACAGTTTCCTGTACCCATACTGTCCCTACATCAGCCAAAGTCACGGTAAAGGCATCAATATCATTAAATGCTGCTTTGAAACCAGCATTGTAATCAACACTTTCAAGTGGCCACCAAACAGTTGAGACCTTATTAAATCCTAATCCGAAAATAGAATTTCCAGATCCTCCACCTGGACCAACCTGAGCAGAAACGTTGTTTGTATGCAAGATTCCAATACAAATAACAAAAGCGATAATAAATAATTTTTTCATATTAACTTTCAATTTTGGGTAAACATATCTAAATCTAATAAATAAAACAAAAATGTAAATGTAAAATTCATAATTTGACTTAAAGTAATACATTTGGAGTAGTAAGTGAGTATCAAAATAGTAGTCTATTATGATCGGCGCTTGTTAATTAATGTTGGGCATATAAAGCAGAATATCCTAAGCACTTTAGCTATGAGCCTTTAACTAAACAAAAGTTAAAACATTTTTTCATTCAATAACAATCAACAGATCAGCTTATAACCCACTCCCCTTAAACTCATGATCTGAACTTCAGGTTCGGTTTTTAACAGTTTGCGAAGGTGCGCCATAAAAACATCCATGCTACGGCCGTTGTAAAAACTATCTTCACCCCAAATTTTGATCAATGCATCTTCACGTTCCAAAATGTTGTTGCGGTTCTTTAGTAGCAATTCGAGCAGAACGGTCTCTTTATAAGACAGCGAATATTCGCCAACAGAAGTTTTAAGCTTTTGGCCAACAGGATCAAGTTCACAGTTTCTGAACCGGTATTTTTTATTCAGCTCGTTTTCATCTTTATTCACTGCACCAAACCTGTTTAAAAGTGATTCCATCCGCACCAGCAATTCATCAATACTAAATGGCTTTTTCAGGTAATCATTTCCCCCGCTTTTAAACCCTTTCACTACATCCTCGGTAAGTGCTTTTGCGCTTAAAAATATTATCGGAATATCAGGGCCCGATTTCCTGATTTCGGCAGCCAGCGTATAACCATCTTTATGCGGCATCATGATATCGAGGATGCAGATATCGGGTTTGTTTTCCTGAAATTGCATCCAGGCCAGTTGTCCATCCAAAGCCAGGTTTACCTCATAACCGCTACTGCTTAAGCCATCAAAAACAATACGTGCCAAAAATGGCTCATCTTCTGCATACAAAACCTTAATTTTCTTCATACAAAGGCAAAATAACCATAAAATTACATCCTTTTCCTGCTTTGCTGTACAACTCAACACGGCCACCATGCAACGCTACCACCTGTTTTACATAGTGAAGACCTAAACCAGATCCTTTTACGTTATGTATGTTATCCTGGTTAAAAATCCTGAAAAAACGCTCAAAAACCTGCTGCTGATAAATTTCATTTATCCCAGGGCCATTATCCTTAAAACTGATTGTTAACTGATGACCAGCAATACTACAGGAAACATCAATTCTAGCATGAGGGGGAGAATACTTTACCGCATTATCAATCAGGTTGTAAAAAACATTCGAAATATGCATGGCATCACCTTTAATAAATAACGGTTCAGCTATCGGCAAAAAGATAATCGAAGCATTTTTCTCTTGTACCTGTAACGCCATCGCATGAATGACCTGTTGCAGTATCGGCTGTATATCAATCAGGCTGAAATGCAATTTTGTTTCTCCCAGATCCATCTGCTCCTGTTTAAGCACCTTTTCGATCATGGCCTGCAAGCGCTGTAATTCGTGGACACTGATATTAATGTAATTCTCCAGTTTTTCCGGCTGGTCTATTAAATGATATTTTTTTATGGACTCCAGGGCTACCGAAATTGTTGAAATCGGGGTCTGTAGTTCATGTGTCATATTACTGGTAAAAGCTAACTTCGCCTGTGCATAAAGCTGCTGGTTTTTCATCAGCCTGATAAGCAGGTAAAAGGCTGCGGCGGTAAGGAAGAGCATTAGAAAAGATGATATAAGGTAATACCGCATTTGAAAAACAATCAGCCAGGTAATCGAAGGAACAATAAGTTGATACCTATTCTGAAACTTGAGGTTATAGGTATATTTACCACTTACGAAAGAAGAAACGGTTTGAGCAGGCAGCAGTCCCTTTATCAACCTCCCGTCCGAATAGTCATAAAGTGCATAATTTCTATTGATATGCCAACCCAAATGATCCAGCCGATGGTTTACCAAACTATCCATTATCTTTAGGTCGCGCTGATCTTGCAATAAAACTTCCCGTTGCGATTTTCCATTAGTGACAGCTGAAGATTTATGATCGAATTTTAATTTAGCATCATTAAGAAACGACATTTTCATTTCTACGACGGAGCTATCATTGGTAATCCCATAATGGAACTGGCTTCGCAAATTGTCAACCTTTAGTTCGTCAAAGGCCTGCCTTAATGCCAACCACTCCTGAGAAAGGAAAAACTGTTGGAAACGGCCACTTTTTTCGTGTCCTTTAGCGATACTTCGATAGGTTATCTGCTTGGAGGCATCACTGACTATGGATTCCAATTCTGTGGAAACCGATTTTTTTTGTGCCACGTACAACTGCCTAATCCATGCACACTGCAAACAGAGGCTGATGGCCAGTGTAATTACCGCCAATGGAAAAACATATCTGGATGTGAGCCATTTCATTCCCCTAAAATGAACAAATCATTTAAATGATGGAAGCACAGATTGAAGATTTAACCTTATTTAACCGAGCTTAACTTTGCTTTACATCGTGAGCCATTAGTTTTGGAACATGAAAAAATTAGCCTTCCTCCTATTCTTCTGCCTCCCGTTCATGGCTTTTGCTCAAGTACGTAAAGGTTTGGTAACCGATAAAAATGGTGTACCCATAGATGGGGTAACCATTAGCCTTCGGCATGCAGACTCTACTTTAGCCGTGCAGCTTTCTAAAACCGGTCTATTTAGTTTCCCACAGTCATTAAAAGGCACTTACAACTTAGCGTTAAGTGCCGTCGGCTATAAGAATCTGACGAAAAGGCTTGATTTGCCGATCGATTCCATTATCATTATAATGGCCAGTGATGAGAAAACACTGGAGCAAGTAACGGTATCGGCTTCAAAACCGGTTATTGTTAGAAAAATTGACAGGGTTATATTCAACGTCGAAAATAGTATTGTAGCCAGCGGCACCACTGTATGGGATGCATTGGGTAAAGCTCCAGGTGTACAAACAAAGTTTGATGGCGGAATAACAGCTAACAATAAAGGAGTAGTCATTTATATGGACGATAAACCGATTAGGCTATCCGGCGAAGATTTGGCTGCTTATCTGCGCAGTTTACCATCAGATAATATTTCGAAGATAGAAATTATTGCCAATCCAACAGCCAGATATGATGCACAGGGTGGTGCAGTAATTAACATCATTTCTAAAAAGCCAAAGGGTGATGGATATAATGCGGTACTGTCCGGCGGTTATACTCAATCCACTTACAGCAGCTACAATCCAAGTATGGTATTTAATTACCGGAAAGACAAGATAAATGTGTATGGCAGCTATGGTTACAGCCACCGTAAAAAAGATCATAGTGAAAGCGAATATGTTATTTTCGATTCACCAGCAAATTATGCAGACTGGAGGAATGAAAAATCAGGCATACGCATGGGCAATGCCAATAGTTATAAAATCGGTGCAGATTACAATCTTACAAAACAACAGGTAATCGGTATTTTGGTAAATGGCTACAACGGCGCAAACAACAGATCGAACCGTACACTAACGAATATCGTTAACAACCACGCTGCACTACCAGATTCGATTCTGCAAACCGAAAATGTTTCTGATGGGAAAGCAAGTCAATATAGTTTTAATTTCAATTACAAAATCAAATTAGATACCAACGGACGGAATATTAATGTGGATCTGGATTACGTGCCGTACCAAAATAAGAATAGCCAGCAGGTGGATACATATGGGATTTCGGGGAATGGTATTCCACTGCCAAATCAGTATCATATTTTTACACCGTCTAATCAAAATATTGACATTTACTCTGGAAAAATTGATTATACGGATAAATTTTGGAAGAAATGGACATTTGAGTCTGGTTTAAAATATAGCAGCATCCGGACGCGAAACAGCTTTGATTTTTATAACAATCCGGCTACTGGTCTGCAATTGGTAAGCAGCCGCAGCGACCGTTTTGAGTATGCCGAAAATATATCGGCCATTTACGCCAGCATTACCGGAGATGTAGGCAGGTGGAGTTTTGAGGGCGGGTTGCGTGGCGAATACACCCATACAAACGGCAAGTCGATTGCATTAAATACCAATAATCAGAATCACTATTTTAAGCTATTCCCAACAGTTTTTGTAGCATATAAGCTGAATAAAGATAATGAAATCAATCTTCACTATAATTCGAGGATCAGCCGCCCGGAATACTGGAGACTTAATCCTTTTAAATCTTACACCAGTCCTTACACCTACCTGGAAGGAAACCCTGCCCTGCAACCTGCGTTTATATACAACGGCGAGCTGGGTTATACCTACAAACAACAATATAACATTTTATTTTACCTCAGGCGTGTGGTTGATTATTTTAGTAATATTACCGTGCAGGATAACACCTCAAAACTTTTTTATGATACCCAGAGAAATCTGGATCTAAGCCAGGAGATTGGCTTCTCAGCATCTTTCCCAATTAAAGCGGCCGATTGGTGGGAAATTAATAATTATGTTCAGGGCTCTTATCGCCAGGAAAAGTCGGGATATTTACAAGCAAGATATGACTACCATGTTTGGGGCATTTATCTGAGTTCTAACCACGCCATTACCTTAAATAAGGCCCATGGTTTAAAGGCAGAAGTCAGCGCATGGTACTCTTCGCCTACCATACAAGGCATTTACAAACTGGCAAAACTTTATGATGTAAGCGCAGGTATGAGCAAAAGTATCTTTAAAAGCAAAGGGACTTTAAGGCTGGCAGTAAACGATATTTTCTATAGTAATGTTTATCGTATTGATGTAAATTATGACAACCAACGAAACGGCTTTGTTGAGAAAAGCGACACGCGAAGTGCTACTTTGAGTTTTTCTTACCGGCTGGGCGGAAACCCGACAGCGGCCAGAAAACGGACTTCGGCAAGTGAAGAGGAAAAGAAACGCGCACAGTAGAACCAGTTCATTGGTCATTAGTTTATTAGATCCGACTCTATTACCAACCCTATCGCCTGGGTCAGATTCAATTGAAACATTGTGTGGTGTCTGATGTTTCCATCTGACACGGCGAAAACACTAACACAAATTATCTATATTTTAGAAAAGCAGGCCTGTAGTGTTTCGGCTTTACCAGTCCCGCCCTTTGCTTAATCCCGATTAGCTCATCGGTAAATATTGCGTGGTGTCTGATGTTTCCATCTGACACGACGAAAACGCTAACATAAATTATTTATATTTTAGAAAAGCAGTGCCTGTAGTGTTTCGGTTTTACCAGTCCCGCCCTTTGCTTAATCCCGATTAACTCATCGGTAAATAAGATGACTACTCAAATCGGGATAACGCTGCCGGTCGGGTTTATCTCACTCAGGCACACCGTTCTAACCTCCAGCGATGGCTATAGTGCCACTGCCAAGATACTGTTTGTGCCTAAGGGGTGCTCATGTTTGAATATAAAAGCTTAGTTTCAAAAGTACAAGTCAGCCCAACCGCCGTTGTCCGTAGCACTAAGACTTGCGCTGGCATAGGTTTCTCTACTCCAAACTCCTAACACCAAACTTATCTATCTACACTCTATCGAATGACCGTAGGTACCTGTAGTTTTTGGTGAAAGAAATGGAATGCCCAAATCAGCGGAGCGTAAAATAAGTAAAGCGCCCATAAATAGCATAAACCAGGGAATCAGCCTGTTGGTATTAAAACGGATGTACTTTTTCAAAAAAATTCCCCCAAGCGAGATCATCAGCATGAGTGGCGTAGTCCCAAGGCCAAAAAGAAACATGAATGTAGCACCCGATTGAACATTCCCGGTATTTAAGGCCGTTGCCAGAGCCAGGTAAACCATACCGCAGGGAATAACGCCATTAAGCATACCTGCGAATAATGCCCATAATTTTAAATTAAAAACCTTGCCCATTAGTTTACTGAGTGGACCCATCGCCTTCAACTGGAGGGCAGAGAACCGGTTTCTATAAGGTTTATTAAATTGCAAAGCTGTGAATAGAATCAATATCAAGCCTATAAAAATACTCAAGGTTTTTTGATCGCTGAATAGGTTTATACTGCTCCCTACCAGGCCAACCAGCAAACCTAAAATGGTATAAACCATAACCCTACCTAACTGATATAAAAGCAGTTGAAATGCGCTATAAAAAAAATCCTGTTTTCTGAAAGGCATTCCCAGCATAATGGGGCCGCACATTACTGCGCAATGCAGGCTTCCGAATAGTCCCATCAAAAATGCCAATGGCAAATAGCCCGTCATAGGGTAATGTTATTTTTAAACAGATATTTCTTACCGGCGTTGTTACGCCAGGAAAGGTTAAGGAACCACATTCCCTTGGTCATTTTGGCCCGATCTACCAGGATAAGATTTGATGTTCCGGTTGTAGTTCCTTTTAGTTTAACATCGTCATTACTGTCGGCTGGACGCATGAGTAAAAGGTCATATTGTGCGCCATCTTTTAACTGTATAACTATCTGGGTACTGGTGATGGTAATTTTAGGTTTAGCATCATCTTGCAACACATTCTGTTTGGCATCGAATTCTGCATTGTAGTTGATTCCCTTTTCGTAATAATTCTCTTCAATCAGGGCGTCTTTACCGTGCATATGGAACATATAAATAACCATTGCCACAATAAAGACCATAAATGCAAACATCCCCATTACTATTTTCGTTCCCCAGTTCATATTCTTTATTTTAAGTTTGAATGAGTGAATTTTTAATGAGAGAATGTTTAAAGCCAAATCGCACATCAATACTCAATCATTTTATAATTCAATCATTCTCTAATTTTACCGCTCTATCATTTACCCTCAATCATTCCCTTCCGGCTGCGCGAAAAAACTCGTTGTTGCGGTACTCACCACTTCGCCATTGGCAATCACTTCGAAAACTGCATCAGTTTTATATTTTTTAACCGAATTATTTTTTCTGATCAGAAAAAAGGTCAAGTGTGCAGTACCCTCTTTTGGCAGTACTGTTGCCTTTTGGATAAAGTCGATCTCATCAGTGCTATTCTGCGGCCTGAAAGTAAATTTAACCTCCTTATTGGTTTTGTTTACCAGTTCTGCATTGTAAAGGTTGCTGGTTTTATCTGTTCCCCTGTTTTGATACAAAGTACCACTGGCTCTTAAAACGGTAGTCTGAATATTTTCCCTTTTATAAATGAGTGAAGAGAAAACCATTAACACCACCAATAAAACAGCAGCATAACCATAAGATTTTAACGCAACTTTATAAGGTTTACGTTCTGCGATAAAATCCTGGTTAAAGAAACCGATCAGGTTTTTAGGCTTGCCTAATTTTAGCATCACCTCATTGCATGAATCGATACAGGCCGTGCAATTCACACATTCGAGCTGGGTTCCCTTGCGGATATCAATCCCGGTTGGGCAAACCTGCACACATAGCCCACAATCAATACAATCACCTTGTTTGCTCTCATGTGCATTTCGCTGCATATGTCCACGGGGCTCACCCCTGGTAAAATCATAAGCTACCACCAGGCTTTGGTTGTCAAGCAAAACACCCTGGAGCCTACCATAAGGACAGATTACCGTACACACCACCTCACGCACATAGGCAAATACGCCATAAAAAATAAAGGTAAACAGCCAGATGGATATAAAACCTGAAACATGTTTGGCGATCGGTTCTGTAATGATTTTAATCAGTACATCAGAGCCAATCATATAAGCCAGAAAAGTATTGGCAATGGCAAAAGAAATGATCAGGAAAATGAAATGTTTGCTTCCTTTTTTCCATACCTTTTCTGCGGTCCAGGGACCTTCGGCCAGTTTCTTTTGCCTGTTTGCATCACCTTCTATCCAGTATTCTATCCTGCGGAAGACCATTTCCATGAAAATAGTCTGCGGACAGGCCCATCCACACCATAGCCTGCCCAACACTACCGTAAAACAGACAATGAAGATAATAAAGATGAGCATGGCTAGTGCAAACAGGTAAAAATCCTGTGGAGTAAAAATTAACCCAAAGAAAACAAATTTCCTTTCGATAAAATTTAACAGTACCAATTGCTCGCCATTGAGCTTTAAAAAAGGGCAGGAAAACAGGAACAGCAAGAGTATATAACTTACCCATTTGCGGTAAGTATATAGTTTACCCGACGGTTTTTTAGGGTAAATTGGTCTTTTGTCCCTGCTTTTATTTCCAAGTTTATTTTTTGGTAACATCGGCTTGATTTACACTGTCTTTTGAGGCCTTCATCTCATTGTCTTTCACATCTTTCGCTTCGTACTTTTCGCCTTGCGGGGCTTTCGCACCGGCAGGATTACTTCCGTGTAAAGAAAGGATAAAATTGGCCACTGCACTGATTTGTTTAGGGTTAAGGTTTTTCTCCCAGCTGATCATTCCTTTCTCAGGAACACCATATTTAATGGTCTTAAATACATTGTTGATTCCGCCGCCATGCAGCCAGTAATCGTCCGTTAAATTAGGACCGATCACGCCCTGTCCCTTATCGCCATGGCAAACTACACAGTTGGCATTAAAGATGGTTTTTCCTTCTTCCAGTACTGTAGGCGTATTATCAGCCTTTACCGAATTTTCGTCAATGGTATTGGCTGATTTTTCCAGGTAAGCTGCCTTTTCTACCTTAGCTTTAGCCATTTCATTTTCATATTCCTTATCCTGCAATTCGCCATACCCACCGATGTGGTAATAAAAGAGATAACATGCAGCAAAAATCATGGTGCCATAAAACAGGAAGTTAAACCATGCCGGTACCGGGTTATTCAACTCTTTAATACCATCGTAAGCATGATCAATAACCAGGTTCTTTTCTTCTTCAATAGGCTTTAAACCTAACAATTTTGACCAAATGGATGGCTTTACCGTTTTCTGTTTCAGCCAGCTGTCATAATCAAGTGGCGATTCTTTTACCGGGCCTGTGTATTTGGTTGGATTTAACTGCTCCTGGTACATTACTTTAAACGCATTAAGCAGCGTTATCGAAACAAAAAGCAGCACAAGTGCGAATAACAATAGCAATACAATGAGTAACTCTGATTGGTTAAGTCCTAATCCTGGCTGAGAAGGTGCTATTGCTTCTGCTGTTTTTTGATCTGCCGCGTAAGTGGCCGCCGATAAAAACAGTGAAAATAATAATAGTTTAATCTTCTTCATATGGTTTGGTTTTGTGGTCTTGAAAAGGGATTTCGCTCATGGTTTTAATATGATTCTTGCTTAATTTGAAGAGGTAAACCCCAACAATTACAAAAAACAACATGAACATGAGCAGAGAGGTAACGAGGTATATTTCGCCGCCAGCTAAATCTTTTATCTGATTGAACATCTTTTTATTGGTTTGATGGAATGGTTTCTTTATTGGCTTTAATGTCAGTACCTAATCTTTGCAGGTAAGCGATAATGGCGACAATTTCACGGTCACTTTTAACTTTGATATTATTCTGCTTCAGGTCTGCGGCAATTTTTTCTGCCTGTATTTTTAAATCTTCATTGGCCTGTTTATCATATCCTTCAGGATACGGAACGCCTAGTGTTTGCATGGCCCTGATTTTACTTGCAGTGGTATTGATATCCAGTTTCTGCTCAATTAGCCAAGGATATGGTGGCATAATACTTCCAGGCGACATCGAGGTAGGATCAACCAGGTGATTGTAGTGCCAGGCATCAGAATATTTTCCACCTACGCGATGAAGATCAGGTCCGGTACGTTTACTACCCCATAAAAACGGGTGATCATAAACAAATTCCCCTGCCTTGCTGTATTCGCCATAACGCTCCGTTTCTGACCGGAAAGGCCGTACCGTTTGCGAATGGCAGTTTACACAACCTTCTCTGATATAAAGATCCCTGCCCTGCAGTTCCAATGCGGTATAAGGTTTAACGCTTGCGATGGTAGGTACATTAGATTGGATGGTGAAGGTTGGCATCATCTCTACCATTCCACCGATCAGGATAATGATTAATGATAACACCATGAATTTCATTGGCTTACGCTCAAGCACCCTGTGCCAGGCTTTATCTGCCGGACTGCTATCCACCACTATTTTTGCTAATGGCATGGCTTCTGCAGCTTCGTTGGCAACCAGTTTAGCACCCAGCATGGTTTTGGCCAGGTTATAGGTCATCACAATTACGCCAGCTAAATAGAGTGTACCGCCAATCGAACGCAAAACGTGCATCGGGATAATCTGTAAGGTTGTGGCAAGAAAATTCGGGTATTTCAACAAACCTTCAGCAGTAAACTCTTTCCACATCAATCCTTGCGTAAAACCTGCCCAATACATTGGGATGGCATAAAAGAGTATTCCCAAAGTACCGATCCAAAAGTGGAAACCTGCTAGTTTTTTAGAGTAAAGTTCGGTTTTATAAATGCGCGGGATTAACCAGTATAAAATACCGAATGTTAAAAAGCCATTCCATCCTAAAGCGCCAACATGAACGTGGGCAACAATCCAATCGGTAAAATGCGCTACCCCGTTTATCTGTTTTAACGATAACATTGGGCCTTCGAAAGTAGCCATACCATAGGCAGTAAGGGCAACTACCATAAATTTAAGGGTAACATCTTCCCTTACTTTATCCCAGGCGCCACGTAGGGTCAACAAACCATTAATCATACCGCCCCAGCTTGGTGCAATCAGCATAATGGAAAAGGCAACGCCTAACGATTGAGCCCAGCCCGGTAATGAAGTGTACAACAAGTGATGCGGTCCTGCCCAGATATAGATAAAAATAAGCGACCAAAAGTGCAGGATACTCAGTTTATAAGAGTAAACAGGCCTGCCCGCCATTTTTGGAAGGAAGTAATACATCATCCCCAGGTATGGCGTAGTTAGGAAAAACGCAACAGCATTATGCCCATACCACCATTGTACCAATGCATCCTGAACGCCGGCATACAAATAGTAGCTTTTCATAAAAGAAACAGGCAACTCAAAAGAGTTTACAATGTGTAATACCGCAATGGTTACAAAAGTGGCAATGTAAAACCAGATGGCCACGTAGAGATGGCGTTCGCGCCTTTTAATAATGGTACCGAACATGTTGATCCCGAAAACCACCCAGATGAGGGTAATGGCAATATCAATTGGCCATTCGAGTTCGGCATATTCGTGTGAGGTGGTAAAACCCAGTGGAAGGGTAATTACGGCCGATAAGATAATGAGCTGCCAGCCCCAGAAATGGATTTTGCTCAGCGCATCGCTAAACATTCTGGCTTTAAGTAAACGCTGAAGGGAATAATAAACGCCCATAAAAATGGCATTCCCGACAAAGGCAAAAATTACAGCATTGGTATGCAATGGCCTGATCCTGCCAAATGTGGTATACTGGCTACCCATGTTCATGGCCGGCTTAAAGAGCTGCATGGCCACAAGCAGCCCAACAGTCATTCCTATAATTCCCCAAACAAGGGTGGCAATGCCAAAGTTTCTGACAATCCTGTTATCGTAAGTAAATTTTTCTAGCTGCATAATAGAAGCGGAATTTTGTATGTTTTGTACACCAAAGGTATCCTGCAGCAGAGAGATAAAGCATGACGTGTGTTAGCTGGAAAAGTGATCTTCTTCACTTTTTTCGCCGGTTACTTCATCGTCAAACAAGATGCGCATGCCAGGAGTGTGCACATCATCGTTCTGACCGGTTTTATAAGCCCAAAAGAAAGCACCCAAAAAAATGAGTGCCATTAAAACGCTGCAACCAACTAAGAAGTAAAGGATATTCATATCAATTTGTTTTTACGGGCAAACCAGCGGGTAGCCAGGGTAGTAAATAAAATAATGGTGACCGTACTGACCGGCATCAGCACCGCTGCAACCAGTGGATATAGCGTTCCCTGTACGGCATAGTAAATACCGATGCAGTTATATGCTGTAGCAATAGCAAAACTAATTTTAATAACTTTAAGCCCATCTTTACTGAGTTGGATAAAGTTTGGTAGAAAGTTCAATGCACTTCCCTGTAAAATGGCATCGCAGCCTGGTGTAAAATTATTGATGTTATCGGTTAAGGCTATCCCAAAATTACTCTGCTTCAAAGCGCCGGCATCATTTAGCCCATCACCCAGCATCATTACTTTATTCCCATTTTCCTGAAGACTTAAAACGGCGGCCAATTTCTGGTGCGGACGCTGATGAAACCTGATGGACGTGTTTTCTGGAAAAATAGTCTTCAGCATGGAATGGTCCTTATCCGTATCGCCTGATAAAACCTGCAGTTTAAATTTAGAAAGTTTCGAAACCAACTGTCCCAATCCGGGCCGCCATTGTTGTTTAATATCAAAACATCCCTTGTAAACATGGTCAATCAAAATATGTACGCCGGTTTCACTAACCGATTTTATGGTTATAGGAAGCATAGATAAATGTCCTGCATAAATAACGTGATCATTGATCTTCGCTGATAAACCCTTCCCTACCACCTCCTTATAATCCTGAAGTGAATAAAATCTTTCAACGTTTAAGGCTTTTAAGATATGCCGGCTTAAGGGGTGGGCAGAATTGCGCAACAGTGAAGCCACAATGAGTTTCTCCTCGTGTGTTAGAGATCCGCTAAAGGAAATTTCGGCATTTTCATTACTGGTCAGGGTACCTGTTTTATCAAAAATCAGCGTATCACATTTGGCCAGTTCTTCAACCGCATCAGTATTTTTAACATAAAATCCTTTTTTATCAAAAACAGATAAGATGGCCGATAACGTAAAAGGTGTGCTTAAAGCCAGTACGCATGGGCAAGCTACAATAATAACCGCGGTAAATGCCGACCAGGCTTTATGGCTATCGTGCTGAAACAACCAGTAGGCTGTAGCGGCAAAGGCAATCAGAAAAACGCCAATGCTGAAGTATTTCGCAATAGAATCATTAAAACTTTGCTTTTCGACATTGCTTTTATAATTTTCATTGTTCCAGAGCCCCGTGAGGTAACTCTGCGAAACCGGTTTAATCACTTCGAGCTCTATCGCCCCCGTAGTTTGCCGTCCTCCCGCATAAATGATTTCACCCAGCACTTTATGTATCGGTTCCGATTCACCGGTAACGAAGCTCATATCTACCCAGGCATCACCTTTCATTAAAATGGCATCTGCGGGTACCAGTTCTCCGTTTCTGATCCACAACCTGTCACCTATTTTAACATCGTTGATGGCTACAGGCTTTTCTTTACCATTCTGGATGGTAGTAACGGCAATGGGAAAATAAGACCGATAGTCACGATCGAAAGAAATATGGTGGTACGTACGCTGTTTAAGCCACTTACCCATCAAAAGCAAGAATACAAGACCTGTTAAAGTATCAGCAAAACCAGGTCCGGTGGCAAAAATGACTTCAAATGCGGTACGTAAAAACAATACCGCAATAATTAGTGCCAATGGCGTATCTAAATTGATATGTTTGTGTTTGATGCTGGTAATGGCCGAGGTAAAATAATCGCGTCCACAATAGAAAGCAGCAGGAATAGAAAATGCCAGATTTAGCCAGCCGAATAAGTATTGAAACTGTTTTTCAAAACCTGATAAACCAAAGTATTCTGGAAAGCTGAAAAGCATCACATTCCCCATTAAAAACCCTGCGACAGCAATTTTCAGCACTAGAGCTTTGTCTACCGAACTGCTATGGGCTTTAACCACATCCTGAAGACTGATTAAGGGTTCGTAACCAATCTGGTTTAAGGTTTCAACCAAATGTTTTAGTGAGATCTCTTCATGGTTAAATTGAATAGTGACCTGCTTTTTAATAAAATCGATACGTGAGCTGAAAATAGCTGCGTTAATTTTATAGAGGTGTTCCAGTAGCCAAATGCAGGAGCTACAATGAATTGCGGGAATATAAAACGTGATGATACTCGAATTTCCATGTTTATAATCAATTAATTGATCAATGATTTTAGGATCGTCGAGGTATTCTAAATGACTTTCATTTTTTAACTGCCTGCCTGGATTATTGTTATATACATAATAATTACAAAGGTTATTTTCTGAAAGAATCTTGAAAACAGCCATACAGCCCGCACAGCAAAAATCTTTATCGTCTGTTTGATATTTTACCTTGGGCAGATCTTCTCCACAGTGGTAGCAAATGGCTTTGGTTGCGGTTTTATGTTGATCTTCCATTGTAATCGTTTTATATTGATGAACTGAAAAGTTGTGTTTTAGGCTGCTTAAGCCATAATTTCTCGTCGAATGCCATACAGACGTTTCTGAGGAAGGATTTTCCCCTGTTGGTGATGCTGATTTCTTTTTCCGTTACCGATATCAGCTGGTCATGCAATAATGGCAAAAGCCGTTCCTGTACCCTTTCAGGGATTGTGTCGCGGTATGCAGTATTATTTTTACACATGATATTTAAGATATGCTTTCTTATATCTAGGTCCTCATCAGTCAGAAAATGCCCTTTTTCTACAGGTAGTGACTGCTGCGCAATTTTATCCAGATAAGCTTCTACTGTTTTGGGGTTCTGAGCAAAAGCGGTCCAGCTATCGCTGATCGATGAAACCCCAAGACCGATGAGTAAATGGGTATGCTGACTGGTATAGCCCATAAAATTACGATGGAGTTTATCCGTTGCCATTGACTGAAACAAAAGATCGCTCTTCAGGGCAAAATGGTCCATGCCTACATCTTCATAACCAGCATCAATCAGTAAATTTCTGCCAAACTGGTAAAGTGCAAATTTTTCATCGCCCGTGGGAATATCCTTTTCGGTATAATGCCTTTGCCCCGGCTTTAACCATGGCACGTGTGCATAACTGTAAAAGGCAATGCGATCCGGGTGCATACCAATCACATCATTTACGGTACGCTCCAGTCCGTCAATACACTGACCAGGCAGTCCATAAATCAGATCGAAGTTGATGGAGGTATAACCCATTTCCCTCGCCTCGCTGGTTACCTGAGCAACCTGTGCAGGTGTTTGAAAGCGGTTGATCAGAAACTGCACTTTAGGATCGAAGTCCTGAATGCCCAAACTTAATCTTCTAAAACCAAGCTGGTGAAGTGTTGTTAAATGTGCTTTAGTGGTATTGGCTGGATGAGCCTCGAAAGAAAGTTCAGCATCAGGAGCCAGACTTGCATCTTGCATAATGCCATTAATCAGCAGCCCGAGATTTTCTGCACTAAAAAAAGTAGGCGTTCCACCACCAAGGTGTAACTCTTTTAGTTTCGGTTTCTCCCGCAAGGCATCTACATACATGCGCCATTCAGCAAGTACAGCTAAAATATAAGGAACCTCTACCGAATGATTTTTGGTAATACGGGTATTGCAGCCGCAGTAGGTACACAGGCTTTCGCAGAACGGGAGGTGGATATATAAGCTGATCCCTTCATCTTTGTGGCTTGCATAGGTTTTGGATACCCTGTTTAGCCATTCCTGAGTATTAAAGCTTTCAATATCCCAGTATGGCACAGTTGGATAACTGGTATAGCGTGGAGCAGCAACGTTATATTTTTTAAGCAATTCTGCATCTTCCATTTTACAGTTTTTTAGTGGTTGCGCATTCACTCTGGCAGCAGCAGGCTTTACCTACGCATTTACCAGCTGCCCACTGATCGAGGTTTTTGATTACCTGTTCCATCCTCGCCTTGGTGTCGGCCTGATCAGCCTCCAGCGGAACATTGGCAACCTTCATCCCCGCAAGCCCTGCGGCATTAAGGTCAAGATGATCTGTTTGTGAAGATGATGTCGCAATATATTTGATACCCAATGATCTAAGACCCAATATCATATCACTACTTAATTCATCGTTGTTAAAAACCAAAAGCGCTTCTTTACCAGTTGCAAATGAAAGCGTATCAGCTGTTAAGCTATTGGCAATTATAGTAATATCGTGTTTTTTGTAATTGGCCAGTACCAACCATTCCTTTTCATCGGGCTTAATGTTATAAGCTATAGCTTTCATATATGATAATTATATATACAAAACTATGAAGGAAGCTTAAGGCGACAGGTGAGAATGCTTAGAGAAAAAAATGATATTTGTTACTTTTTTTAGTCATGAGCCTTGAGTCCCTCTTTTAGCACAAGTCTTAGCACTTTGGGCACTTTGGGGTGGCTTGACCTTTGCTTTAAAATTTCTTAGTGTCAGATGGAAACATCTGACACCACGTACAACAGATTTCTCGACTGCGTTGCACTCCGCTCGAAATGACGATCTCTCTGGGCACCAACCCCAGTTAACCGATTAACCAATTAAACCTTTAACCCAACGAACAATGAGCCAAACGTTATTGCTTAATATTCCTGAGTTTATCAATGGATAAAATATTAATGGCATTACCGGTTTTATCGATCAGTTTTTCATCTTTAAAATCAGCAAGCATTCTGCTTACCGTTTCACTGGCAGTACCTACCAATGCTGCAAGATCATCGCGCGAGATCCGGATTGTGCAGGTATTAGCCTCGCCGTCGCCAAATTTTGTAGCCACCTGTAATAAAGCTTCAGCTACCCTTTTCCGTACTGACGAATAGGCCAATTGCAGCATTTGCTTCCCTTTATCACGTACATTGCCGGATAACAGCCCAATAAATGTTTTGGATACAACCTGGTGACTGAGCAGGTATTCCATAAAATCGGCTTTTGGAATATGGATAATTTCTGATTCGGTTAGCGTAGCAGCATTTTCTGCATAAAGTTCCCCGTTACATAAACTTTCATAGCCGAAAAAATCGCCATCATGATAAAGGCCCGAAGAAAGTTCCCTGCCATCTTTAAAACGTTTGTAGGTTTTTACCTGCCCTTTTACCACGTAATAAAGGTGTGTGGGTTCGTCACCTTCAATATAGATCACCTGTTTGCTGTTTACCGCCCGTGGTTTACCTTTCTTACGCAGTTCATCCATTACCGTTTCGCCATTGCCTTCTGCCAAACTAAAACTGGTGGCCTGCTGCTTTTTCTTAAACCTGCTTTCTATTGCCCTGAAAAGTTCAGTATCATCAAAGGGTTTGGTGAGGTAATCATCGGCGCCCATTTCCATGCCTTTTCTCATATCTGCACGCTCGGTTTTTGCCGTGATGAAAATAAAAGGAATATTGGCTGTTTTAGGATTTTTGTTCAGCAGGTACAAAACACCGTATCCATCTAGCTCAGGCATCATAATATCACACAAAATTACATCTGGAAGATGATTAACCGCCATTTCGACACCGATTTTTCCGTGTTTAGCCGTAAAAGTTTTATAACCGGCCAGATCCAGCACTTCAGCAGTACTTTCCCTGATATCGTCATTATCTTCAATAATTAAAACTTTCCTGTTCATGCGATAGATCTAAATTATAAAATTATTTTTAAAGGGAAAAGTAAGCGTAAATACCGTACCCGAATGCTGCTCGCTATCGCAGGTTACCGTGCCGTTCATCAGGCCAACATATCTTTTAACAATATTAAGCCCCAAGCCTGTCCCCGGAATATCGCCGGTATTGTGCGCCCTAAAAAATGGCTCGAAAAGATTGCCCTGATCAGCATCTGGAATACCGATACCATTATCTTTTACTTCTAAAATCAGTTCATCGTCTTTCAAAATAGAATTGAACTGGATGAGTGTATCCTCGCCCGAATATTTGATCGAATTCGAAATCAGATTGATGATGCAATTTTTCAACAGATTAGGGTCCAGGTAAACCTCAGCTGTCGTTCCGGTATGTTCGTAAATAATGTGCTGGTTCTGTTTGGTCATCATCTGCATCTCTTCTGCTATCTCTTCTGCAAAACTGATGATGTTAAAAGCTTGTGCCGATACCTCTACTTTACCTGCTTCCAATTTTTCAAGCGAAAGAAAATCGTTCAATATCGTAGTGAGGTTATTAATGGAATTTTTGATTTTTAAGGTATGCTTCTCTACACTGGCTACGTCATGTTTGGTCGTATATTTGTCAATTAGCGATGCAGATAGCTGAATCGCACTGAGGGGCGTCCTAAACTCATGCGAAGCCATAGAAACAAACCTGGTTTTAAGCTGGTTGAGTTCTTTTTCCTTTTGAAAAAGTGCACGCATATTTTCTTTCGCCATTTCCAGTTCTGAAACAAGCTTAACCAGGTCCTGTGTACGCTCCTTTATCTTAACTTCAAGTTTTTCAGTATAACTTTTAATCTGTTCTTCGTTGGCCTTTTCTTTGCTGAGATCGTGAATAAAACCTGTATAAATTTTACGGTCTGGAAATTTGATCTCACTCACCCCCAGCCTGAACGGGAATATAGAGCCACCTTTACGCTTTCCGGAAACCTCACGTCCAATACCGATAATGTGTTTCTGTCCCGTATTTTCATATCTGGCAAGGTACTCATCGTGGTGCGAATGGTCCGGTTCAGGCATCAGTACAGAAATGTTTCTGCCCACCAACTCCTCCCTGCTATAACCAAAAAGCTCAAGCGCCGCAGGATTTAGATGTTCTATCATCCCCTTTTCATCAATGGTGATAATCCCATCTATCGCGTTTTCAATAATCGCATCCAAAAATTTCGACCTATCCATTATTATGCTTCAAATATGTTGTAAATATAGAAAAAGTATCAACGATCTCTTTTCCTATCCAACAATCAGTGCATCAAGTTTATTTTTCGAACTTGCCAACTGTTCATATAATTGCCTAAAGTCGTCTGAAGCCTGATCTGCCATTTCGCTGAAAAGTTTTTTATAATAATTGATCCCCTCAGCCAGTTGCAGCTTAAAGCCATTCAGTTGTTTTATCTTTTTGTCACTAAACTGCTGTATATGTTGCTTAATATCCTCCTGCAGGTAATCGATATAAAGATTAAGCTCTTTGATAAAAACGTGCGGACGCTCAACCTGTTCCAACAGGTTAATTTTACCATAAATATGGCCAACCATTTCATCAAACGAGTATACATCAGAAAAATAAGCCAGGTTGGGTCCCGGGCAAATGGCAACAGCCTTATTTTCTTTTGGTTTCAGCATATCGTATTTTAGGTAGTTTGAAGAACAGAGTCCTTCGCAAAGGCATATTTTTCCAGTAACCTCAGTAAATTGTTTTTCGTATTCTTCAGCGGTTAGGCCGGCCGTTTGAAGGCTTTTGATCTTTAAGTGCTGATATTCCCGCGATGCAGTACAAATAGCCTGTTCGGTAAATTCGGTGTTGTTGCACAGGTATTTCTTGGTACAGGGGCTTCCTGGCCTGCCCTTTTCAATCCGCTCCGTCCGCTGTTGTTCTATACTGCTGTTTCTGAAATTATTAAAACGGATTCCCAATGGTGAAGCATTGCTTAAATAAAAATCCTGTTCGGTTGCAGCAGTGAGTTGTGTTAAAGTATTCGAATCCACATTGGTTACTTCTGGCACCAACAAAAAAGGACTTCCCCAGCCTGCGGCATCAAGCCGGTAGTGCTGCAATAAAAAGTTATGTTCTGCAGCGGTTCCGATTCCGCCCTGCACCGTGATCTTTTGTTTGGGTTCCTCTTCAACCAGAATTCCCTTTTTCACCAAAGCCAGCTGATACATTTCAAAAAGCTCCAGATACATTTCACTTCTTTTGGTTTTGAATTCCTCCAGGATCGGGCCGAGCAGATATCCATCGGTAGCAAACGCATGTCCACCACAGTTCAAGCCCGATTCAATTCTGAACTCTGATACCCATAGCCCTTTTTTGGCCAGGAATTTAGCCTGGATCAAAGCCGACCTGAAATCACTTACTTTTAAGATAATTCGTTTTTTTAACGATTCATTCTCATCTGGAAAGAAGTCTGCGAAATCCGCGATATAGCTATACAATTTGGGGTTCATCCCTGCAGAAAGTATAACCGATGCATTGAGCTTACTTTCAGCAAAACCCCGTAAAGCGGCCAGCGCATCTGTATGATCGTCGCCAGTGTATTCCCCGTCAACATAGTTCATTTTATCCACCTTGGCCATAATATTAACATCGATACTCCCCATACGCATTGTATTTCTGAGTACAGATTTGAAGATCTCCTTGGCTTCTCCATCAGGGTAATCCATCATCAGTTCATACCCATGTTTTAATTTTGAAGTGTCGGGCAAAAGTTCAAAGTAACGGCAGATATCAGTTCCCTTACCAAAATCCTGCTGTTTTAAAGCTTTAAAATCCTGGTTTATGCAATCGGATAAAAAGTTGAGGTACGCAGTAATCCGTTTGCTACGGCTATCGGTTTCATCTTTTCCGATTGCCTCGTAATATACTGATCTATTCTGCGAATGATAAGCGCGCATACGCTCTACCAATTCATCGTCAACAATAGAGAGTACAGAAGAAACGCCATATCTGGCAACTTTTAACGGGGTATCAATAGAATAACCCAGGCCCAAAACGGGAATATGAAATGAATGTAACATGGTATTTTGGTATAAAATAGCCTTTAACCTACTGAAAGACTAAATAATTCTCCAACAAAACTACCCTGCTTTAACGGATGTAGTGGTGATAAGGCTCAAACCAAAAAATGAGCGAAATCACTTTTTCGCGACAGAAAAGTTAAGCTCATCAGCTAAGATTCAACCCATAAATGCACAGGAACACACCTGATGGCATGCCCGGACTTTTATCTCTTTAAAATCACGCTAAATTTTATTTTTTACCTGTGTCAAGGGCTTGAATCGTTACGCGCCTCATCCGGACGAAATTGGCTGGAATTAGGTTCAAACAGGAACACAGTGAGCAGGAGGTAAAACCAAAAGCGGTAGCTGGATATGATCTGACATATCAACAGTATAACTTGCTTTAAGAAGATGATGAAGGAAACCATGTTTTCGGTGCACCATGGTCAGGATATCAATCTGTCCGTTTTCTACAATCCAGTCCAAACCATCTTTCACCTGCTCGCTTTTTACCTGACGGAAGTAAATATTTCGATAATTCACCTTGTCGGCAACCAGCTGCAGAAAGTCTGCAATTTGTTGATGGGAAATTTCCGGACCGTTAGCATCATCTGAATGCATAATCAAAATTTCGGCATTAAATGGCTTTGCCAATTCAGCGAGCGTGCATAAAACCGATATATCGCTCGAAGTAAGGTCGGTAGCAAAAGCGATCTTTTTGGGAGTATTAAACCGACAGCATGATGGAATAAACAGCACGGGCATTTTAAGTTCAATTATTTTCCTGGTGATGTTCCCCATAAACGCTTTCATCAACCGGTCTGCCCGGTTTAAACCGGCTACAATCAGGTTCATTTTACATTCGGAGAAGTATTTACCCACCTCCTGATCAATTTCTCCATGGAGTAATCTACCGAATACTTCTGCTTTAAAATCCAGTTCGTGGTGAGCTTTTTTAAATTTTTCCTCTACTTTTCCGACCAGTTTGTTCAAGGCTTTTTTAGCATCTTCTTCAAGCAGTTTATATTCCTCGTGAGGCCAAACCAGTGATGCGGCTGCAGGCGAAAACTCCGGCATCTGAAAAACATTCACCAATTCTACCCTCGCACCAATACCATGGGCGAGTTCAGTTGCATAATCAGCCGCATTTTCCGCTGTTGCAGAGAAATCGACAGGTACAAGAATCTTTTTCATATTGGCTTTATTTTAGTATAAAGTTTGAAAGCGCCGGGTGGAAATATGGGTATCCTCAATTTTCAGATGATTAACATATAGAAAACTGATTATTTAAAGTAGGTTACTTCTTTACCGGTTTATTATTAACAGGAAACATTAAACTTTCCAAAACCTGGTCGCGGTGATATACATCCGGATACACACGGAGCTGCCAGTCATTAACCTCGCAGGTGATATAAGTGATTTTTACCGGAACAGTATTTTTAAGATGGAAATCTTTTTTACGCATGTTAAGCATTGATGATTTCAAAGCAGGTACCTTATCGGCTGTTCCATCGTTCCTTAATAACAGTTCGGCAAGTAAACCAGCATTTTCTACCCGGATACAGCCATGACTGAATGCTCTTTCTTGTTTTTTAAATAATTTCTGTTCTGGAGTATCGTGCAGGTAAATATCAAAAACATTCGGAAACCGGAATACAACCTTGCCCAGTGCATTATCACAACCGGACGACTGCCTGGCATCATACAGATTAGGATTAGCTTTGATCGCAGCTATAGTCCCCTTGGTTAAGGGCACTATGTTTTGTTTTCTATCGTAAATACTGTAATGGTTATTGATCAGATAGGTCGAATCTTTCCATAATTTGGGTAACAGCTCAGTTGTAAATATTTTATGAGGCACTTTCCAATCTGGCGATGTTGTGATGTACTTCACCTTACTTTCCAACTCTGGTGTCGGGCTGGAGGGCTTACCAACAATGGTTTTAAAGATCACTACGCGATCATTGTTAACCAGTTTAAGTGTGTAGGAAGGAATGTTGATCTGTATGAAATAATGATCTCCTGTATTTATCCACCGTAGGCGCTCCATATTAATGGCCATTTTTCTCGCATCACCTTCCGGAAATTCATAGCAGTCATCTATATACTGCCCTTTAACCAGATGGAGATAATCCTGAAGCATTTTATACATATCTGCCTGCGGCTGGGCCGAGGTAACATTGGCCATAAAATCGGGGTGTCCCATCGCTTTCTTAAGATGTGATACCGGATCAAAATCAAGTGGTATTTTCGACTCCAATCGTTCAGTGGTGAATACAGGGTTAAATTTACCGTAGTGAAGATGGTTGATGAGCGTGATCAGGGCATCTGTTAAATAGATATCAAAAATTTCCTGTTCCTGTAGTTTGGCATTTGGACTGGTAAGTGGGCGAAGCGCATCATAAGTGAGCTGATCGGTATGAAAATCGTTTCTGTTCAAACCAAACTGTAATACGCAATCCATCAGTAACATCGACGCCCAGACATCTGAATGGACAGTATCCTGCATTACCCAGGCACGCTTGTACAACCTGTCCTGATAAAAGCGGTCAACCAGATTAGGATAGTTCAGCTTTTGCTGCAGGCTAACAATTTCTTTTTTAAGGGACAACGAATCGGTGTATATAACAGATCCATCTTTTTTAAGGCAAACTCCAAAAGCATTATAGACCAATAAGAAAGCCCACAAAAGCGTTAAGGAAATAAAAATCAGCTTTACCGTACCGAAGCGTCTCTGAATATTTTTATTTTTCATAACAGATTGATTTACAATGATAAATATCAAAATACAATCATCGTATTTTAATGATTCCGATCACTTTTAGCAATGATATCTTACAGGTTATCGTTTGCTCATGAAAGCCTACGAATGCTCAAACAACCATTTAAAAGGCTTTATTTTTCGTTTTGGCCTCAAGTTGAATTTTTTGATGCTATGCATTTTAACAAAAGTCTCGGCTTCAGAAATATCGTCTGTTACCAAAAACAGACTGAGGTCATTTTCAGCGATTGTTCCCTCCGCTCTCATCTTTGCAATATGTTCTAAAAGGGACTGGTGATATTTTCGATCAAACACAATTACAGGGAAATCCTTGATCTTTTGAGTCTGGATGAGTGTCAGTGCCTCAAAACATTCATCAAGTGTACCATATCCTCCCGGCAGCACCACAAAAGCAAAAGAATATTTTACCAGCAAAATTTTGCGGGTAAAAAAATGGTTCATGTTCACCCATTTGTCCAGATATGGGTTTGGTTTTTGTTCTCTTGCCAATGAAATATTGCAACCCACCGATCGGCCGCCAACTGCCTGCGCACCTTTATTGGCTGCTTCCATTAATCCAGGGCCACCACCGGTCATAATCGTAAAGCCCAGTTGTGCAAAAGCTCCTGCAGCTTTTTCTGTAAATTTATAATAGGGATGATCGGGTGCAAAACGTGCAGAACCAAAAAAGGTAATGCAGGGACCTACAAAATGTAATCCCCTAAATCCCCTGATCAGATCTAGTACCGTTTTTAGCGTAAAAATGAACTCCTTAGCTCTGGACCGTGGCCCTTCCAGGAATTCTATTTCTGATTTACTGGCCATTTTTTTTTAACCAAATTTAACTCCCCCGCCAGGCAGCAGATATGATGGGTATCACTTTCGGAACTGTGCTGTATCATAACAGCCAAAACTTTAAATAATTAAAATTGTATATGAAAAAAATTAGCATTAAACACCTTAATAACGTACACGGCGACAGCATCCGTGGACTCGATTTTTACGCGGAGACATTGGAAATCTTAAAAGAAAGGCTCAATGAAATTGCAAAGGCAAATACAGGAAAAGAAACCATGATTGGGATAGAACACTTTCAAAACCTTTTTATCATTCACCAGGACAAGATTGAAGTCCTCAAACATCACCTGCTGAAAAATATAGAGATGCTGGCCGGCGAAATAAAAGATACAAAAGGTTTTATAGAACAAAGTGTGTTTGAAAAGAACGAGGAGTTACAGGCCGAATACCTGCGTGAGGTTGATTTATTTGAAGAGATGAGACATGAATTTTATCGTTTTGCAGCAGAATGGATGTAAACGAAAAACATAGCCCCGTTGGTTTATGAAAGCAACATTGATAGCCCGCCTTAAACAGCAAAAAATACGTTTTAAAAACTGGGCAAAGCTTTTAGGGTCGGGCCTAATCACAGGGGCAGCTGATGATGATCCGTCGGGCATAGCCACCTATACCCAAACAGGAGCAAAATTTGGCTATAGTCAGCTTTGGACTGCGGTTTATATGTTGCCGTTAATGATTGTGGTCCAGGAAACCTGCGCCCGCATTGGATTAGTACAGGGAAAAGGAATTGCAGCCGTTATAAAAGAATATTACAGCAAAAGAGTACTCTATTTTATTGTGGGTACCGTGCTTGTTGCGAATACCATAAACATCGGAGCAGATATTGGTGCTATGGCTTCAGCAGCAGCGTTAATCATACCCTTGCCATTTGCAGTACTTGCCCTTGCTTTTACTTCTGTCACTTTATTACTCGAAATATTTACGACCTACAAAACCTATTCAAGGATATTAAAATGGCTTGCCCTGAGCCTGCTGGCCTACCCTTTAACCCTGATCATTGTTAAACAACCGTGGCTTACCTTATTGAAAGCGTCTTTCATTCCCAGTTTCAGCTTTAATTTTGAATACATTTTTATCATCATAGGCGTTTTAGGAACCACCATCTCGCCCTATATGTTTTTCTGGCAGGCCTCTCAGGAAGTTGAGGAAGAAAAATCAAAACGCCTGTTAAGAAATGGCAAACCTTTGGTTACCAAGAGGCTGTTACATAACATGCGGATAGACAATGCAACCGGAATGATTATGTCAGAGCTTACTACGTGGTGCATCATTGTTGTAGCCGCTACTGTTCTCCACCGTTCGGGCAATACAGATATTAAAGATGCCGCTGATGCAGCCAGGGCGCTTGAACCGTTGGTCAGATCGTTTCCTAATTCAGGCTACATTGCAAAATTAATTTTCTCCACTGGTATTATCGGATTGGGCCTTTTGGCAATCCCCGTACTTTCAGGCTCGGCAGCTTATGCCATTTCAGAAACTCTCGATTGGAAAACCGGTTTAAATCTAAAGTTTAAAAAAGCACATGGTTTTTATGGCGTAATCACGATTGCAACCCTAATTGGCCTGATGATTAATTTTATTGGAATCGATCCGATAAAAGCTTTAATATATGCGGCTGTTTTAAATGGAATAGCTGCGGTCCCGCTGCTTTTTATTATCGCCAGAATTTCTTCCAGTGAACTTATTATGGGAAAATACAAAAGCTCAAAAACCGCTAATATAATAGTCTGGATCACTTTCGGGGCTATGGCGCTGGCAATTATTGGTATGATTGTTTCTTCCGTAAATAACTGACATTGGCGTAGCGACTGCATAAACTTAGCATGTGCTACAGGGCAAACGAGCTATAGCATTTTAAACCGGTTCTGGTTTAAAACAACGAAAAACATCCATTCGCAAAGGAGCTTATCAGGGTTTTCCCTTGTGCCAAATCGATACTCCGCTTCCCGGCTTTTCATTTCTCCAGATTAAAAATTTTTGCCTGAATGTGATCTAAAGGTATCAGCTTTTTTGTTCCGAATCCTCTATCATATTACAGATATATGGCAACATTAAGGTTCATCAGTTTATATTTGCTATGCAAAAAACAATATCTTTAATTAAAATAATTCACCAGTAATGAAAGCGATAGGATTTAAAACTTCACTCCCTATAAACGAAAGCGAAAGTTTCATCATGTTTGAAACACCGGTTCCAGAACCAAAAGGGAGAGACTTACTTGTAAAGATAAAAGCCATCAGCGTAAACCCGGTTGATTTTAAAATCCGGCAGAACAGCGTAAAAGACACCGTATTGGAAACACCCAAGGTAATTGGCTGGGATGCTGTTGGCACGGTTGAAGCCGTTGGAGAAGATGTTACCTTTTTTAAAGCCGGAGATGAAGTATATTATGCCGGAGATTTAATCCGAAGCGGCTCCAATGCCGAATATCAATTGATTGATGAACGCATAACAGGTTTAAAACCCTCATCACTTACCTACGCTGAGGCGGCAGCTATGCCGTTAACCGCACTTACGGCCTGGGAATCACTTTACGATCGCATCCGTATCGCCGAACCTAAAGATAAAGGAAAAAGCATCCTGATTATTGGTGGTGCAGGGGGCGTTGGCTCTATTGCTATACAATTGGCCAGGAAAATAAGTGGCTTAAAAGTGATTGCCACAGCCTCGAGACCAGAGACAAAAGCTTGGTGTAAGGCTATGGGTGCCGATGTGGTAGTAGATCATAAAAACCTGGTTGAAGAAGTACACGCAGCAGGTTTAAAGGAAGTAGATTTTATTCTCGACCTGGTTGACCTGAATAACTATTGGGATACTTTGGTGGAACTGATTAAACCTCAAGGCCATATTGTATCAATAACGGGCTCTGCCACACCTGTCGCGCTGAATAAGTTAAAAAACAAAAGTGTTACTTTCTCCTGGGAGCTGATGTACACCCGTTCCATGTACCAGACTGACGATATGGAACAACAGCACCATATTTTAAACGCGTTAGCAAAATTATTAGATGATGGCACCCTTAAAACTACATTAAACCAAACGCTTAAGGGATTTTCAGTAGAGAACTTAAAAGAGGCTCACCGCCTGTTGGAGAGTGGAAAAACCATTGGCAAAGTGGTTATTGAATATTAAAAAATGCCTGTAAAAAAAAGGAGAGAAACCTGACCAGCTTCTCTCCTTTTTTATATCCTATTCTCAACTAAACTTTAGCCCTGCTCTCTGAACTTCTTTTTAGCTGCGCGTTAATGCGTTCCAACACGTTATAAATATCGAAAGGCTTGCTGATGTAATCATCAGCAAATGCATCAATTGCTTTTTGCTCGCTATTGTTCTGTGCAGACATTACAATAATCGGGATATGTTTGGTGAAAATATCAGTTTTTAAATCTTCACATATCTCTGCTCCGTTTCCATCTGGTAACATTACATCTAATAAGAAAAGATCAGGCATTGCATCCTGGATATTTTTTTTCAGTTCCGCAAAGGACGAAGAAAGCTGTAATTCAAAACCCTCTTCTTTTAACAGGATTTCAATCACGTTTCTGATTTCCTGATCGTCTTCTAAAATGTGTATTCGTTTTTTTTCCATGTTCAAATTATATGTTTGGGATGTCCGTTCGCGTGGAATGCGCTACACGATAGTAACAGTAACACCCAAACCCTCTAAATGTTTTACAATTTGTTCAGAAATTCCTTTATCGGTTATGATATGATCAATTTCTTCCAATCCGCATATTTTTCCGAAACCTCTTTTTCCAAATTTAGTAGAATCAGCAAGTACGATCGTTTTTTGTGATGCACCGATCATTTTGCGATTCAAATGCGCCTCCATGGCATTGGTAGTGGTTACACCAAAATCTAAATCAATGCCATCTACTCCTAAAAAAAGTTTATTAAAATAAAAATCCTGCAAAACCTGCTCCGCATAAGCGCCCATAACCGAGGAGGAACTTTTTCTAAGTAAGCCACCCAATTGTATCACTTCAATACCAGGTTCGCGCATTAATTCGAGCGCCACATTTAATGCGGAAGTAACAACTGTTAAATTGGTTGCAGGGGCAATGTTCTTCGCAAAATAAAGCACTGTAGTACCCGAAGCAATCACAATAGAATCGTTATCATTCAGCAATGCGGCTGCAGCCATTCCAATTTTATTCTTCTCCGCCGATTGTATTTTTTCTTTCTCGTTAACCGGACGGTCGACCGTGTAGGGATTGTTTATCGTGGCACCACCGTGTGTTCTAAACAGCAGACTCTTGTCTTCCAGTAGTTTTAAGTCCTTTCTTATTGTTACCGAAGACACTTTCAATTCCTTACACAAATCCACAACATTAATGTATTGATCACGTTGCAGGCGACTTAAAATAAACTGATGCCTCTCAGCCAAATTCATCATAGTAAATTAAATTAGCGTGCTGCAAATTAGCAATAAAAACATTCTTTAACATATTTTAGATAAATATTTAATAAATTTTTAACCTGTTTAACATATTATTTCGATTAGGATTTCTTATAATTGCGAATAGTTTCGTTTTGTTATCAACTGTTATCAAACCAATGAAAAGATTGCATGCACATCAACCGGCTGATGATATAAATTGGGATTTTATTGTTATTGGTGGCGGTGCAACAGGTTTAGGTACGGCACTAGATGCTGCAAGCCGTGGTTTTAAAACGCTATTGGTAGAACAGGCTGATTTTGCCAAAGGAACATCCAGCAGAAGTACCAAGCTGGTTCACGGAGGTGTCCGCTACCTTGCGCAGGGCGACATTTCTTTGGTTAAACATGCACTGAAAGAACGTGGTCTGTTACAACAAAACGCTCCACACCTTGTAGATAAAGAACAATTTCTGATTCCATGCTATGATTGGTTTTCTGTTATAAAATATTTAACGGGGCTTACCCTTTATGATTGGCTGGCGGGCAAATACAGCTTTGGCAAATCTAAATTTTTATCCAGAAGAGAAACCCTAAGTATGATGCCTGGCATTAAAGCACGGGGATTAAAAGGAAGCATCAGGTACTATGACGGCAAGTTTGACGATGCCCGTTTGGCCATTAACATTGCACAAACGGCTATCGAAAAGGGTGCATCATTACTCAGCTACACCAAAGTAACAGCCCTTTTAAAAAGCGGTGATGCGGTTACCGGTATTGCAACAGAAGACACTATAACGGGTTCAACAGCTCAATATAAGGGTAAAGTTGTCATTAATGCAACGGGAGTATTTGTCGATGATATACTGCAAATGAACAATCCTGCTACAAAGAAGATGGTAAGGCCCAGTCAGGGTGTACATGTGGTCCTCAGCAAAACCTTTTTAAATAGTGAATCAGCACTAATGATCCCAAAAACCACTGATGGGCGGGTCTTATTTGCTGTTCCCTGGCATGAGCATTTACTGGTAGGCACTACCGATACGCCGTTAAACGAACATAGTTTAGAACCGAGGGCATTAAAAGAAGAAGTAGATTTTATTATCAGTACGGCAGCAGGCTATTTCAACCGTAAACCCATGGCAAAAGATATCTTAAGCGTATTCTCAGGTTTACGTCCCCTGGCTGCCCCTACCTCTGGTGATCCGAACAGCACAAAGGAAATCAGCAGAGACCATAAACTGATTGTATCCGCAAAGGGATTGATTACGATTACAGGCGGCAAATGGACTACCTACCGCCTAATGGCGGAAGAAACAGTGAATTTAGCTATTGCACATGCGGGTTTAAAACATAAAGCATGTGTAACTCAGAATTTAAATATACACGGGAGTACAGTAAGTTCGGGAAGTGGTCATCTGGCCATATATGGATCAGATCGTAGTAAAATTGAAACCTTGATTAAACAAAACCCGGGCCTTGAAAAACCATTACATCCGTCTTTTCCTTTCATTGAGGCCGAAGTGGTTTGGTCTGCAAGGAACGAAATGGCAGAAACTGTAGAAGATATCTTAAGCAGAAGACTGAGGGTGTTATTTATTGATGCACAGGCTGCTAAAGATATGGCGCCTCGGGTAGCGGCTCTCCTGTGCAAAGAATTAGCTGCAGATGAAAACTGGAAAACCGAGCAAATTAAAACTTTCAATAAATTAGCTGATGGTTACCTTTATGATGATTATATAAAATAACTAAAAGGCAGAAACCGCTAACCAAATTTTAATGATGAGTAAATACGTCTTATCCATCGATCAGGGAACCACAAGTTCGAGGGCTATTATTTTTAATTATAATGGCGAAATTGTTGCCATCGCACAGCGCGAATTTACACAGGTTTATCCTAAAGCAGGCTGGGTAGAGCATGATCCAATGGAAATCTGGTCTACACAATTGGCTGTTGTAACAGAAGTAATTGTTAGAGCAGGCTTAACCGTAGGTGATATTGAAGCTATCGGAATTACCAATCAACGCGAAACCACTGTGGTTTGGGATAAAGAAACCGGAAAACCGGTTTATAACGCAATTGTATGGCAAGACAGGCGCACTGCTGGCTATTGCGATGAAATTAAGGCAAAAGGGCTCGGCGATAAAATACAGCAGAAAACAGGTTTGATCATAGATTCTTATTTCTCTGCCACTAAAGCCCGGTGGATTTTGGAAAATGTTGAAGGCACGCGTGAAAAAGCAGAAGCAGGAAAACTGGCTTTTGGCACCATAGATACCTGGCTGATCTGGAAATTAACAGCAGGTGCAAAACATGTAACTGATGTAACCAACGCCTCCCGAACCATGCTCTATAACATCCATACCTTAAGCTGGGATGAAGAACTGCTCGAGCTTTTCTCTATCCCAAAAGCAATGCTTCCGGAGGTAAAATCATCAAGCGAGGTTTATGGCGAAACAGCGGGAAGAATACTGGCTGCAAAAATCCCGATTGCAGGGATAGCCGGCGATCAGCAATCGGCTTTATTTGGGCAAATGTGTACCGAAATCGGAATGGTAAAAAACACCTACGGCACAGGTTGTTTTATGCTGATGAATATCGGAGAAAAGCCAAAAATTTCCGTCAACAACCTGTTAACCACCGTGGCCTGGCAAATTAATGGTAAAGTAAATTATGCTTTAGAAGGCAGTATTTTTATAGGTGGCGCTGTTGTGCAGTGGTTGCGTGATGAAATGGGACTGATTTCTAAATCGGCTGACGTAGAAACTTTAGCTAAAAAAGTAAATGATACCGATGGCGTTTATGTGGTTCCTGCTTTTGCAGGTTTGGGCGCTCCGCATTGGGATCAACATGCACGCGGCACCATAACCGGATTAACCCGCGGCACAAACAAATCACATATTGCCAGGGCAGCATTAGAAAGTATTGCTTACCAAACGATGGATGTGTTGAAAGCGATGGAAGCAGACGCGGGTATAAATATTACAGAGTTAAGAGTGGATGGTGGCGCTACCACCAATGATTTGTTGATGCAGTTTCAGGCCGATCTGCTAAACTGTAAGGTAATCAGACCTGATGTAACTGAAGTAACCGCTATTGGCGCTGCCTACCTTGCCGGTTTAGCTACCGGTTTTTGGGAAAGTGTCGATCAGATCCGTTCGCAATGGAAAATCAACAAAACTTTCATTGCTGAAGCAGGAATTGATAATACAGAACGAATAAAAGGCTGGAACAGGGCCGTAAAAGCAGCCAGGGTGAGTGCAGAAATCCAGTAAACGACTATCGCAGAGGGCTATAAAATAAATTGCAATTCATCGCAACAGCTTGTAAGAGATTTAAAGCAGGCCATTCGACTAACTCAGGATTGACAATTGATATTTATGCGGGCATCCTAAGCTTGGATTAAACAGATGCCTGCTGCAAATTGCTTTTAATTCTAAACGACCTAATAAATTAATTCAATCGCTTAAAACTTTATAATGAATGTATATCTCTCAGAATTTATAGGTACTGCAATCATGATTCTTTTAGGAAACAGTGTTGTAGCTAATGTAGTGCTTAAAGGCACAAAAGGTAATAACGGAGGGTGGATAGTTATTACAACGGCCTGGGCCCTGGCCGTATTTACAGGGGTTGTTGTTGCAGGTCCTTATAGCGGGGCACATTTAAATCCGGCAGTAACCCTCGCACTTGCCATTGGAAAAGGCTTTAGCTGGGCCCTGGTTCCATTTTATGTTTTAGCCCAGTTGGCCGGAGCCATGACAGGATCGTTTCTGGTTTGGTTGATATATAAAGACCATTTCGACGCTACTGACGATCAGGCTTTAAAGGCCGCACCTTTTGCAACTGCTCCGGCCATCAGAAACATGCCCTCGAATTTGTTATCAGAAATTGTCGGAACATTCGTGTTAATATTCGTGATTTTTTATTTTACGGATGCCAGCATGGGCACGAAAGAAACGGTGACCACCCCTATTGGCTTAGGTTCCATCGGTGCAATCCCCGTAGCATTTTTAGTTTGGGTAATTGGTTTGGGATTAGGTGGAACAACTGGCTATGCCATCAATCCGGCGAGAGATTTGGGTCCGCGGATCATTCACTTTTTAATCCCAATGAAAGGAAAAGCGAGCAGCGACTGGGCATATGCCTGGATACCGATTGTTGGTCCTGCTATAGGTTCGATACTGGCCGCTCTGGCATTTTTGCTCATTGGTAAATCGTGATATCTTCGGAAATACCTGCCGAATGCATTCAAAAAAAGTATTAATATCAACTGAAACGTATAGCGCTGTCTACACAGCTTTTGTTTGGCAGAGCTTACTAATTTTGTTATATTTTCTCAAAGCAACACTCAATTTAATTATGCCGCTACCGAATAATACTTATCTTTGAAATAACATCCAGCTACTATTTATCTAACCAATCAGAATTGCAAGCATACTTCCTCGTTGTTGATACCGAAACCTCGGGCCTGCCTAAAAATTGGACTGCCCCCTATTCTAAAGAAAAGAACTGGCCTTATATTGTTCAAATTGCATGGATTATTTATGATCAGGCCTATCAAGAAATTAAGCGTGAGAATCACTACATCAAGAATACCGATTTCAGCATTGACCAGTCAGCACTAAAAATTCATAAAATCACCCCAGAATACCTGCATAAGCATGGAGAAAACAAAGAGCAGGTGATGTTCCAGTTTGCTGACGATATAGAGAAGTACAAACCTTTGGTTATAGGCCACTTTATTGAACTTGATTATCATATGGTAAATGTTGAATTATACCGTCTTGGTAAAGAAAACATATTTAAAAACCTCTCATTTTTCTGTACCATGAAGGCAAGTGCACCTTATATTACCAATACCGTAATCAGTCACTTAAAACTGGATAAATTTTACACCATTTTATTTAATGAGACGCCAGAAAACATTCACAACGCTTTATCTGATACACTAAACACTGCAAAGATTTTCTTTCACCTTTTAAAAACAGATAAAATTAACTTACCTTCAATTTACCAACAGGAGCATACCTTTAACATGGAGAAAGAAAAGAGAAAAGAATTTTCGTTTAAAAGAATTTTAAAGGAACTTTTTGATGGAAGATAGACTCGCCGATCGAATTTATACTGCCCGTATTGGAGATATTACTTTCAGAAAAATTGTGAGTTGTAGCCCCCACACACCAATTTTTGAAGCTGCGATTAAAATGTCGGAGCAAAAAACCAGCTGTCTTTTTGTTAAAAATGACGAAGGAGATTATTTGGGATTTGTAACTGACATTACTTTGAGAGACAATGTCATCGCCAGGCAATTGAGTGCAGGTTTACCTATTAATGAAGTAATGGACACCAATATCATGACCATAACACCAGATGCTTATGTTTATGAGGCCATATTGATGATGTTCAGCAAAAAATCGCGGTATCTATTGGTAAACGATAACGGAAATTTTGTTGGTTTTTTAAGCAGAAACCGCCTGTTGAGCGAGCAGGCGGAGTCTCCATTGGTTTTTATCCAATCGGTAAAGTCGGCTGTAAATACAAACGATTTAAAACTTAAATGGCAGAAAGTACCGGGCATCGTATCTCAACTGCTTACGCGGGGTGTGCACTCGAAGATTGTAAACGAGGTAGTGACCACCATTGCCGATACCATCTCTTTTAAAATTATTGAAGATGTTATTGCTAGATTAGGTCCACCCCCCGCCAAATTTGTGTTTATGGTTTTGGGCAGTGAGGGTAGAAAAGAACTGAGTTTAAAAACCGATCAGGACAATGCCATTATATATGAAGATACGGCGGAAGAAAATAGAGCGGCCGTACGCTCTTACTTTCTCGATCTGGCAACCCAGGTTTCTGATAAGTTGAACTTTGTGGGCTTTGTATATTGCGACGGCGACTATATGGCCACCAATCCAAACTGGACACATTCATTATCGCACTGGAAATATAACTATAAAAACTGGATTGAAGAAGCTCTGCCTGAAACTGCTGTGAAATTTGCCGCATTCTTCGATTGCAGGGCCATCTATGGCGATCTGGCAATCATGGAAAGCCTAAGGTCATTCGTAAATGACGAGTTGCAAAAACCCATTGAAAAATTCTACGTGTACCTGGCTAAAAATGCTTTGCTTTACGAGCCTCCCCTTACCTATTTTAAAAATATCAGAACGCAAAAAATTCATAAAAAAGAGGTATTTGATATTAAAACTGCCATGACCCCCATTGTCGACCTGGCGAGGGTATATGCTTTACAAAACAGGATTTTTCAAAAGGAGAATACCGGCGAACGTTTAAAGGCTTTAAGAGATCTGGGCGTTTTTAGTGAAAAGCAATTTAATGAGCTTTCCCAATCCTATTATTACCTGATGGGATTAAGATTAAAACACCAGGCCAATCTGATCATGAATAATCAGGCAGCCCCAAATAACTTTATTGAAATTGATAGTTTAACTAAAATTGAGAAGGTAACACTGATCGAAATCTTTAAAATCATCCTTAACTTTCAGAGTGGGATTAGAATGAAGTTTACCAATAGCCTCGGTTAGGCTGCAGTGCGTAGGGCGTTTGATACTAAGCGTTTATAATACGCAGCCGTCGTGCTGAATAAATTCAGCATCTATTATCCTATTATCACTTTAATGGAAGATCAGGATATAAATTTACTGTCTAGCTTTCCACTTGCGCTACAGGTCTGGGTGATGATCCTTTTTTTAAAGAAAAAAGGTCCCGATTTGCATCGGAACCTTTTTAAAATATGAATATCGCTTAGGCGAAAATTTCTATTTTACTGCATCAATTACAGCTTTGAAAGCTTCAGGGTGATTCATTGCTAAATCAGCCAATACTTTACGGTTTAAACCGATTTCTTTTGAAGCTAATTTACCGATTAATTGAGAATAAGAAATACCGTGTTGACGTGCACCAGCGTTGATACGTTGGATCCACAATCCGCGGAATTCTCTTTTCTTAACTTTACGGTCACGGTATGCATATTGCAAACCTTTTTCTACTGTGTTTTTAGCAACAGTATAAACCTTACTTCTTGCTCCCCAATAACCTTTGGCTAAATTAAGGATCTTTTTTCTTCTTCTTCTCGAAGCTACTGCGTTTACCGAACGTGGCATGTTGTTGTTGTTTTTTGGTAAGCGGCGTCCGGTTAAGGAACTTTAAAGCCTGATACCTGGTGAAATTAATGAATTACTTTCCGATGCAAAGCATACGTTTTACGTTACCTGAATCTGCATCTGTTACAATTCCTGCATTTCCAAGCGCGCGTTTACGTTTAGTACTCATCTTGGTTAAGATGTGACTTTTGTATGCTTTGTTTCTTTTGATTTTACCTGTTCCAGTAAGCGAAAAACGCTTTTTAGCACTGGAATTGGTTTTCATTTTTGGCATAACCTGTTATTTAATTTATAAAATTGTTTTTATTTTTTTGCTACTTTAGGCGCAACGGTCAGGAACATCCGTTTACCTTCCAATTTAGGCAACAGTTCCACTTTTCCTACATCTTCCAAAGCCTGGGCAAATTTTAACAATAAAATTTCTCCTTGTTCTTTGTACACAATTGCCCTGCCTTTAAAATGCACGTAAGCCCTAACTTTTTCACCGTTTTCTAAAAAGCTCACTGCATGTTTTAATTTAAACTGGAAATCGTGGTCGTTGGTATTAGGCCCAAAACGGATCTCCTTAATTACAGTTTGTTTGGCATTAGCTTTAATTTCTTTCTGCTTTTTCTTTTGCTCGTAAACAAACTTACTATAATCAATAATTCTACAAACTGGCGGTACAGCGTTTGGAGAAATCTCTACCAAATCCAATTCCAGTTCATCAGCAAGTGCCAAAGCTTTCGCCAAAGGATAAATCCCCGGTTCAACATTATCGCCAGCTAAACGCACTTCAGGCGATTTTATATACTGATTAATGTTATGCTCTGCTTCTTTTTTCTTAAAAGGTGGACGTGGTCCCCTGTTAAATCCTGGTCTTCCTAATGCCAAATTTGTATTATTTTAATTTAAACTGTTATTTCTTTTCTTAATAAATTGTTGAACTCTTCCAACGTCATTTCGCCTAAATCTCCCTCACCGTGTTTACGAACAGAAACTTTTCCTTCTGCCATCTCTTTATCGCCGATAATGAGCATATATGGGATCTTTTTAACTTCCGCATCGCGTATTTTGCGACCGATTTTCTCATCACGAAAGTCAATCAGCCCGCGAATATCGGAATTATTTAGTTCATCTAAAACTTTTTTTGCATATTCTTCATATTTTTCTGAAATAGGAAGAATAATAAACTGTTCAGGACTTAACCATAACGGAAAGTTTCCGGCACAATGTTCGATCAAAACAGCAATAAATCGCTCCAGTGAACCGAAAGGCGCACGATGAATCATTACCGGCCTGTGCTTCTGGTTATCACTACCGGTATATTCCAATTCGAAACGTTCAGGTAGATTATAATCGACCTGAATAGTACCCAATTGCCATTTTCTTCCTAAGGCATCCTTCACCATAAAATCGAGCTTAGGACCATAAAAGGCAGCTTCACCATATTCTACAACAGTGTTTAAGCCTTTTTCTGCAGCAGCTTCGATAATGGCCGTCTCTGATAATTTCCAGTTTTCATCAGAGCCGATATATTTCGATTTGTTTTCAGGATCTCTTAAAGAAACCTGTGCGGTATAGTTTTCAAAACCTAAGGATTTGAACACATAAAGCACTAAATCGATCACTTTTTTAAACTCGTCTTTCACCTGCTCTGGCATACAGAACAAATGCGCATCATCCTGAGTAAAACCACGTACACGGGTTAAACCATGTAACTCACCACTTTGTTCGTAACGGTAAACAGTACCAAACTCTGCAAACCGAACCGGAAGGTCTTTGTAAGAACGTGGTTTGGTTTTGTAAATTTCACAGTGGTGCGGGCAGTTCATCGGTTTCAGGAAGAACTCCTCTCCTTCCTGCGGAGTTTTGATCGGCTGGAATGAATCTTTACCGTATTTTTCCCAGTGACCAGAAGTTACATATAAGTTTTTATGCCCAATGTGTGGTGTTACTACTTGCTCGTACCCTGCTTTGGCCTGTGCTTTAGTTAAAAAGTTTACCAAACGTTCGCGCAAAGCAGTTCCTTTAGGCAACCATAGCGGTAAGCCCATACCTACTTTTTCAGAGAAAGCAAAAAGCTCCAGCTCTTTTCCTAATTTACGGTGGTCGCGTTTTTTTGCTTCCTCAATCATTAAAAGATATTCGGTAAGCTCGCTTGCCTTAGGAAAAGTAACTCCATAAATGCGGGTCAACTGTTTTTTAGTTTCATCACCTCTCCAGTAAGCACCAGCCACATTCATTAGTTTCACGGCTTTTACAAAACCAGTATTGGGAATATGTGGGCCACGGCATAAATCGGTAAATGAACCCTGGGTATAAAAAGTGATTTTACCATCTTCAAGGCCATCAATTAAATCCAATTTATACTCATCGCCTTTTTCGGTAAAGTATTTTACCGCATCAGCCTTGCTTACACTTTCGCGCACAAAAGTTTCCTTTTGTTTAGCCAGTTCGATCATTTTGGTTTCAATGGCTTTGAAATCATCCGAAGAAAATTCGCGGTCGCCAAAGTCTACATCATAATAAAAACCGGTTTCAATTGCCGGACCGATACCAAATTTGGTGCCCGGGTAAAGGGCTTCCAGCGCTTCGGCCATTAAGTGTGCAGAAGAATGCCAGAAAGTAGATTTTCCGGCTGCATCATTCCAGGTCAACAGTTTTACTGTAGAATCTGATTCAATCGGCCTGGTTGAATCCCAAACTTCGCCATTAACCTCAGCGGCTAACACGTTACGGGCTAAGCCCTCAGAAATTGATAATGCAATCTGGTGGGCAGAAGTGCCCTTTTCGTACTGACGGACCGAGCCGTCAGGTAAAGTAATGTTAATCATCTACAACTATGATTTAAATTTTAAATAAAAAAGTTTTAAAGATCACTTACAATGTGATTTTATTTTGTGCGAAGATATGGTTTTATTGATCAAAAAGCAAGATTCAATCCATATCACCTCAGGCTTCACTTACTAATTTACCTTTCAAATATTTACGTAAAGGTGTATCAACAAACCGCATAATGAGGTAAGCTAAAATAACAAGCAGGATTACCGAAACCGGAATCACACCAAAAAGCATTATACCTTTAGGTTTATCTACTGTTACATAGGTAAGATAAACCCATATAAATGGATAATGCGTCATATAAAGCGGATAAGATAGTTCGCCGGATAACCGGCAAATCTTTCTTAAAGCCGGACTCAACGTTGCGCCCGCACCTAGCGAGACCAATAATGGAAAATAGAGCAACACAATTATCGATTCGCTAATCCAATTATAATCATCATTAAAAGGAAATAAAAAAGCTACCAATAATAGTGCAGTAATTCCCAAAAACCCTAATTCGTTTTTAATGATAAGGTTAAACCGGTAAACGAGCATACCGGCTGAAAATGAATACAATACCCTTGCTCCACCGTCCCAGAAATTTTGTCCGCCCCAGCCACCGCTGAGATTTTTAGATTGTACAGCTACGTAACAAAGCACTGCCGCGCCAACCAAAGCAAGAATTATTAATACTTTTTTATTGATTTTATAAAGCAGCAGGATGTAAAATATATTAGCGATGTATTCCCAAAACAGTGACCATGCTGGTGCATTTAAACAAAATAAATTGGTGTAACGCTCTGGCATAATTGGGTATGGGATGAGGAAAGCAGAGGTTAAAAATAACAAAGCTGTTTTACCGAAGCCATAAACAGGGTAAAAATCACTAAAAGGATCAAATAAAAAGGTTAGCAGGCCCAACACGGCACCAACAATCACCAAAGGATGTAAACGGATTAGTCTTAGTTTAAAAAATTGCGTAATACCAATGTGCGCCGCCCGGTTATCGTAGGCGTACGCAATGACAAAGCCCGATAAACAGAAAAAAAAATCGACAGCCAGGTAACCATGACCGATAAAATTTTTGCTATAATCGGTAATGGCAATTTCCATAAAATGGAAAATGACCACTACTATGGCAGCTATGCCCCTCAATCCATCCAAAATTTCAAAATGTTGTTTGGTGTGGAGCAGCTTTGCCCTGTTTTCTGCTATAATCACTTGGTTAGGCTTTTATCTGAGCCCAATTATAGGAAATATGTCAGCATTACAAATAATCGCTTCAAAAATGATACAAAAAAAGCCCCGAAGCTTAAAAACTTCAGGGCTTGATATATATATTATTTGATTCTTAATTAATTTATTCCAAAAGCTCTTCCCTGGCCGCCACCTGCTGGCCTGTTCTGCCTAAAACGTTTCATCATATTTTCCATCTTGGTTTTGTATTCTTCAGGGGTAATCAATTTTGCTTTTTTAGGTGCAGTAACATCTTTTGCACTTACATTTCTATATTCAATGCTCTTGGCAATCGAGCTATTCCCTCTACCCTCAATAGCTAATACCGCACCTTCTGTCCACATATTTGGATTAGGAGAAAAATCGAAACCTAAATCGTTGGTGTACCAGATTTTGGTTTCTTCCACCACATTTTTATCCATATCTAAAATTTTGATGGCTCTGGTAGACCTTACAATTGCCTGGTGACAGGTAAAACCTAAAATCTGTTTGGTTGAGTCCGTTTTAACCACTTCAATTTTTGGTGCCTGAGCTATTTTTGACCTTGTCGTATCATTTGAGTTGCCACCGCCCGTTCTGAACGAAGAAATTGGACCGGAAGTAGATAGGGTTAACTTGCTCGGCATATAATAAGTCGTATCATTCAGGTCGAATACTTCAGTTAAACTTTTATCAGCAAAGTTGTAATAGTATTCCCGATTGCCGCCGCCACCACCAAAACGCATCATCATCCGGCCCATTCCGCCGCCGCCGCCACCTGCACCGTTGCTATCTTCCGTTTCTTCAACCGGCATATAACTGGCATTGGTTGCTGTAAATAATAATTCAAAATTGGTTTTGCTTGATGAAGGCATCCTCGCTTTCATCTGGTCGGTTAACTGTATGCCATTGGCTGAAGCCATAGCTGCAGGATCTATGGTGTTTTCAAACTGTATAGCTCCCGAAGTTTTTTTCTTTTGTGCATGCGCAACCGATACAATTGATAAAAATCCAAGTAGAGCGAAGGTTATTTTTTTCATTACGATTTTGTTTTGTGGATTAGATGCGAAAGCTTAAAAAAGGTTTAACAAAGATATTTTAGATTATAATTTAAACGTGTTAAATTGTGTTAAAGTCAACTTCTATATCGCCTGCGCAAGCTATTTAAAGCAGATGTAATTTATTTTTTACAATAGATTTTTTGGAAAGCAATTGCAGTAGCTTTTCGGTAACGATAGTCCCGCCCTTTGCTTAATCCCGATTAAATCGACTTTATTCTAAAATCGATCTTTAAATCGGGATAACGCCGTCGGTCGGGTTTATTTGACCTAAAACAGTTTTCCTCGGTCTGTGTCCTCACAGACCGAAATTTTAATTACAATGGAAATGGTCTGTGAGGACACAGACCATGGAGAAAATCAAACCGTCTATGTTTAAGTTAATATTCCGTACTCTCCAGCCAGCCATTACAAAGCACATCCGCAATATGCATGGTTTTGATCGGCAGGTTATTTTTATCAATGTAACCTTGCAGGTGCAGAAGACAAGAAAGATCCGTTGATATAATATAATCAGCACCCTGAGCCAGGGCATGGTTCACTTTCTGTTCGGCCATTGCAGATGAAATGGCATCAAATTTAACGGCAAATGTTCCGCCAAAACCACAGCACATATCGGTATCCTCCATTTCGATCATTTCCAGTCCATGTACTTTCGAAAGTAAGTGACGCGGCTCGTCTTTAATTTTGCACTCGCGTAACGCACTGCAAGAATCATGATATACTGCTTTCCCTTCCAGCTCGGCACCGAAATAATCTTTTTTCGCCACCTTAACCAAAAAATCGGATAATTCCCAGATGTTGGATTGCAAACTCCTGCATTTATTGTGAACAATAGTATTGGTAAACAGGTCGTTATAACCACCTTTTACCATTCCCACACACGATGCAGAGGGAGCAACGATATAAGTATTTTCGGAAAAATCGTTCAGGAATTTAGTTCCTACCTGTTTGGCTTCATCCCAATAACCCGCGTTATAAGCCGGTTGGCCGCAACAAGTCTGTTTCGGGTTGTATGCTACTTTACATCCCGACTTTTCTAATAATCTCAACGTATTGAAAGCGGTTTCGGGATATAACTGGTCTACAAAACAGGGAACAAACAATTCTACTTTCATCAACAAATTCTTTAGTCTGCAAACTTACAATTTTGCGGTTTCATTGCGCTCGGTTTTTTTCAGGAATGCTAAAAATACCAATCCAACTATAAAAAAGGATGCCAAAGCGATGATGGATTGGCGCATATTATGGGTTAAACCCTCAATAAATGCAAAACTAAACAAACCAATTACAATTGCCAGTTTCTCTGTCGCATCGTAGAAGCTAAAAAATGAAGCAGTGTCGGTTGTGTGCTCCGGAATATGTTTAGAGTAAGTGGAACGGGATAAAGATTGTATTCCGCCCATAATCAGACCAACAATGGCGGCCAACGCATAAAATTGATATTGATTGGTTATGGAGTATCCATAAATGCAACAACCTATCCAAATCAATACAACAATCATTAAAACATTAATATTTCCCAATTTTTTGGCTAAAATCGACATTAACCATGCACCCAGAATTGCAACAAGCTGAATGATTAAGATCACAGCAATTAAACTACCCGATTCCAGTTTTAAAACCTTTGCACCGAAACCGGCAGCAGCAAGCATAATGGTTTGCACGCCCATTGAATAAAAGAAGAAAGCAATTAAATAGGTTTTCAAAAACTTCATTTGCTTTAACTGGCCCCATACCTTTGCAAATTCGCCAAAACTGCTTTTAATGATTCCTTTGTTAATGTATCCTGCGTTAGGAACATCTTTCGGTAATGCCTTGAAAGGTATCTGGGCAAATAGAAACCACCATATCCCAACCAGCAGAAACGATATCTGAGCTGGTAACGACTGATCAGTAATTCCAAACAGTTCCGGTTTTAGTACAAAAACAAAACAGACCAGCTGTAAAATCACACTGCCAATATAGCCGTATGAAAACCCCTGAGCACTTACCTTATCCTGATTATCCTTTGAAGCAATTATCGGCAAATAAGCATTGTTAAACATTACACCGCCCACATAACCCATTGCGGCCAGAACAAAGCAAATAATTCCAGCTTCTAAAGTTTCTAATTTGAAGAAAAACAAACCCATACAGGAGAATGATCCGATATAGGTAAACAATTTCATGAAGAATTTCTTTTTGCCCTTTGCATCAGCATAAGAAGATAATACCGGCAACAATACGACCATTAATAAGTAAGCTACGGCAAGTGCATAGTTCGATAGAACGGTATTTATAACCGTTTTACCAAAAAAAGTTACTTCGTCGCCATGCAGTTTGGTTGTGGTAATGGCAACATAGTAAACAGGAAAAATAGTCGAGGTAATAACTAAATTATAGGCAGAATTTGCCCAGTCGAAGAAAGCCCATGAGCGTATGGTTTTCTTATTGTCTTTTTCTATCATTTATTTTTCGCTTCTAGGAAGACTGCGCTGATTGTTTGAGGATATAGTTTAAATAGTTCATTACAAAACTAATATTTTATTGCTAACTTGATAGGCATTTTTCTCACATCTCACATCTCACATCTCACATCTCACATCTCACATCTCACATCTCACATCTCACATCTCACATCTCACCTCTCACCTCTCACATCTCACCTCTCACCTCTCACATCTCACATCTCACCTCTCACATCTCCAAATAATACTTCTTCCCATCAGTTTTAATCTTCCCTGCATCCAGTAACTCTCTTATAGCATCAATTCTATCTGTTTCTGTGCCATTTTTAATATGACTAACCAAATCATCAAGGCTGAGCGTTTGTTGTTGGAGCAAGGAAATAATTTCATAATCGATTTCTTCACGTTCAGATTGGTGGTTTTCGGCTTTCTTTTCAGCCAGACAAACATCGCAGACACCACACTTTTTGGTATGATGTTCATCAAAGTAATTAAGCAATTGAATGCTTCTGCACAAATTAGATGAGGCATAAGCTACCACCGCATTGATCTGTTTGTGTAAAATCTCTTTTCTCAGTTCCAGGTATTTTACATCCAGGTCAAAGTGATCCATATCTACCCTCGGTCTAACATACTGCAACTGCGGTTGATCTGTTTGCTGGATATAGGTAAGCAATTCAATGGTCTGCAATTTATTCAGCAAAGCAATAATATCATTATAAGATAAACCTGTTCTCTTGGCCAAATCCGCTTCATTAATTTTAACGAAACCATCAAAAGCGCCTCCATAAGAGCGTAAAATGGTCTTTATTATTCCATCATAAGCCTTATTTTCAATCTGGAAACGATAAACATCCTCATGGCCGGCAATAAACATTATCCTGGAAGGTAAAAAAACACTTTCAGAAAAGGTAAGATAGTCATCATGTTCTAAAAACTTTAGTGCAGAAATTGTTTTTAAAACATTTACATTAAACCGTTTGCAAAAATCAGCGATATCGAATGGAAAGGTTAAACCTTCGCCTGCTCCAAATGCCAGTTGAAAATAGTTGCCGAGATAATGATAGGTTTTTCTGATTTCATCTGGCGAGGGAAAGCTATCCAAATACCGCGACTCCAGGCCCATGATGTCGGATCGATTGGCCAATAAAACGGCGTAACTTCTTTTTTCATCACGACCTGCCCTGCCCGCCTCCTGGTAATAAGCCTCCAAACTTTCAGGCAAATCCAGATGCACCACAAAACGAACATCTGCTTTATCAATACCCATGCCGAAAGCATTGGTAGCCACCATGATCCGGGTTTTATTATTCTTCCACTCTTCCTGCTTCAGAAAGCGTACATCGCGTTCCAGTCCGGCATGGTAAAAATCGGCTTTAATTCCGTTTCGGTTGATAAAATTGGCCACCTCTGCGGTTTCCCGTCGGTTGCGAACATACACTAAACCTGTACCTTTAACATTTTTACAGATATTGATCAGCTTTTTATATTTATCCTCATGATCAACAACCACATAACTTAAATTATCCCTGGCGAAGCTTTTTACAAAGACCTGTGGATCTTTCATTTCCAGTTTCTCTACAATATCCTTCCTTACAAATTCAGTAGCGGTTGCAGTAAGCGCTAAAACCGGGATACCTGGTAAGATTTCGCGCAGTTTGGATAGCTGCAGATATGGCGGACGAAAATCGTAACCCCATTGCGAAATACAGTGTGCTTCATCAACCGCAATGAGGTTAACATTCATGTAAGAAATCCTGACCTGAACCAATTCTGAAAGCAATCTTTCTGGCGAAAGGTACAGGAATTTAACCTTGCCATAAATACAGTTGTCCAGCAAAATATCGATTTCGCGTTTACCCATGCCTGCATAAATGGCAATGGCCTCAATCCCTTTCGATTTCAGGTTTTCTACCTGATCTTTCATCAGGGCAATTAGTGGAGAAACCACGATACAGATTCCCTCCTTCACCAATGCCGGCACCTGAAAACAGATTGATTTACCGCCACCAGTTGGCAAAAGCGTTAAAGTATCTTTTCCTTCCAGAACCGAAGCGATAATATCTCCCTGTAGTGGCCTAAAAGCCTGGTGCCCCCAATATTTCTGTAAAATCTCTATTGCTGTCATAAATCGGCGGTATCAAAACTATACATTTAATCCAAAATCGCCACTTATTATTGTTGGAAATTGAAAAAATCATCTTCAGAAAAGATTATTAACTTTGCTAGATAAGACAGATTACATGTTAGAAACGCAGTTTGCAGGTTATTCCCCTTTTCTTAATTTCGTCACCCTGAATTTATTTCAGGGTCTGAATAGAGGGAAAGATGCTGAAATAAATTCAGCATGACGACACGATTAAACTGCGTTTTTTTATTTAAATGTAGGTGTAAAAACCATTCAAATTTTCAGCAGTGCTTAAATAGAAACATTTTTAAAAAATGTTTCAAAAAAAATACTCGAATTTTCAAATAACCATTCAATCCTCATAATGAAACACTTTTATTTTCTAACCGCTCTTTCGCTATTATTTTTCGGTGCTAATGCCCAGGAAAAGAAGTGGGACATTGAAAAATACCAGGGAACAACCAAAAACTTCACTTTAAATACGGATGAAGGAACCTGGATGAACCTGGATGTAAGTCCCGACGGGCAGAAAATTGTTTTTGATTTATTAGGCGATATTTACGCAATGCCAATCACCGGAGGTGTGGCAAAGCTAATTAGCGGAGGTATTGCTTGGGATGTTCAGCCGCGCTTTAGCCCTAACGGAAAATACATTTCCTACACGAGTGATAAAAGTGGCGGAGATAACATCTGGATCATGAACCGGGATGGCTCTGGTAAAAAACAGATCACCAAAGAAAACTTCAGGCTGTTGAACAATGCCACCTGGATGCCAAACAGCGAATACATCATTGCACGTAAGCATTTTACAGCAAGCCGTTCTTTGGGTGCAGGAGAAATGTGGATGTATAGCATTAACGGTGGCGATGGTGTGCAGTTAACGAAGCGTAAAAACGACCAGCAGGATGCGGGTGAGCCGAATGTTTCGCCGGATGGAAGGTTCGTTTACTTTAGCGAAGACGTGAGTCCAGGCCCCAATTTCGAATACAGTAAAGACCCTAACGGAACTATTTATGCCATTCGCCAACTCGATTTAACTACCGGAAAATTAACTACATTAATTGATGAACAGGGCGGTGCCTGCCGTCCACAGGTTTCTCCAGACGGAAATTTAATTGCTTTCGTAAAACGCGTACGGCTGAAGTCTACGCTATACGTTCAGAATCTCAAAACCGGAGAAGAATGGCCGATAAATGAAGATTTATCCCATGATCAACAGGAGACGTGGGCAATTTTCGGGGTTTATCCAAACTTTGCCTGGACACCAGATAGCAAAAGCATTGTTTTTTATGCAAAAGGAAAAATCAGAAAAACGGAAATTGGTACCTTGATTAACACCACCATACCTTTTCAGGCAAATACGATCCAAACCGTACAAAAAGCATTACATTTTGAGCAGCAGGTTTTCAATAATGAATTTTCGGCAAAAATGTTAAGGCAGTTAACCACCTCGCCCGATGGGAAAACAGTTGTTTTTAATGCAGCAGGGTACCTGTACAAGCAGGAACTGCCTGCCGGAATACCGGAAAGGTTAACCAACGGACTGGATTTTGAATTCGAACCGGCCTTTAGTCCTGACGGAAAATACGTTGTTTATACTACCTGGAGCGACGAGCTACGTGGAGCAATAAAACGGACGGATCTAAAATCGGGAAAAACCATTATGCTAACTGATGAAAAAGGGTTTTATTACTCACCGCAATATTCTACTAAAGGAGATAAAATCGTTTTCAGAAAAGGAAGCGGAAACGATGTTTTAGGCTATAATTTTGGTCGTGGCACAGGTATTTTTCTTATGCAAGCCAATGGTGGGGCCAAAACTTTAATTTCGGATAATGGAATCCGTCCGCAGTTTAACAATACCGATACCCGCATCTATTTCCAGAGTTATGCTGACGGGAAAAAAGCACTAAAGAGTATTGACCTGAACGGAGCAAATGAAAGAATTCATTTCACTTCTCAATATGCAAACCAGTTTGTGGTTAGTCCAGACAATAAATGGCTGGCATTTAATGAATTATTCAATATTTATATCACACCGATGATTAATATTGGTACAGCACAGGAAGCCTCTGCAGGCAATAAGGCTATCCCTGTTACCAAAGTGACTACAGATGGCGGAACCTATATTCAATGGAGTGCTGACAGCAAAAACCTGCATTGGACATTAGGCCCAAAGTATTTTACCATCGACGTAAATAGTGCCTTCAATTTTGACGGAACTACACCCAAAACCGAGGCTTCTGTCATTGATATTAATCTCGTATTGAAATCTGATGTTCCTACGGGGATACTGGCATTTAAAGGAGCTAGGATTATTTCGATGAAAGGCGATGAAGTGATTGAAAACGGAACTATCATCACCGATGGAAATAAAATTATGGCCATAGGTAAAACAGATGCAGTAAGCATTCCGGCCAATGCCAAAGTAATTGATGTTAATGGTAAAACGATTATGCCTGGCATAGTTGATGTCCATGCCCACCTGCGTACCAGTCCGGATGGAATAACGCCACAGAGCGACTGGAGTTATATGGCCAACCTGGCTTTTGGAGTAACTACTTCGCACGATCCATCAAGCAATACCGAAATGGTTTTTAGCCAGAGTGAAATGCTTAAGGCTGGCAGAATGGTTGGTCCGCGGGTTTATTCTACAGGGTCTATTTTGTATGGTGCAGATGGTGATTTTAAAGTGGTGATTAATGGTTTGGATGATGCATTGGCTCATCTGCGCCGTTTAAAGGCGGTAGGTGCATTTTCGGTTAAATCATATAATCAACCACGTAGAGAGCAGCGTCAACAGATCCTAGAAGCGGCCCGTCAGCTCAAAATGGAAGTCGTACCCGAAGGTGGTTCTACATTTTTTACGAACATGAATATGGTTGCAGATGGACATACCGGCATTGAGCACAGTATACCGGTTTTGCCAGTATATAAAGATGTTAATACCCTTTGGAACAACACGGAAGTAGCCTACACCCCTACGTTAATTGTAGCTTATGGTGGTCAATGGGGCGAAAATTACTGGTATGACAGAACCAACGTTTGGGAAAACGAAAAACTGATGACTTACACGCCACGTTCAATTATCGATGCACGGGCAAGACGCAGAACCACTTCTGAATATAGCGATTATAACCACATCGAGGTTGCTAAGGCCACCAAACAAATTGCTGATGGCGGCACCAGGGTTAACCTCGGCGCACATGGGCAGATTCAGGGCTTGGGAGCACACTGGGAGCTGTGGATGCTGGTTCAGGGGGGCTTTAGTCCGCTGCAGGCCATTAGGGCGGCAACTCTAAATGGCGCAAGCTATTTGGGCATGAACAAAGAAATCGGTTCATTAGAAGTAGGTAAACTGGCAGATATGGTCATTATGGATGCCAATCCTTTGGATGATATCCGGAACTCTGAAAAAATCAAATATGTGATGATTAATGGCCGGCTTTACGATAGCGCTACCTTAAACGAAGTAGGAACCAGAGAAAAATTAAGGGCTAAGCTGTGGTTCGAGAATGCAAAAGGAAATGGTTACATTATTCCAAATGGAGAATCAGAAACCTGGACATTTACGGTCCCACATTGTGATTAATCAATTAGTATCTGTAATATCTAATTAAATAATATAAGATGCATATCATCATCAAATGATGATATGCATCTTATAATCAAGAAATAACAAACGAACTGTTAACAGTAGTTGCATTGTTAATAGACTAATAAATACCGATATGAAACCAAACAAGCTTTATAGTATAGCGTCAATTATATTCTTAATCTTGAGCATAGCGGTATTCTCTTACAGCGGATATTACGTTTTAGGTATTCAGACTGTAAACCTGTTTTTAGCACTAATTGCAATGGCCTATATCACCGCGTTTATATCGGTAATGAAAAACAGAAAATCGTTTATTTCGTGGTTGCTTTTAATCGTAAATTCGATCGTACTCATTTGCATCATTTACTTTTTGACGCACTTTAAAATGAAGATGTAGCGATATCTTTATAAGTTTTTGTCATTCTGAACGCAGTGAAGAATCTTTTAAAACGAGCCGCAAGTGTTTTACAATACCAGTAAACCGTATGCTCTTAATGTATTGATTGGTTTAGAATACCAGAAAAGTTCAAAATTCTCCATTTCCTGTTCAAAATCTGCTTTAACTTCCTGAAAAGTATATACTTTTTCATTCCAGACCGAAATTTTATTCAAAATGGCAGTTAACCACTCGCCTTCCTTTTTATTCGTCTGAATGGCAAAAGTTTCCTTTTTACCATGAAAGGTAAGCGACGCCATTTCCCATGTATTTCCTTTTTTTGATTTCGTAAAATAATCAGCAAAGGGCTTTCCTCCTATCCATATTACTTTTGCAGTCGGTTTAGTGGTAAACTGATCACTGTCAATCAATGCCTTTTCGATAAAATTAGCAGGAATTTTTGTTCTCGGGATTTTAAAATCGAACCAATCCTGCAATTCGTAATCAAAACAGATACCATGCATAAAATTGAACAGCGATTTTTTTAGCCCATAACTGAATTTATCGTGATCGACCCCGGTTTTATCGGTATAACTGATGTCGTTATTGGCAAAAGTTCCGATAACTTCAGTATCTTTCACTACGCCGAATTTTTCAGGATACATCCCGACAGGGCTATGCGCCGTCATGGCAAACTGGTGCCAAAAGCCTGATTGTAATATTCCAGCTTCAAACAATTGCCGCACCATCTCTAAACTATCAACCGTTTCCTGTACCGTTTGCGTAGGATATCCGTACATCAGATAAGCATGGACCATAATTCCTGCTTCGGTAAAATTACGGGTAACCTTCGCTACCTGTTCTACCGTTACCCCTTTATCAATCAGTTTTAACAAACGATCAGAGGCAACCTCCAATCCTCCCGAAACCGCAATACAGCCTGAGGCCTTTAACAACAAGCATAAATCCTGCGTAAAACTTTTCTCAAACCGGATATTCGTCCACCAGGTAACCGCTAATTTCCTTCTGATAATTTCCAAAGCGACTTCGCGCATTAATGCCGGTGGTGCCGCCTCGTCTACAAAATGAAACCCATTCTGTCCGGTTTTAGCATATAAATCCTCAATACGGTCAACAATTAACCTGGCTGCAACGGGTTCATAAACCTTAATGTAATCGAGTGAGATATCACAAAAAGTACATTTGCCCCAGTAACAGCCATGGGCCATGGTGAGTTTGTTCCAGCGTCCATCACTCCACATACGGTGCATCGGGTTCACAATTTCGATTACCGAGATGTATTGATCCAAAAGCAAACCAGTATAATCTGGCGTACCTACATCTGCCTGTTTATAATCGTTCCTGAAAGCATCATTGCGATAAACAACTTTGCCCTTTTCGAGCAAAAAAGTTCTTTTATAAAAGTGGGCTTCTGTTGGAATAGGGTGCGTAATATTATGATATAATAATTCGATAGGCAACTCGCCATCATCCAAAGTAATGTAATCGAAAAATTCAAAAACCCGAACATCTGATAAGGATCTTAATTCGGTATTGGGAAAACCACCACCCATTGAAATTTTAATTTCGGGATGATTGGCCTTTATCCATTGCGCACAGCGAAAAGCACTGTATAGGTTGCCGGGAAAAGGAACAGAAATCAGGAATAGTTTAGGCTGAACTGTTTCAATTTTATTCTTTAAAACTGATATTAAGATCCGATCAATGTAAGTGGGTTCCTTCGATAACGCGTTATATAACTCGTCAAAAGAATTTGCGCTTCTGCCCAGCCGTTCAGCATAACGGCTAAAACCAAAATTTTCGTCGACGCATTCTACAATGTAATCAGATATGTCTTCCAGGTAAAGCGTGGCCAGATGTTTTGCTTTATCCTGCGTACCCATCGCCCCAAAAGCCCAATCTAATTCTTCCAACTGTAAAAAACGGGAAGCCTGTGGCAAAAAATCATCGCTGCAGATCTGTAAGGCCAATGTAGGGTTCTTGCCCTGTAAAAAAGCAATTACGGCATCAATAGTTTTTAAATATTCATCCTGTAAAGCGAAGATTCGTTTGGCGTTATCACTTATGTTTTTCTGATTATCTACATTACGTTCAGTGTGACGGAACAAATCTTGCAGTCCCTTTTTAGAAAATAGCTCTAGAATGACTTCAATTCCTAAATCGGCCTGTGTAGCACTGATATTTTTGGTATTCAAAAAACCTTTTATATACGCCGTTGCCGGATATGGAGTATTCAGTTGGGTAAAAGGTGGCGTAATGGCAAAGATTTCGGTTTTCAAAAGGAATTGTTTTCTGCAAAAGTACATGATTTCCGGAAGTTTATTGTTGTAATTTTAAGACTACCGTGCTAGCGAATAATGAACTCCAATTAATTTCTTGCGTTTTTGTAATTGCCTAACCTGATAATTGCTTTAAACTTAATAATAAACTAAAAGCCAGATTAACACGTTTTATAATTACATCAACACCTTTTTTCTACCTGGATGAAGATCTTTTGCCTTTACTTCCTGATGCTGTGCGTGCAAATCAGCTTTGCACAGAAAACATTTACATTCCCAAAAATTAAAACACAAGGAACTTCCATTGAACAGGTTACGCCTGTCAACTGGACAGCCATAAGTCAGGCTCATGGCGATTTAAACAACGACGGTTCAGATGATTTAGCGGTAATCTTTGAATACAATAAGATAATCAACGAAACACGGGCATATGGCGATAACAATAGTTCGATTATAAAGGAAACACAGAAACCCAGGATACTGGCCATATTTTTCAAAGATCAGTCAACTGGAGCACTGACTTTATCTATACAAAACGACGATTTTATTTTACGTTCAGAAGAAGGTGGTAAATTAGGAGATCCCTTACAGCAAATTGCGGTCAAAGATCAACAACTTTACCTCCGTTTCCAGGGTGGTTCTGAGTGGCGCTGGGAATTAGGCTATACCTTTAAATTTGAAAATAAAGATTGGTTTCTAACCAGCGCGATTAACCTCTATTTTAATCAGAACACCGGAGACATGACCGAAAGAGTTTATGATTTTAGAACCCGGGAATTATTTACCACTGTTGGGAACCTGCACAGAAGAGATATTGCCAACCGGAAAACCAGCGAAGTTTTATATTTTTCACAGTTAAGGACTTTCAGGACATTTAAAAAGCCATGGGCATGGGAAATTATGCCAAATGTTTATTTGTAAGTAATAATGTTAGCGCCAGCTTTTAGGTTGGATTTTAGCAATGACAAAATTTGAGGGACAAGTTCTTTTAGCGTTAAATAGGTATTGTCTAATGCATTTAAAACAATGATCGGCAGTGTATACTTTGCGAAATTTTGCTGAAACTGCAAATTCTTATCGAACGTGATCAGTATATGAAAATCATTTGCGATCATTAGTTTTAGCAATTCACCATTCTTAACGCCATTCCACCCCATATCCCTAACGGTATAAATTTCATACTCGGGAAAATGTTCTTTTAATCTTTTAGGAAGATTTTCATCAAGAAGCAATCTCATATATTTTATCTATATGATCAGAAGTTAACAACTTATTTGCAACTTCTAACACACTAACCACTTGACTCTTAGACACACTTGGAAAGTCTTCTAAAAATTCATCAATGGTAATTCCCTTCTCTATATGAAAAAATAAGGTTTCAACAGGAACTCTTGTACCCGTAAAAACAGGCAAACCGCCTAAAACATCAGTATTGGATGAAATGATATTTTTTAATGATTCCATAGTATATCAAATTTACTAAATTGTAATGGCATAATCTAATAACTTTTTCGTTTTCGCCAAAGGCACTGTTTTTTATTAAATAAAATTGATAGAACAGAAAACCCGGAGCGTAATGAGGAATTATGGGGATAGCAGAGCTGTAGTAACCGAAGTATCACGACGCTCATTTTCGAAAAAATATTGAGCACCCTTACAAACCTATCAGGTTTCAAAAACCTGATAGGTTTAATAACCATTAAATATTCTGCGCAATTACAAAACCACTGGCCCACGCCCATTGAAAGTTATAGCCGCCAAGCCAACCGGTTACATCCAAACATTCGCCACCGAAAAATAGGTTTGGGATTTTTTTGCATTCCAAAGTTTTAGAAGAAATTTCGTTCGTATCGATTCCGCCACGCATTACCTCAGCCTTATCATAACCTTTATCTCCTGCAGGCTTTACCTTAAAATGGTGGATGGTTTGTTCTATTAAATCAATTTCCCCTTTGGTTAGTGCAGCAACGGGTTTATTCAGAGGCAAAAATTTGCCCAGTGCATCCGTAAATTTCCTGGTATAAATCCGGTTTAGCAATGTAGACACTAAGGTTTTACCGTTTGTTTTTCTTTCTGCGTCCAATAACGAAACTATATTTTGGTGTGGCAGCAAATTTAAATTGACTGCCTGTCCCCTCCTCCAAAAAGAAGAGATCTGCAAAATAGCCGGACCACTCAGTCCCCAGTGCGTAAAAAGAATATTCTCTTCAAATGATATTTCGTCGTTGCTCACTTCACAAAAAACGGCATTACCCGAAAGTTGTGCAAACCACTCTTCGTCTTTTCCGGTAATGGTTAAAGGAACCAGGGCTGGTGCAGTTTCAACAATTTTTAAGTTGTGTTTTCTGGCAAAGCGTAAAGCAAAATCAGTAGCCCCCATTTTCGGGATCGGTAATCCACCGGTGGCAATGACCAGTTTCGCCGCACTTAGTGTAACCATTTTACCATTCCTTTCATAATTAACCCTAAAGCCATCAGGTAAAATTTCAATTTCTTTTACATCAGCACTGCACCTGATTTCCTGTCCAAAGTCTTCACAAATAGCCGTAAAAACCTGTACCACATCTTTGGCATTTTTTTGATCCGGGAATAATTGCCCTAAAGTTTTTTCTTTGCCTTCAATGCCATAAGTTTCAAAAAAGCTAATGGTATCGTCAACCGTCCATTGGGTAAAAGCAGATTTTACAAAGTGCGGGTTGGCCGATATAAATTGCTCTGCCGATGCGAATTGGTTGGTATAATTACAGCGGCCACCTCCTGAAATTAGAATTTTTGCGCCAGGTTTTTCATTTTTCTCCAGCACAATAACCCTCTTGCCCAGATAGCCTGCCTGCACTGCGCACATCAGTCCACACGCACCTGCCCCAATAATTATTGCATCAGCATTCATCTATAAAATTTATTATGGTTACTTTTGCACAAAAGTAGCATTATTTTCAAGCGCATGGCAAAACAGATTAGCGAATTAAAATTAGGTATTTTAGGTGGCGGGCAACTGGGCAGGATGCTCATTCAACAAGCCATAAACTATAATGTAACCACATTAGTTTTAGACCCGGATCCTGATGCTCCCTGTAAACACATTTCCAATTATCTCGAAAATGGCTCCATCACAGATTTTGACACCGTTTATAATTTTGGCAAGAAAGCCGACATCATCACCATTGAAATTGAAAAGGTAAATATTGATGCACTTGAGCAGCTCGAGAAGGAAGGCAAAAAAGTATTTCCGCAATCAAGGGTAATTCGTTTAATCCAGGATAAAGGAGTACAGAAACAGTTTTTCAAAGAGAACGATATCCCGACTTCTCCTTTTCAGATTGTAAATACAAAGGAAGATATGGAAAACTGCAATATTCCGTTTCCATATATATTAAAACTGCGTAAGGATGGTTACGACGGTAAAGGGGTAATGAAAATCAATGGTGCCTCCGATCTGGAAAAAGCTTTTGATGCACCCTGCATTGTTGAAAAACTGGTTGATTTTGAAAAAGAAGTAGCCGTGATTGTGGCACGTAACGCCAATGGTGATGTGAAGACATTTCCAATGGTGGAAATGGAATTTAATCCGGAAGCCAATCTTGTTGAGTTTCTGATTTCGCCATCCACTTTTGCTGAAAGTTTGCAACAAAAGGCCGAAAACATCGCTAAGAATATAGCTTCAGCAATGAATATTACCGGTATTTTAGCGGTGGAAATGTTTGTATGTAAAGACGGTGAGTTACTGGTAAATGAGGTTGCTCCCCGCCCGCATAATAGCGGTCATCAAACTATTGAAGGCAATTACGTTTCTCAGTTCGAACAACATTTACGCTCCATTTATAATTTGCCGCTTGGCGATACCAGCAGCATTACCAATGCCATTATGATCAATCTGCTTGGAGAAAAAGGTTTTGAAGGTGTGGCTCAATATGAAAACCTGGAAAAAGTACTCGCCATAGATGGTGTTTATGTTCACCTATACGGCAAAAAGTACACGAAACCTTTCCGCAAGATGGGCCATGTTACCATTGTTGATATCGACAGGGAAAAAGCGATTGAAAAAGCAAGGTTTGTACAAAAAACACTAAAGGTAATTGCTTAAGCCCCTACCGCGCCGAATTGGAGCTAAAAGCAGGATAAAGAAATAAATTTAGAAGAAATAAAAACAGATATGAGTCAAGGAAATTCAAATTCAGCATTAGTAGGGATTATTATGGGAAGCAAATCAGACCTGCCGGTGATGCAGGATGCTGCTGATGTACTAAAAGAATTTGGAATCAATTACGAAATTACGGTAGTTTCTGCACATAGAACACCAGAACGTATGTTCAATTATGCTAAAGAGGCTCAGGGCCGTGGCTTAAAGGTGATTATTGCAGGCGCTGGTGGGGCTGCCCATTTACCTGGAATGGTAGCTTCGATCACCACCTTGCCCGTAATCGGTGTCCCGGTAAAATCATCAAACTCTATTGATGGTTGGGATAGTATTTTATCTATCTTACAAATGCCTAACGGTATTCCGGTAGCCACAGTAGCTTTAAATGCAGCTAAAAATGCGGGCCTGCTGGCATCTCAGATTTTAGCTACCGCTGATGAATCTTTAACGGTTAAAATGCAGGCTTATAAAGATGAGTTGAGAAAAAAGGTTGAGGAAAGCGCTGATAGCATTTAGTTTGGAGTCACAAGTTGGGAGTTTGGAGCAATAGCGTTTCAAAACTCCAAACACCCAACTCTAAACTAGTTCAAACTCGGATCTACAGGGAAATTACTGATATGCGCATACTTCGGTCCCAGGTTCACAATCACATCGCGCCAAAGTTTTTCGTCATCATTACTAAAAATCAGATCAGGGTTAAAGTTATCACTTACCATCCAGGCATTTTGTTGTATTTCACGATCAAGCTGACCATCATCCCAGCCCGAATATCCCATAAAAAATTTTACTTCGTCCTGCTCTATCGCATTGGTATTGATCAGGATCTTAAGTGTTTCAAAATTTCCACCCCAGTATAAACCGTTTCCGATTGGTTCGCCACTTTGTAACCTGTCATAACACCTATGGATAAAATGTAAGGTATCTGCCGCAACAGGACCACCGAAATAAATATAATTTTTGGCATCCCATAAATCGGGAATTACATCATTCAGTACCAGATTGCCTACCTGATTAAGAATATAACCTACAGTGCCATCCTCGCCATGTTCCGTTAATAACACAACAGATCTTTTAAAATTGGGATCGGCCATAAAGGGTTCTGATATGAGCAGGCGACCCGTTTTTGGTTTTATATTGTTCAGCATGATGATAATCATTTGTTACACCGTAAAAGATGCCTATTTTTGTTAAATGCAAGTTACAAATGAATTTCTACAAAACCTGCGCCAAGATTACAAAAGCGCTTCACTAGATGAATCTGACGTTGATCCAGACCCGATTGTTCAGTTTCAAAACTGGTTTCAACACGCGGTTGATGCTCAGATATACGAACCTAATGTAATGACTTTGGCCACTGCAGATAAAGCTGGCAGGCCCGATGCCCGCATTGTTTTACTTAAAGGTGTTGACAAAGACGGTTTTCGGTTTTTTACCAATTACCTCAGTGCCAAAGGAAAAGAGCTAAAACGCAATCCTTATGCTGCATTAGTGTTTTTCTGGCCCGAATTGGAAAGACAGGTGAGAATTGAAGGTACCGTAGAAAAACTGGATAAAGAAACTTCGGAGGCCTATTTTAATACCAGACCGGTTGCCAGTCAGATTGGTGCGGTAGTTTCGCCGCAAAGCCAGATTATTCCGAACAGGGCATTTCTGGAAGAAAAAGTTGAAGAACTGAAAGCTAAAAGTACCGAAAAGGGCATTGTTAAACCGGCACATTGGGGCGGTTATATTGTAAAACCAACAAGAATAGAATTTTGGCAAGGCCGAAGAAGTCGGTTGCACGATAGGATAAACTTTGAACTGGTAAAAGGAAGCTGGACAAAAACCAGATTGGCACCATAACCTTTTCTATAAAATTAATAGAGATTGGTTTTGCAACAAATCTTTTTTACCAAATCGCTTATTAGTAATTCCCGTTTAATCACTAAAGAATGAAACAAATCGCAGTTATCGGATCCGGAACTATGGGAAATGGCATTGCTCATACCTTTGCACAATTTAATTATAAGGTCAACCTGGTTGACATCAGCCAGTCTGCGTTGGATAAGGCCATGCAGACCATCACCAAGAACCTTGACAGACAGGTTGCCAAAGGAACCTTAACAAACGAGCAGAAATCAGCTTCATTGGATAATATCACTACTTATACCTCAATAAAAGATGGGGTTCAAAATTGCGATTTAATTGTTGAAGCCGCTACAGAAAACATTGACTTAAAGCTGAAGATCTTTAGGGATTTAGATGAATATGCGCCTGCACATGCCATTCTGGCTTCCAATACTTCGTCTATATCGATTACTCAAATTGCTGCCGTAACCGGCAGAGGTGATCAGGTAATCGGAATGCACTTTATGAATCCCGTGCCGGTGATGAAGTTAGTAGAAGTAATAAGAGGTTATGCCACAAGCGATGAAACAACCAGCACCATTATGCAGCTGTCTCAGCGTCTGGAAAAGGTTCCTGTGGAGGTAAATGATTATCCGGGCTTTGTGGCCAACCGAATTTTAATGCCCATGATTAACGAGGCAATCTATACGCTATACGAAGGTGTGGCGGGTGTCCACGAAATTGATACCGTAATGAAACTTGGAATGGCACACCCGATGGGCCCCTTGCAGTTAGCCGATTTTATTGGCCTTGATGTTTGCCTGGCGATATTAAAAGTATTAAACGATGGTTTCGGAAACCCGAAATATGCACCTTGCCCGTTACTGGTAAACATGGTGGCAGCGGGAAAAAAAGGGGCTAAAACCGGTGAAGGCTTTTATCAACACGTTTCAGGATCAAAAGATCTCATTGTTTCTGATAAATTTAAAAAATCCTAAATTTTTTAGCATTTAATTTTATATTTGCTGCATGAATGAGCATCTGGACCCTGAAGCAAGCCACTTAACCCCTACCGATCGCGATATTGAAAGGGTTTTAAGGCCGCAGGCATTTGAAGATTTTACAGGACAAGAAAAAGTGATGGAAAACCTGAAAATTTTTGTTCAGGCAGCTAAACTCCGTGGCGAAGCTTTAGACCATGTGCTTCTGCATGGTCCTCCGGGATTAGGTAAAACCACACTTTCTCATATCATCGCCAACGAAATGGCAACCGGGATCAAAGTAACATCAGGCCCTGTATTGGATAAACCCGGCGATTTGGCTGGCTTATTAACCGGGCTGGATGAAGGTGATATTCTTTTTATTGATGAAATCCACCGTTTATCCCCTTTGGTTGAAGAGTATCTATACTCAGCCATGGAAGATTTCAAAATCGATATCATGCTCGAAACTGGTCCTAATGCCCGTTCAGTACAGATATCACTTAATCCTTTTACATTAGTGGGTGCAACCACACGCTCCGGCTTGTTAACAGCACCGCTGAGAGCCCGTTTCGGAATTAATGCCCGTTTGGCTTACTATGACGCTAAATTACTCACGACAATTGTACTCCGCTCCTCCGAGATATTAAAAACACCCATCAGCGATGAAGGTGCCTATGAAATTGCCAGACGCAGCCGCGGTACGCCCCGTATAGCCAATGCCTTATTACGCAGAACCAGAGATTTTGCACAGATTAAAGGTAATGGAACTATCGACACCGAAATCGCCCGTTATGCATTAGACGCATTGAACGTAGATGAACATGGTCTGGATGAAATGGATAATAAGATTCTGGTTACAATTATTGATAAATTTAAAGGCGGTCCGGTGGGCTTAAAGACCATTGCCACTGCCGTTGGAGAAGATGAAGGTACTATTGAAGAGGTTTATGAACCATTTTTAATTCAGGAAGGCTATATCATGCGTACATCACGTGGACGAGAAGTTACCGAGGCTGCATACAAACATTTAAAGAAAAATTTTCCTGGACAAACCGGAAAGTTGTTTTAGGAAACGTTGGTTGCGTCAAAATTGCCAACTAAACTAACGTCCAACCGAATGAAAAAGTCTATTGACTGACCTCAAAACCTCACTGCTACGGTTGAGGTGCAGACCGTAAATAAAATTAACTGCCATTCCAGCGCAGGCTTGATCTTAAGGGCTTGGTACCACTCATTACCATTTCCATCAGACGTGTATTGAACGGAATAAATAGAAAGAAGCAATATCTTTTACAATAAACATCGCTTTATTCACTCAATTGGGCATGATAATTTACATTCGGTAAACACCGAGCTGTTTAAAAAAAAAACAAATTGAAGTTCCTTTTTTATATATCTGTTACAATAGAAGTTTTGGCACAGCGTTTGAATTATTTGAACCACACACAAATAAATTGGATTATTATGAAAAAGTTATTCATCATCTCCGCGATTTTAGGTATCGTGGCGTTAACTTCTAATCAATCTAACGCTCAGGTAAATATTAATGTGAACATTGGTCCTCAACCAACTTGGATTCCTGCTGGTTACCAAAACGTTAATTATTATTATCTTCCAGAAGTTCAATCTTACTATTATGTCCCTCAAAGGCAGTTTGTTTATTTGAATGGCAACCGTTGGATCAGATCAAGGTATTTACCTGCCAGGTATAGAGGTTATGATCTGCATCACGGACGAAAAATTGTAATGCGCGGAAATAGTCCATACCGTGATTACCACAAACATAGGGTAACTTATGTAAGCCGAAATAACTATTACCGCTCATCTTATGGCGGCGGTGTCGACAGGATTAGAAACCGCGCACCAAAGCATCATTATAAACCACATCACCTTGACAATAGGCACCATGATAAAAGGGTAAATACAAGTTTATTCTCCAGAGGTTACCGAGAGAAACATGGTCATGGCAGACATTAAAATAAAAGAAGCCGTCTCATAAGTCAATTATGGGGCGGTTTTTTGTTTTAGGGGATTAAGATAGGCTATTAGTCAAGCCGGACCGTAATGGCTTAATTTGGAGATGCGTTCTTGTTTGGCGCTTGTTTTT